>Ga0163216_100020_pt1 | contig 633906 bp, 595 predicted proteins | sample SynspAceP_FD_167610 | JGI IMG/M metagenome (GOLD analysis project Ga0163216, IMG submission 167610) | Saline lake microbial communities from Ace Lake in Antarctica - Synechococcus sp. Ace-P (Illumina Assembly) | ecosystem: Environmental > Aquatic > Non-marine Saline and Alkaline > Saline ...
GCCTCGAAAGCGGTTAGGCTTTAAACCACCGCTGGAGGTGTTTATGGATCTGATCAACCGTACCCAGGAAGCGTCATCAGGCGTTCATTAAACCAAGTGTTGCACTTGGAGTTGGAGACCGCCCTGTCTAATATGCTGTTAAATTTAAAACTAACATGGAGATAAATTTGGAAATTGTTCGACAAGCAGTTCTCGAGTGGGCTTTATTTATCGATCTTTTCGCAGTAGCGATACTGGTTGCAACTAAGCTTTTATCAAATACAACAGGTACATGGTTTGGAGTCGGTTGTATCCTGCTAATAATTGCGCTCGGAAATGCATCAGTTATGTGGAACATCGATATGAATCCAGCTCAATTTTTACCCTCCCTATTCGGGTTAGTTGTGTTGGGCGCCCTAGGCGTCCGGTTCATTGGGAACTGGCTCCTCAATGGAGTCAAATAGCGATTCCCAGAAGTTTAACAATACGCGTCATTCGAATGCCCTTGTCTTCGCTACGTCAAGGTCAACGTTGTGTTCCGCGTTATTTTTCATCACAGTCAGGTTTCATGTTATCTGAGATTTAGGAGTAAAATATGGAAATTGTTTCTGTAATAAATTACAAAGGTGGTGTGGGTAAAACTACTGTAACATCGAATCTTGCAGCACAATTGGCGTGGCAAGGTAAGAGTGTTCTTGTTTTAGATATGGATGCACAAGCGAGTCTCACATTTTCCTTTATGACTCCTGACTATTGGGACTTGCACATCAAACAGTCTAAAACAATAAAAAGCTGGTTCGACTGCATAAGCCAGGGAAATCCTACAATGCCCCTGTCTGAACTAAGGGTAAGGCCTAAAATTGTTAATGATTTCTTAACGCAAAAAAAAAGAGGCGGTTGTGTAGATATTATTTCATCACATTTAGGTTTAATAAATGTAGACCTTGAGCTTGCTACATTGCTTGGTGGTGCAAGCCCAACACAAACTCAGAAGAAATACCTTAAAGTCCACGGTAAGCTCCGTGATGAATTAAATATTCTCGCATCTGAAATGAATTATGATGTTGTTTTAATTGACTGCCCTCCAAATTTTAATATCGTAACCAAAAACGCCTTAATCGCTTCAGACAAAATTCTTGTTCCTGCAAAACCTGATTACTTGTCAACTTTAGGTATCGATTATTTAAAGAAAAGTGTGGAAATGCTTGTTGAAGATTTTAATTTTTACGCAAAGAAAGATGAGGACTTTGAGGAGTCATGCCCGGAATTTATGGGCGTAGTATTTACGATGATTCAAATCACTTCAGGGCAACCTATTTCTGCACAAAGGCAATATATAGCACAAACTAAACGCTTGGGTGTACCTGTATTTGATGCTATTTTTAGAGAAAACAAAACCATATTTTCAGACGCACCAAGAAATGGAATGCCGGTAGTATTGAATTCGTACTCAAATCACACGCATTCAAGTGTGGTGGATGAAATTGAAGTTTTTGTTGGTGAGTTTGAGTCTAAGCTTGGAGTGTAAAATGAATAGCAAAAATGTGTTAAGAAATTATTTGTCCTCCATTATTTCATTAGTGGACAATTTAAGTGAATCAGACCTTAAAAGGTTGGAGTCAGGTGACTTTAAACTCTCTCTGAAATTGATCAAATCGACATCAGAAAATTCTTCAGCTAGAGAGAAAATAATTTTAGATACAACATCTCTTGATTCGATAACTGAAAAACTTAAGTTAGTAAAAACAAGAGAAGAAGGCCTTGAGATAGTTGAAGCTAACTTAAGAAATAAATCTGAACTTGAATTATTTGCTAGGCATATCGATGTAGCCGTTATGACTAGTGACAAGGCATTAAAAATTAAAGAGGGGATTGTTGATGCAACAGTTGGGGCTCGCTTAAGGTCTGGTGCCATCCAAGGAAAAGAACTATAACAAAGGTCCCGGGGTCAGGTCATGCGTTTTGCCCCTGTCGTGCCCTTTCGTTGTAATCGTCTCATTCTGTCTCATCTCAATTAGAACCAAGTTAATTGTCGCGCTATAAAGTACACAGGTACCGGGGTCATGTACAGGTCCCGGGGTCAGGTCATGCGTTTTGCCCCTGTCTTGCCCTTTCATTGTAATCATCCCATTCTGGCACGTCTCAATTTAGAACTACGGAAGGAGCCAAGGAATGGCCAGACCGCTGCGACTGGAATTTGCCGGTGCGTTGTACCATGTAACGTCCCGCGGAAATCGGCGTGAGATGATTTTTGAATCTGACGATGACCGCCGCGCCTTTTTGTCAGTTTTCGAGGAAGTGTGTGAGACTTTCAACTGGGAATGCCACGCCTACTGTCTAATGGGCAATCACTACCATCTTTTGATTGAAACACCTGACGGCAACCTTTCAAAAGGTATGCGCCAACTTAATGGGGTATATACCCAGCACTTCAATCGAACTCACAGTAGGGTGGGGCATGTTTTTCAGGGACGGTATAAGGCGATTCTGGTTGAGAAAAACAGCTACCTATTGGAGTTGTGTCGATACATCGTTCTAAACCCGGTTCGCGCTGCCATGGTTCGATCTGCAATTGATTGGCCGTGGAGTAGTTATCGGGCGACAGTGGGTTATCAGCAGGGCTTCAATGCACTAAATATAGATTGGATTCTTGCTGCTTTTGGTGAGCGTCGTGAAGCAGCAACAATCTGTTATGAGCGATTCGTAGCTGAAGGTATGAACCAGTTGTCCCCATGGAAACAATTAAAAAATCAGATTTATCTGGGAAGCGACCAGTTTGTCGATGACATGCAGAGACGGATTGAGAGGCCAGATTTGCTGAGCGAGATACCGTCCAGCCAGCGTCGCTCCTTGGCAAAGTCTTTACAGCATTATGCGGATGTTGCTTCTTCTCGAAACGAGGCTATCGTTCTATCGTATTCCAGCGGTGGGTATGGCATGAAGGAGATTGGCGATTTCTTTGGGCTGCACTATTCTCGCGTAAGCCGGATTATTCGAGAGGCAAAACGCAAGACCTGACCCCGAGAATTTTCTTTGACCCCGAGAATTTTCTTCGGACCCCGAGAATTCGAGAATTGGAAGAAAATCACTATTCATCTCGCGAGGAAATGACAATGAATCAAACTGGCCAATGCTTGTGTGGATCGATTAAATACGACGTTACAGGCAGCCCAAATTTGGTGGCAGTTTGTCATTGCAGGGATTGCCAACGCAGTGCTGGCGCACCAATGGTTGCATGGGCCATGTTTCCTGAATCATCGGTCAAGGTCATAGCTGGTGTGCCGAAGACAATCAATTCATCTGGTGCTGCTATGCGCTCGTTTTGTCCAGAGTGTGGCACAGGGCTGTTCTACCGAAATGCCGATGTTCTGCCAGGTCTTATTGACGTTCAGACAGCCACTCTCGATGACCCCAATTCGCTACCTCCCACGGTCCAGGTTCAAAGTGCCGAGCGCCAAACGTGGGTGCGCCACCTCGGTACACTAAAGACGTATGATCGGTTTCCTTCGGGTGATGAAGAGTGACGCATGCCACGTTGCTGTATTTTAGCAGGCTAAATCTCTATGGCCCGGATCTCCGAATTGAAAACGTCCACAATGGTTTCGCATAGCCATTTGTGCCCGGATTCCTTTTCCGATGTCTGGTCCCAGCACAGGTCAAATGAGAAGACCACGTCTTCCAGCGGCAGTGGCGCAGATTTCAGGTGTTTCAGGCGCGGGTCCAACGACAGCAGTTGCTTGGGTGCAATGGCAATCAGGTCGGTTCTCATCAGGACGTCGGGAATCGGGTCCCAGCTGGACACAATCAGCGCGGAATGCCGTTCAAGGCCGCGCTGCGCCAGTGAGTCATCAATGACGGTAGTGCCGGTTGAGGCCTGGGACAGTTTCACGTGAGGCAGACGGGCATAAAGTTCGGCAGTCATGGGTTCCGACGCACAGGGATGGTCGGGCCGCATAAGTACAACAATGTCATCTGCCATCAGTCGTCTACTGCGCACCGCTTTCGGTTTCAAACGCCCGGGCGTTAATCGTATCTGCGCATCTACCCGGTCCCAAGGAGTGTCTGTGGATACGGGAAAGGGCAGGATATCAATGGTGACTCCGGGTGCCTCGTTGCGGATTCTGCTGGAAAAACTCGGTAAGAAAAAACCGGATACATAGCCTGCCAACTGCATGCTGAAAACCCGTTTGGATTCTGCCGGAATAAACTGCTGCTGTGCGGTGATGGCGCCTGACAGATGAGATAAGCCGTCCTCCACACGAATAACAATATCCTTGGCCCGATCGGTGGGTTCCAGCCCCTTGGCCGTTCTGTAGAACAGCTGATCGTTCAGCATGGTGCGCAACCGCTTCAGCGCGTGACTGACTGCGGATGGTGATAATCCAAGCTCGTTTGCGGCTTTGGAAATTGACCGCTGCTCCATAATGGTGGTGAAGATCACCAGCAGGTTCAGGTCAAAATCTCTCAGGTTTACCATGGTTGTTGGCTCTCGCAGCGCATGTTCTGTTTTTGTGCTGCGAGTATAGCGGAATGGGTTTAAATCAGCCGAAGGTTTCCGGTAGCCAGAGTGTGACCGCTGGTACATAAGTCACCAGGCCAATCACCACAAGAAGCACCAGCATGAACGGCCAGATATGGCGCGCTACGGTCTCTACCCGAAGGCCACTGATACTGGACGCCACGAAGATAGAGTAGCCAACCGGCGGGGTGACCATGCCTACGGCAAAGTTGATGACCACCATGGCGCCAAGCTGGATTGGGTCCAGGCCAATTTGCTGGCCCAAGCCTATCAGCACGCCACTAAGAATCACCATGGCCGAGATATTGTCCATCACTGCGCCAAGCAGAAGTAACATCAGATTGATGATCAGCAGCAAAATGATGGGGTTGTCGGTCAGCATCAGCAGCGCTTCTGTCAGCCGGGCGGGGATTTGCTCACTGGCCATCACCCACGAGAATGCATAAGCAACCGCGACAATGAACATGATAACGCCGGTCGTTTTCATGGAGCTGATCACAATGGCGGGTATTTGTGACCAGCTTAGGTCGCGATAGAAAAACAGCCCGATGATCGCGCTGTAGAGCGCGCCGACCATAGCGGCTTCGGTTGGTGTAAACATGCCGCTGTAGATACCACCCAGAATCACCACGGGCGCCAGTAACGCCCAGATACCGTCTTTCAGCGCCAGCAGGATTTGCTTGCCGGTGGCACGGGTTTCTTTGGCGACCTTATGATGGCGGGCATACAGAACACTAACAATGCAGAAACCGGTGGCGGCGATCAGGCCCGGCACGATGCCCGCCAGAAAAAGCTTGGCGATGGATTCTTCTGCCAGTACACCCCAGATCACCATTGGAATCGAGGGGGGAATCATCTGTCCCAGAGGCCCAACGGCGGTAGCGAGGGCTGCCGCATACCCGCGCTGATAGCCTCGGTTGTCGAGTTCATCAATCATGATGGAACCCACGGCAGCGGTGGTTGCCGGCGCAGAACCGGAAATGGCGCCAAAGAAAGTGCCGGCGGCGACGGTGGACATCGAAAGGCCGCCGGTCAAATGGCCAAAGAAAGTTTCGGCCACACGCACCAGGCGCCGGGACAGTCCGCCGGCGCTCATAACTTCGCCGGCCAGTATAAAGCCGGGAATGGCCAGCAGGCTGGTGACATTGCTGCCCGCGATAAACTGCTGAGGCAGAATCATCGGGTTGATATCGGCCATCCAGATGCCGACGGCTGCCAGTGTTCCGATGGTAAATGCGATGGGTACGCCCAGTGCCAGCAGCACAATCAGGCCGACTACCATAACCAGGCCGATCTCACCCATTATTTTGCTCCGCTCAGTTTATGGATCCGGCTTGGCTGGACCAGAAGAATGAATGCATGAATGCTGATCAGCAGGCCGCCGGCCGGCACGGCTGCATTTTTGAACCAGACTGGATAACGCACAGCAGGGGAAACCTGGCCTACGGTGAACTCTGCAAAATTCCACCCGGTCCACAGCATCAATAGACCAAACCCGAAAATCAGCAGCATGATGCCGCGCTCAAGAATTTCAGAGACGATAGATGGCAGCGCATCTATCAGCAGGGTAACCCGCACGTGCCCGCCCTCCCGGACCAGCGAACTGGCGAACAGGAAGACGGTCCATGTGAAGGCCAGAGCTGCAACTTCGTCGCTCCAAACCAGAGCGTCGTCAAGGACATAGCGGTAGAAGACGCCGAGCAGTAGGCTTGAAACCATGATCAGGGCGGCCAGTGCTCCGACTAACTGTGATCCATAGGCCAGGCGGTGCCCAAATTTATCGAGGTAGCTATGCATTTGGTCCGTTCCTGGTCTATGAGTTTTAGCCCGATCTTATTCGCTGACTTGCTCAAGGGCTGCGTCGAGGATATCCGCACCGATCTTGTTGCGGTATTCGTCATACACGCCGGCCACCTTGCTACGGAAGGCTGCTACATCGTCCACTTCGTTCACGGCCATTCCGGCGGCGCGAATCTGCTCGAGTATACCGTCGTTGTTGCCGGCGACAGTTTCACGCTGACGCTCAATGGCGCGTTGGGCGGCCTTTTTAACCATGTCCTGTTTGTCGGATGAGAGCTTGTTGAAGGTCTGCTTGGACATTAACAGTGCCAGGGCGTTGTAGGTGTGGCTGGTTAAAGAAAGGTAATCGGTTACCTCAGGGTATTTGTTGGCGAAGATCACCGGTAATGGAATCTCCAGGCCATCAACTGTGCCCTGCTGTACCGCGGTGAAAACATCACTCCACGCCATGGGGACCGGGTTCGCGCCGATGGCGCGGAAGCTGGCAATAAACAAGTCGCTGGGTTGAACCCGCAGCTTCATGCCGGCGAAATCTTCCGGAGTTCGGATGGGGCGTTTGTTGTTGATTGCGTGCCTGAAACCTGCTTCTGGAAAGCCGAGCCCTACAATGCCTTTGGAGTCCAGCTTGGCTAGAAGCTGCTGGCCAACGTCGCCGTCGAGAACCTTATGGGCTTGAGCGTTATTGGCGTAAAGAAATGGCAGGTCGTTGAGCTGAAAGGAGGGCTCCAATGTGCCTACTTGTGTGCCGGTAATGACGCCTGCGTCCATGGTGCCGAACTGCATTGCCTGAATCATGGCCGTGTCGTCACCCAGTTGATGATTTGGAAAAAACTGGACGTTGAACTCGCCTGGAGCGGTTGTTTCCAGCTCCTCGGCAAAATAATGGGCGGCAATCGCGTAGGGGTCGACTTTACTGTCGGCGGTGGTCCACCCCAGCTTGATGGTGGTTTGGGCATGGCTGATCCCAGCGGCGCTGATCAGCAAGGCGGCTGTGACGCTGCCAAAAAAACGGGTGCTCAAAAAGGATTGGATAGACATGAAGTTTCCTTATTGTTGTTGCTATGGGTCTATTTCTGAAGTTTTTAAAACCTTGATGAAAATCGCGGCTGAATTTCACCAGATTTGCACCGTTGAAATGAATATAGGGTAAGAAAAAAATAAGCGCAAACTTAATGTTATGCAGTTAAGCATGCACCGAATTCACGACAAGTAATCTGCATTAAATTCATTCCTGAGTGCATCAGATTGAAAAAATAAAAATACTTTCAAAAGCGCCTCTCAGGGACTATATTCTGGAATACTAAGCAGCCGATATTGCGCTGTGTATATAGGTGAATTATATGAACAAAAATATTCTATGTGACTTTGAGTATTTAAATAACGACTTTCTTTGGCTTGATGGTAAAAAGTTAGCGGTTATATTTAACATAGCTTATGAAATGTGGACGCCTGGCTCATCGTCCAGTGTTAATCCTATGGGAAATGTTCTTTTAGGTGATATACAAGATCCAAATGCCGACAGTTATGGTCGATATAATGCCAATGTCGGCGCTAAAAGATTATTGAACATTGCGGAGCAATATGGGGTGGCGGCAAGTGTTTTTACCTCGGGGCTCGTGGCGGAACACCACAGCGATGAACTTAAAAAACGATCCGACTTCGGGCATGAAATTATTGGCCATGGGTATGGCCAGAACTTACTGTTTCCTTATCTGAGCGAACGTGAGCAGGAAGATAATATAGCCAGATCAACTCGGCTGATTGAAGCGGCGACCGGAAAGCGACCTCTTGGCTGGGTAAGCTCACGAGTCACGTCTGATCTGGGCGTTCAGAACAAGTTTTCCCAGCATGGTTATCTGTGGCACGGCGACGTGCTGGACCAGGACTTACCCTATATGCAAAGGTTTGAGGACAGTGAAATCATGGCGATTCCATTCACCATCGATTTCAATGACCTTTCGCATGCCATGCGGTTTGGCAGAACGCCCGAGCAATTCGTTCAAATGTTCGCTACAACCCTGGACAAGCTTCTTGCCAGCAGCCGGGAAACGCTGATTCTGGATGTCATCGTTCATGGCCACTGTTATGGCCGACCGGCCGGCGCTTGGGCGCTTGAAGAGATGATAAAGCGCTGTACCCAGGAAAAAGACCTGTGGGTCACTACCAGAGGGCAGATATACGATTACGCTCGGCCTTTTTTTACCCCCCATTGAGTTTCTAGTATGACGAAGAGCAAGAATCAGTGGATTCTCTATTAACGAAGCTTTCTGATAACCATGGGGAAGTCTTTTTTACTATTTTCGCCTTGGTTTTGGCTGTTAATCTTCGACGAATTGAGTTCAATGGAAAGTGACGGGGTCAGGTCTTGCGTTTTGCCCCTGCCTTGCTCTTTCGTTGTAATCATCCCGTTCTGGCACGTCTCAATTTAGAATCACGGAAGGAGCCAAGGAGTGGCCAGACTGCTGCGACTGGAATTTGCCGGTGCGTTTTAGCATGTGACGTTAATTGTCGCGCTATAACGAATATATGAGGCAGCGTTTACACGAGTTCGGCAAACGTCACTCTTTCCGCTTGATATCGCGGTAGAAGTTTTCGTGTAAGCCCAGGGCCATCAGTTCAAGAACAAGGGCGCCATCATCAAAACTATAGCCCAGCAGTGTCAGTTGCTTGTTCATTTTGAACTTATGCACTCGCAGAAAGGCCAGGTTCCCTTTCTTCTGCTCGCCAATGTTGGGGTTGGCCATCAGGTCCTTAACGGCCAAATCAAGGTCTTTCTTCTGATTGGGCTTGAGCTTTTTTACCGCCTTTTTGAATGTAGGGGTCTGCAACACACTGGTGGCTTTAACCAAAATCGAAGGCCTCTAGCTTTCCGGCGTCCCGCTCTGCCTGTGCGATGATGGCCTGTCTCACAAACTCGTAAGGTAAATCGGGGTTATCTTCCATCATCTCGCCGATTTTTGCCCAATGTTCTATTTGTTTGGGCGGGGTTCGATTAAGCGCTTTGGCCATAATAGTGGCCTTTTCAATTAGGTTTTGGTCTAAGCGAATACTGTTCGTGGCCATTTGGACCTCCTGTATTGAGTTGCCTCAATTGTAGCGATGCGCCACAATTGAGGCAAGTTGTAACAAGGCGCTATTGTCGGACTGTTTTTCCGCTGACGATATAAAGCAGCCGAAAATCGAGGCTTCAGGATCAACTAAAAAGGGAAAAACACGCCAGCAATGAATAAAATACTGATATTTGCCATAGTTTTAGTAGCTGGATGGTATGCAAACTCGTTATACCAAAAAAATGACTTACCGTTCATGCAAAACTCGGAAACTTACTCTGAATCCGATGAGCAACTAAAGTGCATTACAAAAGACGGTAAAGTTTTATACGGCAGCGTACCCCAAGGAACTGTATGTGAAAGGCGAGAGTCCGTTAAAGGCTCTTTAACAATAGTTTCTAGTGAAACCGTAAGCGCTAACCAGAGCAGTAATCAAAAAAATTCAAGTTTCAAATGCGATGGTCGGCAACACTGTAGCCAAATGAACTCAAGAGCTGAAGCTGAATACTTTGTCAAAAACTGTCCAAATACCAAAATGGATGGGGATCACGATGGGATCCCATGTGAAAATGATTCCCGATTTTAGTGCGACCGAATGGAGGTGTTGATGAAACGTACTTATTCACAGCGGATTGCTCCCTACGTTGAGGCTGAGTTGGCGAATGCTCTGCAGGCAGCCGCGATTGGGGACATTCAGCAAGAGTTTGCCCATCTGGAACGAGCCCATGTGATTGGCCAGGAATCGACGTTTTGGCACGTGAAGGTTCATGTGCTGATGCTGGTGTGGGCTTTTCGCAATCGCTCAGCCAAAGAAGCGGTAGGCCAGCTTTTTCGGATCGTCGGTGCTGCGACTAAAACGGTATTTGGGCTGGTACCCCAGGGTAATACGGGTGGCGCTAATGTTAGCCCATTCAGGAAAATGCCAATCGCGCCGGACCTGGTGACGCTGATTCACGAAGCCAAGTCCGCTGTATAATCATTTGCGCCATACGGCGACCCTTGTTTCCACTTTGCTACGTCGATGTCACCGGTGCGCTCAGCTTTAAAAATTTCGGGGAAGGTATGAGTATTTTAAGTAACTTACTTTTTATAATGTTTTTGATGGTACTGTCATTAACATGTCAGGCTTCAGGGTTGTCTAAATATAGATGTGATATTAGCCCAGGAATGAAAATTGACGAGTTTAAAAGTAAATATTTTATTATGGAAGAGCCTGAACTAATGCTCACCGATAAAAATCGTCCTAAGCACATTACTGACCAGCTTTTACTAAGAATGAATAAAAAATATTATCGTTTCAAAGACTATGGAATATGGGTGTTTTTTAATATGTCTGGTGAATTAACTACCGTTAGGTTTGATAGTCCATTTCAGGGAGCGGTTGGTGGTGTGTTCATTGGAGACGCTAAGAAAGACATTGTTCGGATTAATGGTAGGCCAGATATCGATAATGAGAATGGTATTATTTATAGGTCGCCTGGTTACTACTTGAACTATAAAACAATACGCGAAAAAGTTGTTCGTGTATTTACAAATCGATGTGACGAGATTTAAGTAAAGTGCCGGGTCGCGGGGTCAGGTCTTGCGTTTTGCCCCTATCTTGCCCTTTCGTTGTAATCTTTCACTCTATTCGGCACCAATTAGAACCACGGAAGGAGCCAGGGAATGACCAGGCAGTGGCGACTGGAATCTGCCGCACAAGGCAAGTTGGTAGATGCCAGTGAGGTACACAGTTGGCTTAATAGTTGGGGGGCCGAGAACGAGCAGGATGCGCCGAGGTCAGGCAGGTGAAAATGCCTCGTCTCAATCAGACCTACGATCAGGTGGGGCATGGCAGCCATGGTTCGATCTGCAGTTGATTACCATTAGGAGCTAACTCATGCGCAACATTGATCTTGTAACGCCAGGGGAGTTATTGAAAGAAGAGTTTCTTGAGCCGATGGGTATTTCTCAATATCGCCTCGCTAAAGAAATTGGCGTGCCTGCCCAGAGAATAGGCCAGATTATTGCTGGTAAGCGTTCAATAACCGCAGACACTGACCTGCGACTGTGCCGAGCGTTAAATCAGTAATGATACCGCAGCTGAACGATAAGTAGAGCGTCATCCGTGACCTTGTAGACTATGCGATCTTCTTCATTAATTCGGCGAGACCAGTAGCCCGCCAAACTATGCTTCAGGGGCTCTGGTTTACCAATCCCTTCAAACGGCTCACGCCTGGTTTCCTTAATCAATTTGTTGATTCGGTTAAGTACTTTTTTGTCGGTTTTCTGCCAGTACAGATAGTCTTCCCAGGCATTCTCGGAGAAGATCAGTTTCATTCCAGGAGTTCCTTTTCCTGTCCGCGGTCCTGCTCCAGTTCGGCAACGGACTCGAGCAATCGGCGGGCATTCTTCGGTGAACGCAAAAGATAGGCGGTCTCTTGCAGCGCTTCGTAGTCTTCAAGCGAGATCATTACCACGGATTGCGATTTGCTCCGGGTAATAATGATGGGTGAACGGTCTTCACAGACCTGATCCATGGTTTTTGCTAAATTGTTTCTGGCAGCTGTATAGCTAATGGCATCCATAACACCGCTCCTGTACAGGATATTGTTCATGTACAGAATATCGCACCTATAAAGATTTAACAATCCGTTGCGCAAAGACCGGTTTTACGCCTCTCTGCGGCTCCAAGCCGGCGAGAGACGATTTTCGAATCTGGCGATGAGCACTTCGCTTATGGAAGCATGACCAAACAGCAGTATGAAAGGGCGCATGCAATGCACTTTTACAATCATCTTTTAGAGATAGAGCTAACGAGTTAGTCAAGCGGACGATCAAGTGCCGGGGTCAGGTTTTGTGTCATTCGATGGCGTATGCTTAAGAGAAAATGACCGCTACCGGACGAGGAGGCGCGACATGCGTATTGAGAGCATTGCGGTGTATACGGCAGATTTAACCTACACGGGTAAGGCCTATGCCTTTGCGGGAGGCAGATCGCATCAGGTGTTTACCAGTACAGTGGTAGTGGTGACCACGGATACGGGGCTGCAGGGTTACGGTGAAGTCTGCCCCTGCGGCCCTAACTATATGGCGGCGTTTTCCGAGGGGGTTCCCTCTTGCCTGTCGCTGCTGGCGCCCAGTGTGATCGGCCAAGATCCCACGCACACCACGCGTATTCACGAGCGCATGAACCAGGCGCTGACCGGGCACGCGGTTGCCAAGACGGCCATTGATATTGCCTGCTGGGACTTGTTGGGTAAGCATGCCGGACTGCCAGTTTACGCTTTGCTCGGCGGGCTGCTCTCGCCGTCTATGCCGCTGCATCGAAATGTTCCATTGGCGGACTCGGATGAGATGGAAGAATCTTTGCGCCGGTTTCGATCAGAAGGTTTTCGCCGGTTTCAGATCAAGCTGGGGCATAGTGTTGAGGAAGATATCGATCTGGTTCGCACTCTGAGCAAGGGCAAACATGCAGACGAGCTTTGGATGTGCGACATCAACCGGGCCTGGCGGCAGGATGAAGCCGTGCGATTCTCGCGGGCGCTTGAAGATCTGGAAATCTATCTTGAACAGCCCTGTTACAGCTACGAGGAGTGCCTGTCGGTTCGCCGTCGAATTCGCCACCCGGTTAAACTGGACGAAAGCTTGAATTCCTTGGCCGATGTGCAACGGGCCTTGCGCGACGACGCCATGGACGCCATGGCCCTGAAAATCAGTCGGGTTGGCGGTCTGACGCCATCACGGGTCATTCGGGACGTGTGCGTAGATGCCGGCATAGCGATGACCATTGAAGATGCCTGGGGCAGTGGCATAGCCACAGCAGCCTATGCGCATCTGGCGGCCAGCACCCCGGCAAAAGCGTTGCTGACGACAACCGATCTCCACAATTACAACACCTCCCAGTTGGCAACCGGAGCGCCTGAGGTGTGTTCCGGCCGGATGATCCTCAGTGATCGCCCAGGGTTGGGTGTGGTTCCGGATTTTGAGAAGCTGACGCTGCTTGATATGTATGAGTAAGTTGGTCGATTTCCGTTAGTTTTACGACATGGCTGGGGCGATTGAGTAATCGGGTGCCCAGCTGTGCGCCTCGAATAAAAACCTCGCGAAACCTTGCGTTGAGTCAATAAAGACGAGCTCCCTACTGATTGCGGGAGGGTTGTAAGTGCGCTATTCTACTTGACAATCAATCTCATTTGCGACTAGTGAGTGTTATCTCTATGAATTCGGCCGTATTTCCCAGCGCACTGCATACCTTAGCCCGCCTCGATCAGTGCCGAAAGGGCGCGACCTTACGGGTCACCGGCTTGCTCCCGCAATCTCTATTTGGCTCTCATGACGAGCAGGTTGGCCTGAGGCTTAAAGAGCTGGGGTTCCTTCCGGGTGCTCATCTTAAGGTGATAGGTTTTGGTTTGTTTGGTGGCGACCCAATGGCGGTTCAAGTTAATGGAACCAAGTTCGCTTTACGCCGTGCCGAGGCGGCTAAAATTTGTGTTGAAGAGGCCACTCAAGCGGGTGGTAGGTAGCAGATTGAGCCAAACTAAAGTAAATATTGACGCTGACAAAGCACCGATGCGCTTTGCACTGATTGGAAACCCTAACGGCGGAAAAACGTCCCTCTTTAACCGTTTAACGGGTGCACGTGCCAAAGTGGCCAATTACCCTGGCGTTACCGTCGAGCGGCGTTCGGGCATGATTGGCGGCCTCAGTAAAAAAGCGGAACTCCTTGACCTTCCCGGCACCTATAGTCTGTTTGTAACCTCACCCGACGAGCAGGTGGCACGTGATTTTATTCTGGGGAATATTCAGGGCGAAGCCAGACCTGATGTGCTTATTGCGGTCGTAGACGCCACCAACCTGCGCTTGGGGTTGCGCCTGGTAATGGAACTGCGCAGCTTGAACCGGCCCCTGATTCTTGCACTTAATCAAATGGATACGGCACGCAGTCGGGGTATAAGCATCGATACGGCCAGCTTGTCTAAAGACATTGGTATTCCAGTGATTGAGACGATCGCCGTAAACAGCCACGGTGTGGATGCACTTAAACATCAGCTGAACCAATATGCCCACGAACAGACTGGGGCTGCCCAGGTACTGGCACTGAGCGACCGCCAGGAATCGGTTGAGGCACTCTACGACAAGATCGCGAGTTTACTACGTTCCCACGTCATTCAACCTGCTCAAATGCCGCGCTGGCAGGATCGTTTGGATCAGGTGGCGATGCACCCGGTGTTGGGTCTGGTGGTTCTCTTTACGATTCTGCTGGTGGTTTTTCAGGCCGTTTTTTCCTGGGCCACGCCCGTTGTCGATGCCATAGATGCGGGCTTTGGTATGCTGGGCAATTTATTGACCCACATTCTACCTGTCGGTATTCTGCGCGACTTTTTGGTCAATGGTATTATCGCCGGTGTTGGCGGCGTTATCGTTTTTCTGCCCCAGATTATTCTTCTGTTCTTGTTTATTTTGCTGCTGGAAGACAGTGGCTACCTTACACGTGCTGCTTTTTTGCTAGATCGCCCCATGCGCGGGCTCGGGCTTTCAGGAAGATCCTTTATCCCCTTATTATCCAGCTTTGCTTGCGCAGTGCCGGGCATTATGGCCACCCGAACGATATCTGATCCGCGCGAGCGTTTTATTACGATTATGGTGGCGCCATTGATGACTTGCTCGGCGCGCTTACCGGTTTATGCTTTGATTATTGGTGCTTTTATTCCTCGCAAGACGATAGCAGGCGTATTCAATTTGCAGGGTTTAACCCTTTTTGGGCTTTATTTTGCCGGGGTTGCAAGCGCCTCATTGGTCGCCTGGATAATGCGGCGCCGTCAGGCCCGTGAAGAGTTCCCGCTATTACTGGAGCTGCCCAGTTACCGATGGCCTATGCCGTATCACGTCTTCATTGGTTTGCGTGAGCGAGTGTGGATTTTCATGCGCCGTGTCGGCACCATTATTTTGTCGCTTTCGATCATCCTGTGGTTTCTGGCCAGTTACCCCGGCGCTCCCGTGGATGCCACCCGATCGGCGATTGAGTACAGCTTTGCCGGCATGCTGGGTAACTGGATGCAGCCCTTCTTTGCCCCTCTTGGTTTTAACTGGCAGATGTGTATTGCACTGATTCCCTCTATGGCGGCACGAGAGGTGGCTGTCAGTGCGTTAGCGACAGTCTACGCCGTGGCTGGCGGAGAGCACGCATTGGGCACTGCGTTGTACAGCAGCTGGAGCTTACCCGTGGCTTTTGCCTATCTTGCCTGGTTTGTTTATGCGCCTCAGTGTATTGCCACCATTGCGGTCGTTAGAAGAGAAACCAACTCGGTGAAATCAGCCGCACTTTTTACGTTCTACTTATTCAGTCTGGCTTATTTTGCAGCCTGGGCAACTTACCAAATTTCAGCGTTGCTGACTCACTGAGAATTTTGTTGAGGAGGTACTATGTGGCAGAACACTATTGTGGGGCTTTGTGTACTGGCAGCGGTGTTTTTCGTGGCGCGCCAGTGGGTACCCGGTTTGGGTAAGAAGTCTTCAGGTTGTGGCAGCTGTAACGGTTGCAGTAGCAGTGGCAATAGCACTAGTAGCAGTAGCAGTAGCAGTGCTGATGACTGTGGCAACTCCGCCGAAAAAGGTCCGTATTAAGCTAAGTGACCACTAGCCGATAGGCTTTAATTTCAGTCCTTGAGCGTAACGCTTGCATTGTCTAAAATGGCGCACTTTTCACACACTTCAGGCCATGAATATGAGCGACACAAACTCAAAACCAACCTTGCCAGACCGTCTTGCGGGCAATCCTCGTAGCCCACACCATTCGGAAGAGGTTTTCGAGCACCCCATCGGCATTCGGCTGAATGGCAAAGAGCGTAAAGACGTCGATGAATACTGCGTCAGCGAAGGTTGGATAAAAATCCAGTCGCCGAAAGCATTGGATCGTCGTGGCCAGCCTTTGATGATCACGTTAAAAGGCACTGTTGAAGCGTTCTACCTCTAGCCAGTTCCAAGACCTGCGTTCTACGCATACACTGAAAGGCCCGATAACAAAGAGCGCGCTATGGAACCCGGATCTGCAACACTGACCATGACCATTTTGATGACGCCGGATGTGGCCAATTTTTCCGGCAATGTGCACGGTGGTACCTTGCTTAAGCATCTTGATGAAGTGGCCTATGCCTGCGCCACCCGCTATGCAGGTGCCTATGTTGTTACCCTGTCCGTCGACCAGGTTATGTTTCTTCAACCCGTTCATGTGGGCGAACTGGTGACCTTTCTGGCCAGCGTTAACTACACCGGGCGCACGTCCATGGAGGTAGGTATTAAGGTGATCACGGAGAACATCCGTGAAAAGCTGGTCAGACATACCAACAGCTGCTTTTTCACGATGGTGGCGGTTGATGAAAATGGAAAATCCGTCGAAGTGCCCAAATTGGAACCCCTCACTGATGATCAAATCAGGCGATTTGCGAACGGCCAGGAACGCCGTGCGATTCGTGTTGAGTTAGAGGAGCGTTATAAGGCACTTCATCGTCCAGGCACATAGCAGAACTCGCTGGATAGATTTTTAGCCAACAAGGGTGCAGCGTCCATAACTTGGCTAAATTCACTATGCCATTGCATTCAGTAAATAGAAGCTAACAGCCATGGCCCACACGTTAATGAAAGCCATCGTCACCACCGGTAATGGTGGTTATGAACAGCTGGTGTACAAAGACGTGCCGGTTCCTGACATCGGGCCGGGCGACGTGCTGGTGAAAGTGTTGGCCGCAGGCGTTAACAACACAGAGATCAACACGCGACTGGGCTGGTATTCCTCTTCGGTTAGCGACTCCACGAATGACGCATCGGAAGCGAAGTCCGCGCCGAAGAGTGACGGTGGCTGGAATAATAAGACGCCTTTTCCGCTGATTCAGGGCACAGATTGCTGTGGTCTGGTTGTGAGCGTGGCCGAGGATGGCGACAAAAGCCTCATCAACCAGCGTGTCCTTATCCGCCCGTGTATTCGCGAACACGGTTTTGGCTCCCTGGATAATATCTGGATGGGGTCTGATTTTGATGGTGCATTTGCCCAATATGTAAAAATCCGGGCAAGTGAAGTGTTCCCGGTGACATGTGAGTGGACGGATGCCGAACTTGGAACTGTTCCCTGTGCCTACGGAACGGCTGAAAACATGCTTCATAGGGCTAATTTGAAGCGAGGTGAAACAATTTTGGTGGTGGGTGCGTCAGGCGGCGTAGGCTCTGCGGCTGTGCAGCTTGCAAAACGCAGGGGCGCAAAGGTTATCGCCATTGCGGGTGAGGACAAGCATGAAAAAGTGGCTCGGATCGGTGCAGACATACTGTTAGGAAGATCCGCTGATCTGCTTGCAGAGCTCGGGGAGCAATCCGTAGATGTTGTTGTAGATAACGTGGCCGGGAGTGGATTTCCTACCATGCTCAAACTATTGAAACGAGGCGGGCGGCTTGTTTCATCAGGTGCTATTGCCGGGCCTATTGTTGACCTTGATATGCGTGATATGTATTTAAAAGACATCACCCTAATGGGAACAACGGCTTGGGACGAAGTGGTTTTCCCCAATATTGTAAGCTACATCGAGCAAGGTGAAATTCAGCCGATTCTAGCGAAGACCTTTCCCTTGTCTGCCATTGCGGAAGCTCAAGCGGAGTTTCTTATGAAAAAGCATGTGGGTAAATTTGTCCTGATTCCTTAGGCTGGAGAGGGTCTTGGCAGAGTAAATCCGGTCACTTTATTGAAAGCCGGGTAGGCCTGATTCTGAAGACCAGACCTACCCCGGTTTTCGTTCTTTCAATAATGCGAGCGGGTGTCGCTTTCTGGGCTTTCGGTAGGCACCAGAGCCTTGAACAGGTCTTGGACTTCCAGAACCCCGACCTGCTTACCTTTACGAACCACGCGATAGGTGAGGCTGGTGTCGCCTCCAGACCGCGCAATCACAGATTCCAGGTTGTCTCTTTCACCGATATCGCCGGCCACGTTGTCAGGCGCTTCCGTGGTTTTCTTCATGATGGACCGAACCCGCAGTACCCGAGCGCGATTGATGTCGCTGATAAAGTTGACGATGTAAGGATCGTTCGGGTGCATCAGTATTTCTTGCGGCTCACCCTGTTGAACAATATAACCTTCCTTGAGTATGACCAGGTGGTCTGCCAGTTTCAGTGACTCATCCAGATCGTGGGTGATGAAAACGATGGTCTTGTGCAACTCGTCCTGAAGCTCCAGCAGCAGGTCTTGCATGTCGGACCGTATCAGCGGATCCAGCGCCGAGAAGGCCTCGTCCATCAGCATGATCGGTGAGTTAGAGGCCAGTGCCCGGGCGATACCAACGCGCTGTTGCATGCCACCAGACAATTGGTGCGGGTACTGGTATTCGTTGCCTTCCAGACCCACGCGGGCGATCCATTTTTTGGCTTCCGCTTCGAATTCCTCAATTTTATGGCCGCGCACGGAAAGCGCCATCCCGGCGTTTTCAAGAACGGTTTTGTGCGGCAGCAGCGCGAATTTCTGGAACACCATCGACATGCGTTCCCTGCGCAGGTTACGCAACTGGTCTTCGTCAAACGCCAGCACGTTTTCGCCATCGACTGCAATTTCACCGCCGGTGGGCTCAATCAACCGGTTGAGATGCCGAATGAGCGTGGACTTGCCAGATCCTGACAGCCCCATGATGACGGTTACATGGCCCTCGCGCATATCCACGTTGATATCCTGAAGGCCCAGCACGTGCTGGTGCTTTTCGAGCAGTTCGGCCTTTCCCATGCCTTGTTTTACGTACTCAAGGGCAACGTCGGGAGTAGGGCCGAAAATCTTGTACAGGTTCCGGATTGAAATTTTGATGTCCCGATCCACAATGCGCTTCCTTACTGTTTTTGCGAGGCGTTAATACGCGCCAGCGATGCTTTGGTTACCCGGTCCAGAATGACCGCCAGAATAACAATGCCAAGACCCGCTACCAGGCCAACACCGAGTTCCAGATTGCGTATGCCCTGAAGTACCAGCACGCCAAGGCCGGGCGCCGACACCAAGGAGGCAATAACAACCATGGCCAGGCTCATCATAATGGTCTGGTTTACCCCTGCCATGATGTTAGGGAGCGCCAGTGGAATCTGTACCTTGTACAGCTTTTGCCGACTGGTCATGCCGAAGGCATTCGCCGCTTCAATCACGTCTGGGTCTACCAGCCGGATACCCAGGTTGGTCATGCGTATAACGGGCACAATGGCGTAAAGAATAATGGCGATGCCGTACAGTTTGGACTCGGTCACGCTGAACAGAAAAATCAGCGGGATCAGATACACAAAAGGCGGCAGGGTCTGCAGCATGTCGAGTACCGGGATCGTCAGCCTCTGCATCATGTTATTTCGCGACATGGCGATACCAATGGGCACGCCCAGCAGCACACAGATGAACGCGCAGACAAATATAATCGCCAGTGTTTGCATGGCGTATACGTAGTAGTCGATGAAGGCAAGCAGGCACAGGCTGCCAGCCACGAAGCCGACCAGCTTCCAGGATTTGGTGACAAGCAGAACAACCGCCAGCAGAATCGGAATAACGATCCACCAGGGCGTCGTGATCATGCCGTAAAGAGTGCCATCAAGGGCCCAACTCAAGGGCTGGGTAATGGGGTCCAGCACAATACTGAGATTGTCTTTGACGGCAAGAAAACCTTGCTCCAGCCCCTGGGTTAATTCCCGGGACTGAGGGAAGGCTGCGCAGGAGTCATTGAGTGCATCCATGGATGGAAACGGCACGTCCCAAAGGGATTGCTCGGCTTCCGTACCTTTGGATTTGTTGAGTAGTGCGGCCATCGACATGGGCGCGTCGCTCTTGCCTTCAGCGCACCACTCCGTGAGTCCAAGCGATGAAAATAGGAAGTCATAGGTTGCCATGAGCGTTCAATATTCCTTGCGCATTCAGAATGGGGTATTCGGTGTGATTTTTATTGGATCAATAAAAGAAGAGCCGGCGAACCGGCTCTTCTTAATAACATCTACTGGCCAAGCACGTTGGCGAGTTTCTCGGTGGCTGAAGCATTCAGCCAGCTAGACCACTCGTCGGTATTGTTACTCAGGAAGTAAACGGCAGCCTCTTCGGCGGAGGCGTTGTTCTCATCCATCCAGGCCAGCAGGGCACTCATGGTGCTGGTTTTGAAGGTCATGTTGCCCAGCATCTCAACCACTTCCGGCTCGCGCTCACCGAAGCTGGTGGTGACTGCGGTTAGAATAGTAGCAGCAGGGAACTCGGAAACACCGGGATTTTCGGCCATTTGGGTCTGGTTACGGGTATGAACGTCTGGCTTGTAATCGCCAATTTTAACCCGAGTCATGTCGTACTTGCCGAGTGGTACAGTCGGGCCCCAGTAGTAACCGAACCAGGGCTCTTCGCTCTGAACCGCGGATGCCATAGACGTCGCCAGGGTTTCACCGGAACCGTGATCGAATACCGTGATACCTGATGCTTTGAGATCAAGAGCACGGACCAGGTTGTCACTCACAACACGGCAGCCCCAACCACTCGGGCAGTTGTTAAAGCGGCTGTCTACCAGTTCCGGATTTGCCATGATGCCTTCGATGGTTTTCAGTTCCGGGTGTTTCTCGGCCAGATACGTGGGAATCCACCAGCCCTCAATACCACCTGGATCCAGTACTTCGGCCACGCGCTTGATTTTGCCTTGCTCTTCCAGGCGCAGGTAGGCCTCGCCAGCAGAGTTCAGCCACAGCTCAGTCACGATGTCTGGTTCGCCGTTTTCAGCGACCGATGTAACGGCAGGAACGGTGTCAGAAGGAATCACGGTTACGTCACAGCCGTAGCCTTGTTCCATAATAAAGGTGGCAACGCCGGTTACGACGGCGTTCGAGGCCCAGCTCATCTGGGTGATGGATACTTCACCGCATTCGGCGACAGCGAGCGAGGGTGCAGACAGGGCGCACAAAAGCGCCACAGGCGTTAGTTTACGCATGATGGGTACTCCATTTGGGTTTAAACGTGCACGGCACAGGGGCCGCTGAGGGAGTCCTGAAGACTTCTCGGGAGATGGTTTGGCACTTTGAAAGCGTATTTGAAAGGCAGTGCAAACGTTGAGACCTCGGTTAATACGTAGCCACCAGAGTAATGATTTGGGTAGGAGTTACAAGTGATTAATTTTGAAGGTCGCTAAAAATGCCACATTGCGGTCGTATTTTTCAGAAACCAGAAGAGATTTATTTTCTGTGATAGTTTAAGAAACGACGACAAACCCTTTCCTTTTGGTGCCTCTGAAAAACCGCCAATGGCGTATATTGGTCACCATGTTTATCCTCTGCATAAGGAGCAACCCAGCATGCTGGCAAAGAAAGAACCCACCAACGTTATTGGTGAACCATTGGAAGTCTGCGGCAAAGATCCGGTGACCGGTTTTTTTCGGGACGGTTGCTGCAATACGGGGCCCGAAGACATGGGCAACCATACGGTATGTGCGGTGGTGACTGACGATTTCCTGGCGTTTTCCCGCAGCCGGGGTAACGATCTGACCGAAGCCCGTCCGGAGTTCGGCTTCCCGGGTTTAAAAGCGGGAGACGGCTGGTGCCTGTGCGCTGGCCGTTGGCGTGAAGCGTTGGATGCGGGCTGTGCACCCCGGGTTCGGCTGAAGGCGACGCATCGAGCCGCGCTGGAGGTTTGTGACCTGGCGGACCTGAAGAAGCATTCGGTGGATCTGAGTTAGTGACACATAGCGGGGAGGGCGGCAGAGCTCTCTCCACCGTCTACTCAGGCAAAATCGTATTCCCCGCCTTTTTCAAGGGCGATTTGGTAAGCCGGTCTGGCGTGCACGCGTTTCACCCAGGCAGTGATACTGGGTGCGTTCTTGCCGGTGATACCCCGGGCCACTGAGGCTTCCAGCGGAAAGCTCATCTGGATATCTGCAGCGCTCAGGCTATCCCCAAGAAACCAAGTGTTTTTCGCTAGGTGAGATTCAACAAAATCAAGGTGCATTTTGATCATTGGGCCGATGAAAACCTCATTGGTCTTGTTCGCAATGCCTCTTGCCACCGGCTTGACAAAAAACGGCATCGGGCTGGTTTTTACCTTTTCAAACACCAGGCGCATCAGCAGCGGCGGCATCAAAGAGCCTTCGGCGTAATGCAGCCAGTATGTGTAATCAAGCCAAGCCTGGCCGCCGCTCTTCGGAAGCATGGTGTCTTTGCCATAGGTGCGGGCAAGGTATTCGATAATGGCGCCAGACTCCGCGATAACCAAGTCGCCGTCGGTGATCACCGGTGATTTACCCAGCGGGTGTATTTTTTTGAGGCTGTCAGGCGCTAGCATGGATTTGGGGTCACGCTTGTAGTGCTGGATCTCGTAGGGCACTCCCAGCTCTTCCAACATCCAGAGAATACGTTGTGAGCGGGAGTTATTGAGGTGGTGGACTGTAATCATGCTGAAATCCTGTTTGCGTCAAAAAAAGAGTACCTCAGTAAAGTAGGCTGGAAATGACTTTTTGGTTCACCACCATCGCGACTTTGAGTCGCTTTCGCGAAAGCCGCAGGGTGGGCTGATTTACGCCCGTTCCCGCTCAATCCGCACCGGAACAGATTTCGATCCGGGCGTTTTCGATAGCTGATCATGATGGCTGACCGGCACCAGAACATTGCACTCCGGGTAGTAAGAGGCCACGGTGCCTGCCGGAATCTGGTAGGGCGTTAGCACCAGGCCGCCAAGGCGGCGATCCACACCATCGTCCAAGTCTGTGATCATCTGGACACGGTCTCCACCCGATAGCCCGGCACGTTTAATATCATCCGGGTTCATCAGCAGCACATCCCGCGTTCCTTCAATGCCATGAAAACGATCCGAATAGCCATAAATGGTGGTGTTGAACTGATCGTTGGAACGCATGGTCAGCAAGCTGTAACGGCCAGGTTTTTTGTCAAATCCCAACGATGTCAGCCGCGCTGGGGTGGTGAACAGTGCTTTCTTCTCTGGCGTCTTCCAGATTCGTTCGTGGGCAGCAATGCCGCGATAGAAACCACCGGGCTCGAACATCCTTGCGTTGAAATCGCCAAAGTCGTTGGGGTATGTCTGCTCGATCAGCTCCCGCACCAGGGAATAGTTTGCGGTCCACTCTTCCCATTTTACCTTCGGGTTCTCTGGCAGCAGAGCCTTGGCGATACCGGTGATGATCGCCAGCTCGCTTTTCAGGTGTTCTGATATGGGTGACCGGTGGCCGGTGGAACCACTGATCATCGAAAAGCTGTCTTCCGTGGAAACGGCCTGCGGCCCACTGGCTTGTTCATCCACTTCGGCACGGCCCAGGCAGGGTAATATATAGGCTGATTTACCTGGGAAAATATGACTGCGATTAAGCTTGGTGGAAATCATCACCGTCAGGTTCTGCTGCGCCCAGCTCTGTTCCATCCGTTGCTGGTCCGGCACCGCGCGCAGCAGGTTGCCACCAAGGCAAATACTCGCTTTGACCGATCCGGCGATCAAACCCTCGACCATCTCGACAATGTTTACACCGTCCTTTAGCGGCGGATTGAAGTCAAAAAGCTCGCGCAGCTTGTCCATGGGAATAAGGCCGGCCTTCTCCGCAATGCCAACGGTTCGCTGGCCCTGAACGTTGGAGTGCCCGCGCACAGGGCAAACACCCGCGCCAAGCCTGCCAATATTGCCTCTTAGCATTAGCAGATTAACCAGCATGCCCACATTGATTGAACCGTGGGTGTGCTGGGTGAGTCCCATGCCATAAACGCCGATGACACGTTCCGCCTTTATATACACGTCGGCGGCTTGTTGCAGTGCTTGCTTGGTCAGCCCGCTACCGGCTTCGATATCGTTCCAGTCGGCGGCCTCAACCGAGCCCAGGAAGCTGTCGAACCCCTGGGTGTGTTCCTCAATGAAGGCTACGTCGATGATACGTTTGTTGCCATTGCGATGAGCGGCCTTGTCTGCCTCGATGACGTGCTTGCAGATCCCCATGATGGCTGCCACATCGCCGCCGGAGCTTAACTGGTGATACTGGTCGGATATTTTGGTCTGTCGCCCCGTGGTCATATCAACCGCACTTTGGGGGTCCACAAACGCCACCAAACCCTGCTCGATAATCGGATTGAAGGTGACAATTTTAGCGCCGCGCTTTTTGGCCTCTTTCAGGGGGTGAAGAAAGCGCGGGCTGTTGGTGCCGGGGTTCTGGCCGAAGAAGAAAAACGCATCTGCCTGTTCCAGGTCTTCCCAGACGATGGTGCCGACGGGAGAACCAATCACCTTGCTAAGGCCAACAGAGGTAGTCTCGTGGCACATGTTCGAGCTTTGCGGCAGATTGTTATTGCCGTGCAGTCGCGCCATCAGTGCGTAAAGATAGGCGGCCTCAAGCCCGGCATGACCGGATGCATAGAACACCGCGCTTTCGGGATCGAGTACGTTGAGGTTATCCGCGATGTCTTTGAACGCCGATTCCCAGTCGATTTCTTCGTAGCGGTCGCTTTGTGGGTTATAACGCAGCGGGTGGGTTAGCCTGCCGGTTTTCTCCAGCTCATGATCGGTCCAGGTACGGAGCTGTTGCACCGTATGTGTTTCCCAGAATTCAGGGGTGCAGCGGTCTTTTGTCAATTCCCACATGACCGCTTTTGCGCCGTTTTCGCAGAACTCAAACGCGCTGTAGTTCTTGGGCTTGGGCCAGGCGCAGGAAGGACACATAAGGCCACCAGGCTTGTTCATTCGGCGCAGTGTGTCCGCCGCGGAAAGTGAGGCCGACGATTCAATAGAGATACTGGCGATTCCTTTCAGCGACCCCCAGCCACCAGCCGGTCCCTTACCGGCGACGATGTCATCCTTATTGCTCATGTGCTTCCCCGCTCAAGTTTGTTCGTTTTCAGTCGCAAATAGGTTCGTAGCATCTTGCTCCCAATCCTAGCCCCAATCACTACCCTCGGGGGCCGAACAGTAACCAGATGATTAAGCCGATCAAGGGGAACGCGAGCAGCACGATAATCCAGATCACTTTGGCGACAGTGCTTGCCCTGCTCTTCGCTATCTTAACGATGACCAAGATAACGATGACCAGCCAAACCAGGCTCAGCAAACCACCGAAGGCACTACCTACACTACTAAACAGGCTATCCACGTCATTCTCCTTGGCTATTGATTGGCATGTCCACAAGCAGCATAGCTCGAATAATGGCGCATAGCCGAGTGTAAAACAGGACAGATTGATTTTCTGTGAGAGTTTTGGGCTAGACTCAAAGGCCGACAGAAGAATCTACTTTCTTTTGCAGGAAAGTGACGATTGACCGACCTACGCGAATGTCGGATCTGTTTATCAGAAAGGACGGGCTTGCATGAAATACATCTTCGAAGTGCATATCAGGGCGGGCTATACCGCCGAGGATTACGCGGATGCATGGATGCGTGCAAGCGAGTTGATTCAGCGCGCACCGGGCGCGCTGGGAACGGAATTGCACCGCAAGATCGGTGAGCCGGATACGCTTATAGCCATTGCCCACTGGGACAGCAAAGCCAGCCGGGATGCGATGGAGTCACAGCACAATCCCGACGTGGCTGACATTATCCGCAGTGCAGCGCCTTTCTGTGAAATCCGGCCCCTTGGTGAGTTTGAAGATCCGGAGTGGGTGGTTAACCTGACCGGCTAGTTACCAGTCGGTGACGGATTTCACTTCCAGAAACTCTTCAAGCCCCCACACGCCGCCTTCCCGGCTGCCGTTGCCTGACTGTTTCATGCCGCCGAACGGGAAACCTGACGATCCGGATTTGCCGTTAATTTCGATCATGCCCGAGCGCAATTGCCGCGCCAATCGGTGGGCTTTTTCTTTATCGGAGGTCTGGATGTAGTTGGTCAGCCCATAGTGGGTATCGTTTGCCATCTTCACCGCTTCTTCTTCTGTTTCAAACGCTGTGATGGCCAGAACCGGGCCGAAAATTTCTTCGCTCCAGATGGTCATTTCGCGCGTGACGTCTGCGAAAACGGTTGGCCTTACAAAATAGCCCTTGTTCAGCCCTTCTGGCCGGCCTTCGCCACCGGATACCAGCGTCGCGCCTTCTGCAATACCCTTTTTGATCAGTGCCTGAATTTTCTGGAACTGTTGTTCAGAAACCACGGGGCCAATTTGGCGGCCGTCTACGTCGGCGGGGCCAACATCTGTCTGACTGGCAATCAATGCGGCGGTTTCAACAGCCTGCTTGTAAAGTGACTTCTCGACCAGCATCCGTGTGGGCGCGTTGCAGGATTGGCCTGAGTTCGCAAAGCAATGGCGCACGCCACGCGTTATGGCTTTTTCATCGGCGTCTGCAAAGATGATGTTAGCGCCTTTGCCGCCCAGTTCCAGGCCAACTCGCTTCACGGTGTCTGCTGCGGCAATGGTGATGGCTTTGCCGGCACGGGTTGAACCGGTAAAGCTGACCAGATCAATATCCGGGTGCTTTGAAAGTTGCGAGCCAACGCCTTCGCCATCGCCGTTAACCAGGTTGAACACGCCGTCTGGAAAGCCCGTACTGTCGATCATTTCTGCCAGCAGCATTGCCGACAAGGGTGAAATCTCTGACGGCTTGAGAACCACTGTGCAGCCAGCCGCAATCGCAGCCGGCACTTTCAGCATTATTTGGTTCATCGGCCAGTTCCAGGGGGTTATCAGAGCGCAAACGCCCACCGGTTCGTGCATGATTCTGTTTTCTGGCGCGTGGTCACCCAGGGCGTGCTCAAAGTTGAAGGTTTTTAGCGCACGAATGGTGTTTTTCAGATGCGTAGCGCCGGCGCCCACTTGGGCCGTTCTTGCCAAATTAATGGGCGCTCCCATTTCTTTACTGATGGTTTGTGCCATCTCTTCAGCACGCGCGCTGTAGGTTTCCAGCAAGCGCTCCAGTAGGTCAATACGTTGTTCTCTGGTCGACATCGACCAGGCCGGGAACGCACTTTTTGCGGCGCTGACGGCCATATTCGTATCAGCCTCAGAACCCAGAGTAATCTTGGCAAATCCGATTTCATCAGAAGGGTTGATAACGTCTATGGTTTGGCTGCCCTCAGGCGTTACCCATTTTCCGTTAATGTAGAACTTGGTCGTATCCATCATGCGTCTGCTCTTGTGTGGAAGTTGGCTCATGGTAGCAGACTCGTGAACTTTGACTTTCCTATTACCTCTTTTCGCACTTTTTTTTGCTAGCACCCGCGGCATGCGCTAGTTTGACGACTTCAGAATTATTGTCGTGGGAGTACGGGATGTTGGAGTCAATCGAGGCCGGTCTAACCGCGTGGCTATTGCCAGGCACATCTGCGTTACTGGCTCTGGTAGCAACCTACGCCACCTTCCGCGTTGCGTTGGGAGTGACACGTCGGGTTACCCGCTCCAAGGCCGTTCCCCGTATCTTTCTAGACGCTGCCGCCCGCGCCCTGGGTGTCTTTTCATGTTTGCTGGTGCTGAATGGGGTTCTGGAAACCGCACCTGAAGGTCTTCCCCTGCTGGCGGAGCTGCAGCATTTCGCCACGCTGTTGCTGATCTTGTCGATGACCTGGGCGGCGGTGCGCTGCACCTCGGCCATCGGGGATGTGGTTGTTATACTCAACCCGGCACTTGAGCACCAATGGAAACGTGCCCGAAAAGTTGAAACACAGACCCGTTTTTTGGTTCGCGGCCTCAATGTCCTGATTGTGATTATAGGGTTGGGGGGCGCCCTGATGACCTTTGACGGCGTGCGCCACGTTGGTGGCAGCCTGCTGGCTTCCGCCGGCATTGGCGGTATTGTTTTGGGTTTTGCGGCCCGCCCGGTGCTGGGCAATCTGCTGGCGGGCGTGCAGATTGCGCTGACCCAGCCGTTCCGTATAGACGATGTGCTCCATGTTCAGGATGAGTGGTGCTGGGTCGAGGAAGTGACAGCGACTTACGTGGTGTTGCGGGTTTGGGACTTGCGCCGGATGATCGTGCCATTGCAGTGGTTTATCGAGAATCCGTTTGAAAACTGGTCGCGCAATAGTGCCGACCTGATGGGTACGGTTGTTCTCTCACTCGATTACGCCATGCCGGTGCAGCCCTTGCGGGAAGAGTTCGCGCGGCTGCTCAGACAATCTTCCCTGTGGGACGGAAAAACGGAGACAGTGCAGGTGACCGAATCGAACGAGCGGGCGTTACAGATACGCTTCCTGATGAGTGCCTCGAATTCCAGCAAGGCTTGGGATTTACGTTGCGCGGTGCGCGAGGGGTTGGTGACCTTTGTTCAGGCTAGCTATCCGGAATATTTGCCAAGGGTTCGAGCGCGGCTGGTGGATGATCCAGATGCTGCCCTTGATCAGTAAATTGTATCATTGCGGCTGTTCGCGAGTTTTAGGGGGGCTTTGGTTCATTGTGACGCAATGATTTCAAAGCCACATAACGATTTAAAAAACCACACGACAAGGTGCTTTCACTATGACGGAATTCAAACAGGTTGCTGGTCTTTCAGCAGACCAGCTTCGCAACATTGAACGTCATCTTGATCGTCGCTATATCCAGCCTGGAAAGTTGCCTGGCGCGTTGACACTGGTAGCCCGGAGGGGGGAAATTGCCTACGTGAAAGCCCAGGGGCTGATGGATGTGGAACGTAACAAACCTGTCTGCCGGGATACGGTTTTCCGCATTTACTCGATGACCAAACCGATCACATCGATCGCCATGATGCAGCTTTACGAACAGGGGCGGTTTTTGCTGGATGATCCGGTCCAAAAGTACATTCCGGGGTGGAAAAACCTGCAGGTTTATAAAAGCGGTGTTTATCCCAATTTTCTGACCACGCCGGCCACCAGCACCATGACCATTCGCGACCTGTTCACCCACATGTCAGGCCTGACTTACGGATTCATGAACCGCACCAACGTTGACGCGGCCTATCGCGAGTTAGGGCTTGATGGCAGCCGGAACCTGACGCTGGAAGCACTGGTGAGCCAACTTGGGGAACTGCCGCTTGAGTTTTCACCGGGTACGGCCTGGAACTATTCCGTCAGCACGGATGTGCTGGGGTATTTGGTGCAGCTGCTGGCGGATCAGCCTTTAGACGAGTATCTGCGCGACAATATCTTTGGCCCACTGGAGATGCCAGACACCGGTTTCCAGGTTCGTGATGATCAGCTCGACCGTTTCGCCGCCTGCTATCAGTACCAGCCCGGTGACCAGCTCAAGCTGCAGGACGATTCGGAAACATCACATTTCCGACACAAAAATAAGTTTGTGTCTGGCGGCGGCGGGCTGGTTTCCACCATTGACGATTATTTCCATTTTGCTCAGGCACTTTGCCAGGGCGGGGAGTTTCGGGGGCAGCGGATTATCGGTCGAAAAACTCTGGAATTCATGCGTCGCAACCACTTGCCGGATAATCAGGATCTGCCAGGCCTTGCGGTTGGAGCCTTCAGCGAAACGCCTTATGCCGGAACCGGCTTTGGCCTAGGTTTCTCGGTTAAGACAGACGTTACCAAATCCCAAGCCAACGGATCGGCCGGCGAGTACGGGTGGGGCGGCCTGGCGAGCACCAACTTCTTTATCGATCCGGTTGAGGAACTGGTCATGATTTTCATGACGCAACTGATCCCCTCGTCGTCTTACCCGATCCGGCAGGAGTTGCGGGCCATTGTGAATGGGGCTTTGGTGTGACCCACCGGGCTCTATAACGTCAGGGAGTCCGGGATTGAAAAATAAATCTCTTCCGGCTTATTTGATGTTACTGGTTGAGAATATCGATGATTTCTCGGGTATCCCTAATAATCGTATAGACTCGACCCTCGATATCTACCCGCTGACGGTTGCCATCGACGTCGCGGATATTGCCGAAGCGCAACAACTCCCGGTCGAAATGATCACCTTTCCGGTAATTCAGCTTTTTCTGCCAGCCCGGCGGCAGTGGCTGGCCACGCTCGACTTTCTTTTGCAGGCCTGGTGGTAGCTGATCGCTATGAGATGACTTGGCCATTGCCGGTGCGGCGCCAATCATTACGCCCAACAGGGCAACCATCAGAATAGACTTCATAATCTATTAACTCCCAGAATTGCGACACCACTAAGCTAACACGGGACCGAACGGGGTGACGTTAACACTGGTTCACGCCTGACAAAATCAGGCCCTCAAAAACCGTCCGTTAATCCCATCTTGAGCCCAGTGCCGCAGCCGTCATGTCGGTGGTTTCCAGAACAGACTTGGCACTCGCCATAGAACTGGGCCGCGCCAGCTGTTCTGCAAGTTATGAGAAAGGAGCGGGGTGTGCAAAGTAGTATCCCTGCTGGAAAAACACGCCTGCTTCGTGCAGCCAGGCCCGGTCCTCTTCCGTCTCAACGCATTCCGCAATCAGCGTCATCCCAAGTGTATCTATGAGTGGTACAAGACCGGTTACCAGATCCTGGGCACGCTGATCCAGCACCGCCGCGCGGACAAAAGAACCATCGAGCTTGAGCTTATCCAGCGGATACTGCCAAAGGTAAGACAGCGACGAATAGCCCACACCGAAGTCGTCGGCAGCAATCTGAACCCCGCGTTCGTGTACTGCCTTTAAAGGCTCCAGCACCAGCTTCGGTGAACTGAATACCCTCTCTGTGAGTTCCAAGGTCAACCAGCTTGGTGGCAGCTTGCTCTGGGTCAGGGCGCGGTCCAGTCTTTTCAAAAAGTCCGGGGCCGTAATGGTATTGGCTGTAATGTTAACCGATACCGGCTTGCCCATGGACATCGCTTCATGACACGCACGCTCAAGGACCCAAAGATCAAGATTAACGATAAGCTGCATTTCTTCAATCACTGGAATAAAGTGCCCGGGCAGGATCATCCCCCGCCACGGGTGTTGCCAGCGGATCAGGGCCTCCATAGAAACCGTTTCCCCGGTACGTGTGTCAACCACAGGCTGGTAATAGAGTTGAAATTCAGATTCACGAAGGGCGCGCTGGGCTCCAGCCGGTACCCAGCTGTGGGCTAATACGTGGTCTTCCAGGGCTAGGCTGAAAAATGAGTGGTTGAGGCCGGAACGCCGGGTCCGTTCAAGGGCGATGGTGGCCCGCCGTTCCAGATCCTTTGCCGTTGAGCCGTCCTGAGGAGAGCGGGCGATGCCCACATTTATGCGAAGCATGAACTGAAGCAGACCAACCTTCAGTGGTTCATCAAACAACAGGTTTATGGCCTGAATGCGCTCAACGGTATGGTCGTCACTTTTATACTGAATGAGCAGAATAAACTCGTTGCCGGCTACCCGGCCAACGCGCTCACCCTCGGCTAGCGATCGCACGATACGTCCGACAGCCTGATGAAACGCGTGATCACCCATATCCTGGCCCAAGGCCTGATTAATGCGCCTGAGGCCTTCGATTTTAAGCCGAAGGACGGCCGATTGAGTGTTGGGATGGTGGTTGAATGCTTCTTCAGCCTGTGCCATGACCGCCCGCCGGGTTGGAATGCCCGTGGAAGGGTCCATCTCCTGGAGTTCGTGAGGGTTATCCTCCAGAGGTTGGTTGTCGGTCAGTACAATGGCCAACGCGAGGACTTCCTGGCCTCTTTTTGTATTCACAGGAATGAGTTCCCAGGCTACATCCATGCCACCAACTCGCTGGCGACAGTTCTGTAGGTCGCCTCCCATAGCCTTGGCGTGGGCCTCTCTTAGCCCCCGGTTTCCCGCCGTTTCGGGGAATAAGGTGTCGATGTATTCCCCGAGCGAATGTTGATCTGTATTCAGAATCTTGTCGATACTTTCGCCCCGGCCGGCTACAAGAACGCCAGCACTGTCAAGCAAAAGCTTTATACCGGGGGTATCTTCGACTGGAAAATCATCGAGGAAGCTGTGCGGATCCCAATTCCATGTGCCATTCGCCATATATCCGATTCCTTATCTGCGGCACCAGTGCGGGCATGCATGCAGTATGACACTCATCCCCGCGATTGTGTAAACGTCGCTAAATCGACATATTTACTCTCGGTTTAACTCGGGCAGGCTAGTCTCTGAAAACTAAATTTGCCGCGGTTTATCGGTTAAGCAAGCCCCAGCACTTTCTTCCGCTGCTCTGCCCAGGTATGAATCAAGTGGTCTACGGCCAGGCCAATAAAGGCAACGCACAAGCCGAGCACGATGCCTTGGCCCATACCGTCGGCTTGAGACAAAGACTGCATGATCAACTGACCTAAGTCGTCGGTACCGATAAAGGCGCCGATGATGATCATAAACAATGAAAATACAACGGTTTGGTTGATACCCAGCATGATGTGCGGAAACGCCAGAGGCAGTTCAATTTTCAATAAACGCTGCGTGCGGTTAACCCCTGACATGGAGCCGGCTTCCTGCAAGCTTTTCGGCACGTTACTCAGCCCTTCCACGGTGTAACGTGTGGCAGGAATGGTGGCGTACACGATCACCGCAATAAGCACTGATAAATCGCTGACACCAAACAGCATGATGACCGGAATTAGGTAGACGAACGACGGAAACGTCTGAAACGTGTCACACACCAGCAACATAAACTTGGTTGCTTTGGGGCTTCGCGAGCACAAAATGCCGACGCTACAGCCAATCGTTACGGAAATGATCACTGCAAAGGTGGTCATGTAGGCCGTAATCAGGGCGCGGTCCCACCAGGGTGTCAGTGCAATAAAGGCAATAAGTGCCGTCGCAACAATCGCAGAGCGAAGGCCGCCAACGATGTAACCAGTACCTGCAACCAGGAACAGAGTTGCCGCGACGGGCATCGATAAATAAGCTTCTTTCATGGGCATCAAAATTGCTGTGATCATGAAGAAGTTGAAACTTTGCACGCCGTCGTAAGTGTTGGTGATGATCCAGTCTACGATAGAATCCCAGAACTTTTCGGTAGTAAGTCCTTGTGATTCATGAATAAAATAAAAGTAGTTGGCCTTGTCTGGAAAAGCCACGGACGCGACATAGGCCATAATAGAGGTGAATATCAAAATCCCCACGAAGGCGAGTGAGTACTTGTGACGCAAATGAAACGGTACGTCAGCAAAGTAATCAACCTGTTTTTTTGCCCAGGCCAGAGATAACCTGTCCAGAACCACTGCAATCAAGACAATGGATATACCAAGTTCGAGGGCCTGGCCTATCTTGAGCATATTCAAAGACACGAGTAAGTCGTAACCTAGACCCTTTGCCCCGATAAACGATGCGATAACGGCCATGGCCAAACACTGCATGATGACCTGGTTAACACCGATCAAAATGTCATGGCGTGCGGTAGGGATCAACACTTTAAACATAAGCTGGCGTGCATTGCAGCCACTCATCATGCCGGCTTCTACCACTTCTGGAGAGACCTTTTTCAGGCCCAGAATAGTGAGGCGAATCATTGGGGGGGTGGCAAAAATAACCGTTGAAATAGCACCCGCATGGTCACCAATGCCGAAGAACACCACGACCGGGATCAGGTACGAGAAGTGGGGCATGGTTTGAGCCACGTTCAGCAGTGGTGCGAGGACAGCCTCGAAGGTTCTGTTCCTGAAGGCGATGATGCCCAGGGTTAACCCCAGAAAAACCGATAAAGGTACAGCCACTAACACAAACGATAGGGTTTGCATGGCGGGTGTCCACTGACCAAACACAGCAATGTAAATGGTGCTGATGCCGGCTAAAAGTGACAGGTTGCGGCCACCAAGATACTGCCCTGCTAAAAAGGCACCCGCAGCAACAGCGGGCCACGGCAGTGCCGGGATTCGAGCCCACTCGTTTTCGCTGATAAAGTCCCAGCTGGTGAAAGCCACAACGGTTTTGACGCCCCCTAACAGGAGCTCACGAATCAAATTGATGCTGAACAGAACCACGCCAGACAGGTCGCGGGTAAACTCTTTCATCATGGTTGACTGTTCGATGATGTCTAACTCGGCATCGTAAGTTTCGACCACCCAAAAATCATTGATGAGGAATTTAAGGCCGTCGTTAACGGCGTCCGGCAGCAACCAGAATTGGGTTTCCTGCAGGCGCCACAGGTTACCGCCTGTGGCTGGGTCGATAGCCATAACAAGGGCAAAGAACACCACCAATAAGGCGACAAACTGCGTCCATTTATGTTCGGTAAAATATTGCATTAGGCTTTGCTCATAACTTAGTTATTAACTGGCATGCTGTTAGTTTCACCAAACAAGACGTCTATCATAATGTTGCGGTTTAACGCACCAACAATATGGCCCTCGGCATCAGTTACAGCCACTGGGTGTTGCTCGGTCAGCACGGATCCGGCTACGGTTTCGATAATGGCATTGGCAGAGACAGTGACGTCGCTCATCTTGGCGGTGGCGTCGTATTCTTCCATGATGGCTTTGCAAGAAAGTACGCGCTCACGCGGCACGCCACGGGTGAACTTGGCGACGTACTCCGTGGCTGGCTTGAGTACGATGTTGGCTGGGGTATCAATTTGTTCGATCACGCCATCTTTCATAATGGCGATGCGGTCGGCAAGGCGTAGCGCCTCATCGAAGTCGTGGGTAACGAATAAGATGGTTTTGTGCAAGACGCTTTGTAAGCGCAGGAACTCGTCCTGCATTTCCCTGCGAATCAGTGGGTCCAGAGCTGAGAAGGGCTCATCGAGAAACCAGATTTCGGGTTCTACGGCCAATGAGCGGGCAATGCCGACACGCTGCTGTTGTCCACCGGAGAGTTGGCGGGGAAAGTCGTTTTCGCAATTTGTGAGCTCTACCAGGTTCACCATGTCCATCGCACGGGCCATGCTGTCGCGAGTGCTTATGCCTTTTGCCTGTAATGGTAGGGCAATGTTTTCGAGAACGGTTTTGTGAGGCAGAAGGGCAAAACTTTGGAATACCATGCCCATTTTATTACGCCGGATGTTGATGAGTTCCTTTGCATTCATCGCAAGCAGGTCTTCACCATCAATAAAAATATCGCCCGCAGTGGTGTCGATCAGCCGTGAAATACAACGCAGAAGTGTGGATTTGCCAGAACCTGACAGGCCCATAATAACGAGCATTTCACCTTTGTGTACTTCAAAAGAAGCGTTGTTAACACCAATTACACATCCTGCTTTAAGTAATGCTGCTGTATCTACTTTGCCGCCGGATTTTTCCAGAATTTTTACAGCGTTATCGCCAAAAATTTTATAGACAGACTCGCACTTGATGACCGGCTGAGCTGACGTTGACATAATCAAATTCCTGTAAAAAAAGAGGTGCTAAAAGATAGAGTTGATGGCAATAATTCAGTGAATATATTGGACTAACAAACGCAATAGATTATTGTTGCACCGTGCCAATAGCACTGCTGTCACTGAAAAAAAGAACAAATAAATAGAGATTCTGAATATAATAGCTAACCTGAATGCAGCGCACTCAGGTTAGCGTATTAAGCTTACAACCAGGCTTTCCAAGTTGCTTCGTTATCAGCCAGCCATTTAGCAGCGGCTGCTTCGTGGGACATGCCATCGATGTCTACCAATGCTGCCATGTTGCCAATATCGCTTTTGGTAAAGGATACGTTGTTAAAGATCTTATAAGCAGTTGGCCATTTTGCGGGCATTTGATAATAAGCGGCTTTCTTCAACCAACCGGCCGGGGGCGAGCCACACTTACCATCACCGCCGTCTGACTTTTTGCAGCCTGCCGTATACGCGGGGAATTCAACGAAGCTGCCACCGTCACCGGCATCGGTGAAGTTAGGTGACCAGTTAAAAACCACTACGGCGCGGTTGTCTTTTGCTGCAGACTCTAGCTCAGCCCAAAGTGCACCGGATGATCCGGCAAACTTGGCGGTAAAGTTCATATCAAGTGCTTCAATGCGGTCTAGGGTTTCTTGGCCGTGCCAGTCCATAGGGCCGTCAAGATAACGGCCTTTGCCACCACTGCCTGGCGTTGCAAACAGTTCGGCGCAATCGTTCAGTGCTTCCCAAGAGGGTAGGCCCGGGCATAAATCGCCTACATACGCAGGGTACCACCACTCTTCTTGAGTCGCAGAGGCGTGCGTGCCTACATCAATAATACCGCCGGCGTCTAAAGCGTTGTTAAAAGACTTTCCAAAAGTAGACTGCCAGACTTCATGGGCAATAGTAACGTCGCCGTTACGAACAGATTCATAAACCGCTTGGCTATCAGCAGGTACGTAAGAAACGTTATCGCCAATGCTTTCAAAAATACCGCCAATAACGTAAGCCATCGTAATTTGGCTGGTCCAGTTATGGGTGGCAATTACAATAGGCTCTTTTGAATCTGCTTGGACTACAGTCGCGCCAAGCACCAGTGAGCTAACGGCAGCGGCAGTCGCAAGTTTATTTAAAAATTTCATACACATCTCCGAAAAGTATTGTTATCCATAATGGATTATTTCGTACTTTCTTTGATTATAGGCAAAGTCCTGTCTTGTTTTTGGCGCAAAATTATACTGGGCAAAAAAATAGACGACAATGACGGCGTCGCGAGCTTTCTTTAAAAGCACGTCATTAATCCGGCGCCCAAAAAGGTACTTCTAAAAGCCATAACGACTTCGGTTTTTAGGTAGTGCGCGCCAGGGTCGAATGTATTAATGGCGCAATTCTATGAAGGCTGTATCTGTCTTTGAGCAGGCTTTATCTGTCGGTGAAACAGAGGGCCGAGGGCGGGCAGGCCGCCGATGAAACGCGAGATCTCGAGAATACGCCGGAAGAGAGCGCTCGAACTGGTCAAGCAGAAAACTACTTGATAACTCGTATGCCAGAACCCTTAGGTTAACACATCCTGGCTGCGAGCGTTTTTTCGCTTGAGGAAAACCGGTTAAAGCCAGTTTTCAAAAATAAATGTGCCTCCGCCTATCGTGCTGCTGGAGTTGATACAGCACTGGCTGCTGTGCGTATACTGTCTGCAAGGTCCTTGAAACTCGGATCAGTTTTGTAATACGAAAGGAAATGTATGAATCATTCCAAAGAATTACTGCAATCCCCACTTTTTCAGTCTGTTGCAGGTCTGGCTTTCGAGTCGGTGATGGTGACGGACGTGACTGATAATCATAAGAATTCAGTGATCATTTATGTCAACCAAGCCTTCACCGACCTGACGGGCTATTCGGCTGACGAAGTGCTGGGCAAAACGCCTGGTCTGCTGCAGGGGCCGAAAACCGATAAAGCCGAGACAGATCGTTTGTCTGATGATTTGAAGAACAATCGGACCTTCCACGGTAGCACTGTTAATTATCGCAAAGACGGTACTCCTTTCAATATTGAGTGGAAGGTATCTCCGGTGATGGATGGGGCTAAGGTCACGCATTATGTGGCGGTACAGAGAGCGGTTGGTTAAGATTTAGAAACGCATCTCTGAGCAGACCGTGTCAGGCCAGTACGCTGGCTTGACGTGACTGCCGCAACGGCCAGCTGTGCTTGGTTCGTGTGTTTGGTATGCAGCTTGAAGCAAAATATTCAAAGCCTTTGGTAACAAAATTTGTTCAATAGTGTCTAGTCATTACCACCTCCATTTGAAGGAAAAATGACATGACCGGGCACTTCTCTCTGATGACCATAATTCTGCTTTTCACCAGCAGCGCGCTGGCGTCTGAACCACTCGTTTACACCGGCTTGCTGAGTAACACCGCTTTAGGTGGCTACGACAGCGTAAGCTACTTTGAGTCAGGGCATCCAGCCAAGGGCTCTGCCGGGCACGCAACCGAGTATAACGGCGCCACCTGGCGCTTCGCGAACCCCGAAAATCTTGCTAGATTCAAAAACGATCCACAACGCTACGCGCCTTCCTACGGAGGTTATTGTGCCTGGGCTGTAAGCCAAGGCTATCTGGCCAAGGGCGACCCGCAGCATTGGGCTATCAGAAACGGGCGGTTGTATCTGAACGTCAACAAATCAGTGCACGACCAATGGCTTGCAGACCCGGAAAGCTTTATTCTCAAGGCCAACGCAAATTGGCCCGGGGTGCTGGAATAAGAGTCACTACAAACCGGACCAAGTCTATTTCAGGTACAATTTATAACCTGACACGGAGGGTTCGCCTATGATTCCTAATACTATGAAAGCGATGGTTCTTACCGGTCACGGTGGGATCGACAAGCTCAAATACCAGAGCGTACCGACACCGCATCCGGCGCCTGGGCAGGTGCTGGTGCAGGTAACGGCAACCGCCAAGAACAACACCGACCGTAAAGCTCGCGAAGGGCTTTATCCCACCAAAAAGGGAGAGATGACGTCTTTCCAGATGGGTGGCAAGCCGACGTTGATTTTTCCCCGCATTCAAGGCGCCGACATAGCGGGTCGCGTGGTGGCAGTGGGTGAGGGCGTTAGTGAAAGCTGCCTGGGCGAGCGTGGGTTACTGGATTTTAACATCTACGCCGATGCCCGCAGGGACATCAACCTGACCCCTGATTACTACGGCCACGGTGCAGACGGTGGCTATGCAGAGTATGTCGCACTGCCCTCGGACCAATTTCATCACATTCCCAACCCGGAACTGGCTGATGCCGAACTGGCCTCCATGGGTATGTGCTCGTACCAGACCGCCTACCATATGGTTACCTCCGCCAATATTCAGGCAGGCGAGCGGGTACTGGTTACCGGTGCCAGTGGCGGCGTGGGTACCGCGCTGATCCAGTTGTGCCGCATTGTGGGCGCTATCCCCTATGCTCTTAGTAAAGACGACAAGGCCGATGCGTTACTTAAGCTTGGGGCCGAGGCCGTATTGGACCGCTCTGATATGAGCAGCTTTGTTGACCGGGTAAAGGCGGTAACGGGCGGCAAACCGTTTGACGCGGTGATGGATCTGGTGGGTGGAGAGATGACTGACACGTTCATCGACACCATGATCTTTGATATGAATGCTCGCAGTACCTATCCGAGGTTGAGCATTGCCGGTGCCAGTGGTGGCAACATCAGCGAGATTCTCTGGACTCGTATTTACCTTTATCAGGTACAGATTTTTGGGGTGTCTCACGGTACCCGTGAGGAAGCCGATCAGCTTATGGCCTGGATTCGAGGCGGGCAATTGAAGCCGGTGCTTCACGGCGCGTTCAAACTGTCGGATCTGCATCACGCCGAGGTTTATTTTGAGAATCGGGGCAGCAATTACCTCGGCAAGATCGTGATTGTTCCCGACGCGCAGTGGAACGAGCATGGCAAGCCTTTTACCCTGGGGAATGTGTGATGAAACCGGAACTGACCATTCAGTTGATGGATACCCATGCCGGTGGCGATGTCAGCCGGATTGTCACCGGCGGTATTGCTTCGCTGCCGGGGGACACCGTGCGCGCCCAGATGGAATACCTGCGGGACCATGCCGATGGCTTGCGCCGGTTGTTGCTGGAAGAGCCCTACGGTATTCCCGAGATGTCGGTAGACCTGCTGGTGCCGCCGACAGACCCACGCGCAGCGGCCGGGTACATCATCATGGAGGTGATGGGTTATCCGATTTACTCCGGTTCCAACACCATCTGCACCGCCACCGCTGTTCTGGAAGCGGGCATTGTGCCCAAGCAGGAAGGCAGGCAACAGTTTCTACTGGAATCGCCAGCCGGGCTGGTGCAAATAGACGCAACGGTGCGCGACGGGGTGGTGGAATCCATCACCTGTGAAGGTCTGCCCAGCTACATTCACACCTACAGGGCTACCGTTGAGGTGCCGAGTTTGGGGAGGGTGAACTACAGCGTTGCTTACAGTGGCGGTTTCTATGCGCTGGTAGATGCGAAAGAGTTGGGGTTTGACCTGACGCTGGACGAAGAGCGCAGGCTTGCTGAAGCGGCTCATGCCATTGTTGAAGCGGTGCAGGCGGAACGACGTTTCTCCCATCACACGTTAGGCGATGTGGGGCCCTTGCCGTTCCTCCACTTCATGGGACCAGTGGAACATGTGGGTGAAGGCTATTACCGTTCCCGTTCAGCTACTTATGTGCATCCTGGCGTTATCTGCCGCAGCACCACCGGTACCGGGACGTCGGCGCGGCTGGCCTTGATGAATTACGAAGGCAGCATCAAACCCGGTGACCGGCTGGAAACGGTTTCTTTGCGGGAAACCAGCTTCATCGGCGAGTTCAGTGCTGTGGAGCAGAGCGGCGAAGTCCAGATGGTTAAGAACCAGATTACCGGCAAGAGTTATGTGATTGCCCGTTCCGATATTGTCGTCAACTGTGACGATCCCATGGTGGAGTGCCGCAGCTTGCACCACATTTTGTCCGGCCAACAATCAGGCGCTAAAGGCCCACTGTGAATAAGATTGTCATGGCCAATTAACGTTGGGGCATTGTTCCGCAGACTACGCGGAGCAGTAGTCGATGTGCTGGCGATGAAGAGGAAGAACATTGAAAAAAATCATCACTATTGCTCTTGCTCTTGCTCTTGCTGCTTTTCTCGGTGGTTGTTCATCGCAACGAGGTGTCATTAACGTAAATGACGTGGACTCCGCTGTCATTGGCGAAAAGCCGGAGGGGTATCCAAAAACGGTTATCAAGTCTCTTCCTGACCGCCCCGGCTTTTGTATTAAAGTGACAGAAAACTGGAAAGCACATGATTATCAAGGGCAGACAGTTTGGCTTAAAGAAAAAAAGGTAGAGAGCCTGAACTGCCCTCGGGATCAGATTCAATGGCAAGACCAATCATTCATCCGGCGAGACCATTAGCTGGGGAGGCTGCATTTCTTCTTCGTAAGTGACATGCTCGCCCTGGTGGTAGGGGGTATCTTTTTGATCCTCGTCCACCGCCTTACCAGACTTAGATCGGTTATTTCTTGTACTCCTGCAGGTTGCAGCTACCACTTAGTTTCTGTAGCCTTAAAGCTAATTGAACGTTCAATTAATGATTTAAGAACGACAAAACATCGGATAATCATGGCCAAAGTTGGAGTAAAAGACACCCGGAAACAGCAGCTTATTCAAGCAACGATGGAGTCGATTGCCGAGCTGGGGATGCAGAAGACCACCATTATCAGCATCAGCAAACGCGCGGGAATGTCGTCGGGCATCATCAGCCACTATTTCGGTGGTAAGCAGGGTCTGATTGAAGCGGCGCTTCGATATTTACTGGATCAGCTCGGAAAAGAGCTTCTTGAAAGTATGGAGAAGACCGACGGGTCGCCGGAACAGCGTCTTAACAGCATCGTTGATGCCAACTTTTCCAATTTCCAGCGCTCAGAACTGGCGGCAAAAACCTGGTTGAGTTTCTGGGCGCGGTCCATGCATGAGCCCGGGCTGCAGCGTTTGCAACAGATCAACAATGCGCGTCTGTATACCAACCTGCGCTACGCCTTCGCTCAAGTGATGGAGCCTACGGCAGCGACTGAGGCGGCGAGGCAAACGGCTGCGATGATAGACGGCTTTTGGCTGCGCAGTGCATTGAGTCTGGACCCACAGGAAAGTTTCGAAGCGGGCAAGCGGCTGTGTAAACGCTTTGTACAGGACACGCTGGTCCAGCCCCAGACAGCATCCGTTAGCGTCACTCAGAGAGAACAACCGCCCGAGAGAACAATCCATTATTCACGTTAAGGTTGTAAGTTTTTATGTCTCATCCAATACCTCGTTTACAGAACTTCATTCACGGTCGCTTCTTTGCCAACAATACCGGTGAGGTGTTTCCAGTGGTCAATCCGGCCACGGGCAAAGTGATCTACGAAGTAGAAATAGCGGACGAATCTGTGCAGCAGGCCGCCATTGAGAGCGCCCGGGTTGGATTTACAAAGTGGGCTGCCATGCCCGCCGTGCAGCGCAGCCGCATTCTTCTAAAAGCCGTCGCATTACTGCGTGAACGTAACGATGAGCTGGCCGCCATTGAGGTTTGGGATACCGGCAAACCCTTGCAGGAAGCGCAAGCGGTGGACATCGCAACCGGTGCCGATACTCTTGAGTTTTTTGCTGGCTTGGCGCCGTCGATCGAGGGTAACCAACAGGATCTTGGCGGTGACTTCTATTACACCCGCCGAGAGCCGCTGGGTATATGCGCCGGTATCGGCGCTTGGAACTACCCGCTACAGATCGCTTGTTGGAAGTCTGCTCCGGCACTGGCGTGTGGCAACGCGATGATCTTCAAACCGTCTGAAGAAACCCCAATGGGCGCCACCAAACTGGCTGAGATTTATATTGAAGCAGGTGTTCCCGCCGGTGTGTTTAACGTCGTACAGGGCGCAGCGGAAGTCGGCTCCTGGCTCACCCACCATCCTGAAATCGCCAAAGTATCGTTCACTGGCGAAGTAGGCACCGGCAAAAAGGTCATGGCCGCTGCGGCGACTACGTTGAAAAGTGTCACCATGGAGCTAGGTGGCAAATCCCCGCTCATCATTTTTGACGACGCTGATCTTGAGAATGCCATCTCGGCCGCCATGGTGGGCAATTTTTATACCCAGGGCGAAGTCTGCACCAACGGCACCCGAGTGTTCGTGCATGAGGATATCTACCCGAAATTCATGGAGCGTTTGCTGGAGCGCACTCGCAACAACATCCTGCCGGGCGATCCGATGAATCCGCAAACCAACTTTGGCGCGCTTATTTCTGAAAAGCATCGCGAGCTGGTATTGAGCTATATCGCTAAAGGTGCAGCAGAAGGCGCAACGCTCCGTCATGGAGGTCACGCGTTTGAGCCGGAAGATTCCAAGGGCGGCTACTTTGTTGAGCCGACCATCTTCACTGACTGCACTGACGATATGGCCATCGTGCGGGAAGAAATTTTCGGGCCGGTGATGTCGGTGCTTACGTTCAGCACCGAAAATGAAGTAATTGATCGCGCGAATTCGACTGAAACCGGACTGGCGGCAGGCGTGTTTACCAATGATATTCGCCGCGCTCATCGAGTTGTTCATCGGCTGCAGGCAGGTATTTGCTGGATTAACAGCTACGGAGCTTCGCCGGCTGAAATGCCCGTGGGCGGCTACAAACTCTCTGGTATTGGCCGCGAAAATGGCCGCGAGACGATCTCTCACTACACCCAGCTCAAAGCTGTGTATGTAGGTATGGAAGACATCGACGCACCATTTTAATTTCGGAGATATAAAGGAGAACGTGTGTGAAAGAAAACCAATACGACTTCATTATTGTGGGCGCGGGCTCTGCTGGCTGTGTGCTGGCTAACCGCCTGACCGAAGATACCCAGCGTAAGGTTTTGCTGCTGGAGACCGGTGGTAGCGACAAAAGCATCTTTATTCAAATGCCGACCGCCTTATCTATTCCGATGAACACCAAAAAGTTCGCCTGGCAGTTCGAAACCGAACCGGAGCCTTATCTGGACAGCCGTCGTATGCATTGCCCACGTGGCAAAGTGCTGGGCGGATCGTCGTCCATTAATGGCATGGTGTACGTGCGTGGCCACGCCCGCGACTTTGACGAATGGGAATCGGAAGGCGCAGAAGGCTGGAATTACCAACAGGTACTGCCATATTTTAAAAAAGCGGAGACCTGGGCATTCGGCGGTGATCGCTACCGTGGCGGTGACGGGCCGTTGGGCGTAAACAACGGCAACAATATGCAAAACCCCCTGTATAAGGCCTTTATTAACGCAGGTCAGGACGCCGGTTATTTGCCTACAAAAGACTATAACGGCGCCCAGCAGGAAGGGTTTGGCAGCATGCACATGACGGTCAAAAATGGTCGTCGCTGGTCTACTGCGAATGCGTATCTGCGGCCGGCTATGGGCCGCCCCAATCTGACCGTGGTTACCCATGCTCTGGTACACAAAGTGCTTCTCGACGGTCATACCGCTACGGGTGTGCGTTACGAACAGAGCGGTAAGATCCACGAGGTGAACGCCACTGAAGAGGTGATTTTATCGGCGGGGTCCATCGGTTCTCCGCACCTGTTGCAGCTTTCTGGCATTGGTAACCGCAAGGTTCTGGAAAAGGCCGGCATTGAGGTCAAGCACGAACTGCCGGGGGTGGGTGAAAACCTGCAGGATCATCTGGAGTTTTATTTTCAGTTCCGCTGTGAACAGCCGGTGTCGTTAAACGGCAAGCTCGACTGGTGGAACAAACTGAAAATAGGCGTGCGCTGGATTCTGAAAAAAGATGGCCTTGGTGCCACCAACCACTTCGAATCGTGCGGTTTTATCCGTTCCAAAGCGGGCGTGGAATGGCCCGATATGCAATACCATTTCCTGCCTGCGGCAATGCGTTATGACGGCAAAGAAGCGTTTGACGGCGACGGATTTCAGCTGCACGTTGGCCACAATAAACCCAAAAGCCGCGGCACCGTGCACGTACATTCTGCTGATCCAAAAGAAGCACCACGGATACAGTTCAACTATTTACAGCACGAAGCCGACCGGGAAGGTTTTCGGGCGTGCGTTCGCCTAACCCGTGAGATTATTAATCAGCCAGCAATGGATGAGTACCGCGGGGAGGAAATTCAGCCAGGTACCGCGGTTGACAGCGACGAGCAAATTGACGCTTTTGTTCGGCAGACGGTAGAGAGCGCTTATCACCCATCCTGCACCTGCAAGATGGGTATCGATGAGCGTGCAGTGGTAGATCCACAAACTCGGGTTCATGGCATCAAAAATCTGCGTGTTGTGGATTCATCGATTTTTCCAACCATACCCAATGGCAACCTGAACGCGCCTACCATCATGGTTGCGGAGCGCGCCGCTGATCTGATCCGGGGCAAGGAGCCCCTCCAATCTTTAGAGGCACCTGTTGTCATGGATGAACAATGGCAGGTACGTCAGCGTTCAGGAGAGGCAAAGCGGCAACAGAGCTAGCGCCGCTCCACCATCCCGGCCCGCGGCGCAATGCTCGCGGGCTTCGCAAACCATCAGGACTTCCCTATCTTTCCGCAGGACTGAAGCTGCCAGCCAGCGTTTAGGCGTGTTTAATCGAGCGATAAGGTACTTAAGTACCGTTCACCTTCCCCGCCTGTGCTGCTAACGTGAATCGATCAAACAAACTTCACGCCACCCGCAAAGGACGCTCTTATGCAACCCATCAGGCACGCACTCAAGGTGATGGCGCTTGTGGTCCTGATCGCCCTGGTGCCGAACACAACACAGGCACAGCCGGCAGACGACCAGACTCGTGTTGCCCGGGATATGATCCGGGTGCTGGAAGCCTACGCAGTGTACAAAATGGGCCAGTATGATCTGGCGTTTGAACGCTACATTGCCCTGGCCGAGGATGGCAACCGCCAGGGCATGCTGAACGCCGCCAACATGTACTCTGAAGGCAAAGGGGTAAAGCAAAGCGACAGCAATGCCTTTCAGTGGTATCTCAGGCTGGCAGAATCGGGCGACCGAATCGGTATAGAGGAAACAGCAAAGGCCTACCGGACAGGCACCGGCGTAAAAGAGGATGCAGAACGGGCTCGGTATTGGGAAGAACGTGCCGAGGTTGGAAGCTGAGCTAATCGGTCGTTCTTGTCATTTCAACAATTCTTTCTGGCCGACCGCTCTGGCCCTTGGGGTAGTAACGAGCCACGTTCTTCTCCATCCCATTCTAAGGAGTCAACTTGTCCATCCGTTCCAAAAAGATCTCGCGTCGTGTCTTGCAATTTTTGTTCTGGTACTCGGCTTCTGAGAAAGTCAGTTGATCCATGGCGGCGGCAAATCCTATGCGGTTGGCGATGGTACTATTATCGCGGATTTTGGAAAGTTATTTAGAGGTTCCCTATGCTTACATTAAGAAACCCCTCCGTTACAAATGCTGACAATTAAAAACATATTTATAGCAGATGTTTCTATGATCAAGGTCTAACATTCAATAATTAGTTCGCAGAAATCCAGAAAGGAAGGCTCAAGTTGTGCTTTTTGTGGTATTTGACCTGTTGAATTTAAAATTGTTCTTACATCCAAACATTGTCAGTTCAGGAAGGCGGGCGTCCGCTCTTCCTCCTTTTGATTTCTCCTAAGCGGGTTTGTTAATTAGCGCGTCGCTATACAATATACAGATTAGATTATGGAAGGTTCGGCTCCCATAATCTACTGTAAACGCTTAATTTTAGAAGGTTAACGCGGTTACGACTGAGGCCAATGATGCATCATTGGGTATTGGCTGGAGGCGCTAGCTAGCCACCTCGTTTATTTAATGTTAGTTTTATATTACTTATATAAGTTAAAGTCTGCATTGGAATGCTTATTGCAATATTATCAGGTAAATGACAATAAACAATATTTACTTTTGATAATTTAACTGTCATATACCAAGACAAGGATAAAATAACTATGAATATTTCAAAAACAATACTCTTACCCCTAATTATAGGTGGTTTGTTTTCAGGAAGTACAATAGCAGCGTCTGGCCCGTCTCCCATAAATTTGAGAAGTGCAGGAAGTTTTGCCGTTCTTAGTCAGAGCGGTATTACCGATGTTTACCGCTCGGCAATTGTTGGCGATGTGGGTACAAGTCCTATTACTGGTGCAGCGTTACTCCTTGAGTGCGACGAAGTAACCGGAAATATATATACCGTTGATGCGACTGGTCCGCTTCCCTGTTACGCCATTGCTCCTAGCTCGCTGTCTGTAGCAATAAACGATATGGGATTTGCATACGAAAACGCAGCAGGACGAACATCGCCCAATTTCACAGAACTTGGTGCGGGTGAAATTGGCGGATTAACCCTTGCTCCCGGACTTTACAAATGGTCTTCAGATCTCAACATTAGCACTGACGTCACTTTTTCTGGCGGTCCGAATGATGTCTGGATCATGCAGGTATCAGGCGAACTGACCGAGGCCAGTGCAGTAAAAGTAACCTTAGCGGGTGGCGCCTTAGCTAAGAATATTATCTGGCAGGTTGCAGGTTCAGTAACGATTGGAAGCTATGCACATTTTGAAGGTGTGATACTGGGTAAAACATTGATCGCAGTGAACACGGGTGCGTCAGTTAATGGCAGATTGCTGGCACAAAAGGCCGTGACACTTCAAAAAAGCAACATTACAGCGCCTGACAATTTAGGGCCCATAGAACTAAACCCCTAAAACCAGACAGATCGCTAAGTGGTCTTCCACGGTTAAGCGGCCAGTTTGGCCGCGTATGAATAATGGACATCATCAGGCCTTCTGTCATCCAGAGTCTCTGCACGAATACGTCGTCGATCCACCTGCCCGTTGTGCTCTCCCATGACGAAGCTATGGCGATTATCGAAAATCTTAAAGGGCCCTATCGCCTTTTCGGAAAACCGGGACAGATTTATTTTTGAAGGCGTTTATCGGGGAGGCCTCGCAGGCCTCCCCGATCCGTTATCAACAGTCTACTTATTACCCGACGCCGCTTACGATCCGAACAGGTTGTAGATAAATACCGCGCCCACAGCCACTGGCGTAATGTAGCGCACGGTGATGTACCACAGGCGGAACATAGGCTTTGACAGCGCCAGCTCCTTTTCCATCGCCTCCCGCGACATCATCCAGCCGGCGAATACGGCAACCAGCAGTCCGCCCAGGGGCAGCAGAATGTTGGCGGTGAAGAAGTCGAGAAGATCAAAGATCGTCTTGCCCTCAAGCATGCCGACCCAGCCCAGTGGCGCAAAATCGGACCACAGGTTTAGGGAAAGAATCGACGCAATGCCCAGTAGCCAGCACACGAAGCCTGCGGCCAGCGTGCTGCGGGTGCGGTTCATGCCTTTTTGTTCTTCCAGCCATTCAACGATGGGCTCCAGCAGGGAAATGCCCGACGTCCAAGCGGCGAATATCAGCAATACAAAGAATAGGGTTCCGAACAAGCTGCCCATGGGCATCTGGCCGAATGCCAGCGGCAGGGTCTGAAAGATCAGCCCAGGGCCGGCACCGGGCTCAAGGCCGTTCGCAAACACAATCGGGAAGATGGCCAGGCCGGCAAGCAGCGCCACCCCGGTATCGATGACGCAGACGGCAATGGAGGTTTTGGCGATGGATATGCCTTTCGGCAGATAAGAGCCATAAGCCATCATCACTGCCATGCCCAGGCTCAGAGTGAAGAAGGCGTGGCCCAGCGCCACCAGAATGCCCGAGGTAGTGAGCTTGGAGAAGTCCGGTTGGAACAGAAATGTTACAGCTCGGCCGAACTCACCGGTGGTCATGGCGTAGCCTACAACCGTGAGCAGCAGCAGAAACAAGGCCGGCATCAGAAAAGTGACCGCACGCTCAAGCCCCGCACGAACGCCCTTTGCGACCACAAACATAACCAGGGCCATAAACAGGGTGTGCCACATTAGCAGTGTTAGAGGATCAGCCAGAAGGTCAGAGAAGATGGCGCCAATGGCATCCGCCGATTGGCCGGTGAGTTGCCCGCTGGCGGCAGTGCCCACATAGGATACCGCCCAGCCGCCAATCACCGAGTAGAACGACAAAATCAGGAAGCCGGCGATCACCCCGACTGCGCCGACCATCCGCCAGGCCGGGTTCAACCTGTCGTGCCCGGCAATTGCTTTGAGGCTGTTAACCGGGCTGCGGCCGCCGCGGCGACCAATCAACACTTCGGCCATCATGATGGGTAGGCCAATCGCGGCGATGCACAGAAGATAAACCAGTACAAAGGCGCCACCGCCATTTTCACCGGTGATGTAGGGAAATTTCCAGATGTTACCCAGACCCACCGCAGAGCCCGTGGCCGCAAGAATAAAAGCAAAACGTGAGGACCAGAGCCCCCGTTTGGCGTTGGAGCCTTCTATTGCTTCCGCAATTGGCGCATGTGATTCAGACATAATTTTTTCCTGCCAGATAGTTGTTTTTGTTTGGAAGAACGGAGCCGCAAATGAATCACGGCCCCGCAAAGCAGATGCCGTTAACTATCCGGCGCCCACAAGCTGCTCGCGTGGTGTCTGAGCTCCGCTTGAGTGCCTCCGGAAACGTTCTTCGGCGAGCGTGTTGGCCACCGCACCGGTTGGCATGCCACTGGCGTCCGAGCGTGTAAAAATCTCGGTAAGCGTTCGGCCTATGCCTTCCACATGGGCGCGTACTTTCTCTGGTGGAGCACCGGTGCGTTCGTAGAACACGTCGATGATGCCGCCGGCGTTAATGGCGAAGTCCGGCGCATAGAGGATGCCGCGGTCTTTTAATGCCTGATCGTGATCCGGGCGTTGCAACAGATTGTTGGCGGCGCCCGCAATGATCGTAGCTTTCAGCCGGGGAATGCTGTCGTCGTTAAGCACGGCGCCCATGGCGCAGGGGGCAACCACGTCCACCGGCAGGAACAGAATGTTCTCGGCTGAAGCCGCGTGGGCACCCAGTTCATCCACCGCACGTTGCATGTTGGCGTGATGAATGTCGTATACCCAGAGTTCTGCGCCGGCTTCCTGCAGATGACGGGCCAGGCGATAACCCACGTTACCCACACCCTGAATAGCCACCTTCAATCCGGTCAGATCCTCGCGCCCAAGCTTATGTTTCACCGCTGCTTTCAAACCCACAAATGTGCCGTAGGCTGTGGTGGGGGAGGGGTCTCCGTTGCTGGGCTGGCCGTTAAAAGCGATGCGCTCGACAATGCCGGCGACGTGCTTCGTATGCCGCCCCATGATTTTCAGATCGGCCACGCTGGTGCCGGAATCTTCGGCGGCAATGTACTGGCCGCCAAGTCCTTCGAGGTGTTTACCCATGGCTTCCAGCAAAGCTTCGCTTTTTTGCTTGCGCGGATCGCCGATGATCACCGATTTACCGCCGCCGAGGTCAAGGTTGGCCAGTGCGGATTTGTAAGTCATGCCTTTCGAAAGGCGCAATACATCGCGCAGGGCTTCTTCATCGCTGGCATAGGGGAACATTCTGCAACCGCCTAGAGCGGGGCCACGGGAGGTGTTGTGCACCGCCACAATAGCTTTAAGCCCGGTTTCCGGGTCACAGACGAACGACAGGTGTTCATGGTTATCAAATTCGGGATGGCTGAATACGGTCATGGGGGATCACCTTTCTTCCTTGGCCCAAGTGGACGCTAACTCGCGGAAATAAAGGGTGATTGTCTGAACAGGTAGACGCGATTGTGTACGGCACAATACGCTTTGGAGACGTGTTGATATAGACATTTTGAAATCCTCTCCACCTGGCCGGATCTCGGCGACAGTGGCGGTGTTGTTTTTGTTGTCCGGCTTGTGGCCGGCGCTTGATTTCATGCACCCGGATCTCCCAAAGGGGATTGCCCTTGTGGGGTCGGGTTGACTGTAAGCTAATCTTTGAAAGCTCAGGGGTCAATCGTTAACCGGAAAATCTCCTCCAAACTCAAGTTCATTTTGGAACCTTTTGCTTTACTCGCTCTATGGCTGGAAAATAGGCGCGTTCCGGATGTCAGTCACTACTCCACGTTTATAAGGCTATTTGCATGCGTTCTGCGTTTCAGATTTATGTTGTGCCCGCCGTGTTTGTATGGCTCTGGAGCACCGGGTTTATTGGTGCCAAGTACGGCTTACCCTACGCCGAACCTTTCACGTTGTTGCTTTACCGGATGCTGTTCACGCTGGTGCTGTTGGGCGTGCTGGCTCTAGTGCTAAAGGTTACCTGGCCGTCTTGGCGCGGGGCGGGACACACTGCGGTTACCGGTTTGCTGGTGCATGGCTGTTACCTGGGCGGTGTCTATTACGCTATTCAGGGTGGCATGCCGTCCGGGATTATTTCACTGATTGTTGGGCTGCAGCCGCTGGTCACGGCGTTGGCGGCGGTGGTGATATTGCGTGAGTCGGTTACGCTGAGGCAGTGGGTGGGTTTGTCGCTGGGATTGCTGGGCGTAAGCCTGGTGCTGACGGAAAAGCTGGGTGGCGGGCCCGGGATAGAGGGCTTTCCCCTGTGGACTATGGGGTGGGCGATGCTGTCATTGTTCGGTATTTCGGTAGGCACGGTTTACCAGAAGCGCCATGGTGAGAGCGTTAACCTGGTGGCGGGAACCTTTATTCAATACAGCGCCGCCGCGGTGTTTTTCGCGATCGGTGCGTTCGCGCTTGAAACCCGCGAGGTGGTCTGGAATATCCAATTACAGTTGTCTATGGCGTGGCTGGTGTTCGGGGTATCGATCGGTGCCATTCTATTGCTCATGCTGCTGATTCGTCGGGGTGCGGCGTCGCAGGTGGCCAGTCTGTTTTATTTGGTGCCGCCGGTCACCGCGCTGCAAGCCTTTTGGTTGTTCGATGAGCGCCTGGGTGTCTTGGCCATAGCCGGTGGTGTGGTGTCTATCACCGGTGTGGCACTTGCGGTTACGGGGCGCAAACAACCGGCACAGTGACCCTATCGTGCACCAGCTTCTTTCAGTCGGCGGACAAGACACACTTAAATGCAATGTTTAACCTGACACGGAGCACACGGGCTTTTACAGTAGGTTAATGCTGAACGTTTCGAGGGCAATTCCAATGACATGGCGATCGCTGCTACCGCTGTTGACTATCGCGATACTGTTTGGCCTTGGCGGCTGTGCCAGCACTCAAAATCTTGGTACATCAGACAACAATCGCTGGCAGCCTTCAGAATCGCCCGCTACCGTTAGTGAAATGGCGACAGCCCAGCAACTTTGGCGGGTGTTCGACCGTTATGAAGGCACGCCTTATCGCTACGGAGGTACGTCTGCCAGTGGTTTTGATTGCTCTGGTTTCATCACCACTGCATATCACGAAGCCATAGGGCGCCGTTTACCCCGCACCACTCATCAGATGCTGGCTGCCGGAGAAAGAGTTCCCCTAGACGACCTGCGCACCGGCGATCTGGTGTTTTTTATTATAAAGGGAAAGGATCAGCACGCAGGCATCTACATGGGCGATGACAGTTTTATTCACGCATCGACATCGTCTGGCGTTATGCGTTCATCCCTTAATGGCTACTACTGGCGCGGCCGGATCAGTCAGGCTCGAAGATTTTATTAGTCTTCGGTCTGGATGCCACCGGCTCCCCTTCAATAAATAACGGTGTATTTAAAGCATGAGTGAAGAACAACCGAATAGCCCGTTGCACGGAGTGACGCTTGAGAAGATTGTGACCAGGCTGGAACAGCATTACGGCTGGGAGGGGTTGGCTCAAAGAATCAACATAAATTGTTTTAAGAGCGATCCGTCCATCAAATCGTCGTTGAAGTTTTTACGCAGAACTCAGTGGGCCAGAGATAAGGTTGAAGACCTGTATCTATCAACATTTGAAGGAAATCATAGCGGGAAGGTGTGACTACAATGGGTGCTGGCGCGCCCGAAAGGGCGGCCAGCGTTTGCGTTTAAAGCTTGGTTACAAAGGTGCGTGCCTGGTACAGGGCCAGGCCACTGAGCACAATAATAACGGCAACGGCGAGCATGTCAGCCCCCGGATAACCCCAGAAATCAGACATAGTGTCTCCTTGGTCAAAATTTTAGGTGGCACTGGCTATCAGGCCAGTGCGGTGTCGCGCATCCGTTGACGACCGAAGTCGTTGAGCCTGAATTTGAACAACACGCGGCCAGCGCCAAAATAGGCTTGATGATCGAGCTCTTCCTCAACGCTTTCGATAATGCCGCTGGAGAACAGGTCAGTCAGTGTGACGCGGGTATTGCCACGCCAGTAGGGACCACTGAGGCCGTATTCACTCATCACCGCATCGGCGATTTGCCAGTCCCAGATGCCGTCATGCTGCCGGTCATGTATCAGCTGTAGAATGCGGCCTTTCATGTGTAATTTATTCATGGTTTGCTCCAATGATCATGAGCTGGCCGCACTCGCGGTGGCGGTGGACGTTTTGGTGTCGCTCGACACGGCACGGACTACCTCAAGCACTTCGTCGCTTTCCGTGAACATGACAAACCCGCCTATTACGAACAGAGCCAAGCCTGCAAGGAAGTTCCAATCCGGAAATTCGAGGGTGAATGCGGCGAGGAAGATGACGGCAAAAAGCCCGTACAACGCCGCAATCGCTTGCCCTCGCCCAACGCCTATCAGTGGGAAAGATTTGTACCAGGAGACATAGCAGAACGCGAAGCTCACGCCCGCCAGCATCAGCCAGCCGATGACCGCCCAGTTAAATGTGGCGATGACCAGTTCAACAACCGGTTGGTCGGTGAAGAGGTAGATCGCTGGTAAAATCAGCACAACCCAATACAGGACTTCGGCCGTGAACCTCACCGTAATACCCACATCCGGATCGGCCACATCTAGACCGCGGCCTGCGATTGCGCCCTCTACACCCCAGCCAATGGCAGCCATTGCGCCGCCCAGATAGCCAAGCCAGCCGGCGTCGCCGGTGCCTGTGATTTCAGCAATAATGCCGGGTGCATAGACTGTCACGCCACCTGCCAGGATGATAAAAATACCGACCGCCGCGCGTTTGGTGATCTTCTCCTGATACCAGAGCCTGGCCAGGGTGGCGCCGATGATGGGATACATCAGCGCTGAAATGGCCGCGAAGGCCCCGCCGATGTAGCCTATCGCCAGATACGAGCCAAAGATGGCCATCGGGCCGCCGAATATGGCGCCGATAAAGAACCACTTGGATATAAAACGCATCTGTCTGATGGTGCGAACATATTCCCCCAGTTTGCCCAATACCCCGTTCCAGACAAACAGAAAAAACAACACGGCAATGGCGTTGAAGGTGGTCAGCACCGCCGCAGCCAGCAGAAACTGGGCGTTGGTATCGAAACTCAAGTTAATATAGGGCGCTTCAAACCACACCGCGGAGCCTGGCACATACCAGGCACCCCAGAGTACGGCGGCCCACATAGCCCACATAAAGCCCCAGCGTATGCTGCTGGAGGTGAACCGCGACCGAGCCTGGCTCAGGCTTGGTTGATTCATACAGTCTCCTTTGCTGGCTGCTCTTGCTTCACCTTGAGGAAGGCTTCCAGCGAATCGTCCATCGCATCCATCCAGGGCGTATGGTGTACCGGCGCCAGGGTGCCCGTCAGCGTGGAGCGGTAGCTCTTGTTGCGGTAGCCAAGAATGTCCGCTTCCTTATCGTGTTCCCATTGCTTGAAAATACCGGCAACGGCGGTTACATCGAACGCTGGGTAGTCGGTAGATTCAAGCAGATCCTGTATGTACGCGGCCTGAAAATCTATCTCGTCGACGGGATCGACGAGCTTCAGCTCACGGGCGACCCATTCACGGCTATCGGCCGCCATGGCGTCGTCTGCCGGCAGTGAGATGCGGCCGAGCATGACATCACGGGCATACCAGGCCTGGGCGTCGAACATGTTGAAAGTGTAGTATTGATCCTGCATGCCAAGGAATATCAGCTTGGGATTGGCCAGGGAAACGATGCCCTTGTACAGGCCTTCCGGGTACATCCGGTTGTGTGTGGTCAGCGTCAGTTCGTTGGGCAGAAACGGGAAGTGATGCTGGTACCCGGTACACAGAATGATCGCGTCAACTTTTTTGCTGGTGCCATCCTTAAAATGGGCCGTCTTGCCGATCACTTTCGTTAACAACGGCAGTTCGGTGAAGGATTCCGGCCAATCGAAGCCCATGGGCTGTGAGCGATAGCTGAAGGTGACCGATTTGGCGCCGTACTTGTGGCACTGCGTGCCGATGTCTTCTGCGGAATAGCTGCTGCCGATCAGCAAAAGATCCTTACCTTTGAACTCGCAAGCGTCGCGGAAATCGTGGGCGTGCAGCACACGGCCGGGAAACTGCTCCAGACCTTCAAAATAGGGCACGTTGGGGGTCGAAAAGTGCCCGGTAGCAACGATGACATGGTCGAACTCTTCGGTGTTCAGTTTGTCCTGTTTTAGGTCCCGCACTGTCACTGCGAACTTGCCGCTGGTTTCGTTGTAGTCAACCCAGTGCACCGCGGTATTAAAGCGAATGTACTGTCGCACATTGCTCTTGGCCACACGGCCCATAATGTAGTCGCGCAGTACGGCGCGGGGCGGGTAAGACGGGATGGGACGCCCAAAATGTTCCTCGAAGCTGTAATCCGCGAACTCCAGACATTCCTTGGGACCGTTTGACCATAAATAGCGGTACATGCTGCTGTGAACGGGCTCGCCATAGGCGTCCAGGCCCGTGCGCCAGGTGTAGTTCCAAAGACCGCCCCAGTCATTCTGTTTTTCGTAGCATACGATTTCGGGGATATCGGCACCGGCGTCGCGGGCGGCTTCAAAAGCACGTAATTGGGCCAAGCCGCTTGGGCCTGCACCTAAAATGGCAACTTTAAAACTCATAATGTTTCCTGTTTGAGGCGTTGTATCGAGCACCGGGCGAGAGCGGCCAGGGCGACAACTTGGAAGCGAAAAAGGGCTCAGCTTTGAACGGTAACGATCAAGCCATGAGGTTTCGCAGTGAGACACACCAAATTCGGATTGACCGATGGCGGAATAAGATATAAACGGCAACTGTCGGAAGAGACAGGGCGTCAGGCGTGGGAAGACCACAGATCTGCATGCAAGATGTCGAGAAAACGCTGGAGGGAAGCGCTCGGATGGCTAAAGCATATTGAAAATGCTTTGTAGCTCGCACGTCAGGGCCGCACCTTAGCACATCTGGGGTTGCGACGTTTTTGCTGGGTGCCAGTTCACGATCGAGAAGCTAAAGTTACTCCTTACAATGCCGATACATCACTGACAGAAATAGAAATTTTGTATTGACTCAAATCAAGCAACTCGATTATATGTCTTACTTTTATACGTAAGTGCCCGACAACTCCAATGGAGACTACATCGTGAAGTTCAATTTGTCCTGGCGTCAGAAGTTCCAGATTCTCATCATCGCAACACTGGCTGGTATGACTATTATTGCCGGGGCCATTCTCTGGGGATTAGAGACCGTTTCATCTTCCTATGAGTCCGTCTATCAGATATCACGCTACCAAACCAGTGCGAGTAATCTTGCCAGTAAATGGAACGCTGTTGAAAAACAGCTCAACACGCTCTCCGGGGATGACCAGAGTGAGTTGCTGGCAAATCTTGATGAGCTCACATCAGACGCCAAGGCACTGCAACGCCAAGCTAATCAGCTGAACGATTCAGGCAGTATCCGCTTTGCAGAATCCATTCATACGGAAGCCGAACGTTATGTGACACTGCGGCGGGAATGGCTGCAGCAGGTGAATGTGCTCGGTTTGTCTGACTCGGCCGGGATTCGCCAGGAGCTCGCAGTCGTTATGGCACAACTCGAGGAGGAGTCATTCAGTCTGATTGAAGAGGCTATTCTTGAAATCGAGAGAACATCCTATAATTACATGAACACTCGCGATCCCGCGCTGGCGGAAGCTTCAAGCCAAGCCATTAAGGTGCTGGAAGACTTTATGAAAGAGTACGAGTGGGAAAACATCGTGATTGGCGAAAAAACCCGCGAGTATCGTGACGCGTTTGACCGAGCTGATGCCGTTCTGCAGAAAATTGCCATCACGTCCAACAATGCGGAACAAGCCGGCGGCGCCCTTCAGCAGCAAGTTATAGCGCAAGCTGAGTCTCTGCAATCCGGTCTTATAGCGAGCACTCTTTTGAGCGCCGAAAACGCCAAAGTGTCGGCCAAAATGGTCAGCATTGGCTCTATTTTACTGTTTGCACCTTTGTTGGTTCTGGTGCTGTTCCTTACCTCGCGGGCTCTGGTTAGCCAGCTCAACCGGGTGGTTGAGCTCTTGTCGCGGGTGTCAGAGGGCGACCTCACCAAGAAACTGTCACTTGGCGACAATGCCAACGATGAGTTCAACATTCTGGGCAGTGCTACCAATCAGATGATCGACAAAATCGGCGCGCTGATGCGAGAGTCCATTGCAGGCACTCGGGATTTGATCGAGGTTCATCATGAGCTTGAAAAAACCATGGTTCGACTGACGCAGAACAACGAAATAGTTGAATCCCAAACCATCCTGGCAGCCACTGCCAGTCAGCAAATATCCGTCACCCTGAACGATGTTGCCGAACGCACATCGCAGGTGGGTATTGCAACTCAGGCCGCCAACGAGTCGGCGCAGTCAGGGGCTCGCGTGGTTGAAGACAGCGCGACCTCAGTGCGTCTGTTGTCAGGCGTGATTCAAGATACCCATGGCCATGTCAAACTGCTCATTCAGGCCAGCGCAAAAGTCACCGGCATTATTGGCGTTATCAACAGTTTGGCGGACCAAACCAATCTACTGGCGCTCAACGCTGCGATTGAAGCTGCTCGGGCGGGTGACGCAGGGCGCGGTTTTTCAGTGGTGGCTGACGAAGTTCGCACCCTGGCACAAAAAACCGTTGCCGCCACCACCAACATTGTTGGCATTATTGACGAGCTGAACTTGCAGACCACTAGCATGGACACCCTGGCGAACAACGGGCTCAAAATTGCGAAAGAAGGTGAACACCATGCGTCGCAGATTGCAGGCGCTATGGGTGGGGTGGCTCAATCGATTGTCACCTTGAACTCGGAAATGGATCAGGTTGTGGTTGCCGTGGAGGAAATTTCCGTTACCACTGAGGACATTGCGCAAAAAATGGAAGAAATCCGCGGGCAGAGTGTCGAAACGCAAGCCATTGGCGCTGAGCTTGGCAGGCAGAATCAGCGTTTGTCCAAACAGGCTAACGTGATTTCCGAAAGTACACGGCGCTTCAATGTTTAGCGAGCACAGAGTTCTCCGCCTGAAGGCACGCTGAAATAAGTTGAGCGTATAACGAAGCAGATTTATGGTTTCTAAGTCGGATTTTTGCCTTTCGCAACATAGCAATTCCTGAGCAATGTCCTGAAGTTGCACTAGGCTATAGATAGCATTCATCCGGTTCATCGGTTCAGCTGAAGGGTATCTACGCATGAAGATCGGTATTCCAAAGGAAATTTACCTAGACGAGCGACGGGTTGCGGCAACGCCACCCTCGGTGCATAAACTGATTGGGCTCGGCTATCAGGTTACGGTAGAGGCGGGTGCAGGCGAGGCAGCGCACTATCACGATTCGGCCTATGAGGCCGTGGGCGCGACCATTGCAGCGGGTGCCGGCGCTTTGTGGAGTGACTCGGACTTTATTCTGAAGGTTCGTGCACCCATGGAAAATCCGGCGCTGGGTCAGCACGAAGCCGATCTAATGAAGGAAGGCGGATTTCTGGTCAGTTATATCTGGCCGGGGCAGAACCCTGAGCTTCTGGAAAAGCTTTCCGCCCGTAAGGTGACTACTTTCGCTATCGACAGCCTGCCGCGAATCAGCCGGGCCCAGAAAATGGATGCGCTAAGCGCCATGGCGAATATTGCCGGATACCGCGCGGTGGTGGAGGCGGCGAGTCATTTTGGGCGCTTCTTTACTGGCCAGATGACAGCCGCGGGAAAGGTACCGCCAGCCAAAGTGATGGTCATAGGTGCCGGCGTAGCCGGGCTTGCGGCTGTAGGCGCTGCCAACAGCTTGGGCGCGATTGTGCGAGCGTTCGACACCCGTCTGGAAGTGAAAGAACAGATTGAAAGTATGGGCGCTGAATTCTTGCAACTGGATTTTGGTGATGAAGAAGGCAGTGGCACTGGCGGTTACGCCAAGCAGATGAGCGATGAGTTCATCAAGGCGGAGATGGCGCTTTTTGCGGAACAGGCCAAAGAGGTGGATATCATCATCACCACCGCTCTTATTCCCGGCAGACCCGCACCTAAGTTAATTACCGCAGACATGGTGAAATCCATGAAGCCCGGCAGCGTGATTGTCGACTTGGCGTCCGAACGCGGCGGCAACTGCGAGCTCACCGAGCCTGGCAAAATTGTCGAGAAGCATGACGTTACGCTGATCGGTTACACCGATCTGCCAAGCCGCATGGCCAAAGTGGCCAGTGACCTTTACTCCACCAACCTGTTTCACCTTGTCACCGAACTGACACCAGAGAAAAACGGCCAGCCAAAGGTAAACATGGAAGACGATGTTATCCGTGGCCTGACCGTGGTGCTGGAATCAGAAATAACCTGGCCACCACCGCAACCGCAAACGCCGGTCAGTCCCAAGGCTGCGCCCGGCACCGAAGAGCCCTCAGCGGAACAGAAGGCCGCCGCGCGCAAGAAGTCTGACCGCCGCAGCTTAATCGGTAAGGGCGTTCTGTTGATTGTCACCGTTGCCGCGCTTTATGGCATCGGCGCTCACGCACCGGATAGCTTTCTGAGGCACTTTACTGTGTTCGTGCTGGCCTGCTTTATTGGCTATCAGGTTGTCTGGAATGTAACGCCTTCTTTGCACACACCCTTGATGAGTGTGACCAATGCCATAAGCGGCATTATCGTGATTGGCGCCATATTGCACCTGGCGCAGGCGGAGAGTCTTGCGGTTGGAATTATGGCGTTTGTGGCGGTGCTGATTGCCAGCATCAACGTAGGGGGTGGCTTTCGGGTTACCCATCGCATGCTTAAAATGTTCCGCCGCTAGGAGGCACCCGCTATGAGTTCAGGACTTGTGAGTGTGGCCTATGTGGTCGCCAGCGTATTGTTTATCCTCAGCCTTGGAGGCTTAAGCCACCAGGAATCATCGCGCCGCGGCAATCTTTACGGGGTTGCCGGCATTCTCATTGCGCTAGTGGCTACGGTGGCCAGCGTTAGCGACAGCGGGCTTGTTGCTATTGTGATTGCGGTGCTGGCGGGGGCCAGCATTGGCATTGTTATCGCCAATAAGGTCGAAATGACCCAAATGCCACAATTGGTGGCGCTGCTGCACAGCTTTGTCGGATTGGCTGCGGTGCTGGTGGGCTTTTCTGGTTACATCGAACCGCTGAAACAAACAACCGGTGCCGAGCAAACCATTAAGCTGGTGGAAGTGCTTCTAGGAGTATTCATTGGTGCCGTCACCTTCACCGGCTCACTGATTGCCTGCGGCAAACTGAATGGCCGTATCGACAGCAAAGCTCTTACATTGCCAGGTAGGCACCTGATAAACCTGGCAGCGCTATTGGCAACGGTACTGTTGGGCGCCTGGTTCCTGAGCTCCGATAGCATGTCCGTGGGCGTGATTGCACTGGTACTGATGACGCTGATTGCCGCCGCTTTGGGTGCGCATTTGATCATGGCTATTGGCGGTGCCGACATGCCAGTAGTGGTTTCTATGCTCAACAGCTATTCCGGCTGGGCCGCCGCGTCTATTGGTTTCATGCTGGGCAATGACTTGCTGATCGTAACCGGTGCGCTGGTTGGCAGCAGCGGCGCGATCCTCAGTTATATTATGTGCAAGGCCATGAACCGGTCGTTTGTCAGCGTTATTTTGGGTGGCTTCGGTCAAACCAGCAGCAGTTCTGCCGCTGCCGGATCTGATCAAACCGCTTTGGAAACCAACATTGACGAAGTGTGTGAGGAGCTGCGTAACGCCGATTCGGTGATTATCGTACCGGGTTACGGCATGGCCGTAGCCCAGGCCCAGAATGGGGTTAGTGAGATGACCAAACTGCTCAAGGCGCGCGGAACAACGGTGCGCTTTGGCATTCATCCGGTTGCAGGCCGACTGCCCGGGCACATGAACGTACTGCTGGCGGAAGCGAATGTGTCTTACGACATCGTGCTGGAGATGGACGAAATCAACGGCGATTTCCCGCAGACCGACGTGGTGCTGGTTATCGGTGCTAACGACACAGTGAACCCTGCCGCAGCAGAAGATCCTGGCAGCCCGATCGCCGGCATGCCGGTGCTTGAGGTTTGGAAGGCACGGCAGGTAGTGATTCTTAAACGCGGTATGGCCACGGGTTATGCCGGGGTGGAAAACCCGCTGTTCTTCAAAGACAACTCTCGCATGCTCTTTGGCGATGCCAAAGACAGCATCGACAAACTGGTGGGTGCGTTGCGGGGCTGAGGGGTGTTAGTAAGCGGCTACGTTCCGGCAAATTCGGCGGGCCGCTTGCTGACAAAAGCGGACACGCCTTCCTTGAAATCGCTGGTCTCTGCTGCTTGTAAAAATGCCAACCGCTCAGCTTCAAGCTGCGCGGATAATGGTCTTCCGCTGGCTTGATCAACAAGCCGGCGAAAGGCACCAAAAGCCAGGGTTGGCCCAGTGGCCACACGCCTCACGATAGCCGCCAGTATTTCGTCAAAGGAATCCGAAGGGGCGACCTCGGTCAGTAGGCCCCAGTCTTTGGCTTCAGTTGCTGTGAGCTGGCGGCCCAACAGCATCATCGCCGTAGCACGTGCTGCGCCGATCTTATGCGGCAACGACCAGCTACCGCCGCAGTCAGGCACGGCGCCTATACCGTTGTAAGCAATCAGGAATTTCGCATTTTCTTCCGCTAAAATTATGTCCGCTATCAGCGCGAGACTCAGCCCGGCACCTGCGGCAGCACCTCTTACAGCGGCAATTATCGGAGCATTCATGCTCCGTAGCAGCAGAATCGCTTCATGGAGTGGCACCAGTAAACCATTGATCAAGTCTCGGGTTTGTTCCGGGGTGCCGGCCATGCTGGCAACATCGCCACCGGCCATAAAGGCTTTCCCCGCGCCGGTTAACACGATGCAGCGTAACCCCGGTTGTTTTTTCAATTCTATTACCGCTTCCAGGAACGCCTCGGCCATGGCTATGTTGATGGCATTGCGAACGTCTGGACGGTTGAACGTAAGGGTTGCGACCCCGGTTTTTTCATCAAATAACGGGATTAATGGCTTGGCTGTCATTGTTGTGTGTTCCTTCCCAAGAGTAATCAAGTAACTATAGGTCAGATTTTCTTGTTTTTTTTGATGGTAATAGGCTATGTTTTATTTGGATTAGAGTATTAGCTTAACGTTTACGTAAACAATAATAATCCTAAACTAGGAAGTGCGAGGAATCATGTCTAGTATCCTCGAAATTAATAATATTTCGCTCTCGTTCGGCGGCTTAAAGGCGTTACAGGATGTCAGCTTCCGAGTGCCGGAAAATACTGTGACCACAGTGATCGGCCCGAATGGCGCTGGTAAGACGTCGCTTTTTAACTGCATCTCTGGCTTCTACAAGCCTCAGCAAGGCACCATTAGCTATCAGGGTAAAGTGCTCACGGGTGTAAAACCGCCGGACCGCGCTGCCTTGGGTCTTGCGCGAACCTTCCAGAATATAGCCCTGTTTCGGGGCATGACAGTGCTCGATAACATCAAGCTTGGCGCTCATGTGCACATGAAAAGTGGCCTGCTAGGCTCACTGGCTTATTTCGGTGCGGCTCGCCGCGAGGAAATGGCGGTGCGTCAGGATATTGAACGCCATATTATTGATTTTCTCGAGATAGACCATATAAGGCGTCAGCCGGTAGCCAGCTTGTCTTATGGCCTGCAGAAACGGGTGGAACTGGCCCGTGCTCTGGCGATGCGGCCGAAGGTACTGATGCTGGACGAACCGGTCGCAGGAATGAATCGGGAAGAAAAAGAAGATATGGCCCGGTTTATCCTCGATATTCGCGAAGAGTGGGGCATAACGGTACTGATGGTGGAACATGATATGGGCATGGTTATGGATATTTCTGACCACATTGCCGTGCTCAATTTTGGACAAGTAATTGCTGAAGGCCTGCCTGCGGAAGTGCAAAAGAACCCCGAAGTCGTCGAAGCGTATCTGGGCACCAGTGATATGGACAGCCTGCGCAAGAAACTAAATCCCGAACGGGAGGTGGCTTGAGTGGACTGGTTATTTTTTGGAGAAATCAGCCTTGCGGGGCTTGCGATGGGCGGGCTTTACGCTCTGATCGGGTTGGGTTTTGTGATCATTTACAAAGCCACTCGGGTTATTAACTTTGCCATCGGCGAGATTATGATGTTCGCTGCCTACCTGTTTCTGGCGTTTGCCGGGGGTATGGAAATGTCGCCCTGGATTGCGCTGCCGCTAGCGGTGCTTGGGGGCAGTATTTTGGGTGGTGTGATTGAAAAAACGATGATCCGCCCGATGCTGGGAGAGTCACCCATTTCAGTCGTGATGGTCACTATCGGCATTGCCAGTATTTTGGTGGGGCTGGTAGAGCTTTTATGGGGCGCAGACCCGCAGCTTCTGCCAGATTTCCTACCTCGTAAACCAGTGTTTATCGGCGAGATGTACCTGGCGCCCAAGATTGCATATGGCTTCCTCATCGGCGCCGCCCTGCTCATCGTTTACCTGCTGTATTTCCGTTTCTCCCGAGGCGGCGTGGCGCTGCGGGCCACCGCGTCAGATCAGGCTGCGGCCTATTCCATGGGTATTAATGTGCGGCGGGTGTTCAATCTGTCGTGGGTGTTTGGCTCTCTCGCAGCCTCTCTTGCGGGTGTACTGGTGGCTGCAACCGGTGGGCTTAGCCCGCAGTTTGGTGCTATTGGCCTGAGCGTACTGGTGGTGGTTATTGTTGGTGGTCTCGACAGCATCGTCGGCGCGCTTGTTGCTGGGATATTTATTGGCTGGCTGGAAACCGTGGCCGGCGCCTACCTGGGTGGTCAGTATCGCATGCCGGCTACATTCGCCGTGCTGGCCGTCATTCTGGTTTTCCGCCCCTACGGCCTTTTTGGCACCCATGAAATAGAGCGAGTGTAAGATGCGCATCGGTGACGCCAAGCAGAATTATGAGGCCGATGAGGCCATCTTGAGCACTTCCACCCAGAAAATCTGGTTCGCGCTTTTCCTGCTCGTGCTGCTGCTTTTTCCGTTTATGGCCGACTCATACCTGATGTATTTGGGTTGTCTGGTCGGCATTGCGGTTATCAGTACCACGGGGCTGAACATACTGACCGGATTTACTGGCCTGATTTCCCTCGGTCAGGCCGGTTTTATGGGCGTGGGCGGGTATACCGTTGCCTGGCTGTCCATGAACACCGGGTTACCTTTCCCGGTAACGCTCTTGCTTGCCGGGCTGCTGGCGGCCGCCGTCGGTATACTGGTGGGGCTCCCGTCTCTCCGGGTAAAAGGGCTTTATCTGGCGATTGCGACACTGGCAGCCAGTGTTTTCCTGCATTTTATCTTTGCCGAGTGGGAATCTGTAACCGGAGGCATGGCTGGCTTGAGCCTGGAGCCGGCGCACCTGTTCGGGCTGACGTTCCAGACCGATTTTGCGATGTACTTCATCATTGTGCCGCTGGCCATACTGATGGTGCTTGCCGCCAAAAATGTATTCCGCACCCGCATCGGCCGGGCGTTTATCGCCATCCGGGACCGGGATATTTCGGCCGAAATTCTTGGTATTGACCTGCTGCATTACAAATTGATGTCCTTCGCGCTCAGTTCATTTTATGCCGGTGTTGCCGGTGGCTTATTTGCTTATTTCTTTCGGGTTGTGACACCAGAAAGCTTCCCGCTCTCCATGTCTATTTTCTATCTGGCGGCCGTTATTGTTGGCGGCATGGGCAACCTGCTGGGCGGAATCCTGGGGGCTGCTTTCATGACGCTGATCCCAGAGGTTCTCCAACTGCTCACCGCAGCCCTGACACCGTTTTACCCGAACGCACCGATATTCATGTCGCCGATGCTCGAAATCATCTTCGGCGCGCTGATTGTCGGTTTCCTTATTTTTGAACCGCACGGGCTGGCAGAAATCTGGCATCGCATTCGGCGCTTTTTCAGCTTATGGCCTTTCAGAAACTAGTGGATTTAACAACAAGAAGCCGGAAGGAGAAGAAACATGTTCAAAAACATCCTCAACAAAAGCCGCAAGCTCGTAGGTATTGGCAGTATTGCCGCCGTTCTCGTGGCAGCGTTGCCCGCAATGGCACAGGATAAAGAGCCCATCGTGTTTGGTGGCTCAATACCTCTGTCTGGCGTTTTCGCTTTTGCCGGCGTGCACGGTCACGCCGGCCTGACTGACTATACAACCTGGATCAACAGCCAGGGTGGAATCAACGGTCACCCGGTGGAATATGTAATGGAGGACACCGGTTATGAAGTAGACCGTTCCGTGGCCGCCTTCAAGAAAATTACCGGCAGTAACAAGGTCCCGGTTTACTACGGCGACAGCACCGGGTTCATGAAAACAATCGCCTCGGAACTGAACAGCAGAGGCACCACTCTCATGAGCGGCGCATCTTTCGCTACCGCGCTAACGGACAATGAGCAGTACCCGTATCAGTTCATTCCAGGCCCGAACTATAGCCAGATGTTCGGCATTATCCTTGAGTACATTGCGACTCAGGGTAAAGATGGCGATATGCCTACCGTTGCCTTTGTATACAGCGATACCGAGTTCGGCAAAGACCCTATTGAAAATGGTAAGGCCAAAGCCGCTGAGATGGGCATCGAAGTCGTAGAAGAGATTGTAACCAAGCCCGGCAGTGTGGATGTGTCCGCAGAGATACTGAAGCTGCGCCGGGTACGCCCCGACTTTGTGGTATTCCACGGCTATGTGCTGTCGCCCATAAACGAGTTCATGGTGCAGATGCGGCAGATGGGCCTCGATACCCAGTTTATGGGCACCTTCTGGTCTTCTGACAAACTCATCATCAACAAGATGGGTGCAGATGCTGATGGTTATATGGGTGTTATGCCTTACAACTATTATGACAGCGCTGAAGGCGGGCCGATGCTCGACGCACTGCGTGCCGTGGCAGAAAAGAGCGATCCGGATGCCGGCTATCGCGCCATTGGCTATATGCAGGGCTGGTTTAACGCGATGGTCTGGACTGAGGTTATCAAGCGCACCATGGATGCGGGCAAGGAGCTGACCGCCGAGAACATGGCCGAGTCTCTGGCTTCTATTAAAGATTGGGACACCGGCGGTATTATCGGTATTCCGGTTTCGGTGCAGGACATGTCGTTCCCGGTTGGTCGTATCTGGCGCGTGAACGCGAAAGAAGCCCGCTATGAGCCGGTATCTGACTGGATTCACCTCGACTGAGACGCTGTATGGAAGCCTTGCTGGAAATCGATAATATCGAAGTGGTTTACAACAAGGCGGTGCAGGTTCTTCGGGGCCTGTCACTGCGTGTTCCCCATGGCGCCATTGTGGCGCTGCTGGGGTCCAACGGCGCTGGGAAATCCACAACGCTGAAAAGCGTGTCGGGGCTGCTGGCGCTGGAAAACGGCGAGGTGACAGCCGGAGAGATCCGCTTCAAGGGCCGGTCGTTAAAAGGAGTAGCACCGGAAAAGCTGGTTCGCGGTGGCCTTTTTCACGTGATGGAAGGGCGCCGCGTATTCGAGGATCTGACCGTTGAGGAAAACCTCGTTGCGGCAACGTATGCGCTCAGTGAGCGCAAGAATTCGCTGAACGATTCCTACGAGTTAGTTTACGATTATTTCCCCCTCCTCAGGGACCGCCGCAAGCAATTGGCGGGTTACCTGTCTGGCGGAGAGCAACAGATGCTGGCGCTTGGCCGTGCACTGATTGCGCAGCCGGAACTGATCATGCTGGATGAACCGTCCTTGGGCTTGGCCCCGCAGCTTGTGGAGGAAATATTCACCATAATTGCCCGTATAAACCGAGAGCAGGGCACAGCAATATTGCTGGTGGAACAGAATGCGGCCGTGTCTCTGGCGATTGCGTCTTATGGCTACATCATGGAAAACGGAAAAATCGTGATTGACGGCCCGGCGGATAGGCTTGCAACTAACGAGGACGTACAGGAATTCTACCTTGGGGTTGGAGGCAAGGAAGGGGAAGTTCGCAGTTACCGGGACATCAAGCACTACAAACGCCGCAAGCGGTGGCTATCATGACAAAACCGCAGGTTCGTGATCTTACGCTTGTCCAGATGCTCCGTGCTCATGCAATCGAGCGCCCGGACATGCTGTCGCTTCGGCAGAAAGATTTCGGCATTTGGCAGGCTTATTCCTGGCAGGATTATTATCAGCGCGCGCGGCACTTTGGCTTAGGCCTGCGTGCGCTGGGTCTTTCCGAGGGTGGCCACGTCGCCATTATTTCGGAAAACCGGGTGGAGTGGGTCATCGCGCAGATGGGTATTGGTTTGGTAAAAGGCATCTGTGTTGGCGTTTATCCCACCAGCCCCTGGAATGAAGTGGCCTATGTGCTTGAGCACAGCGATGCAGAAATGGTGCTGTGTGAAGATCAGGAGCAGACCGACAAGGTTCTGCAAGCCTGGCCCGAACTGCCTCAGCTAAAACACAATATTGTTATTAACCCCAAAGGGCTGCGTTCCTATGCGTTGCCGCCGTCCGCGTTTGAAGAAATCGAGACCATTGGGCGCCAGTTCGAGAAAAGCAATCCCAACTTAATTGACGAGTTGCTCGATGGCCAGCAGATGGATGATATCGCTCTGATGATTTACACCTCCGGCTCTACTGGCCGGCCCAAAGGGGCAATGATCAGCTGGGGCAACCTGCAGGCGGGCGCGCCGGGACTGATCGAATTGTTGGGTGTGGATCAGCACAGTACCAGCCTGTCCTATCTGCCGTTGTGCCATGTGGCAGAGCAGGCTTTGACCAATATTGCGCCTGTCTATGCGGGCAGCGCAGTGAGTTTTGGTGAAAGTCTGCGCACAATCCAGGAAGATCTTCGGGAGATTGCACCTACTTTTTTTCTGGGCGTTCCGCGAATCTGGGAAAAGCTCCATTCTGCCATTTATATCAAGATGCAGGAGACAGGGCGTTTGCGGCAGGAGCTTTTCAATCGCGCAATGAGCGCCTGTGAGCCTCTGGCGACCAAGCCAAAGGCCCAGTGGAGCATGGGCGAACGGCTTACCTACAGTATTTATTATTGGCTGGTGTTCCGTGCTTTGCAGAATTTTATCGGGTTGCGCCGTTGTTCCATCGCACTAACCGGCGCGGCCCCGATTTCAACGGGCATTCTCCAGTTCTTCCGAACCCTGGGTGTGCCCTTGGTTGAGGTTTACGGCCAGACTGAAAGCACGGGTGTAGCGACGGCCCAGCGCCCTGACAATGTTTGCCTTGGCACTGTCGGCATAGCGGTTGCCGGGTCGGAGGTAGCATTGGGGGAGCAAAACGAGATCCTCATGCGCGGCGGCACGGTATTCAAAGGCTACTACAAGAACGATGAGGCGACGGAAGCCACCCTCAGGGACGGTTGGCTGCATACCGGCGATGTCGGTGAGTGGCAGGATGGGCAGCTAAGAATCGTCGACCGGCTGAAAGACATCATGATTACTGCCGGGGGTAAGAATCTGTCGCCCACGGAAATTGAAAACACCATCAAGGCGAGCCCTTACATTAAGGAATGCATTGTTGTGGGCGAGGCCCGAAAGTATGTTTCGGCGCTGATCCAGGTCGATTTTGATTCAGCAGCAAAATGGGCGGAGCAAGAACGGATTGTCTACACCACGTTCCGCAGCCTGACGGAGCACGAAAAGGTGCGAGAGCTGATTCAGGCGGAGGTTACCAAGGGCAATGACAGACTGCCACAGGTGGCGCAGATCAAGCGTTTTCATCTGCTAAACAAAGAGCTGGATCACGATGACGGCGAGGTGACCGCCACCATGAAAGTACGCAGGGGCAAAATTTATGAAAAATACGCTGAGGTAATTGAGTCGTTATATAGCCAACAGACTCAGTAAAGCTTGGTGAGGGATTTACGGGCGAAATCGTCCACCTCGCCAAGCCGCCCTTCCTTCACTTTGGTGAGCCATTCCGGGTCTTGAAGAAGTGCTCTGCCGACAGCAATAAGCTCGAATTCGTGGTTGTTCATGCGCTTTACCAGCTCGTCGATACCCGACTGTTCAACCGACTCTTGCTTGCTGGCCATAGTGCCGCTAATGAAATCTTCTGTCAGGCCAACGCTGCCAACAGACATGGCGGGCTTGCCCGACAGCTTCTGAGTCCAGCCTGCGAGATTAAGGTCAGAACCTTCGAATTCCGGTTCCCAGAAACGGCGAGTTGAGGCATGGAAAATATCCACACCGGCTTCAACTAACGGCTTGAGGAACTGCTCGAGCTGTTCCGGGCTGTGCACCAGTTTTGCGCCATAGTCCTGCTGCTTCCACTGGGAAAATCGCAGCATGATGGGAAATTCTGGGCCCACACGGTGGCGAATCGCTGCCACAATCTCGACCACGAAACGCAGGCGGTTTTCCATGCTGCCGCCGTACTCGTCATTGCGCTGGTTGGTGCCTTCCCACAGAAACTGGTCAAGCAGATAACCGTGGGCGCCGTGAATCTCCACGCCGTCAAATCCCAACGCTTTGGCGTCTTGTGCGGCGTCGGCAAACGCGGTCACAACATTATCAATGTCTTCTTTGCTCATTGCCCTGCCACTCGGTTTGCCGGGCGCAAACAGACCTGACGGGCTGTAGCCGGGAACCGAGGGATCAGGCGCTGCGCCTTCCTTGCGCACCGAACCCACGTGCCAGAGCTGCGGGAAGATAGCGCCACCGCCTTCGTGCACGGCATCGACTACCTTCTTCCAGCCCGCCAGTGCATCAACACCGTGAAAAGTGGGTACATCGGGATAACCACTGGCCGCGGGATGATTCACTGTGGTGCCCTCCGTAATGATAAGGCCTATACCGGCTTCGGCACGGCGCCGATAATAGGCAACGACGTTCTCGCCGGGAACGCCGTTGGGCGAGAAACTCCGGGTCATGGGTGCCATGGCAACGCGGTTGCGGAGTGTCAGGTTATGAACGTTGAAAGGTTCAAACATGGGGCCCAGGTTCATGGTCATTCGTTACGACTCCTTGAAGCATTTCGATGTTGAATCGGATGGTGGGGAAAGCCAGTAGCTACCTCACTAATTTGGTCTCTTAACGCAACTGTATTTAATCTGGTTTCAATATGCAACCGAATTCTGTAAACTTTAATTCATGGCTAAAAAACGTTTTGATGATTCTAACTGCTCCGTCGCCCGTGCCCTGAATCAAGTAGGAGACTGGTGGTCTCTGCTTGTTGTGCTGCACGCCATGTATGGCACTCGGCGTTTCGTGGACTTTCAGCAGGAACTGGGTATCGCCAAAAATATCCTGTGCGACCGCTTGGCCCGCCTGGTGGACAACGGCGTGTTGAAAAAAGTAGATGTTGGCGAACACGGCTCCCGCTTTGAGTACCGACTTACCGAGAAAGGCCGGGATCTGTTTCCGGTGGTTATTGCCCTGCGCCAGTGGGGAAATAAATGGAACCCCGGGTCCGACGACGCCTCGCTGGATTTGCACGACCGGACAACAGGGCAGCCGATCCAAATGGTTCAAGTACAGAACGCCGAAGGTGAGCCTATTACTGTGCGGGACGTTTTCGTATCGGCGGTGCCGGTGCCCGGCACCAAAAAAGACTCTGCCTGATAACCTGCAAGTCTTAGGCCTTCTGCTTGGCCCGTTACCTTTTTAGCACTCTCTGCGAGGTTCCCAGGTTTTGTGCAAATGACGTAACTCAAGCATGATGAACGCCTGCGGATTCCAGCTACAGGCGTTGGGCGCCACGCTGGCGACATAATGAACACAAGGTGAGTTTATGGCATTGCGATACTGGGTAGTTTTGACGATTCTGATTGGCGGTTTCGTTGCGTTGTTGCCCGGCATATACATGCGTTTAGCTGCGGGTGATCCGCATATGACAGGCGCGCTGCTGGGCGGTTTGTTTGCCGCTGGGGCGACGGCGCTGGGTACAATTCCTGCCATTTTAACGCGCCAGCTTTCGCAGCGTTTTACCGATACGCTGATGGGCTTTGGCGCCGGGGTTATGCTGGCAGCAACGTCGTTTTCATTGATTATACCGGCACTGGATACTGCCGCTGATCAGGGCGCAGGTTCCTGGCTGGCCGGGGGTATTGTTGGTGGTGGCATTATACTGGGCGCTCTGGGTTTGCTGATGATTGAGCGGGTTGTGCCCCATGAACATTTTGTTAAAGGTCTTGAGGGCGGCGCCCGATCCGAAACCAATATTGAGCAGGCGACAAGGCTTAAGCGGGTCTGGCTTTTTGTTACGGCAATCGTGTTGCATAACTTTCCTGAAGGCATGGCGATTGGTGTTTCATTTGCTGGCCCGGACCTGGTGGGTGCAAAGGCCCTGGCGGTGGGTATTGCGATACAGGATATTCCCGAAGGCTTTGTGGTTGCGTTGGCCTTGATGAGCGTTGGTTACAGCAAAGGGTTAGCGATTGGCGTTGGTGCTCTCTCTGGTTTGGTGGAGCCTGTCGCGGCCCTGTTGGGCGTCGCCTTGATCGGCCTTTCGGTTCATCTTCTGCCCTGGGGGTTGGCGATTGCGGCCGGCGCAATGCTGTTTGTGATCAGTCATGAAATCATTCCCGAATCCCATCGCGCCGGGCACGAAAGCTGGGCAACGGGTGGGCTTATAATCGGGTTTGTTTTAATGATGCTTCTCGATACAGCACTTTGAACACCAAGCTTCGGGTTCTGGCCCTATGACCGATGAATCAAGAATAACGTGATCGCAACGTTCGGTCCGGCGCTATAGGCCACAACAAGGGGGGGCTGGGTCAGTCTTCTCTTGTTGTCGCTGACCGCTTTTTCTGTCTATAGAAAACCCATAACCAAATCTTTGCCTTGCAACCGTTTATAGCGCGTTGTCATCAAAACATCTTTTATCTGTCCTCTAGAATTCACAATTCGTCTGTACCCTTCGGTCCATGGCTGACAACTCTGGTCTGGTGAAAGCTATGTCGAAGAAAGTGATACTGGTGGTGCTGGATGGTCTTGCTTATGAGACCGCGCAACAGTGTATGGGATTTTTGCAGGGGCTAACGGAGCAGGGCAAGGCGACACTGTACAAAATGCAGTGCGGGATCGCTTTACCAACGATCCGGAACAGTTGATCCAGCACGGCATTTTCTATCACCAAGACACCTATCCAGACAGCCATCTTTATCTGGATGCCGAATGGTTGCGCCATCACCACGATCCTGATTTTCTTTTAGTGCATTCGATGAATATTGACGATGCCGCTGCCGCTGCCGCACCTCGCCAGCTTGAGTTGTGCGGCATTGTCTGTGAACTTTTGGGTATCAAAGGCCACAACAAACCGGTTGCAACTTCTCTTATAAGCTCAGGGTTGTAGCAGCGACTCTGGCAATCTTCGATCTGGATAAAACCCTGTCAGCCAGGGACAGCAGCACGCTGTTTTGCGAACGCGGCAATGGACTGTGCCCGATCTTGGTAACGCTTACTCAACTGAAATACAAACCTCAACTGAAGACCAAACTTCAATACGACAGAAGCAAACCCATGTCTAGACTTTTCATCGCAGGCGCAATAGCACTGATGGCGAGCAATGTAGTGGTTGCATCGTGCCGGACCTGATGCAGGTGGTGTCTACCCAAACATATTTGCGAAAATCGAATTTTAAACCCTGCAGGGCTGCACCCTGAGCTTCAGTGAAAACCCGGCGATCAAGCAACTGAACAGCCGTATTGCCGGTAATGCTGAGTTGTTGCCTCTGGCCCAGCGCCTGCCGCTGGAATCCTTGATTATTGTGCCTTATCAAAGCATCGGTCAGTACGGGGGTGTGCTGCATGGAACCTCTAAAGCGACTGAGTCCGGCACTTCTGATTTGCTGTCTGTTCGTCACGTCAACCTCGTCCGGTTCAGCGATGATTTAGCGACTGTGGTGCCTAACGTCGCGAAATCCTGGGACTGGAATACCGATTTCACGGTGCTGAAAGTAACACTGCGTCAGGGCCATAAGTGGTCTGACGGAGCACCTTTCACCGCCCATGATATTGCCTTCTGGTACAACAACATTCAGATGGATCGCAATGTTATCGAGAAGTCGAAAGATCGCTTCCTTTCTGCAGGTAAGCCGGTGAAAGTCGAAGCGCTGAATGACACCACCGTTCAGTTCGTGATGAATGAACCTGCGCCGGGCTATCTGGATAACTTTGCCCAAGATTATGCTCAGCCATTCCTGCCCAAGCACCTGTTAGAAAAATTTCACCCAACGTTTAATAAAGACCCCGACAAGTTGGCCCAGTCTCTGGGTTTCGACAATGGGTTCGCGCTGGAGCAGGATTTCAGCCCTGACTCGCGGCTGAAAGTGCTGCCGGTTACCGAGGCCACGGATGGCGTCATCGAGCATGTTGTGTGGATGAAAAATCGCCGAAACCTGCCGGGGATTCGTGATTTTATTCATCTGGCGATTGAGCAGCGCTGTGGTGCTTTGTCAGAGCTTAGCGAGTTATAACAATGTCATTTTTTGCAAGCGCTACTCGCCGTCGCCATCGGAGTGTTGCCGTTACGTGGATCTACCCCAAGGCGAATGACCGTTGAATCGCCTCTGCACGTGGTAAAAGCTCCCGAATCATTAGTACTGCACTTATTTCTTGAATTCAGGCTCAGAAAAACCTAAGCTTTTGTAAATAAATAAATAAAAAAACAAGGAAAATATCAATGCTCGATAGAGCCGCCCGGCCAATGGTCAGTCTGGTCGATAAGTATCTGCCAGATCCGTACATCTTTGTCATCATCCTGACCCTGGTCTCTTTCGGTGCCGCTATGGCGTTTGAAGGTCACGGCCCAATGGCGGTGATTGAAATGTGGGGCGACGGTTTCTGGAGCCTGCTCACCTTCTCGATGCAGATGTTGCTTGTTCTGGTTACAGGGTTCATGTTGGCGAGCACGCCGTTTGTTCGGGGTATACTGAACCGCGTTGCCGCACTGGCCAGTACCCCGGGCCAAGCTATTATTCTGGTAACCTTTGTAGCGCTTATTGCAAGCTGGATTAACTGGGGATTCGGCCTGGTTGTGGGCGCTCTTTTTGCCAAGGCCCTGGCCCGGCAAGTCAGGGTTCACTATCCACTTTTGATCGCAAGCGCCTACTCCGGCTTTATTGTTTGGCACGGGGGTCTTGCTGGCTCAATTCCGCTGGTTATAGCAACCGAAGGCCATTTTAGTCAGGATATTATTGGCGTTATCGGTTCTGGCGAAACCATTTTTGCATTCTTCAATCTTGCCATCATCGGGGCGCTGTTTATTGTTGTTCCGCTGGTAAATCGCCTGATGTTGCCGAGCGAAGAAGACAGCGTGTACGTAGACCCAGCAATACTGAATGATGAACCAGACACCAGCGTTTCTATAAAACGCCCGGCAGATCATCTGGAAAACAGCCGGGTATTGGCCTGGCTGATTGGTTTTAGCGGGTTGGCGTTTATTTTTCAGTATTTTATGGACGGCGGCGGTTTGAACTTGAATATCGTCAATTTCATGTTTCTGTTCTTGGCCGTTATTCTGCATCAGACGCCTAAACGCCTACTTGATAGCCTGCACGAAGCGGTTAAAGGCGGCTCAGGCATTGTTATTCAGTTTCCGTTCTACGCCGGTATTATGGGCGTAATGACGGCTTCGGGCCTTGCCGCAAGCATTTCATCAGGCTTTGTGTCCATCGCGACAGCCGAGAGCTTGCCGTTCTGGAGCTTCATCAGCGCCGGGCTGGTGAACATATTTGTTCCCTCCGGCGGTGGCCAGTGGGCCGTGCAAGCGCCTGTTATGTTGCCTGCGGCTCAGGAACTTGGCGCGAGCATTCCGCGCGTGGCTATGGCCGTTGCCTGGGGCGATGCATGGACCAACCTGCTGCAACCTTTCTGGGCATTACCGGTTCTTGCCATTGCAGGGCTTAAAGCCAAGGACATTATGGGATACTGCCTGATGCTGCTTATCATCACCGGCGTGATTATCAGCGTGGGTCTTACCTGGCTCTAAAGCCGTGCTGATGACAACCTGGGGCATATTGGCTCCAGGTTGTGGTTCAGCTTGTAGAAAAACGACTGACACACGCGCCCTCAAAACCTACTTAGCCTGCGCCTATGAAAAGCACGTTGTATCCATACCGTTTTCAGCCCACCCGGATTCGCTCCGAGCTCATGCGGATGCTCCCCATTTCCCTATTTGTGGTGGCGTTTGGCGCTGCGTTTGGTTTGGCGGCGGTGCAGAAAGGGCTGGCCCCTTTAGACACTATTCTGATGAGTACCCTGGTGTTCGCCGGGGCCTCGCAGTTTGCCACGCTTGATATGTGGGGCGCCGAGGTCTCGGTGATCCCTGTTATGGTCGTGGTGTTCGCGATCAACTCCCGGCATCTGCTGATGGGCGCGTCGCTTTACCCTATGTTGAAAGACGTAGCGCCCGCTAAACGTTATAGCCTGCTTCTGGTTCTTACCGACGCCAACTGGGCAATAGCCGCTCAGGATTACCAAAGAGGTAATCGTAACCTGGAGGTTATCCTGGGCGGTGGTCTGGTGCTTTGGCTGGCGTGGATTTTAGGCACCTGGTTAGGCGTCTACTTTGGCGGGCTGCTGCAGAATCCGAAGAACCTGGGGTTAGACATGGTTTTGGGCTGCTTTCTTCTGTCCATGGCTTTAGGCGGGAAGAAGAACCCGCGAATTCTTGTTGCCTGGGCGCTGGCTGCGCTGGCGTCGTTAGCCGCATGGAAATGGCTGCCCGCCAACACACACGTTGTCGCAGGCGCCCTTGCTGGCGGTGTGGTCGGGTTTTTCTGGCTTGAGAAAAAACCGGGCAAAGAGACGGCCGGGGAAACACCCACGTGACCATTGAAACCACCACAACAGGCGTTCTGGTACTGATACTGATCATGACGCTGGTAACCTTGGCGACCCGTTTTGGCGGCGTGTTTATCATGTCCTTCGTGCGGATAAGCCCTCGCATAGAGAGCTTTATTAACACCATGGCCAGCTCTGTGCTTATCGCTATCATCGTGCCCATGGCCTTTGAGGGCGATGCAGGGGCGCTTGCTGCTTTGTCAGTAACCGCTGTAACTATGCTGGTCCTTCAAAAACCCTTGCCAGCGATTGCGGCCGGTGTCTTCGCCGCGGCGGCTTTGCGGTATCTGTTTTAAAATCCCGGCGTCGAGTATTGCCGAATTCGTGGCCGCTACTAATACGCAATGTTACAAATCAACAACCTTTTAACAACAGTGGCTAACCGGTGTATTGGCTATTTTTTAGTTCTGATATTCGATTAAGCTAACTAAATAAAAAACAACAATTTCTAGCGACAGGAATACGATAACTCCAGTTGCTTTAGGGGGGATTATGTCAGTATCTGCTACCCAGCTTGAGGAGCGAACTCAGGATTCATCGGAGTTACTTGAAGGCATTATGCCTTCAGCGATCACCTTTGCCATGATGCTGCGACACAAGAATATGTCGGCTTGGTTAAGGACTGAATTTGACGGCTATCAGAATGCGGATGCTGCACCGCCATATCGCCGCGGTTTGCCCGGCCATATTGTTGCAAAATCTCCCCAATATGGCTGGATTCCAGCGCCAGTGAAACCTCAGCAAACAACGGACTTTGGCCGGCTGGATCTGACCGAAGGCGTCAAAGATCTGGAACAGTTCTGCCTGAGCAGCAAAAAAGGCAACGGTAAACGGATACAGTTGAGTAAAGAGATAACCGCCGTTCTTCAGAAACAAATCAACCTGAGTGCGGAGCTTGCGATTAATGTAAGTCGCGAGGAATACAGCAAGATTCTCAAAATCGTTCGCGGCACCCTTTACCTGTGGGCACAAGCGCTGATTGCGCAGGGTTTGACCGGCGAACATAACCATTACACGGCGGAGCAGCGGGCGTTAGTGGCAGAGCTAGACGACCCGCAGAAGTTCTGGCACGAGGCAATGGCTGAAGTAGACAGCTTGCCAATGCCAGAAATAAAAACTGCCGGTTTCTTTGACCGAATGTTTGGGCGCGCGAACTGAGGAAAAACCACCTGAATGACCATGCTTTTCCCCTACGCGGCCTACAAGCAGGCACTGGCTGCGGGTTTTAAAGACGATTCCGCTCAGCACCGGGCTGCCTTGAGTTTGCAGCGCTGCTATGAACAGTTGCTATCAGACGACCCGGATATTCAAAGATTTGGTCAGTATGCAGTAAGCTCCAAAAGTAACTCTTGAAGCGCTAAACGCAACTGAGGCGAATCAATGACTTGTCAAAAATCTGTAACCCACTACAGTTAGGCTTATAAGTTGCTCTTCATTGTTTTTCATTGTTCACAAGGACAGGCCAAATCATGAAATTTCTGCATCAATTCAAGGTTTTGACACTGGTTACTGCGGTAACAGCGACGTTTTCGATGTCGGCCCAGGCTGAAACACTTCGGCTGCTGACATGGGGCGGTTACGCGCCACAGGATGTGGTTGAGCAATTCGAGAAAGAAACTGGCATTGAAGTTAAAATAACCCTCTCCAACAATGAAGACATGATTTCAAAGCTGCGTGCCACACGCGGCGCGGGCTTTGACCTGGCCCAGCCAAGCCAGGACCGCATTGTAAGCGCCCAGGCGGATTTCAATATTTATAAGCCGATGGATTTGAGCAAAATCGACACGGCAAAGATCATCCCCTCCATGCTGGCAGCCACTAAAAAGAACACCGAATTTGAAGGCGAGGTTTACGGTGTTCCGCACGTTTGGGGTACCAGTGGCCTGATCGTTAACCGCGAGGCCGCAGGCACGGTGAAAGATTACACCGATCTGTGTGATGACTCGTTAAGTGGCTCTGTGTCTTATCGCTTGAAGCGTCCCACATTGATTGGTTTTGCGTTCGCACTCGGTGAAGACCCATTCGCCGCTTACGGCGATACGGAAAAATACCAGGCCATTCTGGATAAAGTGGAAGAAAAACTGGTCTCCTGTAAGAGCAACGTAAAAGCCTATTGGTCCGGCGGCGACGCCTTGCTGAACCTGATGCGTTCGGGCGAAGTGTCTGCGGCTATGGCCTGGGATGCGGGTGGCTGGAAGCTTAACTCAGAAAACCCGGACATCACGTTTGTGGCGCCCGCATCCGGTGCGCTGGGCTGGATTGATACCTTTGTGTTGCCGCGCAAAACCCAAGCCGAAGACGCCGCTTACAAGTGGATCAACTTTGTGATGCAGCCCGAAGTTGCGGCCCGTATTACCGAGTCTGCCGGCAACTTTACGGCGTCCAAAGGCAGTGATGAATTTGTGAATGACACACTGAAAGCCCAGTTCAAACAGAGCTTTCCAGAAGTGGATCTGGATAATATCAACTGGTACCCGCCCGTTCCCGCCGGTTTGGAAGAAATGGAAGGCAAGGTACTCGATCGGGTGAAAGCCGCTAATTAAGCTCGATTAAGGTTGTTGTCTATGTCAGATCAAGCATGCGCATCGGGTGCCGATGCGGGGGTGCAGGAAGATCTTGCCTGCACCCTGCTGAGCAAACATTTTGGTGAGTTTACCGCGGTCGACGGGGTGTCGTTCAGCATCCCCCGCGGGGCGTTCTTTTCCATCCTTGGCCCCTCTGGCTGCGGCAAAACAACGCTGCTGCGGATGTTGGCTGGGTTTCAGCAACCGGATTCCGGTGACATTCTGATTAAAGGAAAGTCAGTGCTGGATACGCCGCCGAACAAGCGGCCGGTTAATATGGTATTTCAGCACCTGGCACTGTTTCCGACCATGTCGGTGGCCGAAAACATTGCTTATGGGTTGAAGCGCAAAGGCATTCCGAAGCGTGAACACGCCACCCTGATTGACGAAGTACTGGCCAAGGTTCACTTGCCTGGGTACGGCGACAAACGCATTGATCAGCTCTCTGGCGGGCAAAAACAACGCGTAGCCATAGCCCGCTGCCTGGTGCTGAACCCCGCCGTGTTGTTACTCGATGAGCCGTTAGGCGCTCTGGATTTAAAACTGCGCGAGCAAATGAAAATTGAGCTTAAACGGTTGCAGCGCGAGTTCAACACCACATTTGTTTACATCACCCACGACCAGTCTGAAGCACTGGTTATGTCTGACCAAGTAGCGGTAATGAACAAGGGCCGGTTTGAGCAGGTCGGCACGCCGCAAGAGCTTTACTACCAGCCAAAAACCGCCTTTGTGGCAGGCTTTGTTGGCGATAGCAACCAGTACGCAGGCAAGGTACAGTCGCAGTCTGGCGACCTTGTCACCGTTGTGACTGAGCAGGGTGTACGTTTGTTGAGCCACGCCAACCAACCGTTGCTGGCGGGCTCACCCATTACCTTGTTTGTTCGCCCGGAAGTGATGCAAATCAGCACATCCAAGCCGGCAACGGAACAAGACAATTGCCTGGCCGTGACCGTTTCGCGCGTACTGTTTGATGGCGCACAAAGCCGGGTTCAGGTGGAAACCGCCGAAGGCGCCGAGCTTACAGTAGCGCTGCCGCAGACCGCAGACTTTCAGGCATTAGAGCCGGGCCGATCGGTGCATGTCAGTTGGCAAGCCAGTCAGTGCCTCTGTTTCGCCGCCCCCGCGGATACGAAGCCGCTGGGTACGCCATGAGCAAAGCAAACGGCAACGTCAACCGTACCCAATTCCGCCTGGGCTTTTGGCTGTTGCTGGCGCCTATCGTACTCTGGCTCAGCTTGCTGATTATTCTGCCGCACATCGATATGGTGCTGGTGTCGCTGCGGGAGCGCATTGCCTCCCGGCAATACGGTTTCAGCTTTGGTAATTACACCGCGTTTTTTACCGAACCTCTGTATTGGAATACCTTTGTTCGCACCGCGGTGATGTCTATTCTTGCCACCGTGCTGACGCTGATCATTGCCTTCCCGGTGTCGTTTTACATTGCCAAAGTACTCACCGGCAGGCCGCGGATTGCGTTGTTTATTTTGTGCCTGCTGCCGTTCTGGGTCAGCGAACTGGTGCGTACTTACGGCTGGATGATATTACTGCGGGAAACCGGTCTGATCAGCGGCGCGCTGCAATGGTTCGGGCTTGCGGACCAGCCCGTTGAAATGCTCTATAACGACGTTGCCATTATGGTGGGGCTGATCTACACCTCCATGCTGTTTATGGTAGTGCCACTGGTGACCACCCTCGACAGCCTGGACAACAGCCTGATTGAAGCCGGATACGACCTGGGTGGCAGCAGTTGGAACGTGATGCGCAGTATTGTGATTCCCCACGCTATGCCTGGCATTATGAGCGGCTGCATTGTGGTGTTTATGCTAACGCTCGGAAATTACCTGACCCCAACACTGCTGGGCGGCAAATCCAGCCTGTGGTTTACCGAGCAGATCTACACCCAGTTTATTACCCGCTTTAACTGGGAGCAGGGCGCCGCTTTCGGCATTTTGCTGCTGATACTCTCGTCACTCATCGTTTGGTTGGGCCTGAAAATCACCAGGCAGTCGTTTACACGGGTGATGTCATGATTCCCTCTATTCCCAGCAGCCGTTTCTTTCGGGTTTCCTACCTGAGTTATGTAACGCTGTTTTTCATTTTTTTAATCACTCCCCTGGTGGTTGTGGCGGCGTTCTCGTTTAACGACGCCTTATTTCCGTCGCTGCCGTGGAATGGTTTCACCTGGGACTGGTATCTGGGTAAGGGCGATCCCAGGCTCGGCCTGTTTCACGATGGCGCCCTGCTCGACAGTATTGGTGTGAGTGTTCAGGTGGCCATTGTCACCACTATGGCCAGTCTGGCACTGGCCACCTGCAACGCCTTTTTGTTCGAGCGCGAACAGTTTCCGGGTAAGAACTTTCTTTACGTGCTGATGCTGATGCCACTGGTGATACCGGGGGTGATACTCGGGGTATCCATTCTGGTGTTCAGCAGTACCGTGGCTAACTGGTTTGAGGTGCAGTTTGGTTATGAAATAGAAGCCCTGCGCCCGGGCCTGGTATTGGTCACGCTTGGGCAATTTGCGTTCCTTACCACCATTGCCACCTTGGTGATCTCTGCGCGCCTGCGCAAATTCGACATTACCCAGGAAGAAGCCGCCATGAACCTGGGTGCCAGCCGTCTGACCGCCATTGCCACCGTTACCCTACCGTTTCTGAAACCGGCGCTGTTTGGTGCCGGCGTGGTAGCGTTTCTAATGTCGTTTGAAAACTTCAACACGACTTTGATGCTGGTGGGCTCCGATGCCCCTCTGACCATCGCCATGTTTGACCGGCTGCGGGAAGGCTCAACACCGGTACTAAACGCGGTGTCGGTGTTGCTGATGGTGGGGTCAGCGTGCCTGGCGCTAATTTCATTGTTTGTACAGCGCCCGGCCAAGCCGTAATCTACCCTTACAAGATGTCGTGAAAGGCTGCATTTTTTGATTTTCCCCCACCTATTATTCGCATTCAAAAACCGCAAGGCGTGCTAAGTTCGTGACTAAAGCGGAGGATTGCATCGCCATAGACGCCGTTGGGAAATAGTATGCCGACACCCAGAGATAAGACATGATTGTCCAAAAAATACACCGGCCCTGGTTGAATACGGTCATTGCTTCACCTTTAACCAAATATTTTTTCCTCACACTCGCCATTGTCAGCTTGATCGCAAGCATCGAGATATGGCCCTTATCGGTAAACCATTCTGCCATTGAGCATGGCTTTTATTTTCTGGTGATGGCCACGTTCGCCATTACCTGCCCATTCATTGTTTACTATATACACGTTACGCATCGCATCCAAAAAGCACTCAAACAGGCCGAGTCCGTATCAGAGGCGAGCCTCAAGAGCGAGCAGCTCATCAGAACCATTGTTGACAGTACGCCAAATATGATGGGCTATTGGGACAGGGATTTACGTTGCCGCTATGCCAACCATGCTTTTAGTGAATGGTTTGGCATGCCACCCGAAGACGTCATCGGGATTCGCTTTCAGGATTTGGTCAGCGAGCAACTGTATGCTCTGAATGAGCCCCATATTCGTGCCGTGCTGGCTGGCAAGCCGCAACGCTTTGAGCGCACTCTGACCAAAGCCGACGGCAGTGTCGGGCATATCATCGGGCACTATACGCCCGATTTTGAAGCCGGTGGTACGGTTCGGGGGTTCTCTATTCAGGCCAACGAAGTGACGGTTTTGAAGGAGATCGAGGCAAAGCTCAAGCTGGCAGCGTGTGTTTTCGACAACACGCTCGATGGTGTTTTGATTACCGATATTGATGGCGTAATTTTATCGGTTAATTCAGGGTTCGTCGAAATTACGGGCTACACCGTTGAGGAGTCCGTCGGGCAAACGCCTCATATTCTTCATTCTGATCGACATGACCAGGCATTTTATGCGTCCATGTGGGAGGAAATAAAAGCCAATGGGTGCTGGCATGGCGAAATATGGAACCGCCGTAAAGACGGAGAGCTCTACCTGCAACGCATGACCATTAGTATGGTGCTTGATGGGGCCGGCGAACCTATGCGCTATGTCTCTGTATTCAGTGACATTACGGCGCTTTGGAAGAAGGACGAGTACATCCGGCATTTGGCGTTTCACGATGCCTTGACCGACTTGCCTAACAGAACCGTACTGATGGACAGGATTGGCCAAAAGGTGCTTCATTCCAATCGCGAAGAGAGCCATTTTGCACTGATGTTTCTCGATCTTGATGGATTTAAGTTGGTAAACGACCAACTGGGTCATAAGTTTGGAGACGATCTGTTAAAAGATGTGGCGAAACGGTTGCTGGCGCTGGTGCGAAGCTCCGATACCATAGCTCGTGTGGGTGGCGATGAGTTTATATTCCTCCTTAACAACCCGCGGGGAAGAGACGAAATTACCGATGTCGCGAATCGTATTGTTGCCTCGATTAATGAGCCCATAGAGATTCTGGGTGAGGTGGTTCAGATAGGCGTATCGCTGGGTATTGCCACTTTCCCTGCTGACGGGAACAGTGCCTCGGATTTAATCATAAATGCCGACAGTGCAATGTATACCGCTAAAAGCTTTGGCAAGAACAATATCCGGTTCTTTTCAGCTGAGCACTAGCCCCTGCCGAAACCTGTTTTGCTGAAATAACGCCCCGTACCTTTTCAATCTAACTTCGCATACCTTCGACCGCACCAAATGTGAGCGCGGGGCTTTTGACTGCGCCTGTTTTGGTGCGTTGCGGTTACAAATTGTTTCAATTGGATCCAGTCCTACTCGTTTTTTTTGTTTTAACGTATTGAATTTATTAGTGAATGATCATGGTTGGAACGTTCCATGCAGAGTGAGGGTTGTATTGCTGACGAACAGCGCAATCCATCACGACGCAAAGGAAGACGAAATGAGCATCAGAAAACATGTGAAACTGGCCGTCTCTGCACTGGCGCTATCCATTTCTTTTAGTGCCCTCGCTGCGGAGGACCCCATCAAGGTTGGTATCTTGCATTCCCTTTCCGGAACCATGGCCATCAGCGAATCCGCCTTGAAAGACACCATGCTGATGCTGATCGAAAAACAGAACGCAGCGGGTGGTATCCTCGGCCGCCAGCTAGAGCCGGTGGTGGTTGACCCCGCATCTAACTGGCCGCTGTTTGCTGAAAAAGCCCGCGAGCTGTTGGCGAAAGACAAGGTCGACGTTATTTTCGGCAACTGGACCTCGGTATCACGCAAGTCGGTACTGCCCGTTATCGAAGAGCTTAATGGTTTGCTGTTTTATCCGGTTCAATATGAAGGCGAAGAGTCGTCTGAAAACGTGTTCTATACCGGCGCCGCGCCCAACCAGCAGGCAATACCTGCCGTTAACTACCTGATGAACGACATCGGTGTTGAGCGTTGGGTGTTGGCCGGTACCGATTATGTGTACCCGCGCACCACCAACAAGATTTTGGAAACCTACCTGAAAGCCCAGGGCGTGGCCGCCGAAGACATCATGATTAACTACACGCCTTTCGGCCATTCTGACTGGCAGGCAATTGTGTCGGATATTAAAGCGTTCGGCAGTGCCGGCAAGAAAACGGCGGTCGTTTCCACCATTAACGGCGACGCCAACGTTCCTTTCTACCGCGAGCTGGGCAACCAGGGCATTGACGCCGCTGACATTCCGGTCGTCGCCTTCTCTGTGGGTGAGCAGGAACTGTCGGGTATCGACACAGGCCCACTGGTCGGCCACTTGGCGGCCTGGAATTACTTCATGAGCGTAGATGCAGACGCCAACTATGACTTCATCGACGCCTGGGTTGCTTACACCGGTAAGGAAGATGCCGTCACCAACGACCCGATGGAAGCCCATTACATTGGCTTCAACATGTACGTGGAAGCGGTGAAAAAAGCCGGCACCACCGATGTGGACGCAGTGAAAGACGCCATTATCGGCGTTGCTGTGCCCAACCTCACCGGTGGCATCGCCACCATGATGCCGAACCACCACATCACCAAGCCGGTACTGATTGGCGAGATTCAAGACAACGGGCAGTTCTCCGTGGTGTGGCAAACGCCGTCAACGGTTGTGGGCGATGCCTGGTCTGATTTCCTGCCAGGCTCAAAAGATCTGATCAGCGACTGGCGCAAGCCGATGTCCTGCGGAAACTTCAACGTGGTTAGCGGAACCTGTGGCGGCAAAGCGGCAGTGGCTGCTCAGTAAGCTCAAAACGGTTATACCTTTTCGCGGGCGGGGTTAATCCTCGTCCGCTTTTTTACGACAGCACGTTTTGTTGAATTCTTTTTAAATAAAATCAGGACACAATCATGGGCAGCACCCGATTGCTCAGTCAGCTTCTGCTTGTCTGTTCTCTACTCTGGCCGGGCGTCACCCAGGCTCAGGTGGAAGACACCGAAGCGCAACAACTGCTTACAGCATTGGCAGAATCGTCATTTGCAGACAAAGAAACCGTGATTAATCGCATTGCAGGCAGTGGCGATAAACGCGCCCGAGGCTGGCTGGAATCGTTTGCCAGCAACAAACTGGCTCGCATTGCATCTAGCGGACAATTCATCATCGTGACCGACAATCGCGGCCGCGACTGGACAGTGCAAAGCGCACTGACCGGCGAAAATCTAGGTGAGTTCTCCCGCCGGGACATCGACACTGTGCGCGTAAACAACGCGTTGCGTGGCGAACTGGAAGACATCCTGTCTGTGATTGATCTCAAAAGCTCTGATCAAAGCAGCCGTTTATCCGCCGCCCGCACCCTGAAAGGCAGCGTAGACAGCGCCTTGGCCAAACGCGTGCCGGGCCTTATTGAGACCGAACAGAGTGAGCCGGTTCGCGCCGCACTCACGGAAGCACTGGCCATCTACCGCGTGGCCGAACAGGGCGATCTGGCTGCGGTTGAAACCTTGTCTGGCAGCCTGAACTCGCAAGCCCGCGCGGCTCTGCAACAAGCCATGCGCAGCGATGATCCGGCGCTGGTCGCCGCGGCTACCAAAGCGATGGACAGCATCGAACAAAAACTGACGCTGAACCGCGCCGCCGAAACCCTGTATTTCGGCCTGTCGCTGGGCTCGGTTTTGGTACTGGCCGCCATCGGTCTGGCCATTACCTTTGGCGTAATGGGCGTGATCAACATGGCCCACGGCGAACTGATTATGCTCGGTGCCTACACCACCTGGGGCATGCAGCAGCTGCTGCCGGGCCAGCCGGGCCTGGCGCTGATTCTATCCATTCCGGCCGGTTTTATGGTGGCGGCACTGGCCGGCGTGGTGATTGAACGCACCGTTATTCAATACCTGAAAGGCCGCCCGCTGGAAACCCTGCTGGCCACCTTTGGTGTCAGTCTGATTCTGCAACAACTGGTGCGTACGGTGGTGTCCCCGTTGAACCGCACGGTGATTACACCGGAGTGGATGAGTGGCTCGGTGATGATCAACGAAGCTTTGTCACTGACGCTCAACCGGCTTTATGTTATTGGTTTTGCGCTGGTGGTGTTCGCCGGGCTGATGCTGATTATGCGCAAAACCCGCCTCGGGCTGGAAGTTCGGGCGGTTACCCAAAACCGGACCATGGCCCGCTCTATGGGTATAAGAGCCACCCGCGTCGACATTCTTACCTTTGCCCTGGGTTCTGGCGTTGCCGGCCTGGCGGGGGTGGCTTTGTCACAGATTACCAACGTCGGCCCTAACCTGGGCCAGAGCTACATCATCGATTCGTTCATGGTGGTGGTGTTCGGCGGCGTAGGCAATCTGTGGGGCACGCTGCTGGCGGGATTGACGCTTGGCACTATCAATCAGCTGCTGGAACCTTGGGTGGGTGCGGTGTTGGCCAAGATTCTGGTGTTGGTGATGATCATCCTGTTCATTCAAAAACGGCCTCGGGGATTGTTCCCCCAGAAAGGCCGTGCGGCGGAGGGATAAGGACATGTGGCTAACAAGACCTTTGGCTGAACGCTCCACTCAAACATTTTTGGGCGTTCTGTTTGCGGCGCTGGCGGTGGTTACGGTGCTGCACCTGGCGCTGCCGGAAGACAACGCGCTGCACGTTAGCGCTTACACCGTCACCTTGCTGGGCAAGTATCTGTGTTACGCCTTGCTGGCCGTGGCGGTTGATTTGGTGTGGGGTTACCTAGGCATTCTGAGCCTGGGCCACGGCGCATTTTTTGCCCTCGGCGGCTACGCCATGGGTATGTACCTGATGCGCCAGATTGGCGATCGCGGCACCTACGGCGACCCGGTTCTGCCGGATTTCATGGTGTTTCTGGATTGGCAGGAGTTGCCCTGGTACTGGCTGGGTTTCGACATGGCCTGGTTTGCCTTTTTGATGGTGCTGCTGGCGCCCGGCCTTCTGGCACTGGTGTTCGGCTTTCTGGCGTTTCGATCGCGGGTGACCGGTGTTTACCTGTCTATCATCACTCAGGCGCTGACCTTTGCCCTGATGCTGGCGTTCTTCCGTAACGAAATGGGCTTTGGTGGTAACAACGGCCTGACCGATTTCCGAGACCTTCTAGGCTTCAATTTGCGCACCGATGCCACCCGCCTGGGCCTGTTCCTGGCCACCGGTGTGGCGCTGGCGATTGGGTTTGTGATTTGCCGCGGCATTGTGACCAGCAAGTTGGGCCGAGTGGCGGTGGCCTGCCGCGACGCCGAAGCGCGAACTCGCTTTTTGGGTTATCGGGTGGAACGGGTGCAGTTATTCGTCTTCGTGATATCGGCCATGCTGGCGGGCGTGGCGGGCGCCTTGTATGTGCCCCAGGTGGGCATCATCAACCCCAGCGAATTCTCGCCGCTGTTCTCCATCGAAGTTGTGGTGTGGGTGGCTTTGGGTGGTCGCGCCACGCTTTACGGCGCGGTGATTGGTGCGGTGCTGGTGAACTACGCCAAAACCGTCCTTACCGGCGTGATGCCAGACGCCTGGCTGTTCGCCTTGGGCGGTTTGTTTGTTCTGGTTACGGTGTTTCTGCCCAAAGGCATTGCCGGGTTGGTGTTCAAGCCTAAAAAGGCCACTGCTCCCACCAACAATCCCGACTCGCAAGAGGCCACCGTATGAGCTTTTTGAAGGAACTCGCCAATCGCGACAAAGTGTTCAACTTTCTGATTCCAGAAGTATCACCGGTAGACGTTCGCCACGGGCCTATTCTGTATCTGGAAGACGTCAGCGTGAGCTTTGACGGCTTCAAGGCCATCAACAACCTGAACCTGACCATCGACGACGGCGAGCTGCGCTGCATCATCGGGCCAAATGGGGCGGGCAAAACCACCATGATGGACATCATCACCGGCAAAACCCGACCGGATACCGGCTCGGTCTGGTTTGGCAGCCGCCATAACCTGCTGACCAAAAGCGAACCTGAAATCGCTTCGCTGGGCATTGGCCGTAAATTCCAGAAGCCCACGGTGTTTGAAGCACTCACAGTGTTCGAAAACCTGGAATTGGCCATGGCGGCGGACAAGCGCGTGCTGCCCACGCTGACCGCGGTGCTGAACGGCGAATGCCGCGACCGCATTGACGAAGTGCTGGAGACAATTGGTTTGCGCAACCTACGCGTTGCTTTGGCTGGCATTTTGTCCCACGGCCAGAAACAATGGCTGGAGATTGGCATGCTGCTGATGCAAAAGCCGCGTTTGTTGCTGGTAGACGAACCCGTGGCCGGCATGACCGAACAGGAAATGGAACGCACCGCCGAATTGCTCACCACTCTTGCCGGCAAACAGTCGGTTGTGGTGGTGGAGCACGACATGGGCTTTGTGCGCTCCATTGCCCGCAAAGTCACCGTGTTGCACCAGGGCAGCGTGCTGGCGGAAGGCACCATGGACCAAGTGTCTAACCACCCGGACGTTATCAAGGTGTACTTGGGGGAGGAAGCCTGATGCCAATGAAAAGCCTAATGCTGAAAATCCAGAAAATCGACCAGTATTACGGTGAAAGCCACACCCTTTGGGATCTGGAGCTAGACGTGCCCGAGGGCCAGTGCACCTGCGTTATGGGCCGCAACGGCGTGGGTAAAACCACGCTGATGAAATGCATCATGGGCGAAGAAACCGTCAACAGCGGTTCCATCACGTTCGCCCAGGAAGTCGAGCTTACCCAGAAAAAAATTGAAGACCGTTCTCGCCTTGGCATAGGCTACGTGCCCCAGGGCCGGCAGATTTTCCCGCTGCTGACGGTGGAAGAAAACCTGCGTACTGGCCTGGCGGTGCGCAAAGACGGCAGCAAAAAAATCCCCGAGCGCGTGTACGAACTGTTTCCGGTGCTAGAAGAAATGCGCCACCGCCGCGGCGGCGATCTCTCTGGCGGCCAGCAACAGCAACTGGCCATTGGCCGGGCCTTGGTGATTGAACCCCGCCTGCTGATTCTGGACGAGCCGGGGGAGGGCATTCAGCCCAACATCGTCGCTCAGATTGGCGAGGTTATTCGCACGCTGATCAAAGAAGACGGCCTGACGGTGCTGCTGGTGGAGCAAAAACTGCCTTTCGCCCGCAAATACGCCGACCGCTTTGCCATCCTCGACCGCGGCCGCCGCGTAGCCGAAGGCGAAATCGCCGGTCTGACCAACGAACTCATTAAAAAGCACCTGACGGTATGACCGTATTTCAGCGCGTCGCGCCTGTGGATCCGCGCACATCGCCCCCGCACTCGCCAGAACAGGATTCCGGCCACCGCTTCGACCCACAAAGGCGTTGGGCCGCGGCCCTGTCTCTGGGTTTTGACGTACGCAGCGACGGGTCAGGCAACGCCATTACCCGATTAGCGCGGCGCAAACACCACGGCCCGTTAAGAGTGCAGCGGCCGTTTTACCCGGAAGGCCGCAACGGCTGCTGCCATGTGTACCTGCTTCACCCGCCGGGTGGACTGGTCAGCGGTGACGAACTGCGTATTGAGGCCACCGTGGAAGAAGGCGCGCACGTGCTGCTAACCACACCCGCTGCCGCCAAACTCTACAAAGCTGACAGCCACGGTGTGGCCTGGGGCCAACACACCCGCTTGCACGTCGCCAGCAACGCCACACTCGAATACCTGCCGCAGGAAACCCTGGCGTTTGACGGCTCCCGCGGCGAACAAACCACCACCATCGAACTGCAAACCGGCGCCAAATGCCTGGGCTGGGAAATTCTCGCCCTTGGCCGCCCGGCCAGCCAGTTGCCGTTCACATCCGGCCACCTGGAACAGCGTTTCCAATTGCGGATGGACGGCCAGCCGTTATGGCTGGAACGCCAAATTATGAGCCCGCAACACCGCCGCTTCAAAGGCCCCTGGGGCCAGGGCGGCGCAACCGTTCAGGCCACCTTGTGGGTGGTGGGCTTGGAACACGAAGCCGCCGCGATAGACGCGCTGCGTGCCGCACTGCCGGCAAACCCACGGTGGGCTGTTACTCGTCGCCGGGGCGTGGTGCTGTTGCGTTATTTGGGACACGAAAGAAACGAAGCCTGGGCTTTATGCCAGCAAGCCTGGGAGTTATTGCGGCCCTTGCTGACCGGCAAAGCGGCGACAGTGCCGCGGATATGGCTGACCTGAGATCAGAGGAAGAACAAAATGGAACTGACACCAAGAGACAAAGACAAGCTGCTGCTGTTCACCGCTGGCCTGCTGGCCGAGCGGCGCAAAGCCAAAGGCCTGAAACTGAACTACCCCGAAGCCATCGCCCTGATCAGCACCGAAATTATGGAAGGCGCGCGGGAAGGCCGAACCGTTGCCGAGTTGATGAGCAGCGGCGCAGAAATTCTGACCCGCGACGACGTGATGGACGGAATCGCCGAGATGATTCCCGAAGTGCAGGTAGAAGCCACCTTCCCGGACGGCACCAAACTGGTGACTGTTCACAACCCCATTGTATGAGGGCCGCGCGATGATCCCCGGAGAGTACCAACTGAAAGACGGCGACATAGAACTCTGCGCCGGCCGCAAACGCATCACCGTCGACGTCGCCAACACCGGCGACCGCCCGATACAGATCGGCTCCCACTATCACTTCGCCGAAGCCAACCCGGCGCTGAAATTTGACCGGCCCAAAGCAACAGGCTACCGGCTTGATGTCGCCGCGGGCACCGCCATTCGCTTCGAGCCTGGACAGTCACGAAAGGTCACCCTGATCCCGTTTGCCGGCAGCCGCAACATCTACGGTTTCCGGGGCGAAGTGATGGGAAATCTGGAGGCGAAGACATGAAAATCACCCGACAAGCCTACGCCGACATGTACGGCCCCACCACCGGCGACCGAGTCCGGCTGGGCGACACCGAGCTGTGGATAGAAGTCGAAAGCGACGCCACCCACTACGGCGACGAAGTAAAATTCGGCGGCGGCAAAGTCATCCGTGACGGCATGGGCCAAAGCCAGCGCGCCGACGACACCGTGATGGACACCGTCATCACCAACGCCCTGATTCTGGATTGGTGGGGCATCGTTAAAGCCGACGTAGGCCTACAAAACGGCCGTATCGCCGCCATCGGCAAAGCTGGCAACCCCGACACCCAGCCAGATGTCACCATTGTTATCGGCCCTGGCACCGAAATCATCGCCGGCGAAGGCAAGATCCTTACTGCCGGCGGCATCGACGCCCACATCCACTTCATCTGCCCCCAGCAGATTGAAGAAGCCCTGATGAGCGGCATTACCACCATGCTCGGCGGCGGCACCGGCCCGGCCACCGGCACCAACGCCACCACCTGCACACCCGGTGCCTGGCACATGGGCAAAATGCTTCAGGCCGTCGACAGCATGCCGATGAACATCGGTTTTCTGGGCAAAGGCAACGCCAGCCTGCCCGAAGCCCTGGAACTGCAAATAAAAGCCGGTGCCATCGGCCTGAAACTGCACGAAGACTGGGGCACCACCCCGGCCAGCATCGACAACTGCCTGACGGTGGCGGACAAATACGACGTACAGGTGGCCATTCACACCGACACCCTGAACGAATCCGGCTTTGTGGAAGACACGCTGGCCGCGTTTAAAGAACGCTGCATTCACACCTACCACACCGAAGGCGCCGGTGGTGGTCACGCCCCAGACATCATCACCGCCTGTTCCAAACCCTACGTGCTGCCGTCATCCACCAACCCCACGCGGCCCTACACCGTGAACACCATCGACGAACACCTCGACATGTTGATGGTGTGCCACCACCTGGACCCGAACATTCCCGAAGACGTCGCCTTTGCCGATTCACGCATTCGGCGCGAGACCATCGCTGCAGAAGACATCCTTCACGACCTGGGCGTTATCTCGATGATTGCCTCTGACTCCCAGGCCATGGGCCGGGTGGGCGAAGTGGTGTGCCGCACTTGGCAAACCGCTCACAAAATGAAACAGCAGCGGGGCTTGTTGCCGCAAGATGAAAACCTGGGTGCCGACAACTTTCGCGCCAAACGCTACATCGCCAAGTACACCATCAACCCTGCCATCACCCACGGCATTAGCCACGAAGTGGGCTCGGTGGAAGTGGGCAAGATGGCAGACCTGGTGCTGTGGAACCCGGCGTTTTTCGGCGTAAAGCCGGCCCTTATTGTGAAAGGCGGGATGATTGCAGCCGCGCCCATGGGTGACCCTAACGCCTCTATTCCCACGCCCCAGCCCGTGCACTACCGCCTGATGTTTGGCGCTTTCGGCAAAGCGGCCAGCGCCACGCGCCTGACGTTCGTCAGCCAGGCTGCGTTGGATGCGGGCGTTGGCAAAGCACTGGGCCTGGACAGCCCGCTGGCGGCCTGCAAGAACGTGCGGCAGGTGCGCAAAGCCGACATGAAACTGAACGACGCCTGCCCGCACATCACCGTAGACCCGCAAACCTACGAAGTGTACGCAGACGGCGAACTGCTCACCTGCGAGCCGGCCAGTGAATTGCCGCTGGCTCAGCGCTACCACTTGTTTTAAGGCGTCACTGTTTTAACGCGCAAACGGAGAATCCTATGCTGGAATTAATAGAACGCATCCACAACATCGACAGCGCAGAAATTCACGACAACCTGATACTGCCTTACGAACTGCGTATGCGTGGCCGCCTGCGCGCCACCACCGAAACCAGCCTCGACGTAGGCCTGTTTCTGGACCGTGGCCCGGTATTGCGCGATGGTGACCTGCTACAAGCCCGAACCGGCGAAGTTATCCGCATTCGCGCCGCCGATGAGCCAGTGGTAACCGCACGCGTTGCCGCCGGCCTGCCGCTGGCGCGCCTGTGCTTTCACCTGGGTAACCGCCACGTGTCACTGGCCATTGGCGAAGACCAGCAGGGCGGCTGGATTCGCTTCCCGCCAGACCACGTATTGGAAGAACTGGCCGTGCACCTGGGTGCCACTCTTATACACCACAACGCCAAATTCGACCCCGAACCGGGTGCTTATTCGCCAGCTGCGCACAGCCATGAGCATTAACAGCCATGACCACTGACAGCCAACCAAACGCATCGAGCGACCTGGCACTGCTGGGCTTGATGCAACTGGTCAGCCCCGCGCTGCCCATCGGTGCCTTTGCCTGGTCCCAGGGCCTGGAAAGCGCGTTTGAGCTCGGTTGGGTGACAACCGAAGCAGACTTACGCGAATGGCTGGAAGGCGTGCTTGAAGATGGCCTAAGCCGCTGCGAACTGCCCCTACTGGCACGGCTGCAAACGGCCTGGGCAACGGAAGATACAGAGGCCATTGCCCAGTGGAACACCTGGTTACAAGCGATCCGTGAAACCGCCGAACTGAGCGACGAAGACACCCGCCTGGGCGCCGCCCTGGTGACGTTGCTGCGCAGCCTGGGCCTGCTGCCGGGCGCGAACTTGATTCCAAACCAACCGGGTTACATCACCATGTTCGCCTGGGTAGCCCATTACCGACAGGTACCGCCGCGCCAAACGCTCATAGGCTTTGCCTGGGCCTGGCTGGAAAACCAGCTGTCCGTCGCCTGCAAAGCGCTGCCCCTCGGCCACACGGCCGCCCAGCGCATCACCGAACACATGCGCCCACTGCTGGTGACCGCCGTAGAGGTTGCCCTGCAAAGGGAAGACGAAGAGCTCGGCCCCATTCTGCCGGGGCTAGCGCTGGGCAGTGCGTTGCACGAAACACAGTATTCGAGACTTTTTAGAAGTTAACTTTTTCAGAAACTGACGTCTTCAAAACGAATAGCGACCGAGGAAACAACCATGACACATTGCTTGAGAATAGGCGTTGGCGGCCCGGTAGGCTCCGGCAAAACCGCATTGCTGCGCCAGCTGTGCAACGCCCTGAAAGACCACTACGACATCGCCGTGGTGACCAACGACATCTACACAAGAGAAGACGCCGACTTCCTGCTGAAGCACGACGCCCTGCCGGCAGACCGCATACTGGGCGTTGAAACCGGCGGCTGCCCTCACACAGCCATACGCGAGGACGCCTCAATGAACCTGGCGGCCATCGACGACCTGCAAAACCGGCACCCGAACCTGGAACTGGTGCTGGTGGAATCCGGCGGCGACAACCTTTCGGCCACCTTCAGCCCGGAACTGTCTGACCTGACCCTGTACGTGATCGACGTATCCGCCGGCGACAAAATTCCCCGCAAAGGCGGCCCCGGCATCACCAAATCCGACCTGTTGATCATCAACAAAATCGACATCGCCGAATACGTGCACGCCTCGCTGGACATCATGGAACGCGACTCCAAAATGATGCGCGGCGAACGGCCATTTGTGTTTGCGAATCTTTACGACGGGGTAGGGCTGGAGACGATTATCAGCTTCATTTTGGAGCGGGGCATGCTGCCGGAACGCAGGCCGGAAAAGCTGGCTGAAACGGCCTGACCAAACACTTTTTTTCTTTCAAATTAAAACGGAGAAACAGTCATGAAAAACATCAAACAAATGAGTATCAGCGCGATGCTTCTGCTGGCCTCTACGAACGCGCTGGCGCACTCCGGCCACGAAGCCATTGGCGACGTTCTGCATATTGAATACCTGGTTGCGGCAGTGATCGTCAGCGCGATAGCGTTCACGGCCTGGAAAAAGATTAAGCAACGTCGCTGAGAGTTAAGACGACAACTGCGCAGCCTTTTCCTGTACCCGTTTTGAATCGTGCGACTTCCGGGTTATTGCAATAGCCTGGACGTCGCGCGGTGCCGTGCGCTCACGTCATTTTTGAGCTAAGGTATTTTTTCGATATAGCTTGGCTGAACCTTTGCTCTGCATTCGTGCGTGACAATGAGGAAGTCGCGTTTTGGCGGCAATGAAGCGTTCGGTATGGTTACGGGAAAAAGCAAAATAACATGACAATATCAATTATTTGTACCAATAAAGACCCTGAACCTTGGGTCGCCGCCCTAAGGGCATTAGACCCTACTCTTGACGTTCAAATATGGCCAAACGAAAGCCGAAAAGCGGACGTTGAGTTTGCCTTGTGCTGGAATCATCCTGAAGGCGTTCTACGAGACTACCCAAATCTGCGATGCATCTGCTCTATGGGCGCAGGTATAGATCATTTACTGAATGATGAGTTTTTTCCAAAAGACCTACCGGTGATAAGAATCATAGACCCTCTCTTAGCTCAGTCTATGTATGAATATCTTCACACAGCCGTTATGTATTACTTCCGGGACTTTGACATATACAAAACCCAGCAATACCAATCGAACTGGCAACAGCAGCCACCCAAAGCGATAGCTCATACGACCATCGGTGTAATGGGGTTAGGACAACTTGGAGAATACTCGGCGAGCACGTTTTCTAAGATTGGATTTAATGTCATCGGTTGGTCCCGCACTCAAAAAACGATGACCGGAGTAAGGTCTTATGCAGGTGACAGGCAGCTAGGAGAGTTTCTTTCACAAGTAAATATATTGATTTGCCTATTGCCCCTGACAAACGAGACGCGTGGTATTCTTAACCTTGAAAATTTTAATAAACTGCCTTTTGGGGCTTGCTTGGTCAATGTAGCCAGGGGCGAACACTTGATAGAGGAAGATCTGATAACAGCACTAAATGAAGGTCAGCTGAGAGGAGCGTGCCTTGACGTTTTTAGAGAGGAGCCATTATCTCAGATGCATCCATTTTGGCAGCACAAAAAAATACTCCTGACCCCTCACTGCTCAAGCATTACAGACCCTAACTCAGTCGCACCTCAAATTTTGAAAAACTATCGACTGATGAAAAGTGGTCGGGCCCTAATGAATCAAGTAGACGCTTTTCGAGGGTATTAAACGGTTGGATTTAATCATATCCACAAAGGACAGGCAGAACAGGCAGGTATAGTGTATCCCCGCGAGATTAAGTGGTGTGAAGAGTGCTTTTCTCTGGTGTTTCCCCCAGGCCAAAAACCACTACCTGTTCCCGGTACTGGCCTTATTCCGACGTTTTCGAGAGCGAATGTTGTCGATGCTGAGAGTGGCGTTGAACGCAGGCAAACTGCACTGGGTGACCCGCAACGATGAGATTGATGGTGTTCTCGACGGCCTGATGCAACACGACTGGGTGGTTCACACCCGACACTGCCTGAGCCAGGTTGAGAGCGTGGTCGATTATCTGGCTCGCTACACTCACCGAATCGCCTTCCATTATAAGGATTATCGGGATCATTCCCGATTGAAAACCCAATGGCTGGATGGCCAGGAGTTCGTACGGCGATTCCTGATGCATATCCTGCCGAAGGGCTTTATGCGAATTCGCCATTTTGGCTACCTAAGCAATCGAACCCGACGTCGCAAACTGGCGGTTATCCGGCACTGTTTATCGCAGCCGCTCAAATCAGATGCGACACTGGAGAGCCCGGCGTCTCAACGATGCTGGCCGTGTCGTCTCTGTGACAGCGGTGTGGTTCGCATGGTTCGCCAGGTTCCACGATTTAGACCAGCGGTGATCCTAACGGGGTAACCCATCTCCGCCTGGTTCGGTGCTTGGAAAACAGCCATTCTAAAGGAGCTGGGCGTTTTTGCGAGCGAACGCTGGAAAAAGGGGTATACGAGGGGTAATCTGAGGGAATCACAACAAGGAACCGCCTCATGAAGGATCGAATGAGACCAAAACCCGCCGGCATTGCTTCGTACCTGGCCCCAGATGTACCGTTCAGGCCCGCCTTTCAAATTACTTTATCCTTAAGCATCGTTCGATAGCTGCGGCGTTGGCGGCTTAGTCCAACAGACATTTAAAGGTCATGCTGCGCACGACCATTAAATGCTTAGGTGTTAGCTGTAACTAGCCTCGGACCTTATAGGTAAAAGATGCAAAAAGATTATCATTCTAGAATCGAAAAAGAGTTTGCGGATTATCTTGTCACTATTGGCTACCCCAAAGACTCAATTGTCTATGAGCCCGCGTTCTTGGCCGCTGATGGCCTAAGGCAATATCGGCCTGACTTTCTAATCATTGATCCGGTTAGGAAAGAAAGGCTGGCGATTATTGAACTTAAAGGAACTGGTCAGCTCAACGCTGAGAGCACCTATAGGCAACTGAGGGCCTATAGTAAATCTGTGGGCGAGGACAATATTCCAGTCTTTCTGGTTACGCCAGCAAGCAATCAGGTGCACCCTTTCGATCTGTATATTTTTGATATTGATGGCGGGCTTATCCTCACTGACTTTGCTCTATTTCCTACATTTCCTGCTCTAGCAGCAGAAGATACGGCAGAAAGAAAGAGCGAGTTGCGAATAGAAAAAGTTGAGGCCGTTGAGTCTTTCCAAAAGGTTTCGTGGATCCTTGCAACCATTGTCCTCGCTATCGTTGCCGCCGATTTTATTTGTGCCCAAAATGGGATAATTCTTCTTACGACCGAGCGGATGGCTCTCATTGGAGCTGCAGTGGCGTTGATCGTTATCCCTTTCGCCCAAAAATTTAAGGGGTTGGGAATTGAGTGGGAAAAAGCTAAGAGAGGCGACCATGTCAGCTAACAATCGCAGACACGGCGACGGCTTCTCCATTGCGGCTTCGCCTTCATTCCAAAGTCGCGCATGCTGCGGGCGTTAACTGCATTGGTGCAGTATTGAAGCTGACTAAATTTTTAATGATTCTTGGCGAAAAGTGGATACACGAAAAATACCCATGATGTTTTATGGTATTTGATTAGAATATGGGATTAATGGGGTTTAAAAGTGAGTGACAACATGGAACGTGGATACCCAGCTACCGCGATAACAACATGGAGTGGATTTGTCTATCAAGGAAAAATTGCGCTCTATCACTGCCTCAAAATGATCAATCAAGGTGACGTGGAGTTTGAACTCCAGCTAGACAGTAGTGATGATTTCGCAATTTACAAAAATGGTGCTTTGACAAGCGCTCATCAAGTAAAGGCTAAGATTGGCAAATACCGCAGCGGATACGCCGAAGCCTTGGAGAAATCTTCAGCAATCGAGTTTGACCGAACCAAGGGAGTTTCGCGCTACTTTCATGTATCCGTTCAGCTAGACAATGCTGACCATTATATGGGGAAAAATGGAGAGCTCGTCCAATTCTACGTCTATGGCAGCAATAAATATTGCGGTTTGGGTGAAATCGAGGGATTTACAAAAGAGCTCATTAGGCAGGTCTGTAAAAGCAAGTCCATTACGCTTAGCGAAGACCTCTTGAATTACAATTACTGCCTTCTTTCAGAAAAAATAAGCTCCAAAGCGGTGGCAATACATCGTTTGGTACAGAATGACCGCGAAAAGGCCAACAAAGCTGCTTACGAAAACCGAGTTACGGCGCAGAGCTTACTAGGCGACATCTTGACCAAAAACCCCTACAACAGTACTGAATATTATGCTGTTGATCTGAAGGCCAGACTGTACAGCCATCTTGAAGAGAAGCTCGATAAAGCTTTGCCAAGCATGAGTGATGAGATGTATGCCAGAGCCCAGCGTCTCTTTGAACATATTCGCATTACAGATGTCAGCGATTTTAAAACGCTTTGCCAGTTAATGAAGCCATCGGAGCGGTTCTCAAGCATTCAAATGGCTGACATCAGGCGCTATTCTAGGCTGATTGAGGCCATGAGTCTTGAGCCGATTCTAAAACAATTTCCTCACTACTTGGATGGCGAAAAAAGATTTTATCTACCTACCGCCCTCGATCTCCCCTTACTTGATGACCGCGAAGGCTGCACCTCAGACCTGCTGGGAGAAATGGAAAGCAACGAACATCTCCTCAAGCTGCTATTCGAGTACAATAATCTCATTGCCAGCAGGTCTATAGACTCTTTCGTTATAGATACAAAATATACCCATCCGGATGACCTGAATAATCAGGAAGTTAAAGATCGTATCGACAGCAATATAACCAAATCATTTTGTCTAAGCATAATGACCAAAGAAGACGCAGAGGCTCGACTAAATGATAAATAAGATTATTGATGAGGCGCTTATCGCTCATGGATTCACAATAGAAAATGAGACCGAACGCACTAGATTTTACAAGCGTGAATCCGGTTCGGCGATAAGATTTGCGATCCTGCATAAGCTGAACGAGCTTGCCAGCCCTGCCGTACTGAATGCCGCCATTAACCAGTCGGCACCCGCTTCTTTCCTCAACCATCCAACGTTCAAGAAGAACTGCGATCTGATCTGCATTCATCACCTAAATAAGTTGGCAGAATTTAAAAACCATGAAGAGCAGATATTCGCAATCGAAGAGGATCCTCACTTCTTCAAAAAGTATATTTTGTACTACAGCGACACCGAAGACGCCGCGATTAAAAATTATTCCTACGCAGATATTGTGAGAACTATCTCGGACAAGAGCCAGTTCAGAGACTATAAAGACGATCCACTAGCGGCTACGCAGTACAGTGTGGCGGCAAAGATATTTATCAAGCTTCCGTTCCTCGAACTCCCATTCATCAAGGGGGAACTTGTTTCCTTACGCCTTCAGGCAGGCGAAGCGGTAGCAGAAAAAGGCTTCGACGAAACTTACGCAATCATTCAAAAATGCACGAATAATAATATAGATGAATTGATGAAGGAGCTGATAGCCAATGAGCTGGAAAATAGCACGAATTGAAGTTTCTAGCTTCAAAGCTTTCAAGCATATAGATTTTGATTTAGGCACCTCATCTCTGTTAACCCTCGACGGCCCTAACGGATACGGGAAGACCAGTATCTTCGATGCTATCGAATTGTTGCTTACCGGCCAGGTAAAGAGAATTCATAATCTCTTCTCGACGCTGATGACAAAAAAACAAAAAAATTATGATGACAATCTATTTTGGAATACTCGCTCCGGCAAGCAAGACCTATCAATAAAAATCGAATTTTTAGACGGCGAACGTAAGCTAGTTTTAGCCCGGTACGCGCCTGTTAAAGTATTCGATACCAAAAAGAACAACCGAGCAGACGAGTTCAAGCACTTTACCCTATACGAGTTACCGGACTTCGACTCAAAAGCCTATACAGCAGATAATAAGCGCGAAAATGAATACCTTGATAAAGTTTTTGGAAGTAATTTTAGAGAGAACTTTTCCTTCCTTAATTACCTAGAGCAAGGGCAGAACAAATTGCTTCACACACGAGTGGATGAGCGTAAAGATGCACTCGGAAGTCTTTTCAACATCAGCGATATCGCTACTGAAATTGAAAACTGTAAGTCGGTTGCAGCCAAGATTACCAGGTACATTGGAGACGAAGAGCGCAAAGCTAAGGCGACGTCACTTGAAGCCGAGCGTACAACTTTGCGTGAAATACTTCAGGCTGATCTGGGTAGCGTTGAGTACAAAAAACTATCGACTATTGAGTCTGAGCCTAGTTGGGACAAAGCGGTGCCATTCCTCATCTATGACCAGGAATCTTATACTCAATTCCTTGGGTCCATCCACAAGCTGAATGACCTACTTCCTCAGAAAGCGGCTATTCGCATCCGAGCTGAAAATGAAGTAATCGAAGCTGATATAAAACGACATTCGGAGTCGCTAAGCAGCTTGGCGAAATTGGGCTCGGATATAAGCAAGCTCGACGATCTGGATAAAACCAAAAAAGAGCTTGACCAGCTCGCCAAAGCTTCGGCCATCATTAAAAAAGGGACTTCGGTTATCACTGCGGAGCAAGCCCGAACACTGCCGGGCTGGGCTGCAGATCGGCTGGAGTGGTTTGAGTCGCAGATTACGACACGCAACAAGCTCCAGACAAAGAGCGTAGCCAACGATAACGCCGCTGCCGAACTCGCTCGCTTGAAACAACAGCTCCTTGAAGAACACGCCAAGCTTTACTCGCACGATAAGTTTTGTCCGCTCTGCGGTAACGACTGGAAAGTTCATGCGTCGATGCTCGAAGCTGTTGAGGAAAGATCCCAGAAGATAGCTGACGCTTTGGACAATGATGGTAAAGCCCTAGTCGCCTTGTTCACCTCGATGACTGCGGAACTCTCAGCCCTTGAAACCTACGTCCAGGGCCGCGAAGCGGTCCTGGCGCCGCAGTACGATGATGCACCGCATAGAGCGCTGAAAGAAGCCAGGAGCCGGTTACCGGCAATCCAGCAGCTAGCAGAACGGCTGAGTGCTGAAGACATCCAAATCACTTTCACGTTCAACGATGACGATTTGGTGGTTGCGGCACGTCTCGAAGAACTACGCAATTTAATGCGCGCCAAAAAAACGGACGAGGCCTTGGTGCCACCAGAAGATTGGCGCCAAACCATTAATTTGGTTTTCAAGGACGTGCAGGACTTCTACATTCTCGATCCTCAAGATATGAAAAACAAAGAGCGCTATATCAAGGCCAAGGCTAATGAAGCGCAGAGCATCAGACTTCAGAAGTGCCTAGAAGAGCTCCAAAATATCCAACGCGAGAACGATGCTGCTGGTAAAGCCCGAGACAAGGTCAACAAGCTGAATACTACTTTGAAGAAAGCAGAGCAGAAGTATTCTGATCAAACCATCTCGGAAATTGAACTCATTTTCCATATCTACAGTGGACGGCTCATCCAGAACTACCAGCGCGGTCTAGGGCTGTTTCTCGATAGTAGAGACGGTAAGCAACTAAGGTTCTTGACGGCGGAAAAATCCGAACATGATGCGGTGATGTCGATGAGTACAGGGCAGGTGTCAGCCCTCAGCCTTGCCTTTTTCTTGTCGCTTAACAAGGTGTATTCAGACGTTCCGATCATCCTCATCGACGACCCATCTCAGTCTCTGGACGAGGTAAACATCGCTTCACTGACTGACCTGCTACGCTGTGAGCTCAATCATTGCCAGCTTATCGTATCTTCACATGAAGAAGATATTTCTGCGTACATGCGCTACCGCTTTAGCCGCGCTGGTTTGACAACGAGTTCACTCAACATGCAGCGTCTGGCAAAAGAAGCATCGTAACGGTTGAGAAAGCCGGGACAGATTTATTTTAGCGGCTTCTCTGATGGCTTGGCGCTGATGCCAAGACAGGCCAGGGTGATTGTGCCGGGTTTTCCGAAGGTTATGCGGAAACTCGGTCGTTTTCTTTGGTTTCCTAAGGAGTTCTGGGGTCAGGTCTTGTGTTTTGCCCCTGTCTTGCCATTTCGTTGTAATCGTCTCAGTCTGTTCTGCCTCAATTAGAGCCACGATGAGTAATTGAAATGTGCGACACGCAGTTACGTTCGGTTCTCTCGATTTGAAAATAGCACAGCGAGGATCTATTCTCCGCGACCATACCTTCACCGGGGTATAGTCTTGATCACGTGGTAAACTGAGTGCCTCGGTGAAGCGGAGACAAGTCATGGAAAGGTTTGACGTTTTAGATTTTACTCGACGCTATGTCATTGCGGGTAAAACTTCAGAAAGTCCTCTTGAGCAACTCTTCCAGTTGCTTTTAACGAAGTATCTCCACCCGAAGGCTATGCTTGTTCCACAAGCGCCTCTCAAAACTCAAAGAGGGAAATTCAGAGCGGATTTTCTTCTTACAACTGCTACTGGCGTACGCCTGGTCCTCGAGTGTGATGGTAAAGACTATCATGATGAATTGAGAGACGGGTTCAGGGACGCATTTACGTTAGCCAGCAAGTGCGCAGATTATGTTTATCGATTCCCAGGATCAGTGATTAACCTGAAAATTTGGCATGCTCTTTTTGCGCTTTATTACCAGCAGCCAGGCGTGTTCTCTGAGTATGGCGAGCAAGAAATTAGAACTAGGTGTCGCCATCTTGCAGATCCCGAGGTTCTCTTGGACTGTGCTCGGTTTGCACATCCCCCAGAATCTCTTCAAATCACGGATACATTGCCCACCGAGGGTTACTTCGAGAGACCTTCCGTTATTACAGTCAGGGCAGGCGTACGAAATCGGGGTGCTTCATTGTTTGGAGTTGATCTGATTGAATTTACTCGTAGACACCCAGGATTAACGATTGACGAGTTAGTGATAGCAGTTAAACAGAGACAGCTTTTTTCTGCTTAGGAAAACCGGGACAGACTTATTTTGTGCTGGTTTTTTCCTTGTGCCGTCTTTGTCGAAAATGGTGTTCAGCAATCCGTTAGGGCTTCTGTTTTTTGACGTTATCAGCCCATTTCAAAAAATAGCTATCAAACAAGCGAAAACCGGGACAGATTTATTTTATCGGCTGATACGCGGCTATTCAGAAAACCAGAATAGATCAATTCCGCGTCAACACGACATGAATCATCGAAACAGGAAACGTTGCAATGCCAGATTACAAACGGATGGCGGGGGAGAAGCAGGAATCGCAGGTTTCGTACTTCCTTGATCGGTACTTTGGGAGTAACGATAACTACAGAATCCTCAATAACCTTGAGATTGAGGTGAACGGTTTTAACTCGCAGATAGATCATCTGGTCGTTTATAAAGCCGGCTTCATTGTCGTTGAAAGTAAGAGTATTCAGGGAGCCGTACGGGTAAATTCCCAGGGGGAGTGGGAGAGATCTTATAAAGATGAGTGGTTCGGTATCCCTTCCCCGGTACAGCAGGCTGCAGTTCAGATCGACAACCTCAAAGCTCTCGTTCAAGAAAACAGTTCCCAGTTGCTCGGGAAACTTCTGGGCGTGCAACAAGGCTTTGGTTTACGTCAATACAAAACGGTGATTGCGATTTCCAGTTCTGCGCGGTTGGATCGTGACAATATTCCTGCTGATATTTCACAACATATCGTTAAAACCGAGTTTCTTGTGGATAAAGTCAAAGACCTCACCCAAGCTGCGAATAGCGCGTTGAAAAGCTTCATGAGTACTGAGCCGCGTTTCACAGCCGGAGAGATGGATCGGATTTATGCTTTCCTGAAGACCTACGAACAGTCCGACGAGCAAGCACTGAAACCGGAGGCCAACCCAGCCGTCAAACCTGCTGAAGCACTAAAAGCTGGCGGCCAAAGGCTAGTGACGGTGAGTTGTAAAAAGTGTGGTGAGACCGAAGCGCTCTCGGCGCAATATGGCCGTTATGGTTATTACGTTCAATGCATGAAATGCTCAACAAATACCGCCCTCAAGCATGCCTGCCCGGCCTGCGGCTCAGGCTCCACCAAGACCCGAAAGTCCAAAGCTGATATGCATTTGGATTGCCAATCTTGCAATGAGAGCACGCCATTTGCCGTTAAATGGGGTGCTGTCGCATCCGGCTAGGAATACCGAGAAAAATCGATTCTCGTTGTTGAAGTAATGGCGATGTTTCGCTGAACAAGAAAACCGGGACAGATTTATTTTAGCGGCTTCTCTGATGGCTTGGCGCTGATTTGCATCACTATCAACCCTCCTCGCATTTCGGTTAATATCGGATGGCAGCGCACAGAATGGAATCTGTGTTTCAGAAACAAGGAGATGCTTATGCCAAGACAGGCCAGGGTGATTGTGCCCGGTTTTCCCCACCATATTGTTCAGCGCGGTCATAATCGCCAACCGGTGTTCGTCGAACGCCGTGATTTCGAGTACTACCGGGCCAATCTGCGCGTTCAACCTTCAATGTTTATTCCGCCGAATGAACCCAGGCTCGCGCAGTCAGGGGTAGCTATCATTTCGTTAACATGCTGAAAATTAGTGCACCAAGTGCCGCTCCTGCGAGGATCTGCCCAACCTCATTTTTTTGTTCTTGAGCTTTTGCAGTGTTAGCCCTCACTGGCTGAATTACCTTGATTCCATTGGCTTGAAGTTGCTGAATATTCTGGATCAAACGCAAGTTCAACTCTTCAAAACTAATACCCAAGGCATTAGCTGACTGGAACATTTGGTCGACCGAGAACGTGGATTTCCCGCTTTCAAGCCGGCTATAGCTCGGTTGTGAAAGCCCCATCCGTCCTGCCATCTCCCCCTGTTCGATGTTCATGCTTTTCCTGAGGTTCGAGAGAACAACGCCCAGTACCGCCGAGTACGAGGTTTTTCCATTGGTCATGTGAGCCTCTTTAATTTTGATTAAGCGGGTTGACTTGCAGTAAATAATTCTATAATTTGAATGCAAATGCGTAAAACGTAAAAATATAAGGGTTTATGAATATGTATTCTAGCTTGATGGTTGGTGATTTGCTATACCGGAACAAAGGCGTCGTAGGACATGCAGGCGTGTATCTTGGGGCGAATGAAGTGTTGCACATTCAGCCGGGCGGGCGACCGGTGAGAATTCCTTTTGAGCAATATTCTGATGGTAAATTGGTATCAGTGAAGCGCCAGAAGTTAGAGCTGCAAGGTTTCATGCAAAGGTTAGCTGATATAAGTCACGATAGTGAGATTTACAGTCTCATTTCGAATAACTGCGAGCACACCGCGTTTTATTTGAGTACTGGCAACCGCATGAGCCCTCAACTCCAAGTTGCGCTTGGTTTCGGTTTTGTAGGTGGATTGGTAGCTTCGAGGGGTGATACGAGTAGGTTTGTCATAGCCGCAGGACTTTTTGGGTTGGCCGCCCTCTTGGTTTCAAATGCGAATCGACAGCATGATTTCGTTGTCGACGCGAAACTGCTGCAGAGAACCGGGCCGGATCTATTTTTGTAGAGAATGGCGAATTCTTAAGTCGATAGCTGCGCCGGGCAGGGCGAGCTATATTTTGGATTCTTCTGCCTGCCATATTCTCATGGGGGGAATTTTAGTTGAGTATTACGGGTCCGGGCTGTTTCGGTCAGCCTTGTTCCCCGAAATGGAAAACCGGGACAGTTTTATTTTAGTGGTTTCTCTGACGGCTTCGAGCTGATTTGCATCACTACCAACCCTCTTCGCACTTCGGTTAATATCGGATGCCAGCGCACAGAATGGAATCTGTGTTTCAGAAGCAAGGAGATGCTTATGCCAAGACAGGCCAGGGTGATTGTGCCCGGTTTTCCCCACCATATTGTTCAGCGCGGTCATCATCGCCAACCGGTGTTCGTCGAACTCCGTGATTTTGAAAAACAGATCTGTCCCGGTTTTCCGAGGGTTATGCGGAAACTCGGTCGTTTTCTGTGGTTTCCAGTTTTACTCGAAAACCACAGGCTGCGGCGTACTTGCTGAGCGTTCCCCAGCTAGGGTTTCCCCGGCCACGCTCAAGTCTGGAGATGTTGCTTTTGCTCGTTCCCAGCTTCTTGGCAAGATCCTCTTGGGTAAGGCCGGCTTTCGTTCTCATAGTGATCAGTTGGTCGATCAGGTTGAATTCTTCCTGAAGGGCATCGTACTCTTTACGCACTTCAGGATTTTCGAGTGCCTTCTGCTTAAACTGTTTGAAGCTCATAACTTTTTGACCTCCTTCAAACGCTCTTTTGCTAGCTCTAGGTCTTTCTTCGGTATTTTTTGATCTTTCTTCACAAAGACATGGAGAATGATGATTTTCCTATCCTGCATATAGCAGAAAATACTTCTTCCAATGCCTTCTTTGGCTTTGGCGCGGATCTCGAACAGCTCATCACCAAGTGACTTGGTGTGTGGCTCCCCAAGGTTCACTCCGTGCTTCTCCATCAATTCCATTAGCCGGATCATTCTCGCCTGAATTTTTGGCGGCATCCCGGCCAATTCTTCGTCTACCTTTCTGTAGAATTCAATGTCCCAGTCCATGGGTGTTCCGTATTTTCAGGTTATCATATATGATAACTCCAGCTATCGGAAATATCTTGAAAACCGGGGCGGGGTGGTGCTGACCGGTCGCTTGGTGCCTGGTTGATGTTGTCCCCGACGTTATCTCGATAGGGCATAGGTAAGCGCCTGAACACAGCGGTCGAACAACGCTGGAGAGAAAAACGGATGTTCTCCTGGCTGCTCAGCCAAAAATAGTTGACCACCAGATTCGCGGATGCCGCCTTCAATCATCAGGTTGTCACTCAGCTCAAAGTCCTCGATTGTATGGCTCATATTGTCCAGGCCGGTTGCACCTGCCCGTTCCCGGTAGTGCCGGCTATCCAGGGTGAATCCGAATGCGGGCTTGCCCTGACCAATCATGTAACCCACCTCATACACGGTACCAGGGTCGCCGCTGATGCCGCGAAAGGGTGTCAGGTTGGCGATGATGGCATCGCAGCTGTCCATCAGTTCACGGTTGGCCTTGTATATTCTATGCCCGCGATCAGGTTTTGGTTGGCCATCTGAAAATGTCAGCTCGGTATCCAGCGGGTCTACGCCTTCAAACCCGTGTTCCCGAAGGAGGCGCTTTTTCTCGGCCACGATGAGCTGGTGTTCGCTGGCTGGGAAGAAGACTTCCGGGCCGGCGAGGTAGATGCGTTTTGGCTTTGCCATAGGGGCCTCTTAAGGCTGGTTGTATATAATTGGGACAGACTAATTTTATTCACACTGGTTTTTTGCCTTGGGCTGTCTTCGTGACGTTATCAGCCCATTTCGAAAAATATCGATCAAACAAGAGCTATCAAACAATTATGACGAGAAAGACATTAGGTTTAACCCGAAAACGAAATAAAGACGCCAAACCAGTGGCTGAGGAAGCCGAGGCTATGGCTGAGGTTGAAGGCGAGGCTGATCCACAAAAACGCTTTTTAAATGCTGTGGCTATCCATCCAACGCCGGGGATTCGCTTGGAGTCAGGTTCAGAAGAACTCACGGTGCGCGCGATGGATTTGATCACGCCGATTGGAATGGGGCAGCGCGGTTTAATAGTTGCACCGCCGGGGTCTGGAAAATCGACGGTTTTAAAACATATTTGCCAGGCGGTGGGAAAGGCGTATCCCGAGATTAAACTTTACGCGTTATTGATAGATGAGCGACCCGAAGAGGTCACTGATTTCAGGCGTAGCGTCCCGGCTGAGGTACACGCTTCTTCTTCGGATGAAAGCTATGCTCATCACGTTCGCGTTGCCGATGAACTTCTTGATATCGCCCGCCAACAAGCGGGCGAGGGTCACAACGTCATGATTGTGATTGATTCTCTCACGAGGCTTTCGCGTGTGCATAATGCGGAGCGAAAGAGCAGCGGTCGTACTATGTCTGGCGGGGTGGATGCTCGAGCGATGGAGATTCCGCGGAGGTTGTTTGGCGCTGCACGAAACATTGAGAATGGCGGCTCGCTGACCATTTTGGCAACCGTTTTGGTGGATACCGGCAGCCGTATGGACCAGGTTATCTTTGAGGAATTTAAGGGCACGGGGAACATGGAGCTGGTTTTATCGAGAGACGTGGCGGATCAGCGAATTTTTCCCGCGCTGGATATTTCGAAAAGCAGTACACGCCGTGAAGAGCTGCTATTGGATCCAAAAGATTCAGACAAAATAAGAGCATTACGCCGGGCGCTTGGCGGTCTCAAACCGCTAGAGGGCACAAAAAAGCTGGTTGAGCTGCTTGAGAAGCACCCCACAAATGCCGAGCTTCTGAAAAACATTCCCGGGCCAGGATGATGATGTTCGGTAAAACCGGGACGGATTTATTTTCTGGAGCTTTGCGGAGGATCTGATTTGAACAATGGCCGACGGTTTTTGGCAATGCTGCTCGTGCTTATTTCGCTAACGGCTTACGGAGCGGAGATGAACAATCTGGGCGACTATCAAGGGAAAAACCGGCTGATCCTGGTTCATGCAGCGTCGGAAACGAAGGGCGTTGTTGAAACCCTCAGGGATGCCCATGCCGAACTCGATGACCGTGACATTATCTGGTTCGTGAACACCGGGTTGGGTCTGGTTTCAAATCAGGCAACGGTGTCCAACGGTGTTGAGCACGACGTCAACGAACTGCTTGCAAGGGTCTGTTCTGACGGTGGGGTGCTGCTGATCGGAAAAGACGGCGGGATCAAAAGCCGCGAATCCAGCCTCAACCTCGACGCAATTTTCCGCCGGATCGATGCCATGCCGATGCGCATTCGTGAGATGCGCACCGATTGAGCTAATCTGATCGGTAACTACAAACCGGAACAGATTTATTTTTCCACTGCACCGAACGGATTCCGTGCTTCAGAAGCAGGGAGAAGCTGATGCCAAGGCAAACCAGGGTAATTGTGCCCGGTTTTCCCCTCCATATTGTTCAACGCGGTCATAACCGCCAACCGGTGTTTGTCGAGCGACAATCTTACCTCGACTCCTCAATTGATGAAGCGGCCCTTAACCACTTGAAGATTTCAGAGCGAATTTCCGGGAAAAATTTACCTCCCACTGTCCAGTGACAGCAGCCCGGAATTTCCACCAACAAGCCACCAGCGCCGAAGCGTTGCGCAATGCTGCGCTGGATGCGGATGGGAGTAATGCGGTCAGCGGTACCGCCAACGATCAGCACCGGGCACTGTATATTTTGCGTTTTCACATGTGAAGCCGAGCGACTCCGCAACAGTGTCCCCATACTAATCTGAACGGTGGCCATGCCAGACTCGTAGGTACAGCGTTCATAGATTCCCTGTTGGAAAGCAGTACTCTGCGCGTTCGCAGTTCCGTATTTCACATTGGCCAGTCCCACTTCTGTGACGCTCTGCCACAGAGGAAAGCGTAGCAGGTTACGGCCCAGCGTTCGAATCGCCGACCAGCTCAGGCCGTTGATGCCCGCCGGTGCAGCAGACGACATCAGAATCAGCCGGGCACAGGGTGCCCGAGCAGCTGCGAGCTGGGCAATTAGCGCACCCATTGAGTGCCCTACCAGAATTGGCGGGGAGCTCTGGTGCTTCACTTGCTCAACCACGTAATCCACATAATCCTGCACGCGCGTTCGGGCAAGTTTTGCTTTGCTGGCCGGTGTGTGTTCTGCCTTGGGGTAGTGATACGGAAGGCACAAGGCTTCTACCTCGTAACCTTCTTCAACAAAGGCATCCAGCATGTCACTCAGAGTGCCCTCAGTGCTCCACATCCCGTGGACAAGCAATACCGTTGGTTTGTCGTTGTGCCCTGGTTTCATAGCGCTATTCCTTAAGCCGGACGAGCAATCGGCCGTCCTCAACCTGGATATAATCCACACCGGCTGCAAAGGATTGCCAGAATCCCGAATTGGCGCCGAACTAACTGCTGGGTCAGGTCTTGCGTTTTGAAGTGGTTTAATGGATGTGACCAGCCCAGTTAAGGAATAATACCCTGAACCTGGAGAACCTACATGACCACAAGAAAGCTGTACTCAAAAGAATTTAAGCTGGACGCCATCAGCCTTGTGCTGGAGCAGGGATATTCAAGAGCCCACGCGGCACGCAGTCTGGATATCAATCCAAACATGCTGGGGCGTTGGATTAAAGAGCATGAATCGGTCGATGGGCAGGCTTTCAGAGGGAACGGCAAACTGACCGCTTAACAGTTGGAAATTCGTCAGTTGCGAGAAGAAAATCGCCGCCTGAAAATGGAGAAAGACATCTTAAAAAAAGCGACGGTCTTCTTTGCCAAGGAAACGCACTAAAGTACGCGTTCATCACCCAGCACAAGAAGACCTGGCCAGTCGACGTAATGAGTCGGATTCTGGGTGTCAGTCGCAATGCCTATTACCGGTATTGTCAGCGTCAACGCCACAGGCCGCCGGATGCGGAGCACGAGGCGATGATTGAGGCTGTGAAGGAGGTCGCTCAAAGTAGCGACAAGAGCTATGGCTCCAGGCGGATGAAGCACGCCCTGAACGCGCAGGGCTATCCAGTGGGTCGGCGAAAGGCGCGGTCGCTGATGCGTGAAGCCGGCGTCAAAGCCCGGTACCGGAGGAAGTTTAAGGTAACCACCAACAGCGACCATAAACAGCCGGTGTTCGACAATGTACTGGCACGAGACTTTAGCGCTGCTGAGCCTGATCAAGCATACGTCGGTGACATCACTTACATCTGGACCCGAGAGGGCTGGCTGTATCTGGCGGTGTTCATTGATTTGTTCAGTCGACGAATAGTAGGTTGGAGCATGGGGTCGCGGATGACCACCAGGCTGATAACAGACGCCTTGAACATGGCCGTTTGGCAGCGGCAACCAAAGCCCGGTTTAGTCGTCCATTCGGATCGAGGCTCTCAATATGCCAGCAACGCTTATCGGCGGTTGCTACACGCTAACGGCTTTGTTGGCAGCATGAGCCGCAAAGGCGACTGCTGGGACAACGCGGTCGCTGAGAGCTTTTTTGCGAGCTTGAAAAAGGAGCGTGTGCAGTGGCGAAGCTACCAGACCCGCACGGAGTCACAACGGGACATTTTGGATTACGTTGTGATGTTTTATAACAGTCGACGACTGCACTCTACGCTGGGCTATATCAGCCCGATGGGCTACGAAGCAGCGGTTGTTGAACTGAGGAAAGCCGCTTAACTGGGTTGTCACAAAGTGCTTGACCACTCCATTTTGCCTCTGCTTTGTCCTTTCGTTGTAATCGTCTCAGTCTGCATTACTCTCGCATAAGCCAAGTTGTTCGAGAGGCAAAACGCAAGACCTGACCCCGAGGAACTTGTTTCTAGGCCTATCTTTGACCCTTTTTTTTAAGACTCGCAGATCTATGAATCAAATAGGAGGCGGTGGCGTCGAGGGGATCGCGACCAAGTACGGCTGTCGCTCCGGGATGAAAGCTGGACACTGGGTTTAGGTCGATGAAAACGGAATTGCCCTTTTCATCCAGAAGGTACTCGACTGCGCCGAGCTCCATTCTTGCGGCCCGTAGAATTTTTTTGACTGCCTCGGTCACCTTCGGGGCAATTTCGCGAGGAGGCAAGAGGGTAACTTCCGATTCCGGGTGAGCCAGGCAGTAGTTGAACTGGTCAGCTTGAATCGGTGAGCGGGCTTCGTAAAGGATGTCGGAGCCGAGGACTTCGATCCGGTGTACGCAGCCGTCTGCGGCGGTTAGCCTCTCTTGCTCAATCCAGCCTTCTTCTCGACTGAAAAGTCCATCCGGGGCGGGTTCGCCGTCTTCGAGCATTCGAATCCCACGCCCAAAACCACCTGCAGGTGGCTTGAGAAGAACAGCTTTTCCATGTATGGCGCGTCCGCCGGGAACGGCGGGGTACGTTTGCGGCGTACGCACTCCGCACTCGGTAAAAAGCTTGGCTTGATCCAGCTTACTGTAGCCAATCTGGAAGCAGAGTGATCCGTTGATCACAGATCTACCCTCGGCCTCCCAGGTTCGCAAAGAATGGGTGATCCGATCCGCCCGAGCCTTATCCCGCTCAGCAAGAAGGGCGGATACGCGGTTGACGATCAGCCCATTCGCTACGATCTCCTCCGGCTCCTCAGCGACGTGTACTTTGATGCCCTTCGATTCTAAAAGGTCAACGAGGGGGCGAACCCATTCCGGGATATCTGTGAGAATTATAATAGACATTGACTAGTATCCGGCTGGTTGAGGCAAAGATCCCCGTGCTTGCCTGGCAAGGGGTTGCGCAGGGTTGCGCGAGGAGCTTTCCGCAAAGCGGGCGCTTGCTGCCTGGTTAATGTTGTCTCCGTCAATTGGCATCTGAAACCTGCTCCAAAACCGGGGCTTTGTGCCACGTCGAGCGATCCATCCAGGGGTCGCGCAGGCCAATGTGCCCGATCCCGGGCAATTTGACGGCTAAAGCCAGAGGGTCAATGCCAATGTTGAGACCGAGGATGTTCAGTTCAACACCTTCCCGGACACTTGCCATAAGGCCAAAATACCCATTGAGGGAGAACTGGTAGCCCGAACCGCTAGGCGCTTTCGCAAAGACTCCGTCAGCAAGATAGTCTTTTCCGATGGCAATATTGGGCAGCGCAACATTAAGTTCGGGTACCTGCCGGATTACCCAGGCTACAAAGGTATTGCTGTTGGGCCCGGGCCAGGCTTTGTATTCATTCGCGAAGGGGTAGGCGGCGATAGCGGTCCGGATATTGATGATGGCGGCGTCTGCTTTCTCACCACGGAGGTCTGCCAGCAACATCGGCGGGTTGCCATACCAAGCGGTATCCGGCTCACCGGGGCGTGACCGCACCGCCTTATAACCCCAGCCAGTGACATCGTGAACTTCGTAGGTGGATGCCCCGCGCACCTTGGTCGCAATCCAGGTATGGACCGCAAAATTGCCGCGCCAGTTATAAGCTCGGGCACCATAAACCTGCACAATGGCTTCTTCCGTCTGGCTGGGTAGTGGCGCAATGCCCGCGCTGGAGCGATCGGCGTCACGCCAGCTTTGGCCAGATTGACTACTGCAGGCCGTAATCAGTGCGGGGCCTGCCAGCAGAACCAACAAAAATACGGTGGTTCTGATGAGCCATCGAAGGGGTTTCATCATTCCAGGGTTACCTCGGACTGTATGCATTGGTTGGTGATTAAAACCCAACCAGTATACGTCTCGTACAATATCAGGTATCAATAGGAAGCATTACCGGCAGCTAAGATTATGGCCGCCTATACGGCTTCTGATTTCGCCTTAACCGCTTATCCCGGGAACCACCGTATCTGTGCCTGAAAAATCACGATTCGCACCCCGATCATGGCTGTTAATACTGCTACTGAGCTTGGTAGTGGTGTTGACGGTGACAGCTATCCTTTTGCCTATCGAGATCCGCTACTTATTGCGTTGGGGTGTCGAGTTGGCGGGTCATCCTATGGCTTTGGTTGGCATTGTCCTGGTCATGGCTGTGCTGATGAGCCTTGGGCTGCCAGGTAGCCTGTGCTTCTGGCTTATCGCACCTTTTCATGCGCCTTTGTTAAGCGTCAGCGTACTGTTGGTTGGCAGCGTCGCCGGCGCAATGGGTGCCTATCGCTTTGGCAAGGGCCTGGGAGATACCTGGAAACCCGGCTATTTGGCCAGGCAGGTACTCAACTTGCTTGGCAAACGCAGCGACTTTCTTACGCAATGTGCAGTACGGATATTACCGGGCTTCCCCCATGCGTTCGTGAATTTGGCAGGCGGCGTATTAGGTCTGCCGTTGCTGGTTTTCTGTTGCGCCGCAATAGTCGGGCTGGCAGTCAAATGGACAGTCTATGCACACGCGGTGCACGGCATGGTATCGGCTCGGCAAGCAGAGCAAGCAATGGACTTTTTTACTCTACTGCCTCTTATCGTCTTGGCTCTACTGCTGGCGCTGGGCGGTTTGGCAAAACGCTGGGTTCTGGGTCCATCAAAAGTCGACAGCCTCCCGCCCGGCTAACCTCCAAAAATAGACGACCTGAACGCAGCTTGCGCATGATTGTTTAGCGGGTGCGAAGTAAACCTTTCCCTCTCAGTCTGCATTATTCTCGCGTAAGCCGGATTGTTCGAGAGGCAAAACGCAAGACCTGACCCCAAGGAGCTTTCCGTTACTCCCTGGTCGAGACCGCGAAAGCCAACAATTTGGAACTCTCGGTTTATATCCAGCACGTATTGAGTCATTTCATTTCGCCGTATTTACCGGCAAGAGGTCCGGCAGTTTCTTCAATTCAGCCAAAGGCATTGGTCGGGCGAAAAGGTACCCTTGCAAGATATCGCAGTGCCTGCGGGCCAGGTCTTCCTGCTGCTCCCGTGTCTCTATTCCTTCTGCAACCACGATCATATCCATGTGGTGGGCCATTGTAATCACGCCCTGGACGATGGCGGCAACTCTCTGATCGGTAGTGGTTTTCTCGACAAAACTGCGGTCAAGTTTCACTTTGTGAACGGGCAGGTCCCGCAGATAGCTCAGGCTGGAATAGCCTGTTCCGAAATCGTCAAGAGCGACACGCACGCCCAAGGTTTTCAAGGTTTCCATCAGTTCGATAACGGGTGCCGTGCCGTCCAATAAGACGCTTTCGGTCACTTCCAGTTCCAGCAGTTGTGGTGGAATGCCGGTTTCGTTGAGCACCCGGCGGACGTCGTCAAGAAAGCCGTCACGAATAAATTGTAGAGATGATATGTTGACGGCAACCGGCAGTACTCGCTCCCGGTGGGTATTGAAATCCGCCATTTCTGCGCAGGCTTGCCTGAGAATCCAAAGGCCCAGAGGCACGATCTGGCCAGTTTGTTCGGCCAGTGGAATGAACTCACCGGGGGAGATCATCATCCCGCGGGCAGGGTGGTGCCAGCGCACCAATGCTTCTACGCTGCGTATCTGCCCGGTAACGGCGTCCACCAGGGGCTGGTAATAGATTTCAAACTGGTTTTCATTCAGCGCCGCGTGAAGATCATGCCTCAGGTTCACGCTGTTACGATTGTGCTCAATTTTATGACTGCTGTACCACTGCCAAATGTTTCGTCCTTGTCGCTTAGCTCGCTCCAGGGCGAGGCCGGAAAACTGAATCAGTTCTTGAGGTGCGCCCGGATGCGCGCCGTTACAGGCAATTCCGATACTGACGCTGATGTGGACCATCTGGCCATTCACGTCGATTGGTTGTGCAAGGTGTTCCAGGATGCGCTCGGCCAGCTGAATGACGTCGTTCCGGTAGGTGTAGCCAGGAACCAACAGGCCAAACTCATCCCCATTCAACCGTGCAACGGTCACCTTGGGCATAATCAGAGCGGTCAGGCGCTGGCCAATGGTCATGAGTATTTGGTCGCCTGCAGGGTGTCCCAGTTCTCTATTAATGGGCTTAAATCCATCCAGACCCAGGCACATGGCAACTAACGACCCACGCTCATCATCGGCCGCAAGAGCATCGTTCAATGTCTCTTTAAACGAGGCCTCGTTAGGTAAGCCTGTAAGCAGATCATGGGTTGCCTGGTAGGCAATCTGAGCTTGCTGCTCTTTTTGGTAGCTAATATCCTGCTGGTTGCTGATAAAGTGAGTGCAAAGGCCGTCATTATCAAACACCGGGCTGATCCGCAGGTGGCCCCAGAAAGGCGTGCCGTCCTTTCGGTAGTTAATCAGTTCGACGTTGACCTCGGTTTGATGGCGCAGCCCATGCCGTATGGCTTCGATGGCTTCCGGTGATGTGTTTTCGCCATGAAGAACGTGCCAGCTATGGCCAACGATTTCGCTGTGGGTATAACCGGTTATTTCTGAAAACGCCGGGTTAGCATAGACCATTGGCATCTCTGGGTGGCGTGCGTCTGCCATAACGATACCGTTGGGACTTGCCTCAATGCCGCGTTTGAGTAGGCGCAGTTCCGCATCTTGGTTTTTGCGATCGGTAATGTCCCGACAAATACCGTAGACGCCAATAACCTCACCTCGGATAGTGACCGGGAAGTTGGTAACATCTATAAAGTAGAGCTGGCCGGATGCGTGGATGCCCTTGGTTTCATAGGTAATAGTCTCACCGTTTCGGGCTTTGTCGAAGGCTGCTTGGGTTTGTGCGCGGTAATCGGGTTCAACAGAGAGATTAAAGTGCAGGCCGTGCATGTGACTTGCCGTGTAGCCTGTAATGCGTTCCATCGCCGCGTTACAGCTCTGGAAGCAACCATCCAGATCAAATGTATATAAACCATTCGGATGGTTGTCAAACAGAGCTTGATGTTGCTCGGAGATGGCCTGAAGGTCTTGCGTATCTCGGTGGCGAAGAATGGCCAATGCTGCCAGAGTCGCGCCCAGAGTTAGATAGCGCTGAGTGTCCGCGGTCGGGGTAACCGGGACGTGGTGGTAGATAGCGAAGGTGCCCAAGAGATCTCTTTTCGAGGTCAGAATAGGCATGGACCAGCAGGCATGGACCTCTTCCGCTCTAGCAAGATTTTGGTAACGGCTCCAGCTAGGGTCGTTCTGAATACTTTTGGTAATAACCAGTTTTTTGGCGAAGGCCGCTTGGCCGCAGGTTCCCGCATCCTCAGAGACCGGAACATTCTGCATGGCCCAAAAATAATCATTTGAAAACTGGCTGTTGGGAAGCAGTCTTAAACTGTTGGTGTCTGGACGAAAATGCATGATGGCAACCAGCGCTCTCGGCATCATTGTGCCTACCCAGTCGACTATCGCGTCTAGGGTCTGTTCTAGTGGGTCATGCCGTGCGATCTGTTCATGAATTTTCTGCTGCACTTCCAGCACAGACAGTTCAATGTCGCTCATGATGCGGCACTCCGTTCAAAGGTAAGGGTTTCCGCGAACGCGCTTAACTCACACACTCACCAGAGCTACTGCAAACCGATCAGCACAATGTATGTTTATGTATCTCGCCTGAAATTCGGCGTTAAAACCAATTGTCTGCCCGGTTAACACACTGCGCGTATAAAGGGTTAAAGGGGAGATCGGTTCTCATTCAGGCATACCATCTAGAAGTACCACTGTTAAACAAAGGTAAATTGTGTGACTTTTTGTAAAGTACGTATCTAAGGCTGCCATTGCAGGTGACGAAAGGTCAGTTTGGAGGTGTTTCGCCAAGCACACCCGGAGAATTCCAACGCGCCAATTGCACAGGGTGCCGGGGTCAGGTCTTGCGTTTTGCCCCTGTTTTGTCCTTTCGTTGTAATTATCTCAGCCTGCACTATTCTCGCGTAAGCCGGATTGTTCGAGAGACAAAACGCAAGACCTGACCCCGCGGAGCTTGCCAGGAACTTTTCTGTTTTTCTGATTAACTCGTTCGTAGGGTTCCTGAACGGCGCTGATGATTGGCTAAAAAATTGACGACCCGCAAAGTACGTATACACTCATTAAATAAGTGTTTGGAAGTGCCATAACAATGACAAAAAAGAGCGACAATCATGAGAAAAAAGCGATCTGTTCGTCTAATCAGTGTTTCGGCGGCTACGGCCATTTTGGTGAGTTTGCCACTGTGTCTGCAGGCCAATACGCCTGAGGTTACCCAGAACGTCGTTCTGGATGGACTGGAAAGCCCTTGGGATCTGGCCTTCCTTCCCGACGGCACGATGTTCTTCACTGAAAAATGCAAAGGCCTCTCGGTTAAACTGCCGGACGGCACGGTGAATAACCTGCTGGGTATGGGCGGCACCGCCGGTTATGCGATGACTTCTGATGACCTGTTCTGTGAGGGCCAAGCCGGCATGAACGGCGTAACGCTGGACCCAAAGTTCGCGGATAACGGCACCATCTACGTTTATTCCGCGTCCCGTACGGGCGACAATCCTGCAGTCAATCGGGTATTGCGACTGAATGTGAACGGTGATTTGGCCGGCGTATCTGATCGTGCCGACATCGTGACAGACATTCCTTTTAAGCAAGCCGCCTCTGAACATCCGTTCGGTGGTCCTGGCGCCCACAATGGGGGTCGGATCCGCTTCAACCCGCAGGATGGTTTCCTATACGTGACCACCGGCGACAACCACAACGGCGGCCTGCCGCAGTTTGGGGACAAGATGGGTGGTAAGGTCTTGCGCATTGACGGTAATGGCAACGCTGCCCCCGGCAATTCTGCTACCACACCGGACGGTTTCGACCCACGCATCTTTACTTACGGTCACCGCAACGTTCAAGGCATCGCATTCCACCCGGAAAGCCATCAGCCGATCATCACCGAACACGGTCCCTGGCATTCCGATGAAGTAAACGCCTTGGTGCCGGGTGGCAACAGCGGTTGGGACCCACGCCCGAACATGGCAGGCCGGGCAGATTGCCCGGATGATTACTGCGGTTACCAGCCCAACCAGAACGAGGGCATGGACCGCAAGGCGCGTGCAGCCTACATGCCCATGACCGACTTTGAAACGTACCCGGATGCCATGACGCCACTGTGGACCAACGACGGCTACTCCCAAGGCATCAGCAGTGCCGCCTTTCTGAAAGGTGAGCAGTGGGGTGACTGGAACGGTCGCCTGGTGGTCAGCTTTCTGGGGATTGGTTTCGGTGATACACCGTTAGGACAGCGCATCAACGTGATTGACCTAGCCGCCGATGGGCCAACCATTCGGGACATGACTGAACTGCCGCTATCGATGGGTTCTGCCCGTTTTCGTGGCTTGGAGATGGGGCCTGATGGCGCGCTTTACGTCGCCAATGACGAAGGCCAGATTCAGCGCTTTACCGCTCAGTAATTACCTGCCTGACTGCACCGCCGTCAGGCAGTGCAGTCCCCATCGGAATCTGAAGGACACCTTATGAGACAAGCGGTGCTGTTTACGATGACCATTGCCTTAGGCCTGTCCCAGGCCCAGGCGGGCGATATAGAAACCGGCAAGAACCTCTACGCCAGCAACTGTGCCCAGTGCCACGGACCGACCGCTAAGGGCATGGCCAGCTTTCCCTCCCTGATCGGACGAGATGCCGACTACACCCAGTCGCGGCTTGAAACTTACCGCGCGGGCGATAAAGTCGGGGCGAACTCCGGCTTGATGATTCCCAATGCCAAGAACCTGAGTGACGAAGACATCGCTAACCTAACGGCTTTTCTCTCCAGTAAATCCTAGTCATTTCTGCTTTGTTATAACCGAGTCTTTCTTGTGTTCCGGTTCACCGGGTACGCGCAGGAAAGGCTCGCTAATTCCTGAATGGAAATTCGTTGCCCGGCTGTCACGGATAAGTCGCTCCGTAACCTGTTTTTTGACGCTAGCTCAGCACGTAGGTGCCGGGGTCAGGTTTTGTGTTTTGCTTCTGTCTTGTCCTTTCGTTGTAATCGCCTTAGTCTATTTCGTCGCAATTAGAACCATCACGGAAGGAATCAGCGCCGTCGCTGGTTATAATGGCGCACTTTGAACTTTCACAGAGAATCCTATGCCAATCGAAAAGAATCAGGTGGTCTTGTTTCACTACAGCGTCAGCGATGACCAAGGCAAGGCCGTTGAAAATTCCCGTGGCGGCGAGCCGAACGTTTACCTGCATGGCCACGGCGGCATTATCCGGGGCCTGGAAGAAGCCCTGGAAGGTCGCGACGCCGGCGAAAGTTTCAATGTCACCATCACGTCGGAAAAAGCTTATGGCCCGCGCAAAGCCGATTCCATACAGCGTGTGCCGATCAAGCACTTGATCGGTGCCAAACGTTGGAAGCCGGGCATGGTCGCGCAGGTAAAAACCGAGCAGGGCCAGCGCCACGTGATCGTTGTTAAGGTCGGCCTCAAGTTTGCCGATATCGACAACAACCATCCGATGGCCGGTAAAACCCTGACCTTCGATGTCGACATCATCGAAGTACGCGCCGCCAGTCCGGAAGAGATAGCCCACGGCCACGCGCATGGGCCGGGTGGGCATCATTGAAGGGAGATGAGCCATTAGGTGCTCTGGCTCATCGTGAGGATGCAAGTGCCACGATAACGCCTTCGTCTGCGGCGAGCTTTCTTTGGCAAATATCCGGATAGATCTCTGCCAAACTACTCAAACCTTTCACTGTCCTTTGATTTAAACTATTTTTTTGGACTGCATTGTGCGTGCGTTAGCCGGATCATCCGACCAGCTTCAGGCGTTGGATTCCGGCGGTGTTGTCTTGAAGCGTGCCGGGTTGATGTTGAGCTTTTTGAGTCTCGACGACAAAGTCGTTGGCTTCATGGCAAGCATGGCAGCTGCGCCGTCATCACCAGAAACTCGCCCGGCGGTGGCCGTGAGCGCCCGAACCAGATTATTCCTCTCCAAGGTCTGGATGTCTTTGTCCGTCATGACTTCAGTGCCTGAATGGCGTGCTGGTGGCTTCTCGTTGTCAGGCACCGATAATCCACCCTGATCCCGGCTCGTCAGATCAAAATCCAGATGTCGGTCAGCAGTGATCACCTGGCGCTCGATGACGTTCTCGAGCTCTCTGACATTACCGGGCCAGTGATAGGCTTTAAGGATCTCAACGTCCGATATCCGAAGGGTCAGGTGAGGGCGATTGAACCGCACGCAGGCCCGCTCAAGAAACTCCTGAGCAAGAAGCGGAATGTCTTCGATGCGCCGCCGGAGAGGAACCGATTCGATGGGGAACACGTTGAGCCGGAAGTAGAGGTCTTCCCGAAACTGTTTTTCTCTCACCTCGGTTTTCAGATCCCTGTTGGTCGCGGCTATGACCCGAACGCTGACGGACCGGGTGTGGTTCTCGCCCACCCGCTCAAATTGCTGGTCCTGAAGCACCCGCAACAGCTTGCCCTGCAGCTCGAGGGGAATCTCACCCACTTCATCTAGGAACAGGGTGCCGCCGTCCGCCAGTTCAAAGCGCCCGACGCGATCGCTGACGGCACCGGTAAACGCACCTCTGGTGTGGCCGAAAAACTCACTTTCAAACAGGTCTTTTGGAATCGCCGCACAATTGACTCGAATCAGCGGTCGGTCCCGGCGGTCGCTGGCCTGATGAATGGCTCGCGCAATCAACTCTTTTCCAGTGCCTGATTCGCCGGTGATCAGCACGTTGGCATCGGTGGGCGCCACCAGCCCGATCCTGCGCATAATGCTTTTAAGGGCATCGCTTTGCCCGACAATCTCGTGGAAATGAGACTCCCCACTCAGCTCCTCTTGTAGATACGCGTTCTCGATTTCCAGTTTGTGTTTCAGGCTTTCGACTTCCTCGAGGGCCTGATGAAGTTCCTGCTGCGCTTCTTTGCGCTGGGACACGTCACGGAAAACCACCACAGCGCCTACCGGATGACCTCCGTCCATAATCGGCGTGCTGGTGTATTCGACCGGAAAGCCTGAGCCGTCTTTGCGCCAGAACCAGTCCTCTTCGATGCTGTGAACACTACCATCCTGGAACGCAGCGTAAATCGGACAGTCCTTGAGCGGAAATAGCGAGCCGTCTTCGTGGGAGTGGTGAACGACGCGATGAATGACTCGCCCCATTAGCTCGTCGCCCCGCCACCCCAGCATGCGTTCGCCTGCAGGGTTCACAAAGGTTGTTCTGCCTTCCGCGTCGACGCCATAAATGCCTTCACCCACCGCATGCAGAATGAGCTGGTTTGCCCGCTCCATATCCTTGAACAACTCTGCGACGCGTCGCCACTCCAGCAGGCCACCCCGGTGGTAGTGATTGGTTTCGTGGCGCTCCCGGAGCGTGCGCAGCAGCTGCCAGTCGCGCAGCAGCAACAGTACCTGCTGTTCTTCAGCCTCTCCGGCTCTGGCTGCGGAGATCTCAAGCTCTACTGTGCGGCCGTTGTGATGTTTCAAATGGAAGTCGCGGCTCCAGGCGGTGCCTCTGAACAGGGTTTCTTGGGTGAAGGCAATCAGCAGCGGGCGCTGACCGTCAAACAGGCGTGTGCAGGATGTGCCTGTCAGGTTGCCCCGTTTGGTGCCGAGCATACGGGCAAAGGAACTGTTCACCGTAATGATGACATCTCTAGCAGCATCAACCAGCAACGCAGGTTCTGGCAGGTGTTCAACCCAATGAACATCCGGGGGGGGATACGACAGGGCGAGGGGGTGGGGCGATGACATGCTGGCTCCTGAATCTCAGAGTAAAGGCGATGGTGACTTGCACAGCAATGTCCAATGTGAATTTGCAATGCCAAAACTGATTCAAGACTCGTGCCACCTCACGAAAACTCGTGAATATGGTCACGAAAAGTCGTTAGAAACGAAATCTCGTGAATTTATGTTTGCGATGATTTTTTGAAAAATAGAGGAAAAACAGTGTCTTAATCTAATTTCTGAACTTGGCGCGAACCATGCAATGTCGATATTCAGTCGGTCGTGGACAGAAGATTGAAAACATCTGATCTGATGGCCCTGTAGCTACAGCGCACCTTGAAGGTGCAGACGAACGCACAGCAGGCGCTGAAAAAGTGCCTACACCAGTTTTGGGAGAGAATTCGATGACGATCAAGAGCCTTGGAAATCCATTCGACGGGGATAAATCCCTGACTCACTCGAAGCAATGCGGTTGCCTTGAGTGTAAGAGCACTGATACGAGAGCCAATGTTGACGTTAAATCACCGATTCTGACCGGCCGCGCTCAACAAGATCTTGTGGCTGACGGTAATGATTCTGAAGTGATGCTGGATCGCGCTATTGAAAGCGCTGTGGTGCGGTCTGTGTTCGGCCATAACGACCACAGCCGTCGCAGCTTTATGAAGATGATGGGCGCCGGTAGCGCCGCTGCATTAATTGCTAGCGTGTTCCCGATGGAAAAGGCCAAGGCAGCCGTGAAGGAGTCCATGGGCAAGCTTGAGAAGTCCAAGCTGAATGTCGGCTTTGTTCCGATTACCTGCGCCACTCCGATCATCATGGCTTCCCCGCTCGGTTTTTATGAAAAGTATGGCCTCGACGTCACCATCACCAAGACGGCTGGCTGGGCAGTGGCAAGGGACAAGTCCCTGGCTGGAGAATACGACGCGTCGCACATGCTGACACCCATGCCGCTTGCGATGAGCATGGGTGTCGGGTCGACCCCGGAGCCCTACATCATGCCGGCCGTGGAAAACATCAACGGCCAGGCCATCGTGCTGCATAACGATCACAAGGACAAACGCGATCCCAAACAGTGGAAAGGCTTCAAATTTGGTGTTCCGTTTGAATACTCGATGCACAACTTCCTGCTGCGTTACTACCTGGCAGAGAACGGCATCGATCCCGACAAAGATGTTCAGATTCGAGTGGTTCCACCACCCGAGATGGTTGCCAACCTCCGTGCGGGTAACCTTGATGGCTACCTCTCACCAGATCCCTTCAACCAGCGTGCGGTGTGGGAAAAAGTCGGCTTCATTCACATGCTGACTAAAGACATCTGGGACGGTCACCCTTGCTGTGCCTTTGCCTGCAGCCAGAAGTTTGCGACTCAGAACCCGAACACCTATGGCGCTCTGCTGCGCTCCATCCTGGACGCCACTCAGTATTCGAACAATCACGATAACCGCAAGGAAATTGCAGCGGCTATCGCACCCAAGAATTACTTGAATCAGCCGGTTCAGGTCATTGAACAGGTGTTGACAGGCTATTACGCCGATGGCCTTGGCGAGATCAAGAACGTGCCGGATCGCATCGACTTCGATCCGTTCCCCTGGCACTCCATGGGCGTATGGATTCTGACCCAGATGAAGCGTTGGGGTTATGTGGAAGGCGACCTGGACTATAAGGGCATTGCCGAGCAGGTTTACCTAGCGGGTGAGACCGGCAAGATAATGGCCGAAATGGGCATGCCCGTCCCGGACAAGACCTATAAAAAGCACGTCATCATGGGTAAGACCTTTGATCCTGACAAAGCTGAAGAGTACACCCGAAGCTTTGCCATCGGGAGAGTCTAACCGTGGCTTCGCTGAACGTCAGAGCGGCATTGCTGTCGATCTCGTTTCTCATTCTGGTGCTGGGCTTGTGGGAGATGTCGACCCAGCCGCCGAAAGCCCAGGGAAACATGACCGAGTATGAAATGTTGATGGGTGGTGTGGAACAGGAATCTCGTGTTCCGCCACCTTCAGCGGTTATCAAACTCGCATGGGAGGAGTTATCTGACCCTTTCTATGATGCGGGTCCGAATGACAAGGGCATTGGTATTCAGTTGGCCTACTCGGTCTCCCGGGTACTGGCAGGGTTTGTGGCAGCCATGGCGATTGCCTTGCCTGTCGGCTTTCTGATTGGTATGTCGCCGCTGATGTATAAGGCATTGAATCCTTATATTCAGTTACTCAGGCCGATCTCACCGCTGGCATGGATGCCGTTGGCCCTGTTCATCATTCAGGATTCGAATGCCTCGGCCATCTTTGTGATCTTTATCTGTTCCATCTGGCCCATGCTTCTGAACACGGCCTTTGGCGTCGCCAATGTCCGGCAGGACTGGATCAACGTGGCGCGGACCCATGAACTGGGCAACATACGAACCGCACTGACAGTTATTCTGCCGGCCGCGGCGCCTACGATCCTGACGGGCATGCGCATCTCTATTGGTATTGCGTGGCTGGTTATCGTGGCGGCCGAAATGCTGGTGGGTGGCACAGGCATCGGTTACTACGTCTGGAACGAGTGGAACAATCTGGATCTGACCGCCGTTATCTTCTCGATTGTGATGATCGGTATCGTCGGCATGATTCTGGATATGGTGCTCGGCAAGGCCCAGAAGCTAGCGGAATACACAGAGTGAGGAGTCCGGCGCCGCTTCCCGGCGCCGGGTTAATCCTCCGGATGGAGACCTGTTATGAATAAGTCATTTCTGGAAGTCGACGGTCTGTCCAAGGTTTATCCGGACGGCCAGGGCGGCGGACTGACTGTTTTTGAGGATATTAGTTTCGCTCTCGAAAAAGGCGAGTTCGTCTGCATCATCGGTCACTCGGGCTGCGGCAAATCGACGATTCTAAACGTTCTGGCCGGTCTGGATGAGGCGACCTCCGGCAACATTGTCATGAACGGAAAGGAAGTAAAGGGACCGAGCCTGGATCGCGGCGTGGTGTTTCAGAATTACAGTCTGCTGCCCTGGAAAACCACGCTCAAAAACATTGTGTTTGCGGTCCGGGCGCGCTGGCCCTCCTGGTCCAAAGAGCAGGTCCGTGAACACAGTGAGCGATATCTTAAAATGGTCGGTCTGGACCACGCTCTAGAGCGCAAGCCCTCGCAGCTGTCCGGTGGTATGCGTCAGCGGGTGAGTATTGCCCGCGCGTTCGCAACGCAACCGGACCTGCTGCTGCTGGACGAGCCGTTCGGTGCGCTGGACGCGCTGACCCGTGGTGTGATTCAGGACGAGCTGGTGAAGATCTGGGAAAACACTCGCCAGACCGTATTTATGATCACTCACGATGTGGACGAGGCGATTCTATTGTCCGATCGCATCTTCCTGATGTCCAACGGGCCCAACGCACGAATCGCCGAAAGTGTGAAAGTGGATATGCCGCATCCGCGGGCCCGTTCGACGATTTTCCAGAATCCGGCCTACCACAAAACCCGTGATTATCTGGTGGACTATCTGGTGAATCGTAGCGGTTCGGCGCTGCCTGATGCGGATGGTAAGCCGAAGTTTGTGGAGCCTGCAAAAAGCAGTGGCGCGCAGGCTGAAGGAAAAACTGAATCTGCCGCCCGAGCGGCGAATGCCTGATAGCAACTGTCAAACGAGGACATGATTATGATGACCAAAGAACTGATGACCGCAAGAATTCTGGAAGCAAAAGCCATTAAGGGCATTACCTGGGAAGCGCTGTCGGAAACAATCGGCATGTCGCCGGTTTTTACGACCTCGGCCTGTCTGGGCATGAACAGCATGATCGAAGACAAAGCCTTTGCGATCTGCGAAATGCTGGGCCTGGACAAGGCAGTTGCTATCACACTTCAGCAGTGTCCAAAGAAGGCCTGGGGCGACGCAGTACCTCAGGATCCGCTTATCTATAGGCTGTACGAGATGGTAGGCGTCTACGGCGATACATTGAAAGAACTGATTCATGAAAAGTTCGGTGATGGCATCATGAGTGCGATCGACTTTTCCATGCATGTGGATAAGGAAGAGAACCCGAAGGGCGACCGCGTTGTGATCACCATGAACGGGAAGTTCCTTCCTTATAAGTCCTGGTAATTATCCAGACGTCAAAGCTACCCTCTCTCTGAAACCTGCGGGTTCCAGAGAGAGGGTAACCTATGCCACCGTTCTTGCCACCCGAAACCCGCGAATACGAACCACCTAACAACGTCGTTTTAGCGCCGCGGGCTCTAATGCCATTAGGCAGTTGAGGACGTTGCTGTGGCACAATGCGTTAACATAAAGGACGCTAAAACAAAGGACGTTAGAATATGAAATGGGCCTTCATTGACTACGAAAACGTTGGAAGTCTGGGGAAAGTCGATCTCTCCGGCTATGAGCGCGTCATTGTATTGCTCGGTGCCAAACAGTCCCGGCTGGACTTCACCGACACGAAATACGACAAGCCGATCAACCTTGTGGTAGTTCAAGTGAAGGACTCACAGGCCAATAATCTGGATTTCCATCTTGCCTATTACCTTGGCAAGTTTGATGCGCAGGCAGAGAGCTCCGTAGCGTTCGAGGTGATCAGCAATGACACTGGTTTTTCGTCTCTGATTGCTCACATCAAAACTAACGGACGGCCATGTAAACAGGTCAAAATCACCGGCGCACCAGGCGAGCCGGAGAAGCTCATCAAAAATCTGTCATCAATGCAGAAAGAAAAGCGGCCGCAGACGGTGGCCAGCCTGCGAAACCACATTGCCGCGCAGCTCAAGATTCAGGGCAATGACATGGCGATTCAGAAAGAGCTTAACCAGCTTGTGAGTACTAAATTTCTGAAGCTTTCTGACTCTGGTGTGGAATACTTGGCTTGATTTTTAAGCTCCGCTAAAGAAGTACCACAAGGACGCCCGTTAAATGGACTTTAACTTCATGTTCCAACCGTTTGTTGCGGTTCTCTGGTACTTTGTACCCTTTCTCATCATTGTCGGCGTCGTCAAAACTCCCTGGTTCAAAGGTAAGTTTGGGGAGTTTCTGGTTAATCTCTCGACTCTTTTTTTTCTCGACAAGTCTCGCTACCACTTGATCAAAAACGTAACGCTTCCCACCGAGGATGGCACCACGCAGATTGATCACATTCTGGTTTCTGAGTTTGGCGTGTTTGTGGTGGAAACCAAGAATATGAAAGGCTGGATTTTCGGCAGCGCCACGCAGCCTTTTTGGACACAGAAAATCTTCAGATCCAATTACAAATTCCAAAATCCTCTGCATCAGAACTACAAGCATGTGAAAACACTACAAGCGCTGCTCGGGCTAGGTGATCAGCAGGTGCATTCGGTGGTGGTTTTCGTCGGCGACAGTACGTTCAAAACACCTTTGCCGGACAACGTTACCCGGGGCTTGGGGTTTGTCCGTTATATCAAATCAAAAAAGGATTGTGTACTGAGCCCGGAGCAGGTGGCAGAGGCACGGGCAAAGGTGGCGTCGGGTCGCCTAAAGGCCTCATTAGCTACTGATCAGGCGCACGCTTATCATGTCAGGGGGCTGGTTGCTGAGCGTTATGGCACTTTACCCCAGCGTTCGAGAGGACGGCTTCTCAAGATCGTGATTTATCCGGTTGTGTTGTTAGGGATCGCTGCGATCATGATAAACGCTGTTTCGCATTTTGCTACGGAGGCCGTGGCGATAGGTATGCGACACTCGTCTGACCAACTGATCAAAAGGCCCCAGCAGCCAGTACTTCGCCAACCTGAAATTGAAACTCAACCAAAAGCTGCCGCTGAAACAGCGGATATAAAAACGAAGTTGGACACCGTGATTCAGCGTGTTTACCAACCTCCATCAGAGCTGTTTTTGGCAAGGCAGGAATGCAACTCACTGATTGCTGCCGTTATTGGTAATCACGATGCGCGTCTTTTGCGGGAGCGGGACAAGGCGTGTGCCCAATATCAGGTTCTGAAGGCAGAAGTTCATTGAATTAAAGAGTATTACTCACCGTGGGGCGTCGCGCTCAGGAGCCGGGGTCAGGTTTTGCGTTTTGCACCTGCCTTGGCGTTGTAGCATGTGACGTATCGCGGAAATCGGCGTGAGATGATTTTTGAATCTGACGATGATCGTCGCGCCTTTATGTCAGTTTTCGACCAAGTGGGTGAGACCTATAACTGGTAATGCCGCGGCTAGTGCCCGATGGGCAATCACTTCCAGCCTTTTGTAGAGCCCAGGCGATGGGGAACCTCCCGACCAATACGGCGCTTCAGCACTTTAATCCCAGGGAATGGATTGACGGGGCTTTCGCCGCGCAGGTGATTGGGGAACGTCGGCGATCTATCCTCCTTTTAAGGTCACTATTTAAAGGATATATCGCATGGTGGGAGTTAAGGCGTGCCAGTGGTAGGGCCCGCACGCTTGAACATGACGATAGCCACCGCAGCCAGCGTCAGTAACAGGGCGATAAACACTTTTGGGCTGAGCGGTTCTCCCAGCAGCACGATGGCGCTAGATACTCCCACAGTGGGAATGATCAAGGTCGAAATGGTTGCTTGGGCAATGGTCAGACGGTTAACGTTCATGAACCACAGCATCTGCGCCAGAGTGATCGAAAACAGCAGATGGTAGCCTAGCGCCAGCCAGGTGGATGTCTGCCAGGTGGCCGGTTTTGGCATAGGCTCTAGGGCGACCATCATGATAATCATGGGAATGGCACACAACAAAAATTGCCAGCCGGTAATAACCACCGCATGACTTTTCCAGACGCCGCGCCGCTTGATCAATACCGTGCCTAGCGCCCATGACAGGGCGGCACCGAGCATAATCAGGGGGCCAACCAACCCCTGGCTGCCACCTTGCAAGGCCGAAGGCCCCAGCAGCACCAAAAGCCCAGTCTGCCCGCAGGCAAGCCCCAACCACTGGCGTCTGGTGATACGCTGACCAAGCAGCCACCAGCCCAGCAACAAGGCCCAACAGGGCATGCTGAAGGCGATAATGGCGGCTTGCGAGGTCGGCATGTGCAGCTGGCCGAAGGCCGTCGCCAAGTTGAATCCTAGAATCGTGAACAGCCCCGTTACCGCCAGCCAAGGCCATTCTTTTGACGACACCCTCAGCGGTATACGTCGCCAGTACGCCCAGCTGAGCAACAGCACAGCGCCAGTGGTGAAGCCAATGGAACGCAGTGTAAAGGGCGGAATGTCGGCCAGAATAAAACGTACCGCCGGCCAGTTGCCGCCCCAGAACAACCCGATGGTCATAACCAGCGCGATAGCGGATAACTGTCCGCTATCGCGTCGTTGTGCGAATTGGCGTTGAACGCCGGAAAAGTTCATGGCGCCTCATCCGGAAGTATCTTATGGCGATTGAGCAGGGCGTGCGGGTCGAGCGCCTTTTTCAGCATGCGCATTAAGGTAATTTCCGCCGATGTGCGTGACAGGTTCAGATAGGCGCGTTTGTCTAGGCCAATGCCATGCTCAGCGGAAACAGAGCCTCCCATGGCCGCCAGTGGCGAATAAACGAGCGCCTCCACGGCGAGCTTGTCGTCTGCCAGCGCTGCGTTATCAGGGTGGCCGGTGGTCACGGTGATATGCAAATTGCCATCAGCTAGATGACCAAATACGACAATTCTGCCGTCTGGCCAGTGCTGAGCGACCTGCTCTTCCAAGGTGCGCGTATAACGCTCCATTTCGTGAATCGGCAGGCTGACATCAAATGTAAAATGCGGATTAAGGTGATGTAAAAGGCCTTCGATATCCTCGCGAATCGCCCATAGACGTTCACGCTGATGGGTGGCGTTGGCTATCACAGCATCGCTGATATGGCCGTTGTCAAAAGCACGTTCGATCACGCTTTCAAAACGTTGGGCCGTCGCCTCCTGGTCGCTGCCAAGGGTTTCGATCAAGACGTAAAACGCCGCATTGGTAGCTAACGGTGGCGTATGGCGACCGCTTTCTTCGGTGAGCAGCGCATAGTGGTTGTGCCACATGACTTCAAACGCCGCGAGCTGCTCGCCCAGCGCCTGACGCACGTATTGCAGCAGCGCGGTCAGGTCGTCAAAGGTGTCGCAGGCGACCATGGCGGTCTGCATGGCGGGCTGCTGAGGTTTCAGTTTGAGTACCGCCCGAGTAACGATGCCCAGCGTGCCCTCACTGCCGATAAACAACTGTTTCAGGTCGTAACCGGCGTTGTTCTTGAGCATGTGGTTCATCGAACTGACCTGAGTGCCATTGGCGAGTACCGCTTCAAGCCCCAGTACCTGCTCACGCATCATGCCGTAACGAATCACCCGCACGCCCCCGGCATTGGTGGCGATATTGCCGCCCACCGTGCAGGAACCACGCGCACCTAAATCGAGGGCGAACTGCATGCCCGCCTCGGCGGCGGCCTCCTGCACCCGTTGAAGGGGCGTGCCCGCCTGCACGGTCAAGGTGCCGCTGATCGGATCAATGGCGTCGATCTGGTTCATCCGTTCCAGCGAAATTGCCAGTTCGCCAGAGCTAGCCACGCTGCCGCCGACCAGGCCTGTCAGCCCGCCGTGAGGAACAACTGGCTGGCGAGCCCGATGGCATGCCGCCATCACCTGAGAAAGCTGTTCGGTATCTGCCGGGCGCACAATGGCGCGTGCCCGGCAGGGCGTTCCTTGCATCCAGTCATCGCGACGGGTGCTGATATCATTACCCTTCAGCAGGTGCGACGGGCCGACGATGGCGGTGATTTCGGCCAATAGCGCATTCATTCAGAGCCTCGTTGCTGTGATGCTGTTTCAGTGGCTTCTGGCCGGCCGGGAATTGCCTCCAGCAACTGGCGGGTATACGCCTGCTGTGGCTCCAGGAAGACATCACGGGCTGGGCCCTGTTCCACAATACGGCCATGCTGCATAACGATAATGTGATCGCAGATTTGGGCAGCCACCCGCAAATCATGGGTGATGAACAGAAGCGATAACGAGAGTTTCTGCTTCAGGTCTTCCAACAGCTCCAGAATCTGGGCCTGAATCGACACATCCAGCGCCGAGACAGCTTCATCGGCAACAATCAGTTCCGGCTCCAGAGCCAGTGCTCGGGCAATGCCGATCCGCTGGCGTTGCCCACCGGAAAACTCATGAGGGAAGCGGTTAGCGGTGTTGGCCAGGCCCACCAGTTCGAGCAGGTCGTTGGCCTGTGCCAGGGCTTTGTGCTTGGACACCCCATTGGCAATCGGGCCTTGAGCAATGGCCATACCCACCCTTGTACGCGGGTTGAGGGATGCGTAAGGGTCTTGAAAAATCATCTGCACGCGCTTGCGTTCGCGGCGCAGCGACTCCCCATTGAGCTGCATGAAGTCGGTGCCGGACAGGCTCATGGTGCCGCTATCCGGGGTCTCCAGACGCACAATGCAGCGCCCCAACGTAGATTTTCCTGAGCCAGATTCGCCAACAATGCCGATGGTTTCGCCCTTGGCCAGCGAAAACGACACGTTGTCGAGGGCTCGCACTTCACGGGCGGGCTTGAACAGGCCGCCATTGGAGCGGAAGACTTTGTTGAGACCTTTGACATCCAGCAACAGCGTGTCGGTTTCTGCCCCGCGGGCTTCCGGCACGATATCGCTGGGGATCGCCTCGATCAAGGAACGGGTGTATTCATGTTGCGGGTTGGCCAGTACCTCCTTGGCCTCGCCGAGCTCAATAATCTGGCCATGGCGCATCACACAAACCCGAGTGGCAATTTCAGCCACCACCCCGAAGTCATGGGTGATGAACATCACCGCCATTCCGTGGCTTTTTTGCAGATCAATAATCAGGTCCAGAATCTGGGCCTGAGTGGTAACATCCAATGCCGTGGTTGGCTCGTCGGCAATCAGTAGCTCTGGCTCTAATGCTAGGGCCATGGCAATCATGACCCGCTGGCGCTGACCGCCGGAAAGCTGAAAAGGGTAAGCGCGAATGGCTTTTTCCGGGTCGGGAAGACCCACTTCCTTTAATAGCTCCAGCGCTTTGGAGCCACGTTCGGCTCTGTTCAGCTGGCTGTGGGCTTCGAAGACCTCGTTGATCTGCGCACCGACGCGCATCAAGGGGTTCAAGGCGGTCATCGGCTCCTGGAAAATCATACCAATGCGCAGGCCACGGAGTTTGCGATGCTGCTTTTCGGTGATGCTCAGCAGATCTTGGCCGGCAAACATTGCCTTGCCGCCCACCGGTCGAACGCCCTCGGGCAAAAGACCCATGACAGCGTTGGCGGCCATGGATTTGCCGGAACCGGATTCGCCCACTACGCAGAGAATTTCGCCGCGCAGTACATCGTAGCTGAGGTTTTCCACAGCATAGGCGCGGTCCGCCCCCTTGGGCAGCGCAATGGTCAGATCCTGCAGGCTCAGCAAGGGAGTATCGGTTGTTGAAGTTACGTGGTTCCCCTTATTCATGAGCGTTCTCGGCTAAGTTTCGGATTAAGCGCATCGTCGAGGCCTTCTCCGACCAGGTTCAAGGCCAGTACGGTGAGTAGAATGGCCAGCCCAGGGAAGAAGCTTAGCCACCAGGCCTGGCGAATCACTGTGCGAGCGGCGCCAATCATATAGCCCCATGACATGACGTTCGGGTCACCCAGCCCTAAAAAGGAAAGAGAGGACTCCAGCAGGATGGCGGTAGCCACCATCAAGGACGCCAGGACAATAATCGGCGACATGGCGTTAGGCAGGATCTGGCGCAGGATAATAGTCGTGTTGCCCTGGCCGACCAGACGCGCCGCTTCGACATACTCACGGTTGCGCAACGACATGAACTCCGCTCGCACTAAGCGAGCCACCGGTGGCCAGCTGACTAGCGCAATGGCCAGTACAATCGAGGTCACGCTGGGCTGCATGATGGCGACCAGGACAATGGCCAGAGCAAAGCTGGGAATGGTCTGGAAGAACTCGGTGAAACGCATCAGCGCATCATCGAGCAGGCCACCGTAGTAGCCCGCAATGGCTCCCAGCGGCAAGCCAATCAGCAGCGCCACGGTGGTGGATACCAAGCCAATCAACAGCGACACCCAGGCGCCATGCATTAGCCCAGCGGCAACGTTACGGCCCATGGTGTCGGTGCCCATCGGGAAACCATCAACTTCAAAGGGTGTCAGGAAGGGGCGCTGCAACATCCGCCACGGCGACTCGGGGAAAAACAAGGGGGCGGTGATCGCCATCAGAATAATGGTGGTCAGTATGATCAACCCGACCAGGGCTCCACGGTTTTGGGCGAAGCGGGCAAAGAAATTCATGATGACTCCTTGATACGCGGGTCAACCAGGCCATAAACAAGGTCGGTAATGATGTTGAACGCAATGACGAGTGCCGCAGAGAAGAAAAAGATTCCGAGCAGCAGGTTGTAGTCACGTTGCATCAGCGCTTCGAACATCAGGCGGCCGATACCCGGCCAGGCGAAAACCGTTTCAGTGAGAATTGCGCCCCCTACCATCTGGCCAGCTTGCAAGCCTGCCAAGGTGATAATTGGAAGCAGGGCATTGCGCAAAATATGCCGCCGCTGAATGACCCCGGGTGCCAACCCTTTGGCCCTTGCTGTCTTGACGTAATCCTGCTGGCTAGCCTCCAGCATGGAGGTGCGCGTCATACGGGTATAAACGGCCATGGAAAACAGCGCCAGGGTGGTGGCGGGAAGAATCAGGTGCTGACCGATATCCAGTACCAGGGCAAAGCCGGTGAGATCGGCGCCCACGGTGTAGTAACCGTAAGCGGGCAGCCATTCAAGTTGCACCGAAAACAGCATCACAGCCATCAGCGCCACCCAGAACAGCGGCGTGGCGTAAAATACCAGTGCGAGTGCCATGATCAGCGAACCACTAAGCTTTTTAGCCCGTGCCGCCGCCATAGATCCCGCCAAAATGCCCAGGCCCAGTGACATGACGAAGGCCGTGCCGGTCAGCAGCAAGGTTGCGGGCAAACGGTCCATAATCAGGTCAAACACCGGCGTCTGCTGACGGTAGGAATAACCGAAATCCAGCGTGGCGATGCCTGATACGTAATTCCACAGCTGGACGTAAAGCGGCTGGTCAAGCCCAAATTGCTCGCGCAGCTGATTCAGAAATTCCGCATCGGTGGCACCCGCTTCGCCGGCCATTACAATCGCAGGATCACCGGGGGCCATATGAATCAGGAAAAAATTGAAGATAACGATTAGAAACAAAACAATGACGGCTTTCAAAAGCCGCATGATGATCAATCGGGCATAGAGCATGCCATTACTCCCGTGGCGACGTGATGCGAGAGTTGGGCGGCGAAACGCCGCCCAACGTCGTGTTACCGGTCAAACCAGGCGTTTTTAAAGCCGTCGTTAAGGCCAATGCCTGTGGTGACAAGGTTTTTAACATCACAGCGGTAGAGGGTCGGGAAACCCAGTTCAAGCAACCAGCCGACCGGGACCTCGTCGTGAAGAATCTCCTGAACCTCGTGGTAATACTCTTCACGTTTTTCGTCCGGGTAAGCGGTTGCCGCAAGGTCGAACAGCTCGTCTACGCGCTCGTTCTCATAACCTTCGACGTTGTTCCACGGAGAGCCTTTTGCGATATTGCTGGAAATATAAGTCCGTGATATACCCAGGGCCGGGTCGCCGTATTGAAAGAGGTAAGTAAAGGCGAGATCGTAGTCCCACTCGGCCAGGCGTTGGTTCCAGCCACCGATGTCCGTGGACTGTGTGGTGACGTTGATACCCACTTCCTGCAGATTCTGCTGAACTGCTTCGGCCCAGCGTACCCAGGTTTCGCCGTAGGGAATCGGCAACAATCGTATTTCTTCACCCTCGTAGCCCATTTCATCCAACAGTTCACGGGAGCGTTCGGGGTCGTGTTCATAGGGTGGCAAGCTGTCATTCTGGAAGCTGGCATTCGAACCAAAGGAAGAAAGCGGTACCTTGCCCAAACCGTTCCACAGCACATCGCGGACAAATTCACGGTCAAGGGCATACATGACTGCCTGACGAAAGCGTTTATCCGCCGTCGGGCCTTCGCGGTTGTTCATCCACAGCATGGCGAAGGGGCTGAAGTACTCCTGACCCTGTTCGGTACGACAGGTGTTATCGAGTTTGCTAAGACGCGGGATATCGAAGTTTTCGACCGAGTTGGCCGGTAGTACGTCGATCGTACCGTTTTCGTAAGCCACTGCACGCGACGAAGCATCCGGAATAACGTGCCAGTTGATGCCGTCCAGGTAGGGCAGCCCTTCCTCGTAATAGTCTTGGTTTTTAACCAGCTTAATGACGCGGCCGCGGTCCCAGCTTTCGAACTTGAACGGGCCGGTGCCAATCGGTTGATTGTTGGCTTCGTTGGTGCGGAAGTCGGTATTTTCATAGATATGCTTGGGCATCATCGGCATGGTGCCCGCTTCAAAGGCCAGCAAAAAAGGGCCAAAGGCGTTTTTGAGCGTAAATACCACGGTGTGGTCGTCGGGAGCTTTGATGTTCTCTACGTGGGAAAGAATCGTCCGGGTGCGAGGGTTCATTTCACGCAGGTAAACATCGGTGGAGAACACCACATCTGCGGACGTGAAAGGCTCGCCATCGTGCCAGGTGGCGTCTTCATGCAGGTGGAATGTGTAGGTCAGGCCATCTTCGCTGACTGTCCAGTCACGGGCCAGCTGCGGCATGGGGTTGAGGTCGGTATCGTAACGCAGCAGGCTTTCATAAATGTTGCCGGAGACCGTCTGGGTCGGTGCGTTCTGGTGAACCCCGGCAATAATGCCGGGCGGTTCAGGCTGGATTATCGTGTTGATAACGCCGCCTGAGCGGGGTTCTTCCGCCCAAGCGTAAGTGGCTGCCAGAGAGGCAATAGTAATGGCAAGGGTTAAGGTTTTTTTCATCGTTTTCCCCGTAATTATGGTTTGTTGATGGGAGTCATGGCTCCGCAGAGCCGGGTTATTAAGGCATTGAATTCGTCCAGACTGCCTTGTTACTTGCGATTCGCCGTGAGCAGTAGTGCATCGCATAGCACTTGTGCGGCGATGGCGCAGTGCTCGGGCTCTGCATACTCACGTTCGTTGTGGCTGATGCCGCCTTGGCAAGGGATGAACAACATCGCGGTTGGCGTCACATAGCTGACATTCACCGCGTCATGACCGGCGCCGCTCATCATGCAAAACGGCACGTGGCCCAATGCTTCCGTCGCGCTGGAAAGGTCCTTCACCAGCGCTTCATCAAAGCGGGTGACCGGCATATGCCACATCACACGGATGTTGGCGCTGACGCCTTCGCGTTCGGCGGCAGCCTGTACATGGGCGCGGAGGTTGTCATCAAGCGTTTGCAGGGCGGCTTCCTTGGTATGCCGTACATCGACCTGCAGGGTGACCGCCCCCGGAATCACATTGCGCGACGGCTCGGCGACCTGAAAATCGCCGATGGTCAGGCGTGAGGTGCCATCGGCATCGTCGAGTACGCTCTTTCGCATGGCTTCTACAAAGGCCGTCGCGGCCATCAATGGGTCATGGCGATACTCCATGGGCGTCGGGCCAGCGTGAGCGGAATCACCGGTAAATGTGATGTCGTACCAGCGTAGCCCTTGCACGCCACTGACAATGCCCACCGGCAGATTTTTTTTCTCGAGTATCGGGCCCTGTTCAATGTGCAGTTCCAGATAGGCTGCCAGCGGCAGATCGTGGCGAGTTAGAGAGCCGTTATAGCCGGATTGGTCGAGCGCTTCGCCCAAAGAGACACCATCACGGTCCTCGGCGGCGCGAAAATCCTCCAGCGACAGCCGTTCACTGTAAACACCACTGCCGCCCAATGCCGGGGCAAAGCGGCTGCCTTCCTCGTTGGTCCAATTCACCAGCACCAACGGCCGCTGGGTGGTAATACCCTGATCGTTCAGAGTGCGAAAAATTTCCAACCCGGCGAGTACACCCAGCACACCATCAAAACGTCCGCCCAGCGGCTGGGTATCCAGATGGCTACCAACCGCAACAGGAGAAAGATCGTTGTCACGCCCAGGGCGATAAATGAACATATTGCCGGCTTGGTCCATCTGCCATTCGCAGCCCAGCAATGCGGCCCAGTCGAGCAGCTGCTGACGACCGGCCAGGTCCTCCTCGCTCAGGGCCAGCCGACGGCTACCGCCGTTGGGAGATGGTCCGATACGCGCCATCTCCATCAGCGATGACCAAAGACGTTCGCCATCAATCTGCGGGGTAGTGGGCACATTTTTAGCGTGAGTCGTCATGCGATGTTCTCCTTTACTGATCAATAAGTCTGGTGGCTGGTGATTGGCAGCTCCGCCGCCTTGCTGTAATGTTTATCAGAACTGACAGGTGAGTTTTCTATCGCGCACGGGAGTTTGCTTGGATGAGGTCCCTACACGACTCGCTTGATTGGAACTTGCTGCGTACCTTTGTCAGCATCGTCCAGGAAAAAAGTATCAGTCGTGCTGGGCAGCGCCTGAACCTTTCGCAGCCGGCGGTCAGCCTTGCGTTGAAGCGGCTTGAATCGCATCTTGGGCAGAGCCTGATCGAGCGTGGCAGTCATCGCTTTCGAGTGACGGCAGCGGGCGAACTGGTCTATTGCGAAGCGCTGGAAATCTATGCCAATGTGGCGCGGCTCAGCGTCAATGTGCGCGACGTTTCTCCCGAAGTTGCCGGACAGATCACCCTGTTTCTGGTCAGCGGTATTCAATGCAGTTTTTTTGATGACGTGCTGCAACGCTTTCATCATCAACACCCCCGCATTACCTGCGAGGTTAACGTGCTGTCGAGCCATGATGTGGTTCAGTCGATGGTGCAGAAAATGGGCACGGTAGGAGTCAGCCTGCGGCTGCATCCGGTAGAGGTCCTGAACAGCCAACTTTTGGTGAATCAGCGCTATCGGTTCTTTTGTGGTCGGGCGCATCGCTTCTTCGGCCAGCAGAACCTGTCTCTGCAGGCCCTCAGCCACGAACCGTTCGTCTCGTTCACCAGCGCTCAGCTTTCTGGCGCCCTGGCGGGCATTGCGCTGTTTCGAGCCAATGCAGGATTGGTAGGAGAGAAGGTTGTCACGTCGAGCAGTCTGACGGAAATCCAGCGTTTCGTGCGCAGCGGCTGGGGCATTGGCTGCCTGCCGGAGCACACCGTTCAGCAAGACATTGACAGTGGCCTGCTGTGGCCGTTGCCGCCTTATGACGGCATTCCCAATATTGACTTGCACCTGATATGGCATAAGGACTCGCGCTTTTCCCAGGCGGAGCGCGTGTTCTTCGATTTTGTGCACCGAGCGATGGCAGAAGTGCCTATTGAACAACGACTGCCGTGAAGCAACTCCTGAATAACTATTCACTTGGCTCACCTATTGTCGTTTTTATCAACGTTGCTTGCCTGCGACACTGATCATTTCTTAATCTGAATGTTGGGTACTGACCTGAGGTGCCTGTCGTGAAAGTTGCGACAACGGCGACTTGCTGGGCCAGCCACTTTGCTAGTACTTGAAAGTTTTTTATAAGTATCACTACGAATTGCATAAAACAATTTTTAATTTTTTATACAATGTATAAACGAAACAAATACAAAGACCATTCTGATTCTGCCTTGCAAAGCGTATTGGAAATGCGAGGCACAAAAAAAGAGCAATATTTAGAGGCACCGGCCGGGCGATTTTAAATGTTGGCTGAACGCCAAAAAAATTCAGCTCAATGTAAGCGCCCTTAAATCGACCCACTAGCCCTCAACTGATCTGCGACACTTTTTTTGAAGCCCATTCTATGTCGACGTCCCACGGTAGCAGTGCTTAAAGCTTCTCCAGTGTGTCAGCTTCAGCAATGCGCTCCAGAACATGCTGGATATAAACCGAGGGTTCCAGGCTGTTGGTTTTCGAGGTTTATGCCGAACTCAGAACTATGCCCCACCCCCATTCGGAAGCCTGTATTCCCCGGACTTGCCGTCAGCCTATTCGCCATAGTTTGATCTCTCTCCCGTCATTCGATGATGAGTAGAGGGCATGACTGCCAATGCATACTTTAAGTTACCAAAGGTACTTCGACGATTGTACGAAGGTCCGTTGGGGCATCAAAGCTGCCTCAAAACAGCGCCCAGCAACTCGATGTTGCCGGCGTGCAAACTGGTGATCGAAACATCACAGGGCAATGCCACAGTCAAGCCATCGGCTCGGCCGATGGCAGCGCCAGGAGCAGAAACGACCCGCGTGAACCCGGTGACCGCTTGTTCTTGCTCCCGAGAGTCTTCAGTCGGGGGCCAGCTTCTGGCGCCAATAAACAAATTGATGATAAATCAAGGACTGCTGTTTGCAGTAAGCTCTGCCGGACAAGTCTGTCGCTTCCCAGTCGTTAATCTGTTGTTGCCAGAAGTGCACTTTTTCGGTCGGGGTCATGCTGATTCCTCGTGGGGTCGATGAGGAGTTCAGTGTGTGCAATTGGGGCGCCGGGGTGTAGGTGCTGATTTATGGGCGCTTACGGTGGATACGGCATGAAGGATAAGCAGCCAATCAGAACAATAAAAAGCCCTGCACGATGGCAGGGCTTGGGGAAGGGTGGCTCTAAAATAAATGCGTCCCCTTATTCACTTTGCTTTTATTTAATCATTATTACCGAAATTCACGATTCAAGACCTGAGGTTCCCCATTGATTCCATTCGCGCTTTTCAATCGACTCTGACCCTTTGATTCTTCCGATTGACCTTAATTCGACTCTGACCCCGATTGATTCTGATTAATTATTATTTTGATTAACCCATTGATTCCGTCATCAGGGAAGTGGGAAGATTTAATTGCTATAAGATAATCATTATCATTTAAAGAAATGGCGGTATATTTAGTAAATAGCTTTTTGAATTCATATGTAGATTTTATTTCTTCAGACGGAATAAAAATTGATGAAACAGCCCAGCTTAAGAATTTAGGTTGTCCTATATATACTCCTTTATCTGTAATTCTTACTTTGCAAGAGTTCCAATATCTCCACTTATCTTCATCTTTAATTAGAATACTCTCACAATCAAAAATACCAGCATATTCAGGATCGAGATCTAAGTATTTATCCTTCATGGAACCCCAAGCACCTTTATGTCCGAAATTCCATAAAAAAATGATCACTCCAATTATCGCCACACAACCAAAAATTATGAAAAATATATCAATGAGTAATGTCATAAATTGAATCACCAATCGCCTTGCCAATATCACCTAAAAAATTATTTCGACCAAAATCATAACTGTTACCAACTGTGGCGGACACTTGAGAACTACCACGTCCGAAACCGAATTCGTAAACAGGATCATTACCTCCGTAGGTCTCAAAGGTACCATTCTCATTACACCTTTGTTGATTCAGGTAAGGTACAGAAACTGAGCCAGAAAAAATACTTACCGATCCCGATACTGAAGCCCCTGGTCCTATTAGTGTATCAAACGTATTATCTCCTGAAGCGTACAGTGCTCTAGCAAATACTCCACCACCCTTAGTGGCGCCACCAAATTCAGGTGTAACTAAAATACCCGAAGTACCATTAGAATCTGCAACAAAAGCAACAGCTAAAGAATAATTTTTTCCTCTTAAATCAACCCCTCCTCCAAAGTTTAAACCCCATGCGGCCAACCCATAAGAATCAGTTTAACTCAGTGGATTGCCGCCCACATAGGCGTAGGTATTCAATCCACCGTTCAACCCAATCGGATCACTCTGAACATACCGCCCAGTCCCCGGATCATAATCCCTAAAGTAATTGTAGTGTAACTCAGTTTCTTCATCAAAATACTGCCCCGGGAATCTCAGGTTCAGAGTGAAGGTGTTGCCGTCGCCATCCACGTCTTCATTGGCTTTGGTGTCGCCGAACGGGCTGGAGATCCAGTTCCAGACGACGTCTCCGTTGGGCATCGTGGCCGCTCTGGGCGTGCCCAGGTGATCGGTGTGGATGTAGTGTATTGCACCGCTGGCATCCACGGTTGCGACCGGCAGTGTGCCAAGGCGGATGATGTCTTGTTTTAAGGCTCCGTTGCCCTGGTATTCGCCGATCAGGCGGTTGTTCGGGCCGTATACGAAACGGTGCTCTTTGAGGTTGTTGGTGGGCTCTGTGGATTGGCTGAGGTAGTTTTCAGCTTCGGCTTGCCTGGCGGCGGCGGCCTGTTGGGTGTCGTTGGCTTGTTGCTGGAGCGCTGTTGCCCGGTTTTCTTCGTTGGTGGCTGTGGCTTCAGCGGCGGCTTTTCGGGCGATGACGACTTCTTCGCGGGCCGCAGTGGCATTTTGTGTGGCCTGGTCACTTTGCTGGCGCAGGGTGTCGGCCTGGTTCTGCAGGGCTTCAGCCTGTGCAACGGCTTCGGCGTCGAGGGCCAGGTAGTCTGGGGTTTCGCCGTCGGTCACGCGTTTGTAAGTGCGCTGGCCCAGTGCGTTGTAGCGGTACTCGGCAGTGGCTTTACCGTTAACGGTGTTCAGCCTTGCGCGGGCGCCGTAGCCGAAGGTGTATTCGCCATTGGCGATCAGGTTGCCGGCGGCGGCGTATTGGTAATTCGTGGTGGTTGCCGCGCCGGTAATCGTTTGCTGGCGGTTGCTGTCGGCGGCGTGACCGCAGGTCACTTGTTTGATCCTGGCTCGTTATCCCTCTATTGCGACCCGCTTTCTTCGAAGCCATCGAATTTGTGTATAGACCTTTATGATTTCGATAGCCACAACAAATCCTATAATAGGTATATGTAAATCGGGAAAAGACTGCTTTAACGATAAAACATAAAATGCAGTAGGAGGAATAATAAGTAAAAACCTAAATGGCGCCTGCACTAGAGATAAATACACTCCCGCCTTCATTCTCGAAAGCATTAGTATCGCTGATGCAATCACTGAAGCGCTCATCAACTATCCAACAATCGTCAGGGCTGAGGGATAAACTGCACCAAAAGACATACCGCTATCTAAATCGGCAATAAGTTTAGTGTAGTATGGGATACTATCGTGATAAATAGCGATTCCAACTGTCCATAAGACATGCGCGAGATCGAGCGCTCCCCAAAATATTATCATTCGATCTAAGTTAAGCTTCACGGAAAATTATCCCAAGTTGGAGATGGGATTGGCGGGGACCAATGCCAAGAGTTTCCGTCTACTGCCCAAGGGTCAGAATGGTTCCCAAATGTTTGTTCAGTAGTTCGGATATCTCCTTCCATCGGATCGTTTGGCGAGCAATAACTTCTCTGATTCTGCTGGTCATTCGGGTGATCAAACCAAGTTTGAGTTACATCCCGTGTGGCGCCCTCGAAATTATGTGAATTCATAACAGTACCTTCTTGAAGGCTGGACAATCTGTCAGCAAAACCAATGGCCCAATTTTTGATTCCATGATGGTCTTTATCTGTTGTTTCCCAAACAAGCCCTAAAGGATCAGTGTAACTCAGTGGATTGCCGCCCACATAGGCGTAGGTATTCAATCCACCGGCCAACCCAATCGGATCACTCTGAACATACCGCCCAGTCCCCGGATCATAATCCCGGAAGTAGTTGTAGTTCAGGCCGCTGTTGGCGTCGTATTGCTGGCCGGGGAAGCGTAGGGGCATATCGAGTTTGATGCCGTCGCCGTCTTCATCGGCATTCGGGGTGCCGACGCCAAAGGCGTCGCTGTTCCAGCTCCACAGCAGTTTTTGGCTCTGGTCGGTGGCGTGGCGTGGGGTGTTGAGGTGGTCGCTGTGCAGGTAGTACTGGTAGCTGCTGGCCACGCTGCCCGTGCCGGTAAATGCTTGTTCAATACCTGCTAATGGCATGCCGTCGAGCCAGATCCAGTATTGCGCTTTGATTTTGTTGCCGGCGGAGCCGTAGGTCATTTGGCCGAGCAACTGACCGTCGGCACCGTACAGGTAACTGTACGTAACTATTGGCGTGGTGGGGTTGGTGCTGCTGCTGTACACCTTCTTGAGGGTACGTTGGCCAAGGGCGTTGTAGCTGTAGCTGACGTACAGTTTGCCGGCGTCACGCACCTCGCTCAAGCGGCCTTGCTCGTTGTAGACGTAGCTGCGGCTGCTGGACTGTGTCAGTAAATTGCCTGCGGCATCATGGCTGAGCGCCGCGTTGCCGTTTTTTATCAGGCGGTTGCTGTCGCTGGCGGTGGTTAACGTTTGAGTCGGACCAGCCGTTTCTACGCCGGCGGTGATGTTGTAGCTGAGGCGGTTTTGGCGATTGCCGGTGGCGTCGTAACTATAGGTGGTGAGCTGCCGGATGCTTTTTTCTTCGACGATACGATCAAGGGCGTCGTAGCTGTAGTTGAGGTCGCCAAACAGGCTGTGCTCGCGGCCTTTGATGTTGCCGTTGGCGTCGAAACTGTAGGTGCTCTGCCAGGAACCGATGGTTTGTGCGGCCAGTTGGTAGTCTTGGTCGTATTGGCGGTCGAGCTGAATACCGTTGCCCCACGTCAGGCTCTTCAACGGGCCAAACGGCAGGTAGCTGATGGCGCTGGCGAGACTGCTGGCCGGTTGTGTGCCAATGCTCAGGTTAACCGCAATCACTTGGCCGGCGCTGTTGCGCGGGTAGGTGACGCTAAAGCCACCAGGGTAACCGATACCGGTCAGCTGGTTGGCGCTGTCGTAGGCGTAATCGAGCAGTTCATCCTTGGGCAGTGTGGCGACCGTCAGTGAGCGGACCTGCTGCTGTAAGTTGCCACGCGCGTCGTAGCTGTAACCAATCAAACCGCCGGAGTCTTGCAGGGCGGTGAGCCGACCAACGCCGAAGTTACCGTCAGTGGTCATATCATAGGCGTAGGTGACGTTCAGCGCAGCGTTAGCCGGGTAGGTGCGTTTAGTGAGGCGATTGAGGGCGTCGTACTGGTAATTGGTGACGACGCCCCGCGCATCGGTCTTTTGCGCCACGTTGCCGGCAGCGTCGTGCACATAAATGCTGACACCACTGTCGGGGCTGCTTAGCTGGGTCAGGTTGCCGAGACCGTCGTACTGATAATTAGTGGTGACGTTGCGCGGATCTTTGACCTGGGTGAGGTTATCTTGGCCGTCGTATTGATAGCGGGTCACCCCACTCAGCGGGTCGGTGTTTTGCACCAGGCGGTCGAGGGCGTCATAGGCTTGGTTGTTGTTGTGATTGAGCGGATCGGTGCTCAGCGTCGGGTTGTCGTTGAGATCGTAAGCCTGCTTGCGGCTTTGATTGCCGGCCCCCACGCTTTTCAGTAAACGGCCGAGTTCGTCATACACCCAGGTTTGCTGTTGGGTCAGGTTGTTGCTGGCATCTTTAAGCCGCTGGGCGGTGCGATTGCCCATGGCGTCGAGGCTGTATTCAACCGTCTCACCGAGGTTGTTGGTGATTGCCGTCAAGCGGCGCGCATCGTCCCACGTGTAGGTTAGTGAGCTGCCATCACCACGGGTAACCTTGGTGATGTCACCCACCGCGTTATGTTCAAAGCTGGTCACGCTGCCCGCAGTGCTGATCGAGGCCAGCCAACCTTGTGGCGCGTAGGCCAGCGTGCTGCTGACGTTATTAGCATCGAGCACGGTTTGCGGATGGCCGAGGCTGTCGAAGTTGCTCAGGGTGGTGACGTGGCCAAGGGCATTGGTGACCGTGGTCAGGTGGCCTTCGGCGTCGTAGGTGTAGCGGGTGATGTCCGAGGCATCGGTGCGCGGGCCGTTGGCGGTTTCGATCAGGCCGAGGTTGTTGTAGGTGTAAGACCATGTGCGGTCGGCGGCGTTGGCGAGTGAGCCAGCAAGGACGCTGGCCAAAGCGAGCGACAACAGACTGGCGCGGTAAAGAGGCTTATTCATGTCAGTTCCTTCTCTAATCGACTGTCAGCGGCTGATGATGGTTTGGCTGAGCTGCCTTCCCTGGTCGTCGTATTGATACTGGATAATGCGTTTGGGTTCGGTCACCTTCGCCGGCAAGAAGAGGGTCGGGTGCCAGTCGGTGGTCATTGTGCGTGCTTGTGCCGTGCCCGAGGCTTCGGTGCGTCTGATTTCCTGGCCACGGGTGTTGTAATCGAAGGCGGTGATATGTCCTTTGTTGTCAGTCTTGGTCTTTAGCAGGCCACGGGTGTCGTAGGTGAAAGTCGAGTTGCTGTTGGGGCAATTGGCCGTGGGGTTGCCTTCGATGGCGGTGATGCGCTTGATGCCCTGAATAATCTGAAATCGATAGATGGCTGTCTTGCCCAGTTCGTTGGTGACCGTAGAGGAACCGTCTGCGTTGTAGCTGATAAGAATCTTATCGGCCCCGCCCGCGTGCTCGCTGGATATTGCGCGGCCTTGATCGTCATAAGTCCAAGTGGCGTAGCGAATACCACGCTCGTCGGTGATGCCGGTGAGAAATTGCGGGTAACGACTGTCCTCGTAATAAAATTTACGGACTTCGTTGCTGCCTGAACGAGTTTTGGTGACTTTGATCAGACGCGCCTGCGTATCGTACTGATAGCCAATGGTTAGACCTGAAACGATTACGCTCAGTGGTTGGTAGTGGTCATCTTGGGTGAAGCTAAAACTGTTGCCGACGGCGTCTTCTGCGGTGACCGAACTGTTAGAGTAGCTCAGCTGATGGAACTGGCCATTGCGGTTGCCCCAGCGAGTTAATTGGCCTTGAGCATCAAAATCAAACAGCTCTTGGGTGGGAGAACTGTAACGCCAACCGGAACCGTTTTGGGCTAATTGTCCGAGCTCGGTGGCCTCCGCTGTTGCAACGCCAGCGCTAAGGCTGAATTTCGATTCTCGGCCATCGGCCTGAACCAAGGTGAGGCTGTTGCTGGCGATTTTCAGACGAGTCGAATAATTGTGCCGCCAGTAGCCATCAAAACTGTTGTAATGCCGAGTGAAGAGCAGCGGGAAGGTGCCTTCTCTGCGGTAATCCTCTTCCGCTTGGTACTTATTCCCGATAGAGGCGTTGATCGGGTTGCCCTGTTGTTTTGCGGGCGAGTTGCAGCTCAAACCGTCGTCGGGAGCACCTTTGTTCTTACTAAGTTCCAGCTCGGGCTCATACAGGACGGTCATTTTGTCGAAGGCCCTGCAGGAACCGGCACTGCCTGAGACAGACAGGAAGTTCAGCCCTGGTCTTAGCGTCACGGCCACCCCACGCGACTGCAGAAAAGACACTGCCGCAGTAAATGACCCCGAGTAATTGAAGAATGGCGTGCCATTAATTGTTGCAGTTACCGTTCCTGAATCACCCTGATTGGCGTCAGCACCACCTTGACCGTACACAGTTACGTTGGCGGCCCTGACGGTGGCGCCATCCCCTGGAGCGGTGAGGCGCAATGTGCAAGCAGCATAGACTTGAGGTGTGAGGGCGTAGAGGCTGATTGCCAATAGACCTGTGGTGGATATAAGCCGAGTCAGGTGCATCACTTCCCTTCCTTGATGATGAATTAATCCGTTAGAAATTAGTGTACGATTAGTTTGTTGGCTATACAGTGTCGAATTGTAAGCGCCCATAAATCAGCACCTACATTCCGGCTCGCCGATTGCACACACTGACGTCCTCCCCCGTTCCATGAAGAATCAGCATGACCCCAACCGAACGAGCGCACGTCTGGCAGCAGCATATTACTGAGTGGCAAGTCCCCGGCGTGTCCGGCAGCGCTTACTGCAAGCAACAGTCGCTGGTTTACCATCAATTTTTTACTGGCGCCAGAAGCTGGCCCCCGACTGAAGGCTCTCGGGAGCAAGAACAAGCGGTCACCGGGTTCACGCGGGTCGTTTCTGCTCCTGGCGCTGCCATCGGCCGAGCCGATGGCTTGACTGTGGCATTGCCCTGTGATGTTTCGATCACCAGTTTGCACGCCGGCAACATCGAGTTGCTGGGCGCTGTTTTGAGGCAGCTTTGATGCCCCAACGGACCTTCGTACAATCGTCGAAGTACCTTTGGTAACTTAAAGTATGCATTGGCAGTCATGCCCTCTACTCATCATCGAATGACGGGAGAGAGATCAAACTATGGCGAATAGGCTGACGGCAAGTCCGGGGAATACAGGCTTCCGAATGGGGGTGGGGCATAGTTCTGAGTTCGGCATAAACCTCGAAAACCAACAGCCTGGAACCCTCGGTTTATATCCAGCATGTTCTGGAGCGCATTGCTGAAGCTGACACACTGGAGAAGCTTTAAGCACTGCTACCGTGGGACGTCGACATAGAATGGGCTTCAAAAAAAGTGTCGCAGATCGGCTGAGGACAAGTGGGTCGATTTAAGGGCGCTTACGTCTCAGTCTGCATTATTCTCGCGTAAGCCCCGTTGTTCGAGAGGCAAAACGCAAGACCTGACCCCGAGGAACTTGTTTCCAAGCCTACCTTTGACCCTTTTATTTAAGTCCATCAGATCTATGAATCAAATAGGAGGCGGTGGCGTCGATGGGGTCGCGACCATGGACGGCTGTCGCTCCGGGATGAAAGCTGGAAACTGGGTTCAGGTCGATGAAAACGGGATTGTCCTTTTCATCCAGAAGGTACTCGACTGCGCCGAACTCCATCCTTGCGGCCCGTAGAATTCTTTTGACTGACTCGGCCACCTTCGGGGCAATAAGAAGGACAGCTTGTCCATGTATGGCGCGTCCGCCGGGAACGGCGGGGTACGTTTGCGGCGTACGCACTCCGCACTCGGTAAAAAGCTTGGCTTGATCCAGCTTACTGTAGCCGGTCTGGAAGCAGAGTGATCCGTTGATCACAGATCTACCCTCGGCCTCCCAGGTTCGCAAAGAATGGGTGATCCGATCCGCCCGAGCCTTATCCCGCTCAGCAAGAAGGGAAGATACGCGGTTGACGATCAACCCATTCGCTACGATCTCCTCCGGATCATCAGCGACTTGTACTTTGATGCCCCTCGATTCTAAAAGGTCAACGAGGGGGCGAACCCATTCTGGTATATCTGTGAGAATTAAAATAGACATTGACTAGTATCCGGCTGACTGAGGCAAAGATCCCCGTGCTTGCCTAGCAAAGGGTTGCGCGGGTTGCGGCTCGAACAACAAATGGTAGTCGACGTTTCATGGGACTGAGGTGCAGGCATTTGTTCACCACATTAAGCGCGGATGTTCTAGTTTACCGGCTGATCTGGCCACCGGCGTCCTGCTTAAATCGAACGATTAAGAATGGAGGCTGCGCAACGTCGGCTCACGCATTCAAGACTGGGCACTATTCTGGATAAAGTGTTACTCAGGAAAGAACAAAGAAAAGCAGAAAAAAGTGTAGCTGGCGGCCGTTCTGCAGATGATCTGCCGACGGTCTATCTCTACGAGGGTTATCAAAGTGCGCCCTCGGAATGCAAACTTAGGGTGTTTACTCCTTGAGTAAATCGTCTGATTTTCTCAACACTTCACAAACTGCTCACAATAAAAAACAATATCTTGGAGGAGAGCACAAGTCTGGTACTTGCAGTCCGTGAAACTCAGGAAACGATGAACTCCGTGCTAAAGGCAAGCAAGAAGATCAGTGGCATTGTTTCCACGATTAATGATATCGCTGACCAGACCAACCTGTTGGCCCTGAATGCTGCAACAGAGGCCGCGCGTGCTGGCGATGCCGGGCGAGAATTCTCTGTATTCGCCGATGAGGTCCGTTCATTGGCTCGCAAATCCAGTAGCTCGGCAGGTGAAATAGACGGCCTTATGGACGAAACTAATCAACGGGTGGCAGCCCTGGCGAAATCGCTGGATAGAATTGAGGGTTAACCTATGGGTTATTCCCTGTCCTGAATCGGTGGGCAACTGAAGATGCTGACTATTGACGAGCCATAGGCACGCTTCAGGACAGGTTAGCTGGAAAGCTAATCAAAAAATAAATCTGTCCCGGTTAGTTCAGGCGCACCGGGACCATGATGTGCGCATAGTCTGTTCCTTTCCACATGACATAGGGCCCGCCGTTATGCGGATCGGTTGGCAGGGCGTCGAGGTCTTTCGGGTCAGAGACAATAAGCATCAGGTGCGGGCCCTCCTTGATCCAGTCGTTGTCGTCGGTTTTGCCCTTGGCGTATGGATCGATGTTACTCGCCCCCTCGTCACCGCTCAGCATATAAGAAATGCCGAGTCCGGGTGATGTGAAGGGCTGTTTGCTCATCCATGCCGCCGCCCACTTCTGCCAGGGACCATCCAAGCACATGGGGGCCGTGCCTTGAAGGGTGGGTGGTGTGGGGAAACAGACGTAATTGCTGCTTCCTTCCTGCAGCACGTTGTTATCCCAGTCCATAACAGTTACCTGATTGCGAAGCGAAACAGGCGCTGCACTCAGAGCATCCTTGAGAAGCTCACTACTATTGTCTGCCACAACCTGGCTGGCAGGGATCATCAGAATCAAAGCGGTTAAAATACCTGTAGCTGTGTTCATGTGTATGGCCCTCGATCTTCATTGCGATCAGATACTGCTCAAAACAAGTATGAACGATTCTTCTGGGGCCATAGGATCAATTCGTTCTTATGCAAGCGAAGAAGGCTCTAAGCTTTATGAAGGGTGGGCCGCCAGCGAGGGAGGTGCCCCCTACTCTTCGTAGGCCATCTTACGCGCCATGCCGCCATCCACCACGATGTTTTCAGTTTCATTATTCAGTACCTCGAGTTGACTCTGTTCTTTCCGTATAGGCTCGAAGAAAAGGCAGCGAGTTTATCAAAAATACCTATGCACAATGTGGGGGCGGGGAGGAGGAATCCGACTCAATGGTTGCCACATTAGGTCGTCCGGGGTTTCACAGCCCGCGTGCGGATCGTCGTCACCCAGCCGCACAGTGGTTAACCGGCTACTTGATGACAAAGATACTGGCGGGACAATGACCACTCTTATTAAAGCCGGGCTGGCTTTGGGAATGTCTTGGACGCTGCAGGCTGATAGCGATTCAGAAAGAGCTAAATACTGCGTGGGGAAAACCGGGACAGATTTATTTTCCGCCATCGAAGCTGTTTTAATTTGCCCCTGTCTTGTCCTTTCGTTGTAATCGTCTCAGTCTGCATTATTCTCGCGTAAGCCCCGTTGTTCGAGAGGCAAAACGCAAGACCTGACCCCGAGGAACTTGTTTCCAGGCCTACCTTTGACCCTTTTTTTTAAGTCCCTCAGATCTATGAATCAAATAGGAGGCGGTGGCGTCGAGGGGGTCGCGACCAAGGACGGCTGTCGCTCCGGGGTGAAAGCTGGAAACTGGGTTCAGGTCGATGAAAACGGGATTGTCCTTTTCATCCAAAAGGTACTCGACTGCGCCGAGCTCCATCCTTGCGGCCCGTAGAATTTTTTTGACTGACTCGGTCACCCTCGGGGTAATTTCGCCAGGAGCCCGGAGGGTAACATCCGATTCCGGGTGAGCCAGGCAGTAGTTGAATTGGTCAGCTTGAATCGGTGAGCGGGCTTCGTAAAGGATGTCGGAGCCGATGATTTCGACCCGGTGGACGCAGCCGTCTGCGGCGGTTAGAAGCTCTTGCTCAATCCAGCCTTCGTCTCGGCTGAAAAGTCCATCCGGGGCGGGTTCGCCGTCTTCAAGCGTCCGAATCCCTCTCCCAAAACCACCTGCAGGTGGCTTGAGAAGGACAACTTTTCCATGTATGGCGCGTCCGCCGGGAACGGCGGGGTACGTTAGCGGCGTCAGCACTCCGCACTCGGTAAAAAGCTTGGCTTGAGCCAGCTTACTGTAGCCGGTCTGGAAGCAGAGTGATCCGTTGATCACAGATCTACCCTCAGCCTCCCAGGTTCGCAAAGAATGGGTGATCCGATCCGCCCGAGCCTTATCCCGCTCAGCAAGAAGGGAAGATACGCGGTTGACGATCAACCCATTCGCTACGATCTCCTCTGGATCATCAGCGACTTGTACTTTGATGCCCTTCGATTCTAAAAGGTCAACGAGGGGGCGAACCCATTCTGGGATATCTGTGAGAATTAAAATAGACATTGACTAGTATCCGGCTGACTGAGGCAAAGATCCCCATACTTGCGCAGGGTTGCGTAAGGAGAGCCACGAAGCGGCTCGGACAACAAATGGTGGTCGATATGGTTCTCAGTGTGCCGCTGATTTGCTGAGGAGACCACCTGTTTCGTAGCATGTCGACGACCACCTCATGGAGGTCAGTGCTCGCAACCAACTTGCGCCGGGGCCGGCAGTGAAGACGTGCTGAACGCGCTGCGAGCCATGCTGCTTCGGCATCTTAGGATCGGCCTTCAACCTACGCCGCTGCAATTCCCGGTTCAGGATGCTCGGTGAACGGTTCAGCTCACTGGCAATGGCGCGAAGGCTGAGGCCCTGGCGCTTAAGAAACATGAGTGTAACGCGGTCGGTGGTACTCAGGTGATGATAGTGTTTTCCCATGGCACCACGGTACTCGGTTAGAGGCTGTTGCACTCAGTTATTGAGCGCGCGGAGTCGCCACTAACATAGGAGAATTGTTTCATGTCAATAATGCACTTACCTTAAAGGTATATTCTTGGCGCCGTTCGATACTTACAAGGATAGACAGATATGAATCTGATTAAGTAGGCATTTATTGGGTCTATGGTTCTTCAGTATCGCTAGCATCTGCTGGAACTCTCGACTACGAAGGTTCGTCTACTGTGGGTAAATTCATTGCTGATGCTAGTGATGCTAGTAAAGCCTACACAACATCCTAGCTGGTATTGAAAACGAAAACGAAAACGAAAACGGAAAGCCCTGGAGCCGAGCGCGAAAGTAGTTCGCATATTCGTCCATCCGCCGCAACTCTGCCGGGCTGAGTTTCACCACCAGGTGATAATGTTTCGACATAACTGCATAAGCCGCTATATCAACCGAAAACACAGAGGACACCACGCGAATCCGCTCCTCAATCCACCCGCACTGGTTATGTGTTGGGTGGTGTGGTTGCTGCGAGTGGAGATTTGCTGGCTGTCGCTTAGGTGCCTTGGCTTAAAAGTTGAGTTAGAGCCGAAAGTTGTGCGGGATGACTGCACAGCTCTTTTCTTGGCACAAAATTTGTTTATTTTTGTAATCGGAGCAGATAAAAAGCGCTGAAATAGTTTATCTTATGTAGCTAAATACTAGGTAAATATCGATCGTTAGGGATAAAAGCCTATGAACCCCTCAGTACTAGGATTGGCATAAATCTAGAGTATAAACATTCAATTTCTCTAACTGCGTGTAGTAGAAGTAAGTATTAAAACTCACGAAAACAGTTTGTAGAAGCCCGGTTCCCTGAGCGAGAAAAAGTCTACGTTAGGCCCCATGAGGCACCCATTGTTTTACCGTAAATCTGTGTGAAGTAAGAGGCAACGTCACAGCACCTCTTAACAGGACAAGGCAGTCTTAACGGAGCGGTTCACTGTATGTATTTTAAGTACAATGTATAAATCTCGCGGATTTACCTTACTCGAATTAATGTTGGTGATCGTTATTGTCGCCATCCTCATTATGTTTGCAGTGCCATCGTTCCAGTGGATGATCCAGAAAGTCACGATATCCAGCAATGTGAATACATTTCTGTCCGACATGCGCTATGCGCGCAGTGAAGGCATTCGGCGCGGCGGAGGTGTTGTGCTGTGTCGTAGCGACGCCCCCGAAGCGGCCGCTCCCGCTTGTGGCAGCGGCTTCGGCCCTGGTGGAAATGGCTGGGTCAGTGGCTGGATTATTTTTCAGGACTTGAGCAATGACGGGAACAAAAGCACAAACGATCCACTGCTGCGCGTGCAGGCACCCATCATCGCGATAAATTCCATTCTGGGCGTCTTACCCGACAGCTCATCCTCCACCACATTTAGCTTTACGGCAACCGGACGCCTGCGCAACTTAATTGGGACGACAACAATGCCATTTGGCGGCGATAGCACGTTTGCCAAAACAATGCAGCGCGTGGTGTGTGTCAGCCTTAGCGGTCGCGCCCGAATTGCTGGCGACGGGAATATTGCCTCATGCGACTAGCCTCCATAACTAGGAAAATGCCGCCTATGAAAAATCGTTCTCAAAGCGGCGCCTTTTTGATCGAAGTCTTGGTCGCGACGCTGATTCTATCGCTTGGAGTACTGCCTCTTGTTTCGATGATGACTTTCGCTGTACAGATGCCGAAATTAGCGGGCTACCGTGCAACCGCCGTCAACCTGGCATCCAACTATGTCGAACGCATGCGGGCCAATCCGGCCAACCCTGTCAGCATCGCCCTCTACAGCGAGAAACCTAGCAGCTACGACGGTACACGGGTAGCTATACCGGTCCCGCTCTGCACCGACACTGATTGCGATACTGCCACTCCGACGACGTTCTGCGACTACCCCACATGCGATACCGACACCATGGTCACTCGGGACGTCTATGAGATGCAAACCGCAGCACGCCGCGAGCTGCCTGCTGGCGGTATTGTCGTATCGTGCGACGGCGGCGGTTGCAGCAACGGCCTCGGAAATCTGTGGATTATGTGGCAGGAGCCCGACACGTTTGACGCACTCAATCCATCATCATCCGACAATTGCCCCGCTGTATTAACGAGCACTCACACCAACCTGCGTTGCCTGTATGTGAGATTTAAGCTATGAGACGCCATCTCATCTCACCGAGATCGCGCTACCTTCAGGGTTTCTCGTTGATCGAACTGATGATTTCCCTCACTCTTGGTTTAATCATTATAGCTGCGTCTTTGTCCGCGTACGTGGGCGCAGCAGGAGCCGCAAGAATGGCCGAAGCCCAGGGACGCATGTACGAAGATGCCCAGGCAGCACTGACCATTCTGACCCAGCAGCTACGGATGGCGGGCAACAACCCCGGTCAGACTAATCGGCTCGACACCAGTGTAAAAAACCCTATCTACACGAAGCCGACAGCTTCTGGTTTGACATATTCTGGTGACATATTACCTGAGTATGTTGACTCAACTATTCCCGCGTTCGAACTCTCCGATTACAGCATTCGTGGTTGCGACGGAGCGTTTAGCGACATTAATGCGGTAACCAGTATTGATGGCCTCGGCTGCGTCGTAACGGGTCCCGTTATCGCTGTACCAGACTCCATTGCGCTTAGTTACGAAGCAGATGACTTCAATACTGTGCCCACCAACGCCAGCACACCGTCCCCGACCGACTGCCTTGGGTTCCCGCTGAACAAGATTAAGGCCGAAATTCCCGGAATTCCAGATGGCTACGGTTCAGGCGTTTTCTTTGCCGCGTCTAAAGATGTGTTCTACTTCGTGGCAGACAATCGGTTTTATATTGACACATCCTCTGCCACTGCTACACCACCGTCCGTACCCAGCCTGTATTGCCAAGGTAATGGCATCGACAGTACAGCTCAACCTTTAGTCGAGAACATTGAGGACATGCAGATCACCTACGGGGTAGAGATCCCCGACGACCAAACGCGAACTGTGGCAGGCTATTTGCGCGCCGATGAACTCCTCGCTCATCCCGACCCCGACGTCTTGGCGGCTTTTACCCCACAGGAACGCTGGAGAAAAGTCGTCACGGTTCGCATTTGCCTACTGGTACGCAGCGAGAATGCCGTAGTGTCAGACCCAGCCTCCGCGCGTTACTTCAACTGTGCCGGCACTCTGGAAACCGCCCCCCCAGATGACCTTCGGCTACGGCGCACGTACTCCACCACAGTCATGTTGCGAAATTGGTTAGAAATTGGTGTCCCCACGTCCCTATGAAAGTAACCATCCAACCTGCACCCGACCCAACGCCGAGAAAAACCTCGCCGCACTCTCGATTGGCGCACTCTCAGCATGGCGCTGTACTGATCATTGCGCTGATTATATTAGTCGTAATCTCGATGCTTGCCGTTACCAGTATCCGCAATGCCAGCTCCACAGTCAGTGTGTCCGGCAATGTACGCACCACTGAACTGGCTATCCAAGCCGCGGAGATTGCTTTACAGCATTGCGAGCGTTCTGTTTTGCAGATATTGACAGTTGCCGCTGGCGGCACCGATGGCTATGTAACCACATTTAGTAACGATAATATTTTATCCGAGGTTCAACCGCCGAATTGGCAAAATATGACAATGTGGGACGGCACCTCACCTAAAGTTTACGCGCTTCCCCTGAGCATGGTCAGCCAAACGGGCATGGTAGCCACCACGTACAAGCGAGCACCCGAGTGCATGGTCGAGCGCATAATTGTAGCGAAGATTGTAGCGAAGACTGTACCCGCTGTACCCGCTGTACCCGCTGTACCCGCTGTACCCGCTGGACCGGGGGGTGACCCATCGGCTGTGCCGGCTGTACCAGCTGTACCAGCTGTACCGGCAAAGTATGATATCGACCCGGATTCTGATGTAGATCCGGATTCCTCATTTCGGATCACTGTCCGCGGGTTTGGTCCTGAGGTGGAAAATGGTGCTGGCCGTCCCGTTGGCAGTGAAGTCTGGCTGCAATCTCAGATTAAAATACGTTTTTATGAAGTTGATGATGATTAAATCCACAGATTAAAACACAGGATAAAATCCCCATGATTAAGCTCTTGTGCACTGCTTTATCGACCGTCAGAAGGTCCAACAACCGGAGACCGTGGTCACGGCAGTATCTGGCACTATTTTGTTACAGTCCGTCATTCGGTTTCGACGCACGTCAAGGGATATTGCGGCTGGTTCCACTATTGTTAATGGTTTGGCTACCGGCTCAAGCGGCAAATTACACCTTCACTGATAATTCAGGAACAGACATTATCCCAGCAGTCTGTACTGGACCTTCGAGTGGTGTTTACACCTGCACTCCACTTACGTTTGATGCCTCGGACACTATCACCATCTCAGAGCCAACCGCTATCACTGTCAGCGGTGACTTCACAACCGGCAGCTCCACCCAAATCAATGCAGCAGGAAACCCTTCCGACCTGACTATTACGGTTACCGGGATTACCGATTTGGGCGCCAACACAATTCTTAAAGGAAACATTATTGGCAACAACACCACAACTGGCACCATCACCATTGGTGCTAACAGCCAAGTTGAAGGTGACCTGACCACAACCACAGCAGGCGTCATCAACATCGGTTCTGACAGCAGTGTAGTCGGCAATCTCAACACCCAATCTGGTGCCATCAACGTCGGCGATAGAAGCACGGTCACAGGTTCTATCAGCTCTAGCCTGGCGGGTGTTATAACAATCGGTGATGACAGCGTTGTGGTTGGTGATTTCAACACCCTATCTGGTGCCATCAACGTCGGCGACAGAGTCGCGATCACAGGTTCGATCCTCTCTAGTCTGGCGGGTGCTATCACAGTAGGAACTGACGCAATAGTTACGGGCGATGTCGCTACTACCTATGAAGGCAGCGAGATTGGTGCCGGCGCTATCACCATCGGTAGCGGTAGCGAAGTCGGTGGCTCGGTAAGCACTTACACCGGTGCAGTTACAGTTGGGACTGATGCAAAAGTTGACGGCAACGTCACTGCCAACGATGGTGCCCTTTCAATTGGGGTTGGCGCAAATATTGGCGCTAGTGTCTGCTCCGGCAACTCCGGCGCTATCACCATCGGGGCTAGCGCAAACGTTGGTGGCAATGTTGAAACCGCCACAGCAGGCGCTATCACTGTTGGCGCTCTGGCTAACGTCACGGGCGGGGCCACTGTCCACAAAGCTGGCGCTCTAACAATTGGGGCTAATTCAACAGTCGGCGAGAGAATTAGCATAAGTTGCGAAGTTGTTAACCCCCCCATGTCACTACCACGAATAATATCGCGCCAGTGGCGTCAAATTTTTATGCGTTAGCAGGAAAAATACCCCCCTGCACTCAATCAGGAGTATGTTTCATGCGGTTTAATGTCCACTCGAATAAACCTTCACCGTGGCGGTTTAGTTCCGGGTTTACTTTGATCGAGCTCATGATCACGGTGGTAATCGTCGGAATTTTAGCCAGCATAGCGCTGCCGTCTTATACCCAGTATATAGCGCGCGCAAAGCGGGTGGACGCCCGAACCCAGTTGTTGCAGGTTGCCCAGTTTATGCAGCGTTTTTATGCTGCCAATGACAGTTTTAAAAAAGATCGCGCCGGCAACGATGTGATCGATCAAATTCCAGATAGCCTAAAGCAGTCGCCTGCAGATGGAAGCGCGATCTATCAGCTTTCGATTCCAACGGCAACGCTGACTGGTGTCGGTTATGAACTCAGAATGGCTCCGGTTACCGGCGGATCGATGGGTGCCGATTCGTGTGGAACTTTTGCCCTGACCTCAACCGGCGTGCGCGGTGTTTTAGTCGGCGGTTCAGCCGGCGACGCAGCCCTGCGAAACACTTGCTGGAGATAAGCAATGCGGTTTCATTCCATGGGCGCACAGGCTGCAAGCGTTATATTTCAACGAACTGGAGCATTAGATGCTGGACCTTGATAGGTTTATCGTTGAATTGGACCGTCTGATTACAACAGTACATTTTACGATGAGGTCTACTGTAATGAGGGAGGAAGGCGTCAATGCAATCAGTGGCGTATCCCTAAAAGCTGCAAAGATAATCCAGCCTTCCGTTCACAATGACATCGTTCTCTCAACCGCATAGTTGTTATTCGACGGTAAAAGCTTTGAGTCATCCGGGACCACACACGAATATCTCAGTCAGTAAAACTTGGTTGCCACTTTTCAAGAGCACATTGATCAGCAGTTGCAGGAACCTCGGATTAAAATGCTGAAATTAAAGAAAAAGATCAATGTTAAAGATTACCGTGACCTAGTAATCGCGGATAACGACAAAGCTACCATTGCTGGCCAAAATCCGGTCTCCAAACATCAAATTGAAACCGAAATCCTATCGGACTTACTCAGAGCGTCGCGGTCACTGTTGTTTGGCATACGGTTAAAAGTCGCTAGGGAAAATGGGGAGGGCAGTTTTCTCGTAACTTATGGCAACGTGGACCGTTGCGGTGTGGGGCGAAAGTTCGTACAGCGAATCAAGAAAATATAACCAGTGCAGGCAAGGGATGCTCCTGACGTCTCGCCCCTACTACAAACGTTATGTCTCTTGCAGTTTTTTATCATTCATACACTATAGGATTAACCAATGAAACAAAAAAACTTAAAATCAATTTTTATTACGATTATTATTTTATTTTTTACCGCCTGTTCATCAATTGATTATAAAGTAAATTCAATTAACGGTAGTGAGTTAAAAGATAAAATCCCACTTAAAAATTCTAAAATTTATATTGTAAATGGCGGAGATGGTAGAGAAATGTCTTATCTATCATTTGGTAATTCAGATGAAATTGCGAAAGGAAGTGGTTTTTCAGCATTAAAAATTGCTAGTGATAACCTATCTAAATATACTGCTAACGTAGTTTCAGAAAAAGAAATTTTACTTGAAGATAAAGCGTTAGAAATTGGGGCTATAAACCAGAGCGATTATTTAATTTACTCACGTGTAGAGCAGTGGAGTGACCCTCTTGGAATAAACTGTCATAGTCATTATTATGATGAGGCGTCTGTATTGCTATCTATATATTCGGTGAAAGATGAAAAGTTAATAGATACATCACGCCTTTCATCTAAAAGTTGCCCGTTTAAAATGAATGGCATTCCTGTATCCACAGGGTCGCCAGAAAAATTATATAGTGTCCTTTTTTCTAAGTGGCTTGATGAAAAATTTAAAAGATAATCAACAAGGATATACAGAGATTTCACATTCAGATAGACGTTGAAGAAAAAATAGTCAATAGAATAAAAAGGGTCCACAAGCCATAAAAAGTTGCTCCACTTGACGCAGCGGTTTGCGTTCCTTTTTTTGAGCACTGGCTGCGCTCATTGTTGCACGAAAACCCATTACAACCTCTGCGGAAATGAACAAGGCGTTATGCGACCCAATGTCCCATGTAGGATAGCTACTAGCGATGGACAGGATATGACAGAAACAATGATAGTTTCTGGGCGCTGTGAGTGTGGCGTACTTGAACTGCATGTCAAACATGCATCAGTTGTGCAATTAATATGTCATTGCAGGTTGTCGTCAACTACCAGGATCAACTCCAGCCTGGCATCTTCGAGTACCTGGTTTATTACCTGATAGAACACAAGCTGCATCTGTCGGTGTTTCATCCCAAGTACCGCAACGACAATACTGGCCTACGGTCCTATGATCCTGCCATTCTGTTTACTTACTCTAAGGGTGTCATCACCGGCCGCGAGATCCAGTGGCATAGGTGCCGGGGTCAGGTCTTGTGTTTTGCCCCCGGCTTGCCCTTTCGTTTTAGTCCTCTCAGTTTATTCTGCCGCAATTAGAATCACTGAAGGAGCCGGGGAATGGCCAAACTGCGGCGACTGGAATTTACCGGTGCGTTTTATCATGTGACGTCTTGCGGAAATCGGCGCGAGACGGTTTTTACCCTTATGATAGCCGCGCGCCTTTGCGTCAGTTTTCGACGAAGTGTGTGATGCCGTCAACGGGCGATGGGCCGGCTAGATATCCAGGCAGATTTTGCCGAAATGCTGGTTGGTTTCCTGATACTTGAACGCTTCGACAATCTCGCTCAAAGGGAAGTGACGATCAATAATCGGGCGCATGCCATTGGTATCAATAGCACGGATCATGTCTTGCTGCTGACTGCGACTGCCCACCAGCACACCTTGCAGGCGTACTTGCTTGATCAGTGCCGGTACAAAGTTCATTGCACCGCTTACGCCACTCAATATCCCGATAATCGAGATGTGACCAGCAACCCGGATTGCAATCATCGATTGCTCGAGTGTTGCCGGGCCGCCGACTTCGATGATGTGATCGACACCCCGGCCACCCGTCAGAGCGCGTGCCGTGTCGCCCCAGTTAAGGTTTTTGCGATAATTGATCACATGATCAGCGCCCAGCGCTTTCAGACGTTCGAGTTTTTCATCGCTTGAAGAGGTAGCGATGACGGTAGCACCGGCCATTTTGGCGAACTGTAGGGCAAAAATAGAAACGCCGCCAGTGCCTTGGACTAGCACAGTGTCGCCTGGCTTGAGTGAATCATCGGCCATCAAAGCACGCCATGCGGTCAGTCCGGCGGTGGTTAGCGTTGACGCTTCAGCGTGGCTGTAGCCTGCAGGGGCGAGGGTGAACGAGGTGGCTTTGGCCGTCACTTGTTCACGGGCGTAGCCGTCAATGCCATCACCTGGCACCCCGACAAAGCCTTCAACCAGTGGTGTGCCGTCGATCCACTCCGGGAAGAATGTGCTTACGACCGAGTCACCAACTTTGAATTCAGTGACATCCGGGCCGACGGCGATGACTTCACCCGCGCCATCGGCCATGGGGATGCGTTTTTCGCTGGGGCCCCACATGCCGCTGACCACCGCGAAGTCGTGGTAGTTGAGCGAGTTGGCGTGAAGGCGCACGGTGATTTCGCCACGCGCTGCGGCGTTGACGTCGCTGCTGCTAACAACGACCTTTTCATAGCCGCCGCCAGGTTGGACGAAGATAGTTTTGATGCTCATGGGGTTCCCTTATATTTTTGAATTACGCAAAATAACGAAATGAATGGTTAAAAATTACAACTCGATGATCAGCTTTGCTACAAAGCCAGTAATCACCTGCTCATTGCGCCGGTAGTAGGTCCACTTGCCAATGCGAGTGCTTAGCACGAAGCCTGCACGTTGCAGGATGGCCAAGTGCGCAGACGCGGTAGAGGGTGAAAGCCCGGCCTTGTGTTGCAAGTGGGTCACGCATACCCCAATAGCAGGATCGCCATGATCCTGAGGTGGGAAATTATTGAGCGGGTCTTTGAGCCACTCCATCATTTGCATGCGAGTGTCATTACCCAGAGCCTTGATCTGTTCGAGTATCATAGTGGGTAATATTACGCTTTTTTACGAAATGATCAACACGTAATTTATGAGGCGTGAGGCGCTGGGGTCAGGTCTTACGTTTTGCGCCTGCCTTGCCATTTCGTTGTAATCGTCACACCCGGTCAATGATCTCGCACAACGCGTCTAGCCCATCTGTCAGGGCAGCTGGCCCGGGTTGAAGAATCAGGGGTGACTTAATTTCGTAGAGGTGGTTGTTCGCCACGGCAGGGATAGCTTCCCAGCCGGATCGCCCGGCCACTTGATCCGGGCGAAATTTACGCCCGCACCAGGAGCCGATGATGATATCCGGCTTGCGGTTTACGACCTCTTCGGGATTCTGAATGATTCGTTCCTTGGCACCGGGTTCGGCTGCTTTTTCAGGAAAGATATCTTCGCCACCCGCGATGCCAATCAGCTCTGATACCCAGCCTATGCCGGTGATCATGGGGTCGCCCCACTCTTCGAAGTAGACGCGCGGGCGGTTTGTTCTGATCCTTTCGAGCCGGACTTGCTCAACCCTGGCGGCCAGCTGTTGGGCGTAGGCGTCTGTCTTGGCGGAGAGGCCCAGCATGCCGCCAAGGGTTCGGATCATGGACAAAATTCCGGCCACGGTACGTTGATTAAAGACGTGTACGGCCACGCCATTCCGCACCAGCTCGGCAGCGATATCCGCCTGCATGTCCGAGAACCCCAGGACCAGATCCGGCTTCAGCTCCAGGATTCGCCCGATCTTGGCGGAGGTGAAGGCGGAAACCTTGGGCTTTTCCTTTCTGGCCCTTTCGGGCCTGACTGTGAATCCGGAGATGCCAACGATCCGATCCTCCGCGCCGATGGCGTAGAGTGTTTCCGTTGTTTCCTCAGTGAGGCAGACAATGCGTTGGGGATAATTCATGGCTGCATATTCCTTTGTACACCGCATTCCCTGGCAGGGCGGAAAATCGTGAGGTGGGCCAGGGTCTTTTCAAGGGCGTAGATACGTATAACATTCAAAGAAATTGAGAGGCTGGAGGAATAATGTCAAGAAATATTGTTTTGATTGGCGGCACAACTGGGATTGGTAAGGCTTTGAAAGAGAACTTGGAAAAAACCGATGTCCATCTTTACATCGCTTCCCGGAGTGCGACGTCGCGGCTCGAAAGCGGCGAAAACATTACAGTCGCTGATATCGATGCGACAGACGATTCTGCAGATTGGTCATTTTTGCCGGAAGAGATACACGGGGTGGTGTATTTGGGTGGAAGCATTAATCTGAAGCCCTTTCAGCGACTGAGCAACAAAGATTTTATAGAGGATTTTAATGTAAACGTCATTGGCGCGGTAAATACCATTCAGGCGTCGCTTCCGGGTATGAAAAAAGCCGGAAGTGCCGCTATTGTTCTTTTGAGTACTGTCGCGGTACAAAGAGGACTCACCTTTCACGCTTCGGTGGCAGCAGCCAAAGGTGGGGTAGAGGGTCTGATAAGGGCACTGAGTGCCGAGCTTGCACCAACGATTCGCGTAAACGGAATTGCACTCTCACTGACCGATACGCCAATGGCGGATCGCTTGCTCGGCAGTGACTCAAAAAAAGAAGCTGGAAATAAACGCCACCCGCTCAAAAGGTATGGAAAGCCCGAAGACATCTCTGAGGCAGCCTCATTTTTGCTTAGTGAAAAAGCATCCTGGATTACCGGGCAGATATTGGGTGTAGATGGCGGAATGTCGACCATTCAAAACCTCTGATTCATTTCTCGTGAAAAGGAGCCCGGGAAGGAAGCGGGCTTTCTGGGTTTCAGCTGCCACTTGGTGCACAGGAGGGGACAATCTTCTCAAGCGCAGCCCGGATGGCAACTGGAATGGGTGTTGAGGTATTGTCGGTACGGTTCACAAATACGTGTACCAATTGCCCAATGGCAGCGGCGTCAGGTTCCCCTTCGCAGAAAATGGCCACCTCATAGGTCACTGACTTGCTGCCCAGCTTGCTCACACGAAGTCCCACTTCAATCGCATCAGGGTAGGCGATGGGTTTTTTGAACTGACAGTTTGAACTGACGATAAAGCCAACCACCGGCGCGTTGTGAATATCGAGCCCGCCCTCTTCAATGAGGTAACGGTTGACGGCGGAATCAAAGTAGGAATAGTAGGTTACATTGTTCACATGACCGTAGATGTCGTTGTCCATCCATCGAGTGGTGATCGGATAAAAAATCGAAAAGTTTGAGCGGTTCAAGGCATTACTCCCTGTGTTAATCATCGAATAGAATTACTTGCCGAATGGCCTTGCCAGCGGCCAGTGCTTCGAAGCCTTCGTTGATCTGCTCCAGCCGGAGCGTAGCGCTTAGCAGTTTGTCCACCGGGAGTTTTCCTTGGCGGAACAGGCTGACGTAGCGAGCAACGTCCCGGACTGGCACGCAGCTGCCCACGTAACTGCCTTTCAGGGTGCGCTCCTCTGCCACTAAGCTAACCTGCTGGATGGCGACTTTTTTGTCCGGATGAGCTAGGCCACCGGTAACTGTGGTTCCACCCCGGCGTGTGACCTGATAGGCAAATTCCAGGGCTTTTTCCGAGCCAGCCATTTCGATGGCACAGTTGACGCCGCCATTAGTGAGTGCTTTGATAGTATCCACGCAGCCGTCTTCGGCTGAGTTGAATGTGTGGCTGGCACCGAGTTCTTTTGCCAGAGCGAGTTTGCTGTTGTCCAGATCGATGGCGATGACTTCGCCAGCACCAGCCACCAGAGCGCCAAGGACACTGTTCAACCCTACGCCACCCAGTCCGATCACGGCCACTGTTTGTCCGGCTTTGATGTCGGCAGAGTTGATGACTGCGCCGACACCGGTCAGTACCGCACAACCGAACAGGGCAGCATGGTGAAAGGGCAACGACGCATCGACTTTTATCAGCGAAGTTCTTGATACCACAACATGGTCGGCAAAGGCAGACACGCCGAGATGATGGTTAATGGATGTGCCGTCTGCTCGGTGCATGCGGTGAGAACCGCTGATCAAGGTGCCGGCGTTATTGGCTTTGGCTGCCGGCTCACATAACGCTGGCCGGCCTTCGGCGCAGGGCGCGCAATGGCCGCAGCTTGGCACGAATACGGTAATTACATGATCCCCTAGCTTCAGATCATGAACACCGTTACCTAAAGCTTTCACCACTCCCGCCGCTTCGTGGCCCAGTGCCATCGGTACCGGGCGGGGCCTGTTTCCGTCAATCACAGACAGGTCCGAATGGCAAAGGCCTGCAGCTTTGATCTGCACCAGTACCTCGTGATCGCCGGGTGGGTCGAGAACCAACTCTTCAATAATCAGAGGCTGGGTGTCGCTATAAGGACGCTGAGCGCCGATAGTTTGGAGGACGGCTGCGCGGATTTTCATTGAGCTTCTCCCTTTGTTTGATGTGCGTTCGAAATAGACGCACGTTACTAAAAACCTGATGGGTTAGGACGATAGGATTCGAACCTATGTCTTTTGCCTCTGAGCAAGAGGGCGTTGATGACTCGCTTGTCCAGTCAGCGTTCGTTCGAAGAGTTCCAGGAATTCGTCAGCTACTTCGTCGGCTGTTTTGCGACCGTCGTCGCGATACCAGAGTGGCATCCAATTGAGAGCACCCAGTGTGTAAAGTGTAGCAAGTTTAGCGTCGCACGCGCCGATGGTGCCATCGGCGATTCCTTCCTGAATAATTTCCACCGTTGCTTTCGAAATTTTTGCGCGCCGCTCGATCACGAGATCCTTTTCGGGGTTTTTCAGCGAGCCGACGTCCACCAGCACCGGACAGGTGCCAAATTCGCCGAAAATACCCTGCATATACCGTCGGCAGTAAATCAAAAATTTTTCAAGACCGGTAGAGCCGGTTGCGTGCGCGAGCCGCAATGCTTCTTCGCCGTGGTTCATGGCGTGCATGTGGAGCTCGAAAAGGATCTGTTGTTTGTTCTTGAAATACCGGTAGAGAGTGGGTTTGGTGATCTGCAGTGCCTCCGCCACGTTGTCCATTGACGTGTTCGCGTAACCCCCGCGGTTAAACGCAGACGCCGCGACGCTCAGAACGGCATCACGCTTGCTCTCCCACACGAGCTCCCGGTCGAAGGGTGATCGGCCCACTTTCTTTTGAGCGAGTTGTCGCTCTGTTTTCTGTTTTATATTCATGTCTACAGTCCTCTGGGCCACTCTGCTTAATCGTGAAATGTCTGTGTGAGCTTTCCTTGCCATTCGATACTCTCCAGTGATAAGTTCGTACTAACAAGTATAACAACTTACTAAAGAGTATTAAAAGATGAACCTTGCCGTAACATTACTGACGGTTGCGAGGCGACTTCCCAACCATCTGGCGGTAACAGAGGCAGACTCCACTCTTACGTATGAAGAATTAGCGGCGCGGGTTTTGGCCATCGCAGGAAATCTCCGTGGGAGAGGCTTTGCACCCGGTGATCGGATTGTGTTGTGCATGGAAAACAGCACTGCGTTCTTCGAAATGCTCTATGGGATCTGGGCAGCAGGGCTGTGTGCCGTGCCGGCCAACGCAAAGCTCCACCCTCTGGAAGTGCGTCATATCGTGGAGAACGCCGGTGCGCGGATGTGCGTGATCAGTTCTTCATTGGAGTCTGGTCTTCGCCCGGCAATTCCGGAAGGTGTTCAAATTGTTGTCGCCGGGGCCGAAGATTACCGCAACCTTTTGAGCGGACCGGCGACGGCTGTTGTCGAGCGGGCTCCAGAAGATCCGGCCTGGATTTTCTACACGAGCGGCACTACCGGCCAGCCAAAGGGTGCGATCCTGTCGCACCGAGCGCTGCTCGTCATGTGTCACTGCTACTACGCCGACATCGACCACCTTGACGAACGCGACACAAACTTGCATGCAGCGCCGCTATCTCACGCCTCTGGACTCTATGCTCTGCCTCATATCGCGCGCGGCGGTCACCAGGTCATCCTGAGTGGTGGCTTCGACCCGGCGCGGGTATTCGTTGCGCTTGAGCAATATGAAAACGTTACGCTTTTCTGCGTGCCAACAATGGTTTCGCGCCTTGTCAGCGCCGCTGAGACTCGGCAACTCGACAGTCGAAACCTGAAAACGCTCTGTTTTGGCGGAGGCCCGATGTACTTCAGGGATCTGCAAAAAGCCCTGTCCGTTTTTGGGCCCAAGCTCTTTCAAGTGTTCGGCCAAGGAGAGTCACCCATGACAATCACCGGGCTTTCGAAGGCGCAACACGCTGATACGACACACCCCCGGTACGAAGCACTCCTCGCATCAACTGGGTTCCCACGCACTGGGGTTGAAGTGCGCGTGGTCGGCAAGGAAAACCGAGATCTGCCGCATGGAGAAATCGGCGAAATCCTGACGCGCAGTGATTGCATGATGCTCGGCTATTGGGGTAATCCCGAAGCAACTGCAAGCGCACTGCGGGAAGGCTGGCTGCATACGGGCGACCTCGGGTCCTTGGACGAGAGCGGATTTTTGACGCTTCGAGATCGCTCCAAGGACATGATCATCTCTGGCGGCTCCAATATTTATCCGCGCGAGATTGAGGAGGTGCTGCTACAGGAACCGGGCGTTGTTGAAGTTTCCGTGGTGGGCCGCCCGCACAAAGAGTGGGGCGAGGAGGTGGTGGCTTTCGTTGTAATCAAGCCAGGTGAGGACGTAACGGCGGAACAACTCGACGCGATCTGCCTTGAACACATCGCCCGTTTCAAACGGCCTAAGGACTACCGCTTCGTCGAGAGCTTACCGAAAAATAATTACGGTAAAGTCCTGAAGACGGAATTGCGAAAGCATCTAAATGAGGATGCAACGCACCCGGAGGAATGCCCATGACCCGAGGTGTTAATGTCATCGGAATCGGCTCGACCCGGTTCGGCCCGCAACCGAACAAAGGAATCGTGCAACTCGCCATCGAAGCAGCCGAGGCAGCCATCCGCGAGAGTGGCATCGAACGAGAGCGCATTGGCGCGCTCTACTTCGGAAATTTCATCAGTGGACCGCTCACAGGCCAAGAGGTTTTAGCCGGAATTGTCGCAGACAATCTTGGTCTCCCGAATATTCCCTGCACCAAGGTTGAGGGCGCATGCGCATCGGGTGGGATCGCCTTCCGACACGCGAGGCTCGCCGTGGAGAGTGGGCAATGCGATGCCGCTTTGGTCGTGGGTGCAGAGAAGATGACACAAGCGCCGTCGGCAATGATCACGGCGGCGCTGAACTGTGCCATGGACAATCGCAGTGACGGCGTTTCAGGACTGACCTTCCCCGGTTTTTTCGGCATGGCATGGCGGCTCTACGAGCAGAGATATACGCTGACGCGCGCCCAAGTATCGGCCGTCGTTCGCAAGAATAAAGCGAACGGTTTGCTCAACCCGATTGCGCAGATGGGGCGTGCTCTGAGCGATGAAGATATAGAGCAATCACCGTTCATCTGCGATCCGATGCGTCTGTTCGACTGCTGTCCAACGTCCGACGGTGCCGCAGCTCTTGTCCTTGCGGCAGACGAACTGGTTACAACGGGTGGCGCGGTGCCTGTGCGCATACTGGCCTCGGCACAGACACGTGGGGCCGCCCGGATTGCAGGACACGCCGATCTTTGTAGCTTTGACGCGACAGTGTCGGCCGCAAATCGTGCTTTCAAGGAAGCCAAAATCGACCGTTCGCACATCAATATAGTCGAACTCCACGACTGCTTCTCGATCGCGGAGATTCTCGACAGCGAGGATCTGGGACTCATCCCGCGAGGCCAAGGGGCGCAGTGGGCCAAAGAAGGCAGGACCGCTGTTGGTGGCGAACTTCCCATCAACCCGAGCGGAGGGTTGCTTGCCAAGGGCCACCCTGTGGGTGCCACTGGGGTCGGGCAGATCTATGAGATGGTCCTGCAACTGCGCGGTGACCATTCGAATCAAGTGAAGGGCGCAGCTTTCGGGCTGACACATAACTTGGGTGGAACCGGCGTTGCTTGCACGGTCAACATCTTTGGGAGGCACGATGCTTAAGCAAGAGGCAGAAGACCACCAGGTCAAAGCGCTGCGCTGCGAGAAGTGCGGGACGCTCGACCCCGGGCCGAGAGAGCTCTGCCCAAAATGCCATTCAGCCGAGCTGACGGACATTTCCGTTTCGGGCGTTGGGACATTGCTTTCCTGGACCACCATTCGGCGCCCTCCCACTGCCTTCCGCGAAGAAGGGCCATACCACATTGCCGTGGTTGATCTGGACGCGAAGCTGCGGGTGACGGCACGTCTAAATGCACCGTCACTCGAAGTCTCTCCTGGCACGCGTGTCAGATGTATTGGCACCAAAAACGATGTTCCGATTTTTCAGGAGACGGGTGCATGAGCCAAGAAATTCTTTTTGAGCGTGACGGCCGTGTCGCGATCATCACTATTAACCGCGCAGACAAAATGAACTCACTCGACTTCGCTGCGAACGATGAACTGGTCGAGGCTTGGCGCGAGTTCGATGCAGATGACAACTTGCAGGTCGCCGTTGTGACTGGAGCCGGCGACAAGTCATTCTGCGCGGGCGCCGATCTCAAGACCTACACCATGGATTTCGCTAATCGACCAGCCCCTGAATTTCGCTCTCGTTACACGAATGGGCTTGGCATTGGCGGCATAACGAGAGGAATGGAAATCTACAAGCCGATTGTTGCGGCCATAAATGGCTTTGCGATCTCCGGTGGTCTCGAGCTGGCCCTGGCTGCAGACATCCGCTTTTGTTCTCCGAACGCCGAGTTTGCTCTCCAGGATGTTAAGTGGGGGTTTCATGCCTGCGATGGTGGCTTGATCCGGTTGCCGCAGATCGTCGGTCACGGCAATGCGATGGAGCTAATTTTGTCGGGCGAACGCATCAATGCGGAACACGCCTTGCGCATCGGCCTTGTCAATCGGATCTGTCCGCAGGATCAATTACGGCAGAATGCCTGCGAGTACGCGGAAATGCTGGCCAAGCGGGCACCTTTGCCGCAGCGGTTTGCAAAGGAAGTGATGAGACGATCAGTAGGCCTGCCGATGGAAGAGGCACTAAGGCTGGAATCGAGATCTTTCTATGACCTCGGTGGAACCGAGGACATAGCGGAGGGTACAACTTCTTTTCGTGAGAAGCGGGAGGCAAATTTCAAAGGCAAATAATGTTCACCAATATTGTGTTTGCAGAGCTCCAAAAGTTGATGGAGCCGAAGCAATCTGCGATGCAAACAATAAAAAAAGGAAATAAATATGAAGTCTATATTGAAAGCGATAGCTATCGGGGTTGCCACTACCCTGGGTTCGGCCTCGGCGCTGGCATTAGACGTCAAAGTCGGTGTCATCCAGGGCCTAAGTGGTCCGCCGGCGATTGTAGATTTCGGCGAAAGCTACCTGCAAGGTATTCGAATGGCGCTGAAGGAATACAAGGCTGAAGGCGGTATCGCAAATATTGAATTGATTGTCTACGACGACGAAGCCAACCCGCAGCGAGCCGTTAGCTTCACGCAACGCCTTATCCAAAACGACAAAGTGTCTGCTGTGATGGGGACGGTCAACAGCGGCAATGTCATGGCTTTTGCCCCGATTTTGCAACGCGCTGGCATTCCGCTCATCGCCGGTCCTTCGATCGCGACCGGCATCACAACCAAGTTCATCGACGAAGACCCAAGCTTCATTTTCCGTTGTTCAATGGTTGAGAAGTTCCAGATCGACAAAATGCTCGATTGGGGTATCGCGAACTTTGACAAAATCGGCCTCCTGCATTCGACCACCGGTTACGGTAGCTTTGCCGCTGACGAGATCCAGAAAGGTATGGAAGAGCGTGGCGTGCAACTGGTCGCAATTGAAGCGGCAGCGCCTGGCATCAACGACCTGACACCACAGATGATCCGCCTGCGTGACGCCAACGCAGATTTGGTGTTGAACTTCCATGAATCCTTCGAGCTACCGTATCGCGCTTTACCCCGCATCGACTACAAGCCAACCTTCGCGGGCAACTGGGGCCTGTCGTCAGAAAAAGTTATCGACATTGTTGGACGTGACGCAATCGAGGGCACGGTGATGGGCCAGGCGCTCGACCTGAGCGATCCCAAGGCGGCTGCGTTTGACGAACGGATGCGTGCAGAGTTCGGCACAGCTTATCGCTGGCCTGTATTGGCAGCCCTTGGCTATGACGGCGGACGCATCATGTTTCAGGCGATCGAGAATGCCGGCTCAGATGATCCGGCAGCAATCCGCGACGCTATCGAGTCGATTGAGGGAGTTGACGCGATCTCATCGACCCCGGACAAACCCTTCTCGGCCAAAGATCACGAGTGCCTCGACCCCGAACACGTCTTTCTCGGTGTGTGGCGTGATGGTCGCGTTGTCCGCCTCGAATAAGCGTGCTTGCTTTGTCCGATGCAAGGCCGATCAGTTTTCCTATCAATGACCCGATCAGCGGGGGCGCAGATGCTAGACACATATCTCCAGATTCTTGTTAGCGGATTGGCTATGGGAGCAATTTATACACTCACAGCCAAGGGGCTTTTCATTGCCCACCTCGCGACGCACAAGTTGAACTTCGGCCAGGGGGACTTCCTTATGGTCGGGGCTTTCCTCTCCATGTCGATGATCCTGGCCGGGATTCCGGTGCTGCTTACCGCTCTTCTGGTTCTTATCGCCATGGGCCTTCTAGGGTGGGGGCTTGAGCGGTTCGCCATTCGCCCGTTGGACCGTTTTGGTCTTGGAGCTGGGGGCGGCACCTATTCCTGGATCCTGACGACTGCAGGCGTTGCACTCATTCTGCAAAACATCGCAGAGTTAGTCTGGGGAAAATCGTCTCATTACTCGCCGCCTCTGTTTTCAGAAGGACGCGATAACGTTATCGAGATTGCTGGAATCAACCTTTTTGCTGAGGAGATCTTCGTCATCGGTTTTGCCACAGTGGTGGTTGTGTTCTTTTACTACATGTTGTTTCGCAGTCGTTGGGGGCGCGCCGTTTACGCTGTCGCCTTCAATCCTGAGGCGGCAATGCTTTTGGGCATTGATGTTCGGCGCACAGTCGTACTCGTTTTTGTGCTGGCGTCGCTGCTCGCTGGCATCTCAGGAATACTGATTGGCCCCTTGATCACTATTCATCCCCACATCGGTCTTACATTCACGATCAAAGCGCTCGCAGTTGCGGCGATTGGAGGTTTCTCGAACCCGATAGGCATTCTGATCGGCGGCCTATTGTTTGGTGTGACGGAAGCTTTTTCCAACTATTTCGACTCCGCATTTGGTGATCTCTATCCACTTATCTTCGTCCTAATCTTCCTGGCTTTTCGGCCCAGCGGGCTGTATGGCGAGGCAAGGGCTGACGTGCGTTAACCAGGGGAGGTTCAAATGAAACGTTTCGTTTACATATTGATGGCGATCGCGATCGGAGTTTTCCCGTTAGTGGTTGAGAACACCTTCTACGTCTATCTGGCCCAAACGGTTGCCTTTACGTCGATAGCCGTCATTGGTTTGAATTTTCTGCTGGGCTTGTCGGGGCAGATGTCGCTCGGACAGGCAGGCTTTTATGCGATAGGCGCTTATGCCAGCGCTATTCTTGCCACCGACTATGGCTGGCCGCTTTATGCCGCTATTCCGTTCGCACTCATTGTATCGGGAATAGCCGGCGCGCTTGTTGGGTTAGTGGCCATGCGAACACGTGGACTTTACCTTGCAATGGCGACGCTGGCATTTGGCTTTATCGTCGAGATCGTGGCTCAGCGTTGGGTCGATCTGACTGGCGGAACAATGGGACTCATGGGCGTGCCGACCCTCGACTTCGGTGATTTTCGTATGGGACCGACTTATTTCTTCTGGGCGGCCGGCTTCGCATGGTTGTTTGTCCAAATTGGGAGTGATTACATTTTTGCATCACGATGGGGTCGGAATCTGCTGGCCATCAAAGACAGTGAGAGCTTCGCTCGGACCGTCGGCCTGAATGTGCCGGTCTGGCGCACCGGGGTTTTTGTCCTCAGTGCCATTCTGGCGGGGCTGGCAGGGACATTTTTCGCCCATCAGAACGGCTTTGTCAGCAGCGATGCCTTTTCAATTCAGCTGACGCTCGCCTTACTGGTGGCGGTCGTCATCGGTGGTCTGGGTCGTAGCTACGGACCGGTGCTGGGTACGGTCATCTTACTGGCGATCGACGAAGGTTCGGCTTCGTTGCACAATTTCAGTCTGATGATCTACGGTAGCATTCTCCTTCTTGTTCTTTTGGGCTTCCCAGAGGGGGCGACAGGCCTTATTCGCAAGCTGATGCCGTCGGGACTGCTCCGGGCGCTCATGGTGGCGCCAAGTGCGCCCGTGGCCGCGTCTCTTGAAGAGGTGTTTTCCCAAAAGCGATGCGGCGAATCTGTCGGCTTGTCGGTGGAGGCTATTTCCAAGTCTTATTCGGGCATTCTTGCTGCACAAAGTGTCAGTCTATCTGTCGCACCCGGGACGGTCCACGCTCTGATCGGGCCGAATGGCGCGGGTAAGTCAACTGTGATTAATGTGATTGCGGGGCTTTACGACGCTGACAGCGGACGGGTTTTGATCGGTGATACCGACCTGACTAAGCTCCCGGCGCATAAACGAGCGCGACTTGGTCTTGCGCGGACATTCCAAAACCTTCAGTTGATTGGAAGTCTTCCAGTGCTCGACAATGTGCTTCTTGGCATGGAATGTGATGCCCGACATACCGGCGGTTTCTTGCGCTGGCTGGTCGATCCGAATTACGAGCGTGTTGCGCGTGGGCACGCGATGTCTATCTTACAGTTCTTTGGCATTGCAGAGTTTGCAGGCCACTATCCTGATGACCTGTCTTATGGCCACCGCAAGCTGGTGGAGTTGGCGCGTGCCGTCGCTCAACACCCGAAGGTGATGTTGCTCGATGAGCCAGTCGCCGGGATCAATACCCATGAAGTGAAGGAGATCGGGCAGGGGATTCTGAAGCTGCGCGAGTTAGGGATCACCGTGCTGTTGGTGGAGCACAATATGGAGTTTGTTATGCGCGTATCGGATCGCATCACTGTGCTCGACTATGGCCAAGTGATCGCCGATGGCGTTCCGGCTGAAGTTAGGGCCAATTCTGACGTAATTGAAGCCTATCTGGGCGTGGAAGGGGAGACAGCATGAGCTCAACCCCACTGTTGAAAGTGGACGCGATTGACGCCTCCATCGGAGCGATCAATATCCTACATGGCGTCTCGCTATCGGTTGCGTCTGGTGAATTGGTGACCGTTATCGGTGCCAATGGTGCCGGCAAGACGACTCTTCTACGCGTGATTTCCAACGTTCTGAAACCGCGCGCTGGCCAGGTAGAGTTTGATGGTGTGTCGACGACCGAGGTTGATGCGTATCGCTTGGCGCGTCGCGGGCTCATTCATGTTCCACAGGGCCGACAGATTGTTCCGACGCTGAGCGTCTACGACAATCTGATTATCGGGGCCGAATGCTCAGAGATCGTCAACTCAGATGATCTCATCGAGAGCCTGGAGCGTGAGTACTCGCGCTTCCCGGTACTGCGAGAGCGGAAAGACTTGGCAGCCGGTTCCCTTTCCGGCGGCGAGCAACAGATGCTTGCTGTCTCGCGGGCCCTGATGATGCGGCCCAAGCTTCTTATGCTCGATGAGCCCTCACTCGGCCTCGCGCCGCAAATCGTCAGGATTATTCTCAACGCATTGCGTCAGCTTGCTGACGAGGGTATCGCGGTTCTATTAATCGAACAGGTGGCCATGGCTGCGCTGTCCGTTGCCGACAATGCCCACGTTTTGCGAAACGGTAAAATCGCTCTCTCTGGTACCGCTTCTGACCTGCGTCGGGATCAGGCACTGATCGAAAGTTATCTCGGCTGATGAAGGAAACAGATGACATGAAAGCGCGCGGACTTGTGGTGAAACAGTTTGGTGACTGGCGAAACGTCGAAATGGGCAACGTCGAATTGCCGTCGGTCGGACCCAACGACATCCTTGTTGACGTCGAGGCGGTATCGCTGAACTTTCCTGATCTGTTGCTCATTGAAGGGAAGTACCAAGCCCGACCTGAGGTGCCGTTCATCGCAGGGCGCGATGCTGCGGGTGTAGTGCGTGAATGTGGGGCGGAAGTCACGCGCCATAGCGTTGGTGATCGCGTTGCAGTCCAAGTTACGCATGGCGCCTTTGCCGACAGGCTCATCGTAGCAGCCGACCGTGCGGCGCGCCTTCCGGATGCGTTGAGTTTTGCGGCCGGTGCGGCTTCGGCAACCGTTTTTGCTACGGCGCACGTCGCGCTCGATATTCGGGCCCGCTTACAACCTGGCGAACGTGTCTTGGTAGCCGGTGCTGCTGGTGGCGTCGGCACAGCGATGCTTCAGCTTTGTCGGCTGCGCGGAGGTATACCGATTGCGCTCGTATCTTCAGAACAAAAAGCAGCGTTTGTCCGGATGCAAGGGGCCGAAGCCGTAATCCGCACCGATCTTATCAGTGACCTCCACGATGGGCTGCGCCAGGCGTTGAGCGACGAGGGCTTCGACGGGGTGGACGTCGTTGCCGATGTTGTCGGCGGTGATGTATTTGACGCCAGCTTGCGCGTGCTGCGACCCGAGGGGCGCATGCTTGTGGTTGGTTTCACGTCCGGGCGCATTCCGAAAATGCGAGCGAACTATGCCCTGCTTAAGAATATTGCGATCTTAGGTTCTCCCCTCGAACACTATTTAGAGATTTCTGGTGTTGAGGTGATGCAAGCGCTTGAGAAAATCTTCGTCGAGATACCGACTAACGACCTCGAAGCTATTGTTACCGCCAGATTTCCTCTTTCGGACTTCAATTATGCTGCCGAGCAACTGATTTCCCGTAAGGTTCTCGGTAAAGAGGTCTTGATTTTAAAGGAGTCGTTGGGCTGAAAATTCTCAGTTTGAATTTTTTATATTCAACCTTACCCCGAGGAAATCTGAAGTCTTTTAGAACCATAAAGCTCGCCCGTTTTCACTGGTGGGGCGTGTCGTTTCAAACGGATGCAGGTAACGGCATCGATCCTTGATAGTATGATTTCCTCTTCTCATCCTGATAACAATCAAGTACTGCAAAATGAATGCTCCTTTTAAGCTGCGGCCTTACCAGCAGGAAGCTGTTGACGCCACGTTGAAACATTTTCGCAAATCGGATGATTCCGCCGTTATTGTGCTGCCGACCGGTGCGGGTAAAAGTCTGGTGATTGCCGAGTTGGCCCGCCTTGCCCGGCGTAAAATTCTGGTGTTGACCCACGTAAAAGAGTTAGTTGAGCAGAATCACGCCAAATACCAAAGTTATGGGTTAACGGGTGGCGTCTTCTCCGCCGGGTTAAAACGTAAGGAAAACTTGCATCAGGTGACCTTCGCCAGTGTGCAGTCAGTATCGGCGAATCTGGATCAGTTCAGAGACGAATACTCATTGATTATCATCGATGAGTGCCATCGGGTCAGTGAAGATGACAGCAGCCAGTATCAAACAATCATTGGGCTGTTACGGCAGCAAAATGACTCCCTTAAAGTGCTCGGGTTAACTGCCACACCCTATCGCCTGGGCATGGGCTGGATCTATCGTTATCACTACCGGGGCTTTGTCCGTAGCGGCAGTGATGAGCAGGACAAGCCCTTTGAGCATTGCATTTATGAGCTGTCGCTGAGCTATATGATTCATCGGGGGTATCTCACCCGGCCCGAGTTAGTTAACGCGGCGGTGGCGCAATATGATTTCTCCGTGCTGTTTCAGAACCGTTTTGGCGAATACGCCGAAAAAGACGTTAACCAGCTGCTTGGCAAGCATCGGCGCGTAACCCGTGCCATTATTGAACAGGTGATTGAGCTGGCCGTTAAGCGGCAGGCGGTGATGCTTTTTGCTGCAACGGTGGATCATGCGCGGGAAATCACCGGCTATCTACCAGAACAACAAACAGCCTTGATTACCGGCGCTACCGATCTGAATGAACGTGATTTTCTGATTCAGCGCTTTAAACAGCGGCAGTTAAAGTATCTGGTGAATGTATCCGTACTCACCACGGGCTTTGATGCGCCCCATGTGGACTTCATCGCCATTCTTCGTCCTACCCAGTCGGTCAGCCTGTATCAGCAGATTGTGGGTCGCGGTCTTCGTCTGGACGAAGGTAAACAGGATTGTCTGGTGATTGATTATGCGGGTAACAGTGTCAATCTGTATCACCCGGAAGTGGGGGAGAAGAAACCGAACCCGGACTGTGAGCCGGTGCAGGTATTCTGCCCGGGCTGCGGTTTTGCCAATATCTTCTGGGGTAAAACAGACAGTGAGGGCCATGTTGTCGAGCACTTCGGTCGCCGTTGTCAGGGGCTGCTAGGGTCTGCTGAAGAGGAAGAACCTGCAGCGCAGAACAGGCGCCCTGAACAGTGCGATTACCGTTTTCGTTTCAAGGAGTGCCCACACTGCGGTGCTGAAAATGATATCGCGGCCCGTAACTGCCAGCAGTGTAAAAAAGCCATTATTGACCCGGATGATCAGCTAAGAGACGCGCTGAAACTCAAAGATGCCATGGTGATCCGTTGCGCCGGGGTTACATTAAGCGCCCATAATGGCAAAAACGAGAGCAAACTGAGAATCACCTATCACGGTGAAGATGGGGAAGAACTCAGCGAGTCTTTTGATTTCAGCAAACCGGCACAGCGCAAGGTCTTTAACAAACTGTTTGGCCGGCGTTTAGCGAATAGCCAAGCCCCGCAAGAGTTCAGCAGGATTGAACAGGTGCTTGAGATACAAGCCTTGCTGCCTGCGCCGGATTTTGTCATTGCCCGCAAACAAAAGCACTACTGGCAGGTGCAGGAACGGATCTTTGATTATCAGGGTAACTATCGTAAGGCGTATTAAGCGTAAAGCCTGTTAAGCGTAAAGCCTGTTAAGCGTAAAGCCTGACTAAGTTCAGATCAGAGGGCGCTGGCCGCTTGATACCCGATTATAACTCCCGGCGATCCTGCCAAGGCTTCTCGGGAGAACTCGTATTCCGAGCTACCGCAATACGCTGGTTGGCCCGGCCGAGAATCTTTTTCTGCAGTTTCGTTTCCCAGTCCAGTGCCACCTTGTCGGTTGCGTTCCAACTGCGGTTAAACAACAGTTTGCTGGCTGCAACAGCATCCGGAGATCGCTCCGCCAGTTCTCGGGCAAAGATAAGAGCGTCAGCCATCGGGTCATCGCTGATTCGGGTAACCAGCCCCATCGCCTTTGCTTCGGCGCCATTGAAGCGACGCGCGGTCATGGTCAGCTCTTTGGCAAGATCGATAGGGATCAGTTCGCGCAGGGTCACCGCCAGGCTCATGTCTGGAATGAGTCCCCACTTACTCTCCATAACCGAGAACTCGCAGTCGGCGCTAGAGAATCGGAAATCAGCCCCCAATGCAATCTGCAAACCGCCGCCAAAGCAGTAACCGTGGGTAACGGCAATCACCGGTGCAGGCACGTCACGCCAGAGGTATCCAATATCCTGGGCGAGGTTGCTGATCTTGCGCCCTGGCTTGAAAAGTAGCTTGAGGAAGTTTATCGGGTTTCGGGAAACGGTTTTTATGTCCAGGCCGGAGCAGAAAGCCTCGCCTGCGCCACACAGAATAATAACGCGCACGCTGCGGTCTTTTCTCAGCGTTTTGGCGGCTTTAGTAACGGCATCGAACATGGGCATGTCCAGACCGTTGTATTTGTCTGGTCTGTTCAAGGTTACCGTGGCAATCCCGTCCTCGATATCGATCAGTACCCGTTCCTGTTTTTGCGGCTGTGCTTTTGGTTGTTGTGTTTTTGATTGCTCTACTTTTGGAGAGAGGCGTGCGCTCATATTGTGGGTTCCATTTATCAGTAGCGTCATGCATGGCTTCGGCTGTCAGTTGGTCGATGTTGGCTGTGACACCCGGCGCGGACTGATAGCGTGAACTGAAGTGGGTAAGTACCAGAATAGGCAACTGGGCCTGTAGAGCAAACCGGGCAACCTGTTCTGTGGAGCTCCCTTAGTTGGGCCCGGGTTCAACGCCGTCCTCGCTCAGTTTTGGGTCAACGCGAAACTGAGTAGCCAGCGGTTGCCGAGCTCAATCTTCGAAACCCGGTGTTGATGAAGGTCCGGCCGGAACAGTATGACTCTCCCAAACAGATTGAATACATTTTTTTCGCAGACGAACTCACCGCCGGTTTTGGGCTTAACCAGTACGCAATTGAGCTTGTAGAGCCGGCCTTCGGATACCATGTCCACGTGGGGAACCACCTTGTGGCCCTCCGGGTAACGCACAAGGTAAATGCTCAGGCGTTTGGAGTAGAAGAGAATCCGGGTTTTTACGTTTAATGACATCGTGAGCGTGTTCGCCTGGAAGTAAGTTGCCCGCAATTGTGCGCGTGGAGTGCGAGAATTTAAAGAGGCCTCCGCGATCGGACTTGGCGTCATCATTCGAGAACGTTAACTCGGTGTCCTATGGGTCCACACCTTCGTGGTCATGATGCTGAAACTCCGGTAACTACAGTAACTACAGTAACTACAGTAACTACAGTAACTACAGTAACTACAGTAACTACAGTAACTACAGTAACTACAGTAAACCCGTTTTGATCATGTCGAACATGTCCAGAATTCGCGCCACAAATTGGTCTTTCGGGCGAAAACTGCTTTGGGTGCTGATTGTAACGTCCCGCTGCAGGTGACCCAGTAGCTTGTGCAGGCGCCGACGATGCAAACCGACCGCCGCCTGAACTGGATCGAATATAACGCCGGAAAAAGCTGCAAACGCCGCCAATGAGCCCATGACAGCGACCATAACGCTGGCCATCGTCGCTAGCGAAGGCTCTGGTGGAAACCAGCTGTAGTACCAACCGCCGAGGGTTTCACCAAAGATAAAGTTCTGAGCTGCGAGGGTCGTTGCGAGCATGGTTGCGAGCACCACTCCGAGCCCAATGCCGCCTGGGGTAAACTTCTGGAACGCGAACGCGCCCAACACCGTGCATAAAATACTGTTGGTGATATCAGCAGACGCCGTCCGGGTCATCCGGTACTGACTGAGCGCGTCCGCGACCAGCGGTTCAATCAGGGTGCTAAACCGCTGGTGATCGACCGGCTTGCAGGTATGGCGCTCATAGACCTCCTCCAGTGCCGCAATAAGATATCCCTCCAGAATTGAGCTCTGCTGACCATTGTTCAACAGGTCCACCAGAATAAGGTGCGAGATGTGCTTTTGTACCCGGGTGGTCAAACCGGCGGGTACATGATTTGCCAGACCGTGCAGCCACATCAGTCCTGTTCGTTTGGGAACCAGGATTTTTAACAGGCATACCAAGGCGTACACCGGCGCCCAAAGTAGGTTGATGGGTGCCCGCAACATGTCCCACCCCAGCGCCATTTGGTTGGTCGCTATGGCACCGGGATAATGAAAATGCTGGTCAATAAACGTCGGTATCCGCGCCCGGCAGTCGTTAAAGTAGCGCTCGATGCCTGAGCGGATTGCCTGCTCTATCTCAACTTCGGAGACGTTTTGCTCGGGCGATGTGGCAATGGGCATAGTAACAAGCGCCTGTGCGTGAGCTTTCGTAATGATCCGCATCGACGAGATCTGGGAGGCTTCGGATACGAAAGGGTGCGCCTTTTCTGTTTCGAAATGATTTACAAAAATTAATAATTATAGTCCCAAAAAACCCGCTGATAAGTACTGTGACTTATTGTTGAGTAAACTAACTAAATCTAAAATATTGAATACAAATTAACCAACCTTTTCCGATGAGAAAGATAATGGCTTACACATCCTTCACTGCCATCAACAACAGCCGTGATTTTCGTAATCAGTACCTGCGCAAACGTTTTAGTATTTGGGTGCAAAAGCTCAAAGCGCGTCATCAAAAACGCCAGGAACTCGCCGAGCCACTTACCTTATGTGTGCCTGCGTTAGCCCCGTCTGTTAATCAAAGAGAAACAATGGATCAAGTTCGGTCTGAGAAAGATTTCGGAGCAAACAACTACGAATACGAGACCACTCGTTCAAGAAATGCTGCTTGACACTCGTAGCCCTCTGCTGTGATGAACATGACTAATCTGAAAAAGGCAGTTCATCACTGTTAATCGAATAGGCTCATACGCTTCATAACGTTATCGCGCTTGATTTTCCAATGGAACATCGCACCCGTCACATGCAGCACTATCAACGCTAAAATAATCCAGCTAAGCCACTCATGCAGCATAAAGAGCAGCTCAGAGAGCTGTTCATTCTTACCAATAAACCCGGGCAACTGCCAGAGAAAAAATTCCACCGGGAAGCCGCCGCTGGCTGTGGCGGCCCAGCCGAGTAACGGCATGGCAATCAGCGCTAAATAGAGCAAATGATGGACGCTTTTACTGACGACTCTCTCGAAGGTAGTCAAGGGCGGTACATGGTTTGGCACTGCAAAAGCTAGGCGGGTAATAACACGCAGTATCATTAGCAGTAATATCAACACACCCAGCGTTTTATGGCCGCCATAGAGCACGTTCGTCAGCGTTTTGCCTAGCAGATCGACGGCGCCGTCAAAACCCAGAAAGCCTATCGTTAGGCCGCTGGCTAAAGAGAGCAACACCACGCCAGCCACTGACCAGTGGAGTAGCCGGTGCGGATAGGCATAGCGATCCAGTGCTTGCATGCGGCGCTCCTGATGGTCATTCATTTTAGTTTAGTTTAGTCACTGAAACCGGGACAGAACTATTGTCATATTTTTTCGATTTCTAGCCGGTGTGCTCGAAAAGCAGGAGTGCTGCAATGAAAACGCTCAGCCAAGAGCTTGTGGTTCGCGTGCCCGGTATCAGGTCTTGTCCACCCCGCCTACTGCCTGATGGGCAAGCACTACTATTTTTTGATTGAAACTTGTTTTTTCAGAGGCCACCCTAAGAGAGTCTAAAGTTATTTGGCTTTCAATTGCGTGTTCCTCGGAAAAGGAAGCAGAGTGATGATAGTTGCCGCTAAATCCTTGATAGGGGCGTTTTTAGCACTGACGGTTTCGCCTGCCTGGTCTGAAATCCAGGCAGAGGGATCGCTCACTGTCTCGATTGCCGCACCGGCCTATTGGTGCCCGTACGCTTGTGATGCGGCTGGATTACGTTCGGGATTCACAGTTGATATCGCCCGTGCCGCGCTGGAGTCTGAGGGACACAAAGTCGTTTATAAAAACCTGCCCTACGACCGGGCACTGGTTGAGGCAAAAAGCGGTCGTATTGACGCCATAATGCCGACGTTCAAGAGGGAGGCCCCCAGTTTTATCTTTCCCTCATATGCAGTGTCGCTGACCGAATATTGTTTCTACGTTCCGGAGGACGACCCCCGCCGCTATAGCGGCCTGGATTCAATCGAGAACATGCGATTCGTGGCCACTTCAGGCTACAGCTATGGCGAAGATATGGACGCTTATATTTCTAACAATCAGGATGAGCGCGTCATTCTGATCGGGGGAGATGACGTCTCCAACCGACTCCGAGAGATTGTAAGAAGGGGACGCGCTGATGCACTTCTCGATGATCGGCTTCTGTTCGACTCCAGCCAGAACAGCGTTGGCTTGGTGAATGCCGGCTGTCTCGATGGACGCTATGCCGGTTACCTGGCACTTTCCCCGGAAGATCCGGACCGGTCAAGCGCCATTGCCCAGGCTTTCGATCGCGGCATTAGGACTATCCGAAAGGATGGGCAACTTTGCGATATTTTGGAAAAGTACAGGTTAGGCGTTGAAGTAGTGCTCGACCTGAGCGCAGAGTATTGCCCATCAAATGTTTTCTGAGCGGTTTCCGAGTCGAATCTGGCCGGAGCGTTGTTGCCGTTACAAAGCACCCGGCCATTCGGCTAACATTGTCATCGAACGCGCAGAAAGGATTCTGAGTTTCTTGAGCAAGGTTTGTGGCGCGATCTTATTTCCTAATCAAACAGGCTCATACGCTTCATAACGTTATCGCGCTTGATTTTCCAATGGAACATTGCACCCGTCACATGCAGCACCACCAACGCTAAAATGATCCAGCCCAGCCATTCATGCAGCATAAAGAGCAGTTCAGAGAGATGCTTCTTCCTTGAGCTCACGCAGCTTGGCGAGTTGAGCCTCGACCACGCGTAGGCGAACCTCGGTTTGAGCAGGTGTTTCTTCTGACGAGCCGGAATACAGCCGGTCGCGGTATTTTGCTCGCTTTTTTTTCAGTGCCTGTTCGAGGTGCTTCAGTTTTTTGCGCTTGAGGGATTTGCCCTTGTCGTGTCTGCGCAGTGCATCGTCGAATGTTGCGACCAAGTCTTTGAAACCCATTGCCTGAATCCTCCGTGTTCGAAGATTAGTCGGTCGGGGCGCCGTCACGAGCCCATTACGCGTCAGACGATGATGTCTGCCTGGCCTGCATCGCTCACTGACAGTGCTTCTGCGGTCCGGGCGGCTTCCACATCCGTGGCTGTTAGGAGCGCGCGTATCCCGGTTAGAATAGCATCCACTGTTTCGCTGGCATAAGCAGAATCGTTGAGCAGGGAAGTGGCCATTGCTGAGTCGATCCGCTTCGCGCCGAGGAGTTTCGTAACGCGCGCGACCATGGATTCGCGGTCCACTCGGGCACGAACAGCGATTTCGTCTAGTTCCAGTATGGCCGTGCTGGCGTGGTCAAATTTGCCCTTGTAAAACCGATGGGTTTCCCGCAACACCATCGCGACCCGCAGCCGTAGATCGTTGTACTCCCGACGGATATCGTTGTTATCCGCAACCATGTAGATAGTGAGATTCTTGCGCAGGTGTTTAACGTGCTTGATGGCCTCCACCATCTCGCCGGCGGCGTGCTGCAGGCGGTACAGTGATTCGGTGGAACTGGCAGACGATATTCGCGTCATTCGCCTGGAAATGAAATCGAGGATGGCATTATAGAGGCGCTTTACGCGCTGCCGGTAGACCAAGTCGATGTCGATGTTGATGCGCTCCCGGCTGTTATTGATCGTTGCTTCCAGGTCATCGCAGTTGCGGATCTGTTCACGGTGCAGGTGAAGGCCATGGGCGAGAATGACGAAGGCCTGATCGAACAGGTGCCAGACTTCCCGGCGGACCGCTGCGTTTGCGCTATCGGGTGAGTCCATGGCAGCGGTATTCAGGTACTTGGGCTCCGCCGCGGCCTCTTCCGCTTTTTCTGGTAGCCAGCGCTCCAGTGCGCTCGCCATCCGCGACATCAGTGGCAACATCACGGCGACACCCAGGCAGTTGAACAGGGTGTGGAACACGGCGAGCTTGACCGTATAATCGTCTTCGGCGATCGACATGAGCGCCGACAGAAAGTCAACGGACCAGCGCAGGGGCTCGATCAGTATCAAGGCGATCACCGCCGTTGCCATATTGAACAAGAGGTGGGCGCCGGCCAGTCGCTTGCCGACGATATTTGCGCCAAGACCGCCGGTCAGCGCGGTCACCGTTGTGCCGATATTGGCACCGATAGCCAGGGCGAGCGCGTTCTCGTAGGTTATCTGGCCGGTGGCCAGGCCGGCCAGGGTTAGAGCCAGCGTTGCGTGGCTCGACTGCATGATGACCGTCGCCAGAACTCCGAGCCCCGTATAAACGAGCAGTCCTGTTACGCCCGTCATCGCATAATCACGCAGATCGACCGCCGACTGGTAGCTTACGAACCCCTCCTTCATGAAATCGATGCCGAGAAACAGAAACCCCAGACCGGCCAGAATCGCGCCGATGGCTTTCAGTGCGCGGGGTTGCTGGAAATTCAACACCACGCCGAAGACGAGCATGGGCAGCGCGAAGGTCGAGAGGCTCATTTTCATGCCGATGGTGGCGAACAGCCACGCGCCAGTTGTGGTGCCCAAGTTGGCTCCGAAAATGATGCCGATGCCGGTGATCAGAGGGAGCAGGCCGGCGCTCACGAACGATATCGTGATGACCGATACCAGGGAGCTGGATTGCATAATAGCGGTGCTGACGATGCCGAAACCGAGACTCTTCGGAATTGTATCTGTTGTTCGGCGCAGCACATTTTCCAGAAATCCGCCGGTGAATTGGCGGAACCCGTTTTCGAGCGAGAGCATGCCAAACAGGAAGATCGCAACCCCGGCGGCAATTTGTTTGAACTCGGGGCTCGCCCAGAGCGCAAAAGCCAGAAGGCTGAGTATTCCGGCGAAGACGAGTTGGCGGTAGTTCATTGGCTTACCTTTCCCGCTGTTGGTGCGGGTTTGATTCCGTGCAGTCAGGGCGCAAAACCATCGGTACGGCAAGATGTCTGTGAAGTACTTTAGTTTGTCACATTTCTGTAATGTAAGTAAGCTCACGGTTTACAACGCCGAGCAGTCAATCTGGAGAGGCAGCATGCAGTTATTATCGCCGAGTCGCCGCTTCAGCGACGATGCTTACGATAAGCACGGTATATTGAAGAAAGATATCTACGAGAAGGAATTGGCCCGGCTGGAGGAGGAGCTGGCTAAGCTCCAACGCACCATTACCGACCAAGGCCTGCGCATTGTGGTCCTGTTCGAGGGGCGCGATGCCGCCGGCAAAGGCGGAACCATCAAACGCATTACCGAGAAGACGAATCCTCGCGTTGTGCGCACGGTCGCACTTGGCAAACCGTCTGATCGCGAGCGCAGCCAGTGGTACTTTCAGAGATACGTGTCCCACCTGCCGGCGGCCGGCGAAATGGTGCTGTTTGACCGCTCTTGGTACAACCGGGCCGGTGTTGAAAAGGTAATGGGGTTCGCTACGGCTGAGGAGGTCGCGCTGTTCATGCACACCTGCCCCGAATTCGAGCACATGCTTGTCGAGGAAGGTATTATTCTGTTGAAGTACTGGTTCTCGGTCAGCGAGGAAGTCCAGGAGCAGCGTTTTCAGGCGCGTGCCGCTGACCCTACCAAGCGTTGGAAGATATCCCCGATGGATCTCAAGTCGCGCGAGCTGTGGGCCGAGTACTCAAGGGCCAAGGACGACATGCTGCGTTACACGGACCTGCCATACGCACCGTGGCGGATGGTAGACGCCGACGTTAAGCGCCATGCCCGGTTGAACTGCATCAGCAATCTGCTGGAGCAATTCGATTATAGCCGCGATCTGCCGCCGGTCCCCGACCTGCCTCCGCGCGAATGGTCGCATGACGACAACCGTACGGCGAAGCCCCACGAGTCTTATATTGATCGTTTGTATTGAGGGCTTTGACTTGTCGACGTCTTTGCAGCCTCTTATTTGGTGATGGAAAACGCACCTACTTCTTCGTTTAATGCGAAACTAGTCCCCTTAACTTATGGAACAGGCGTTCAACAATGGCGGAATTATCACTCAAGGAACAATTGAGCAACGCGGTAAAAGACGCGATGCGGAATAGGGAAAAATTTCGGCTTGGCACCTTGCGGTTGGTTCAGGCCGCGGTCAAACAGATCGAGATTGATGAGCGCCGCGAGGTGAATGACGACGACGTTCTGAAGGTGCTGGACAAAATGCTTAAACAGCGCCGCGATTCCGCCAGTCAATACGATGATGCCGGTCGCAAGGAGCTGGGCGACATCGAGCGGGCAGAAATGCTGGTTATTGAGGAGTTCATGCCCGCCGCCCTGACTGAGGACGACCTGGATGGCCTTATCCGTGCGGCCATTAGCTCAACTGATGCTCAGGGAATGCAGAGCATGGGGCAGGTGATGAACGAGCTGCGCCCCAAGGTACTTGGTCGGGTCGACATGGGTCATCTGGGCAAGAAGGTGCGGGCCGCGCTGGCTTGACACCTTTACGTGAGCTTGGGGAACTCAGAAGGAATGCAGGTCCGGGTTTTTTGGCTGGCTTCTTTCGATCGTGCCTGTGTCGTAGACTCTGATGATGTTCGAGGAAATGAGTTACACAGCCCTGGCGGGCCAGATTGTCAGCCTTATTGCGCTGGGCTTCTGCATTGTTGGCTTTACCAGCAAGCACGATGACCGGCTGATGGTGCTGTTGATTGCGGCGAATGTGGCCTTTGCGTTGCAATTTGCGCTGTTTGGTAGCTGGACGGCGGCGACTCTGAGCTTGCTGGTAATCGGCCGCATTATGCTGGCGCGGCGCTATATGGGCAGCTGGCAGGTGATGCTGGCGGTATTGGGGGTGAATCTGGTGGCAGCGCTACTGACTTGGCGCAGTCCGGTAGATTTTTTCGCCATTGCAGCGGCTACTTTTGGCACCTTCGGGATGTTCATGCTCAAGGGCATTCCGATGCGGCTAATGCTGGCCGCAGCCGCGGTTGCCTGGATGCTGAACAATATTGCCATCGGTTCGGTGGGCGGCACGCTGGCGGAAGCTATGGTGCTGGTCGTTAACTTCATCACCATATACCGGCTGGCGAAAATGAAACGGCGTTATCCCGAGGCTTTCGAGAAAGTAAAAAAGCCGGGCACGTAGAAAGCCCAGCCCAAGGTACGATGCGCTCCAGCAACAACCCGGTTACGGAACTAAACCAAGGTGTTAAAAAATTCGGTGTATGAAAGCCGGTATGACGGGTAACGGTTATGTGAGCCAAGTCACAGTGTAAAAATTATCGACACGCAGTTCGGATAGGCTAGAAAGGCAAGACGGCCGACTGTTTCGGTCTGTCGATCTGGCCTGAAGCCAGAGGATGCGCAGATTGCAATGATTCGGGCGGAAGTAGCTATCTGGTTGCTCCTATCAATGAAGCCAAAGAGCGCCGGTTAAGCTGACGCTCTTTGGCATTCTCCCTGGAACGCGAATCAATTGCTCCGGTTCAAATCAGATGTTTACGCCGCTTGACTCCAAGTCCAAGTAGACCCAGACCCAACAGGGCGACTGTTCCAGGTTCCGGGACTGTCACCGATGTGCCTGTGCCAACCAGTTTTGATGAGCCCGCACTGAAGTCTCCGCCTACAATACTTTGCACGCGCATGCCCACTCTCTGGTTCAAGAACTGGGTCTGGTCCAGACCGGCAATCGTCAGGTCAAAGCTTAGAGTCTGTATAAAACCTTGCGCGTTACCATTGGCGCCAGTTAAAACTGCAAAGTCCCAATTAGTTTGGGCTGGAGACCCCCCGTTCAGGTTTGTGTTCCCCGTCCCGTAATTCGAAAGGACTGAGTCTTCATCTAAAGAATGGCCATTTATTATGGCAGATGGGGATTGGTTACCGAACGTTGCTGTCGGCCCAAGCGCACCAAAGTTCGCAAAGTCGAACCAGAGCGACAGAACATCGCCTTGGGTGAGGCCTGCGTTGACCGGAGCTGCAATGTTCGCAGAAATCGTGACCGTATCGGTGCCGTTGTCCTCAAACGTTACCTCACCAAAAAAATCGCCACCGTTGGTAAAATCCTCTAGTTGCGTCGTGATGGCTGCGCCATGGGCAACGGACGTGATTGCAAAAATAGATGCTATTGAAATGATTCGTTTGAAATAATTCATTGTGTTAACCCCTGCCATTATTATTCTGATTCGCAAATGATTTATGCAATAACGGCGCCATAATGTCTTGCTGTTATTTTCCAATAGCTTGCAAATTCGTTAATCCAATGACTGTAAAAATTATTGACACAAATTCCGCCAGCAATGGCGGTGACAGCGTTTTCGGTGTCTATAACACCTCCGTTTCCAAACGGGGCGCGGCCGCGTTTGCCGGGTGGTGTGGCATAGGAACGATCAGTTATTCTATTTTCCCTGTGCCGATTTACCGGAGCGTTTGATTCATGCCCGACATCATCGTGATGTTCTTCCTGCTTGGAGTGATCGCGGGAGCCCTTCGCTCTGACCTGACGATCCTGAAAGCCGTTTACGATATTCTCAGTCTTCTGCTAATGCTGACCATAGGCCTCAAGGGCGGCATGGCTCTGCACGGTAATCTTCATTGGGGGCTGATTTCGCAAGTGCTGGCGATTATGGCGTTGGGCTTTGCCATTCCTTTGGCGCTGTTCCCGATGCTTCGCTACCTTGTGCGCTTGAATGTTGCAGATGCCGCCAGTTTCTGCGCCCATTATGGATCTGTCAGCGCGGGTACTTTCGCAGTGGCGTTGGCCTGGGTTGAGTCCCGGGGGTTGGCGACTAACGGGCAGGTTACCTTGTACTTGGTGCTGTTGGAGTTGCCAGCGATTCTTACCGGCCTGTGGCTGTATCGGCGCTACACCCAGGATGCGGCTCAAACAAGCAGCACAGGCACACCCATGTGGCAGGAAACCCTCACTAACAGAAGCGTGGTTTTGCTGGTGGGAGGCGTGGTTATCGGTATTCTTTACGGGCCTGACAACGGTGATGGCGTTACGGCGCCGCTGACGGGTGCTTTTTCCCTGGTGCTTTCGCTGTTCTTGCTGGAAATGGGTCTGGTTGCGGCGGAAACACTGCGCAAGGTTCAGCTTCGACATTGGCGTTTGATTGCTTTCGCACTGTGCATGCCCCCGATCCTTTCCGTGCCAGGGCTTTTAGTCGGTATTTGGTTGGGTCTGGAAACCGGAACTGTTGTGATTTTGGGCGCCCTTACCGCCAGTGCTTCTTACATTGCCGCGCCGGTAGCGATAAGGCACGCCATTCCAGAAGCGGATATCGGGCTGGCGATGCTGGCTTCTCTTGGTGTGACTTTCCCGTTTAACGTATTGATTGGTATCGGGTTGTACAGCCACTTTCTGGAGTTATTGACGGCGTAGCATCCGATTCAACGCGATCCAGAATTATAAAACTGTTTTCTTTTCCAATTTTTTTGCGATCTAGTATGAACACTCTAATTTTTCACCGTATTGTTGATCCTGAGATCGAAGTTCGACGGACTTTAGTCGACAAACTCGCTTGGTGAACCCTTCTTCAATCAAAGCGATCATTAGCAATCAGGAGATTCAAAATGGGTAAACTCAAGACGTATCAGCAACAGATTCAGGAAATTGTACAGAAAGGTATTAATGCTGCAGAAGCGCAACAGAAAAAGCTGTCTGCCAAGCCTTTCGAGTACGCTGAGAAACTGGAATCTGGCGCTCGCGAATACAGCGTTAAATCATTGCGCGAACATTACTTTGGCTACAGTGAAACGCTGTTTAGCCAGCTTCGCAGTCTGAACTTGCGGATGGGTAGTTTCGCTGCCGACATCCTGTCAAAGCTTGAGAAAGAAGCAGCTGATGGCACCGATGCGGTTGCTGAAGTTGTATCTGACGTCGCTGATGATGTGACCAGCTTAGCGCAGTCTGCCAAGCAAAAAGTCAACACCGGAAAGCCGACTGCTACGAAAAGCCCGGCCAAGAAGACAACCACCACTGCTTCTGTCTGATAGAGATAATTGTGTGTCCTTGGGAGGCCTTCGCGCCTCCCTTTTTTATGGCTCAATGGCAAAAATCCAAAGCGCAGGATGACACCCAGAACCTGGGTGAGCACGAAAAGTTCGTTACCAAGTCAGTCAATAAACGTCGGAAGTCTCTCGCAGTGACAGCGAAATCGGCCTACGCTCTGGTTGTTCTGATTTTGGAGTTTATGAGTATGAAACAGCGTCACCTGTTATTACCTATCGGCCTGATACTCACGCTTACTGCCTGCGGGAATACAGCTCAGTTCTCCGTTGCCGAGGGAACCGGCCCTGATCCGGTATTGCCCAGTCCGAGCGAATCCCTGATTCCCACCGTCAATATTGCCAAAGCCACCGGCTGGCCTTCCAGCGGAAAACCCGATGCCGTTGCGGGAACCCGAGTGGTCGCCTTTGCAGACAATCTGGAACATCCCCGCTGGCTCTATGTGCTACCCAATGGTGATGTGCTGGTTGCCGAAACCAATGCCCAGCCGAACCCGGACAGTCATCAAGGTATTCGTGGCTGGATCACGAGAATGATCATGGACGATGCCGGTGCCACTGTTCCCAGCGCCGACAGGATTACTCTGCTGCGGGACAGTGATGGTGACGGCGTAGCCGACAAACGTTCGACGCTACTTAAAGACCTGCACTCTCCGTTTGGTATGGCTCTGATCGGGAACGACTTCTACGTTGCCAACACGAACGCCGTCATGCGTTTTCCCTACAAGACGGGCCAGACACGCATCACCTCCGAAGGCACCAAAGTTACCGATCTGCCAGCCGGCAAGATCAATCATCACTGGACCAAGAGCATGATTGCCAGCCCGGATGGCAGCAAGCTTTACGTCGGTGTGGGATCAAACAGTAATATCGGCGAAAACGGTCTTGAGAATGAGGAAGGTCGCGCGTCCATTTGGGAAATCGACCCCGAAACCGGTCAGCACCGCGAATTTGCTACTGGCCTGCGCAATCCCGTGGGTATGGCCTGGCAGCCGGAAAGCGGCGAGCTCTGGGTCGCCGTCAATGAGCGTGACCTGCTTGGCAGTGACCTGGTGCCGGATTACATGACATCGGTGGCGGATGGTGGTTTCTACGGTTGGCCCTTCAGCTATTTTGGCCAGAATGTGGATGAGAGGGTAAAGCCGCAACACCCGGGGAAAGTGGCCCGGGCCATCAAGCCCGATTACGCCCTCGGGCCGCACACCGCTTCACTGGGGCTAACGGCCGCCGAGGGCAACACGTTACCCGAGCAATTCAAAAACGGCATGTTTGTGGGCCAGCACGGCTCCTGGAACCGTAAACCCCGCAGCGGCTATAAAGTCATTTTTGTTCCTTTCGCCGATGGTGAACCGGATGGTCAGCCGGTCGATATACTGACAGGGTTCATCAATGCCGACGACAAGGCCCAGGGGCGTCCTGTTGGCGTTGTTATCGACAAGCAGGGTGGGCTTTTAGTGGCAGATGATGTGGGCAATATCATCTGGCGGGTCAGTCGCGCCGAGCCGGCGGCACAGTGAATGGCGGTTTTTCCGCCCAAGGTATGTGCGTTTGGAAACCGGGTCAGGTTGACATGTCCCGGGATTGACCGGAGGATCATGAGGTATGAATAGAGCCACAGAAACCCCCGTGAATCAGCACAGCAGCGCGTCAGATGAGCTAGCGAAGTTACTTGACGCGGCCATCAAACGCCTTGCCGAAATCAATGCGATTGAGGGCGTGTCGCCCGTTTTGGAGGTCATCGAAGCGGCACGGGCCTTGATGTTTACTGACGAAGGCCTCGAAACTCTCTACGAGCGCGTGCCGGCGATTGAGGCGGCCGGGTGCTTTGGCGGCAGTGATTGGGATTACCCTCAGACGTTGGTGCCTTCACTGGCCGTGCGCACGATTCGCCATGGCGAACCGGTAGTAACCCTGGTTGAAATTCTTAGCCAGATTCGCCTTTTAGCGGTGGCTAAAGGCCATTACCGTCATCCTTCTATCTCGGCAGAACACGCCCATCACTTTCTCGCCCAGGTACTGGCGATGAATCTGGATCTGATGGTCAGTGATCTTCAGGAGAGCGACCGGCTGCGGCCGGATGGGCTCGGCTTCGCCGTTCAGGGTCTGTATCACTTTCTGCTCCGGCATTTGGGCTACGAGAATCTTTTGGAACATTTAGTGGCCGAAGTCTGGCGAATTCTGGCGCAACGGCCGGTTCAGGTGGGTGGTGTTAAACAGATGGTGACGCAGATCGCCGTCTGCCTGCAAAAGCCGGATGCGCTCGGTGGCGACGTCGGCGACGACGCGCTGCAACTGATCCATGCCGTGTTCAGCCCTACCGAGGGCTGCCGCGAAGATCCCGGCTTCGATGTTTACGCTGAACGGCTGGCACAGATGGACGATGCCACCTTGCTGCGAGAGGCCATCGCCTTTGCCAAGGCCATGCACAGTACCGGCCTGGTTTCGCCGTATATGCCTGGTTTTATACGTTACCTGCGTAGCCGTTGGAACGACCTGATTCCCACCGCTTTGGGCCTGAGCCACACGGGCGCCGACGCCTTTCACTGCTATCCGGCGTTGATTCACACCCTGATTGACGAGGCCTTGTTTCCCGAGACCAGCCAATGTGCCTACGGACTGGCGATGATGCTCGAACGGGGCATCCTCTACGCGCCTCCGGTGGCGCCGTCTCTGTGGCGACAAATACGACTGTCGCTGTGTGAGGCCGCATCCGAGAAAATTGTGGCGGTCTTTGGGCGCAGCCGTTCGCCGGAATGCTTTCTGCTTGCGGATGTGCTTAATGTACTCGGGTGCCCTCTAGGGGTGGGGCAGGGGAACTATCCTACTTGTCAGTCGACACGTGCCTTGTCTATGTGGGCTTACAACATGCCGGCGGAACTGCTTCGGATTCTTGCCTGGGCAGCACGCGACGACGAAGTGGTGATGCGCTTTGAGGGCAATAGCATTTCTTCGCGGGATCTGGGCGCCGGGCTGGCCAGCGAGCCTCCGGTGGATGTAGATGCCGTTTCACTGCTGACTGTGCCGCACTTGGACCGCATCTACTTTGAAATGGGTCGTCGCAGCGCCGGGCGCGGAGAAGACCCGCACAAATGGGTTAACTCCGCATTTCACGGTGATCGTGTGGGTCACGGATTTCGCATAGCCGTTGACATATTCACCGGTGGCCTGAAGGACTTTGAAGGGTTTATTCGAGATTTTTATGCTGCCTATCACCCTTTTTACAACGGCAACATTCCGGTTATTAATCCTCAGCCAGCCGGTATCGCAGTGACCGACAGCGCCACACGCTTTCTTGGCTGGCACGCCATCACTATCCAGCGGCTTGCGCTGGATCCAGCTGAGGTTATGCGCGTTTATTTCTTTAATCCTAATAACGACAGCGGGCAAAACTGGGGTCAGGGAATTGTCACCTCGACCCAAGGCCACGGCGAGCTCTACGGTGAAGCCTCGTTGCCGGTGGCCGAGTTTGCCTCGCGGTTGTACGTGTTTCACTATGACCCGCTCGAAAAGGGTGAGCCGGGTGATATTCCAACCGATGACGTAAAACAGGCTATGCACTTGGCCCAAAACAGTTGGGCTTTGGGGCGTTAGGGTCTGTAAATTAAGCTTTACTTCACGTAAGTCGCGGCTAAACTGAGGAATAAGGGAAACAGACCTCACTAAGCAGGCTTTTTCCGTACGCGTATTTTTTCGCTAAAGTAACGCGAGATGTTGAGCCGTCGGTAAATCCGCCGAAGGCAGATCTCGCAAACTTTTACCGAGCATAACGACAATTATTGAGGTGTGTTTATGAAACGCCATGCTTTCTCCGCCGCATTTGCCGGCACCCTGCTGAGTGCTGCCATGTTTGCATCACCTGCGATGGCCCAAGACCAAGAGCAGTTCATTACCATCGGCACCGGCGGCCAGACCGGCGTTTACTACGTGGTTGGTCAGTCGATCTGTCGTCTGGTCAATCGTCTGGAAGACGCCAATATTAAGTGTAATGCGCCGTCTACCGGTGGTTCTGTTGCCAACATCAATGGCATCAAGTCCGGCGAGTTGGACATGGGTGTCGCTCAGTCCGATGTTCAGTACCAGGCCTACAACGGCACCAAAAGCTTCGAAGGCGATGCCTATACGGACCTGCGTGCCGTTTTTCGGGTTCATGGCGAGCCTTTGACTTTGCTGGCACGTGCTGATTCCGGCATCACGACCCTGGACGATCTGGAAGGCAAGCGCGTAAACATCGGTAACCCCGGCTCTGGCCAGCGCAATACGATGCAAGTGGTAATGGACGCCAAAGGCTGGACCGAGGACACCTTCTCGCTGGCGTCTCAGCTCGGTGCCGCCGAACAGGCTGCGGCCCTGTCCGATAACAATATCGACGCCATGGTCTATGTGGTCGGGCACCCCAATGGTTCCATCCAGGAGGCGACCACCACCGTCGACGCCCGCCTGATTCCGTTGAATGACGAGGACATCCAGGGCATCGTCAGCGAGTATCCTTACTACAGCGCTTCCGTCATTCCCGGCGGCCTGTACACGGGTAACCCGGACGATGTCGAGACCTTCGGGGTGGCGGCTACCTTCGTGACCACCGTCGATGCCGACGAGGAAGTCATCTACCAGACGGTCAAGGCTGTTTTTGACAACTTCGATCGCTTCAAGCAGCTTCACCCGGCCTTCGAGAACCTGGTTCCCCAAGAGATGGCTACCCAAGGGCTTTCAGCACCGCTGCATGATGGCGCTGCTCGCTACTATCGCGAGCAAGGCTGGATTGAGTGATTTTGCATTGATGGTTGTTATAACTGAGTGACCGATGCGCGGATGCTTATAGGTATCCGCGCATTGCGTTTGTGGGGCCGTTTCCAAGCGCAATAATAATATCAATAGCAACCTGACTGACGGCGGATAGGGCTGAGTATGACGGACGACAATACAAAACCTCGCGACTCGAGTGCTGATCTGGAGGACATGGTCGCTTCCAGTGACTCGGGAGCCCGCAAGCCAGCCGGCATGCCGGGGAAACTATTGGTGTGCATTGCGGCGGCATGGTCGCTCTTCCAATTATGGATCGCTTCTCCGGTGCCCTTCATGCTGGGTTTCGGCGTGTTCAGCGCCACGGAAGCCCGCTCGATTCACCTGGCCTTTGCGCTTTTTCTGGCTTACATGGCCTATCCCGCATTTAAGCGTTCGCCCCGCGATCGAATTCCCATCCAGGATTGGGTGCTTGCGACGGTGGCGGCCTTCTGCGGCGCTTACATGTTTATTTTCTACGAAGGACTGTCTCAGCGCCCCGGTGCGCCGATATTGCAGGACGTAATCGTCGGGGTGGCTGGGGTTCTGCTGTTGCTCGAGGCGACCCGCCGAGCGCTTGGGCCGCCGCTGATGATCGTGGCATCGTTCTTTCTTATCTATAGCCTTGCTGGCCCATGGATGCCCGGTATCCTCTCGCATGGCGGGGTCAGCCTCTATGGACTGATCAATCACCAGTGGTTGACGACCCAAGGGGTTTTCGGCATCGCGCTGGGGGTCTCTACCAGTTTTGTGTTCCTGTTCGTGTTGTTCGGCGCTTTGCTCGACAAGGCCGGAGCGGGCAACTATTTCATCAAGGTGGCGTTCTCGTTGCTTGGCCATTACAAGGGCGGGCCGGCCAAGGCTGCCGTCGTGGCGTCTGCCATGACCGGGCTGATCTCCGGCTCATCGATTGCCAACGTGGTTACCACGGGCACCTTCACTATTCCGATGATGAAGCGTGTCGGCTTTTCCGCCGAAAAGGCCGGAGCTGTTGAAGTGGCGTCTTCGGTCAATGGTCAGATTATGCCGCCTGTCATGGGCGCAGCCGCGTTCCTGATGGTTGAGTATGTGGGCATTTCCTATGTCGATGTCATCAAGCATGCCTTCTTGCCTGCCTTGATTTCTTATATCGCACTGGTCTATATCGTTCACCTGGAGGCCTTGAAAGCGAACATGGAGGGCCTTGCAAGCAGCAATCCGCCTAAGCCCTTGGTGCGCAAGGTGATGGGCTTTCTCGGTGGGCTTCTGTTGATGATGGTGACGGCTATGGTCGTCTATTACGGCCTTGGCTGGCTCAAGCCGGTTCTTGGCGATGCCACTCCCTGGGTGGTCTCGGTTGGGCTGGCGGCGATTTATGTCGCTCTGCTTAAACTGGCAGCCGGTTACCCTGAACTCGAGTTGGATGATCCCAATCAGCCAATCTATTCGCTGCCGCAAACCAGGCCCACCGTGTTGGTTGGTTTGCAGTACATCTTACCGGTAGTTGTGCTGGTCTGGTGTTTGATGGTGGAGCGCCTGTCGCCGGGTTTGTCGGCTTTCTGGGCTACGGTGTTCATGGTCTTTATCATTTTGACCCAGCGTCCTATTACCTCCATTTTCCGCGGTCGCAGCAAAATGGGCGCTGACTTGCGCGAAGGCGCCCTGGATTTGTGGGTTGGATTGGTTACAGGTGCCCGCAACATGATTGGCATCGGTATTGCCACGGCCACGGCGGGTATCATCGTTGGGGCTGTGTCGCAGACCGGAGTGGGGTTGGTGCTGGCGGAAGTAGTGGAAATTCTCGCGATGGGGAACCTGCTGCTAATATTGCTGCTTACGGCGGTGCTTAGTCTGATTCTTGGCATGGGTTTGCCTACTACGGCCAACTACATTGTGGTTTCGGCGCTGCTGGCGCCGGTTATTGTTCAGTTGGGCGCAGAGAACGGGCTGCTGGTGCCGTTGATTGCGGTGCATCTGTTCGTGTTTTACTTTGGCATCATGGCTGACGTTACGCCGCCGGTGGGGCTGGCGTCCTTCGCGGCGGCGGCGGTTTCCGGCGGCGATCCTATCCGGACCGGTTTCCAGGCATTTTACTACAGCCTTCGCACGGCGGCGCTTCCGTTCCTGTTCATCTTTAATACGGACCTGTTGCTGATCGATGTAACTTTCTTGCAGGGGATTTTGATTTTTGTGGTGTCGACAATCGCCATGTTGATATTCGCGGCGGCGACTCAGGGTTACATGATCACCCGCAGCCGCTGGTACGAATCCGCCGTGTTGTTGCTGATTGCGTTCACGCTGTTCCGGCCCGGGTTCTGGATGGACATGATTCACGATCCCTATGAGTCCATGCCACCTGCACAATTCGTGGAGGCAATGGGCAGTGCCGATGAAGACTCTGCCTTGCGCATACAGATTGCAGGTCTTGATGCGTTCGGCGATCCCATGACCACCTACATGACCGTGCCAGTGCCAGACGGCGATAGCGGGCAGGAGCGGCTCGATAATCTGGGCCTGGAGCTGTTGATCGAAGGCGAAAAGGCAATTGTCGATATGGTGGCCTATGGCAGTCAGGCGTCGGATCTTGGCTTCGACTTCGACCAGGAAATCATTGAGGTGCTGGCGCCTGTAGACCGCTGGACTAAGGAGCTGATGTGGATTCCCGCCTTCCTGGTCTTCGGGCTGGTCGTCATGTTGCAGCGCCGGCGTCGTGATAATACGGCGGCTACCGCCACTGCTTGAAGGAGATTGCCATGTACAGCAAAATTATGTTGCCAGTGGACCTTAATGAAGAGGAATCCTGGTCGAAAGCGCTTCCAACGGCTTTGACGCTATGCAGAAGTTTCAACGCCTCGCTACATTTGGTCACGGTTCTGCCGGACTACAACATGCCCATAGTGGGGTCTTACTTTCCCAAGGACTTCGCTTCGAAAGCACATGAGGCGATAGCCGAGGCTCAACGCGCGTTCATTAAGGCGAACGTGCCCGCGGATGTAAGAGCGCAAAGTGTCATCGTTGATGGCTCGCCCTGGGAGGCGATCATCAAGGTGGCCAAGAAACTCGAGATCGATTTGATCGTTATGGCATCCCATAACAAGCGCAAATTTGCCGATTATGTGCTGGGTCCCAATGCCGAGCATGTGGTGCATCATGCCAAGATGTCGGTAATGATCGTGCGCTAACCCAAGCCCAAGCCCAAGCCTAAGCCTAAGCCTAAGCCTAAGCCTAAGCCCAGGCTTGGGTGTTTACGGCATGCGACGACTGTTTTCCTGCACCCCTTTCGCACCAACAGCGGGTCTTTCCAGACCGGAGTAAAACCGCTCGATGAAAAGCCACGAGTTGCAGCTACTTTATGTGTTCGATGCGATCATGACCGAGCGTTCGGTCACTCGCGCGGCTGAAAGCCTGGCAATGACGCAACCAGCGGTATCCAACGCGATTTCGCGAATGCGGCAGGTTTGGAAAGACCCGCTGTTCGTGCGAAAGGGGCGCAAAATTGAACCGACATCCTATGCGTTCAGCCTTTGGGAACGTATTCGGGGCCCAATCTATGACCTGTCAACCGCCGTCAGATCCACTAAATTCGACCCCGCGCAGGCGAGCCGGACTTTCCGGATTGCGGTTACGGATCTCACCGTAGAAATGATCTGGCGCCAACTGGCTCAAAAACTTGAGCGAGTGGCTCCAGGCGTCGACCTTCACGCTGTACCCTATACTCCGGAAGGAACCTACAGTGATTTACGCGATGCCAGCGTAGATCTCGCGATTGGGCCGATCAGCCATCATGACAATAGCCTTAGAAGTATCTTTTTGTTTCAGGGGGGTTATCAGGTTGCCATGCGGGCCGATCATCCACTCGCAGGCAAACCGCTCTCTATGGAAGACTTCGTAGATGCGCGGCACTTATTGGTGACGATGTCCGGCGAAGCTCACGGGCTTGTCGACAGCTATCTGGACCTGAATGGGTCGAACCGGCGCATTGCGGTGACGGTGAATGAGTTTGTGGGAGTGCCCAGCTTGTTGCGCCACACCGACCTTATTTGTGCAGTCCCGGAGGTTATTCTTCAAAGCAGCGACTTCACAGAGAATTTGTGGGTCACGCGCTTGCCGTTTGACTTGGATCCCAGCAGCCTCTATTTGTTTTGGCATACCAGGCACGACCGCGATCCCGGCGTTGTCTGGTTGCGAGAGTTGATCGAGAGCTCGCTGAAAGAACGTTACTCAAGCATCATGGACACAACAGGCTAAGCCGGCATTTATGATGATATTGCAAGTGCAGAATTAAGCCCCGCAGGTCGGGAAAATATGGTTTACCGCTGAGCAGCGGGTAAAAAATACATTCCGACCTTCGAGTGCTTGAACACAGTGGCTATGCTGTTCAGGTTTTGGATGTGAGTTAGCTAGATGTGTGGTCAGCGGCAATAATCTAGCCGCGAATTACGTCGTGATCGCTGTATGAAGCGGGAGCCGCTGGCTGTTCGATCTTCTGCTCATCGGATTTTCGATCTGCCAGGCTGGCAATAATCTCGCCGCGAATTACGTCGTGACCGCTGTATGGAGCGGGTGCCGCTGGCTGTTCGATCTTCTGCTCATCGGACTTTCGGTCTGCCAGGCTGGCAATAATCTCGCCGCGAATTACGTCGCGACCGCCGTATGGAGCGGGAGCCGCTGGCTGCTCGATCTTCTTCTCATCGGACTTTCGGTCTGCCAGGCTGGCAGAAGCCGGAAGGGCGAAAGCGGCCAAGACGGCTACGAGTACGGTTGTGGTTGCGGTAATGTTTCGCATGGTTGGTTTCCTTAGGATCTTTGATTAGTTTGTCAGGGACTGGAAATCACGTGGGTGCTTTCTAATCCGATGAAGGCATTATCAGGATGAAGAGCTAGGTTGAATAATTGTGGCCTGGTATTTCTGGTATCACTGTGAGTGATGAGTTCAGTGATAGGCTATAGCGTCGTCGATTAGCATCAGCCCCAATCGGTTGGTTTACCGCCTGATCGCCAAGTGTGTAAATGCTTTCTCTCTTTGTCGTAAGAAGCAGGCTTTCCTGCGTAACGCTTTTTCATTAAATCTGCCCCGGTTTTCGTATTGGAGGCGTGTGCGCCGATAGGTCTCAAAGCCCGGTTCGCCGCGGCCTATAGAGCGTCAGAAAATCTTACACTTTCATCAGATGTTGATGTGTGTGCTTTAGTTACTTATCTGATTTAGCGATTGTTTCAGGACATGGCGCAATATCTGCACTTTTTTAATTGCTAAAGCCGGGCTTTAGAATCGGTTTAACTAAAAGGGTACAGATCGATGAAAAAAATACTATTAGCTGCAGGAATTACATCTCTTTTGACAGCATCTCCAGCCTTTGCAGGCATAGTGCTATCAGGTACCATTTTCGATAAAACAAGTTCAGAGCCTGATTTTCAGGATACTATCAGTGGGTTGACCACGGGGATGGTGGAGTCTTCACTCGGTGGTGATGGCAACCCAGTCTACGTCACTGGCAGTGGTGGTGGTGTTACCAGTAGTACTACTTTTAATAATTGGTGGACTGACACAGGTGCCGGTTCGACAGCTTTTAATCTCCCGCTGGATGAAACATCGCCCGGATCTGGTCAATTTTCATACGCCAGCAACGCTTTTTTTCCCATCGATAATCAACTTGGTGGTAATGAAGGCAATAGCCATAACTACCACTTCACTATGAAGTTGGGCGGCACTACGTCGTTTGAGTCTGCTGACGTCTTCAGCTTTACTGGCGACGACGATCTTTGGGTATTCATCAATGGCACGCTGGTCATGGACCTCGGGGGCGTTCATAGCCCGGTAAGCTCCTCGATTACCGGCGCTGATCTTATTCATATGGGCCTAGCGGAAAATACCGAATACGATTTGGATATCTTTTTTGCAGAGCGCCACTTAACCCAGTCAAACTTCAATATCACCACGTCTTTCCGAGTGGACGACCGGGTTGAAGTTCCTGAGCCTGGATCACTTGCCCTGTTCGGTTTGGGTCTGGCTGGTTTGATTGCTTCTCGCAGTCGTCGCAAGTCCTGATTGACCTGAAAAAGTCTGGCTGAAAACAGAAGTAGCGTTTTCTAGCCAGGCAAAATTTGTTCGCAAAACGTTATGATGCTTTCAATTATTTTAACCGCGATCCTAAACGCTAGAGTTTTGACGTGTCCCTGCTCATATAACAGCACAACCAGCTTTTGTTTGGCTGGTGCCACCATGCCTATTGATTCCGCAAGTCTAACCACCTCATCATTGATCCAATCGGTTTTTGTTTTTGGCATTCCAGGGACAACCGCCATGTCGGTATTGTTTGGTTGCGGCAAATTTATGCATAGATATTTCCCTAAAAATTATTGATTTGTTTGTCAGGGGCCTGGAATCACGTGAGTGTTCCTAAATCCGAGGTGAGCATTATCAATATGTAGTGCTATGTTGCATCATTGTTGCTTGGTATTTCTGGTACCACTAAGAGTGATGAATAAATCAATATATTGGTAAGGACTGCAGTATGCGTGTGCTCATTGCCCCTGACTCGTTCAAAGAGTGTCTGACGGCGAAAGCCGTTGCTGACGCGATCGCCGTAGGTTGGTTGCGTGGTGCTCCGGCTGACCAAGTGATTAAAATTCCCCTGGCAGATGGCGGCGAAGGCACAACGGCCACTCTTGTGGGGGCTATGCACGGCAAATTGCACCAGACGCGGGTAAGCGGCCCTTCCGGCGACCCTATCAATGCCAGTTACGGGCTGATAGATGATGGGGAAACTGCCATCGTTGAGGTTGCGGAGGCAAGCGGCCTGCACTGCGTGGCCGAGCCTGACCGTAATGCGATGACAGCGTCCAGTTATGGCACCGGCCAGCTCATCATGGCTGCGTTGAAACACCGGCCGAGGACCCTTATCGTTTGTTTGGGTGGCAGTGCCACCACCGATGGTGGCGCGGGTTTGCTGCAAGCTATGGGCGCACAATTACTGGACAGTAAAGGCCGATCCATACCTCCCGGTGGTGACGGTTTAAAATACATCAGCCATTTTGACATTGCCGACGCGAAAGCAAACCTGGCAGGTATAGATGTTGTGGTCGCATGCGATGTGACGAATCCCTTACTCGGCAACTTGGGTGCCGCAGCCGTGTTTGGGCCACAAAAAGGCGCTTCGGCAGACGACGTCAAAGTACTCGACGCCAATCTTAGTCACTTTGCCCAGTGTGTGGAGTTAAGTGGTTACGACATAAGCAGCTTTGCAGGAAGTGGTGCAGCGGGCGGGATTGGGGGAACGGTCGCTGGGATTCTCGGTGGGCTTTTAAGGCCCGGTATCGAGTTGGTGATGGCTGCCGTAGGTATGGACGCACAGATGAAGGCAGCCGACTTGGTGATTACGGCTGAAGGGGCGATTGACGGCCAAAGTGCTTCTGGTAAAACGCCGACAGGCGTTGCCAAACTGGCACAGCGCTATCAGGTACCTGTTATTGGCCTCGCTGGCATGTTGGGGGGCGAAAATATGACGGCCATTCATGAGGCGGGCATTACGTCGGTTTTCTCGATTGCCCCGGGGCCGATCAGTAAAAGTGACGCTATCGCACATGCAGCGCAGTATCTTGAAAGCACCAGCGAGCAACTGGCTCGGCTTGTTTCAAGGCTCAAATAAAAAACCGAAACATGCACAGATTGCAGTAATACTTGTAATGTAGTGGCTCAATGAGTTGTATCCCCATCCTTTGACAGGGAGTTGTTGCGACTGCGCCGATGTGGGCTGCTTGAGAGCAATAATGCGTTTTCCGGGGTCGCGGGACGCGATAGCAGGAAGCCTTATAGCGAACGGTTACCGTTATTCTGATTTTCTTGTCGTTCACAAAACCCCGCGGAGTATTTTCCTCTCACTCAGGCGGGCCTTAAAATAATTCTGTTCATATTCTGTGGGTTAAGGGTAAAAAATTCATAATTCAAAAGACTGGACCGGCATCTTGATCTTATTTTTGGGCGGTTTCGACTGAATTTTCATTGGTTTTTTTCGTAATTTCCTATCAAAGATATGTACAAAAGTTAAATAGCCTCTTTAATCATGCTTTTTAGTGATTTTCACTCACAAATCTAAGGTAAGCTGCAATTGGTTAGTTCAAGTCTATGTAAGTTTCGTAACTTATGACGTAACAAAAAAGAACCAGAGAAACAAACTATGATGCGTAAATTAGCAACGTCACTCGTACTTTCCTGCATTGCGTTCACCTCCGTGAATGCTACAGCCGATCAGCTTGACACCGTGATTCAGCGAGGCACGTTGAACTGTGGTGTGGTCCTCGATTTTCCACCAATGGGATATTTTGACGCAGACAATCAGCCCGCAGGCTTCGACGTAGGTTATTGCAACGATCTGGCTGCCGCCCTCGGCGTGGAGTCAAACATACTCAATCTTACCTGGGGTGATCGAATTCCATCCTTGATTTCCGGAAAAACCGATGTGGTTATCGGCTCTACTTCCGACACTCTGGAACGTGCAAAATCCGTTGGATTCACCTACCCGTACTTTGTTTTCAAGTTCCAGGTAATTGCCTCGAAAGACAAGAATATCCAGTCGTTTGACGATCTTGAGAATCTGAAGGTTGGTGCTGCACTGGGCACTACTTACGAAACTGAATACCTTGCCTATGCTGAGAAAAAAGGCTGGGGAACAGACAATTACACAGCGTTCAAGTCTGAAAACGATGCCTATCTGGGCTTGTACCAAGGCAAAGTGGATGCGGTTATTTCAACCAACACCAACATTGCCACCAAGCTGCAAAGCGCAGAGTTTAAAGATTTTGCTGCAGGGCCTTTCGTACCCAACTATGACGACGTCGTAGGTCTTATTGCAAAAAGAAGCGAAGGCGCCTGGATTAGCTACCTGAACCTGTTCCTGGTGCATCAAATTCGCGATGGCAACATGAATACGCACTACAACACGTACTTCGGTTCAGATGCGCCCGCTGATTTGATTCAGTCCTTGAGGGATAACAAGTAATAACAATATCGGTGGCCGCCAGTCAGGCGGCTGCCAATATTACTTGTTGACAGGCCAAACGCATATTTTATGCATAACGGCTTCGAGTTCTGACGGGTGTTTTGATAAAGCACTCATCAGGTCCCTTCTTAACCACAGAAAGTGGCCAAGGTATGGATTATGAATTTCACTGGAACGTCGTGTTCCAGAATATGCCTGAGTTGCTGAATGGGGCCTTTGTAACCCTGCACGTATCTGTGCTCGCAATGCTTCTGGGCATTGTGATAGCGATATTGTTGGCGATTGCAAAGATGAACAACAGCAAACCCTATTGTTATATTGCGACCACGTGGGTCGAGATAGCCCGAAACACTCCCGCACTTTTCCAAATCTATATGGCTTATTTTGGGCTAGGAGCTTTAGGCATTCATTTAAGCCCTTATGTTGCCGTGTTGAGCGCACTGATTTTTATCAATGCAGGTTATTTGACCGAGACTTTCCGCGGAGGATTTCAGTCTATACCCAGCACACAGTACAGCGCTTCTAAATCTTTAGGCATGACCAGTATTCAAGTGTATCGATACATCATCCTGCCGCAAATGCTCCGACGAATCTATCACCCGATGACTAACCAGTTCGTCTGGTCTATCTTAATGAGTTCCTTGGGTATTTTGGTGGGAATGGGCGAGCTTTCAGGGACAACCCAAAGACTCCAGTCGTTGTCATTCCGGACGCTTGAGTTCTTTATGGTGGCAGCAGTTATGTACTTCATCATCACTAAGCTGGTGCTGTTCAGTTCGTCGCTTCTTTCCCGCAAACTGTTCAAAGGGGAAATCTGATGAATTCTTTGTTTACGCCTGTGTCTTGGAGCGATACCGGTTTTATTCTTACCGGCGTCATGAATACGGTGACGATATCGATAGTAGCGATAGTGCTGGGAACCCTGCTGGGTTTGGTCGTCGGTTTTTTGCGCGCTGAAAGCAGCAAGGTGGTTAACATACTGCTTGGTGGTGTGCTGGATATACTCAGAAGTGTGCCGCTGATCATTCAGCTGATTCTTTTTTCGACCTTTGTTGGCGTAATGGGATATCCACTCGATCCGTTTGTGGCTGGTTCCATTATTCTTTCGCTTTACACCATGGCGTTCATGAGCGAAGTTTTCCGTAGTGGCTTCGAAAGCGTGCATCAATCCATGCGGACTTCAGCCCGCTCATTGGGTATGTCATACGCACAAACCATTTTCTATATTCGTTTACCCATCGGTTTGCGCGCGGTCTTTCCCTCTTGGTTGGGTGTTGCCTTAAGTGTCATCAAAGACTCGGCTCTGGTCTCTGTTATTGGTTACATGGAGTTGCTGCGTACGTCTGACCAGCTCATCTCCCGTAGCCAGCAACCACTAGAGATTTTGATTGGTGTTGGTATCTTTTACTTTATTATTTCATACCCCTTATCGTCATATGGTCGGTATGTTGAAAGGAAAATGGCAATATGATTAGTATCCAGAATGTCCATAAATCCTTTGGCGATCTAGAGGTTCTGAAAGGCGTTAGCCTGGATGTTCAAAAAGGCGAAGTGCTCAGCATTATCGGCGGCTCCGGGAGCGGTAAGTCGACTCTGCTGTATTGCATCAATGCCATTGAGGGCATTCACAAAGGTAAAATCTTTGTCGATGACGTTGATGTTCATAGCAAAGAGACCAATAAAGATAAGCTGCGCCAGAAACTGGGCATGGTATTTCAGCAATGGAATTCCTTTCCGCACATGACCGTGCTGGAAAATGCCGCTCTGGCGCCCAGAATCGTCAAAAAAATGAGCAAGGCAGAAGCGATTGAAGTCGCTAAAAAAGAGCTCGTGCACGTTGGCCTGGGTGACAAGTTTGACGTTTACCCTACCAAAATGTCTGGTGGCCAACAGCAGCGGCTTGCGATTGCCCGCGCCCTTGCCATGAAACCTGATTACATGCTTTTTGATGAGGTTACATCCGCTCTTGATCCGGAATTGGTGGGTGAGGTTCTGGACACACTGCGCCTGTTGGCGGATGAGGGAATGACCATGATCTGTGTGACACATGAAATGGGTTTCGCGCGCGATGTGTCTGATCGCGTGGCTTACTTTCACGAAGGTGTTATTGCCGAGCTTGGTGAGGCTAAACAGGTTATTACCGATCCACAAAACCCGCTAACTCAGAAATTCCTGTCAAAAGTACGCTGATAAGACATTGCTGATGTGAATTTGTAAGGGGTCGAGTGAAAACTCGACCCCTTTTTTAATGTTCTTGTTACCGCATTGCATCAAGCACTTTTCGATAGGGCGGGCTGTAATGACGTGAGGCGGTTCAGCACAAATGCAGGGTGTTGATTCTCCCGACTAACGGGATGGTGGTGCGTTTAGGGGGTCTTGTCTGGCTTCGGCTTGTGAGGTGGCGTAACGCTTTCAGGGCTGTCTTCATAACCGCTCTTGAGAGTGTGGGTTTGCGAGTCATAGTTGTCCCGAAGTTCGTCTTTTACCGTGCCGCTCCAGAGTGGTGTTCCAATAAAGTAACCGGCACGCCCGATAACATGAGCGGCGATTGGCGAGGTAATCAGGATGAACACGACGATGGCGAGTGCCCTTGCTAATACGACGCCGTCGGCAAAGAAAAACGCCACTCCAGCCATTGTAAACATTGCTCCCATGGCGCCCGCTTTAGTGGATGCATGCATACGTGTGGGCAAGTCCGGAAGGCGAACGATGCCAACGGCAGCCAGCAGCATGAAGCTGGCGCCCGCCAGTAGCATTATGGATACGATGATATCTGTCATTCTTGCGTCCCCCGTTCCAGAAACCGCGCAAAGCCGATGGCTGCAAGAAACGCGGTCAGGGCGATAACAATCGCGACGTCCAGCAGGCTTGAAATGCCGGTGTCAATCGCATGAACCCCGACAAAGCCGACCACAATCGATGCAATCAGTTCCAAAGCCACCACTCTGTCTGGAAGAGACGGGCCTCGCGTCAGGCGAATGAACGCAAGCAAGAGCGCCAGGGAAAGCAGAAAATAAACAATATTGATAACAAACGGGATCACGTTTTGGCTCCTCAGCGCAAGATCTTCAGGATTTTGTGCTCAAGTTCCCTGAGGTCTTGCCGCAACTGTGTTTCATCCTGCAGAAACATGGCGTGTATAAAAAGCACCTTTCTGTCGTCGGATACGTCCAGGCTCAGAGTGCCTGGCGTCAGTGAAATCACACTGCTCAGGAACATAATCTCGACATCCGTTCGGGCCTCGAGGCGAAACGCAATAACGCCGGGCTTCATATACCAGACCGGTGTGGCAACGTCGTAGGCGACGCGGTAATTCGCTTTTACCAGTTCCTTTGTAAAGAACACCAAAAACGCGACGACCCTCGGAATGCGCCTGGAATAGCCTTTAAGTACCGGCACCTGTCTTTGCAAGACCATGAGCGCAAGATAGCCGAAGAAGAAGCCTGCCACAAAATTCATGCCGCTGAAGTCGCCGCTCAGTGCTGCCCATGCCAGCGCCAGCATGATGTTCCAGAAAAAACCGATCATTGCTGTGCCCCAAGAACCGCTTCGATATAAAGCTGTGGATTCAACAGCTGATGCGCGGCCATTTCTGCCAGCTCATAGATCGGCTGACCGTTAAGGCCAATAAACACGGTGCACGCGGCAAGGCCGATGACTGGCACGAAGTAGGCCCAGTTGTGTTTTTCTTTCACCTCGCCCCGCAAACGGCGCAAATCGGTCACGTGTTCCGGTGTTTTCTTCCAGAACACTTCCGCCCAGATTTTGATCATGGAATAGAGAGTCAGCAAACCGACCAGCAAGGCAATACCGGTGACAACATAGGCCTCTGCTTCGAGGCCAGCGCGGATAACCACGAATTTTGCAAAGAAACCGGACAGCGGCGGAATGCCCGCAAGTGATAGGGCGGGGATAAGGAAAAGCAGCGCCAAAAGAGGACGTTCTTTGTAAATACCTCCGAGGTCTTTCAGGTCGTAACTGCCGAGCAACCGGTAGGTGATACCGCTGATCAGGAACAGATTCGTCTTAACAATGATATGGTGCATGATGTAAAACACCCCGCCAATAATGGCCAACGGCGTGAATAGCGCCAAGCCAAGAAGCATGTAGCCAATCTGGCTGACAATATGGAACGATAGGATTCTGCGGAACTCGAATTGCGCGGCAGCCCCAAGCACGCCGGTCAGCATAGTCAGTGCGGCAGCCCACAAAAGAATTGTATGGGTGTAGTCAACGTCCTGGGTAAAAATCAGCGTAAAAACACGGTAAAGGGCGTAGACACCTACCTTGGTTAGCAGGCCGGCGAACAGCGCAGAAACAGCCACTTGGGGGGTGTGATAAGAAGCAGGTAGCCAGAAAAATAGCGGAAAGGCCGCCGCCTTTATACCGAAAGACACCATGAACATCATCGATATGACGGTGATCATACCGGGGTCTTCAATGGTGGCCACTTTTTGTGCAATGTCGGCCATATTGAGTGTGCCGACCGTGCCGTAAAGCAAACCCACCGCAGACAGGAAAATGGCCGAGGAGAACAAGTTCAGGGTGACGTATTTTATCGCGCCCTCCATTTGTGCCCGTTCACCACCCAAGGTTAGTAGGGCGAAGGAGGCGAGCAGCATCACCTCGAACCAAACAAAAAGGTTAAAAATATCGCCGGTTAGAAAAGAGCCGGCAACCCCTGCCAGCAGCAGATGCATCAGTGGGTAGTAGCCAAACTTTTCGTGACCCTTGGGCGTGGAGGCCAGCGAATAGATGGCGATGGACAGCCCTATGATGCCGGTCAGCACGATCATGATGGCACTGAGCATATCAGAGACAAACACAATGCTGAACGGCGCTGGCCAGCTTCCCATTTCCATAACCAGAAACCCCTGGTCTATGGTGGAGCGCAGCAACCATACGCTGGCTGCAAGAAGCAATGCGGTCGCCAGCACGGCAACAATGCGCTGATAGCGAACCGACCGCCAGAGTGCTATCGACACTGCGCCGGCAGTCAGCGGTATCAGAATCGGTAGGGCAAGTTCCAGGTTCAAGTGTCCGTATCCTTCATCTGGTCGAGGTCATCGGTTCCCACGACTTCATAGGCGCGGCGTATCAGAACCACTGCAAAGGCCAGAACACCAAAGGCAATAACAATCGCTGTGAGGATCAACGCTTGGGGTAGCGGGTCGGCTATGGCACCCAGTGGTGCACTGGTCCCTTCCGGAATCAGCGGCGGCGCTCCGCGGGTCATGCCTGAGACCACAAAAATAAGGAGGTTGGCAGCGTTGCTTAACAAGATCAGACCGATAACCAGTTTGACGATGGAGCGACGCAGCATCATGTAAATCGCTGCAGCGAACAGGATGCCGACGACATAAGCCATCAAGCTTTCCATACTGGCTCTCCTTGTGTGTTTAACGGGGGGGAGTGGTTATGGTAATCCTGAATCATTCCTCCGACTCCATCAGGCTAATTACAAACGTCATGATGGTTCCGAGCACGGCTGCGTAAACGCCGATATCGAAGATCAATACGGTCGACAGCTTGAGATAGGTATCGCCAGGCAAAGGCAGTTCCCACCAATGGGCCGTTAACATGGGTTGACCGGCCAAAAATGCGGGAATCGTTGATGCAAGGGCGAAGAGTAGGCCCGCTGACAGCAAATCCCGGGGGTCGACCCGAAGAATACGCCGCGTGGCTGTCGAACCGAATGCGAAGGCATAAAGCACGAACGCGCTTGCGGCGACAAGCCCGCCAATAAAGCCGCCGCCGGGTTCGTCATGGCCGCGGAGCAGCAGAAACAACGAGAACATTAATTGCAACGGCATAATGAAGAGTGCCGCCGTGTGCAGAATCAGCGTGTTAGTTTTCATGGTTTGTGCTGATCCTCCGCCTTCAGTTTAATCATTGAGAGCACACCCAATGCCGCAAGAGACAGAACAAAGATTTCGCCCAGAGTGTCTAGCGCCCGGAAGTCCACCAGAATGACGTTGACGATGTTGCGCCCGTAGGCAAGCGTTGCGCTGTTCTCAATGTAATAGCTTGAGATGCTTTCGAAGTACTGCACGTCCAGCGCCGCAAGAATAACCAGGGTCATAACCATACCAGCGAAAATCGCAACGGCAAGATCGCGGTAACGCTCAAACGGGGACGACAGGTTGCCAAATTCAGGCAGTTTGAACAGCACCAGCACCAGTAGAATCACTGTCAACGTCTCTACCAGTAGCTGGGTGATACCCAGATCCGGTGCGCTGAACAGAATGAACGTGAGTGCAACACCAAAGCCAAGCACGCCCATGGATGCAACAGAACCCAGGCGTGAATGGGTCGTGCTGGAGAAAGTCGCGGCCGCTACCAACAACAGAGCAATCCCCCACTCATAAAAGTGACTGTCGGCAAGGTTCAGTGTCAGATTGATTCCGTGCTGAGTCAGCAGCGTATAACCGGTTAAACCGAAGGTCACGGCAACCAGAATCAGCAGATACAGCCCAAGCACACCGTTCTGGAGTACCCGGGTTTGCCAGGCGGCGATGATGGTGATGCCTTCCATAAATTTGAAATACCCGGCCTCCGGGCCAAATCGTGCGGCTGACGTATTGATCGCATGAAGACGGGACTGAAGCCGATTCCAGCTGGCCAGCAGGCCCCACCCCAGAAGCAGACTAATGACCGACAGCATCAGCGGCTTGTTGACGCCATGCCAGAGCGCCAAATTGGTTTCAACGGCGGCTCCATTAACGCTTGCGACCGCTGCCTGCAGTAATGCAGCTTCGGGAAGAAAAGGTACCAGGCCAAACGTTAGGGCAGTCACCGATAGCACCGCCGGACCAATCAGCATGCCAAAGGGCGCTTCATGGGGTTTTTTTGGTGTGTTGCCGCTTTTTCCAAAGAACGGTTTGACCGCAACCAATCCGGCCACGCCTACAAGCAGCATCGCCGCCAAGACCGCTGCGATGGTTAGCCCGGCTGACCAGATTGGCGATTCAAGAAGAGACTCAAATAGTAATTCCTTGGCGATAAAGCCGAACAGCGGCGGCAATCCTGCCTGGGAAAGAGCGGCGAGGCAGGCAATTACCGCCGTAACCGGCATGGCCTTTCGCAGCCCACCCATAACGGTGATGTCCTTGGTGCCGGTCTGGTGATCCAGAGCCCCGGCGATCATGAACAGGGCGCCCTTGTACAGGGAATGCGCTACTAAAAAACAGATAAAAGCGGTCAGGGCCAGTTCCGTGCCCACGCCGATTAGCATGGTCAGGGTGCCCAGCGCCATTATGGTGGAATAGGCCAATACCTTCTTAATACCGGTGTTACTGAAAGCCAGATAGGCTCCGGTCAGCATAGTCGCGGCGCCGAAAAGCATGAGCGTCTGGCTCCAGAGTTCACCTTCTCCAAGAGAGGGGTTCAGTCGGGCCATCAGGTAGATACCGGCCTTAACCATGGTAGCGGAATGTAGAAACGCGGAAACCGGCGTGGGCGCGGCCATGGCGTTGGGAAGCCAGAAATGAAAGGGCACTTGGGCTGATTTGGTAAACGTGCCTGCCAGGATGCAAATAACCGCTGCGGTGTAAAACGCGTGCTCGTGCAGCGCCATGTTTGACGACAAGATTTCAGACAACGAATAGCTGCCGCTCATGATGGCTAGCAGAATCAGGCCCGCCATCAGTGCCAGGCCACCGGCAACCGTTACGAAAAGACCTTGTAGGGCAGACTTTCGGGTTTCAATGTCTTCGTGATTAAAACCAATCAATAGGTAGGAGGTAATGCTGGTCAATTCCCAGAACACGAAGAGCGTTACAAGATTGTCTGAAAGCACCAGACCGAACATCGACGCCATAAAAGACAGCATCAACACGAAGAACCGGGCCAGATATTTGTGTCCGGCGAGGTAAGAGCCAGAATAAATAAGGATAAACGTGCCGATGCCGCTGATCAGCAATGCAAAAACCAGGGAGAGCCCATCTACCAGGAAATTCAGCGTGATATCCAGGCCGGGCAGCCAGGCATATTCGATAAGAAGTGAACCATCGGCTTGGACGGCTGGAATCAGGCTGGCGAAGTAGACCGTAAGGCTAGCGGGCAGCAGGGCGAGCGCCCAACCAATGTATTTCCCGGTCATCCGGTGTAGCGCCGGAACGGCTATTGCGAGTAAAAACCCTGATAATACAGCCAGTAGCATAGGTTGATCGCGCTCCAGTCAGGTCCTTTGAGATAATTAGGTTACTGCCGGTGAGGAACCAACCTATAAATGTTAACTATCGCTTCTTTCTCAACAACTTGGGAGACTATCCGACAACTTGATTAAAGGCAAGAAAGCGCGTGAGCGTGCGCTTCTATCATCGATTTCGTTTAGGTTTACGTGTCAGACCCCGACGTCTTTGACGTTCTCCATCACCACAAAGGTGCTGGTTTGTAAAACGTGGGGCAAGGCTGAAATTTGTTCACCGAGAACTTGCCGGTATTCAGCCATGTTGCGGGTGCGGACTTTGAGCAGATAATCAAAGTTACCGGCAATCATGTGGCACTGCTCAACGGCGGAGATCTGGATGACAGCCTCGTTGAACGCGATGAGAGCGTGGCTGTTGGTGTCGCTCAGTTTTACCTCAGTAAACGCGATGTGGCTTTGTTGTAATTTGGTGTGATTAACCAGCGCTGTATAACCGGTAATGTACCCTTGTTCTTCGAGCCGCCGCATACGCACCTGACAGGGTGTCTTGGACAGTCCAACCCGGGACGCCAACTCGGTGACGGTGACTCGAGCGTTCTTCTGCAATTCGCGAATGATTGAGTGATCAATCCGGTCCAGTTCCACGATCATTATCTCCTGCTGGGTACGCACCGGTCTGTTTGAACTTTTCCGTTTTTCATACGTAAAATTAAAGTAATTCCGAAATTTAGTTATCTAGGTTTTGGTTCTGCACCCATCAACGCCTGCAAAGCACCGATATTACGGCCACGCTTAAAATTTGAAAGCGTGCTGTAATCAGGGTAAATAGTGGTGTTCAAGTGTTCAGATCAGGCAGTTTAGCCTATCGAGCAGCGCTGCTTCAGAGTTTTTGCCATTTTTTACCTCCAAAAAAAGACAAATTGGCCTGTGAATTCCTTTTTTACAGTGAAAATTTTTTTGCTGTTCTCGGTAGAATGCGGGAACGGTGAGCAATACAAACAATGAAGACGAGGGTACAACCATGAGACCGCAGCAATCAGAGACTCCCGCAGTTGTCGACAGCCGACAGGCGATCCGTGATTACAATCTTGCGTTCGAGCATGTCGTGGTCCACGAGATGATTGCTGGCGCTCAAATATCCCCGTCCGAGAGCAAGGCTATCTCTGCTAGAGCGGCCGATCTGGTTCGCGGCGTTCGGAAGAACGCCAAGCCCACCATCATGGAAAAATTCCTGGCCGAGTACGGGCTGACCACGAAAGAGGGTATTGCTCTCATGTGCCTGGCTGAGGCCATGCTGCGTGTGCCGGACGCTACGACTATTAATGATCTGATCGAAGACAAGATCACGTCCGGGTGCTGGGGTGACCATGTGGGCAGGGCCTCTTCCTCTTTGATAAACACGGCGACCATCGCCCTGCTGATGACCAGCAACCTGCTCAAGGATTCCGAGCGCAAAAACGTGGGCGAAACCCTCCGCAAGCTTCTGAAGCGCTTGGGTGAACCGGTGATTCGCACGGTGGCAGGCCAAGCCATGAAGGAAATGGGGCGGCAATTCGTTCTGGGGCGCGATATCAAAGAAGCCCAGAGCGCCGGTGAAGGCTACATGAAAAAGGGCTACACCTATTCTTATGACATGCTGGGAGAAGCTGCCCGCACGGATCACGATGCCCAGCGTTACTACAATGCCTACTCTGACGGGATTGACAGCATCGCCAAGCATTGCAGTGGTGACGTTCGCAAGAATCCGGGCATTTCGGTCAAGCTCTCTGCACTGCTTGCACGGTATGAGTACGGCAATAAAGAGCGGGTCATGAAGGAGCTTGTGCCCAGGGCTATGCGACTGGTCAAAAAAGCGGCCGCCGCTAATATGGGCTTCAATATTGACGCGGAAGAGCAGGACCGGCTGGAACTCTCAATGGACGTCATTGAGGCTCTGCTGAGTGACCCTGAACTTGCAGGCTGGAATGGCTTCGGCGTCGTTGTGCAGGCTTACGGTAAGCGCGCGCCTTTCATGCTGGACTGGTTGTACGGAATTGCCAAAAAATACGATCGCCGGATCATGGTGCGACTGGTTAAAGGTGCCTACTGGGACGCTGAAATAAAGCGTGCCCAAGTCATGGGCCTGGACGGATTTCCTGTGTTTACCCGCAAGGCCTGTACTGATGTGTCGTTCCTGTCTTGTTCTACCAAATTGATGAACATGACGGATCGCATTTACCCTCAGTTCGCGACCCACAACGCGCACTCCGTGTCGGCGATTCTTGAGCTGGCCAGAGTTCGTGGTGAAGCCAACTTCGAGTTTCAGCGCCTGCATGGCATGGGTGAATCGCTGCACAGCCAGGTCATGGGAGATAGCGGCGTACCCTGTCGGATCTATGCGCCAGTAGGCCCCCATCACGAACTGCTGGCGTATCTGGTTCGTCGTCTGCTGGAGAATGGTGCCAACAGCTCCTTTGTAAATCAAATTGTGGATGAAGATATTTCGCCTGAAATGATCGCAAAAGATCCGATCGACCTGGTCAAGGAAATGGGTGACGACATCTCCAGCAAGGCGATTGTGCGTCCTGCCAGGCTTTTTGGTGAGAATCGCCGCAACTCCAAAGGCTGGGACCTGACTGATTCGGTTACCATCGAAGCCATCGATAAGGGCCGCGATGCTTACAGAGAGCACCATTGGAACGGCGGGCCGCTGATTGCGGGTGAGGTATCGGGTACCGAAGTACAGGTAGTTCGCAACCCGGCCAATCCGGACGATTTGGTGGGTCATGTTACCCAGGCTAACGAAGCCGATATCGAAACCGCAATTTCTGCCGCGCAGAAAGGTTTTAAGTCCTGGTCTGCCACGCCCGCAGAAGAACGTGCCGCCTGCCTGCGTAGAGTCGCGGATCTTTATGAAGAGAACACCCTCGAGCTGTTTGCACTGGCCACCCGCGAGGCGGGTAAATCGCTGTCGGATGCAGTCGCTGAAATTCGCGAAGCGGTGGATTTTGCCCACTATTATGCCAACGAAGGCGTTCGCTATGAAAACAGCGGTGAAGCCATAGGCCCGGTGGTGTGTATCTCACCCTGGAATTTCCCGCTGGCTATTTTCACCGGTCAGATTCTGGCTAACCTGGTGGTGGGTAACGTCGTTCTGGCCAAGCCAGCCGAGCAAACGTCGCTGCTGGCCGCTCGAGCAGTAGAGCTGATGCACGAGGCAGGCATTCCCAAAGATGCGATTCAACTGGTGCCGGGCACCGGCGCTACGGTGGGTGCAGGCCTGACTTCGGATTCTCGTATAGCCGGCGTCTGTTTTACTGGTTCTACCAATACCGCCAAGATCATCGACAAGGCCATGGCCGAATACATGGCACCGGATGCAGTCTTGGTGGCAGAGACCGGCGGCTTGAACGCCATGATTGTCGATTCCACCGCATTGCCGGAACAGGTCGTTCGTGATGTGCTGGCTTCTTCCTTCCAGAGTGCTGGCCAGCGTTGCTCTGCGCTGCGGATGTTGTATGTGCAGAAAGACATTGCAGATAGTCTGCTGAAAATGTTGTTCGGCGCTATGGAAGAGCTGGGTATTGGTGATCCGTGGCTATTGTCTACAGATGTAGGCCCGGTCATTGATGAACCGTCTGCGAAGAAAATTATCGATCACTGCAAGAAGTTCGAGAACAAGAACCAGCTGCTGAAGAAACTGTCAGTGCCGCACAAAGGCAACTTTGTGTCTCCTGCGGTGATCAAAGTGAACGGTATTGCGGATCTGGAAGAAGAAATCTTCGGCCCGGTTCTACATGTGGCTACTTTTGACGCGAAAGATATCGACAAGGTAGTGGATGACATTAATGCAAAGGGCTACGGCCTGACCTTTGGTGTTCACAGCCGGGTAGACAGCCGAATTGATCGTATCTCCCGTCGCATCAAGGTCGGTAACATCTACGTCAACCGGAATCAGATCGGTGCGGTCGTGGGTTCTCAGCCGTTCGGTGGCGAAGGTTTGTCGGGGACTGGTCCGAAAGCCGGTGGCCCGCAATATGTGCGTCGATTTATGAAAGGTGAAACGGTTCAGCGGCCGGCAGAATCGGGCGGCAAGAAAGTGGATGCAAGAGCGCTGGAGAGTCTGATCGGCAAGCTTGGCAGAATGAACACCCAAGCGCCAAAAGCGCGGGTTGAGGCCATGCAGTCGGTTTTTGACAGTGTTCCGGAGCCACTTGACGCCCACGAAGAGGTAATGCCTGGGCCAACCGGTGAAAGCAATATCCTGACCAATCACGCCCGTGGCACGGTGCTGTGTCTTGGCCCGGATAAAGAAACAGCGATCGAACAGATGGTTATGGCTCTGGCACAAGGCAACAAAGCCGTGGTGGTTGCGCCGGGTGTCAGTGATACGGTAGATCGCGCTGCCAAAGCGGGTTTGCCGGTGGTTGGTGTGGAGGGCCAGCTGGAGCCAGATGCTCTTGAAACCGTTAAGGGCTTCGAGGCCGTGACCAGTTGTGGCGAGCACTCAGTGCTAAAACCGTACCGCCAGGCGCTGAGAAAGCGCGATGGTGCGCTGCTGCCACTGATAACCGAGCATAAACTTGATCAGCGGTACGTGATTGAGCGCCACCTGTGTATTGACACAACGGCTGCTGGCGGAAATGCCAGCCTGATCGCTGCGTCTGAGTAAGCAATCTCGTCATAAGGCTCGGGTGACCCTTGGAAGGGCCCCGCGCCCGGCAATGCAAAGACCTAGACCGGCTCCGCTGCGATCTCCCGCAGGGCTGTGACCAGCGTTTCCGGTTCCTGGGCACCAGAAATCATATATTTGCCATTAACGATATAGGCAGGCACGGCTGAGACCCCAGCTTGCTGGTATTTAGCCTCGTCTTGTCTTACCTCATCGGCATACCGGTTTGATGTAAGAACCTCTTGGGCTTCAGAACCGTTCAAGCCAATCTGCTCCACGCATTGAACAAGAACGTCCGCCTGGGCGATGTTTTCGGCGCGGCCGAAATAGGCTTCGAAAAATGCTTGTTTCATCGCCGTCTGCTTGTTGTGCTGCCCAGCCCACTTCACCAATCGATGAGCATCAAAAGTATTGCGGGTATAGCGTTCCTGCAGTTTTTCGAAATTCAGGCCGAGGCTGTGGGCGACGTCTATCATCTGGGCCTGATTTTCCCTCATTTGGTCTTCACTGCGCCCATACTTTCGGCTCAGCGCCGGGAGTATGGGCTCGCCGTCGCCGGATGGGTCCGGGTTGAGCTCAAAAGCGTGCCATTCGATGGCAAAATCCATCTCGTTTTTCAGTTGGTCCATGGCATTTTCCAGCCGTGCATAGCCAATTGCACACCACGGGCAGGCGATGTCTGACACAATATCAATCGTTACGTGTTTCATGGAAAGTTCCTCCAGTTTCTGTTCAGATTTGATTCTGACCCAAAACAGCGTGAAGATAAAATTGTGGCCCGACAATCATTGATTCGAAAATTGCTCCGCCGCCTTACCGGGTTCCTTGCCGGCTGTGTGCTGTTTGTGTTGTTGGTGATACTGTTGTTCCGATTCGTGAATCCGCCGACTTCTGCATTTGTGTTGGCTTATCTGGTGACAGATACAAACCCTGAGCTTCAGCAAAAGTGGGTGGCGCTATCGGATATTTCCCCGTGGATGCCGCTGGCGGTGGTTGCCAGCGAAGATCAGCGATTCCCTGAACATCATGGGGTCGATTTTGCCGCTATCCGCCAAGCCGTTTCAGAACACAAGAGGGGGCAGGGCTTGCGTGGCGCCAGCACGATCACTCAGCAAACCGCTAAAAATCTGTTCCTCTGGAATGGTCGTAGCTTTGTTCGCAAGGCTCTGGAGGCCGGCTTGGCCATTGCCATTGATGCACTTTGGCCGAAGCGCAGAATTCTTGAGGTTTACCTGAATATTGCGGAATTTGGCCGCGGGGTTTACGGCGTGGAAGCGGCCAGCAGGCGGTATTTCGGTATTCCAGCCAGCCAGTTGTCGCCAGCGCAGGCTGCCAGGCTTGCGGCGGTTCTTCCGAACCCGAAAGTGCTCAGCGCCGCACAACCTTCAGCCTATGTATGGGGTCGGATTGCGTGGATCCGGGGCCAAATGGAACAGTTGTCCGGGCTGCAATACCTACGCGGGCTAGACGATTAATCGGTACCAGAGCTTCCCTAAAGAGGGCCTCAGGTTTTTACGGGAGCACCAAACCAGCCTCCTGATTTATTGCTTCTCTGTGAAGCAACACTCTTCCATCCCGAACAGACGCTAAAACCGGATGCTGCCCCAGCAAAACCTCATAAGGCGTCTGCCCCTGAAGTACAACGCAACGTGCCGGTAGCCCTGTGGCAATGCCATACTCTTTCAAGTTCATGGCGGCTGCACCGTTGTCGGTGATCAGTTCCAGGCAGCGATCGATCCGGCTCATGCCCAGCATGTGACAGGCGTGCAATCCCACATCAAGAGTGCGCAGAAGGTTGCCATTGCCCATGGGGTACCAGGGGTCGCGGATGGAGTCCTGGCCGAAGGCGACTTTCAGGCCGGCGTCCAGCAGTTCGGGGACGCGGGTGATGCCGCGGCGCTTTGGATAGCTGTCGAACCGGCCCTGCAGGTGCAGGTTCTCTGTCGGCATGCAGAGGAATCGCAGGCCGGATTTTTTCAGCAACCGAAACAGCCGGCTGCAGTAGGCGTCGTTGTAGGAGCCCATGGCACAGGTGTGGCTGGCGGCAACCCGGGAGCCGTAATCCAGCCGCAGGGCTTCAGCGGCGAGCACTTCCAGAAACCGAGATTCGGGATCATCGATTTCGTCACAGTGAACGTCGACCAGCAGGTCGTGTTTGTGGGCGAGCTCCATCAGCCAGCGAACGGATTCGGTGCCGTAATCCCGCGTGAACTCGAAGTGAGGAATGCCCCCAACCACATCGGCACCAAGGCGTATGGCTTCTTCCATCAGTTCGCGGCCGTTCGGGAAAGACCAGATACCTTCCTGGGGAAAGGCCACAATTTGTAAGTCGACAAAACCGGCTACCAGCTCGCGCACCTCCAGCATGGCCTTGAGCGCGGTCAGGCTCGGGTCGGTTACGTCGACATGGGTACGGACATACTGGATGCCGTGGGCCGCGAACATTTTTAACGTTCGGGTGGCCCGGTTAATAACATCCTGACGGCTCAGGGTAGCCTTGCGTTCCGCCCAGCACTCGATGCCTTCGAATAGAGTGCCGCTCTGATTCCAGCGGGGTTCGCCTGCGGTCATCGAAGCGTCCAGATGAATGTGAGGTTCCACGAAGGCGGGGGTGACCAGATTGCCGGCAGCATCCAGTTCGCTGTCTGTACCCGCTACCAGCTCGGGTTGGACGATGATTTCGGCGAAACGGCCATTGGCGATGGTGAGTCGGTGCAGGCCTTCCCGGCCTTGTAAGCGGGCGTTTACGATGGCACTTAATGTTTTCGTCATGGTGTCTCCGGGTGATCGCTCGGTGCGGTTATGGCTGTAACAGCAGATGAGCCATTAAACGTGTTTTAAAGTGGTCTGTGGCGTCAGTTTCCCCAGGCAGATTGTGGCTCAGTTGGTTCATTCGATTGCGCACGGTGTTTCTATGGCAGCCAAGTGTTTGTGCCATGGCGAGCTGGTTACCCCGGCACGCAATCCAGGCGTCTAGCAGGTCTGCCGAACCGGCCAGGGTATCGGCATCATGAGTATACCCGGCGGCCTGTTCGGACCAGACGATGGCCCTGCCAACCGTTTCGCTAACCTCCACCATAGGCAAGGAATAGGGCTGCTCGAACAGGGGAATGGCCATGTCATCGGCCAGTTTGCACAGAGTATTCGGTAGGTGGCCGATATACGCATCGCCGGTGAGTACCACCAGGCCCGATATAGCGCACTCTTTGCCCTCGTACAGGCATTCCGCCAGGTTCTCGGGACTGCGATGCCGGCTGATACCGGTGACAAACACCAGTTCGCCGCCTTTTACCCAGCTTTTGAACGAGCGGTTTTCCGCCACGTAAGGCCAGCGCACCGGGTTTTTTGCCGCCGCGCTCCCGCCCCGGAGCCGAATGGCACCGAGGCCGGGAAGTTTGGGGATTTCGTCGCATCGCAGTGGCACTTACGCCGCTCCCATAAGCTGGGCCCGGCGCTCGCGCACGCCCTGGCTGACCACCAGAATCATGCTGTAACTTAGGGCAGCTACAAGAACACCCACAATGGGCGCGATCCAGGGCGACGTGTATGCCGCAGCCGAACCAATGGCATAGGCAGCAAGGCCGGTTAAGTTAAAGGCGGGCAGCGTCACCTCACCCAGAGCCGGGTACTGGCGCTTATAGCCAACAAAATAGCTGGCCATGATCACCCCGCCAATGGGTGGGATAAACGTACCTAGCAATATCAGGAAGGGAATCAGCCATTCATACATGCCCATGACGGCCAATGCGGTGCCAATGGCAGCACCGGCAATCGTTACCAGTTTGCGCCGACGGGTACGCACCAGGTTGCAGCCTGCAATGGCAAAGTTGTAAACGGTGTTGTCTTGCGTGGTCCAGAGGTTCAGGAACAGCATCAGAATACCGAGTGTTGCCAGGCCTTGGGTCACCATGATGTCGACAATATCAGCTTGCTGATACACCAGGGCTCCGAAGGCACCGATCAGGGTCATCAGACCGTTGCCAAGGAAGAAGGCCAGCAGCGTAGCAAACACGGCGGTCTTTCCGGATTTAGCGAAGCGGGTCCAGTTAGTTGCCTGGGTGCCGCCGCTGACAAAGGTTCCGAACACCAAAGTAATGGCAGCGGCGACGGTCATGTTGTCGGTTGGGGTAATGGTCAGCAAGCCTGAAAGGCCACCGGCATCGGAGGTGGCGATGGTCATACTGACGGCGACCAGAATGATCATCGCGGGCACGGCAATGCGTGACAGCCACTCCAGGCCACGGTAGCCAATAAAAGCGGTTATGCAGAATCCGAAACCGAACACGACCATCAACGGTGTCGTCAGGCTTTCTGGCAGGCCTGTCAATTTCACCAGAAGGATGGCCATGGTCGCAGTGCCCCAGGCGTACCAGCCAATTTGAGTGAAGCCGAGGATAATGTCCGAAAGCTTACTGCCTATTTCACCAAAGGTGAAACGGCTCATCAGTGCAGTATTCAAACCGGTTTCCGCGGCAATGTAGCCCAGCACGGCTGCGTAGGTTCCGAGCAGCAGATTACCTGCGGCCAGAATTAGCAGCATGGTTGAGAAGTCAAACGCGACGCCCACACTGCCACCGGCCCACATGGTCGCGGTGAAAAAGGTGAAACCAAGAAGAACCAGCCCCATGGACCAGACGCTTTTGCGTTGATCCATAGGCACCGGGCTTAAAGGATAGTCCTGCTCTTTTGGGGTTGCCTGCGTGGTCATGGCGATCTCTCCGTATCGTGAGTAAACACGTTGATTGTTGGCAACCTTCGTGCCAGAGCCGGCTTAGGCAGGGATAGGCACCGGAAATCTGCGGAGGCGTTGTGCAAAACGCACAACCGGGTGTCGCTGTACGTGTTTTTCAGGATTGATGTGCGCCTCATCGGTGCAGTTTTTGTGGTAAATGACGGCAATGGTGCGAGGGTGCACAGCTGTTTAAGGCTTGGATTGAAATCGAGAAAGGCATTAACTTCACCCCTCAATGTGGCGAGTTGTTTATGAAGCCTGAGGGTTTTCAGGTTTGGTAACCCCTAGTCATGGATTAAAATCCTGAGGTATCGGGATAGATCTATTTTTCATAAAAAATGCCCTGCTTGGTAACAGATCTGGATCTTGCAAAATTGAGCGCTAATATCTTTGTCTGTATAAAAGTTAATCAATTTAAGCTGATCGTCAGAATCCGCCACCGTCAAGTGTCCGTAAACATAGCAGGAATTAACTGAAGCAGAACAGAGGATGATGACGTGAAAAAAACAGGAATCGTACAGTCGTTTGTAATTTCTTCGCTGATGTTGGGCGCTGCAGTCGTTGCCTTGCCAGCTTTCGCTGAAAATCATGCGATGGGCAAAATGGATAAAATGAACATTGTAGAAAAAGCGGTAGAGACAGATAGCCTGAGTACGTTGGTTGCTGCGGTCAAAGCCGCCGGCTTGGTAGAAACGCTTTCCGGAGAAGGTCCTTTCACAGTATTTGCACCCACCAACGAAGCGTTTGCGAAACTGCCCGCAGGCACCGTCGAAACATTGTTGAAGCCAGAGAATAAAGAACAACTCCAGTCGATTCTGACCTATCACGTGTTGGCCACCGAAGCGCCTGCTGCGGCAGCCATTAAGATGGTTCAGGATGGGGGTGGATCGGCATCAATAGCCACGGTTCAGGGCGGCGAGCTTACGTTCAGCCTCCAGGGTGACTCGTTGATGATCGAGGACTCAGCAGGAAATATGGCCACAGTGGTGGCGGCAGATTTGATGCAGTCTAATGGCGTAGTGCACGTGATTGATACGGTGCTGATGCCGTAGTTCCAGAACTGAAAGAGACTGAATAGAAAAAAGACGGCCTTTGCGGCCGTCTTTTTTTTTGGTTAGGAATAATATTGGTTTTTTCTTAACCGACAGTCAGGCATCGTGACGGACCACTTTGCAGAAGGGCGATTGCATCAGATGTCTGTCAGCAGGATTGTGACCCAACCATGACGGCCTATTTCATTCAGGCGTTTATTTACCTTTTGGCTGCGGTGATTGCAGTGCCTTTGGCAAAGCGCTGCGGCCTGGGCTCGGTACTTGGTTACCTGGTTGCTGGCGTGGTGATCGGGCCGGTTACGGGTCTGGTGGGACAGGAAACCAGCACTATTCAGCATTTTGCGGAATTCGGTGTTGTCATGATGCTATTTCTGATCGGTATGGAAATCGATCCGAAAACGCTTTGGGCCATGAGGGTTCGCTTATTGGGGCTCGGCGGTCTTCAGGTTACGTTGACGGCGGCCGCAGGTATGGCTGGGGCCTGGTGGCTTGGGCTTCAGTGGCAGACGGCCCTGGCCGTTGGCCTTATTTTCGCGCTGTCGTCTACGGCCATTGTGCTGCAAACCCTGGACGAGAAAGGGCTGTCGAAGACGGAAGGCGGCCGCAATACATTTTCTGTGTTGCTGTTCCAGGACATCGCTGTTATTCCCATGCTAGCCCTGATTCCGCTGTTGGCATTGCCAGGATTGAAAGGTAATTCCACCCCTGGGTCCATCCAAGACGCGGGCCTGAGCCTGGTGGCTGGCCTTCCGGGCTGGGCTCATGCCCTTGTTGTTGTCGGCGCGGTGGCTGCCGTCATTGTTGGCGGCTATTATCTGAGCCGTCCGTTGTTTCGTTATGTGGTGAAGTCCGGGTTACGAGAGGTTTTCACCGCCACGGCGCTGATGTTGGTTATTGGTATTGCGGCACTCATGAGTGTTGTTAACCTCTCGCCCGCCTTGGGGGCTTTCCTGGCAGGTGTGGTTTTGGCCAACAGCGAGTTTCGCCACGAGCTGGAAGCCAACATCGAGCCGTTCAAAGGTCTGTTGCTGGGTCTGTTTTTTATTACTGTGGGTGCTGGAATTAACTTCGAGGTGTTGCTGGCCGAGTGGGGCGCCATCGTTTCTTTGGGCGCGGCGGTTATTGCGGTCAAGGCGCTTATTCTATTTGCGCTTGCGAAGATGTTCGGGATTCACAGCAGCAACGGCTGGCTATTTACTCTGGGGCTGGCGCAGGCAGGTGAGTTCGGTTTTGTGTTGCTCACCTACAGTGTGCAAAGCGATGTAATTCCGCTAGAAATTTCCCAGATTCTTTCTCTGGTTGTCGCGCTGTCTATGTTCCTTACACCTCTGTTGTTTATCGTTTACGACCGTATTGTGCTGCCGCGTTACCGACGTTCACAAAACGATGACAGGGATGCTGACACCATTGACGAGAAAGCCCCTGTTATCGTGGCTGGCGTGGGGCGGTTTGGGCAGATCGTCTGCCGTTTACTGCGGGCTAACAGCGTTCCCATCGTCGTGCTCGACCATGAGTTCGAGCAGATTGAAAATGTTCGAAGAATCAATATCAAGAGTTTTTTTGGGGATGCCAGTCGCCCCGATTTGCTGGAAAAGGCGGGTATTGAACAGGCACGTCTGTTGATTGTGGCGATTGATGATCGAGACCGCGCTGTGGCAATGGTGAAGCATGTGAAGAAGTTCTTCCCTGGTGTGTGGGTGCTGGCGCGTGCCTTCGACCGTGGCCACGGATATCAGCTTCTGGAGGCGGGTGCTGATGATGTGATGAGCGAAACCTATCACTCTGCTCTGGAATTGGGTGGCTATGCGCTTACGGCGATGGGCGTGCACCCCATGCGGGCAAAACAGATGACCTGGGCATTCGTTGAAAATGAGCGGGCTCACGACGCAGAGTTATTCGAAGCCTGGAAAGAAATCGAGGAAGGCATTAACTTCAGCCCCCGCTATGGCGAGCTGTTCATGAAGCTCGAAGAAGCGTTGAGCACTTCCATGCAGGGGGACTGGGAAGCACCAAAGCCTGAGGATGTTCCTGTATGGACGCCCCCAGGTGAGGATTAAAAGCCCGAAACATCTCCACATGAACCTGACAGAAAAACGTTAGCGTGCTCGCTCAGTGCCGTTTGCGGAAATTATTGATCGCTCCCTGGAGCCATCCCTTCGCGGTCGCCAGTGAATGTTTGCCCTCAAGCAACCCACGCAAATGGGTCAGTTGTTGCTCGAACATACCGGTACCTTTCAGATCATCGGGTGTTTCGTTGGGACCAAGGGGCAGGATGTTTTCGAGATAGGTCCCCTCCAGAAACAGGCGCAGCAGGCCCTCGCCGAGAACGGCCTCGTCATTGTTCAGTGTGCGTGTTGCCCGTAGCAGGCGGCGGATATCGTATTGGCCCGGGTAAATGTCCGGTACCTGCTTCTTGATGCCCAGCAGGCTGTAAACACCGATGCGTGCCGTACGCACGGAACTTTCGAGGGTAAACACCACGTCGTTATGGGTTTCAACGAATTGGCCGAGGCAGGCGAGGTTGGTAGAGCCTGCCGGCACCGCCCAAGGGCGGTCTCCCTGAGCACGGGGCATGAATTGAGCGGTGATATAGGGCATCAGCGCGGAACGTACTATGGTCGCGGCCATGACGTCGCCGACCTGATCGATCAGCCCGAGGTGATAGCACAGTTCGGTTAGGATTTCCTCGCCGGTGCATTCCGGCATAGGTTTTTTCACATAATCGCCGGGCTTGTCCATGAACAGCCCATACACCCAAGGCACGATTACGTCAGAAGGCTGGTCCAGAAAGTGTGGCTGGCGGTTGACGGTCAGGCTCATCAGCCAGGCGGAGTCAGTGAAGGTCACGACGCCGCCGGTTACGGTTTTTCCGGAATAGGGGTCGTTGACCGCCAGTTCCTTGATCTTCTCGGTCAGGGGGGAGGGTTTGCACGTCAGTGTTGCCGATTCCCAGGTTGAGCTCGGTACGTCGGCACAGAATTTCTCGGGTCGCCCGAAGTCGGGGGATTTTCCGGCGAGCTTTTTCCAAAGCTGCCAGCTTGAGCCGATCAGCGGATCTGGCTGGTTCACCTGCAGTTTGGGCTCCGTGTCATCTGTTCCGTAGGCGGTGTCTTCGACGATTGAGCCGATGGTTACGAATACCAGGTCACGCGGGCGTACCTTGATGGTCTTTTCGCCATCAGTGGCGCGGTAGAGAATCGCAGTGGTGGTTTTGGATTCGCCTCGGATATCCATCTCCAGGTCACGCACAACGGTGTCGTACTGAACGTTAACACTTTGCGCCATCAGCCAGCCCATCAACGGGCGCACAAAGCTGTCATATTGGTTGTACTTGGGAAAAACGAGGGCGGTCATATCATTCAGGCCGTCCAGAAGGTGCAGGAAACGGTGCATATACAGCTTCATTTCAAGCACGGAATGCCAGTTCTGGAAGGCGAACATGGTGCGCCACAATGTGTAGAAGTTGCTGTTCAGGAAGCCTTCACTAAACCATTCTTCAACCGTAATGTCGTCCAGATCTTCCTTGCGAGCCAGAAAAAGCCTAGCCAGTTCGACCTGTTGCAGGCGGCTGAGGCCCATGGTTGCGGAGTCACGGATCTGGCCCTGTTTTTCCAGAAGCCGGGCTTTTGACCAGTTCTTGTCGGCGTCGTTAACGATCCGGTATTCGTCGAGTACGGTGAAGGGTGCTGGCAGCTCGAGTGCCGGTATTTCCGAGAAAACGTCCCAGAAGTTCTGGTAAGTCGCTTCCATTTCGCGGCCACCGCGGACGATGTAGCCTTCCTCGGCATTGCCCGCGCCGTCCAGTGCGCCTCCCTCGACCTTTTGGGACTCGAGAATGGTGATATTCTCTGCCGGCATGTGACCGTCACGAACCAGAAAAAAAGCTGCGCACAGACCGCCGATCCCACTGCCAATAATGTAGGCATGGCGTTTGTCGACGCCTTCGGTTGGCAGTGGGCGATGATTGACATAGCTCCCATGCAGATCCGCAGGTGGCAATGGGGTATCCACGCCATTGTGCAAGTGCCGGGACGAGGCGTCCGGAGATACCTCCACCGTTTGCTCTGCCATGGCGTCAATGTGGGTTTTCAGGCGTGAGGTATCGAAACGGGGTGGGTTACGGCGGGGCATGTTGTTCTCCTTCCTTGAACGGCTGCGTGCGGCCAGCGGTCTTATGGGCCAATCGGAAATTTCTTCTGAAAACTCCAGCCGATACAGCTCCGTCAGCCGGTACACCCAAGCCGATTTGCCATCTTCCAGGGTTCATTGTACGCGCTTGTAGCGTACACCCCGCCGCCCAACGTGATCCAGTGCTCGGAATTCGTCGGCATTCACTGTGACAACGAGCCCGTATTGTTCTGAGTCCGGCGATTGACCAAAGCAACAGGGAAAACCGGTACAGATTTTTGACTTGCATCAGGTTTTCCCGTCATCGTTCTGGAATCGTTTGTTTGTGTCTTTATGGCAATGCGATTTCGACGCTGGCTGCGTTAGAGTTTACTCATCAAGCGCTGATAATAATCCCGCTAATTATCATAGGAGAGACTTGTTTATGAGTACCTACAAAGCGATCAATTTGGTGAGGCACCTCAAGGGAAAACCGGGACCGGAGCTGTTCGAGGTGGTGGAAAAAACCGTGCCGGAACCTGGCGACGGCGAATTTCTGGTCAAGCAAGCTTTCATGTCTATGGACCCGGCCATGATGGGTTGGATGACAGGCGACACCGACAGCTACATCCCACCGGTGGAACTTGGGACGGTGATGCGTTCATCCGGCGTTGGTGAGGTGGTTGCATCCAGGCACGCTGATTTTGCCGTGGGCGATCAGGTGATAGGAATGTTCGGCTGGCAGGAAATGGCTCTGACCGACGGCAAAGGCATCAACAAGGTGGATAAAAAAATACCACCGGAAATGGCGCTGGCGGTGTTTGCACTGCCGGGGCTGACCGCCACTCAGGGGCTGTTCGGCTGTGGCCATCCCAAGTCGGGTGAAACGCTGGTGGTGTCCGGAGCGGCTGGCTCGGTCGGCTCGATTGTTGGCCAGCTGGCCAAAGCTGAAGGCCTGCGGGTTATTGGTGTCGTTGGCAGCCAGGAGAAAGCGGCCTGGATTATTAACGAGCTTGGTTTCGACGGTGCCGTGAATTATAAGACCGACGACCTGAACGCGAAACTGGATGAACTGGTGCCGAATGGCATTGATGTGTATTTCGAAAACACCGGTGGCCCGATTCAGCACTGCGTGTTCGACCGCATGAATGCGCACGGCCGTATTGTGGTGTGCGGGATGATTGCCGATTACACCGCCGAAACCCCGCGCCCTGGCCCAAGCTGGATGCGTATCATCAAAAAGCGCCTGACCATTCAAGGCTTCACTATGCCTGACCACATGCACAAGGCGCAGGAGCTGCAAGCCAAACTGGCCCCTTACGTTCAGAACGGCGATATCAAATATCGAACCCACGTTCTGGAGGGACTGGAGTCGGCTATGGACGGCCTGAACCTGTTCCTGAGCGGTGGTAATAAGGGCAAGTTGATGGTGAAGATCTAGTGTTTCTTTTCAATTAAAAGCAAGGAGATTGAAATGAAAGCTGCTCGTTTTTATGACAAAGGGGATATCCGGATTGAAGATATCCCCGAACCGACGATAGAACCCGGCACTGTGGGCATAGATGTAGCCTGGTGCGGTATCTGTGGTACCGATTTGCATGAATTTATGGAGGGGCCCATCTTTATTCCGCCGTGCGGCCACCCCCATCCGGTCTCAGGGGAATCTGCGCCAATAACAATGGGGCATGAGTTTTCAGGTGTGGTTTATGCTGTTGGTGACGGTGTAGACGATATTGAAATCGGTCAGCACGTTGTGGTTGAACCTTATATTATTGCGGATGATGTGGACACGGGTCCGGGTCAGAGTTACCAGTTGTCCAAAAACATGAACTTTATTGGCCTTGGTGGCAACGGTGGCGGCTTATCCGAAAAAATCGCAGTCAAGCGTCGCTGGGTGCATCCGATTTCTGCCGCCATTCCCCTCGATCAAGCCGCTTTGATTGAACCTCTTACGGTTGGCTATCATGCGTTTGTTCGCAGTGGCGCTAAGGCAGGTGATATTGCTCTGGTTGGCGGTGGCGGGCCTATTGGCCTGTTATTGGGGGCTGTGTTAAAGGCTAAGGGTATAACCGTTATCCTCACGGAGTTGAGCGCAAAGCGTAAGGAAAAAGCGAAAGAAACCGGCGTTGCGGATTATGTTTTGGATCCCTCCGAAGTCAACGTAACCGAAGAGGTTATGAAAATTACCAAAGATCGGGGTGTGGATGTTTCTTTTGAGTGCAGCAGCATCAATGAAGTGCTGGATACGCTGGTAGAGACGACAAAACCGGGCGGAACCGTTGTTATTGTATCGATTTGGAGCCACCCAGCGACGGTGAATGTACACAGCGTTGTGATGAAAGAACTGGACGTGCGTGGAACCATTGCTTACGCAAACAACCATGCAGAAACCATTAAGCTGGTAGAGGAAGGCAAAGTTAATTTGGAACCTTTCATTACCCAACGAATTAAACTTGATGATTTGGTGGCTGAAGGTTTCGAGAGGCTGATTCACAACAATGAGTCAGCCGTGAAGATCATTGTTCAGACATAACAGACGTCGTTATATAAGAAATTCACAGTTATTTAGATCGTATGAAAATTGCTGAAAGCTTTGGTTAAAGCTAAGTTATAGCTAATAAGTATAGGGGCTATAACCTAGCTTTTTTTAAGCGCTCACACGCTGTCTTTCTGCATTATAAAGACTCGGCATACATCAACCGCTCAGGCGGCGCGGATGAAGTCCCGTAACCGCGGCGCAATGGATTCGCGCCATTTACTGCCGTTGAAGACGCCGTAATGGCCAACGTCTGGTTGCAGGTGATGCAGTCGGCGGGAGTCTGGTACATTGACGCACAGATCTTGCGCGGCCCGGGTTTGTCCGGGGCTCGAAATATCGTCTTTCTCACCTTCGACAGTCATCAGAGCTGTGTTACGAATAGCAGCCGGGTTCACCAGGCGCCCGCGGTGTTTGAAACAGCCCCGGGCTAGATGAAATTCCTTAAAAACGCGTTCTATGGTGTCGAGATAATAGGTGGCTGGTAAATCCATTACCGCCAGGTACTCGTTATAGAACTCACGGTGACGGCTGACCTTCTCGGTCTCGTTGTCGCGAATGGATCTGAACAGCCCGCGATACGCATCAACGTGGCGGTCGAAATTCATGTTTACAAACCCGGTCAGCTGAAGAAATCCAGGGTAAACCTTGCGCATGGCTCCGGGGTAGGGTGCGGGTACCGAGTGAACCAGATTGCGCTTGAACCACGCCAGATTGTGTTGGGTGGCCACTTTACACGGCGCGGTGGGGTCAACCCGACCGTCGACGGGGCCGCTCATCAACGTCAGCGAGCGAGGTGCGGCGGGGTGGCCATCCTCGGCCATGATGGCGGTGGCTGCAAGCACTGGCACCACTGGTTGGCAGACAGCCAGTACGTGGGTGTCTGGCCCCAGGTGGGCAATGAAGTCAATGACGTAGTCGATGTAATCATCAAGACCAAAATCGCCTTTTGACAGCGGAACCTTGCAGGCATCGCGCCAGTCGGTAATGTACACGTCATGATCCGGCAGCATGGCCTCCACGGTGCCACGCAAGAGCGAGGCAAAGTGGCCGGACAGCGGCGCGACGATCAGCAGTTTTGGGTCATCGGGCCGCGCTACGTCACGTTGGAAGTGTTTGAGCTGCGCAAACGGCTTGCGGCATAAGATGGCTTCATGAACGTCGACTTGCTGGCCGTCACAGAGGGTTGTAGGCAGATTGAAAGCCGGTTTCGAGTAACGACGGGTGAGATCTCCGAACACATCGTAAGCCGAGGCAATGCTGCGTGAACCGGGAATGCGGGATAAGGGGCTCAGGCGGTGTTGGAGCAAGGTGCTATGGGCGCTGGTGACCATGCGCATAGGCTTCATCGCAGCGCGGCCTATCTCGTGAGCAAAGTACATCATGTGTTTGTCCTGCTTGAGTTCTGGGTTGCGGTATTATCGAGCAGATTTCTTGGCTCATACACCACCCGATGGTCATTTCCTGGGCGTTGCCCCTTTAGAAGTACCGTTTGGACAGCGCCTATGCCCCGATGATTCTTGGGGGGGTAGTCACTAATAACCTAGCATATTTTGTTGGGTAGTAAGCAAATTTTGTGCCCACTACGGGTTTTACGGGCACGCCTTTTCTACCCATCAGTTTGTACGGAAATCACGCCATAGAAGAATCAGCAATGCCACGGCTGCCATTGCGCCAACGAAGACGGAGAAGATAATACCGGTTACCTTAAGGCTGAGCAGGCTGGCCATCAAGCCGATGCCAATCACCGGTACTGAGATGGCGATGTAGGCAACAATAAAGAAGGTTGAGGTTACCGCGGCGCGTTCCGCCGGCGGACAAGCAGCGTTTATAGCGCCCAGGCCGGCGCGAAAAGCGATTCCCTGGCCCATGCCAGCGATGACTGCACCGGCCATGAACAGGGTGAGCGACTGAGAATAGATACCGAGCGCTACGGGCGTCACGCCAGCAACTAGCGTAGCGCACCCGATGGGTAAACGCCGGCGCAGCGGCAGTTTATCCTGCAGGAACTGGCCGAGTGTTGAGGCAATAAAGATACTGCCCGCGACAACGCCGACCAATAGACGGTTATCATAGCCCAGCACATTGCCCATCATCGCTGGCGCTATCGAGGTGAAGAAGCCACAAACCGCAAAACCAGCAAAGCCCGCGATGGCGGCGGGCACAAACACACCGCGTACTTCCGGGGGCACATTCAGGCGCTGAAGTGACAGCTTTGGCTGAGTTGGTCTTGTTACGGTTTCCGGGGCTCGCCAGATGCAGATGAATGCCAGAAGGGCAAGCGCGATGTGTATCAAGTAGGTTAATTGCAGTGGAGAGGGTAGGTATTGTGAAAGTGCGCCCGCAAGCATAGGGCCAAGGCCCAATCCGCCCATATTCGCGGCGGTGGCAAAAAATGTGGCCCGCTCACGCCAGTGCGGCGGTGCCAGTTCCAGCACGGCCACGGTCGCGGTGCCGGTAAAAATACCTGCCGAGAGCCCGGATAGGACACGGCCCACAAGAATCATTACTAGCCCGTCGGCCTGCCAGAATACCAAATCGCTGATAATCGAACACGCGATGCCGGCAAACAGCAACGGCCGGCGCCCTAGCTGATCAGACCAGCGCCCGGTGATGACCAGCGCTGCAATGACGCCGAAGGCGTACGCGGCAAAAATAATGGTAATCATCAGCTGGGAAAACCCGAAAGCATCCTGATAGATTGGGTAAAGCGGAGTTGGCATGGTGGTACCGATCATCACCACGCTGAATGCGAAGGCGGCCCCGAGAAACACCAGGAATGCTGATAAGCTATGAGGGTCTGTGTTCGTCGTTGATGATTGCATAATGGTCTAGTGAAGGTTTCGAAAGGTTGATTCGCAACAAAGAATTAGCGTGAAGAGCATTGTACATAGGTCGCAGAAGCCCCTCTATGAATGGAAACCGGGTTTTAGCGTTTTTTTAACGCAACACGCCCGCGGGCATAGAACCTATTGACTAAATCTGGTCCAGCCAATAAGATTCATTATAAATAAATGTTAAAGATCGCAGCCGAGGTGCAATCCAATGGTTCAATCATTTAAAGACGTATTCAAAGGAAAAAAAGCCGAGTCAGTGCAAGCTGATTCAGCTCAGCACTTTGACCCAAAAGCACAAGAAGAAGCCGCTGTTGACGCCGAGATGGCGCCCAAAAAGAAAGGCAAGCACGGCGACCCGGGCGTTTGCTGCGGTTCTTGCTCGTAAGCCGATAGCGGTATCGCTTTTTGAATGACTAAGGGTGCAAAAACGCGCGCGAACTGTTTGCACCTTCTTGATGTTAGGGCCGCTATCTTTAACGCAGCGAAATTTAACGCACTCCGGTTAAGTCGGGGCTGGTTTATTTCGGCCGATGCATCTGAAATTTTTGCGACGCGTTCACTGCAAAGTAGTCCGCCGGTCCGCCGCCGCGAAGAATGGGTTCGCCCGCTGCCGTATCGTAAACGCCTTCCCGCAGCAGGTGTTGCGCTATGTGCACGCCCACCACCTCGCCGAACACCATCCAGGTGTTGACCTTCTGACCGTCGACGCCTGCCAACTGAATAATCTGCGTGACCCGACATTCAAACGTTACCGGACTTTCCGCCACGTGCGGCACGGAGATAATCCGCGAAGGCTTCGGTGTCAGCCCTGAAAGAGCGAATTCATCGACGTCAGGTCCGACAGCAACGCAGGTTTGGTTCATGGCTTCGGCCAGAGGACGAGTCGCCAGATTCCAGCAAAATTCACCGGTTTCTTCCGCATTACGCACGGAGTCTTTGTAGCCGACGCTGGAGAATCCGACGATTGGGGGAACATAGTTGAAGGCGTTGAAGAAGCTATAAGGCGCAAGATTAAGCGCGCCGTCACGGCTTTTCGTCGAAATCCATCCAATCGGCCTCGGGGCCACCAGGGCATTGAATGGGTCGTGTGCAAGTCGGTGACCATTGGCGGGTTCGTAGAAGTGTATATCTTCGGGCATAACAAACTCCTGACAACAAACTCGTGCTTTACGCATGGGTTTAACCAGACCACCGTTAAGAGTGGCCGGTTAAACCAGGTGTCCGTATTAGAACTCCAGGCAGATCTTCCCGAAGTGCTTACCGGATTCTTCATGGCGAAAAGCATCAGCGATTTCCTCCAGCGCAAAAGACCGGTCAAGAATCGGGTGCATGCCGTTCACTTCAATCGCGCGAATCATCTCTTGCTGATGGGTCCGGCTGCCTACAATCAAGCCTTGCAGCCGGGCCTGTTTCGCCATCAGTTTTGCGGTAGGAATATCGCCAGCGCGGCCGGTCAGCACGCCTATAAGCGCGATATGGCCGCCAATGCGAACGGCATCGATGGATTCCGGAAGAGTGCCAGGGCCACCTACTTCGATAACGTGATCAACACCCACTCCGTTTGTCAGCTCTTGGACTCGCGCGCCCCAAGCCGGCGTTGTTTTGTAATTGATGGTGTGATCTGCACCCAGCGTTGTTAGCCGTTCCAGTTTTTCGTCTGAAGACGACGTGGAAATAACTCGCGCGCCCATCAACTTGGCGAACTGCAGTGCAAACACAGACACCCCACCGGTGCCCAGCGTGAGCACGGTGTCGCCTGCTTTTAAGCCACCATTAACGACCAGTGCTCGCCATGCTGTTAAACCGGCAGTGGTCAGGGTGGCTGCTTCAGCATGGGTATAGCCCTTCGGTGCGTGGGTAAACCAGTTGGTTGAGCGCACGACCTGTTCGCGAGCGTAACCATCTTGGCCGTCACCGGGCGTGGTGCTGAAATTATCAATGGGGGCAGAGCCAGTAAGCCACTCAGGGAAAAAGGTTGACACCACATGGTCGCCAACCTTGAATTCGCTGACACCTTCACCAATGGCCTCCACAACGCCCGCGCCATCCGCCATAGGAATGCGTTGGTCTTCGGTTGGGATGGCCCCAACAACCACCGCATAATCGTGATAGTTAAGAGAGCAGGCATGAATGTGGACCCGCATTTGGCCAGGCCCTGGCGCGCCGGGTTCCGCGCTATTGTTAAGGCTAAGGTGTTCCAGGCCGCCGGGGCTTGAAAGGGTAATGCTTTTCATACTAATGGCCTTTGATTGCTGCTGCGGGTGTCGTCTTTGAGCCTGAAGCTTACTGAAGTCTTTTGGCTAATGACAATGAACACGTTTACCGCGGGAGCCAGCAGAGAGTTTTCCTGTTTACGCACCTTAAATGCGCCAAACAACATCGTATTTTCCACCATCTACTATATATCCCGCTCGATAACCGTGTTAAAACCATTTTCCCCCGACAGCAACCTGCGTTTATAGGCTCGGGCACATCGTTTTTACCCATCAGAGATAGCAGCATGTCCGACAAGTTCTTTTTTAAAGGCCGGCAGGATGCCCGTCAGCACCATACGGCGCGCGGCGGTTTTCAGACCAATGCCAGCAAGAAGCCGGGTAGTAAAAAGTTCCCGTTAACGCTGGTTGTTACCAGTGAAGCACGAAAGCAGGAAGTTGAAGCTCTGGTGGTTGAAGCAGATCTGTTCGCCAACATTACGGTAGATGAAAGCGCGGATGCGGTTGAATCCACTGCCGAGCTAACGACCATTCTGGACAAGGGCGTAACCGTAACGCAGGCTCAGGTACCGGCCCGAAACGATCCTTGCAGTTGCGGCAGCGGTGTTAAATTCAAAAAGTGCTGCGGTTAAGCCGCGGGGATATTGTATGCGCGTTTGTGGTGTTGAATTAACCGGCAGCGATGCTGTGGTGTGTTTGCTGAACCTGGATCAGGGGCATTTCAGTCTGCCAGACAGTAAGGTTCGTAAGTTAAACTTGAAGAAAAACCATACCCGTGCTGATTTGCAGGAGTTCCAGGTATCGTTCGTGGCGTTTTTGACGGAGCACAACGTTAATAGAGTAGCTATTAAAGAGCGTATGCCAAAAGGCAAGTTCGCTGGCGGTGCCATCAGCTTCAAGTTAGAAGCCGCTATTCAATTAATGACCGGTGCTGACGTTGGGGTTGTTCTGCTTCCGCCTGCACTGATTAAATCGACGCTCTCATCGAATCCTTTGCCTGTTCCGTTTGCAGACACCGGTTTGAAGATTTTTCAGGAAACCGCATTTACAGCGGCTTATGTGGGGCATATGGCAAAGTAACGCCAGCAATGCTCAAGTTCATACTTTTATTTTGAGGAGTTAAACCGTTTTATGCGCCCTGTAGTGCTTCTTGATGGTGGCCTCGGCCAAGAGATTTATCGGCGTGCTGCCAACGTTGGTTCAGCGCTATGGTCGGTTGCGGTTATGCACGAGCAGCCAGACGTGGTTACCGCGGTGCACTCCGACTTTATCCGCGCAGGCGCCAAAACGTTATCCCTCAACACTTATGCCGCCACGCCGTCCCGTTTGCTTCAGCACGGCCGGTTGGAGCAGTTGGCGACCATACATCAAAATGCGTTCGAATTGCTGGGGCAGGCTGTAAAAGCCACAGGCGCGTGTGTGGATATTGCAGGTTGCCTGCCGCCCCTGGCCGGAAGTTATCAGGGCCAGCCCGCGCGTTCGTTTGAGGATTTGCGGGATGAATACTCGGTGCTGGTAAAACAGCAGGCCGTGGCTGACGTTCTGCTGATTGAAACCATGACCAATACCCTGGAAGCGTGTGCGGCCTGCGCCGCTGCGAGCGAGTTGGGCAAGCCTTTTTCCGTCGCGTTTCGCCTTGAGGCGGACGGCAAACTAAAGTCTGGTGAAACCCTGGCTGAGGCGGTTGCCGCCGTTTCCCCGTACTCACCTACGGCGGTAATGCTCAACTGCTGTGACCCCGAATTGATTTCTGCTGCCATGCCCGAGCTGGTTAGATTGCACCCCTGCGTGGGTGGTTATGCCAACGCCTTTAAGTCGGTGGAGGCTATGGCGCGGGGTGGTTTAGTGGATGCCTTGGAGGCGCGGGAAGATATTTCTCCACAGGCCTATGTGGCCCATGTGCGCCAGTGGCTAGCTGATGGGGCGACAGTTATTGGCGGCTGCTGCGAGATTACACCGGAGCATGTGCGGCACATTGTAGAGACGCTTGCGGACGACTATGAGTTTATTCGGTTCTCCCAGTGGCCGGTGCCAAACTCCTGAGCAAGAAAACTCGAGTTTAAATTTTTAAATTGATGGAATTTTTATGAGCAGTAACGAATTAACCGACGTGCTCGAAATGAACGGCGAAGAGCGCTACGACTACTTTTTGAGCGCTGTGCTTGAAGAGCGGGATATCTGGATACTGATCAATACCGACAACCGTTTTCTGAAACTTGTTTCAGAAGAGGAAGGCGTGGCGCACGTGCCGGTGTGGCCCAGCGCCGAATTCGCCGCGGAGTACGCCAAGGGATCAGACGACCTGACCCCGAAGAGCATTTCCCTGCCAGACTTTTTCAAAAAATGGGTACCGGGCCTGACCAAAGACAAGTTGGAAGTAGGTGTGTTCCCCGGCGCAGACGGTACTTTGTGGATAACCTCGCCAGAAGAATTAAAGCGTGACCTGCAAGAAGAGATGTCGAGCTTTTAGGTAAGGTGGGGGACAGATTTGAAATCCAAAAGCTAGGGGGCAGACTTCAAATCTGTCCCCGATCCTATTTTTACCCAGCCGCAGTCACGTATTTCAAAACATCAACCACCTGTTCTGGCGTCTGTGCCCACGCCATGGCGGCGGAGTCCACTTCTTTCAGCGGGTGAACAATGTCGTCGTTGTGCAGGGTAATGTAAGGCGTGCCCATGGCGGCGCAGAACCCGGCGTCAAAAGCGGCGTTCCACTGTTTGTACTTGTCACCGAAGCGAATCACGGCAAGGTCGCACTGTTCCAACATCGTTTTCGTGCGAATGCCGTTCACTTTAGATGATTGGTGATCGCGCCAAAACGCCACATCGGGCTTGCCCAGCATATCGCCTGCCGCATCGCTGGCTGCGTGGTTTGTGACCGGAGCGGTGAATTCGACGGGCAGACCGGCCGCTTCTGCGCCCGCCTCAATTTGTTCACGCCAGTCTGTATGAATTTCGCCAGAAAGATAGACAGTCCAGATCATGGGATTCTCCTGAGGTAATAATTGAGCAGATTAACTGCGGTGCCAATAAACGAGACCCCATCATACGTGAGTGGGCGGGGGGATTCATTTCACGCCTTTAACACCTAGGACTCACTTGCAATTTTCCCGTTTGGGCCGATGATAGATAGTAGGATAACCATCTTCGAGCCGCTGCGAGGAACTCTATGGATTTCAAAGATTATTACGCCGTGCTCGGTGTGAGCGAGTCTGCCTCTCCCGAAGACATTAAAAAGTCTTATCGCAAACTGGCGCGGAAATATCATCCGGACGTGAGCAAGGAAGACAACGCCGATGACATGTTTAAAAATGTTGGTGAAGCCTACGAAGTTCTGAAGGACCCCGAAAAACGCACCGAATACGACCAGTTACGCAAATACGGCGCCCAACCTGACGGTTCATTTCAGCCACCCCCTGGCTGGCAGAGTGAGTCCGGTTTTGGTCGCGGTGGCTACACCGAGGCCGATGCCAGCCAGTTCAGCGATTTTTTTGAGCAGATGTTTGGCCGTGGCCAGCAAACCGGTGGCGGCGGTTTTCGTCAGAACATACGCGTGCGCGGTGAAGACATTCATGCCCGCCTGGCGCTGTTTCTGGAAGAAGCCTACAACGGTTGCGATAAACAGGTGTCGTTCGCTGTTCACGATGCAGACGAGCGTGGCCGCTTAGTGGCGCGGCAGAAAACCCTCAAAGTCAAAATTCCCGCCGGTATGCGCGAGGGTCAGCACATACGCCTGAAAGGCCAGGGCTCGCCCGGTGTGGGTGGTGCCAGCGCCGGGGACCTGTTTATTGAAGTGGAACTGGCGCCCCATCCGCAGTTCACAGTAGAAGGCAACGATGTACTGATCACTGTGCCTATCAGCCCGTGGGAGGGTGCGTTAGGTGCAAGCATTGCTGTGCCGGTGGTCGGTGGTAAAGTGAGTGTGAAGGTACCGAAAGGTTCTTCCAGCGGTCGCAAGCTGCGCCTAAAAGGCAAAGGCTTGCCTGGCAAGCACGTGGGAGATCAGATTGTGACTTTGCAGGTGACGCTAGCTGAGGAGCATTCGGAACAAGCGCTGGCCATTTACCAACAGCTGGCAGACGCTGAAAAAGACTTCAACCCACGCGCCAAACTGCACGTGTAACCGGAGGTTTGGGATGAGCAGACAAGATCGTACTTTGACTGTCGAAATTACCGATGCCGACGGTGGCGTGTTTACATTGCACGAGGTTTGCGAACGTGGTGAATGCCACGCAGAATTCGTGATTAAGCTGGTGAATTACGGCATTCTGTCGCCCATCGAAGAGCACCACTTTCCACTGGACTGGCAATTCGATGTGATGGCCTTAACACGCCTGCAGCGGGCCCTAAGGTTGCAGCAGGATCTGAAACTGAATTTGCCGGGTCTGGCCGTATCGCTCGATTTGCTGGATGAGGTTCAGCAAATGCGTAGGGAAGTGAGCCGCCTGAACCAGCGTCTGCGGCAGTTATCAGGGGAATAGGCAACACAACAATATAGGGCGCGTGTTCATAACAGTGGCGCCATTCTCTCGAGTTCAGGTGCTCTTTTCGAGCGCCTGAATTTCCGCATACAGCTTTTCTGCTTCCTCCATTAACGTGCTGTGGGTGCGTAAATCACCATTGCGCTGAGAGTGCAATGCTTTCTCTAACTTGGCCTCATAAGCTTTTTGCAATTTTTTCTTTGGATCGCTTTTAAAGAATCCCAGCATTGATTCCTCCTTGGTTGATAGAATTTTAGGTGTATACGGCAAATACATCGAATCCGATGACTAGGCCGGCACTACCGGTTATGCTCTACTGCTAAGCGTTTAATACACAACGGAGTTGGTTTTCATGGGTGAAGCAAAACGTCGCCATCACAGCGGTTCCGCTGCGGTTCGTAAACCGGTTAGCAAGCGCTCGCTGGCCTTGGGTGTTATGACTTTGATGGTCGTCGCCATGTTGATAGGCCTGTTTTTTATAATATCTGGCCCGTCGCCGGATTCCGATGAACTGCCAGTTGCAAAACAAGGTACGCCGGATTTTCCAGCCGAGTTGGACAAATTTGGTGTTTCAGTGGGTGCCGCTGATGCACCGGTTGTGGTGCGGGAATTTGCGGATTATCAGTGTCCGGCCTGTGCCCGCTTCGCCGACGCCAGCCAACGCTTGAAAAAAGAGTACGTGGAAAGCGGTAAGGTGCGTTTTGTGTACTTTGAGCTGCCGTTATCACAGCACGCTAACGCCATGCCGGCTGCCGAGGCCGCTCGCTGCGCGGGCGACCAGAACGCCTTTTGGTCCATGCAAGAGGCACTGTACAGCAATCAGTCGGCCTGGGCAGGCGTATCAGATCCGCAGGCAACGTTTACCCGCTATGCCGGCGACCTTGGCCTGAGTGAAAATCGCTTCAGCCGCTGCATGGCTACCGAACTGCACCGCGAGGCCATCGAACAAAGCGCCAAAGTGGCAACCCAGCTGCGAGTGGTCAGCACGCCCACTGTGATGGTCGATAACATCGTCCTGACACGCCCGGGCTGGGGGCAGCTGTCGGCTGTGGTGGAACGCGAACTGACTATCAGCCGCTGACTTTTTTAGTGATACCTGGCCGCAGCAGTGCACTGCTGCGGCCACTCCTGACTTGATCCATCGCCTTAATTGACTAAAATCACCCCCTTGTTTGAATACCCGACTACCCCAACCATGCTCCGGATTTACGATCCGGCCCGCAGGAGATTGATATGGCTGATTCCGTTGTTGTGTGTGCGCTGTATAAATTCGCGATTTTGAACGACTACCAGGCCCTTCGCCAGCCGCTGCTGAACCTGATGCTGGAAAGGGGTGTGCATGGCACATTATTGTTGGCCGGCGAGGGCATTAATGGCACCGTAGCCGGCAGCCGTGAGGGCGTTGATGCGGTAAAAACCTGGATTAACAACGATGACCGTTTTGCCGGCATTGAATACAAGGAATCGTTTGTCGGCGTGCAGCCGTTCAAGCGCACCAAGGTCAAGCTGAAGAAAGAAATTGTCACCATGGGCGTTGAAGGCATTGATCCAAAGCGCATCGTGGGCACCTACCTGAATCCCGAGCAGTGGAACGAATTGATTTCCGATCCTGAGGTGGTGCTGGTTGATACCCGCAACCAGTATGAAGTGGAAATTGGCACCTTCAAAAACGCCCTCAACCCCGCTACAGATACGTTTCGCGAATTTCCCGAATACGTAAGACAGAACCTTGATCCGGCCAAGCACAAGAAAGTCGCCATGTTCTGCACCGGTGGTATCCGCTGTGAAAAATCGACTGCCTATATGAAAGAGCAGGGCTTTGACGAGGTTTATCACTTAAAAGGCGGCATTTTAAAGTACCTGGAAGAGATGCCGGAAGAGAAAAGCTTGTGGGAAGGTGAATGTTTCGTATTTGATGATCGGGTTACCGTCAATCATCGTCTTGAGCGTGGCGAGTACGACCAGTGCCACGCCTGCCGTCGCCCGATCACTGAAAATGACAAGCTGCGGCCGGAATATAACAAAGGCGTGAGCTGTCATCAGTGCGCTGGTGTATCAACCGAGTCTCAAAAGGCGCGCTTTGCCGAGCGCGAACGGCAAATGCGTCTGGCCGAGGAGCGTGGAGAAGTTCACGTGGGAGGCGATGCGGCCCGCGTTGTTGCTGAACGCAAAAAACGCAAGCAGGTTGAGCGCGCACGTCAGGCCAAACTCAGTCTGGAAGGTGAAAAAGCCCGTTCCTGATCGTCTGCTAGAGCTTTTAGCCCGCGCTTTGGGTGTCGGTTTCGACGCTTTTGGGCGCGTTTGATGTTTTTCACAAGGCTGGTTCACAGCGTAAGAACTCACGTTAGGCGCGTAAAAGTGACATGGCCGATTTAAGGGTTAACCTTGAAAAGCCCTCAATAGATCACAACTAAACTTATACACCTGCCATTCATTGGCTGCGTGCTTATAGGCGTTGCGCGGCTTACCAACAGGTTTTTATCATGCCAAAACACTTTGAACAGGCGCCCGGACTTCATCACGAGCCGGTGCCAGAAACCGAAGGCTTCGTATTTAACCAGACCATGTTACGAGTAAAAGATCCTCAAAAATCCCTGGATTTTTACAGTCGGGTTCTGGGTATGCGTTTGGTCCGCAAACTGGACTTTCCGGAGATGAAGTTCACTCTGTATTTTCTGGGGTATCTGGATGAGCGTCAGGCCAGCACCGTCCCGACCGACGATGCCTATCGCACCACTTACACCTTTGGCCGCGAAGCCATGTTGGAGTTGACCCACAACTGGGGCACCGAGAACGACGACGATTTTGCCTACCACAACGGCAACGACCAGCCCCAAGGCTTTGGCCATATTGGTATCGCAGTACCGGATGTTTACTCGGCTTGTGATCGGTTTGAGGCTTTGCACGTCGATTTTGTGAAAAAGCCGGATGACGGCAAGATGAAGGGCCTGGCGTTTATCAAAGACCCAGACGGCTACTGGATTGAAATTCTGCAGCCCGATATGCTTGAGTACCAGCGCAAAGACTGACGCGTGCCGTCAGTCTTCAACGCTCACTCGTTAGGTGGCTGGCCGTGGTGGGTTACCGTAGCGTGACGCGACCACCACCGCTACGGTGAGTATAAATGCGCCCGCAATACCTATCGTGCCCAATTCCTCGCCCAGAATCAGCCATGCCAATAGTGCGACAAATAAGGGTTCCAAAATAACAATGATGCTGGCCAGGGTGGCCGGCGTTGTCTGCATACCGTCAAAAAAGCACAGGTAAGCAATACAGGTTGGCACTACCCCGATGTAAATCACCATCAGCCAGTGCTGCCATTGTAAATTTTGCACATCGGCAAAGCCACCGCTGAAATAGACCGCTGGCAGCAAGACCAACGCCGCGGTGAAGAAACACAGAAAAGCGGTAGTAAACACCGGCGTTCGCGCAGAGTTGTAACGGCTGGTCAGGTTGAATCCAGTGTAAACAGCCGCGGCCAGCAGCGACATTAGAATACCTGCCAGGCGCAATGTTCCGGCGGTTTCCACATCGCTCAACACCAGCATAACGGTACCGGCTATAGCCACGAAAAGCGCCGCCAGGGTAATCGCACCCGGTTTTTCACCCAGTATGGGGGCCGCCAGCAGGGCTACAAAAACCGGTGGCAGGCACAGTGAAATCAACGTGGCGATGGCGGCACCGGTTAAGTCTACTGCTACCAGGTAGCTGCTCTGGTATACAGCCTGAAAAATGCCCAGCCCGGCCAGTGGTATCAGGGCCTTTAACGGAATCTGGCGCAGGCGCGTCAGTGGCGCAGGGCCGTCTGTCGGGTTTTGCCGGTGCTGGAGGGCCAACCGGTGCTGCTCGCGGCGCATTAGCAGCCAGAAAAATGGCAGAGCCACCATTAATCTGAGTAAGGCCAGGGTAAGGCCTCCCAGATCAGAACTGGCAAACAGAAATTTAGCGACGATGCTGGTAGTCGACCAAAGCACGGCCGCAAATGCGATTAGTAATACGCCCCTGAGCATAAGAACATCCGGCAAAAAGAAAGGAAGCTATGATAGGCGTTGGGGCATGTTGCTACTAGCCCGTTTGTGTGTGTTCAAAATAAAACAACGGCCGCTCAGTTTCCTGCGCGGCCGTTGTCACTTTCCGGTTACCTTTTTATCAATTCCCGAGCATCTATTGGGGACTTACTAGACGAACCAAATCCCTCCTCAAACGCTGGTTGTACTGTTCCGCTATGGATTTAAAAGGTAAATGTGCGCATTTCTGAATTCAGCATCTGTTCTGCCATTTCCGGTGGCGTAGCCACACCCACGCCGCTCAGCAGGTCTTCCTTGATGTAATCGCTGTTTGGCAGGTAAAGCGCGCATACGTTGGCAGTGCCGCCTTGCTTCAACAGGCCGCGGAGCATCTGGCCTGGAGTCACGCCTTTCGGCTTCAGAGCCGGTGCGTCGTAAGTTTTCAAGGCCAGGTCGCCAGCTTTGTCACACAGTAATACGTTCACCTTGGCACCCTTCTGGGCCATGGTGTTAGACAGTACCATCGCCATGCCCTGGGTTTGCAGGGATTCGCTGGACAGAATCACCAGTACTTCGTCAATCATGTGCTGATCTCCCGCTTGTGCAGCCATTGGGGCCATAGCCGTCACCGACATTACAGCTGCTACCGCCAGTGCTTTGAGTGATTTCATCAAAGTTTGGAACTCCTGAATGATTGGATGAATTCGGCATGCATCCACCATAGGGCACTGTGGTCGAGGGTTCAGTGACAATGTCACGCACCGCGGGGTTGCGAACCTCTTTACACCGCGCTGCGACCGCTAAGCTGCGCTAGCAGACGCCCGATACTCCAAAGTACAGCTTGCAACAGAGGCGTTGTCAGCCAAAGAAGGCCGCGTAAAAGATAAAGAGCTGGCATTAGTAGCAATAACCAACCAACCCATTGAATCAGTAAGGCCGGTGCGCCAATCACGTCAGCCAGCTCGACAAGGAGGTCGTTAATCAGGCTGGGGTGGGTAATAACCAGATAGCCTGCGCCTACAATCAGCGGCCATTTGGCATAGCGGGCACTGCTGAGCACTAAGCGGCTACCGCGGCTGAAACGCACTGCCAGTGCCGCAGAGCGCGTGCCGCGGCTGGCATTCTGGGTGGTTGCGGCAGCGAATCGGCCGATACGCAGAACTTTCACCGCGCTGGCGAATACCACCACATCCAACGCTGCCCAGCCAATGTCACCGGCGCCAATAGGTTCATCCATGCGATGGCGTTTTTCCAGTTGGCGCAGGCCACCGGCGAAAAACTGATTCAGGCCTTCCAGAACACGCTCGCTAGCAAGCCATTCAACCTTGCCCTCAGGATTAACCAGAAACTGGCCTAGAAAATCATGACCTTCAGTATGAATGTACTGAACCGCATACCAGCCGCGCTCGGTGGGTGTTAGTGGCTCTACAGAATCAACGGCCGTTGAGCTCTTTTCGTGATCGGTAAACCATTTTTTGAAGAGCTGATATTGCGTGCCAGCCCTGTTCATCCATTCAATGGATCCAACAGGATTGGACACAAAATAGTGGATGGGCGGCAACACCGAATCGCCATGTTGCCGCAGAATGTCCTGAAATTCCGGCTCGCCGCCGTAAATTTGTAGCAGCTGGCGCGCCATAACCGGGTATTTCAACAGAGCGGCTCTTGCCTTTAGTACCAGCAGCGGATCTTGAGCCATATCGGCTAGAACAGCTTGCAAATCAACGGATTCATGCTCAATGCCGGGAAACTCGCCCAGCACATCGTTGGCGTTAATGCGGATGAGTTTTTGCTCAACCGGAACGGGTTCGGCAGCAAGGCTGAAAAAAGTGGCCAGTAAGGCGGCCAATACAAAAACAGCGAAGAGTCTTTTCATCCTTTGTTCCTCCCTGGTTTCCACTTAGTTACGACGCAGCTTCGTCAGGCCTTGAAAGAGCGCGTTGGCGCACAGAGATCATTAGGTTCACTATTAGGTCATTGCAACAGGAGATCACATCATGCGGGTATTAATTGCTGGAGCCAATGGCCAGATAGGCCGTCATTTACTGGAAAAGATGGCAGACACCGAGCACGAGGCACGAGCCTTGATTCGTGACCCGGAGCAGGGGCCTGATCTGCAAAAACTAGGCGCTACCGAAACCGTGGTGGGCAACCTGGAAGGTGATTGCCGCGAAGCGTTACGTAGTTGTGATGCGGTTATTTTTACCGCAGGTTCAGGCCCCAAAACCGGCCCTGAAAAAACCGTCGACGTAGACCAGAACGGCGCCATCAATCTGATGGACACCGCAAAAAAAATGGGTATCAAGCGCTTTATAATTGTCAGCAGTATGCGCGCAGACAAGCCTGGCGACGCCCCTGAAAAGATTCGCCATTATCTGGAAGCAAAACACAAAGCCGACGAGCATCTGATGGCCAGCGGCCTGACCTACACGATTGTACGTCCCGGCCCACTTACTGAAGATTCCGGTAGCGGTAAGGTTGATATTCGTGAAAACCTGGACCGCCCGGGCGACATTCCCCGGGAAGACGTAGCCAATGTACTGCTGGCGGTGTTGAATTCAGACAACTGCGATAACCGCACATTCGAGGTGCTCTCTGGCACTACCCAGGTGGATGAGGCGTTGGCGGCGCTGTGATGTCATCGGTTCTGTTCTTAGCCCCGTAGGTTGAATGGTAATTTGATCCACGGCGAACAGTGATGGAGAACAACAGTGCCTGAAGGACCCGAGATACGTCGCATGGTCGACGATATTCAAAACGCCGTTGGCCAATGCAAGGCGGACAAAGTGTTTTTCGCCTTCGACCGTCTCAAGAGTTTTGAACCAACCTTGGCCGGCCGCCTGGTAACGGCGGTAGAGGCCCGCGGTAAAGCCGTACTGGTGTTTTTTTCGGCCCTCGGCGACGACGGACCTTGGTGCGTATACAGCCATAACCAGCTTTACGGCCAGTGGCGCATTGGCAAGGCGGATGCTCAACCAAAAACCGGGCGCCAACTGCGCTTTGCGGTTGTCGGGTCAGACAAAGCCGCTTGGCTTTATAGCGCATCTGACATTCAACTGGTGCGGCCTGACGATTTGGAGCAGGTGGTGTATCTGGCGCGGCTAGGGCCCGACCCGGTCAACCAGACCATTTCAGTTGAAAACGTGCTCGCGCAATTTGATGATAAGCGCTTTCGCGGCCGCGGCTTGGGCGGTTTACTTTTGGACCAAGGGTTTGTTGCTGGCGTGGGCAATTATTTGCGTTCGGAAATTCTGTTTGAAGCGGGCTTGATGCCGTCCGTAAAGCCAAAGGACTTGTCATCAGAAGCCCGTGAGCGGCTGGCCAAGGCCATTCTGGTTTTGATCGAACGAACTTACCGCTTAAAAGGCATTACCAACGATCCTGAGCGAGTGAAAAGATTAAAGCGGGAAGGGCGTACTTTTTCTCAGAGCCGATTTATGGTGTTCAATCGCGACTCCGCGCCTTGCTACGAATGCGAGACGCCCATCGTAAAAATCAGCGTTGCCAGCCGGCGGCTGTATTATTGCCCCCTGTGTCAAGCGGATTGAAATTTTAGGGCGTTGGCTCTTGCTCGCTTAAGGCTACGGGTTGATCATAAAGTAATCAGCTTGCTCGAGCTGATCATTTTCGCACCACATTCCCGCAAGCCCTGTGTTTTAGGGGCTCACTGGACCTATCCTTGCCCTGCTCACAATGTTATCCACAGCTTCTGTGGGTAAATGTCGGTGGGTAAGTCGTATAAATAATGAGGCTTTATCACCTTTGTGCTGGGATTTGTTCGTGGGCGTCAGCGGCTGTCTAAGTAGTGCATCCATAGCAGCCGCGCGGCGACGGCGCGCCAGGGTGACCAGGCACTGGCAATGTCTACCTGTTGCTGGCGGGTTGCGGGTGCGTCCAGCTGTTTTACTTCCTGCATGGCGGCCGCCAGTGCAAGATCACCCAGTGGCCACACATCCGGCCGGCGCAACGCCATCAGGTAATACACGTCAACACTCCATGGGCCTAGCCCGGGGACGGCGAGGAGCGCGTCGCGTCCTTCGGTGTCACTCAGATCGTCCAGCTGTTCCAGATTGAGTTTGCCGTTATGAATGCGGTCTGCCAATCCAAAGCAGTAACGGGCTTTTTGGCGGGTTAGCCCGAACGCTTTTAGTTCTTCCTCACCTGCTGAAACCATCCGCTGCGGTGACATCTCACCCAGATGTGTACATAGCCGTTCGAACACGGTTTGCGCGGCCTTTATAGAAATCTGTTGCTCCAGAATAATGTGCACCAGTGACGCAAAACCAGGTTCCCGCGCCCACAGCGGTGGGGTGCCCAAGCGGGTATAAATGCGACTAAGATCCGCATCAACAGCGGCCAGTTGTTGTGCGCCGTAGTCAAGATTTTCGAGGGTGAGCGAGGTTCTTTTCATTAAAACAATCCAAGCTGGGGCCGTTGCGCGGCCAGATCCAAAGCGGCTACCTGTGGTAAGCGTTCTTGTAACAGCTTACTCCAAAGTTGCGCCAGAGCCAGTGCATCGCCGTTATCCGGCATATGCATGAACACATAGGGCTGTTGGCCCTGTTCAATCCATTGGCCGACACGTTCTACCCAAGGCGCCAGAAAAGGAGGGTTCTGCTCAAGCCGGGGGTGGCCGATGTAGCGGATCATCGGTGGGGCGTCCACCGGCAGGAGATGAACCGGAACCCTCGGCTTTTTGCGCTGGGCATCGCGAATGATGTCGGTGCCGGGTTGTGCCGAGAACAGCGCCCGACTGTCCAGACAGACACGGGCCTTGTTGCGCTCACGCAACCCGCGGTTGAGTGTTTTTTCGGCCTCGCCCTTGCTGAAAAAGGCGCTGTTACGAACTTCCACAGCGCAGGTGAGAGACTCTGGCAATTTATCCATAAACCGCCAAAGCCGATCCAGATGTTCCGGCTTAAAAGCCGCCGGCAGCTGAATGAACATTGGTCCGAGCACATCATTCAACGGCGAAAGTATGTCCAAAAAGGCGTTTGTGTTAGCCGTTACTCCCGACAGTAATTGATCGTGAGTAATTCGACGGGGGAATTTGAACACAAAGCGAAAATCGCCTGGCACCTGCGAGCGCCACTGACGGCACTGCTCCTGGCTGGGCGTGGCGTAAAACGTCGTGTTGCCTTCTACACAGTTCAGCACCTGACTGTAACGGGCCAGTGGTGCCTGGCCTGTTGGTAGCAACGTGTTCCAGGCAGGGTCTTGCCATTGGGGACAACCGAGGAAGTAGGGTAAAGCCATTGATTAATAATTTCCTGATATAAACCGCCTGTTTGAGATGAATGGCGCTTGTCGGCTGGTTAGCTTGTAAGTTTGCGCAGAAATAACGTGTTCATCCAGTGTTTTTCAGGGTTTTCAGGGTTTTCAAGTTTTGCTCTTGGATGTACGCACTACAAATTCTAATTTATTGCTTATGTTACGAGTTCAGATACCGAACTTAGGTAGGTAGTGGAGTATGGGGGTGTCAACGAGTAATTTCTCAGAACGAGCTCTCGCTGTATCCACAATCTTGGGATCAAGATCTGGTAAACGGCGATCAATGCTCCTTTGCACGGCGGAACTGCCGGTTTGTCTGTGCAAAGCCAACAACGTTGCAAGGCCATCTACTGATCGAGTTTCAGGATAACGGTACATGCCCTCGGGGCCATCCATAAGGACCAAACCGTAATTATATAAGGCGTCGAAATAGTCAGTTTGCCCCATGCGATCGACCCATTCGTGGCAGTCTTCAAATCGCCCGTCCTTGTAATATTCGACGGCCAGATTTTCAATGGCTTTAGCAAACCCTTGCTCAGCGGAAGCTCTGAGCCATTTCAGAACATCTTTTCGGCGGCTCGCTTCTGTCCAATAGAAGCCCATTTTTTGGTTGCCAAGTAAGCCAATTGCTAGCCAATACTGGGCAAAGGCATGTCCATGTTCGGCTGCTTTCTTGACCCATCTAAACTCTTCGCCTAGGTCGCCATCAAGACCGTATGCTATAGAAACTGCCATCATCGCTTGCGTGTCGCCTGCTTTAGCTTCAGGAAGAGCTGTTTCTTTGGCTCGATCGATCCATTTCTGGCGATCATAGTTACAATTCCTGAGTGTTCCACACATTTTGCCTTTTTGGGCAAACCGCAGCATGGCGTAGACTTCTCCCCCTTCGGCTGCCAGACGGTAAAAGTTTTCAACTTCAGGAGTCATAAACGAATAACGTTTTCGCAGAATTTCTCCCACCCAATACGCGGCTTCTGCATGTCCCAGTTTTGCAGCTTGTGCCAATGGTGTTATGGCAACAGCTCCGTAGCGTTGCTGATAGAGAGTGTAACCCTCGTGAAATAAGGCTTCGGATCGATCGTGCTGAGTCTGAGCCCAGCCAGGTGACGTTGAGATGATAAGAACGAATAACGTGTTTAATTGAATCCTGATGGTTCTCAGTAACATCTACATATCCTTCCAAAGATGTAAGCCAAACTTTTCGCATAAAGTCCTAAATTCAGATGACCGCTCACGATCTTCTGGTCTAGAAAGATCGCGTTCCATAAATTTATTCAATCTTGAAATATTATTTTTTACAATGAGGATGACATTCTCTTTTGGCTTAATTCCCTGCGAGTTCATTCGAGTAACAGATTCTTCAAATTGCCGCTGAATGCGATTGGGTTTGGCTTTTTTATAGGGTTCCGGGCGGGCCCACTCCGACTCACTCATCCAGTTCAAGCATTGGAGGATGGAGGTTTGCTGAAGCTTTAACATTTCCTCTGGAGACCTGCGTTCTCGTTCGTTTCCTCCTTCAAACGCAACCGGCTCAGACACCAAGTTATGCAACATTGGCCCGATTGCCTCAGGCTGTAACCCTAAGAACCAAGATCTGTACGCCTGCAACGATACTCGCGGACGATCATCAGCAACCACCCGTGTACCTTCAGCGATTTCGATGGCTTCCGTTATGCTCGTCGCGACAATCCCTGCGTTCTTACCGCTGTTAAAGTCGCGATAGATTTCTTCAACAAAGTCATAAGTCTGTGCGGCCAGAAACGATATGTTCAGGGCCGAAGAAAGAAACAGGTTGGTCAACATGCCAAGGTATTTGAAGGCATCGTCGTCGATCCAATAGACGCGTCGGTAGCCATTGTCGTGAAGTTCCATTTGAAGCAGTTGTATCCACAGCGGAATGGCGTTAAAGGCTATTTCGAATCCGATGGAATATCCGCCGCCCAAGCCGGCAACCACTTGTTGCCTGGCGTAGAAAATCAGTCGGCCGTTTTTCAAACCGATGCCGATGTCTCCTTGCGCTCCTACGCCGCCGGAACCGATCAAGTCGGCACTCATGGTGCCTAAGCTTATCCATTTGGGGACATCTTCGCCGATCAACTTCCACTTTCTGGATTCGCGCAGATGGCCTGGTATCGCCCATTTCATTTCAGCGTGGGCCATTAGGCCGGTCTGGACTCCGGCAAAGGCGTCGAACTCTGCCCCTGAGGCTTCTCGGTTTTTGTAATCTAACCCTGTTATCTGAATGCCTGCTTCTGGGGAGGCCTCTACGCCGATGGAACGGCTGAGCAGTATGCGAGCACCAACGTACCCCCAACACTTTACATTCAATTCGCAAGAGAAATGCCCCAGTTTCAGTTGGCCGCTGCCGGTTTCTGTTACGTAGGAAATCGTCACTGGCTTTGCTTCTTCCGGCTTTGGAAACTTCAGGGAAATCAGATCCAGTTGGCCTTGGCGGTAAACCAGGTCAGCGCCAATGCTGGCCTTGCCAAATGTATAGCCCGCTGTTGCCTGATTGCCGCTCACACCAAAGGATGGGGCGCTGTCTGGGCCGTCAATCCCTGTAAGAATATTGATTCTTAGATTGTTTTCCAGAGTTTTTCCCAGCTCTCCGGGTATTCCGCTAATCACAAGGCGGGTAAATTGCCCTGTGTAGCTGTCGTCAAAACTCAGCAGGTGGCGTTTCGCTTCCGCTTCAAACAGGAAGCTTCGTAGCTGCGTACCCCAGTCCAGAAGCTCTTCCGCGCTTCTTTCGATCAATACGCCTTCGGTTTCGATGGCGTTGCAGAAGGTTTCGGGCTTGAACAGTCCTTTTTTATCGAACCACTGATCTTTCAGAGGGTACCTTTGGGCACCGCTGTCCAGTAGCAGTTTTTCCAACGCTTTGTCTTCGCCAGGTTTTTGTGCCGCTTTTATCGAGATGGCGATATCGTCAGCGGAATGAAGTTTCTCAGCTTCCCCTAAAAGCTTTCTACCGCCGTTGAGGTCGAGCAGTGAAAAATGTTTAAGCGTGGACCCGCCGCAGGGCATGGAGAATTCGCGCAACGGAATGCCTGGGCGAGCCAGTGTTTCTTGTGGGGTAATCTGATAATCGCTGGACTCCCAAACAAACATTTTTGGTGGCAACAGGGCTTCGGCATTTTTTTGCGCGGTGTCGCGTAAGGCTTGTTGTTTTGTCTGAAGGTCCTGAATGTCGGTCTGGTATTTCAAAAGAGCGGTTGCGGGGACCGGCCCATTACCGCCAAGGGCGCTGAACCAGGAGTGGCCCTCGTTTTTCATGTCATCCGTAAGCGAGCCGATGCGCCAGTGAAATTTTTGAAAATTGGCTAACTGAACGATCCCGTCACTCGTGCTTTGCCGGCCGCTGGCCAGTGCGTATTCCGGTGTTGCAATGCCTATATTTGCCAGATCAAGAATGGCAAGGGCGTATTCGCGCATCTTGTCTTGCAGCGACTCTAGCTCGACAAGGTATCGCTCTACCTGCGTCATGTCGGGCTTATCCCTCGCCAACTCGTACGCCATCAACGTGTGATTATGGCGAATCGTGTTTATGAAAATAGCCGTACGGGTTTCGTTGGCGAGCTCGTCGGTTTCAAATTGTCGCCTGGCTTGCTGATAGTCAGTCAGGCTTTTTTTGATGCCTTTTTGTTCCGGCGAAAACAGTTGGCCGTTTACGACTTCATACCCTGCTTTTTTGGCGGTTTCCAATCCCCGTCTACGCAGGGTTAAAAGACGTGTCCGACATGCTTCTAACCTATACAGCCGTTTATTTCGCGGCGTTATAAACGGTTTCTGATCACCGTACAGATCAAGCATTGGCGGAAGGTGTGGGCCATGTTTTCCTGAGGTGTCAGGGCTCCATGTCACCATTTTTTTCAGGTGATCCCGCTTTACGAGTGCCAGCTCTTTGTCCAGGCGTTTTATTTCGCGTTTATCCGCCAGGTTGTCGCGGATCAGTTGCTGCCATTCTTCTTGCTCTGCCGGGAATAGAAAGCTTTGAGCTCGGGCCGGTAAGAACAGATCTGCAAGCCCCGCCTTTTTGAGCTCTTCCAGGCGCTGCTCCAAAGTCTCTCGGGTGGCCGCGGCTTTGAGTCGGTCTGCACTGGTCTCAATTTTGTCTAAAACGCTTTGAGGAATCAGCCAAAAACTGCGATGCCCGGTCACGTAAATAATGGTGGCGTATTTAGAGTCTTTGCAGGGATGTGCTTCCGAATGGGCCGATGTGGGATCGCATTCTGCCACCAGCGGTGGAGGGAACGCGCTTTCATCTGTTGAGTCTCTGGCGCTGTGATCATTCAGCATGCTTTAGGTCCTTGTTCGCACTCTAATTGGTTCAGTATTTGAGCGGCTGTTTTCTCGCCACTCTGGGCAATCTGGCACCACTGTGGCGATTCTATTAAGGGGCGCTGAACTTTTAAGGCCATGCGCAACCAGCGCTCCTGATCGGCCAGGCTGGTCAATCCGGCTGAACTGGCAGCCTGGACTTCGTTCATAACGAAGTTTTCAGAGTCGTTATCGGGAATATGCGCGCGGTAAGTGTGTGTTAGCGATAGCGCAAACTGACAGCTGCGGGCCGTATCCATCTGAACTCGCTGCGCTGCTGAAATGGAGAGCGATTTCTCTGTCGCGGGCGTTGCGCTGCCCGCCTGAGCTTCCCACTGATACCAGTTTTGATATTGATACCAGCTCCATCGTTCTGTGGGGCCGGTCAGCCGCTGGCGCTGGGCAGGCTCCAGAACTTCCAGTAGAGGGCCCAGGGAGCGCGGATCGTAAAAGCGGAATAGGGCGGGTTTGTTGTCCAGTTGCACGGTAATCAGCGAGCATAGGTGCTTGGCCATCGTTACCAGGCTTATATCGCCTGCATGGATAAGCACACCCAGGTACTCGGTCTGGCAGCGCTCAATCAGCGCGTCTTGAAATTCATTGGCGCCTCTCAGTTCAACCAGAATGGGCCCGGCCGTCCAATCACTGTTTAACTCGCTGCCAAAATAAAGAGAAACCCAGGGGATCTCTTTATGTTCGAAGTGGCTGTACAGCCATCCTAGTAATACGCCCTCTTCCTGCTGGGCCAAGTCCAAAATGGCGAAATCGGCGTTTTGCGGTTTGGTTTTTTTCGCAGAGACAGGCTCAATCATGGTCATGAATGGCACACTCCCCGCTTCCGTCCATTTCACAGGTAGATACAAACAGATGTCCGGCTTTGGCCGCTCGGGTTTTAACCCCTCTATCCAGCGAAGAGAGATCAGACACAATGACGGGCCCAGCCTTTGTATTCTGACGTTCCTCAGTGTCAGCCAGTTGCATTGAGTCGTTATCCGGCTGCTCATGCTCATCAAGGCTTTGGGGTAATTCTGGTGACTGAGTGTCGGCGGCAGAGCCTCTCCCAGCTCCACCTCCTGAATTGAATCGTATTAGCGGCCCGGACACGGTAATGCCGCTGGGGTCGAGCTTCAGAAAACTGCCGCCGGCTGACAGTGTGATTTCTGCGCCTGCTTCAATGACCACTTTGAGGCCGGCTTTGTGATGAATTTCGGTACCGGCTTCGACCAGCTGGGCTTTGCCGAAGTGGCTGTGGTCGCTGCCGTCTGCGGTGAGGCTGCAGTCCCCGCCGATATGCTGCCGCTGTTCGCCGTTAATGGTGCTGTGCTCGTCGCCTTTAATGTGGCTGAAGCGGTTTTCCCCAACGGTCAGATGGCTGTCATTTTTGATGACTTCGGTGCGGTTGTTCTGGGTCAGCAGGTCCAGGTTTTTCTGTGCGTGGATGTAGATGTGTTCTTTGTCCGCTTCGTCTTCAAAGCGCAGTTCGTTGCTGCCTTCGCCCTTATGGGTCTGGGTCTTCAGGGTGGTGCGTGTTTTGTGCTGGGGCAGGGCGTAGGGCGGCGTGTTAGTGGCGTGGTAAGTGCGGCCGGTGATGATGGGTTGGTCCGGATCGCCGTCCAGAAATGACACGATCACTTCGTGGCCCACTCTTGGCAGCGCCATAAAGCCGTACTGACCGCCGGCCCAACCCTGGCTGACTCTCAACCAGGCACTGTTTTGTGCTGCGCTTGATTCAGAGCTCTCTGCCTGGCCCGTCCGTGGGCGCTGATCCCAAGGGAAGCGCACTTGAACCCGGCCGTGTCGGTCGCAGTGGATTTCCTCACCATCAGGCCCGGTTACGATGGCTATTTGTGGGCCGTCCATCAGCGGCCGGTGAGTGCATCGGGGGCGCCAATTGATGTTTCCGGGAACCGCGCTGAAGCGGTTGTGGTAGGTGGTTGGTTTAGCGCCGGCTTCTTCTTCCAGTGCTTGTGGCTGGCTGCCGCTGTGAGTGACGTGGGTTATCAGCCAGTCCTGATTTAATTTTTCGTTGTGGTGGCGGGTGAACTGCACTTTGGCACCGCAGGTAAAATCAGCACGGTTGCTTTCGCCGCTGACGATGCTGGCGTCATTCCTCAGGGCATCTAACTTGGCTTCGGTAAACCGTTTTCCGCTGGCATCGGTTTTAAAGCGTCCGGGGTATTCGTAGTGTTGGTAGTCGTCGCGGTGCTGAAGGCTGCTGGCGGTGTGTTCTTGCATCAGTCCGTAAGCAGGATTGTGAAAGGTGTAGTCTTTCATGGCCACCGCTGCAGCTCTTACCCGTTGCTCGTACCGCAGGCGAAATACCGCGGGTTGCCGACTGCTGCCGCCGGCTTTGGTGTTGTATTCAACGGCTTCCAGCCTGGGGGCGTTGCGATGGTTGTCGGCTAGAATCAGAGCGGGTCGTTCTTGGCCGTCATCGCCGCCGTGTTGATACTGCCCGTGTTGATAACGCCCGTGTTGATAACGAAAGTGCCAGCCCTCTTCGGCGGCCAATCGTTCAAGAAAAGCAAGATCGCTTTCCCGGTGTTGCACGCAGTATTCCCGTTCAGGCGGCGTGTGTTGCAGGTCAAACACCGCATCGGCCATACCCCGTTCACGCACAAGCGACCTCAGGATGTTGTCGGTGCTTTGGCTTTGGAATATGCGGCTGTTGTGCATTAGCCCCAGGCGCCATAGGGGCGGCTGGATAACCACTTCGTAGTGAGTGCGGCGGTGTCCGCTGTCGCCGCGGACAAACTCGCTGACAACACCGGTAAAGCGGCGAATGGCTGCGCCGTTCTGCCAGATGGTCAGCTCTAACCGCTGCTCTAATATGTCGGCGGCCGCCAGCGTTGGCAGTTGGCTGGCCATTTTAAGACGGCCATGAACCAGCTCCGACAGGCCTTCGGTGAGTTCAAAACCGACTACCGAGAAAACATCTTCGGGCAGTTCGCCGATACGGGCAGTAAATTGCAATCCATTTGCTTGGTGCATATCTTCAGTCCTTGAAAATATGTGTGTCTGTTGAAAAATCCGGGTTGAACGTTAACAGCGTATTTGAGATAAATCCAGGGACCAGATCTCGGTTTTGAACACTTGCCTACAATTTCACGCACACAAAAAGCGCGTTTCCAGAGTCCTGGTCCCAAGGGGTAATTTTGTCGTAATCGTGCTCGAAGATGTGAACGTCGAAATACGGCAGCAGAAGCTCTTTTAGTTGGTCATAACTCACCGCTACCATCGGGTGCTCGTCATGCCACGTTTGCGTAATACCGCCGGTGGTTTTGCAGATGCCCAGTTTGAGTGATTGCCGGTCGCCCGAGCCACCGTAATACCAGGCCGAGCTGAAGGTGAAGTGGCTGCCTTCATGACTGGCGTTGTGGCTGACGCAAAGGTTGTTGTCGATTTTGTGTTTATCAACGCCGTTAAAACAGAACACGCCACCTGGTTTTAAGGCCTGGTGAACGTGGACAAGGCAGTTCTGCAGGGCTTCAGGGTTGCCGCTGTAATGAATGGAGTACAAAAAACAGGTGATCAGGTCCAGCTTCTCGTCCACTTGAAAATCGCACATGTCGCCCAGTGAAAACGGCGCTTCGGGGCAGCGGATTTTTGCCATTTCCAGCATGGGCTGACTGATGTCCAGACCGCGGCTTTCGTAGCCGGCATCTATAAAGTAACGCACGTGGGGGCCGGTGCCGCAGGCCAGATCCAGATGGCTGTTGCCGCCATTGCCGAATAACTGATGCAGGCGCTGTGCGCTGTGGCTCTGCGCCTCGTAGTCGATGTCGGTGCATAGCAAATCATAATATTCCGACAGGTCGGTGTAGAGCGCGTTGGAGGACATGGCAGCCTGAGTGTGAGCGGTAAATCGGGTGGGCGCGGCATCGTATCCCAAAGCACTGCGTTTGCGAAGGGAATTAGCCAGGCGAAATACTAGCTTGCTTGAGTCACTTCCTGCCGCGGGTTACGGGGGTAATAGCGTTCAGGCAGGCGTTCGATGTGAGGAAAGAAGCGAGTGTCTTTGTAAGGCATTTTCATAAAACCGGATACGCCAAGGCCGGTGATCTCATCGACGGCGGCCAGAATTTCGTCCAGGTGCTGGCGGAATTCGTCCTCTTTGGCCGGGTCCAGCAGGCGGTATTGGCTGTGAATTTTCAGGTGCAGGGGCAGGGCCTCAAAGATGATCATGCCGGTGTGGCGGATGCCGTTCAAGGCTTCAAGCGCGGTGATAATGGTGGGCGGTAACACCAGAAACTCTTCCGGGTCAGGGCCGTCTTCAAAATAGGAGTGCACTCGTGAACGGTCTTCTACCTCTGGCGCCGAACTGATCTGATACGGCAAATGCATGGCTGGCGGCGTGACAAACGGCTGGTCGGCTTGATCGCGTTCAATGTGCAGTGTGTCGCGGGCGTTGAACAGGCAGCTTTTAAAGATGCCCTGGCGGTAGATGGCCTGGGCCAGGTTGACCATGTTGTTGACGGCGGTGGTGAAGGCGCTTTTCAGTTGTGGGTCGTGCAGGTGCAAGGAAGTGTCTACATAAATGCCGTTAGGCTCCCAACGCACTGCCAGGCCGCCTTCTACCGGGTAGCGGCCAAGGCGGCTGACCGCAGCCAGGAACGCTTTTTCGGTGTCGCCCATGCCTTGCATGAAGTTTTTGTAGTAACGGTCTAGCTGCACGTCGTTGACGTCGTCCAGGGTGTTTACCGCGCCTTCCTGGCGCAGGAAAGATTTACGCGAGCTGTACACCACCGTGTCGATTTCGCGCCCGGGTTGGCGTATCCACACTGGCACCAGGGGAACGGGCGCAGGTTCGGGTAGATCAATCATCACCGTGCGCGCCATTCGGGGCATTTCCCGAATGTAGTAGTCACCCGCTTGCTGGCGCTGCTGGGGGTCAGGGCTGAGCATGCCGTCCAGCATGCGGGCGAATTCCATGGGCAATCCCAAGGAGTCGGCGGGTATTGCCTGGTGGCCAAAGCGGCAGGATTGGCCAGAGGCCAGGGCGTAAAGAGTCGCTGCGGCGCCTTGCTCGTCAAAGCGCGGCGATGACAATCCGCCGTAAAGCTGTTCTTCGCCAATAAAGTACACATCGCCCAGCCGTGCGTTGGTGTGTTGCAGATTGTCCGACATCAGCTCCATCACGCTGTTGTTGAGGAACTGGTGGCTGGCATCCAGCTGGGCGAACACCGACGAGCCCCAGTCGATCAGCGCGATGTTTTCGTGCTTGGCGTCGAACACCAGATTCGAGGGTTTGATGTCGCCGTGCACAATGGGCCGTTTGCCATCGGTGGATTCCCGGCGCAGATTGCGCAGAATGTCTGCCAGCTGGTCGGCAATGCAGATGATCAGGCGCGGCGTCAGGCGCCCTTCGCGCAGCGATACCACTTCCAGATTCAGCCCTGGCGCCCGTTCCATCACCAGGATGGGCTGGCTGCGCGCCCGCTGGAAGGAAATCAGGCGCGGCACCCGCGGGTGCTCCACTTGTTCCAGAATATAGGCCTCTTCTTCCAGGCGGTCGTGCAGCTGGCGTGGCAGATTGATGCGGATAAATTTGAACACGTGTTCCAGATCGCTAGCGCCTTCCAGCGCAAGCTTGCCTGAAAACACAAAACCGTAAGCGCCTTTACCGATCATCTCGATGTCGCAGTAGCCCAGCGCTTGCAATTGAGACGTACAGAGCGCAACCCAGTTTTTCAGTTTGCGCGCGTCATTGTGACTGAGCAGGTAAATGGACTGCTCTTCGGGTATGTAAAACTGTTGAATCTGCGAAGGCGGCGCTTGCTGCCCTCGCATTTTTTTCTGCCGGGTCATCGGGCTCAGCCCAAGTGCAAGAGCATGGACTGTGGCGATTCCAGATAGCCTTTCCAGCAATTGCTGAAACGGGCAATGGTGCCGCCGTCGATAATGCGGTGATCCCCCGCCCAGCTGACGGGCATAATGGAGCGCGCAGTTACATTGCCTGCCTGATCAAAGCGCGGCAGCGTTTGGGTTCGGCCCAGGGCTACAATCGCCACTTCCGGTGCATTAATGATGGGTGAGGCGTAAGTGCCGCCTAATGCCCCAATGTTGGAAATGGTGATGGTACCGCCTTTCAGGTCGTCTTGAGCTACGCGGCCTTCGCGGGCAGCTTCGGTCAGGCGCGCCACTTCATTGGCAATTTCCAGCAGGCTGAGGTGTTCCACGCCTTTGATGTTGGGCACCATCAGCCCGGCTTTGCTGTCCACCGCCATACCAATGTTGCATTGGGGCTGGTAATGGATTTCGGTGACCTCGTCGTTTACCCGGCTGTTCAGAATCGGGTAGTCGCGAATGGCCAGTGCCATGGCTTTCATGATGAACGGCATCAAGGTGAGCCGTGATCCGCTGGCTTCAGCCAGGGGTTTGAGCTGCGCGCGCAGAGCCAACAGTTCGGTCACATCAATATCTTCGCTGAAGATAAAGTGCGGGATGCTGGAGGCTGCGGCCACCATACGCTTGGCCATCACCGCCTTCATGCCCTTGATGGGCTCTACCCGAACCTGCTGGTCAGTGGTGCCGGAGCGCTTTGCTAATAGATTGCCTGATTGAGCGCCCGCAGACTCGTCTGTTTGGCCTTCTGGTTGCTTCAGGTGAGCCAGCACATCTTCTTTCAATACCCGGCCGTCTCTACCAGAGCCGCTGATGTGACCCAATGACAAGTCGTACTCGCGCACCAGGCGCCTTACCGACGGGCTGGCCGGTGTTTTGATTTCCGCTGCGCGGGTTGTTTCATCGGAGTTGGCGCTATCGCTCGCCTGTTTTTTTGTGTCGGCCTTTTGACTGGCCGGCGTTGAGCTTGCGGTGGCTTTTTCTGAGGTGGAGTCGTCGGTATCGTTGATGGTGCCGTGTTCTTGCTCGCCACCCTCTTCTGACAACTCAAACAGCGGTGCGTGCACTTTGGCAATGTCGCCTTCTTTGTAATAAAGACGCTTTATCTGTCCTTTGTGAGGTGCCGGTATTTCCACCAGCGCTTTGTCGGTCATGACCTCGACCACCGGTTGATCTTCTTCGATTATGTCGCCTTCGCTGACCAGCCACTTCACCACTTCGCACTCCACAATACCTTCGCCGATATCGGGCAGTATAAAATCACTCATGTTGGTTCTCCTGTCCTGATACCGAGTTAGAATTCGACGCTGTCGCAAATCGCTTCATACACCTTCAACAGATTGGGAAAGTGTTCTTTTTCTAGCACCAGCGGGAAGGGCGTGTCTAATCCGGCTACCCGGGCAATAGGCGATTCCAAATACAGAAAGCATCGTTCTTGAATAGTAGCCGCGATTTCGCCGGCAAAGCCGCCGGTCAACGGAGCTTCGTGGGTAATCACCAGTCGCCCGGTTTTCAGAACCGATTCAGCAACGGTATCAACGTCCCAGGGCAAAATGCTGCGTAGATCGATCACTTCGCAGGAAATGCCGTCTTTTTCTGCCATTTCCACGGCGTGTTCGATCACTTCCATTTGTGCACCCCAGCCCAGAACAGTCACATCTGTACCTTCTTTGAGTACTTCGGCTTTGCCTAATGGAAGTTGGTATTCTTCTTCGGGCACTTCGCCTACGGATGCCCGGTACAGGCGCTTGGGCTCAAAGAACAGCACCGGGTCGGGGTCGTGAATGGCGGCCAACAAGAGGCCTTTGGCCTGATGTGGATTGCGTGGCACTACCACTTTCAGGCCCGGTGTATGAGCAAAATAGGCTTCTGGCGATTGGGAGTGGTAAAGACCGCCGGCAATGCCACCGCCGTAGGGTGCGCGAATGGTCAGTCCGCCGACGTCAAACAGGTTGCCGGAGCGGTAACGGAATTTTGCGGTTTCGTTCACGATCTGGTCAAAAGCCGGAAAAATGTAATCGGCGAATTGTATTTCAGCCACTGGCACCGAGCCCTGGGCCGCCAGGCCGTTGGCGAAGCCGATGATGCCTTGTTCTACTAAGGGCGTGTTAAAACAACGCGACTTACCGTACTTTTGTTGCAGATTGCTGGTGGCGCGGAATACGCCGCCAAAAATGCCCACATCTTCGCCAAAGCACAGCACCCGCTCATTCGCCGCCATAGCAGTATCCAGGGCGTTGTTGATGGATTGCAGCATGTTCATCTTCGCCATTTCAAGCCCCTCCTTCTTGGGTGCTAGCGGGTTTTCCAGTGATAGCCGGATCGTTTGCGCTCTTTGGGTAGGCGTCCGGGTGCCGGCGAATGTGCGCTTTCAATTTCTCGAATTGCGCATTCAGGGCTGGAGGCACTTCTTTATAAACATCGGTAATCAAGGTTTCCAGCGCCGGTGGTGGTCGTTTCTGCGCTTGCTTCATGGTTTCGAGAACTTCGCGGCGCAGGCGTTCCTGCAATTCTTTTTCTTCGTTGTCGCTCCACCAACCGTGTGACCTCAGCCAGTTTTGGGTCCGCAGAATTGGATCTTTTTCACGCCAGATGGCTTCTTCATCTTTGCTGCGGTAGCCGGAGGGGTCATCGGAAGAAGAGTGGGCGGCCAAGCGGTACGTCATGGCTTCAATCAGTACCGGGCGGTTCTCTTCAACGGCCAGTTGGCGGGCTTTTTCGGTAGCCTGGTAAACCGCCAGAACGTCGTTGCCGTCTACCCGAATTACGTCCATTTTGTAGCCGTACGCCCGCGGTGCTACGCCGTCGGCAGCGAACTGCTCCGAGGCCGGTGTGGAAATTGCGTAGCCGTTATTGCGGCAGAAAAAGATTACCGGTACCTGGTGAACCGCGGCCATATTCAGGGCCGCATGGAAGTCGCCTTCGGAGGCGGCGCCTTCACCAAAGTAGACCAGGGTGCAGTGGCCTTCACCGGCCAGTTTCTGGCCATAGGCATAACCGGTGGCTTGGGGGATCTGGGTGGCCAACGGTGATGAAATGGTCATGTAATAGAGCTTTTTCGAACCGTAATGCACCGGCATCTGCCGGCCTTTGCCGTAGTCTTTGTCGTTACCGAACAGTTGGTTCATGAACTCGTCGATGGTGAATCCACGGTAGGCCAGCGCACCTTGTTCGCGGTATTGGGCCATAATCATGTCGCTATCACCCAGCGCTGCTGCGCTGCCAATAACGGCGGCCTCTTCACCAGTGCATTGCATGTAAAAGCTGAGCCGGCCCTGGCGTTGGGCGGCTAACATGCGTTCGTCCAGAATGCGGGTAGTGACCATGGCGCGATAAATGCGCAGGGCTTTTTCTTTGCCTATATCAGGCGCCTTACCGCCTTTGTAAAGCGAGCCGTCCTGTTTTAGCAGTTTGAAGGTGGCAATTCGAAACTCCGCGCCATCAGTGAAAATGGGGGAATGCACGGTTTTTGGCTTTGTTGTTGTCATTATCCTCGTCCTTGGGTGGTGGCTGGAGGAACACAGAGCCCCTTGTGAGGGCTTTGGTTTTATCAGGTTAAGGGTGCTAATCTTTTCCAGAGTATAGAACGCATTGTGCGAACTCACCCATAGAGAAGTTGACCTTAACGTAAAGTGCGACTTTTGAGTAGTATCTTGAACAGTATCGTACATTGAGCAGTGTCTTAAATAGTATCTTGAGTGAGGTAATTCCATGGTGGATGAAAACCGGCAGATTGTTTGCCCACATTGCAGCAAAGTAAATCGGGTTCCTGCCAGTCGCTTGTCAGCGGGTGGCACCTGCGGTGCGTGCAAACAGCCGTTGTGGCCAGATAATGTGCCCGAATTTACTGAACAGGCGTTCGCCACTCACATCGCCCGTAGCGACTTGCCGGTGCTGGTGGATTTTTGGGCCAGTTGGTGCGGCCCGTGTAAGGCTATGGCGCCGCAGTTTGCGCTGGCGGCAAAAGGCTGGAAGGGTAAAGTACGCTTTGCCAAGCTGAATACCGAGCAGCACCCAGGCCCGTCGGGGCAGTATGGGATTCGCAGTATTCCCACGCTGATTCTGTTTCGCAATGGCCGCGAGCATGCTCGTCAGAGTGGCGGCATGAATCAGGCTCAGATTGATCAGTGGCTGGGCGCTCAGTTGAATTAGCCTGAGTGCGTTCAGTCGTCCTGTTTATCCTGTTTGTCGAGGGCTTCCTGCTCGGCTTTGCGTTTGCGCACTTTTTCCAGTTTTTCGCCAGACAGGCTCATGGTGCTGGACGTGTCACGCAGCATAAACAGGCTGCCTAGAATCAGCGCCAGCGAGGCGAGTAAGATAATCCATCCGATCGTTGGCATAGCAATTGTCCCTATATAGACAGCCTAACTCTAATAATGAGCCTGTAATCTGAAACAGGCCAGTGTGCTGTTGGGTGTGCGTCACTTATCAGCCGGTTAATTTACCGCCAACTTCCGTCTGTGCCAATGGCTACAGGGTTATGCGAGGCTGTCCCAAGGCTTCTCACAAGGTTATCCACAGCTTTTGTGGGTAAAAATTCCCGGCTCAGCCAAAGATAGAAACTCACTGAAGCTATTAGCTTATGCTGAGTTTCATCAGTTTACCTATCGGTTAATTTCCACCACAATCGGCGCCATTCAAAATCAGGAACCGGTTTTATGGCACACGATTGTTCAGTTTTGGCGGGAGTCGGCCGATGAAAGCTTTGTTTCAGGGCTACCTCAATTCGTCATTGATTCTGCGCGTCAGCATTGCGTTGGTGTTGGGCATCGCCGTTGGGCTTATTGGTGGCCAGCCTGTGGCCGACTGGTTGGCGCCGTTTGGCGAATTGTTACTGCGTTTACTGAAATTCCTGATTGTACCCATTGTGCTGTTCACTTTAATGGTGGGTATTAACCAGGCCAATATTGGCAGCATGGGGCGGGTCGGTCGCAAACTGATGCTGTACTACATGGCATCTTCAGCGCTGGCGATTATGGTTGGATTGGCCGTTGCAACCTGGCTTGAGCCCGGCAGTGGTATGACGCTGAATGAAAATGCGACGATAAAAGTTCCGGACAACCCGGGTTTTGCGGCGGTGTTGCTGAACATTATTCCGGATAATATTTTTATCGCTTTCACCGAATTGAATTTGCTGGGGATTATTTTCACCGCCATTGTATTCGGTATTGCGCTGTTGAAGCTGCGTGAGTCAGAACAGCACGCTGAGCTGGGCGAGCACCTTTATAAGGTGATTGAGGGGCTCAGTGAAATGACCCTGAAAGTGATGGCAGGTGTGTTGCAATACGTACCCATCGGGGTATTTGCGATTGTGGCGAAAACCGCCGGTGAGCAAGGCATGGAAACGATTCTGGCTTTGGGCGACATGGTGGTGGTGCTGTACATCGCGCTGGCCGTTCAACTGGTGGTGTATTGCGTGATCATGCGCGGTTTCGGTGTAAACGTACGTGGATTTTTCCGCGAAGCCCGAACGCCTATGGCGACGGCGTTCGCTACCCAGAGCAGTTCCGGCACGTTGCCGCTTACCATTACCGCAGCCCGCAAGTTGAATATACCTCAACGAATATACGGTTTCAGCTTGCCGTTAGGCGCCACCATTAATATGGACGGTGCTGCCATTCGCATCGCCATTTCCGCCGTGTTTGCCGCCAATGTGATGGGCGTTCCGCTGGACTTGATGACCATGGCCGAGATTGTGCTGATTGGCACGCTTGCATCGATTGGCACCGCTGGCGTGCCAGGCGCCGGTATTGTGATGATTGCCACGGTGTTTGCGCAGGTTGGCCTGCCCATTGAAACCGTGGCGTTGCTGGTGTCTATTGATGCCTTGGTGGGTATGGGTGCAACCGGTCTGAACGTGACCGGTGATCTGGTGGGAACATCCATTATTGCCCGCTCTGAAAGCCGCCACGATACCTAACGAAATTAACAGCTAGTAAAAAAGGTGAAGAGGATGGCGCCTTTTCACCTTTTTTTGAATTGTTTTTTTGACGGCGGGAAACGTATTACTGTTTTTAATCGATGTAAAATTGCCATTTACAGAGGAATGAACGATGAAAAAACAGGTTGTTGTCATTACGGGTTCCAACCGCGGTATTGGCTTGGAATTGGCGCAGCACTACAGCCGTGTTGGGCATTATGTCATTGGCGTATGTCGGCAAACCTCTGACGAGCTGAAGGCGGCAGTTGCGCGGGTCATTGAACAGGTGGATGTAACGTCAGGTGAGAGTGTGGCAAGACTGGCAGAGGCATTGGCAGGCGAGCGTATCGATCTTTTGATCAATAACGCAGGCTTGCTGCAGGAAAACGAGTTGGGCAGCATTGACTTTGATTCCCTGCGGGCACAAATGGAAGTAAACGCTTATGCACCGCTGCGAGTGACCGAGGCGCTGATGTCGCTCATTCCGTCTGGCGGAAAAGTGGCCAACATCACCAGCCAGTTAGGCTCAATAACCCTGAACAATTCGGGGGCCAGATATGGCTACAGGGCCTCAAAGGCGGCACTGAATGCGTTTGGTAAATCGCTTGCGGTGGACCTTAAACCCAAAGGCATTGCAGTGGCTCAGTTGCATCCGGGTTTTGTGCAAACCGTCATGACCAAAGGCCGGGGGGAGATTACGACCGCCGAATCCGTAAGTGGGCTGACGGCGCGGATTGAAGAGCTGAATTTGGAGAACACCGGCTCGTTCTGGCATCAGACCGGTGAGTTACTTCCATGGTGAAAAAATGCCCGCCGTTATCACCGGCGGGCATTTGCGCTGCCGGTCAGATTGTTGTTTTAGCGGGTTACTGATTTTTACAAAGGTTCTAAAATAGCAGGTGTAAAAAAAGCTGACGTTTTAGCGCCAGCTTTGTGTCAATGTTTGTTAATCTTCTTCCTCGTTGGCCTGTTGGCGATCCAGGCGATCCCGTTCTTCTTCCTTCGCCGCGTCAATCACTTCCATTATTTCGCCCAGGTCCGCGCTGTGGGTGTCGTGAATAAAGCACCCGGTCAGTTTGCTGGTGGGGTGCAGGCGGCCACTTTCGTACAGCTCCCAGATTTCTTTGCCGTAATCGGTGTTCATCAGCTCCGGCGCGTACTTGCCAAAGTAACGGCGCATGTTGTCTACGTCGCGCTCCAGCATGCGCTCGGCGTTGTTGTTACCAGAGGCGTTTACCGCCTGGGGTAGGTCGATAATTACGGGCCCCTGATCATCCAGCAGTACGTTGAACTCCGACAAGTCGCCGTGAATCAGTCCGGCGCTGAGCATGCGCACGACGTCGGCAATCACCTGCTGGTGGAAGTCCAGCGCCTGTTCGCGGGTCAGTTCAACGTCGTCCAGCCTGGGCGCGGCTTTGCCATCGGCATCGCTGATCAGTTCCATCAGCAGTACCCCATCAACAAAGCCTGATGGCCGTGGCACCCGCACACCGGCATCCGCCAGGCGGTAAAGGGCGTCTACCTCGGCGTTCAGCCAGGCGTCTTCATGCTCTTTTTGGCCGTAGCGGGTTTTTTTACCCATGGCGCGGGCACGGCGACTGTTGCGTACCTTGCGGCCTTCCTGGTATTCCACGGCCTGCTTGAAGCTGCGTTTTGACGCTTCTTTAAACACTTTGGCACAGCGAACCTGGTCGCCACACTGCACCACGTATACCTGAGCTTCTTTGCCGCTCATAAGCTGAAACAGCACGCTGTCTATCAGCCCGTCATCTAACAGGGATTGTAATCGTTTTGGTGTTTTCATAGGGCCGCAATGTTACATCAAATCGGTTTTGGTTGTGTTGATCTGTGAGAGCTACCAGCAAAGCGCTTCTGACGGTAGAATCACCCGGCCTGAACCCGCGCCGGCATTTGCTCGGCACCGGTTCGTTTATCCTGCTGTTTTGGAGCTTTGAAAATGCCTAGAGCAAGTGAAATCAAGAAAAACTCTGCTATCGAGTTTGAAGGTCGGGTGTATTTTGTCAAGGATATCGAGCGGTCTGTACCCCAAGGCCGAGCTGGCGGCAGCCTTTACCGCATGCGGTTGTACGATGTGGTTACCAACATCAAGAAAGACGAGACCTTCAAAGACGGCGATATGCTGCATCTGGCGGATTTGACCCGCCGTACTGCGTCTTTTTCTTACGCCGACGGCGAAGAATACGTGTTTATGGATACCGAAGATTACACACAGTATATGCTCAGCAAAGAAGCCATTGCCGAGGAGCTGCTGTTTGTGACCGAAGAAACCCAAGGCATTATGGTTGTGTTGATCAAAGATGCACCCGTAGCGCTAGCTCTGCCCCCCACGGTCGATTTTGAAATCGTGGACACAGCGCCTTCGGTGAAAGGTGGTTCTGCCACAGCCAGAACCAAACCAGCGACTATGGTCACAGGCTTGGTGATTCAGGTGCCTGAATACATTTCCACCGGCGACCGCATCAAAGTGAATGTGGAAGAACGCAGGTTCATGGGGCGGGCGACCGCGGAGTAACGGGCATCTGCCTAGTAAGTCGTGCCAGGAGGGCGTAGCTGTTATGTTTGAAACGCAATCTGAAGCAAAGCCTGAAATACAGTCTGAAACACGTAAAGCGTTTGTTGCTTTGGTTGACGGCGGCCAGATTGCGCCCATAGATTCAAACCGCGCCGCGGCGATAGCCGGTGTGTTTCCGGCGGGCCGGCAGTGGCTGCGCTTTTTAGACGTGTTGCTGTTGTGCCTGGGTGGCTTGGCGCTGGCCTTTTCCGTACTGCTTTTTGTAGCCTTCAACTGGGGTGAGCTGGGCCGACTGGCTCGTTTCGCGTTGGTCGAAGGAGTTTTACTGCTGGCGTTTGTGGGTTACTGGCTGGCCGGACGCGAAACCTTGGCTGGCAAGGTTGCGCTGCTTTCGACCGGTCTTCTGTTGGGCGGATTGCTGGCGCTGTTCGGGCAAACCTACCAGACCGGTGCCGATCCCTGGCAGCTGTTTTTTGTGTGGATGTTACTACTGACACCCTTTGCCCTGATTGGCCGATTTGCACCGCTGTGGGTACTTTGGGCCGTTTTGGTCAACCTCGCGCTGACGTTGTACTTTCAGCCTAGTGGCCGCTTTTCAACGGAGGCTTATGGGCAACTGTTGTGGGTCCAGTTTGCCGCGAACGGGTTTATGTTGTGTGCATGGGAGTGGCTAGCCGGCCGTGCGCCCTGGCTTAATCAGCGTTGGGCGGTGCGGTTGTTGGCAATGGCTACCTTAATGCCACTGACGCTGCGAGTCGTTGAAAGTGTGTTTTCTAGCAGCAATTTATGGCTTCCCGCGGCGGTGTTTCTATTGGCACTGGCGATTGTGTATGGGGTTTACCGCTACCAACGTCAGGATTTGTTTATGCTGACGCTCGCGGCGGTTTCGGTGATTGCGATTGTTGTCAGCCTGCTGGTTAAACATGTGGTGTGGAACTTCGACAACAGCGGGGGTGTATTACTGATGGCCGTAACGTTGATGGCTATGACTACGTTAGCCGTTAACTGGTTGCGGTCTGTTCACCAGGGATGGCAGGTATGAACGCTGAACATCAACGGCTATGGATTAGCTTGCAACAGCAAGGCCTGGTAGAGGGGGCACCGCCAGCACCGGGAGAGGCAGGTTCGCCCTGGTACATCTTGGTGTTTATGGGCTTTTTTGGCTGGCTGGCGGCGCTGTTTTTGTTTTTGGCCATTGCGCTGCTGTTTTTCTTTGACCTGGAGCTGGATCGGTTTTTTGAAAGCCCGCTATTGCTGTGGACAATAGGGCTATTGTTGATTGGCGTTGCATTCTGGCTGCTGCGAAGTGCGGCTAGCGAGTTTGTAAGGCACATGGCGTTGGCGTTTAGCCTCGCAGGGCAGGGTTTTGTGGCCTGGGGCTCGTTTGGAGGCGCTGATGCTATAGGTGCCACGCTGTTGATTACTGGCTTTCAAATGCTTTTAGCGGTGTTTATGCCAGACTTTATCCACCGCGTTTTTTCAACTTGTGTGGCCGCACTTGGCTTGCTTGTGTTTGTCGAGTTGCCCTTACTGAACGTGGTGGCGGGCGGCATTGTGCTGGTTTTTACGGGCTGGGTGTGGCTGCATGAATTCCAGTTTCCGCGGATGTCGCCAGCGCTGCGAGCCTGGGGCTATGGCGGCGGGCTGGCGCTGGTTACCAGCAGAAGTGAGGTTGTGCTGGGTCTGAATTGGTCGGTGTCGAACGGAATGCTTGATACGCTGCCTACGATTTATGGCTGGTTGGCAACGCTGTTGGAAGGTCTGGCTGCTGTTTATATTGTGTACAGCGTGTGCCAGCGCCTGAAGACAGCTGCTCGACTTCAAATATTGGCGCTTTGTGCCCTGACAGCCCTGGTGTTAGCCAGTGCCGTCGCGCCGGGCTTGCTGGTGTGCATGATGGTCATCGTGCTGGGCCAAACCGGCAGCAACACCTTGCTGAAAGGCATCGGCATTGCGGGCCTATTGTTTTACGCCAGTGCTTTTTATTACCAGCTGCATGCAACCTTGATGGTTAAATCCCAGATTTTGTTAGCCACCGGTTTACTGCTGCTGGCCGTGCGCTGGTTGATGTTAAGACTGGTGAATGGCCAGGCGGGAGAGAACCCATGAAACAATGGATAAGCCGCCGAATTATTGGTTTGCTAGCCTTGTTGGTCGCGTTGGTGATGGTGAACCTGTCGGTGTTCCAAAAAGAGCAGCAGTTGGCTCATGGCAAGGTGGTTTATCTTGATTTAGCGCCGGTAGATCCGCGCTCGCTGATGCAAGGCGACTACATGACCCTGAGCTTTGCTATCGGCCAGGAAATTCGCCGTGCCTTTGGACACAGTGCGCAGGCGTTTTTAACGGCGAAGACGTCAACCCACTACGTCATTGTTACCCTCGACAGCCAGAACAGGGCGAGCTTCAAAACGCTGTTCAACGGACAAGATTTGGCCCCGGAGGAGTTGCTGCTGCGCTACCGGATACGCCATGACATCGTGCACTTCGCCACCAACGCATTCTTTTTCCAGGAGGGCGATGCTGAATATTACGAGGCCGCCAGGTACGGTCAGTTTCGGGTGAACGAACAAGGCGAACCCTTGCTGGTGGCCCTGTATAGCGACGAGTTGAAGCAGCTGGGCCCACCCGAAAAAACAGATCTTTGAACGCGAAAATGTTCAAACGTGGTGGATAATACGAAATCAGGTGTGTACGGTGGTCGGCTAATTTTCGAAACTGGTTGATAAATGTCTTTAAGCATGGCAAGCACTACCGATAACCTCCGTTCCACCTCCTCTGATTCTTCCCCCGCTGGCTCCGCAGATGCCCACCGCTTTGGTGATCCTGTTGTACTGGTTCTCACCATTGGCTTCATTTTGCTGTTCGTAGGCTGGTCGCTCACGGATGCCAGCAGTCTTGCTGCCGTGATTGACGTGGGCTTCGCCTGGACGGCCAAGTATATGGGCACCTTTTTTCAGTTGTTGCTGTTGCTGACCTTCTTCGTTGCGATGGGTGTGGCCTTTAGCCGCGCTGGTGCCGCCCGCCTGGGCGGTATGGAAAAGCCTGAATTCAGCACCTTCCGCTGGCTGTCGATGATTCTATGTACTCTGCTGGCGGGTGGCGGTGTGTTCTTTGCTGCTGGCGAGCCGGTGTATCACTTTGTGGTAACGCCACCGGCGTTTGACACCGAAGCCGGCACGGCACAAGCCGTTGCGCCGGCCATGGCTCAAGCGTTTATGCACTGGGGGTTTTTAGCCTGGAGCGTACTCGGGTCGTTAACCGCGATGGTTCTGGCTCACGCCCACTACGTTCAGGGCAAACCATTACAGCCGCGTACCTTGCTGTACCCGGTGTTTGGCGAGCGTATCATGAGTAGCTGGTTAGGCGGCGTTGTTGACGCCATGTGCGTCATTGCGGTGGTTGCCGGTACCGTTGGCCCCATTGGCTTTTTGGCCACACAGATGAGTTTTGGCCTGCATGAGCTGTTCGGCGTGGCAGACGAATTCAGCACCCAATTGGTTATTCTTGGCCTGCTGGCCGCTGTTTACATGGCCTCGGCGGTCAGTGGTATTCACCGTGGTATTCAGTTGTTGAGCCGGTTCAATGTCATTCTGGCACTGGTCATCGGCGCGGTGATCTTCGCGTTTGGCCCCACCCTGTTTTTAGTCAATACTTATATGGCGTCTATGGGCGAGTATCTGACGTCGTTCTTTGCAATGGCCACTATGACCAGTGAAACGGCGCCCGAATGGTGGATGAAGTGGTGGACGGTATTCTTCTTCGCCTGGTTTATTGGCTACACCCCGCTGATGTCGATTTTTGTGGCGCGTATTTCCCGCGGTCGCACCATTCGCCAGACCATTTTGGCGGTATCCGTTCTGGCGCCGATCGCCACCACCATCTGGTTCACCCTGCTGGGTGGTTCGGGTGTGTATTACCAGCTCACGGGTGTGTTTGACCTAACCGAAGCGCTGAACGCGTTCCGCTTTGATCAAGCCACACTAACGGTTGCCAAGAACTTACCCGGCGGCGTAATGATGGCCGCAGCCGTGCTGCTGTTGACCACCATTTTCGTGGCCACCACCGGCGATTCCATGAGCTATGCCATTGCCACCGTAGGCGCAGGCCACGATGAACCGCACTACGCCATTCGCGCCTTTTGGGGCGGAGCCATGGCTGTTATGGCGGCGATTCTGCTGTACATGGGTGCCGGCCAGATTAGTGTGTTGCAGCAGTTTATTGTGCTAACCGCCATTCCGGTGTCGCTGATTATTCTGCCATCGCTGTGGACAGGCCCGCAGGCTGCGTTTGCCATGGCGCGGGCGCAGAAGCTGATATAGCAGGCGGGTGTTCCGTCTGGCGTTGTAGAGTATCTATAAAGAGCTAAGGCCGGGCGGGGCGCGTTCAGGCCGGTAGGCGCTGCATTCGGTAGCGTCTTTCCGGCCGGCCAATACTGCCATAGGTCACCTCGGCCACCAGGGTTCTGGTGCCGGTCATATATTCGAGGTAGCGTCTGGCTGTGGTGCGCGATGCACCCATGACGCCGCCTACTTCCTCTGCACTCCAGGGCTTGCCGTCGGCAACGACCTCACGAATCCGGTCTAGCGTAATCACATCAATGCCTTTGGGCAGTCGGTGATGGTTGTCGTTGCCATTTTCGCCGCTGTTGCGTGGGAGCAGGGCGTCTACTTCGTCCTGACCTAAATGCTTCAGTGCCGACAGTCGTTCAGCATGGTCACAGAAGCGTTTAATGGCCTCTTCCAGGCGTTCGAACACCAAGGGTTTCAGGATGTAATCAAACACGCCACCGCGCAGGGCGGTCCGCAATGTTTCTACTTCTTTGGCGGCGGTGATCAGGATCACGTCGCTGCTGCTATTACTGGCGCGCAGCTCACGCAGCAAATCTAATCCGTTGCCGTCGGGGAAATACACGTCGAGCAGTATCAGGTCAGGCTTTAATACGTCGGCCTGTTCGCGGGCATCGGCCAGGGTATGGGCAATGCCGCAAAGTTCTACCTGCTTTAACCGCTGGATAAAGCGGCGCTGGATTTCCGCAATCTGGCGGTCGTCTTCAGCAATCAGCAGTCGGATGGGGGGCAAGGTTGGCTCCTTCCGGTGGGTGTTTTTGGTAAATATAAGGTGAAGCGGCTGCCGCCAGCGGCTTTCAGGTTTTCCACCGTCACCGAGCCACCCCAGCTGTCCAGAAACTGGCGCACCAGATGCAAGCCAAAGCCGTGATGGGTGCCTGTTTTGCTGGTAACACCCTTTTCAAACATTCGGTTTTGAACTTCCAGAGGAATGCCCGGGCCTTGGTCTTCCACCTCGAAAATCAGATCTTGGCCAAGATCGGTCATCGACAGCTGTACCCGGCCATTAGCACCGGTATGTCGACGGGTGGCTTCCAGCGCGTTATCAATCAGGTTGCCGAGTACGCTTACCAGTTGTTCTCGCGGTAAATTGTGCGGCAGGTCCGTCATCTGGCTATCCGGGTCTATGTCCAGATGCAGGCCCATTTCCCGGGCACGGTTGTGTTTGCCCAATAGGCAACCGGCAATGATGGGGTCAGGCACGGCTTCCAGCAGCAAATGAATCAGTGCCTGATGGCTGCTGACTTCGCTGCCAATAAGCCCCAGAGCGTCGTTGTAGGCACCCAGCTGTATCAGCCCTGCGATGGTGTGCAGCTTATTGGAGTACTCGTGGGTTTGGCTGCGCAGAGTATCGGCGTATTGCTGGATGCGAGTGAGCTGCTGGCTGACTTGATCCAGCTCGTTCCGCAAACGGAAGCTGGACACCACGCCGATTATGTCGGTGCCTTGGCGCATTGGCAGCCGGTTGACCACCATCTGGCGGTTGCGCAGCCACACTTCGCGGTCGAATTCTGGCGTGCCGGTGGCCAGAACGGACATTAAACCGCTCTCCGGAAGTATCTCGTGAATTGGGCGCCCTAACACCGGCATCTCGGTATCAAGCCCAAGAGTGAGCAGGGCCGCACGATTCACCGTGGTAATAATGCCGTCGCGGTTAATGGCAATAATGCCTTCACGCACTGATTGCAGCGTAGCGTTGCGCTCTTGGAACAGACCGGCGATTTCCTCTGGCTCGAGGCCAAAAATAGCGCTCTTGAAACGACTGGCAATCACCACCGCTGCCAGAATGCTAATCAGTAAAACCACCCCCAGAACCCCGTACAGGACAAAATTGTATCGCTGCACGGTGGCCTCTACTTGGCTTACGCTGTAGCCCACCGACACGATTCCGATAATCGCGCCACTGTCGGGTTCAAACACAGGCGCTTTGCCTCGCATGGATTCGCCCAGGTTGCCGAGGGCACGGGCGACATAGCCCTTGCCCTCCACCAGTGCGCGGCGGCCATAATCGCCTTCGTCGTCGGCCATGGAGCGCCCGATGCGCTCGGGTAAAGGGTGCGCCAGGCGAATGGCGTCGTGATCGCCAATCACAATAAACAGGGCTTCGTTTGTTTGGGCAAGGGTGCGGGTGAGGGTGTTGAGATCGTCAAGGTTCCGTTGCTGTATACCGCGGATAACCGCAGGGCTGGCGGCAATGGTTTTGGCGACCATCAAGGCCCGTTGGCCAATCTCGTTGTAAAGGGATTCGCTAAGGTAATAACCGGCAAACACGCCAATAAACACGGTCTGTAGAACACTTACCAGACCAAGGGTGAGAATCATGCGGGTTTTAAGTTTTGTGCGACGCTTTACAGGCATAGACGTCCGTCAGCTTAGTCCATCGGCGCTGCGCGCCCGAATTTGTCAGGTTAAAACACCGTAACCGGTTTTGCTCGTGAACTTAATGCACAAAATGAACGTTAGTTTTTTTATATCCGTTACGCCCGCAAGCTTCAGCAATTACGCATTGCCTTCTAAGGTGTTTGGTGAAACAACAAAAAGGTGACCTGTATGTTTATTAAAAGAGCAATAACACTCGCGGCGGCGGCCGTTTTCAGTATGTCTGCCATGGCTTGGCAGCCCAGCGGAAAAGTAGAGTGCCTGGCTCCGGCTGACCCGGGCGGCGGCTGGGATTTCACCTGCCGCAGTGTTGGCAACGTCATGCAGCAGCTTAAGCTGGTAGAAGGCTCTGTACAAACCGTCAACATGGCTGGCGCCGGCGGCGGCGTGGCTTATGCCCACACGGTCAGCAAGCGTAAAAACGACGACAAGCTGATTGTTGCAGCGTCTACCGCGACCACCACACGCTTGGCACAGAAGCAGTTTCCGAATATGGACGCGTCTATGGTGAAGTGGATCGGCGCTTTGGGAGCCGACTACGGCATTATCGCCGTGAGCAAAGATTCCGAGTACCAAAACCTCAACCAGTTGATGGACGCGCTGAAGGAAGACCCGCGCGCGGTGAAGTTTGCTGGCGGCAGTGCTCGCGGCGGTTGGGACCACTTGAAAGTGCTGATTGCAGCAAAAGCGGCGGGTGCCGACAAGCTACCTTCTATTCCTTATCTGTCTTATAACAACGGCGGCGAAGCCATGACTCAGGTAGTGGGTGGCCAGGTGGATGCCTTTACCGGTGACGTATCTGAAGCGACCGGCTTTATGGAATCGGGCGATTTGCGCGTACTGGCGGTGCTTTCCGAAGAACGTCTGCCGGGCAAATTTGGCAACATCCCTACGGCCCGCGAACAGGGTATTGATGCGCTTGGCCCCAACTGGCGCGGGTTTTATATGCCCAAAGACACCTCGGAAGAAGCTCAGCAATACTGGGTAGAAGCGATGGACACTATTTACGCCAGCGAAGAATGGAAAGCCGTGATGAAAAGCAACGGTCTGATTCCGTTTCATCCCAAGGCCGGCGAGTTTGAAAGCTTTGTAACTAACCAGGTGCAGGACATTGAAAACCTGTCCCGGGAAATCGGTCTACTAAAATGACCGGCATGGGCGACCGTATTCTGGGCTTGTGCCTGCTGGTAGTGGCGGTTGCCTATGGCTGGGTAGCACAGCAATGGCCAGAACCCTTCGGCGGTGCCGAGGGCGTAGGGCCAGAAACTTTTCCCACCATTCTGGCGATTGTGCTGGTGGTGGGCAGCCTGTACCTGATGATCAAACCAGACGCCGATGCCAAATGGCCGGTGGGAAAGTCCGCTTTGGAACTGGTGATTTCCATCATTGTGCTGGTGGTTTATGCACTGCTGCTTGAGCCATTGGGCTTTATTATATCCACCACGTTGGCTGTCGGCGTCTTAAGCTGGCGCATGGGTGCGCCGCCACGGCGGGCATTTGTGACCGGTTTAATCAGTGCCGTTGTGGTGTTTGGATTGTTCAACTATGGCTTGTCGCTAAGCCTGCCTAACGGCCTGCTGGGAGGCTTCTGACCATGGAAACTATTGGCTTTCTGATGGACGGGTTTGCGGTGGCGCTAACGCCGTACAACCTGATGTTTGCATTGTTCGGCGCCTTTGTCGGCACCCTGATTGGTTGCTTGCCAGGCCTGGGCCCGGCTAACGGCGTTGCCATTCTTATTCCGCTGGCCTTCACCCTGGGGCTGCCACCGGAAACGGCGATGATTCTGCTGACCTCGGTTTATGCCGGTGCTATGTACGGCGGGCGAATTTCGTCCATCCTGCTAAACATACCGGGCGACGAGCCAGCCATGATGACCTGTCTGGACGGTTATCCCATGGCGCAACAAGGCCGTGCGGCAGACGCTTTGGCCATTTCAGCGATTGCGTCCTTCGCGGGGAGTCTGATCGGCACGATAGGGCTGATCATATTGGCACCGGTGCTGGCGCGATTCGCACTGACCTTCGGGCCGGTGGAATACTTCGCTCTTTTTTTGCTGGCGTTCGCCACTCTTGGCGGCATAACCGGCAAAAATCCGATGAAAACGGTGATTGCTGCAGCGCTTGGCATCATGATTTCCACCGTGGGTATCGACATATCGACTGGCACCCAGCGTTATACCGCCGGTGTGTTGGAGCTGTATGAAGGTATCGACTTCATATTGGCGATTGTTGGGCTGTTCGCCATATCTGAGCTGTTGTTTTTTGTTGAAGCACGAATGGGCAAAGGCCGCAGTAAAGTGAAGGTGGGGAAACTGACGCTGAGCTTCAAAGAAATTGTGTCGACTATTCCCACCCAGCTGCGCGGTGGTGTGCTGGGTTTTATTGCCGGTGTGTTGCCGGGGGCGGGTGCGTCTTTGGGTAGCTTTATCAGCTACACCCTTGAAAAGTCGGTGATCGGCAAAAAAGGTCGCTTTGGCGAAGGTGACATTCGCGGTGTTGTGGCGCCAGAAGCGGGCAACAACGGTGCGGCATCGGGCGCTTTGGTACCCATGCTGACCCTGGGAGTGCCGGGTAGTGGCACCACAGCGGTGTTGCTGGCCATGCTGATTTCCCTGAATATCACGCCGGGGCCGTTAATGTTTACCCAGAACGCCGACATTGTGTGGGGAGTGATCGCAGCGCTGTTGATTGGCAACGTATTGCTGCTGATACTGAACATTCCGATGATTGGCGTGTTTGTTCGGTTGCTGTCGGTACCGCCTATGTATCTGCTGCCGATTGTTACCATGGTAGCGTTTGTGGGTATTTACTCCATTAGCCACAGCACCTTTGATTTGTACTTCATGATTGTGTTTGGAGTTGGCGGGTTTATTCTGCGCAAACTGGAAATTCCCATGGTTCCCATTATTCTAGGCCTGCTGTTGGGGCCAGAAATGGAAAAGAACCTGGGTCACGCGTTGATATTGTCTGACGGAGACTGGATGACACTCTGGTCTAGCCCTTTGGCCATTGGTTTGTGGCTGGTTGCTGGTTTGGGCCTGGTGCTGCCGACGCTGGTCGGGCCAATACTACGCCGGCGCATGCGCTCTGCCATCAAGGAGGGCCCAGTGAGCGATTAAACGCCCTGGTAAGCCGTCACGGCGGATAAATTACGTAGGTTGCACCGGGCTTTGCCCGGTGTTTTTTATTGAAAAACCGTTACACTCGAACGAATTTGTTCCTACCGCTCAGGACGTTATGTCAGATCTTTCTCTAATTCAGTACGGTTTGATTGCGCTAATCTTCATTTGGAGCGGTTTTGTACGCTCCGGATTGGGCTTCGGTGGGGCTGTATTGTCGTTGCCGTTTTTGCTGCTGGTAAAAGACGCCCCACTGGTTTTTTTGCCGATCATAGCCGTTCACCTGCTGGTGTTTTCATCACTCACCATTTGGATGAACAACCGCCGCAGTCAAAGCTATAAGGGCGATAAAAGCGGCCAGACATTAACCGGCTTTGGGCCGGATGCAGCTGTAACAGCCCGGGAAAGCACGGTAGAAAGCACGGTGGATTGGCCGTACCTGTGGCGTATGCTCCGCATTATGCTGGTGCCCAAACTGATTGGCGTGTTTGGGCTGTTTACGCTGCCAGCGAATGTGCTTAGCTCCATCATATTTGTGATTGTTGCGATTTATTCGGTGTCTTATATCCTCAACCGGCCTTTTCGCAGCAACAGCAAAGCGGTGGACGTGGGTTTGCTGATGGCCGGTGGTTACATCAGCGGTACCTCGCTGATCGGCGCACCGTTGATTATTGCGGTAGCGGCGCAGCATCTACCCCGGGAAAAACTGCGCGACACCTTGTTTGGTCTCTGGTTTATTCTAGTGCTGATCAAACTGGCTGCGTTTATCTGGGTTGGGCTGGATCTGCAGCTGATTCACCATCTGTGGCTGTTGCCCTGCGCTGCCATCGGTCATGTGATAGGGCTGCGCTTTCACGACCGTATTTTGAAAGCCGAAACGCCTGTGTTTTTCCGCCTGCTGGGCATTGTGCTGTTCATCGTTAGCAGTGTGGGCATTGTCAGCGTGTTGCTGTAGCGGCGTTATGCCGGGAAATTTATGTGCAGCGTCGCTGCAAACGTTTGAGGATGGTTATGTCGGTTTTGAATTTGGCGTTGTTGTCGGTGTTTCTGCCCACCTTTTTTGTGGTGTCTATCACCCCCGGCATGTGCATGACCCTGGCGTTGTCGCTGGGCATTACTGTGGGTGTGCGCCGGGCGCTGTGGATGATGATCGGCGAACTGCTGGGCGTTGGTATTGTGGCCATCGCGTCTGCTGTAGGTGTGGCTACATTTATGCTGGGTTATCCCACGGTGTTTGAAGTTGCCAAAGTCGCGGGCGGTGCCTATTTGATATGGTTGGGCGTACAACTGTGGCGTTCCCGCGGCAAAATGGCGATGCCGGAAGAAGGCGCGATATTGCCGAGCAGCACCCGCTGGCAGTTGGCTATGCAGGGTTTTATAACCGCCATTGCCAACCCTAAAGGCTGGGCGTTTCTGGTGGTTTTGCTGCCGCCGTTTATAGATAGCTCACTGCCAATGGCACCGCAGCTTACGGCCCTGATACTGATTATTCTGAGCATGGAATTTTTGTGCTTGTTGCTGTATGCCAATGGCGGCCGTACCTTGCGCCGGGCTCTGCGCAGTGGTGATAAAGTACGGCTGGCCAATCGAATTTCAGGCAGCCTGATGATGCTGGTGGGTGTTTGGCTGGCTTTTGGGTGAAGGGACTATGGCCTGGCGGGTTTTGGAAAAGCGCGTTAAAGCGCGGCGTAACGGCGGTACAGAATACCCACTCGTTTTACGTAAGCCCGAGTTTCTGCGTAGGGCGGAATGCCATTGTGGCGGCTAACGGCTCCGGGGCCGGCGTTGTAGGCTGCGGTGGCCAGCTTGGTGTCGCCCCGAAAGCGAGCCAGCATTTGCGCCAGATAATTTGCACCACCGCGAATGTTGTCTTCGGCAACCATGGCGTTGACCACCCCCAGCTCGTTTGCAGTGGCGGGCATTAGCTGCATAAGCCCCTGTGCCCCTTTGGGTGACAGCGCCTTGGGATTGAATGCCGACTCGGCGTGAATAACGGCGCGAACGAGGGCGGGATCTACATTGAACTCTTTGGCCGCCGTCTCGATCTGTTCATTGTAGCGGGATGCAAACAGCGGCGTGGTGTCCCAATTCACCGTAGACGAGGGATCACAGGCAAAGCAGTGAAAGCGAATCACTGAAAACTTGGCGTTCGCCGGGCGTTCGCCGCTGTAGGACACCACGCCATATTTGTCTTGATAACGGTACACAGTGGCTGCGCCATCCGACGCCAGCGGGCTGTCGTTTTTTACATTGGAAAACTCCACGCTGCCGTCGCTGTGTACAATACGTTTGATGGTGTCGCCACAGGTCGCGCTGCTGGCAAATGCCAGAAAAAGTGCGAGAAGCGGAGAGCAAAACGTGTGAGCGTATTTCATGGCTATGGAGTATATCGCTTCAACAAGGGTTATTCCTCAAGTGTAATACCGATTCAGCCCTTCAATCTCTGAACCCGTCAGCATTCTGAAGTGACCTTCGGCCAAATCGCTGTTTAATTGCAAGTGGCCAATTTGTTCCCGGTGTAGCGCATTGACCCGATTGCCTACGGCGTGGAACATGCGCTTCACCTGGTGATAACGGCCTTCATAAATAGTCAGCCTTGCCAGTGTTGGTTCCAGCAATTCAAGAATTGCGGGGGCTGTGGTGAGCTGCTCGTATTCGAACCAGATACCCTCAGCAAAGCGCTGCGGCGTGTCTGGCCCAATCGGGTAGGCGGTTGTTACCCGATAAACCTTGGCAATGCCCATGCCGGGCAGCGTTAATTGCCGTGACCAGGTGCCGTTGTTGGTCAGTATCATCAGGCCGGTAGTGGCGCGATCCAGCCGGCCGGCAATGTGCAGGCACTGGCTTAAAGCAGGAGGCAACAATTGCAGAACCGTAGGGTGCGTATCATCTTCGGTAGCGCTAAGATAACCTGCGGGTTTGTGCAGCATAATATAGTGGGCGCAATGGCCCTGCTGTAAGGTTTGTCCGTTGACGCTGACCGCCGCAAATTCGTCCACATCGGCGTCTGCCGTACGGCAACTCAGGTTGTTAACGTGCACTTGGCCGGTAGCAATCAACCAATTCGCTTGTTTGCGGCTTATATCGGGTTGGTTGCTAACAATACGGGAAAGTTTCATGGCGCTCATGGTATAGACTGTAACAACCGGCGCGAAGCCGGACATCTGACATTATACGAGGAAATTACATGGCATTCTCTGCAGATCACCTGGCTGAGCTGAATCTTTTAACCCAGTTCGATTCGTCGTCCGCCCAGGAAGGTATCAAAGTACATCGTAATGAGGCCGACCCAGAGCTGGTTTCGGCGGCAGAGCGCTTGTTCAGTAAAGGTCTGATTACCCGCGACGACGGCGGCTACCTGACCGCATTGGGTAGCGAAGCGATTGAGCAGGCGCAAATGTTGCTCGCGATACTGAGCAGCAAATAATCCGTTAATCTCTGATTTTACTGATCATAGATCCTGCGCTTCGGGCTGCGCCACGGGCGCAGGGCCCGAAGTTTCTTTATTGCCTGTTGCACAGCGGAGAGCTCAGTGCCCGAACAGACCAAAGGCGTTTGGTATGGCGTGTGCGCCTACACTATTTGGGGTTCATTCGCGCTATTTTTTGCGCTGTTTCAGGGCGTGCCGGCGCTTGAGATTCTGGTGCATCGAATTATCTGGTCCTGTGTGTTTTTGGCCATCCTGATTTCCGGGTTAAGGCGCTGGCAACCTGTAAAAGACGCTTTTGCCAGTCCGCGACAACTTTGGCGGGTGTTGGGCTGCGCGCTGCTTATCGCGCTTAACTGGGGCGTGTACATATACGCCGTTGAAACCCGCCATGTGTTGCAGGCTAGCCTGGGCTATTTTCTGACGCCGCTGGTGAATGTAGCCTTAGGCATGGTGGTGTTGCGCGAACAGATGGGGCGTTGGCAGATGGCAGCGGTCGCTATTGCGGGCTTTGGCATCGCGCTCCAGTTACTGATGCTGGGCGAGCTACCCTGGATTAGCCTGGTGTTGGCATTCAGTTTTGGCGTGTATGGGCTTCTGCGCAAACAGATTCAGCTAGACGGTTTGTCCGGTTTATTTGTGGAAACCCTCCTGCTACTGCCCTTGGGCTTAATGACCTTTGGCTGGCTGGCGACATCGGGCGCTTCGAACTTTACCCGGGATTTGCCCACGGGCAGCTTGTTGATGGCCAGCGGCGTGTTGACGGCCATTCCCCTGCTGCTATTCGCCGGCGCCGCGCGACGCCTGAGGTTAGCGACTGTTGGCTTTCTGATGTACATAAACCCGACGTTGCAGTTCGTAATCGCCCTGTTGGTTTTCAACGAGCCTTTAAGCCCTATTCAGTTAACAAGTTTTATGGTGATCTGGCTGGCTCTGATTATGTACAGTATTTCCTCGTGGCAGGGCAGGGTGCGAAGGGCGGTATGAGCCTGCACTTACAAGATCGTGACGCCCATAGGCATAGGGCGTCTCTTGGCTCATCCACCGCTGCCTGTGCGTTATTTGCCATCCCCGCTTCGCAGGGCAAATGCTGAGCGAGCTTCAGTTGCGTATTCAGTTTGGCACTGACTTGATTAGGGCGGAGCGGCAACGCTGGTTCAATGTGGGCTTAAAAGCCCATAAATCCAAAATAGCTGGACAGGAAAAACGCGGTTGAGCCAATCATTATGAAGGCCCAAGCGGCCGTGGTGTAAGACGCTCTGCGTGAAAGTCTCATGGCGATTTCTTCCTTTTATTATAGTTGATTCGAGTTATGCGTTTCGTCAGTCACTATAGACTATGGCACGCGACTGGGTCTCATGGGTGCTTTTTTTCAATTGGATTTTCGATTAATAAATTCCATCCACAAAAAACGCCGGGAGCTTAGCGCTTGCCGGCGTTTTTTTGATTTTCAGGTGGGCTTAGTGGCCGCCCTGCACTTGGCCGATGTCGTTAGCCACAGCCACCGCTCTTTTGTTCCAGGAGCGAAATTTGCGTGCGATCAACTGAACCATGAGACGGCTGGCTTCCCGCGTGTACTGGCTCCGGACAGCGCCACTGTTGTGGAGGATAGATGATGGCAGCTGGTGAACGGTTGCGGCTGGTTTGGTGACCATAATGCTTTCCTCCTTAAAGAAATTTCTCAACAGTGGGTTTCGGGTGTTTGCCGAATATATAGTTAACTATATAGATCCATATTCGCAGTATAAATACGTTATAATCCCTATCCACGTTGCAAATATGCAGTGATTTATGGATTGGGATTATCTACGATACGTACGCGCTTTGGCAATAGGTGGAACGCTCGCCAAAGCCGGAGAAATACTGGGTGTGCACCAAACCACGGTGTTGCGTCGGCTTGACCATATGGAGGAGGCCCTGGCAGTTCGGTTTTTCGAGCGCAGCCGCGAAGGTTTGAAGCTGACGGCTGCCGGTGAAATGGCTTTTCACGAGGCTGAAAAACTAGCGGCGGAAATAGAAAACCTGGAGCGCAAACTGCGCCAGGAAACAACTGCGCTTGAGGGCAAGATACGCATCGCTACCCCGGACACGCTGATGGCTGAGCTGTTAGCGCCGATTCTGGCGAGCTTGCTTATAAAGTACCCAGACATCGAACTGGAAGTTCTGACCGACAACGACGTCAGCAATTTGAGCCATCGCGAAGCCGATTTGACCCTGCGCCCGGAAAACAAACCCCAGGCGACATGGGAGGGTGAGCGCATTGCGGCGATGGAATACGCTGTGTATGCCACCCCGGGATACTGTCGCCGTAACCGCGGTTTCGATCTTGACCAGCGGCCGGAACAGCTGCGCTGGATTATCCCCGATGAAACTTTCAGCCTGCTGGCTACCGGGCGCTGGTATCGTCGCCACCTGAAACATGCAACCTCGGTAATTCGTTGTAATAGCTTGCAGGCAATGGTGGCGCTGGCCCGCAGCGGCGCGGGGGTGGCTGTATTGCCCTGTTATCTGGGTGAAGACGCTCGTGAATTGCGGCGCCTGTCTGAGCCGCTGGAAGGTGAAAGTGTGGATTTATGGCTACACGTGAATCAGGACACTCAGCAAATGGCTCGGGTGCGGCTGGTAATGGCTTTTCTGGTATCCCGCTTACGAGCTCTTGAGGCTAGCCTGGAGTTCAGCACCACGTATTAATGCTCGTTGCGGTGTGCCGCACGGCGATTAACCCTACCAAACTGTCATCCGCTCGCGCAGGGATTTACTTGCCGCGTGGGCGCTGGTCGTGTCATAAACAGCCCACATTATCTTTGGATGGCGGCATGTATGATGGGCGGTAACAAAATTTGTGTTTTTCTGATGTCTGCGGCACTGCTGGGTAGCCCTGCGCTTACTGTTGCGGCAACGTCACCCGCTGCAAAACAGCAGCAGACGGTGGACGCCAGGCAGGTGCTCAGAGCCTCGCCAATGGACGACATTATTGCTCAGTACCCCGCCATGATGAGCCAGGGCATACGCGATGGCCTTAAGCAGACGGGGCAGGTTCCGCCGATGGTCGCCGATGCGGTTGGGTATGCGGTTAGCAACAGTTTTAATCCGCAGAAAATAGAGCAGCAGGTGGCAGGCCGCCTGCAGGCTGAGTTGAGTAATGGGCAGTTGCAAGCCGTGGCTGACTGGTACAATACGCCCGTCGCGCAGAAAATCTCAAGAGCCGAAGTAGCCGCGTCAGCACCGGCGGTGTGGCCGCAAATTAGCGCGCAGGCTGACCAGCTGGCCCAAAGATTCGGTAATACCGATCGTGCCAAGAGTTTTGTGCGTTTCAACCGCGCTTCGCGCGCAACTCAAAGCGCTGTCGATACCACCATTGCGGTGCAGCTTGGATTAGCGTCTACCATGGCAGCGTTCAGCAGTGATTCGGTGAACTTCGAAACTCTTCAAAAGCGTATAGAAAGCCAGCGTCCAGTTTTGAAAGGGGTTGTGGAGCAACAGGTGTTTAATAGTTACCTGTATGCCTACCAGGATATCAGTGGTGCGGAAATGGAGCAGTATCTACGCTTTCTGGAAAGCGACGCTGGCGCGGCTTTTACCCGCGTGGTATCCAGTGGTGTGAAACAAGCGGTTATTGAGCCGGTAGAGAGCATTGGCGAGCAGCTGGGCCAGTTTTTAGCACCCCAGGCCACTACGAAATAGTCGTTATGTTAGAGCGTCGTTTTGTACTAAACGCCCGGCGAGCCATGAGCGATTCGCCGGGCGAGAAGATCAGCCGCGGCTGGTCACTTCTAGCAGGTGATAGCCGAACTGGGTTTTTACCGGGCCCTGCACGGTGTTCAGGTCAGCGCTAAAAACCACGGTGTCGAATTCTGGAACCATCTGGCCGGGGCCGAAGGAGCCCAGGTCGCCGCCGTTGCGGCCAGACGGACAAGATGAGTGCTTCTTGGCGACTTCGGCAAAATCCTGCCCGCCTTCGATGTCTTTTTTCAGTTCTTCACACTTTGTTTCGGTGTCCACCAGAATGTGACGCGCTGTTGCTTGTGCCATGTTTTGCTTCCTCAAATGATTTTGTGTGTTTAAAGACGACGGGCGAATGCTGCCCGCCATGGCGGCCTCTGGCAAGAGCTTTTTGTCAGTGTTAATGCTGGCTGACCATTTTGTGCGCAATCCTGTACAATACGTCGTCTATTTTCAGCCGCTTCGGATTCACTGGTGAATTGCCGGGACCGGCCTTACGTCTACAGGTTGCTGCCTTGATCGCTACTGCTAACATTACGATGCAATTCGGGGCCAAGCCCCTGTTCGAAAACGTCTCAGCCAAATTTGGTAACGGCAATCGCTATGGCCTGATTGGTGCCAACGGTTGTGGAAAGTCGACGCTGATGAAAATCATGGGTGGCGATCTGGAGCCGTCCTCCGGGCATATTATGCTCGATCCTAATATTCGCCTGGGTAAGTTACACCAAGACCAGTTCGCCTACGAGAACTCCACGGTAATTGACACCGTGATCATGGGTCACGAAGAATTGTGGACGGTAAAGAAAGAGCGCGACCGTATTTATTCGCTGCCAGAGATGACCGAAGACGACGGCATGGCCGTGGCGGATCTGGAAGTGCAATTTGCCGAGATGGACGGTTATACCTCGGAATCCCGTGCGGGTGAGTTATTGCTGGGCCTGGACATTCCTCTGGACCAGCACGATGGCCCGATGAGTGCACTGGCGCCCGGCTGGAAGCTGCGGGTTTTGCTGGCCCAAGCACTGTTTTCAAATCCGGATGTGTTGTTGCTGGACGAGCCCACTAACCACTTGGACATTAACACCATCCGTTGGCTGGAAAGCATTCTGGTGGCGCGCAACAGCACCATGATTATTATTTCGCACGACCGCCACTTCCTGAACAGCGTGTGCACCCACATGGCGGATCTGGATTACGGTGAGTTGCGCTTGTTCCCGGGTAACTACGATGAGTATATGACCGCTGCCACCCAGGCCCGCGAGCGCATGCTGTCAGAAAACGCCAAGAAAAAGACCCAAATTGCCGAGCTTCAGCAATTTGTTAGTCGTTTTTCGGCCAACGCCTCTAAAGCCAAACAAGCCACTTCGCGGGCGCGCCAGATCGACAAGATTCAACTGGATGATGTAAAACCGTCCAGCCGTGTCAGCCCGTTTATCCGTTTTGAATCGGGTAAGAAGATTCACCGCCAAGCGTTAACGCTGAAGGAACTGACCAAGGGTTTTACCGACATCCCGCTGTTCAAAAAACTCAATCTGCAAATTGAAGCCGGTGAACGGGTTGCGATCATTGGACCCAATGGCGTTGGAAAAACCACGTTTTTACAGTGTCTGACAGGGGCTTACCAGCCGGATAGCGGTGAGGTGAAGTGGACTGACAGCGCTCAGGTTGGCTACTTCGCCCAGGATCATACGGCAGATTTCGCTCAGGACATGACCGTAAACGATTGGATGGCACGCTGGACCACCGGCGGCGAGCAGGTTATTCGCGGCACATTGGGCCGTATGCTGTTTTCCAGCGATGACATTGAAAAATCTGTTCACGTGTTGTCAGGCGGGGAGCAGGGCCGAATGCTGTTTGGCAAATTGATTTTGCAACAGCCCAACGTGATGCTGCTGGACGAACCTACCAACCACATGGACATGGAGTCGATTGAAGCGCTAAACCTGGCTCTTGAAAACTACGAAGGCACGCTTATTTTTGTGAGCCACGACCGGGAGTTTGTATCGTCCCTGGCGACCCGTATTATTGAGCTGGATGCCACCGGAGTTATCGATTTCAGCGGCACCTACGACGAATACCTGCGCAGCCGCGGTTATGTGTAAGTAAGCGCAACGAACGCACTTGGTTATACAAGAGGATAGGGCGTGAACGAGTCAGACATTATTAGCGCCATCCGTAACTGGGTGGACACAGTCGTCGTTGGGTTGAACTTCTGTCCGTTCGCCAAGCGCGAACTCGTTAAAGGCAGCGTGCGCTTTACGGTGTGTGAGGCGACGAACGAAGAGGAGTTGTTGCAGTGTCTGCAGCGGGAACTCCAGCGTCTGGATGATGAGCCAGGTCTGGAAACCACGCTGCTGATTCACCCTCACGCGCTGGGCGACTTCATGGCGTATAACGAGTTTCTGGAAGAAGCCAACAGCCTGTTGGCAGTTCTGGAACTGGAAGGTGTTTATCAGGTTGCCAGTTTTCACCCGGATTATCAGTTCGCTGGAACGGGGCCTGACGACGCCGAGAACTACACCAATCGATCGCCCTACCCGATGCTGCATCTGCTGCGAGAAGCCAGCCTGGGAGTGGCCATTGATCACTATCCGAACGTAGATGACATTCCAGACCGTAATATTGAACTCACGCGAAAACTGGGTGTCCAGAAAATGCGCGCCCTTCTGGCGAGTTGCCTGGAAAATCGTTCCTGACCGGAGTGTGCATGTCTGAAACCCGTCACCGTTCCCGCCCTTTTAGCTCTGATCAGCGGCTGCCAGATACTGATATAACGCCCAATGCGCATCAGCCCGAACAGGCTGGTGCCATGCTCGCCGACTATATTCACCGCCATCCCAGATTGTTGATTCTGACTGGCGCTGGTGTCAGCACCGATTCCGGTATTCCGGATTACCGCGATGGCGACGGCGCCTGGAAACGTAAGCAGCCGGTGCAGCATCAGGCCTTTATGGGCAGCGTTCAAACCCGCCAACGTTACTGGGGCCGCAGCCTGATAGGCTGGCCGCTGATGCGCAACGCCTCACCGAATGCCTCTCACCATCATATTTCCCAGCTTGAAATGCTCAATCACAGTGCGCTGGTGGTTACCCAGAATGTGGACAGGTTGCACCAAAAAGCAGGAACTCAGGCGGTAACCGATTTGCACGGCCGCGCTGACGAGGTGCTATGCATGAGCTGCGATTATCGATGTATGAGGGACGAGGTGCACCAGCGCTGTGCGATTCTTAATCCGCAATTCAGTGCGTTTACGGCAGACGTAGCGCCGGATGGTGATGCTGATTTAGACATCGATTTTGCAGACTTCCAGTTGGCAGACTGCCCGCTGTGTGGCGGTATTTTAAAGCCGGATGTGGTGTTCTTTGGCGATTATGTGCCTAAACAGCGGGTGTATGCCGCACTGGATGCGCTTAAAGCCAGCGATGGCCTACTGGTGATTGGCTCGTCACTGATGGTTTACTCCGGATTCCGCTTTTGCCGTTACGCTCATGAATGGGGTAAGCCCATTGCAACATTGAACCTGGGCCGAACCCGTGCGGAATCTCTGGCAATGCTCAGACTTAACGCCAGTATTTCGGACACCCTTGAGGTGTGTGTTAACCAGCTTTAGCCGCAAGCCAGGTAAAAAATCCGTTCTCGTGAAATTGCATTGTATGAAAGCCTGTTCTAGGCTCAAAGCACTTGTCAATTCATGAGGATGAGAGGGGATCAATTTTGAGCAGCTCGCATGTTTACAAGAAAGTTGAAATTGTAGGGTCATCTCCCAACAGCATTGAGGAGGCTATTCAGAGCGCACTGGACGAATGTGGTAAAAGCGTGCGCAATATGGAGTGGTTTGAAGTGGTTGAAACCCGCGGCCACATTGTTGATGGCAAGGTGGGCCATTACCAAGTCAGTTTGAAAATTGGTTTTCGCATTGGTAAAGACTGATATTGCACGCTGGTTCATGTTGAATGGCAAAATCAAGAAGGCGGCTGCGCAATCAGCCGCCTTTGTCGTTTTCAGTCTGACGAAATGGCAGTAATGTTTTACTCTCTTCAAAATAGCGGCGAACTCCCTCGCGCTCTTCAGCGACGAAATTTGCAATGGCATCGCGAAAGCCCGGGTGCTCTATACTGTGCCACGAGTGGGTCAGTAGCGGTTCAAAACCCCGCACCAGTTTGTGCTCACCCTGAGCACCGGCGTCAAAATGCTGCAGGCCAAGGTCTATGGCCAGTTCTATTCCCTGGTAATAGCAGGTTTCAAAGTGCAAATGATTGTACTCGTCCAGGCAACCCCAGTAGCGCCCGTAAAGGGTGTCAGTGCCGCTTACGAACAGCGCGCTGGCGATCATTTCACCTTGTTTGAGAGCGATCATGATGTGTACATGCTCTGGCATCTGGCGGAACAAACGCTCGAAAAAGTCACGGTTCAGATAGGGCTGCTGGCCGCGCTTAAGATAAGTTGCCTGGTAGAACACGTAGAAACCATCAAGCACTCGGTCAGATATGTCTGAGCCGCTGACACGCTGAAACTCAATACCCTGATCGCTGACTTGTTTGCGTTCTTTGCGGATGGACTTGCGCTTGCGCGATGTTAACAGCGCCAGAAAGTTGTCAAAGGCTTCGTACCCGGCATTGTGCCAGTGAAACTGGCAGCCTAGCCGATGCAATTGCGAGCTGTCTGGTGTTTGCGGCTGGCAAAGCAGCGCTTGATCCGCGCTGTTGGGAAACAGCAAATGCCAGGAATGGGCGCCGAGTGCAGTGGTGGCTGTATCAAGCAGCTTATGAAGCGATGCGCTGTCCAGAATTTCACGCAACTGCGGTGTTAGCAGCAGCCGTGGCCCCTGTGACGGAGTAAAGGGAATGGCCATCAGCAACTTCGGATAATAAGGTTGGCCGTGACGCTGATAGGCTTCGGCCCAGGCAAAATCGAACACGTATTCGCCGCGGGAATTGTTTTTTAAGAATGCTGGAATAATGCCGGTAACCTGACCCTGCTGGTGGATCACCAGATGGCTGGGCTGCCAGCCCGTAGCCGCATTGGTGCAACCACTGTGCTCCAGTGCCTGAAGAAAATCGTATCGCGCAAAGGGGTAATCACTACCGGCCAAGCTCTGCCAGTCTGCAGCGTTAATATCGTCGATAGACCGGCAAATGTGGACCTTGCTTTGTGCCGGGCCGTCAAAGGTCAGGCTTAGTGGTTGGCTATCTGGCTGGTTCATGGACGTTCGATTTCCTGTAAGACGATGTACTCACTGCACATACCTTACGCCAGAACCACCCAGGCGATCACCCGTTGCGATTTATTTAGCCATCTTGTCGCAACGCTTTTGCTGTTTCTCCATTTTCTTTTGCATCTGTTGCTGATGCTCTTTTTGCATATCGTTCCAGGTTCCGCGCTGTTCATCTGTTAGCTTAAGACGGTCGGCCGTTTCGTTGCGGCGTTCCATCATTTTTTGCTGTTGTTGCGCCTGCCGGGCCTGTATGTCGGTGCTGGTCATTTGTTCACACTGCTCTTGCATCCGTTGATACTTGTTCGCGACTTTCTCGAAGCCCTGGGCCATGGCAAGCGGAGCGGCGGACAGCAATGCGCAGGTTATCAAGGCAGCTGCGATGCGAACAGATTGGGGTGTTTTCATGGTGATTTCTCCGGTAACGGGTTTGCGATAAAGCCATTAAGGGTTAGTGGCTTCGTTTAGGTGACCCCATATTAATCACTGCAGTGTCAAGCGCTGTCAGCGTTGGGTAAAGGTTCTGTAAAGCCTTAGCGGCCAGCCAAATTGGGTGAGTGCGGGCATGGTAGACTTGCGCTAAGCCAGAGCAGTTCCAGACGGAGTGAAGACGGCATGCAAAATCGGGTGCTATTAATAGAAGATGACGACGAGCTGCGCATGTTGCTGGCCCGTTACCTTGTTACCCAAGGCTTCACTGTGCGCGAAGCGGCCAACGGTCAAGACGGACTGGCACTGGCTCGAAGCGAATCCTGTGACATTGTAGTTCTGGATATTATGTTGCCTGATATCAACGGGCTTGACGTATTGCGACAGCTGCGTGTCAGTGCTCATCTGCCAGTGATTCTGCTGACCGCCCACGGTGATGAAACCGATCGCATTGTGGGCTTTGAAGTGGGTGCCGATGATTATATCGCCAAACCCTGCAACCCCCGTGAACTGGTGGCACGTTTGCACGCATTGTTGCGCCGTATTGCGTGGGACCAGAAAGCGGAACCGAACGACAGTCGAAGCTACGGTGATTTGCGCCTTGAGCCCGACCACAGGCGAGTGCGCCAGAATGGCACTCCGCTGGACTTGACCGCTACCGAATACGAAGTTCTGCAGGTGCTTCTGGCTCACGCCGGCCGTGTGGTACGCAAAACCGATCTGATGCAGTGGGCGCTGGGCCGGCGTCTTGAAACTTACGATCGCACTCTGGATATGCACATTAGCAATCTGCGCAAGAAACTCGGCAACGAAGAACCGCCGCGCATCGAAACCGTGCGCGGGCTTGGTTATAGCTACCGGGTAGTGCCATGAAACCAGTCCACAGCACAAACAATAGTGGCGCCGATGAAGCTGCCGAGCCGCAGCGACGTTTTACGGTGTCACTGTTTTGGCGCATTTTTTTGATGGTTTGGCTGGCCATGGCGTTAACGCTGGGAGCTGGACAGCTGGTGTCACGGTTGCTGGTGGCACAAGAACAGCAGGCGATGACGCGCCAGCTTGGGCTGTATGAACTAGGCCAGGAAGTGCTAGCGCTCAGCCAGAACGGCGGCGCTGATGCGGCCCGCCAGTTTTTGCGCCAGCAAGGCCGAACCCTGGGCCTGCACCTGATACTGGCCGCGCCTGAGGCTTCCGGCGAGCCCGGCCATAGTCGAAACCTGCCGGCCTCCGTTCATAAACGCATGGATTCGCATTGGTTTGCCTTGAAACCCGCAGTGATTGAACTGGCAGGGGATTATAAGTTGATTGCCTGGCCGCGCGGCAAATCCGCCGGCTGGTTGACCCCCGGGTCTTTAAGATTCATTAACGCCGGCTTTGCGGTAGTGCTGATTTCCCTGGCCTGCTGGCTGATTGCCCGGCGCCTGTCTCAGCCGTTAAAAACCATGGAGGCCACCGCTCGCGCTATTGCCGCCGGCGACAAAAGCCTTCTGGTTGACCCCAAGGTTGCCTCACGCCGTGATGAGATTGGCGCTCTTGCCAGCGCATTTAACGCCATGACGGCACAGCTGTGGGGTCTTCTTGATCGCCAGCAGCAATTATTACGGGATATTTCCCACGATTTGCGCACGCCACTGGCAAGGCAGCGGGTAGCCATTGAACTGGCTCTGGACGGCGGTGGCGATGGTGCATTGCTAAACAGCATACTGCGCCAGAACGAACGCCTGGAAGCCATGACCGAAGAGGTGTTGACTCTTTACCGGTTGGCCGCTCATGGCGAGCAGTTTGCGTGCCAGCCAGTGGCTGTTATGGAGCTATTAAGCGCTGTGCTGCAAGACGCAGCAGGGTATGCCCGTGGACGGGATGTGAAATGCCGAATGAATGCGAGCGAGCAGGCAACTCACGTGCTGGTTCTGGGTGATGCCGGGCTGTTGCGACGAGCCTTTGATAATATTCTGCAGAATGCTCTGGACCATACGCCACCAGGGCAAGCCTTGACGGTTGCGGCCACGGTTGCAGACAACCGGTTATGGATTGAATTCACCGACAGCGGCCCAGGTGCGCCAGACGAAGCACTGGCGCACCTGTTTGAGCCGTTCTACCGCAGCGACCAATCCCGTGGTGGCCAGGGATGGGGCCTGGGGCTGGCGATCGCACAAAAGGTAATTTTCGCCCACGATGGCGAGGTCTCCGCCGCCAACGCGGTTGCTGGAGGTCTGGTGGTAAGGGTCCAGTTGCCAGTGTTTGTGGTCAGCTGAGCTTCTGAGAACCCGAATTGCGTCGTTGCAATGTCTCGATTTGGAACCACCAATCTCCAGAGCACCGTCAAGAGCAAAATAGGCAAAATCGAATGAAAAAAGACTACCCCGTCCCCGCCGGTTATCTGGAGCGGGTCACGGAAATTAAAAAGAGCCGGTTTATAGCCCGCGTGGCTCCGGTAAACAGTCGTGATGAGGTTCATCAATGGCTGGCTCAGGCGCAGGCAGATCATAATGATGCCCGCCATATCTGCTGGGCGTATCAGATTGGCCGCCCTGGCTCGGCAGCCGAAGCCGCCATGAACGACGACGGCGAGCCCTCTGGCACCGCTGGAAAACCGATACTCAGTGTTATTCAGCATAAAGACATGGGGGATGTACTGGTATTGGTCATTCGCTATTTTGGCGGCATAAAGCTGGGCGCAGGCGGCCTGGTGCGGGCCTACGCAGGCGCTGCAGAAAGTGTACTGTCGGCGGTAGAACGGGTGGTGCATCAGCCCAGCCAGCTAGCCTTGGCGGTGATTGGTTTTGCCGATGAACAACCTCTGCGGCATTGGTGCGAACGGCACAACGCGACCATTACCGAGATCAATTATGGCCAGCAAGTGGCGGTATCTGTTGACGTGCCAGAACCTGCGACAGAGGATTTTGCTGGTTTTTGCAACGCCCGCGGACTGAATTTTCATTTCGATACCTGACCCGCTCGCCGGGCAGCGCGTATACTCTACCGAGCCGCTAATTTGAGGAGAATCTACTAATGCGCTTTGTAACCTGTGTAATTGTCGCGCTGGCTCTGGCCGGTTGCGCAAGCAACGTGGTGACGGATTATAATTCAACCACGGCTTTTGGTGATTACAACACTTGGGCCTACGCTGACGATGCCGGCTCCGATTCTTTCATGTCGCTCGACGGCAGCCGCGTAAAAAGCGCGCTGGAACGTGAGCTGGCAAGCAAGGCTATGAAGCCGGTAAGCGCTGCTGAGGCCGATGTGCTGGTAAATTGGCAGATTGCAAAGGAAGAGCGTCTTGAGCAAAGCGGTTTGGGCCTGGGGTTCGGGTTTGGTACCGGTAATTTTGGCTGGGGGCTGTCGGCACCACCTCCGGTGCGTGAAGTCAACGAAGGTAAACTGGTGATTGAACTGGCTGATGCGCAAAGCCGCCAGGTGATTTGGCGTGCAGCCAGCAGGCGTTACCTGAACGAAAACCAGTCACCAGAAACACGGCGCAAGCTGATCGACGAAGTGGTTCAGGAAATGTTCACCAAATATCCGCCCGGGCTGGACTGAATGAGTAAAAAGCACGACGGTGGACTGGTTTATTCCACCGATCAGGGTCGGATGTGCCCCCTGTGTCAGAATTCGCAGGAACAGTGCAGCTGCGGCCGGGAGCAACGCCCGCTGGGTGACGGTGTGGTGCGGGTCAGTCGCGAAACCAAGGGTCGCAAAGGCAAGGGCGTTACCTTGATCAGCGGCATACCGTTGGCAGAAAAAGAGCTGAAATCTTACGCCAAAGAGCTTAAGGCGAAATGCGGCACCGGTGGCACCCTGAAAGACGGCATTGTCGAAATTCAAGGCGACCAGCGGGATATTCTAGTGCCGATGCTGATGCAAAAAGGCTGGGTGGTAAAACGTTCCGGAGGTTGACGTTGCTCATCAAAAAATAGCCATCAGCAACCAGCTATCAACGATTGATAACACGAAGAACCGACAGGAACGGGTATGCACGTAGTGGTTTTAGGCGCGGGTGTGGTTGGCGTTACCAGTGCCTGGTTTTTGCAGCGTCAGGGTTACCAGGTCACAGTGATAGATCGTCAGCCAGCAGCCGGGCTTGAAACCAGTTACGCCAACGGCGGCCAGATTTCAGTGTGCCATGCCGAGCCTTGGGCCAACCCATCGACGCCGCTGAAGGTTCTGAAATGGCTGCACCGTAATGACGCGCCGCTGCTGTTCCGGCCACGTTTGGATGCTGCCCAGTGGCGCTGGGCGCTGGCGTTTCTGGGCCAATGCACCTCTGCACGGGCGGCTGACAATCTGCGTCAGATGGTCAGCCTGGGCCTTTACAGTCGCAGCAAATTACAGGAACTGCGGGTCGAACTGGGTTTAGAGTACGACCATCTGACCCGTGGAATTCTGCACTTCTACACCAGCCAGAAAGAATTCGACAGCGCCCTGGAACCGGCGCGGCAGATGCGCGAGCTGGGGTGTGACAGGCAAGTGGTGAGTGCTGCGCGGGCAATCGAACTGGAGCCCGCTTTAGTGCCCTTGAAGGATCGCCTCGCAGGGGGTACCTACACCGAGGAAGACGAATCCGGTGATGCTCGTAAATTTACCCAGGCCCTGGCAGAGCGCTGTAAACAAGCGGGTGTGGTGTTCAAATACAACACCGAAGTAGTTGGGTTTGAGCGCGGTATCGGGCGTATAGATGCGGTGGAAACCCTGTCCCAAGGCCATCACCATAATTTTTGCGCAGACGCTTGGGTTCTCAGTTTGGGGAGCTTTAGCGCGCCACTGGCGAGGCAATTGGGACTGGCTTTGAATATTTATCCAGCCAAGGGCTATTCCATCACCGTGCCGGTGAAAAACCCTGAGGCCGCGTTCAATGTCAGCCTGACCGACGATGAGTACAAACTGGTTTACTCACGTTTGGGTGATCGTATGCGGATCGCGGGTACGGCAGAGTTCAGCGGCTATTCCAGACGACTGAATGTCACCCGCTGCCGGGCCGTGTTGCGCCGAGTGGCGGCTGTTATGCCCGAGGCGGGTCACTGGGAGCAGGCTGAATACTGGAGCGGGTTGCGGCCAACGACGCCGTCCAGCGTGCCCTATGTGGGTAAGAGCGTTATTAGCAATCTGTTTTTGAATACTGGCCACGGTACTTTGGGCTGGACCCATGCATGCGGGTCAGCGGCCGCGCTGGCGGATATTATCGCCGGGAGGCCACCGCAGCTGGATTTTCGTTTCAGTGGCGTCTCAGTCACATAAGGCGAGCTAGCCTAGCTGATCGCGAATCTGCTTCTTGTTGATCTTGCCCACGCTGGTTTTTGGAATGTCGTCCACAAAGTCTATTTGCCGGGGGATCGCCCACTTGTTGATTTCGCCTTTATCCACATAGCGCTGTAAGTGCGCTTGAATGTCTTCTTGTGTGGCATCCTGGCCGGGCTTTAGTGTGATCAGTGCGTGTGGGCGCTCGCCCCATTTCTCATCGGCAACGCCGACAACCGCAGCGGCTGCGACCGCCGGATGCTGGCTAATCAGGTTTTCCAGATCCAGTGACGACAACCATTCACCCCCGGTTTTGATCACATCCTTGATGCGGTCTTTAATCATCAGGGTCTGATTTGGCTCCATACTGGCTACGTCGCCAGTGTGCAGCCAGCCGTGTAGCCAAAGTTCTTCGCCTTTTTCCGGTTCTTTCAGATAGCTTTGGGTTAACCAGGGCGTACGCGCAACAACTTCGCCTTTGGCCTGACCGTCGTGGGCGACCGGTTTGCCATTGGTGTCCACAATTTCAACTTGCACCAACGGAATGGCGACACCGGTTTTCACCCGCACTTCGGCTTGCTGCGCCAGCGGCAGTTCCAGATCTTCCGGTGTCAGGTGGGTGATGGTCAGAATCGGGCAGGTTTCCGACATGCCGTAGCCGGTGTACATGCGAATGCCCCGCTCGGCTCCGGCTTCACACAGCCCTTTGGTGAGGGCACTACCGCCTATCAGTACCTGCCAGTTGCTCAGATCTGCGTCTTTGATGGACTCGGTGGCCAGCAGCATCTGCATAATGGTGGGCACGCAGTGGGAGAAGGTCACATTGTGGGTTTTGATCAGGTCCATCAGCAGTTCGGGTTCATAGCGCCCGGGGTATACCTGTTTAATGCCCATTAAGGTGGCAGCGTAGGGAACACCCCATGCGTGCACGTGGAACATGGGCGTCATCGGCATGTAGACAGAACGGGAGCGCAGCAGCGGCGCCTCATCGAACATTGAAAGGGAACCTACCATGGCCATAGTGTGCATCACCAACTGGCGATGGCTGAACATCACACCTTTCGGCTTGCCGGTCGTGCCAGTGGTGTAAAAGCAGGTGGCTACGCTGTTTTCGTCAAAATCCGGGAAGTCGAAGTGGCTGTCTTCCTGGGCCAGAAGCTGCTCGTATTCACCCAACACCGGCACGCTGGCGGCTGCAGGCTGGTTGTTATCGGTCAGCTGTATGTAGTGCTTTACCGTCTCGATCTGGTCTTTAACAGCATCGAGTATGGGCAGGAAATCGTCGTGTATCAGCACCACATCGTCTTCGGCGTGATTCATGGTGTATACGATCTGATCCGGTGACAGCCGCACGTTAACGGTGTGCAGAACGGCTCCAATCATCGGTATCGCAAAAAAGCATTCAAGATAGCGGGGCGTATCCCAGTCCATCACCGCAACGGTGTCGCCGGCTTTAACTCCGGCTTTGGTCAGGGCGTTGGCCAGGCGGCCGATACGGGCTTGCAATTCGGTGTAGGTGTAGCGGCTTTTATTTGCGTAAATAATTTCCTGGGAGCCGGCGAATCGCGGCCCAGAAGCCAGTAATTGTTTGATTAGCAGTGGGTACTGATAGGCGTTTTCTGCTGGAGTTAGCAAGCGGGTCGAGGCCATGACAATATCCTTTTGTTGTTGGGGGAGGTGGGCTACCTCAGCCGTAGGTGCACAAATAGGCGGTATCGTATTCGACGGTAACCCGAAAGGTGGAATCGGGCGCAACCCCGAAGCATTCACCGGCACCGTAGGTCATCCATGTTTCCAAACCCGGCAAGCACACCGACATCACACCGCTGACAATGGTCATGGTTTCTTTTTGCTGGGTGCTGAACTGGTATTCGCCAGGGCTTATTACGCCAATGGTGGCGGGTAAAGCGTCTGACTGAAAGGCGATCGACTTTGCTTTGCCATCAAAATATTCATTTACCTTGAGCATAAACAGAACTCCGTGTCGGACTGTTTCAGAAACCATTCTGTGTATTAGCTACGCGCCTAATCTAGCGCACTATCTAACCTAGCGCACCATCTAACCTAGCGCACCACTACCGCTTTGCAGGCACTCACATTCGAGGGTGGTTTCATTGCCCCCAGGGGTCGCCGCGGGTATTGCCAACTTTAGGTACTTCCATGTGCATTGCGGCTTTTGCCATCATATTGGCGCTTGGCGGTGCGGTCAGCAGCAAAAAGACCATAATCAGAATTTCCACGAAGCCTGTGCCCATGGGCTGGTTGGCGAACCAAATCATCGACGCTAACGCCATAGCTCCCACACCCACGGTGGTGGCCTTGGTGGGTCCGTGCAGGCGGGTGAAGAAATCAGGCAAGACCGCAAGCCCGATGGCGCCCACCAATGTAAATACGGCACCCAGCAACAACAGGGCTGCGATAATGTATTCGATAAACAGGTTCATTCTTGTGTCGTCTCCTTTGCAACGCGCCTGGCGCCTCGCTATGCACTCTTGTTATTCAATAACGCTGCCGCGTTTCAGGTATTTGGCCATAGCCACTGTGCTGACAAAACCCATGACGGCAATCAGCAACGCGGCCTCCAGATACATACGGGTGTTCAACGTAATACCCAGAAGAATGATGAGTGCGATGGCGTTAATGGCCAGAGTATCTATGGCCAGAACCCGGTCTGGGGCATGTGGGCCAACAATCAGACGATACACATTAAGCAAAGCCGCAATCACCACCAGGGCGATGGATATTTTCAACACAATGGCAATCATTGGAACATCTCCATCAAAGGCTTTTCATAACGATTGTGAATGGCCTCAATCACTTCTTCTGCGGTTCGGGTGTCTAGCGCGTGAATCAGCAGAATCTTGTGATCATCGCTGATATCGGCGGTCACCGTGCCCGGTGTCAGGGAAATGGTACTGGCCAAAATAGCGATCGCCTGTGGGCAGTCAAGCTGCAGCGGGTAGCTGATAAACATCGGTTCCGGCCGGCGCGGGCTTATAATCAGCCAGGCCACTTCAAAGCTGGCAATCACGATATCCCATAACACCAGCAGCAAATAGCCCGGTAAACGCCAAGCATTGAACACCGCCGGACGCTCAGGCCAGAAGCTTTGGGTGAGCTGCGGAATACCCCAGGCCAGTATTAAACCCACAACCACGCTTCCGCCGCCAACGCCATCGGCAAGCAACTGCCAAATGCTGAACAGCAGAAGGCTGAGCCAGGGTTGCGGGAAACTCAGGCGACCCAGCATTACGAACCCTCCTCAACCATTGGTGCCTGCAACGTTTGGATATAACCACGAGTGTCCAGCAATTGTGCTGCCGTGGCGCTGGTATAGGCACTGATAGGCCCGGCCAGTGCCACCATTAATACGCTCATACCAATCAGCGCGCCGGTAGAAATGGCCAACAATGGCGTTACCGGGGTGCTGTTTTTAATCTCGCCTTCAATATTGCGCCAAAAGACCACGCTGCCGGCGCGGCTATAGGCAATCAGAGTGAAAAAACTCCCCGTGAGAATCGTACCCCAAAGCCACGCCATTTCCACGCCGCTGGTGGTGGATTGCAGAATCATCAACTTGCCAAAGAAACCGCTTAGGGGCGGTAAACCCGCAGCGGACACCGCGCCAAAGAAAAACAGCGAGCTAAGCAGGGTTCGATGACGAATCTGCGGCGCCATAACGATTTTGTCAGAAGCGGACCCGCGCTGGCTGCGCACCAGCTCAATCAGCAAAAACAAACCGCCCACTGTCCAGGTAGTGCTCAGCAAGTAGAACAGGGCCGCAGCCAGGCCTTTTTGGGAGCCCAGTGCGATGGGTGCTAGTAGAGTGCCAACCGAAATGACCAGCTGCCAGGTCACCAGAGTGCGCAAGGTTTGTGCACCCATAACGCCAATAACGCCCATAATAAGGGTGGCAAGCGCTAGCGGGAAAAGCCAGTTCATGCCCAGATTAGCCATCTCGCCGGCGTTGGCGCCAAAAACCAGTGGGTAAACCCGGATAATCCCGTAGATACCGACTTTGGTCATAATGGCAAAAAATGCAGCGACCGGCGCGGTAGCGCTGGCATAGGCCCGCGGCAGCCAGAAGGTCAGTGGCAACACCGCTGCTTTAAGGGCAAATACCACCAACAACAGCATGCCACCGGCTTCGACCAGAAAACGTTGGTCGCCGCTGACCAGCGGCACTTTCACTGCCAGGTCGGCCATATTCAAGGTGCCGGTAACGCTGTAAATCATGCCCACGCTGATCAGAAACAGCGACGAGCCCACCAGGTTCAATACCACATAATGCAGCCCTGGCGTTGAGCGGGTGCTGCCACTGCCGTGCATCAGCAGTCCGTAAGAGGCAATCAGCAGAATCTCAAACGCAACAAAAAGGTTGAACAGGTCGCCGGTCAGGAAAGCGATGTTCAGACCCATCAGCTGGAACAGGAACAGACTGTGGAACTGGCGCGTGCCTTCGTCGGTACCTCCTATGGCGAATAGATGGCACAGCAGTGCCAGCGACGCCGTCAGAACCAACATCATGGCGGCCAAACGGTCCAGCACCATCACAATGCCGAAGGGTGGCTGCCAGTTGCCCATGGCGTAGACACGATAGGTGTCGTCGCCGGCCAGGTTGAGCAGAACAATGGCGGCGGCCAGGGTCAGAGCCGAGGTAATAATAGCCAACACCCGGCGCAGCGGCATGGGCGCGTAGCCCACAAATATTTGCAGAATAGCGCCCAGTAGCGGGATCAGAATCGGAGCAAGCAGCCAGTGGGTCATAGTGGCCGACGCTCCCGCGCATGCTTGGACGTCGGCGTACGCTTCTTCGGGTCGCCGTCTACGTGATCATCACCGTGGTCGGCTAGGTTGCGCAGTGACAACACCACCACGAATGCGGTCATGGCGAAGCCGATCACAATCGCCGTTAACACCAGCGCCTGGGGCAAGGGGTCTGCGTACTGGGCAGCGGTGCCCAGAACCGGCTGGCTGCCGGTGGCCAGGCGCCCGCTGGCGAACAGGAACAGATTTACCCCGTACGACAGCATGGTCAGGCCCAGTACCACCGGAAACGTGCGGGCGCGCAGCAACAGGTACACCCCGCCGGCTGTGAGCGCACCAATGGTCAGTGCGAATACAAGTTCCATTATTCGGTCTCTCTTTGAGTCAGGGTAGTAGTGTCAGCGTCGTGACTCGACTCGCTGTCGATAGCGCGGATAGCGGAATGGGGGCTGATGCGGCCTACACTGACCAGCATCATCAGTGTGGCACCCACTACGGCCAGGTACACGCCTAAATCAAACACCAGCGCCGAGGCCAGCTCGAACTTACCCACCACCGGCCAGGTGATATAGCCGAATGTGGAGGTCAGGAACGGATAACCAAAGGCCAGGCTGCCGGCGCCAGTCATAACAGCAAACAGCAGACCCAGCGCAATCACATTGTGGTAGCGCATGGCGATGCGGTCCTCGGTCCAGGAAAAGCCACTGGCGATGTACTGAAGGATCAGCGCCACGGCGGTTATCAGCCCGGCAATAAAGCCCCCTCCAGGCAGGTTATGACCGCGCAAGAATATAAACGCGGATACCATCAGCGCCATTGGTAGCATCGGACGGGCAATCTGTTTGAGCATGGTGGGGTGGCTTTGGCGGGCCCATGCATGGCCAAGGCCGTCGCCCGGAGGCGGCGTAAGTGTCGTGTTTTTGAGCATGGCAAAAATGCCCAAGGCTGCAATCGCCAGCACTGAAATTTCACCCAAGGTGTCGAAGCCGCGGAAGTCCACCAAGATCACATTGACCACGTTGGTACCACCACCACCTGTTTTGCTGTTTGCCAGAAAGAACTCGGAAATCGAACTGAACGGCTGGGTCAGAATGGCCAGGGTAATTATGGTCATGCCGCTGCCGGCTAACAGGGCTATCCCCATGTCACGAAAGCGGCGACCACGGCTGCTCTCAACGGGTGTCCATGAGGGCATGTAGTAAAGTGCCAGCATTAACAGCACAACGGTGACGACTTCCACCGACAGTTGGGTCATCGTCAGATCTGGCGCCGAGAAACGCACAAAGGTGAGCGCAGTTAACAACCCGACGACGCTGATCAGTACCAGCGCAAAGAAGCGTTCGCGGTGCATGGCTGCAGTGGCCAGAGCGCTGGCAATCAGAACCGCACCCAAAGTTGCCGTGGGCCAATCCACCGGGGTTAGCCCGTTGCTGCCAATAAACAAGCCCATTTCGCTGATCGGTAAAAACGCCACGGCCAAAGCGCTGACAATCAGCAGCATAAGGTAGCGCTGCAGCGAGCCGTTTTCGGTAGCAGCCGTGAACCGATTGGCCCTCAGGCTAAGGCTGAACACCACTTTTTCAAAGATCGCTTTTTCGTCAATCTCGCGGAAGCGGTCGTGAAAGGCAAAGAAACGCTTGCGCTGGCTGTACATCAGCAAGCCGCCAAAGAACGCTAAAAAGCTCATAAATAGCGGCAGATTGAAGCCGTGCAGTACCGCCAGTTGATAGTCCGGTGCCGGCACGCCCAATGTTGCAGAAGATGCCGCGTAAAGCAGTGGGCCCACTGATATGGTCGGGAACATACCCACCATCAGACAGGCGAACACCAATATTTCCACAGGGATTTTCATATAGCGCGGCGGTTCATGGGGCGGGTAAATAGGCAAATTTATCGGCTTGCCGTTAAAAAATACGTCGTGAATAAACCGGGCGGAGTAAGCAACCGCGAAAATGCCGGCCAGGGTCGCCACAATGGGCGGTAGCCAGGCCCAGTAACCGGGCAGATTCAGGGCCAGAGATTCGGCAAAAAACATTTCCTTACTGAGAAAACCGTTCAGCAGTGGAACACCAGCCATAGAAGCTGCTGCCACCATGGCCAGAGTGGCGGTGTGGGGCATGAATCGCCAAAGCCCGTTAATGCGGCGCATGTCGCGGGTACCGGTTTCATGGTCAATAATGCCGGCCGCCATGAACAGCGAGGCCTTGAACGTAGCGTGGTTGATGACGTGAAACAGGGCAGCAACCGTGGCGAGTTCCGTGCCCATGCCGAGCAACAGAACAATCAACCCCAGATGGCTAATCGTGGAGTTCGCCAGCAAGCCTTTGAGGTCGTGCTTGAACATGGCGATATAAGCGCCCAGCAGCAGCGTTGCCATGCCGGTAAAGCTGACCATGTAAAACCATTGTTCGGTACCTGCCAGCGCCGGATACAGCCGCGCCAGCAGGAATATACCGGCCTTTACCATGGTGGCCGAATGTAAGTAGGCCGATACCGGCGTAGGCGCCTGCATGGCGTGGGGCAACCAAAAATGGAATGGAAATTGGGCCGATTTTGTGAATGCACCTAGTAGCACTAAAGTCAGCGCAACCGGATAAAGAGCGTGTGCTTTGATGATGGGCCCTGCGGCCAGTACATCGTCCAGCTCGTAGCTGCCGACAATCTGACCAATTATGAGAACACCTGCCAACAGGGCCAGGCCACCACCGCCGGTAACCGTCAGCGCCATCCGGGCACCGCGCCGCGCGCCTTTTTTGTGGGTCCAGAAACTGATCAGTAAAAACGACACCAAGCTGGTGATTTCCCAGAAAATCATCATCAGCAACAAATTGCTGGACAGCACAATGCCAAGCATTGAGCCCATGAAGCACAGCAGAAGGCCGTAAAACTTGCCAATGTTTTCTTCAGGTTTCAGATAGTAGCGGGCGTAAAGAATGATCAGGATACCAATCACCAGAATCAGCAGCGCGAACAGCAGTGACAGGCCATCCAGGCGGAAACTCAGCGACAGCCCGATCGCAGGTAGCCATTCGTAGGTGTACAGGACAACACCGCCGTCTGCCAGTGTTTGCCAGTGGGGGAACAGCGCGGCGAGGGCAATCAGCGCGGGAACGGTTGACGCAATAGCGATGGCTGTGCGCCCGCCCTGGGCGAACAGTGGTGCGGCCATGGCGCCTAAAAAGGGCAGTAAAACAACCAGGGGGAGCGACATCGCAATCTCAATTGTAGGTGTAGGACAGAAAAAGATATTACCAGCGATCTATTACCTTGAACCAATACAAGCGAGCTATCACCAAGCGAGCTATCACTCGCCAAGTATGAGCTGCTTAACGCCGTGGAGGGTCTGGAAAATAAGGAAGCTTGCCGCGATAGCGGGCGATGTCAGCCAGGCAAATTAGATCTGATGTAAACCAGCAGCTGTGCGACTTCTCCGTCATGGTTACTCCGTACAGAAAATATCAAAAGGATGATACGTGCCGCAGTCTGAAGGTCAAGTAACTTGTGGCCCGGCGCCATAACCGCGCTTATGTTGGCGCCATGTTAAAAAGTGGCTATCCAGCGGTTATCTGTGGCATAAAGAGCAAAGCAATTTTAAAACGGCCGTATGAAAACGGCCCAAAGCCGGAGACCGCGTAATGACCGATACCCTGATTGACCGTCGCGACCTGTCGTTCCAACTCTACGAAGTACTGAATGTTGAGGTGTTGGCTGAGCGCGAGCGTTTTGCTGACCACAGCCGCGACACCTTCGATGCCGTCATCGAGACCGCTGACAAAATGGCGCGGGAGACCTTCGCGAATCACAATCGGGCCGCTGATCAGGACGAGCCGCGGTTTGTGGATGGCAAGGTGGCCATGCTGCCACAGGTAAAGCAGGCCTTCGACGCCTACGCCCGCGCCGGGTTCATTGCCGGTCGTTACGATTACGAACTTGGCGGCATGCAGCTGCCGGAAACGGTCATGGCCGCCTGTAACGGTTTTTTTACCGCGGCGAATCCCGGCACCGCGGGCTATCCGTTCCTGACCACGGCTGCAGCGAATCTGATTCGCGTGTTTGGCAGCGAGTCGCAGAAGAGTCTGTTTCTGCCACCTATGCTTAGTGGCCAATACGCCGGCACCATGGCACTTACCGAACCCCATGCGGGTTCGTCGCTGGCAGACATTCGCACGTCGGCTACGCCTGACAACGCTGGTCATTATTTGATCAAGGGCGCGAAGATATACATCTCCGGTGGCGAGCAAAATATCACCGAGAACATCGTGCACATGGTGCTGGCCAAAATAAAAGGTGCCCCGGCCGGTGTGAAGGGTATTTCACTGTTTATTGTGCCCAAACTCCGTTTGAGCGAAACCGGCGGGTCGGGTGAACGCAACGGGGTGGCTTTGGCCGGCTTGATTCACAAACTGGGCTATCGTGGAACCACCTCGACGGCCTTGAGTTTTGGTGACGACGCCGAATGCCACGGTTACCTCGTGGGCGAGCCCCATCAGGGATTGAAGTACATGTTCCAGATGATGAACGAGGCCCGGGTTGGCGTGGGCTGTGGCGCGGCGGTGATTGGCTACCGTGGTTATATGCACAGCCTGGCCTATGCCAAAGATCGTCTTCAGGGGCGTCGGGCAGCGGATAACAATCCGCAAAGTGAACAGGTGCCAATTATCGAACACGCCGATGTACGGCGCATGCTGCTGGCTCAGAAAGCCTACAGCGAAGGTGGATTGGCGCTGTGCCTTTATGGCGCCCGGCTGATGGACGACCAGAACACTCATCCGGAACCGCAAAAACGCCAGGACGCCGGGCAACTGCTGGATCTGCTGACCCCGGTTATTAAAGCCTGGCCTTCGGAATATGGCCCCAAGGCCAACGATCTGGCGATTCAGGTTTACGGCGGTGCAGGTTACACCCGCGAATATCCGGTGGAGCAATGCTGGCGTGATAACCGGTTGAACCCGATCCATGAAGGCACCAATGGTATTCAGGCACTGGATCTGCTGGGCCGCAAAGTGTGGCAGAACCAAAGCCATGGCTTGCAGTTGTTGCTCGATGCCATGCAGGCTGATCTGCAAGCTGCGACCAGCGCCCGCTGCGAACCCTGGGCCCTGTCGCTCAGCGAAACTTTGCAGCAGGCGGTTAAAGTGACCCAAAGCCTGGGTAAAACGCTGATGGCCGGTGAAACCGAGCATGCCCTAGCCAACGCCTCTTGCTATTTGCACTTGTTTGGTCACATCTGCGTTGCCTGGATGTGGCTGCGCCAAGCCAATGCCGCCGCGATAGGATTGAGCGATGCCAGCAACGATCGTGAACGCTATTTTTATGAGGGTAAATTGCAGGCCGCGCAGTACTTTTTCCATTGGGAGTTACCCTCCGTTGCTCAAGATCTGGTTTTGCTGCGCAACATGGACGACACCTGCCTGGTAATGAAAGCGGAGTGGTTCTAGCACCTTGCCCGATTAACCAAAGGGTAACCCTTGTTTAATTGTGTTTTCGCCGGATCGCAGCGTAACCTTGGCGCTGTTTTCAATGACGATCAATGGGGTTTTTATGAAAAAATTTACAATAGGCGCATTGGCATTGGTGCTGACTCTGGGCTTGGCGGGCTGCAGTTCCGATGATGACGAGATGGTAGATTTGGACAAGGCTGGCGACAATATCAGCAATATGGCGGATGATGCCGGCGATGCCATTGAAGAAAGCTATGAAGACGTTACCGGACAGAACGATAGCGCCGGGGAAGAAATCAAAAACGACGCCGAAGATATGGGGGAAGAACTTGGTGAGGCCGCAGAAGAGGCCAGCGACGCCGCGGAAGATGCTATGGATGACGCTACCCAGTAAGCATCGGCACAGATCAAAAAACCGGAGCCATTGCTCCGGTTTTTTTGTTTTGCGTATTTGGCCAGATCACGCACTTCAGAAATACCCACTGCAGTCGTAACATAAGTAACCGCAAGCGTTCTTTACCAAAGTCGCAAGGCCTGGCGGTGTCTTTTTCGGTAAGCTATAAGCAACGTTGGTGACAGATTGCGGATTGCGCGCTGTTCGCTGTTTGCTGCGCCCGACAACGAACAATGATAAAAACGGGGTAATCAGATGGTGTTTGTAGACAAGGCAACGAAAGGCTGGGGCTTGGTAATGGTGCTGGCTACGCTGGCTGGTGGCGCTTTGGTCGCGGCCGTTACCGCGCTTGATCTGGTTTCCGTATTGACCGGTTTGGCGGTTGGTCTGGGGGTGGCCAGTTTTTTTATTGCCTGGCGAATTCTCGCGCCGGCACAACGCAGTCTCATTCATCTCAGCCAGGGCCAGTTAGCACCGGGTCACCCGCTTGCAAGTTTGTGCGCGCAGCTACTCAGCGATGCGAAAGCAGGCCGCGCGCTGCTGGAAAATCTTCGCCATAGCGCCAATACCAACGCCATTTCTGCCGCTGAAGTGTCTTATGCTGCCGATCAGTTGAAACTGCGGTTGGACCGCCAGGTGAAGGAGACCGCCAGGCTTGCCGAATTCGCCGGCGAGATTACTGGCGCCACTCAGGCATCGACCTTGCAGGCCAATGATGCGGCGGCCCTTGCGCAGCAGGCCAGTTCGGCGAGCCAAGACGGCCGTCAGGCACTGGTGCAGGTGATTGAGCGTATTCGTAATGTGCATCGTCAGTCTGATGAGAACTTGATACGCATTCAACACCTTAATGAAAAGTCTAATCGGATTCAGGGGGTTACTAACACGATTCAGGGCATTGCGGAGCAAACCAATCTGTTGGCTCTGAACGCGGCTATTGAAGCAGCTCGGGCTGGCGATCAGGGGCGTGGGTTTGCCGTGGTTGCCGACGAGGTAAGGCAGCTGGCACGTCGCACCGCAGAGGCCACGGCCGATGTTGCAGCCACCTTGGGGGAAATTCGCGAAGACACTGCCCAGATTGTGACCGGAATAGAAGCCTTGACGGTCAGCATTGAGCAGGGCGTGGCGTCGGTGGAATCGGTGGGAACACAGCTGGACGGTATTCGTGAGCAGTCTGACCAGCTTCAGCAACAGGTCTCGCAGATTGCGAGCATTGATCGCGATAACGAACACAATTTGCAGCAAATATTCACCGTAATCGAAACGGTGCGCGATGACATTACCGAGAGCGATGTCAGTGTCGCGTCGCTGGCAAAGCAGGCCACCCGCCTTATGGAAATCGCTGAAACCACAAACGCGGTGTTTGCATTGAACAGCGAGACCAGTTACCACCGTCCGTTTTTCCAACACGCCAGCGTTGGCGCAGCGCAAGTTGCTGATGTTCTGGCCAAAGCTCTCAGGGACAATAAACTCAGCGCCGCGGCCCTGTTCGATCGAAATCGTCAGCCTGTGGCCAATACCAATCCGCCAAAATACACCTCTGGGTTTGACCGCTTCACTGATCAGGCCCTGCCTGTTATTCAGGAGGCGATAAAGGGCGCCAACGCGCAGATCGTGTACGCTATTACCACGGCGCCGGATGGCTACGTGCCCACCCATAACCGTGAGTTCGCCCACGCTTCTACCGGCAATGCCGCCACCGATTTGGCGCGTAGCCGCAGTAAGCGGTTGTTCAATGATCGCACGGGCATTCGCTGCGGCAGCCATACCCAAGAAATGCTGCTGCAAACGTATCGCCGCGACACCGGTGAAATTATGCACGACCTGTCAGTGCCCATTTACATCGACGGCAAACATTGGGGCGGGTTCCGCATTGGTTACCACCCTCAAAGCAGTTCAAAGCGCTAGCAATACCGTTAAAATGGCTAGCGCGACTGGCGCTAGGCGCTTAGGGGTTATCGTCGCTGGTCACTTCACTCAAGCCCATGGCGCTGACCGCACCGGCCAGGCCCATGATCCCCAGCACCAGAATAACCGCAATATTCGAAAAAGTTGAGATCAGTGCGGTCAGGGCTCCGGTTGCCAGCAGTAAAACACCGATAACGGTGTTGCTGACCGCGGTGTAATCTGTGCGTTTGTTGCCCCCCGCCATATCCACCAGATAGGTTTTCCGGCCAAGCCTTACGCCGGCGTGGGCAATGCTGAGCACAAAAAAGGCGCCTGGATAGAACCACACGCCGCCCATGGACTCTCCCATTACCAGAGCGGTACCTGCAACACCCAAGCACACCATGCTGGCCATGAGCGCGCCGCGAATCATGACTTTACGGCTAGACGTATCGGCGGCCCAGCCCCAAAAACTGGCGCTCAATGAACTGGCCAGGCTACTGGCCAGCAAGAAAACCCCCAATGCCCAGCCGGATTCGGTTTGCTGTTGAGCCAACACCACGAAATACGGTGCGGCCAGGGCAGAGCACAGCAGCAGAGCGCGGGTAATCACAAAGTGGCGGAACGGTTTGTCGGTTTTCAGCAGCGACAGGCTGGAAATGGCATCGTGGATGGCGTTGCCGCCACCGCCGGTTTCACCGGGGTATTCTTCAACGCCGGCAAACAGCGCGCCGGCAATCAGCCACAAAGCGGCAGCCAGCAACAGAAGCAGGCTGTAAAAAGCCATGCTTGGGTCGCCCCGATCCCAGAACAACAGGGCGGTGAGGGCAACGGTGGCAGTGCCGCCGAGGGTGGAGGCCAGGCCAGACAATCGGCCACGACGGGTTTTTGGAATGCACTTGCCCTGAACATCTTTCATCGACACCGAGCAGAAACCGCGGGAGAGGGAGAACAGGATGAGCGCGACAATCAGGCCATAGCCGGCGCTGTAACCGTTCAGAAACCAGACGCTGGCGGCCATGGCGGCCACGCTCAGGGCTTGGCCCAGGCTGCCCAGAGTCCAGAACCATTTACGCACAGGCTTACGCCGCACCCAGGCGGCTATCACCATTTGCGGAACCATAGAGCCGGATTCACGAATGGGTACCAACCAGGCCACTAGGGCCGGGGCGCCAACCGCACTCATTAGCCAGGCCAGCACCGTTTTTGGACTGATCAGCAGGTCACCGAGTTTGGTGAGAACGTTTGCCGCCAGAATCAGGAAAAAGTTACGCGGTACTTCGCGGCAGGCTGAATCGGGAATGTCTTTGCAGACCCTTACGTCTTCTTCGTTGGCTATCAGCCCATAGAGTCGGTCTAAAGGTGTTTTGGACGGTGGCACACCAGCACTCCCTGTGAAATGTGAGTGCCAAGCATACTAGTCGCTATGGATGGGCTAAACCAGATGGTTATCCCAGTGTAGGGGTAGAGTGGCCAGTTCCTGTGCTGGCTTGCCTGTGCTCATACGGATCAGTTTGCCCTGGCCGGTAGTGATTAAAAAGTCGCCGCCGGCCAGGGCTCCCACGCCGGCGCCATCGGTTATGGCTTCGTTGCGGAGCATTCGCCCTGTCGCGCCCTCAAATATGAGGGCGCGACCACCGCGGGGCGCAGTCACCGCGACCAGATCGTTCTGGGGATGCGCGCACACGCTGGCAATGTAGTTTGCCAATCGTGGTTGGACATCGTCGGTAAAGCCGATTTCATCAAACTGACCATTGCGGTACCTGGCGATCAATGGCGGTGCCTGGTCACTCGGCCCTTGGTACTGATAGCCCGCATAGATATGGCCTTGTGGGGTCACGTCCAGATGGCGGCAACTCAGTTGATGGTGTGAGGGGCTGAAGCGCGCGCGAATCTCGCCGCTGGTGCGGTCCACCAGCATCAGCGCGGGTGCCATGGACTCCAGGTTTATCTTGATGCGATCGTAATCCGGGTGGGTTTTTATGCCACCCAGAGCGATAACCAGGGTTTGGCCATCCGGGTGCAGGTGTAGTTCGTGTGGGCCTATGCCGTTCAGGTCGAGTGTGTTGACACGCGCATAGCGGGCCTCGGCGTCGTACACCGCAATAATACCGTTGCCGCGCTCATAGCGGTTGGCTGTTGCGTACAAATAACGGCCATCGGGGGAGAACACGCCATGGCCGTAAAAATGTTCGCCGTCATTGGCTTTTATGTGTGCCAGGCGCTTGCCACTGCGGTTGTCAAACACGTGAAACCACCATCCTGGCCGGCGCTCGAACATCAGTACCTGGGTAGTGTGCGGGCGAAAACAGCCACCGTGGCAGCGGGCTTCAACGGCCGTTTGCCAAAGTGGTGTTCCGTCGCTGTTCAAACTGTGCACAGCAAAGCCACCATCATCGTGCATGCTGGCGCCCACGTACTCAGGGCCCTTCAGCGAATCAGCCTTTGCCGGCAGCAGCGAACAGCCAGTCAGGCTTAAGCCGGTTGCGCCTATGGCGCCACCAAAGGCCGCGAGGAACTGTCTGCGATTTAAACTCATGATGGCTCAGTCGCCATCACTGGAATTAAAGCCGCGAATCACCCCTAGAGTGGTGGCGGCTTCACCGCTGACCAGCGTTGTCAGCTGCGACACGTCAACGTACAGGCCCTGAAGGCTGCGGTAGGCGTTGTCGTCTTCTAACAGAGGGTTCAATGCAAGATCCATTGCCGGGAAGTGCTCCTGCACTTCGCCAAACTGCCTGTTGATGCGTTGCGCCAGGTCGCTCTCGCCTTGCTTGTTCAACAGCTCTTCCAAGCCGGGCAGGAAGTACTTTTGCAAGCCGTCAACGCTGGCAGCAATGCTGGCCAGACTGCTGCCACTGCGCCAGGCGTCGGCTGCGTAAACAGAGCGTTTGCCATTACCGCGCAATCCCATGGGAGTCGCCAGCCGGCGTTCTTCGACCACTTCCAGTGCGCTCATAGCGGCGCGAATGGTGGCGTGGGTGTAGTTGCCGGTTGCCAGGTAATGGGCTTTAAACTCGCCCCAGTCTGCAGCCAACTGCTGACTGTTATCGACCACATGGGCGGCCACCTGAATCAGAATCTGGCAGCTTATTTCGGCTGGCAGGGCGTGATCATTGGTATTGAAGCGCGTGTCAAACAGTAGGTATTCCAGCATCGGAAAACCCTGAACCGCCACGCCGGCCTGACCGACAGTTTCGGCACTGACCGCGGAGCCATCTTTCAGCAGAAGATCGGCTTTGCGGGCAATCAGGTTTTTCGGATCCGGCCAGAATTGGAACTGCCAGGCGCGGTTGTCGGTTTCAACCGGCCCAAAGTTCACAAACCGCACTTGCTGCCAGGCCTTAAACGCCTGTTTCCAGGCACTCTCAACTGAACTGCGAGCAACGGAACTGCGAGCTTCCGTTGAAGGCTGTTGGCAATAGGCTTTTGCCTGCTGTAACAAGGTTTTGCTGTCACTGGCTAAAGTCTGATAGCCGCGGCCGATGCCCTGATGCCAACCTGCGCGTGCGTGCTGTTCTACAGCCGTTCCGGATTCCGCCGACGCAGCCAGCGCAATGCCTGGCAATACCAGCGTCGGCAGCAAAAGTGTAAGTGCTGCGGTGCGGAAATAGCGGGTAAATCGCAACATAAAACGTCCTTACAGTGAGTTTAGAAATTCAACCAGCGCCTGGCGCTGCTGGGTGGCCATCTGGCGATAGAGGTCGCTGGCCGGCTGCGCTTCGCCACCGTGCCAAAGAATGGCTTCTTCCAGCGTGCGCGCCCTGCCATCGTGTAAAAACCCGGCTAAAGGATTTACCTGCTGAGCCATGCCAACGCCCCAAAGAGGAGCCGTACGCCATTCATTGCCGTTGGCCAAAAACTCGTCGCGACCGTCTGCCAGCGCCGGCCCCATATCGTGTAGCAAAAGATCGCTGTAAGGCCAAATGGTCTGATTGCTCAGGTCTGGGCGTTGCGGGTCAACACCGGTTACGTGGGTAGGCGTATGGCAAGCAGCACAGCCGTTTTCATTGAACAGACGAGCGCCTTGCTGCACCGCGGCGCTATCCATATCGCGGCGGGCAGGAACGGCCAGGCTTTTAGAGTAAAAGGTCACGAAATCGGCAATTTTGTCTGTTACTTCCGGTTCGCCGCCATTGGCCCAGCCGTCGCAGTTCTGGCTTGGGGTGCAGTCGGTGGTGGTTTTCAGTGATGAGGTAAGGCCCATATCACCGGCAAAGGCGCCCATGCTCTGCTGGTGCACATTGGGCTCTGCGGCTTTCCAGCCAAAGCGTCCGGCGACAGTCTGGCCACTGGCGATGTCCCACACCTGGTTAACCTTTCCGCTGATGCCGTCGCTGTTGGCGTCATCCGGGTCGGCCAGGGCCGCCACCGTTTCGGCGGAAATGGCTTCCAGCAGCCCCATTCCAATCATTTGGGGTGCTACTCGCGGCGAAATCAACAGGTCGTCTCCCAAAGGCCCATAGTTAGCATGCTCTATGGTGTACACGGGCTCGCGTAACTCTACCTCGGTACCGTCAGCAAGCACATCCACGCGCTTGACCCAACTCAAAACCATATCGGCTTCGGGCTTGGCGCCGGGCAGGGCAAAGGTTTGTAGCTGCGCTCCGTAGACCGGATGGGGCTTGAACCCGTTGGTGCGCAAAATGTCGGCGTCCTCAATAGGGTCGTGGGGCACGGCCAGGCGCAGAAACAAAGAGACCGAGGGTGTATCAACGGCTGGCGGGTGGCCGCGGCCATCTTTCAGGTGGCAACCTTGGCAGGCGTTGGTGTTGAACAGCGGCCCAAGACCGTCACGGGCTTGGGTGCTGGCAGGTGCTTCTACCCAAGGGTTGCGGAAAAAACTGTTGCCAACGCTGAAGTCAAGCCGTTTGGTCATCGACAAATTGCCCTGAGGCCGGGAAAACGCATTGGTATCGGGTTGGTTTACGGTGCCAGCACCACCTGTCATCGGGGTGGTTTGGAGTGCGTAGCCGGCGTGTTCGCTGGAACCGCCGGCGCTGGTTGCTGCATTGGCAAACACCGGGGCACTGGCAAAAGCCAGTGCCCCGGTTAACAAAAGTGTTTTCATTTTGCCTCAGAACGCGTGGCCGGCGTCATCCGGTGAAAGGGCTTCAATGCCCAGTTCGCGGGCGGCCTGTTCAATAGAACCGGTTTGAATAACCAGCGCCATGATCGCGTCGTTAACAATTTTCGCGCCTTCATCGTTGCCTGGTGCAATCATCATATCGAACGCCATGGGGGTCTGTGAGGATTCGGCTTTGGCTTTCATAAAGCCTAGCGCCTGCATGGTGTTGTCCAGCTGTTTATTCAGTTCTGCATTCAGCTGTGGATTGATTTGTTCAACCAGGTCGGCCAATGACGGGCCGGTGACCGATGAATTGTCGACCCGGCGATAGGTTCCGGTGTAAACGTTTTGAATGCCTTGGCCGTTATAATAGTGGGAGTTGTGGGTGTTATCACTGAAACAGTCGTGTTCGTCTTCGTAGGAGTTTGCCTCGAGTGCGACCTTCATACGTTCACCGGCCAGTTCGCCCAGCGACAGGGAGCCCATACCAAACAGCATTTTCTGAATGCCTTCGCTAGCGTTAGCAGACGTCAGTTGAGCGCGGTAATTGTCGGAGGAGCCTTGAGCCCACTGCGCTGTCATCCATTCCAGATCGTCAATCAACAGATCGGTCACGGCGTCCAGGTATTGGCCACGGCGATCGCAGTGGCCGTTGGTGCAATCTTCACCTTGCTGGTAGTCGCTAACGGGCCGTTCGCCATTGCCGGCGTCAAAGCCATTCAGATCCTGGCCCCACAGCAGAAACTCGATGGCGTGGTAGCCAGAGGCAACGTTGGCCTCGGAGCCGCCAATTTCGTTCAAATTGGCCAGCAATTCCGCCGTCAGAGTACTTACGTCCAGCTGCTCGCCACCTACGTTGATGCTGGTGCTGGCAATGATATTGGCGGTTGCGCCGGCGTTGCCCAGTTCGTATTGGTAATCATCGGATTTGACGTAGTCGATTAGGCCTTCGTCCAGTGGCCAGGCGTTTAACTGTCCTTCCCAGTCGTCAATCAGGGTGTTGCCAAAACGGAAGGCTTCGCTTTGTTGGTAGGGAACACGTGCAGCGTACCAGGCTTCTTTAGCGGCTTTCAGGTTGGCGTCGCTAGGGCTGGCGATCAGGCGGTCAGTGGCTGTGTTCAGGGCGCGTGCGGTTATCAACGAATCTTCAAAGGTAGCGTGGACAACGTCTGCGTAATGGGCTACCACGTCACTCTGGCTAACAAACTGATTAGTGGGCTGGATTTTTGCAACGGAACCGTTGGTGCCGCAGCCGACGACAAGTAAAGCAGAAACGGCAATCGCCAGCGATGCCGGGCGGACTAAAAAAAGCATAATAAACTCCGATAAAATAGTTGTTTTTAATAATACTTTTTAGCGTTCGCCTTATTAAGTACTGCGGCGCTTGTGCAAATCATAATTAATCTAGATAAAAATAACAATGAGAATGATTTGCAATAGCTATGCGTGCTGTTACATTGACGTCAAGAGAGTGCCTAGCAGGCCTCTAATGCGCTTTCGTCGATTAAACACCAGGGAGAATGGGATCATGAGCAGCTCAGTTATCCAGCTTGCAGGAACGCCCGCTAGCATTTTTACCGCTTGGCAAAAAATCAAAAAGAGTGTCTCCCTATCGTCAGAATCTGCCGAATCTACTCGTTCAGAGGGCAGCACTGAGCGCCCGTAAATAAGCAATAACCGACTGTCAAAGCGGTTGTTGATACGTCCTGATACACCGGGGCGACTATGGGGGTGTTATTCAACTGTGATGCGCTTGCGCACACCAGCCGTGGTCGGGCTTAATGGCTCCCCTTTACTGGGAGCCCATTTATGCTGAGTTATCTCCATGCTTTTCATGCAGGCAATTTCGCCGATGTACACAAGCACGCGGCGCTGGTGCTGACACTGAATATGATGCAAGAAAAAGCGTCTGGCATAGCCTGTATTGACACCCACGCCGGCAGTGCGCTTTACGATCTTGATGATGAACGCGCCCGCAAAACCGCCGAAGCTGATGCGGGTATCCGCAAACTCTGGCCCCAATTGGACAGCCTGGCGGCAGCCGATTGGCAGCTGTTGCGGCGGTATTTGCAGCAACTAAACTCCGGCGCGAACCTGCGCCAATATCCTGGGTCGCCTGCGTGGTTTGGGCATTATCTACGCGCGCAGGACAGCCTGGGTGCGTTCGAACTGCATCCGTCAGAAACCAGCAGTTTGATCCAGTGGGCTCGTGGCAAACGGTTGCGAGTAACCCAGAAGGACGGTCTGGCGGGGCTGCTGAAAGTGCTTCCACCTCGTCAGCCGCGCTTGCTCGTGCTTATTGACCCGTCTTATGAAGTAAAAACCGACTATACCGCCGTAGCCGAAACACTCAGTCGTGCATGGCAAAAATGCCGCCACGGAGTGTTTCTGGTGTGGTATCCCATGTTGACCTCTGGCCTTGAGCAGACTTTGCTGGACGGCCTCAGGGCCGGCCCGATTCGCAAAATTCTGCGAAGTGAAGTGCGGCTGCATACGCCACCGGAGCGCGGCATGGTCGGTTCCGGGATGCTGGTCATCAATCCACCCTGGGGTATGGATGAACGGCTGTCGGCGATGATGAGCGATTTGGAGCCGGCAGCGCGTCTGGGCTTGGGGCAACAGATGGACTGGTTGGCTCCCGAGTAGCACCGCTGTGCTTTCGTACTATGATGTGGGTTATCAAGTCTTTGACAATTATTAAGGTATTGGCGGGCAAGTGGTCAAACACAAGCTGGAGCAGGTAAATGGCGACAGCGGTAAACACGTCAGCGGTCATGACAATCGGTGTTAGCGGTCGCGCCGTCTTTTTCCGGAGAGTGGCGAGCGCTGTGTTGTTTTCCCGACTGTCCCAGAGGTGCCAATACTGCATCAGGGCATCAGGGCATCAATTCGGTTGCGAACGCGCGGTTCGCTGTTGTAGGCAATGGCTATGGCGTTATAGGTGTCAATATCCAGATTCTGGTTTTCAATAATCTCTGCCATGCGCGCATTCATCTCATCGCGCAGGCTTGTTGTATCGGCTTCAGACTCTGCGCTGTCAATGCGGTCTTTGTATTCTTCCCGTAGCGTGTTCATCTGTTGCTGTGCATCGACGAACTTGTGTAACTGCGCATCGCTGTAAAACGCCGTGTGCGTTCCGGCCTCTGCCGGAGCGCTGAAACCTTCAGTAATCTGCTCAATCGCCGGAGCCTGTTGAGCCATCGCGCTGGCAGCGCTGAGCAGGCTGACGAGCACTGTGGTGGTGAGAACGCTTTGAATCCGTTTGTTCATGGCGAGAGCTTCCAATAATGATACAAAGTCAGGCTTTAGGCTGTCACAAGGTGATATCGTTAGCAAATTAACGACCTGTATAAGGCCGGTAAGGATAGGTATAATGCGTGGCCTAGAATTCGGCATCAAAGCCGTGGTGAGAGTGTAAACTATGACCAATCAAAAACAGGCCATGATGTTTGGCCTCGCCACGGTATTACTGTGGTCCACCGTGGCCACCGCGTTCAAGTTGGCACTGGCGGATCTATCCCCGCTGCAGCTGCTGTTAATTGCCTGTGTGGCCTCTGTTTTAGTGATGGGCACGATTCTGGTGCTTCAGGGCCGCTGGCGCCTGGTTTTCCAGCTGCGCCGCGGGCAGTATGCGCAGTCATTTATGATGGGCCTTATTAACCCGTGCCTCTACTATTTTCTCCTGTTTGGTGCCTTTGACCGCCTGCCGGCTCAGGAGGCTCAACCCATCAATTACACTTGGGCGCTGGTGTTGGCTTACCTGTCTGTTCCCTTTCTCGGTCAACGTCTGCGCGGGCGCGACATCGCGGCCGGGCTGGTGTGTTACGCCGGCGTATTTGTGATTGCCACTCGTGGCGCGGTAACCGACCTGAGTTTTTCAGATCCGGTGGGAGTGGCCTTTGCCGTTGGCAGTACGTTGGTATGGGCCAGCTATTGGATTATTGCCACCCGCGATACCCGCGACCCGGTGGTGGGTTTGTTCCTGAACTTTCTATTTGGCTTGCCGGTCATTGTTGCAGCGGCTGTAGCCACCGACAGCCTGCATTTTTCGCTGACGGGTTCACTGTTGGCGGCCGGTTATGTCGGCGTGTTTGAAATGGGCATTGCGTTCGTGCTTTGGTCCTACGCCATGAAAAAAGCCGAAAACACAGCGAAAGTTAGCAATCTTATATTTATATCGCCGTTTTTGTCGTTGGTGTTTATCTGGTTTATTTTAGGTGAGCGAATTTTGCCGTCTACTTACGTAGGGCTGGTACTGATTATCGCCGGCTTGTGGTTGCAGCAGAAAAAAGCCGCGCAGAAACAGGATGCCGCCGCAGGAGTCGTGAGCGGTGGCGGCTGAGTGGTCGGTTTACCTGGTGCGAACCGCCGCCGGCGCCTTATACACCGGGGTGTCTACGGATGTGGAACGGCGTTTTTCAGAACATCAGGGCAGCGTCAAAGGTGCTCGCAGCCTCCGCGGCAAGGGCCCGCTGGTTCTAGCGTTCCAGAGCTGTGTTGGTGGCCGCGCTCAAGCCATGCAGTTAGAGTGGAAAATCAAACGCTGGCCCAAAAACCGTAAAGAAGCGTTGTGTAATGGCCAGCTTACGCTGGACGACTGGCTCCCCGACCAGTAGGGTTTCGTGAGCTTGAAGGCGTAGAACATGATCCTTTAACGACTTTTTCTTACTCACCACAGGTGTTTAGCCTCTCGTGTACTGGAAAACAGATACTATAAAAATACCGGATTGGGACCGCAACTCGTTGCTGGACAGGCTGGAAGCGTTCGAACCAGACAATGAGCGAGAGCTGAGCCATGAAATGATGGCTTACTGTCATTTTTATGGGCTGGACCTTTGGGTAGAGCATTCGCAGGTGGAATACCACCAAGGCTATGTGAACTCCGGCAAGCATCAGGTCATGGTGCACTATTACCGAAGCACAGCTGCAACACATTGCCGCGGAACAGTTTTTGTAATGCACGGTTATTTCGATCACGTTGGGCTTTACACCCAGCTGATAGACCGCTGCTTGGCGGAAGGATTTGATGTGCTGGCGTATGACCAGCCGGGCCACGGGCTTTCCAGTGGCACGCCGGCGGCGATAGGCAGTTTTTTGGAGTACCAGCAGGTGCTCAGCGATGTAACGGCAAAGGTGCGACAGAAAATTCGCGGGCCCTGGTATGCGGTGGGGCAGAGCACGGGCGGCGCCATACTGATTGACTACCTGCTGTCGAATCATCATACCCGGGCCACATCAGAGTTTCGCAAAGTGGTTTTACTGGCGCCACTGATACGCCCTGCGGGTTGGGTTAAGGCCCGTGTGTTGCACACGGTGCTAAGGCCCTTTGTCAGCCGCTGGCGGCGGGCATTCAGTGCTAACAGTGGCAACTCGGAGTTTTTGAAATTTCTTCGTAAGGTCGACCCGCTGCAGGCCCGCGCTATTCACGTTGACTGGGTTTCGGCATTGCGCCAATGGGTGCCCCATATTGAGTCTGCGCGCCCGGTTGAGTTCGATATAACCGTGGTACAGGGCGAAAAAGACCTAACCGTAGATTGGCCTCATAATTTGCGGATTATTCGTAACAAGTTTGCCCGAGTTCATGAAGTCAAGTTGCCACTGGGCAGGCACCATCTGGTTAACGAGGCCCGTGATTTGCAGGCAACGGTGTTTAATACCATCATCGACACTTTTACGGCAGACGTGTGAACACGTTGTCGTAGACTCACTTAAATAAGGGACACGCTGTGAAAAAAACGATACTTGCGGTTACGCTGGCCAGCCTGACGCTTGGCGGCTGTATGACATACGACCCATACACCGGCGAACAGAAAACATCGAACGCCACTAAGGGTAGCGTGATTGGCGCACTTGGCGGCGCGGTAATTGGTGCGGCCACTTCCAGTAAAAGTGACCGTGGTAAAGGTGCGCTGATCGGCGCTGCTGGCGGTGCGGCTATAGGTGGCGGTGTTGGTGTGTACATGGATCGCCAGGAAGCGCGACTGCGCCAGCAGCTCGAAGGCACTGGCGTACGTGTGGTGCGTAATGGCGACGAAATCTCGCTGGTCATGCCGGGCAACATTACTTTTGATCTCAACCAAACCAGTATTCGCTCGCAGTTTGGCGGAACTCTGGAGTCTGTTGCCTTAGTACTGAAAGAGTTTGATCAAACTATTATCCAGATAGAAGGACACACCGACAGCCAGGGCGGAGACAGCTATAACCAGTTGTTGAGTGAGCGGCGCGCGTCTTCTGTTCGTGACTTCCTGCTGAACCAAGGCATTGAGTCCAGGCGCACCCGAGCTGTGGGTTATGGCGAGCGTTACCCGGTGGCTTCTAACGATACCTCAGGCGGGCGCGAGCAGAATCGGCGCGTTGAACTAACACTGGTGCCCATGGGCTAAGGCACGAGTATCATCGTGCAAGTGCCTTGGCCAACCAGTCGGCAAGGCGCTGAGCCCGCGGCGACACCGTATCACCGGGAAGCCGCAGGCTCAGGGTGTCGCGGGTTTCTATAAAACCCCAAGGCGCCAGCAATCGCCCGCTGCGCAGATCTTCCTCCACCAGATATTGCGGCGCTATTGCCACGCCCAACCCTACCAATGCTGCTTCTAGCATGTAATTTAAATGTTCGAATGATTGCCGGATCGGCAGACTCTGCGTATCTAATTGCTGGTGCTTACACCACTGTGGCCAGGCTTGCGGCCGTGACAGGGTTTCCAGTAACGGCAATTCCAGCAGGGCACTCGCCGGCATGTCTGGGTTGGCAGGGGCCAGCCCGGGGGCCATCACCGGCCCGATTCGTTCAGGGCCGAGAACAATCAGGTTCTGGCCTGAGGGCGCTGGCGCCGAGGTGAAGCCCAGAGCAGCGTCTACCCCCGCGGGCAGGTGCAGCTCTTCGTCGGTGGTGGTCAGGTGAATGTCCAGCCCGGGGCAGTCCTGGCGTAATCGGCCCAGGCGCGGAATAAACCAGCGCGCCAGAAAGCTACCTGAACAGCTTAACACCAGGGGCGCATCACGGGCTTCTCGCCGCAGGCGCTCGCATGCCTGTTCCAGTTGTGAAAAAACCGAATCCGTGGTGGCGAACAGCTGATGGCCTGCGGTGGTTAAAGCAATGCCGCGGCCCTGGCGCTCGAATAACGCTATGCCGAGTTGCTGTTCAAGCTGGCCAATTTGCCGGCTGACGGCACCGTGAGTCACGCTGAGGGTTTCAGCGGCACGGCTCATGCTTAGTAGGCGTGCCGCGGCATTAAAGGCGCGTAGCGCATTCAGCGACGGTAAAGGCAGGTTGGCATGGTCCATAAATCGTTTACTTTTTCTCACAGGTTGGTGCGATTTTATCGATTCCCACCTATGCTGTCCTGCTTTACACTGGATATCAATTAGAAATCGAATCAGAGTAACGGAGTCAATCGCATGAGCACAGCAACCACGCTACGACAGGGCCCGGACATTAACGGTTTTTTCGGTCATTTTGGTGGCCGTTTTGTGGCCGAGACCTTGATGCCGCTCGTTCTTGAACTGCAAGAAGAATATGCAAGGGCGCGCAATTCAAAAGAATTTGTTGATGAGATGGACGCTTTGCGACGTGACTTTGTCGGCCGCAAAAGCCCGCTGTATCTGGCTGAACGGTTAACTGAACAGCTCGGCGGGGCCAAGGTATACCTCAAGCGGGAAGATCTTTTGCACACCGGCGCTCACAAGATCAACAATTGCCTAGGCCAGATTTTGTTGGCCAAACGCATGGGTAAAACCCGTATCATCGCGGAAACCGGGGCGGGCATGCACGGTGTGGCAACCGCCACCGTAGCTGCGCGCTTTGGTATGGAATGCGTGGTGTACATGGGCAGCGTCGACATTCACCGTCAGCAGCCCAACGTGCAGCGCATGCGTTTGCTGGGCGCCAAAGTAATCCCGGTCACCAGCGGTGCAGGCACTCTGAAAGACGCTATGAATGATGCCCTGCGCGACTGGGTTACGAACGTGGCCGATACTTTTTATATCATCGGCACAGTAGCAGGCCCGCATCCCTATCCGGCTATGGTGCGTGATTTCCAATCGATTATTGGTGAAGAAACCCGCGAGCAGATTATCGAGCGTGAGGGGCGCCTGCCCGACACGTTGGTAGCCTGCGTCGGTGGCGGCTCAAACGCCTTGGGCCTGTTCCATCCGTTTTTGGATGATAAGAGCGTCGCTATGGTGGGTGTTGAAGCCGCCGGTGAAGGCTTGGACAAGCGCCACGCCGCCAGCCTGAAAGGCGGCACCCCGGGCATATTGCACGGCAACCGTACCTTCCTGCTGCAATCCGCTGACGGTCAGATTCAGGATGCCCATTCGATTTCGGCGGGTCTGGATTACCCGGGCATTGGCCCAGAACACGCCTGGTTAAACGAGATTGGCCGGGTCAGCTACGCCGCCATTACTGATGACGAAGCTCTCGAAGCCTTCCACACGTTATGCCGCATTGAAGGTATTATTCCGGCGCTGGAAACAGCCCATGCTATTGCTTACGTGATGAAAGTGGCTCCGACATTGCCGCAGGATCACTTGATTGTTATCAACCTGAGCGGCCGCGGTGATAAAGACATGTCGACCGTCCTTGCCGCGATGGACGCCAGTGCGGAAAACGCCGAGAAAAACGCTGGTAAAGCCGTTAAAGGGGAAGCCTGATATGAGCGCAAGTCGTATTGATCGTTGTTTTGAAGCCTTGCGCCAGCAAGACCGTGCTGCCCTGGTTACGTTTGTAACCGCAGGCTATCCGGACTATCAGCACAGCTCGGAGATTTTAAAAGGGTTGCCTGAAGCCGGTGCCGATATCATCGAACTGGGAATGCCATTCACCGACCCTATGGCCGATGGTGTGCCCATTCAGCTTGCTAGCCAGCGCGCTTTGGCCGGTGGTCACAACACCATCAAAACCCTGCAGATGGTGCGTGAATTCCGCGAGCATAATCAGCACACACCGATTGTACTGATGGGCTATTACAACCCAATTTACTGCTACGGTGTAGAGCGTTTTCTGAATGATGCCGCAGCGTCCGGTGTAGACGGCATGATCGTGGTGGATTTGCCGCCAGAGCATGACGACGAACTGTGCGTGCCGGCCCGCGAAGCCGGTATTCACTTTATTCGTCTGGCAACGCCCACCACCGATGCTGCCCGGCTGCCTGGTGTGCTGGTAAATACTTCCGGCTTTTTGTACTACGTTTCCAGCACAGGTGTTACTGGCTCTGTGGCACCTACCGCTGAAAAAGTGGAAAAAGAACTGGCGCGGATTCGACAGCATACAAACTTGCCGGTGGCCGTGGGCTTCGGTATTCGTACCGCACCCCAAGCTGAGCGTATTGCGCGTTTTGCCGATGCCGTAGTGGTGGGTTCGGCTTTGGTGGAGTGCATAGCCAATGCAGATACCGAAGCGCAGGGTCGCGATGATGTGTTGTCGCTTACGCGGGAACTCTCGGCTGCGGTTAGAGATGCGCGGACGACATTGAACGTTTCCTGAGCGTTGTCATTGGCTAGCCCAAGCGTTTGAAACGCCTGTCCGAATTTGTGCTCGGGCAGGTTTTTTTATTGCTCACTCATGAGCCAGAGCCTTTCTAAACTTTTTTGATGCCTTATTATTGCGACAGCAAATCACCGCACCAGCGCGATTCTACGCTCTCTGACGTATGGACACCCGAAACCGCCTGAAATACCTTAAAGAGCTGTTCTTAAAGGTGACTGTGATGAAGATTGGTACGATCAAATCGATTTGGCGTTATCCGGTGAAAGGTATGTCGGGTGAGCGTGTTCAGAGCTGCGTTTTTGATGCCGGCGGTGTGAAGGGTGACCGTATCTGGGCGTTACAGGATGTGCAGCGCCAAGAGATCCAAAGCTGCAAGTCTAGGCCACAACTCCTTCAGTGCTGTGCACGGTCTCGGGGAAACATTGCCAGCGGCTATGTCGAGATTACGTTTCCGAATGGCAAAAGGCTTCGGTGTGATAATCCGCAGGCCAACGCAGAGGTGTCAGCCTTGGTGGGTCACGACAGCGTGTTGTAACCCTTGCGTCCTGAGACAGATGATAACTTTTATCGTCGTTATAAAACCGATGAGCACACCTGGCTTGAGGAGTTGAAAGCCACATTTGCGCGAGAAGAAGGCGAGCCATTGCCCGATCTCGATAACTTGCCGCCATCCATGCAGGACTTTGTGTCCGTTCCAGGCACGTTTTTTCTGGTATCGCCTTTTCATATTCTGACAACGGCTAGCCTGAACCACATGAAACAGCAGAATCCAGAGTCGGATTGGCGTGTGGAACGCTTTCGCCCCAACCTCGTCATCGACACACTGCCAGGGATGACGGGGTTAGCCGAACAGGACTGGATTGGTAAGGTCCTGAAAATGGGTGAACTCGTTATTGAATGTAGTGGTCCTGCGCCACGCTGCGGTGCCGTTACAAGGAAGCAAGGCGGCTTCGGCGCAGACGCCAGCCTGCTGCGCAGCATTGTTCGGGAAGCGGGCCAGAATCTTGGAATTTACGGCAATATCCAGAGTGCAGGGTTGATAGACGTTGGTGATGAGGTTTATCTCGTCTAGCAGCGTTTCGGGTCTACGTATGCGATTACCTACGACAAATTGCCGCTGACTGCAGCGAAAATGCATTTTCCCAGGTTGCTTGCAATTTTTACGGAAAATTTCTTATTAATAGCGGCATTAGCCTGATCCAAAAAATCGATTAAACGTAAGTACTTGTCGCAAGGTTGCGTTTATCTTGTCCCCAAGGTTGGCAGTCGGTTAAAAAACGTTCCGAGAACATGCCGATAGCTGATTTCTAAGTACAATAGATTCGAGGGTTAAGGACATGCTAGAGCTCGAAAGTTTATCAGTGGGTCAATATGGCTTTATAAGCAATGTGTTTTCTTTTGGTTTGGCCGTCATGGCATCGTCTACGCTGTTCGTGTGGCTGATGAAGGGGTCTGTTGCGCCGGCTTACCGGATGGCCATTACGATCAGCGGTTTGGTAACGGCTATCGCAGCCTATCATTACCTTCAGATCATGCTCTCTTGGCACGGGGCGGCAACGATTAACACGGGCGAAGTATTGGTGACGGGTGAAGGCTTTAACCGTGCATATCGCTATGTGGATTGGTTGTTAACGGTGCCCTTGCTGCTGATTGAGCTGATTTTGGTAATGAAGCTCAGCAACAGTGAGACTATGAGCCGGTCTGTTAAGCTCGGTGGCGCAGCTGCACTAATGATTATTCTTGGCTATCCTGGCGAAGTATCGAGCGAAGTTGGAACTCGAGCACTGTTCTGGATTCTGTCGATGATTCCGTTCCTGTACATTGTGCGTGAGATGGTCGTCGGTCTTAAGGAGTCTATCTCGCGGCAGCCAGATGAAGTAAAAGGCCTGATAAACGCAGCAGCTATTCTGTTGGTCGTTTCCTGGGCATTTTACCCGATCGTCTATTTGTTGCCATTGGTCGGCATCACCGGTGGTTCAGCAATTGTTGCTGTCGAAACCGGCTACACCATTGCTGACATTGTCTCGAAAGCTGTGTTCGCGATGTTGATCTTCATGATTGCGATACGCAAGAGTAAGGCAGATGAACGCGAACTTGTTGCAGAAGCAGCAGCCACGCAAGCAGAGCAGAAAACTCCGGTGAAAAAAGGCGCTTGAAAGCAGTCGTAAGATCTGTCGGAACTTGACTGCTGATTGTCAGCCATTGTGATCAAACCGGCACGGATCTGGTCCGTGTCGGTTCCGCCTTTTCTTATTAAGATCAAGTGGTCTCAATAAACGGCTTTCAGTACTCATCCCCGCGTAGGGAGAATAACAATGACTGTTTCCGTCTTAGGCGCCGAAGTACCTTTGAGAAAAAACGCCAGTGCTAACGTTGTAGCGGTCCAATCAGCCGGCAAGGTCGATCATACGCGAGCGTTAGAGCAGGTTAGAGAGTTGATGCTCGACGCCTTGCAAGGTGTAATGGAAGGGCCGGCAAACAGCGCGAGCCAATACCAAATCAGTACCAGGGGGAGTTTGTTGAGAGCCCGTCTGGCGCTGGCCAGTTGCAGAAGTTTTGAATGCTCTCAAGAATATGCGGTTGTTGCCGCTGCATGCTGCGAACTCATCCACAACGCGTCTTTAGTACACGATGACCTCCTCGACGGCGATCAGCTTCGAAGAGGGCAAGCGACAGTATGGAAAAGACACGGAAGAGGGGTTGCTTTGTGCGCCGGCGACTTATTGCTTTGCACGGCTTTTGCTGTGTCCGCTGGTTTGAACGATGCCCAACAGTCCCGTCTTTTGACCCAATATCTGGCGGCGATGACAGGTCGAGTTATTGTCGGACAAAGCATTGAGATTGCACCGGTAGAACCCGGCTTTCAGCCCCGGTTCAGAGACTATATAGAAGCTGCGCAAGCCAAAACTGTCCCACTGATTCAGCTCCCGCTGATGACAGGTGCGATAGCGGTGAAAGCCGGGCTGTCGGTTCTGGACTCTATAAGGCGGTTCGCCGAGGCGGTTGGTCTGGCCTATCAGATCATCGACGATCTGGACGATCTGGTAGAGTCAAAGGCCGATTTGAAAAGCAAGGTGAAATCGCTTCATCCTTTTCATGCCTGGCACCATCATCGTGGTAGATTGAGCGACAGTCCGGAGCTTAGAGTTCAAAGGGCGACCCGCCACGCGCTGGCTGCATTGCAGCGTGGCCGATGCCAGCTGAAGTGTCTTGAAGAAAAGATGTCTACGCCGATTACGCCTACGTTAGGCCCGTTACTGATGAAATTGGAATGCAGAGCACAAGCACATCGCTACTCCTTTGGATCGAATGGGGAGGGATATCATGACACAACAAATACGTGGGGTTAGTGCGGCGAAAACAGCGGTGGTTGTTGGGGCCGGTTTTGGCGGACTTGCTGTTGCCCTGCGCTTGTTGGCCCGAGGTTATAGGGTTGATCTTCTGGAAAAACACGCGGATTTGGGGGGGCGAGCCAGAACCTTTGAGCTTGATGGTCACAGTTTTGATGCCGGGCCAACCGTCATAACCGCGCCTTTTCTTTTTGCTGAATTGTTCGAACGTTTTGGTGAAGTTATGGAAAATCAGGTGATACTATTACCGGTGTCGCCTTTTTACCGCATGGACTTTGCCGATGGCAGCCACTTTGACTATCACGGCACAACAGAGGCGCTGGTCGCAGAGATCGACCGGCTATCGCCGGGCGAAGGCGAACATTACCCGGAGTTTCTGCGCGCCGCCGAAGCAATGTACGATCGCGGCTTCACCGAGCTGGCTCAGCGGCCTTTTACCCGGGTTGCAGACATGCTGGAGGTTTTGCCAGACCTCATTAAGCTCAGGGCTGACCGCAGTATTTACCAATTTGTTTCCCAGTTTTTCAGCGATGAGCGTCTGCGTAGAGCTTTCTCTGTGCCTTCCCTGCTGGTGGGGGGCAATCCGTTTCAGACATCAGCACTCTACGCCCTGATTCATGCTTTGGAGCGTAAAAGCGGTGTTTGGTATGTGCAAGGCGGAACCGGTGCGCTCATTAAGGCATTGGCTGAGCTGTTTGAGCGACACGGAGGTCGCTTGCACGTGGGCCAGTCAGTGCAGCATCTGGAAATGGATGGCCTGAACGTGCGCGCAGCTGTGACCGACCAGGGCAGGCGTTTTGATGCCGACTTGGTCGTGAGTAACGCTGATCCGCTATACGTCTACGATCACTGGATTGAAAGAACCGCCCTCCAGCGACTTGCCGATAGCCACAGGGCACGGCTAAAGCAGTCTATGGGGCTGTTTGTGCTTTATTTCACCACCGAACGAGTTTACGCAGATATTGAGCACCACACGATTGTGTTCGGTGAAACGTTCCGGGAAATTTTGACCGAGATCTTTGAACAGCGCCAGATTCCGGAAGATTTGAGTCTGTATTTGCACAGGCCAGGCGCGACAGACCCGACAATGGCGCCAAAAAGTGGTGACGCCTTTTATGTGCTGGCCCCGGTTCCTAATCTTCAGGGCGATCAGGATTGGGATCAGATTTCTAGTGACGTTGAAGATCAAATTATCAGCATTTTGACTCAGCGCCTCATGCCGGACCTTCCGCAGCAAATCCGCGCTAAGCACAGCATTTCTCCTACCTATTTCCACACTGAGTTGAACAGTCCCTTTGGCAGCGGGTTCTCCATTGCGCCTACGCTCACACAATCGGCCGGGCTGCGCTTTCATAACCAGTCGCCGCGGTACCGAAACCTGTTTTTTGTCGGTGCAGGCGTTCATCCTGGTGCAGGCGTGCCGGGTGTGGTGTGCTCTGCCGGTGTTGTTGAGCGCTTAGTGGTCAGAGCCTTTGAATCTCAGGCCGATAGCGAGGCGGGAGCGCCAGCAGGCACCGCCATTAGAGGCGCGAAATGACTGAGTCGGTTGCCGAGACCAATCTATCCGCAACCGGCGCCGATGTTCTGCGGCTCAAAGGGAAAAGCTTTTATTGGGCTGGCCAGCTACTGACCGCAGAACAGCTTGAGAGCGCCGCAGACCTATATCAGATATGCCGAAATATAGACGATTTGGTGGACGAAGCATCAACACCCGCCCAAGCAACTGCAGCTGAGCGACAGCTTGGCGAATTTCACCAGGCACTGATATCCCGGCCAACACTGGCCGATGACCCTCCCAATCTTTACCATCAGGCGGAATTGCTGCTGGGAGAATATCCGATGGCGCTGAGCGCATTGGGTGATCTTGTTGACACGGTGCGTAGGGATCTTGACCTGGTTAGAGTGGCGGATCAGGCCGAACTCCTTCGTTACTGCTACGGTGTGGCGGGAACGGTAGGGGTTATGATGACGTGCCTGTTAAACGCGCGTGAGCGGGAAAAAGCCCTACCGCACGCCATTGATTTAGGAATTGCCATGCAGCTGACCAACATCTCTCGAGATGTTCTGGAGGATGCCCAGTTAAACCGCTTGTACCTGCCGGCCGATGGGGCCGCGGGCACGATCGCGCCAGAAGATATTGTGGCTGGAAATCGAGTTGCGCGGCACAGTGCCTGGTTGGGCGTGCGCGATTTGCTGGACCTGTCCGAGGCTTATTATCGCAGTGGGTGGCAGGGGTTGGGTTATCTGCCGTTCAGGGCACGTCTGGCCATTGCCGTGGCTGCGAAGGTCTATCGGCAAATTGGCCGACAGATTCTGCAAAGGGGTGAACAACGTTATTGGCAGGGCCGATGTGTGGTTGGTTCAGCCGAGAAGCTGAGGGTGTCGGTGGGAGCTGTTGTTCGGCAGGCGGCAGGCGCAATCAACCGGCAGCCTATTCGTCACGATCACGCACTGCACCAAGGCCTGACAACCAGCCTCAAACTGCGCCAACCTGAAAAGCGATGAACCGTCGTCTTGAATCCGAACCTGAATCTGGACCAGCGTCCACAAGCCAGCGCACTGCGCCAGTCGGTGAGTATGATCTTGTCATTATTGGAGCTGGGTTAACCGGGCTCAGCTTGGCCTGCTGGCTCTTGCAATTAGCAGAAGATGGGCAGGCAACATTACCCAGAGTCTGTTTTCTAGAACCACGAACATCCTACAATAACGATCGAACATGGTGTTTCTGGGACCTTGAGCCACATCCTTTTCGCGATCTTATCACCCATCGCTGGTTTCGCTGGGAGGTCAGCCAAGGTGATCAAACAGCTTGTCAGTCTGACAGGGCCGCTGCTTACGCAATGCTGCCGGCAGATGTTCTGTATCGTTATGCATTGGCCAAAATAGAAGAGATACCGGCCTTTGACTTGCACCTTGGTGTGACCGTTAGCGGCGTTGAACACACCGATGATGGCGCTCTGGTGTCAGCCGATCAACGCCGTTGGCAGGCTAAGGCAGTCATAGACACACGCCCGCCCGACAAAGGTCAGCTGACGTCCGGCGTTGGGTTTTGGCAGGTTTTCTCAGGTCTTGAGATCACCTGTCCCAAGCACGGTTTTGATACCTCCACGGCCACACTGATGGATTTTCAGCCCGGCTACCCGCACCCTTGTTTTTTGTACCTGTTGCCTCTCGACGAGGATCACTTTCTGATTGAGTGGACCGCCTTTCAACCGGAGAAAGAGTCTGCGTCGGACTATCGCTCAGACCTTGATTTATGGCTACAGCGACAGAACTTGGGGTATTACGAGGTCACAAGAGAGGAGTCTGGTAGACTGCCTATGTTGCGTATGCCGACGGTTCAGAGCTTTGGTCGGGTGATTAGGGCCGGCGTCGGTGCAGGCTGGATGAGGGCCGCTACCGGTTATCATTTTGTTAGTTGCCAAAGAGGCAGCGCGGCGCTTGCCCGTCAGATTCTTGCAGCTCATGCCAGTGGCGACTGGAGGCTCCAGGACCCAACGGTGCGGGCTGGCTGGCTGGACTGGATGGACAGCGTGTTTCTGCGGGCATTGAAGCGACACCCGGACAAAGCACCGCAGTGGTTCGTGGGGTTATTTGCTGCCACGAGTGCTGCACAAATGAGCCGGTTTATGAATGACCAGCCACGCTGGCGTGATGCTCTGGCAGTGGCCAGCGCGCTACCGCCAGGGCCCTTTGTGCGAGCCGCATTGCCATGGCGATAAACGACACCGCTTACACTGAAAATGTGCTTTACCAGAGTTCATGCGGACGCCGTCACCAATTTGTTATATTGATGATTGCCGGTCTCGCGCTCATTGTCGGCGTTACAATGCCGGTTCTGTCTATTGAACAACAGTTCTGGATTGTGTTGCTGCCTATTGGTGTGTTCGGTCTGTCCCACGGGGGCGCTGACCCCATGATTCTCAAACAACTGACTGCGACCTCGCCAATCGGTTTGTTCGTTGTTCTCTGCGCTTACTTGATGGCTTCGTTGGCTTTTGTTGCGTTAATCTGGGTGCTACCGGTGGTGGCGCTGCTGGTGTTTCTGGGTTTGTCGGTCTGGCATTTTGGTTATACCGACGAAGCTTTTCTAAGCTCGGCGAAAAACCCTCTGTTGCGTTGGCTAAGCGGCAGTACGCCCATTCTGGGTCCGCTGCTCGGGCATCCGCAGCAAACGAGCGAGTTGTTTGCCTGGCTGATTAAGATTGAATCACAGGTGGTTTTGGACATCGTGGTATGGCTTGGGCCTTGTTTGGCGGTGGTTTGGCTTTTTGGTTTCGGATGCCTGTTGTTCGGGCGCCTTAACCGACCCGATCCAAGAGTGTTGGTCGAGTTATTCCTGGTGGGTGCTGCCTTGACTGCATTGCCACCGCTTCTGGGATTCGCATTCTATTTTTGTGCGATTCACAGCGTGCGTCACTTCCTTTCGATTGCCGAACACCGCTTGTTGTCGAATCGAAAAAGCCTATTTCAAGCGTTTCCGGTCCGTAAAATCTTGCCTGCAACGCTGGGGGCGATCGCAATGGCGTGTGTCGCCTGGGGGGTGATCGTACTGATCGGGCCTTCCACAAGTTTGCTGGTTGATGCCGTCAGAGTCATGTTCTGGGCGCTGGCCGCGTTAACACTTCCGCACGCTATCATCGTCAGATTATGGTGGAATCAAAGGCTTGTTGAGTGAGAAGACTGCTCAAAAAGATCGGGGACGAATTTCAAATCCGTCCCCTTTGAGTAAGAAAACCGGGGCCTAGGTAGGCCGGGGGCAGATTTGAAACCTGTCCCCTAAGAGCAAAAAAAACCGGGGCTCATGGCCCCGGTTTTTCTTAAGCAGCCTTGCGAGCTTAAAACAGCACGCGACAGCGAATGGTGCCTTTCACTTCCAGCAGCTTTTCCAGCGCCAGCTCACCGTAGGCTTTGTCGACGTCGATTACCACGTAGCCAATGTCTTCCTTGGTTTGCAGGTATTGACCGCAGACGTTGATACCGTTAGCGGAAAAGACTTGGTTGATCTCTGACATCACGCCCGGCACGTTTTCGTGAATGTGCAGCAACCGATGCTGGTTCGGGTGCGAGGGCAGAGCGACTTCGGGGAAGTTTACTGACGATACAGATGTACCGTTGTCGCTGTACATGGACAGCTTTTCAGCGACTTCCCGGCCGATATTTTCTTGGGCCTCGATGGTGGAACCACCCACGTGTGGGGTCAAGATGACGTTGTCGAATTCGCGTAGCGGTGAGACAAATTCTTCGCCGTTGGATTTTGGTTCAACCGGGAAAACGTCAACGGCAGCGCCCAACAACTTGCCGCTGCGCAAGGAGTCAGCCAGGGCGCCAATATCGACCACTGAGCCGCGCGAGGCGTTCATCAGAATAGAACCCGGCTTCATTTGCGCGAGCTGCTCGGCTTTGAACATATATTTGGTGGCTGCGGTCTCTGGTACGTGCAGGCTCACCACATCACACAGGTTTAGCAGTTCCTGCATGGAACCCACTTGCGTGGCGTTACCGATGGAAAGTTTGGATACCACATCGTAAAAGTATACGTCCATGCCCAAGCCTTCGGCCAGCACACTGAATTGAGTGCCAATGTTGCCATAGCCAATAATGCCAAGCTTCTTGCCGCGGATTTCATAGCTGTTTTTGGCTGACTTAAGCCACTCGCCACGGTGGGCCTTGGCGTTCTTTTCCGGCACGCCGCGCAGCAACAAAATGGCTTGTGCCAACACCAGCTCGGCTACTGAGCGAGTGTTGGAGAAGGGCGCATTAAACACCGCCACACCGCGGCGCGTAGCAGCCTGCAGATCTACTTGGTTGGTGCCAATACAGAAGCAACCCACCGCCACCAATTTCTTGGCCGCTTCGAATACGGCCTCTGTCAGCTGTGTGCGCGACCGAAGGCCGACAAAATGCGCGTCGGCAATTTTCTTGATCAGCTCGTCTTCAGCCAACGAGTGCGACAGGGACTCAATGTTGGTGTAACCGGCGGCGTGCAGAGAATCGAGTGCAGACTGGTGCACGCCTTCCAGCAACAGAATTCGGATTTTGCTTTTTTGCAGAGACGTATTGGACATGGGCTTACTTTCCAACTTTTTGTCGCGTTTAACCACCCGTGGCCAGTCATTTCAGCTTTACATCGCATGGGCTGACGCACAGAACAGGGGCGGTATGATAACATAATCCTTGGCGTTGGCAGCGTACCGAACATCCCCATTTTTATACGGACCTGGCGTTGCCAGCTGGTCTTGTTTTGACCGTGCCGTCCTATTTCGAGACACATTTGAGCGAGAGCCCAGCCTGATGACACCTGAACAGATCATAGCCGCCCTGAAGCAACTGATGGCCGAAGGCGACGCCCCAGGCAAAGTGCTGACAGATCCGTCTGACCTTGCCACTTACGGCACCGACTGGACCCGGATATATACCCCAAATCCAGTCGCTATTGTGCTGCCTAAAACCACCGAACACGTGCAGTCGCTGGTTCAGTTCGCCAACCAAAACAACGTTGCTTTGGTGCCTTCTGGCGGCCGAACTGGCTTGAGCGCCGGCGCCGTAGCCGCCAACGGTGAAGTGGTGGTGGCGTTTGACAATATGAACCAGATTCTGGACTTCAACGCCAGTGACCGCACCGTTCGTTGCCAGGCCGGTGTTATCACTGAACAGTTGCAGAATTTTGCCGAGGAAAATGGCCTTTATTACCCGGTAGACTTTGCGTCCGCCGGCTCCAGCCAGCTGGGCGGTAACCTGTCCACCAACGCCGGTGGCATCAAAGTTATCCGCTATGGTATGAGCCGCGACTGGGTTGCCGGCCTAAAAGTCGTCACCGGTAAAGGCGATGTTCTGGATCTGAACAAAGACCTGGAAAAGAACAACACCGGCTACGACCTTCGCCACTTGTTTATCGGTGCCGAAGGGACCTTGGGTTTTATTACCGAAGCCACCATGAAGCTGTCACGCCAGCCCGACAATCTTACCGTGTTCGTGCTGGGCCTGAACGATTTGGGCAGCACTATGGACGTGCTGAACACTTTCCGCAGTAAGCTGGATTTAACGGCTTACGAGTTTTTCTCTCACCAGGCGATGAATCACGTGTTGGCCCATGGCCAGGTAAAGGCGCCCTTTGACACCGAGGCGCCTTACTATGCGCTGCTGGAATTTGAAGCGGTGTCTGAACAGGTGATGGAACAAGCCATGGAACTGTTCGAGCGGTGCATGGAAAACGGCTGGGTGCTCGACGGCGTGATCAGCCAAAGCGAAACCCAAGCTCAGAGCTTGTGGCTGCTGCGCGAGCGCATTTCTGAATCTATCGCTCCGCGCATCCCCTACAAAAACGACATTTCTGTGGTGGTATCCCGGGTGCCGGGCTTTCTGGAAGAAATCAATCAAGTGGTCAGCGACCACTATCCGGATTTCGAAATTATCTGGTTTGGTCACATCGGCGACGGCAACCTGCACTTGAACATCCTTAAACCTGTGGACATGGCTAAAGAAGACTTCTTCGAAAAGTGCCAGAAGGTAAACAAGTGGGTGTTTGAAATCGTCGAAAGATACCAGGGCAGCGTGTCCGCCGAACACGGCGTGGGCATGACCAAAAAAGCCTACCTGCAGTACACCCGAAGCGAAGCTGAAATTGCCTATCTGAGAGGCATCAAGCAGGTTTTTGACCCTAACGGTATCGTTAACCCGGGTAAAATCTTCGACTGATAAGGTGGCTAGCGCGGACATGAAGAGACACATTGTAGTACTCAGCGGCGCTGGCATCAGCGCCGAAAGCGGTCTGGCTACCTTCCGTGACAACGACGGACTGTGGGAAAAACACAACGTACACGATGTCGCCACCCCCGAAGCCTTTCAGCGCGACCCGGGCTTGGTGCTTCGCTTTTACAACGAACGCCGTCGCCAACTGGCCAACACTCAACCCAACCGCGCTCACCGCTTGCTGGCAGAGCTGGAGCGCAGTTATCGGGTGACCATCGTCACCCAGAATGTCGATGACTTACACGAACGCGGCGGCTCTACCCAAGTGTTACACCTGCACGGCGAACTCACGAAAGCCCGCAGCAGCAAAAACCCCCGAGCCATTCACACCATCGGCTACCGCGATATCCGCTTGGGTGAACGCAGCCAAGACTGCAGCCAACTGCGTCCCCACATCGTCTGGTTCGGCGAAGAGGTCCCGATGCTGGAAGTCGCTATCGACATAGTCCGCAGCGCCGACGACCTGCTCATAGTCGGCACCTCCCTACAAGTATACCCGGCTGCGGGTTTAGTCCACGAAGTAGAGTGCGACGTGCCCATCACCGTCATCAACCCGGTCACCCCCACAGGAAGGTTCTCCCGCGCCCGGTTTATTCAAAAAAATGCTGTGGAAGGCGTAGCAGAATGGGTAAACAGTTTTAAGCGATGAAAGACTCGACAAGCAAGAACCAGAAAGACCTGTGCCGACTACTCAGAGCTAGAAATTAACGAAACTCCGCCAAATAAGCCCGCAATTCATTACCAAAAGCGGCCTGAACACCCAACCGCTTCAGCATCCAATAATGCCCCGCAATCATCCGGTCAATAAAAATACTCTCCACCGGCGGTTTGAAAGAATCCAGATATTTAAACACTGTGCTCGTCTTGGCTGCCACGTCCTTATGCAGCCGCGCCTGACCGAAATCGTAGGGCTGCTCAGACTCAAACGGCACAACCAAAATATCCCGCCACATGGCGTAATAGGCCTCGTCAATCGCCGGTTGGCTCTCAACTCGCGCACCTAAATCAATCAAATACTGATCCAGCGCCTTATAATCCTGCTCTAAAGCAGCCGTCACCGCATTGCGGTAAGCCCGCACAATCTCTGGTTTCAGCTTCTTCACACAGCCAAAATCGTACATCACAATGGTGCCGTCCGGCCGGTAAGCAAAGTTACCGGCGTGTGGGTCACCGTGAATGCACTGAAAACGAAATAGCTGATCGGCCATCGCGGTAAAAATGCGGTGGCCGATCAGATTGATGGTGTCTTGGTCGTAACGCTCTGGGGTGATATCACTTACGTGGTCACCTTCCTCCAGCTCCAGAGTCATCACGTGGCGAGTTGAATGGCTGCGCACCACCGCTGGAATAACCACCCAGCGATCGTTGCGATGGAACTCGCGGAACACATCAAGATTGCGAGCTTCGTTGTCGTAATCCAGCTCTTCGTGCAGGCGCTCGCGGATTTCAGCAAACAGCTGATCTACCGATTCCTTGGGCATTTTCAGCAGGCCGCCCAACCTTAGAGCCAGTCGAAGCTGTTTGAGGTCGGAGTCACAGGATTCATCAACACCCGGGTATTGCACCTTTACGATAACGTCGGTGCCGTCGTGCATTCGCGCCCGGTGTACCTGGCCGATAGAAGCTGCCGCGTAAGGTGCTTCCTGCAGGTATTCATAAAGCTCGTGTACCGGTTTGCCCAAGGCGGTTTCAATTTGCTGGCGAATCACTTCGAAGGGCATGGGCGGCGCTTCTTTTTGAAGCTTTTGCAGGGCGTCAGAAAATTCACGGGGTAGAAAATCTTGGGTTTGCGAGGCTATTTGGCCGACCTTCATGGCGGCGCCTTTCATTTCCCCCAGAGTGTCGGTAATGCGCGCCGCCATGCGGCTGTAGCTCTCGCTGCGGGCGCCTTCATCATTTTCACTGCTGAAGAAACTGCGCGCCTTTTGGCCAGCGAATTGTCCGGCCACAGAGGCAGTCATACCTGCGAGTTTGAAAAAACGACCGCTGCGAGTGGTAACCGGTTTTTTTGCCATGCCAGATATACGCTCCTAACCAAAAAACGATTCAACGTCGTCACGCCAGACCACGCTGAGGCTGTTGTCTAACGCTCGTTTTATATCACTCTTTAAATCGCTTTTTAACTCTTTTTCTAAATCTCTTTTTAAACCACTCTGGTCGACACCGACAGGCGATCTTCCAGCGTCAGTTGCAGGATTTGTCCGGATTGCAGTGGCCCGACACCTTTGGGCGTGCCAGTCAGTATTACATCCCCGGGTAACAGAGAGAACTGTGTACTGATGTGGGCAATCAGGGGCACCACCGGAAACAGCATGTCGGCGGTGTCGCCGCTTTGCTGGCGCTCGCCGTCGATATCCAGGCTGAAGTGCAGGCGGCGCTTGTCCAGATCGCTGGCCGGAACGAACGGCGTGAGTGGGCAGGCACGATCAAAACCTTTAGCCCGCTCCCATGGGTGCCCCTGCTTTTTAAGACGGCTTTGCAGGTCACGGAGGGTTAAATCCAGCGCCAGGCCATAACCCAGTATCGCCGCTTCTGCATCGCTGGCAGAGGCGCTCGTCAGGGGTCTGCCAATCAGCACGGCTAATTCGGTTTCAAAGTGCACGGCGCCTTGATCCCGCGGGAAGTCCAGAGGCCTCGTCAGGTGTACCGCGGCGGTGGCGGGCTTTATGAACAGCAGGGGCTCGGTCGGGATCGGGTTGTTCAGTTCTTTGGCGTGTTCGGCATAGTTACGGCCGATGCAGACAATTTTGCCCAGGGGCAAATGAATAGGGTTGGCATCGTGCCAATGGTGCTGATAATTCACGATAGTATCCTCTTTGAGGGCGGCTTATTCTCCCTCGAATGAGCATACAGTATAAACCGTTAAGCCTTCGGCTCGCAGCTTGTCAGAACCGCCCAGGTCGGGCAGATCGATCATCGCCGCTACTTCTACAATTTCGGCGCCAATCCGGCGAATCAGCCGGGAGGCGGCCAACATGGTGCCACCGGTGGCGATCAGATCATCGACCAGCACCACTTTGTCGCCGGGTTTGAGGGCGTCTTTGTGCAACTCCACCGAGGCGGTGCCGTATTCCAGTTCGTAGTCTTCCACTAAGGTATCAAACGGCAGCTTGCCTTTCTTGCGAATCAGCACCAACGAGGCGTTCAGTTCATACGCCAGAGCAGAGCCAATGATAAATCCACGGGCATCTACCGCAGCAATCGCGTCTATACGCTGGTCGTGGTAACGATGTACAAAGGCATCAATCAGTTTGCGAAACGCGGTTTTGTTCTGCAGCACCGTCGTGATGTCGCGGAAAGTGACACCGGGCTTCGGCCAGTCCGGAACTGTGCGGATAGCCTGCTTGATGCTCTGGGAAAAGTAATCCATGAAACCCCTGCCTTACGCCCGGGCGCCGCTTACGCGACATCTAGGAAAATGAATTTAAGAATAAACACCAGAGCGATAACGACCACGCTCAGATTGAGATCAGACCAACGACCGCTCAGGGCTTTCAGTACCGCGTAGGTGACAAAGCCCAGAGCGATGCCGTTAGCAATCGAGAACGTCAGCGGCATCATCAGCGCGGTGACAACCGCTGGTGCGGCATCGGTTACATCGTCCCAGTCGATCAGTTTCAGGCTACTGGCCATCAGCACGGCCACGTACAACAGCGCCGGAGCGGTGGCGTAGGCGGGGACGATGCTGGCAAGGGGCGCCAGCACCAGGCACGCGGCGAACAGGCCGGCGACAACCACCGCCGTCAGGCCGGTGCGACCACCCGCGGCAATACCGGCGGTGGATTCCACATAGCTGGTGGTGGTAGATGTGCCAAGAACAGCACCCGACATGGTGGCCACGGAGTCTGACATGAGCGCGCGGCCCAAGCGTGGCAGTTTGCCATTTTCGTCCAGCAGGCCACCACGTTGGGCGGCGCCGATCAGGGTGCCAGAAGTGTCAAACAGGTCAACAAACAGAAAGGCAAAAATAACGCTGATCATGCCGACGTTAAACGCGCCGGCCAGGTCTAGCTGCATAAAGGTGGGGGCCAGGCTGGGCGGTGCTGAAAACAGGCCTTTGTATTCAATCATACCAGTGGCCAGCGCTACCAGGGTTACGGCAATAATGCCGATCATCACCGCGCCAGTAACGCGGCGGAACGACAGCGCGCAAATTAAAATAAAACCGCCAAAAAACAGCAGGCTCTCGGCTGCTTTGACGTCGCCCATACCCACTAGGGTGGCTGGGTTGTCGACCACAATGCCGGCGTTTTTCAGGGCAATCAACGCCAGAAAGAAACCGATACCGGCAGAAATGCCAAAGCGCAAAGACAATGGTATGGAGTTGATAATCCACTCCCGCACTTTAAAAATACTCAGCGCAAAGAATATCAAACCCGACAGAAACACAGCGCCAAGAGCCACCTGCCAGGTGTATCCCATACTGCCAACCACGGTGAACGAGAAAAACGCGTTCAGGCCCATCCCCGGTGCAAGGGCAATCGGGTAGTTGGCCCACAGGCCCATAATCAGGGTGCCAACAACCGCCGCCAGGCAGGTGGCTACGAACACCGCGCCAAAATCCATACCTGTGGATGACAGAATGCTGGGGTTAACCACGATAATGTAGGCCATGGTTAAAAAGGTGGTAATGCCGGCAACGACTTCTTTACGAACGTTGGTGCCGTGGGCCTTGAGTTTAAAAAATCGTTCGAGCATGACGGGGGTCTGCCTCACAGATGCTGGGATTTCAGGAGTCGGTCTGATTAGAAAAATCGAGCTGCTTAAAAAACGGCAATGTTAACGCCTGACGGCGCTCAGGCCAAGGGATGATTGATTTTGCTCGCAGTTCCAGTCAAAACCAAGAACCTATTATTCGCTGTGAGGAGTGGTTCACCAGACAAAAGCCACAGGTGGATGCTCCCGGGCAGTGCATTGAGGTTCTCCTAGCGGCTGCCTGCTTTCTGGGGCGTTGATTTTTGTCGGTACCATTCTTTAGAAATTGTGTTTAACAAATGAGTCTTTAAAAATCGTCTTTAATCAATCGCGCTTTAACGCATAGAGCCTTAATTTATATAGCTATTGAGTAATAGTAGAGGCTATAGATCGTGTTTATTTCGTTGAATAAGAAAGATCTATTTGCTTCATGGGTTGACTGTGGTTAGCTTGAGGGCAACTAAAAAGGGAGCAGAATTTTTCCCTGTCAGAATCAAGCAACGACATCGTATGGGAGTTTCTGTGAAAGCCATTCTCTGTAAAGAATACGGCCCTGCTGACAAGCTCGTGATTGAAGATGTGCCGAGCCCTACAGCGAAAGGCCGCGGTGTAAAAGTGCGCGTCAAAGCAGCGGGCCTGAACTTTCCTGATACGCTTATTATCGAAGGCAAATACCAGCTAAAGCCGACCTTGCCGTTTTCTCCAGGCGGCGAAATGTCCGGTGAAGTGATTGCAGTGGGAGAAAAAGTTACTCGTTTTAAAGTCGGCGATCGGGTTGCTGGCTTGACCGGTTATGGCGCTTTTGCTGAAGAAGTGATTGTGCCTGAGCATAATTTGTTGCTCTTGCCAGACAACATGAGCGACGAAAAAGCCGCTGCATTTATGATGGTTTACGGCACGTCCTATTACGCTCTGAAGCAGCGCGCGAACATCCAGACTGGGGAAAGTCTTCTGGTTCTGGGCGCCAGTGGTGGTGTAGGGCGGGCGACGGTTGAATTGGGCAAGGTCATGGGTGCCCGTGTGATTGCTGCCGCAAGCTCGGCACAGAAGCTGGCAGTTGCCGAAGCCGCGGGTGCGGATGAGTTGATCAATTACACGGAAGAGCCCCTTAAGGACGCCATAAAGCGCCTGACCAACAGCAAGGGCGTGGATGTAATTTACGACCCCGTGGGTGGTGATTACACGGAGCAGGCACTGCGAGCCATGGCCTGGAACGGCCGCCATCTAATTATTGGTTTTGCCGCGGGCGATATCCCGAAAATTCCAGCGAACTTGACGCTCTTGAAAGGCTGCTCTGTCGTTGGCGTGTTCTGGGGCAGCTTTACCCAGCGAGAGCCGGAAGCGAGTGCCCAGAACATGATAGAGCTGATGAAGCTCTACGCCGAGGGTAAAATTGATCCGAAAATAAGCGAGGTTTTCGAGTTTGAGGATTACGCCAAGGCCCTCGGTGCCCTGACTGAGCGCCGTGCCACTGGTAAGGTGGTCCTTAAAGTTGGGTTCTGAGTCCTTGTAGCCTGGCGTTGTTAAACAGCCGTTGAACTTTGCTGCTGATTCTCTAAGCTAGGCCGCGGTCCACTATTTCCCATTCGGAGCTTTACCCCGCCCATGAGCGAACAAACTTACAACGCCGATGCCATTGAAGTTTTAAGCGGTTTGGACCCGGTGCGAAAAAGGCCGGGAATGTACACCGACACCAGCCGCCCCAATCATCTTGCCCAGGAAGTGGTCGATAACAGCGTGGATGAGGCTCTGGCCGGCCACGCAAAGCGTATTGATGTCGTGCTTTACAGCGACGGCTCACTGAGCGTGGAAGACGATGGCCGGGGCATGCCGGTGGATATGCACAAGGAAGAGGGCGTGCCGGGGGTAGAGCTGATTCTGTCGCGGTTGCACGCCGGCGGTAAGTTTTCCGAGGGTAGCTACAGTTTTTCCGGTGGTTTGCACGGGGTAGGCGTGTCGGTGGTCAACGCGTTGTCGACGCATCTGGAAGTGCTGATTCGGCGCAACGGTCAGGTACACCGGATGACGTTCGCCAACGGCGATAAAGTGACTGAGCTGGAGGTCGTTGACAGCTGCGGCAAGCGCAATACCGGTACCCGGCTAAAATTCACACCGGACACTAGATATTTCGACTCGGCCAATTTCTCGGTTAGCCGCCTGCGCCACAACTTGCGCGCCAAAGCCGTTTTGTGTCCTGGGTTAACGATGACCTTTAGCCAGGAAAAAACCGGTGAGAAAGATGAGTGGTGTTATCAGGACGGCCTGCGGGACTATTTGCGTATTTCCCTGGCGGGCAGTGAAGTGGTGCCTCTTGAGCCGTTTACGGGCAGCTTTTCTGGCAATACAGAAACCGTGGACTGGGCCATCCAGTGGTTGCCTGACGGCGGTGACGCCGTTGCCGAAAGCTACGTAAACCTTATTCCAACCGCCCAGGGCGGCACCCACGTCAACGGTCTACGCACCGGCCTGCTAGAAGCCATGCGTGACTTTTGTGAGTTCCGCAGCCTGCTGCCCCGTGGTATCAAGCTGTCACCGGAGGATATCTGGGAGCGGGTGGTTTATGTGTTGTCATTCAAGATGCAGGAGCCGCAGTTTTCCGGTCAGACGAAAGAGCGCCTGTCATCGCGCCAGGCTGCTGCGTTTATTTCCGGTGTGGTGAAAGACGCCTTTAGTTTGTGGCTGAATCAGCACACCGACATCGCCGAAATACTGGCTGAGCTTTTTATCAGCAACGCCCAGCGCCGCCTGAAAGCGAGTAAAAAAGTAGCCCGTAAACGAATTACCTCGGGCCCTGCATTGCCGGGCAAGTTGGCGGATTGCTCGGGCAGTGACACCGCTCGGTCGGAATTGTTTCTGGTGGAGGGCGATTCCGCCGGTGGCTCGGCGAAGCAGGCTCGGGACCGCGAATTTCAGGCCGTTATGCCGTTGAAGGGCAAAATTCTGAATACCTGGGAAGTGGATTCCAGCGAAGTACTGGCGTCGCAGGAAATTCACGACATTGCAGTGGCCATCGGAGTAGACCCGGGTTCGGACGAGCTGACCGGTTTGCGCTACAACAAGGTTTGTATTCTGGCCGATGCCGACTCTGACGGGCTGCACATCGCCACGCTGCTTTGCGCGCTGTTTGTGAAGCACTTCCGGCCGGTGGTTGCCGCCGGCCACGTGTTTGTGGCCATGCCGCCGCTGTATCGGGTAGATCTTGGCAAGCAGACCTTTTACGCTCTGGATGAATCGGAAAAGCAGGGCATTATCGACCGCCTGGGAGCAGAGAACAGCCGTGGAAAAGTGTCGGTCACGCGGTTTAAGGGCCTGGGCGAGATGAACCCGCTGCAGCTGCGCGAAACCACCATGGCGCCGGATACCCGCAGGCTGGTTATGCTGACCATTAAAGATGGCGACGACACGGACAGCTGCATGGACATGTTATTGGGTAAAAAGCGGGCGCCCGATCGGCGTGCCTGGCTGGAAGCCTACGGTAATATGGCGGATGTTCCGGTATAAACTCGGGAAAATAGGCCCACCAAAAGCAAAACGACTTCGCTGATTTTCCGGGCCAGCTTCTTTGATGAAGGGTTCAGGGAAATCAGCGAAGTCGTAACAACTTACCCGGCGTGGGCCGTCGCAGTGTTGACGTTGCTTTTAGTTATTGCTGGGTACAACCACGTGTTCGTCGAATTCAAGTTCCATAATAAAGCGTCTTTTTCTGTTTATTGGGATTCAATATGGCCATCATAGCGTTGAGCTATTTTTGAACAATCCGTAAATGCCCTATACGGCAAATGACTTATGTCGGAAAAGGAGCGTGAAGCGCTATGAAACTGCGTAACAGTCAGGCGACTTATGGCTTGGTGGCGGTGTTTCTGCACTGGTTGGTGGCCTTAACCGTGGCGGGCATGTTTGGTTTAGGTTATTGGATGGTAGGGCTTACTTATTACGACGCCTGGTACAAACAAGGGCCGGATATTCATCGCAGTGTAGGCGTGTTGGTATTTATTGCCATGCTGCTGCGGGTTGTGTGGCGCCTGATGAATCCGCGGCCGGAGCCGGTGGCGGGCCATCGGCTCTGGGAGCGTGCTGCGGCGCACCTTGCCCATGGTTTGTTGTATGTGCTGCTGTTTGTTGCCATGGTCAGCGGTTACCTGATTTCTACCGCCGACGGCTCATCGGTAAGCGTGTTTGGCTGGTTTGATGTGTCCTCCATCACGGGCCGCATCAAGGGCATGGAAGACACCGCCGGTGTGGTGCATTATTGGGTAACCTGGAGTGTCGTCGTATTAGCGGGTATTCATGCGCTTGGCGCGCTTAAACACCATTTTATTGACCGGGACAATACTTTGCGCCGTATGTTTGGGCGTTAAAAGTGTCCGGTACTGACATTTACCGGATGAGGAATCTGCTATGAAACGATTTTTTTTGGCATCGGCTGTGTCTCTGGCTTTGGTTGGTGGCGCTCAGGCCGCAGACCCCTCCGGCACCTACGCTTTTGATAAAAAGGGTGCTCACCAGTTCATCAACTTCCGTATTTCACACTTGGGTTACAGTTGGCTGTACGGGCGCTTCAACGATTTTGACGGCCAGTTTGTGTACGACGCCGAAAATCCGCAGAACAGCTCGGTGTCGGTGTCCATTGATACCACCAGTGTTGACAGCAATCACGCCGAGCGCGACAAGCATCTCCGCGATGAAGATTTTCTCTACACCGGTGAATACCCGCAAGCTACGTTCAAAAGCACCGGCATTCGTCTGGACGAAGAAGGAGAAGCTGATATTGTGGGTGACTTGACACTGCGCGGTGTGACCCGTGAAGTCGTCTTGGATGCGAAGATAATTGGCCACGGCGCCGATCCCTGGGGTGGTTATCGCATGGGTTTTGAGGCAGAAACCGAGTTTCGGCTTGCTGACTTTGGCATTCCTACCAATTTGGGCCCGGCGTCAGAGGTTGTTACTCTGGAGATCTCGGTGGAAGGTATCCGCCAGTAATCCTCCAAATGGCGAGTGCAATAAATCGGCGCAAGAAAATGGCGGGGCCGTGTGGCTCCGCCATTTTTGTTTGGGTTTTGATGAGCGGGCTCAGGCTTCTTTGTGGAGCGGTTTACTGCCTTGGCACAGGTAGCGCATACGCCAGAACTGACCGACAAAAATAACCAGCCAAATCACCAGGCAGGCCCACAGATACGCCGCCGGAACGCGGAAGCTGCCGCTGATGGCAAACTCCACCAACAACATCAGCACTAACGCTAGCACTGCATTAACCAACGCAGTCATCATGGCTTGCCCGCAGGCTTTCAGGTTTGGCTTCATAGTGGTCAGCTTAGTGAAAGAAAAAACGGTCTTCTATTATCGAAGAGGAGCATACGATGATTATGGAAACCGCTCCATTCGGGAATTCCGCTATTGGAATTGGCAGATTCAGGCTCCGAGCCTATACTCGGAACTTGTCCGCCTGCTTCTCCAGTTCGCGAGCATAACCATTCAGCGTGTGGCTGATCGCATTAATCACTTCCGGTCTGGCTGCGGATGAAGTTGAAAAGATAGTCATTCGCAGAAACACGATAAACGGCGCTATACTGCCCTCCCAGTGCCCAAGCTGTGGTCAACAGTATAGAGACAGAGCTCTCTGGCCTGATCGGCATTTTCCTCGAATGCCAAAAGAAAACGGGAGCCATCCTCAGAATTTATTCGTGCATCGACATAAGACATCTGCGCGACGAAGCCGAGTTCGCCGCCAAGAAAAAGAAGACCCGATGTGAGCGGTTTCTGGCGGAGATGGAACAGGTTGTGCCTTGATCGCGGCTGCTACGAGCGCTCTTGCCCTATTACCATCCCGCGTCCCACGGCAAGCGAGGACGTCCGCCAATTTCATTGAAGCGTATTCTGCGGATGTATTTTTTTCAGCAGTGGTATGCCCTGGCCGAGTGCGGCATGCTCGCGTGAAGGCACGATCGTAGACGCCATCATTATTGCCGCACCGACATCTACGAAGAGTCGGGTCAATGCACGGGATCCGGAGATGCGCCAAACTAAAAAAGGCAATGAATGGCACTTTGCTATAAAGGCTCACATCGTTCCAGACGCCGGGTGTCCAGCCTGGCACATTCAATACGCGGGTCTAGCAACCCCATAGAGGCAAAGCCTGGTGCAAATCCCAAGGCAAAAATCCGATACACCTGCTGGCTGTGTATTTAAATAACGTCGCTTACGCTTACGCTTACGCTTACGCTCAGGCCAGCATAGCTTGCTACTTTTGACAGTTCTGGGCCTGCACATGGGTCGTGACAGGTTGGGAATTAGTGTATCTGTCCATTGCCAGCGTCATTGTCAGGTTCGAGGTCAGCCAGAATCTGCCAGATCAATCAACGCATCACTAAACGCTCGTTGACAACGACGCGACAACGCAGACAGCCAGGGCAGGTTGTGGTCGTCGATATCGTCATACAGCCCGGCGGATTCGAGCATTGAACTGTGTGTAGCGGGTCTGCGGTTAATGGTTGATTTTCAATAGTCGTAGATGGCGGCAAAGGGAGCGTTGCTGCTATCCCACACGCGCGTCTATGGCTGCCTCACGGGCAAAAGCGCGCCGATGCTGTCGCTGACTGATCAGAAACAGAGCGGCGCTGACAGCCAGCGAAGCCTGCAGTTCCAATGTGAAGGTCGTTACGGGCACCAGCTTATCTACCGTCAGCGCAACTGTCACACTGAAGGCAACCAGGCTTAGCATGCCTTTTTGAGCAATGGTCAGGTTGCCCGTGCCACATGTGAGCCGTAATGCTCATGAAGGGTCCAACCAATTGTAAATAGCCTTACGGGGAAGCCGGCCACCACTCCGGACAGCAGCGGTTGTCGCTATTCTCACCAGCACCCCGGCCAATAAACCACGCAAAAACAGGTCAAACCACCCCGACCTGGCAATCAGTTTGACTGCAATAACCGCCAGTATTATGGCTCTAGACCCTTTTCCATTGCCTGGGCCGTGTTCAGCAACGCGGTGTCAGCACCATTGCGACCGACCAGCATAAGCCCACTGGGGACATCACCGGCGCGATGATTAGGTAAGGTGATCGCACACAAATCCAGCAGGTTTGCCACCGTTGGATTACGCAAAATCAACAGGTTCAGGCGCGCATAATCCTCGTCGGTCTCAAGCTCTGTCAGCAGCGGCGGCTCAATAGGAACAGTAGGCGCAAGCAGCCCATCGTAAGATGCAAGCCACTCATCGGCCTGTTTTATGCGCGCGGCCCGGCAGCGCACCAGTTCCAGATAGTCCGCGGCACTGATACCCGCGCCCCTTTCCATACGCATTCGCACACGGGGATCGTATTCGTCGCCATGCAGCTGTAACCAGTCCCGATGGATATGGTAACTTTCTGCCGCAGTAAATCCGCCGCCAGCCAGCAGTTCGGGAAGTGCATCCAACACCGGCGCTGGCGCCTCTACAATCTGGGCACCGCAGTCGCGTAATTGCTGAAGGCTGCGGGAGAAAGCGGCCGAAACCGCCCCTGACACATCGTCCAACATGAAATTGGTGGGCACCACAAAGCGGCGACCGCGAAGGCCCACAGGCGCGCTGGGTTGCCAGCGCTGGCCAGCAAGCACCGCGTCAATACGAGCGCAACACTCAACGCTGCGGGCAATTGGACCGATGGAATCCAGAGTGTTAGATAACGGAAATACACCCTGCCGGGGTATGCGCTGCTGGGACGGTTTGAACCCGACCAAGCCGCAGAAGGCCGCCGGAATACGCACCGACCCACCGGTATCCGTGCCGATCGCCGCAACCGCCATGCCCTGAGCCACCGCCGACGCCGCTCCCGACGACGAACCACCGCAGATGCGCCCGGGGGCCAGGGGGTTTGCCGGCGATCCATAGTGGGGGTTAAGTCCCAGTCCGGAATAGGCGAATTCTGTCATATTGGTGTGCCCGGTAACCACCGCACCCGCACTGCGCAAGCGGGACACAATCAGCGCGTCACTTTGCGCTATCTGCTTCCACCACTTGGATCCCGAGTGGGTCACTTCACCAGCCACATCAAACAGAGCCTTGAGTGCGATCGGCAACCCGGCCAGCTCACCCAGCGGCACGCCACCTTTTTGGAGAGCATCAATGGCCGCCGCTTCGGCTTTCGCGGTAGGATCAAAACGGGTGGTATACACTTGATTGCGAGGGTCATCGTGCAGATCGGCATTGGTCAGGCAAGCTTCCAGAAGAGTGCTTGCCTGCCATTTTTTCTGACCTATATCTGCCAGCAAAGAGGCCACCGTCGCTTTCCCCAAATCTACAGGAGCCAGGCCAGGCTGCTGCATCATTTCACCACCGATAATGTCTTTGTGTTGTAGAAATGCTCGATTTTGCGGCCGGTTACCGGGTCCTCAAGCACCACACGGAAGGCTTCGGACGGGCGCACACCACCAATGACCGGCAAGGTGCCACAGAGCATGGCCTGGCCAGGAGCAAGCTGGGGCTGGTCCAGACCAAACCGGCGCAGCAGCTCTTGGGGATGTAACAACCCAGTTACGCCGCCTTGCTGGTAAAGCACTTCTTCGCCATTGAACGTTGCGTAGGAGGCCATGGTCAGCTGATCCCAATGATCGATCACGCTTTCCAGTGTCCATACCTGTCTGCTCACAGGCTTGGCGCAGACCTGCTTGGAATGTGCCACTGACCAGGCTTCGGCTTCGCGGTCGGTATGGTCAGAGCCAATGCTAACGAGCGTGCCCTGCGGGGTTCCAATCAACACAACTTCTACTTCACCGCTGGATTCGTCACCCAATACCTGAACGGTCGCCGCCGTGGTTAGCTGATCCGCTGCTACCCGGTAGAACAAAGGCGTGCTGGAAGGCGGGGTTACACCAATCGCCTTGAGTTCTTCGATGTGCTCATCAATTCCCGCCTGCTCACGGCCAGCCCATCCGGCAATAATCAGCTCTTGGACGTCGATCTCAAAAGCTTCATCGGTATCTACCATATAAAATGTTGTCATGAACGAATCCTGTTATTGCTATTTATGGGTGAATAATCAGTTCAGTATTTCGGGCAGATACAAAGCCAGCGATGGGAAGGCGACAAGCAACACAACCATAATCATCATGAAGGCCACGTAGGGCATGGCGCCAATCATTACATCGTTGAACGAGCCACCCTTACGAACGCTCTGCACCACATAGAGATTGAGACCCACCGGCGGTGTAATCAAAGCCATTTCAATCAGCAGAATCAGCAAGATGCCAAACCAGACCGGATCAAAACCCAGGGCAATAATGACCGGTGCTACAATCGGGATGGTAATAACCATCAACGACAGGGTCTCGATGAAAAAGCCCAGCACTATGTACAGGCCAATAATCAGCAGCAGCGTCATATAAGGCCCAAGCCCGGCTGACTCCAGAAACGAACTCAGTTCCCGGGTGATCCCCGCTGAGGCCAGTACGAAGTTGAGAAAATACGAAGCGATGATAATTAACACAATCATGCCGGTTGTGCGCATGGTGCCCTCAAGAGCTTCCATAACCACACGTCCGCTGAGCTTACCCATGAATAAAGCAATCAGCAGCGCGCCTATAACACCCAGAGAGGCCGCCTCGGTGGGCGTTGCCCAACCGGCATAAATCGAGCCGACGACAATACCAAACAGTCCCAACACTGGAACCAGGCTGATAAGGCCGACAAAACGCTCGCGCCAGCTGTGATGGGTGCTAGGCCCGCCAAGCGATGGCCGCCACAGGCAAATCAACGCCGTGCCTACGGCAAACAGCAATGCCAGCAGCAAGCCTGGCACCAGCCCAGCCGCAAACAATTTGGGAATCGACGTTTCGGTCAAAAAGCCGTAAACAATCAGATTAATCGACGGGGGGATCATGATTCCCAAAGTGCCACCAGCCGCAATCGAACCGGTGAAAAGCTTGGGGTCATAATTCATCGCCTTGCCTTGCGGAATGGCAACCGTGCCAATGGTGGCCGCAGTCGCAACACTGGAGCCTGACGTTGCGGAAAACAGCGTGGCAGTAGCAATATTGGCATGCAGCAAACCGCCGGGTAGCCAAGACAGCCAGCTTTCAAGCGCCCGGTAAGTGCTCTTGGCGATGCCGGTGCGAACCAGTATTTCGCCCAGCAATATAAACAGTGGGATTGCGATCAGCAGAAAGCTGTCGGAAGCCGACCACAGCACATCCCCCATCGCGTTAACCAGCGGGAAGGGAGAAAAGAACTCATCCAGAAACAGCCCCAGCACAATCAATGTGGCGGCAACCGGAACGCTCAAAATCAGCAGAACCAACAGAACAACCAGCGAAATAAGAATCATGAGGCCGTTTCCCTATTCTCTTCAGCAACCTGCTCGTCCAGCGTTGGGCTGCCGGCAATTCTTTGCACGTCTTCCATGTTGCCGCTTAACAAACCAAACAGCACACGAAGAGACAGCAGAACAACAGCAAGGCCAAACCACGCCAGGCCGATCAGCCAAAGCAGTTGGGGTATCCAAATAGGCGTGCCAAGAGGCGTATTCGCTCTGGCGCCCCCGGTAAATGACAGCTGTGTCACTTCAAATGCCGCACCAACAACCAAAACGCAAAAAAGTGCCAAAGACAACAGCGCAATGAGATCGAGCACGCTACGCACACTCGTGGGAAGCGTCAGGTACAGAGCATCGATGCGGATGTGAGCTTTGCGCATCAAGGTGTAAGCGAAAGCCCAACTTGAGCTGATGGCCATGATGTAGCCGGTTATCTCGGTCGCGTGAACACCAGACCGACCGAAAAACTGACGCGAAAGCACTTCTGTTGTTACTAGGCCGACCGTCAGAAGAATCAGTAAGCCTCCTGCCCGCGCCATCCATAACGAGCCTGTGTCTACACCGACAAGTATTCGATCCAGACTGCTATTAATCTGTTGCAACATAGAATTCTCCAGGGCGAGCCAGGGCTGCACTAGGCAGCCCTGGCTCCATCAGCTAACCAACGCCTTATTTTTTTGCAGTAAGGCCAGTTACCTCGCCGATAGTCTCATTCCAGCGATCAACCCAGCGCTGATCAACACGGTTTGCCCAGTTGGGTAGCAATGTTTCTTGGAGATGGCGAGATACTTCGGTGAAGTCGGCGTCAGTGGTTTTAACCAGAACCATGTCTCCAGGCTCGCCGCGCAAACACTCGCCCTGGCCGGTCAAGCAAGCGATGCCTTCGAGAGTCTCACCTACTGCAGACTCCCAAACCGGGTTTTCATAGTTGACCTGAATCTCATTCTGCAGCCACTCCTGAGTTTCCTTAGACAAGGACGCCCACTTTTTGCCGTTCATCGCGGTTATTACATGATCCCAGCCGCCGACAGGCAGCGGGTAAAGGTGCGTGGCCACCTCATGCCAGCCTGAACTGTAACCCGAGAGCGATCCGGTCACTGCACAGTCAATAACACCACGTTGCAAAGCACCTGGTACTTCGCTGAAATTCAGGGTTATGCCTTCAGCGCCAATGGCTTGCAGAAACTCTGCCGTTGTGCGCCCGCTGGCGCGAACTTTCTTGCCTTTAAGATCCAGCAGCCCGTTAATTTCTGTATTGCAGAACACCACTTGGGACGGATACGGCACAATGGCAAGCAGCTTTGCATTGTCAAAACGCTCGGCAAAGGCATCGGTCAGAACGGGGCGATAAGCATTAGCTATTTTCCGCGCCGACTCCACATCCGGAGCCATCATTGGCATATCGAGGCCTTCAAGCTCGGGGGCATCCGCAACCGCGTAATCCGCAACAGTGGAGGTTACTTCGATAACGTTGCGCGCCATCAAGCGGTACACCTCACCGCCACCCAGGCCCATTTGGTCGAAGGTAGATACTTGGGTTGAGATGTTTCCAGCGGAAGCTTCGGGTACGTGTGTCTCCCAAAAGGGTTTTTCAAAATTCTTATACAAAGAGAGGCTGCTCCAACTTCCAACATAAGAAATACTGGTGTTGTCCAGGTTTTGAGCCATCGCCTGGGACGCTGCTACCATCAGTGCGGCGGTAATTGCAGATGCAAGATAGGTTCTTTTAATCATTGCCACGTTCCTTTTTTCATTGTTGTAGGGTTAAAACAAAGTTATCTGACTTTCGGGGATATCCGTAACCAGCATGTGGCCCGGGGTGTGAGTGATCGCAAATTCGATGCCCGAGTCCATAAGGATCTGCTGCGGCGTAACACCACAAGCCCAGAACACAGGTATTTCATCATCTGCTACCGAAACCGCGTCGCCGTACTCCGGTGACCCCAGATTCGCGATACCAATGAGTGATGGATCGCCAAGGTGTACCGGAGCGCCGTGGGTCTGAGGAAATCGCGTGGTAATTTGAATAGCTCGAATGGCCTCGGCAGCCTTGAAAGGGCGCATGGATACAACCATGTTGCCGCTGAACCCCCCAGCTGGTTGCATCGGAATCGACGTTTTGTACATGGGAACGTTGCGGCCTTCCTCTATGTGCCGCACTGGCACGCCATTTTGCAGCAAAGCATGTTCGAAACTGAATGAACAACCCAGGGCAAAGGTAACCAGATCATCGCGCCACACGTCCGCAACGTCGTTCTGCGTACTGGCGAATTTTCCATTGCGATAAACCCGGTAAGAAGGCACATCACGAGCAATGTCCAGATCGTCACCTAGCGCATTGCATTGCCTGCTTCCCGGTTCACTGACCGCTAGTACCGGGCAGGGCTTGGGATTTGCCTGGCAGAAACGCAGAAAACCATTGGCTTGTTCTTCCGGTAGTATGACCAGATTAACTTGCACAAATCTGCTCGCCATACCTGCGGTCGGGCCAACATAGGAGCCATTACGTGCCGCGAGCCTGACGTCACTTGGTCTTGAAAAAAATTGAGGGTGATCTGTAGCAACCATTTTTCCGCCCTAGTTTACTTTTCATTAAATTAGCGCAGAAACAATGATAAGTACAAATCGAATTTTAATATCAACTTTGATCGAAAAAATTGATCAGTTGGCGAAAGATGGAGGCTGTTAGAGCGATTTCTGCGTCACAATTTTGAGCGAAAGGTCTGCCACGGCCCTCACAACATTGGCACCCGGAGCAGCGCAATAGGCCATATTGAAAATCAGATTGGGAATACTGGCCTCAACCTGAAACTCGCGGAGTTGCCCACTGGCCAGCTCTCTTTTGATAATTTCTTTGGGCAATGCGCTCACCCCGATCCCATCCAGAGCCATGCGGATGATGGTGGATAAAGACGAGCTAGAATGAATTTGAGCGGAATTGCTCATTTCATTGATCAGAGCGCGAATGTTTACGTGGGGTTCGCTCATTCTGGGGTAAGTGATAATCGGCAGTTTTGCCAAATCAAAAAGACTTACGGGTTCAGGGGGTAACGTCAGTTTCGGGCTGACAACCCATATCAGCGGGTAATTATAAAACGGGGTACAAAAGAAGCCCTCCTGTTTCACTTCTCCAATCAGAAAGGCAATATCAATTTCTCGTTTTATCAGCTTCTCCGCAAGATTGACCGAAATATCAATATCCAATTCCAGGTTAATAGCTGGGTAGGTTTCATTAATTCGCTCTATCAGTTCAGGCAGCCAGGTGTATGCGATCGTTTCCGCAGCACCCAAACGAATGCTGCCCTTAATGGCGTCAGAGCTTGCAACGGCTTCCAGTAATTCCGCGTGGAGTTGCAGAATTTTTTCGATGTAAAGCAACGCCTGCCGACCTTTTGACGTCAGTACTACACTGCGCCCCGAGCGGTCAAAAAGCTCAATACCGAGCTCATCCTCAAGGCCTGAGATGCGGGCAGAGATAGCCGGTTGTGACGCGTACAATTTTTTCGCTGCGGCTCGAAAACTGCCTAGTTTTGAAATCCAAAAAAAAGTTTCTAATGCCTTGATATTCAATATAAAACTCTCTGTATCTGCCGATTAATTATCAGCGCGATGATCGCGCCAAGCATCTACGATGCGCTGCCCCGATCGGCTGAGCGAAACGATGCCTTCATGACCGAAGATGCGTCCAATATTATACTCTTTCTGAAGCCTTTCTCATTATATGAAGGTGAATAATTCAACCATTCACTTTTTGTGAGATGGCTTAACAATCAAGCGACCGAGCATAACTCCGTCGGAGTTTTACTATAATGAGAGTTTTCTAAACGTAATATTTTTAACCGCTATTTATCTTTTTCTGTAAGGGTTTAAATGTACTCAGTGAGTCTAGAACAGTCACTTAGGGAAACGCTGATTAACTCCTCATTAACACAGTTTTCAGTAAAATAAGGGCTTCTGCCACTACCTTGACCAGGAACTGTCATGCAGCAAACGAGCTTGGCTCAAGCTAAATATTCTGCGAAAAGAAAGACCACTCGCTGTGAGAGGTTCCTTGCAGAAGTGGAGCACGTTGTGCCTTGGACCAATCTCTTACCGGCACGGAGACTGAAGCGGTATCAGTGTGCCTAAATTCTGCCGAAAGAACGGAAAATGCGCCAAAAAATGCGTTTTGTCTGCAGAATTCCGATTGTGCGCTGGAAAATTAACGAAATGGCGCCTGTTTGGAGAGGGCTATACGATTTTGTGAGCGCTTGGCTTTTGGCCAGGCATCGTCTGAATGATGGCGTTGATGCGCGGAGCCACAGGTTATTGGTGTATCCGCGTGCTGCTCCATATAATGTTTCGCGCTAACGGGCCGTGATTATTCCGAGCGCACAGGGTAGCATCACGGCCTCCTTAAACATCAGGCAGTACAGGCAAAAAAGAGGCATCCATGCCAGAGTTTCAGACAACGGACGAAGGCTTTGAGCGGGTTGCGCTCAGGGACTATACGGAAAAAGCCTATCTTGACTACTCCATGTACGTCATTCTTGATCGCGCTCTTCCCAATGTCGGGGACGGGCTGAAGCCGGTTCAGCGGCGCATTATTTACGCCATGTCGGAACTGGGCCTGAAATCGACGTCCAAATACAAAAAGTCTGCCCGCACCGTGGGCGACGTGCTGGGTAAATTCCACCCCCACGGCGACAGTGCCTGTTACGAAGCCATGGTGTTGATGGCGCAGCCATTTTCTTACCGCTACCCGCTGGTGGATGGCCAGGGCAACTGGGGTTCGCCAGACGATCCAAAATCGTTCGCTGCCATGCGCTATACCGAATCGCGTTTGGCGCGCTTCGCCGATGTGCTGCTCAGCGAACTGGGGCAGGGTACGGCCGATTGGGTGCCCAACTTTGACGGCACCATGGACGAGCCTTCCATACTGCCGGCGCGCTTGCCCCATGTGTTGCTCAACGGCACCACGGGCATTGCCGTGGGCATGGCGACAGACATACCGCCCCACAACGTGCGCGAAGTGACGGCGGCCTGTGTTCACCTGCTGGACGCGCCCGATGCCACGGTAGAGCAGCTGTGCGAATACATTCAAGGGCCGGATTACCCCACTCGAGCGGAAATTATTACCCCGCGTAAAGACCTGCTGCAAATGTACGAAACCGGTCGCGGTTCGCTGCGCATGCGTGCGCGCTGGGTGAATGAAGGCGGGGATCTGGTCATCACTGACTTGCCCCATCAGGTATCCGGTAACCGGGTGTTGGAGCAGATTGCCCAGCAGATGCAGGCCAAAAAACTGCCCATGGTGGCAGATTTGCGCGATGAATCAGATCACGAAAACCCCACCAGGCTGGTGATTGTGCCCCGATCAAACCGGGTAGACGCCGACGGCCTGATGGCACATCTGTTTGCCAGTACCGATCTGGAAAAGCCTTATCGGGTGAATATCAACGTGATTGGTAACGATGGCCGTCCTGGTGTGAAAGGCCTGGTGCAGCTGCTGACCGAGTGGCTTACGTTCCGCCGCGCCACAGTGATAAGGCGCCTGCAATACCGGCTGGATAAAGTGCTGGCCCGACTTCACCTGCTGGAAGGGCTGCTGATTGCTTATCTGAATCTGGACGAAGTGATCGAAATTATCCGCTATGAGGACAAGCCTAAAGCCGAATTGATGGCTCGGTTCTCGTTGTCGGCGGATCAAGCCGAGGCAATTCTCGAGCTGAAGCTGCGCCACCTGGCGAAGCTGGAAGAGATGAAAATTCGTGGCGAACAGGATGAACTGGCCATCGAACGCGACCACTTGCAGGCCATTCTGGGTTCCGAGAAAAATCTGCGCCAGTTGATTAAAACTGAATTGCAGCAAGATGCCGAAACTTACGGCGATGACCGCCGTTCACCGATCGTAGAACGTGGTGAATCGCGGGCGTTTAGTAATATTGACCTGGTGTCCAACGATCCTGTCACCATTGTGCTGTCTGAAAAAGGCTGGGTGCGAGCGGCCAAAGGCCACGATATCGATCCGCTGGGTCTGAGTTACAAAGCCGGTGACAAGTTTTCTTTGCAGGTACACGGGCGCAATAATCAGCAGGTTATTTTTCTTGACTCGACCGGGCGCGCTTACGCTCTGATGGCTCACAGCCTGCCGTCAGCGAGAGGTCAGGGCGAACCGTTGAGCGGGCACATCAACCCGCCGCCGGGCGCTCAATTCTGCGGCTTGCTGATGGGCGACAGCCAGCGCAAGGTGGTGCTGGTGACCGATGGAGGTTATGGCTTTGCAACCTCGCTGGGTGACATGCTGAGCAAGAATCGCAACGGTAAGACTCTGGTCAGTGTGCCGAAGGGTGCCCACCTTATGGCGCCGGTGTTGGTGCCGGTGATGGCGCCTGAAAGTCGCGAAACCCTATACGTGGCCGCGGTGTCTAACGAAGGCCGAATGTTGGTTTTTCCGCTTACAGAACTGCCGGAACTGGTCAAAGGCAAAGGCAACAAGTTGATCAGTATTCCTTCGGCGCGGGTGCAGTCCCGTGATGAGTTTGTGGTAGCGGTGGCGGTATTCGCCCACAGCGACCAGCTCGAAATCCACGCCGGTAAACGCAAAATGAGCCTTCAGTTCAGCGATCTTGAGCATTATCTGGGCGAGCGCGGCCGTCGCGGCCACAAGCTACCACGGGGCCTGCAGCGGGTTGACCGTATCGGGGTCACAGCTGTGGCGGTGGCGGCAACCGGTGCGGCCCATCAACAGGAGCAAGCAGACAGTGAGTGAACTGGTTCTGATCAACGTTTCCGGGCGCGACAAGCCCGGCCTGACCTCCGAGATTACCGGTATCATGGGCCAGTACGAGGTGCGCATTCTGGATATCGGCCAGGCGGTGATTCACGATTACCTAACGTGGGGGATTCTGATCCAGATTCCTGACGCGTCGCACTCATCACCGGTGATCCGCGATCTGTTATTTCGCTTTCACGCCTTGGATTTGCAAGTACGGTTTGCGCCGATTACACCCGAGGAATACCAACAGTGGGCTCAGGGCCGCAATCGCGCCTGCTACATTATAACGCTGCTGGCGCGGGACATAACCGCCGAACAGATTGCGCGGGTGTCGGCGATTACCGCGCGCCACCAGCTCAATATTGACAACATCACGCGCCTATCGGCGCGGCCGTCACTGAACGTGGATGAAAACCGCACTGCCTGTGTGGAATTTTCCGTGCGTGGTACGCCAGACAATCTGGCACAGTTGAGGGCGGATTTTCTGCATCTGGCCAGCGAAATGAACGTGGATATTGCGTTCCAGGAAGATTCTATTTTCCGCCGCAACCGCCGCCTTGTGGTATTCGATATGGATTCCACCCTAATTGAAGCCGAGGTGATTGACGAGCTGGCGTTGGAGGCTGGTGTAGGGCCTCAGGTGGCGGCCATCACTGAGCGTACCATGCGAGGTGAGCTGGATTTCAGCCAGAGCTTTGCCGAGCGCCTTGCGCTGTTGAAGGGGCTGGATGAGTCGGTTCTGGAGCGGGTTGCCGCGCGCTTGAAGATGACAGAAGGCGCCGAGCACCTGATTCGAAGCTTGAAGGCGTTGGGTTACCGGACTGCAATTCTGTCAGGAGGCTTTACCTACTTCGCCCGTAACCTTCAGCGCCAACTGGGCATTGATTATGTTTACGCCAACGAATTGGAGATTGTGGACGGTAAGGTAACCGGCCGGGTGTCTGGCACCATTGTAGACGGTGCGCGCAAGGCCGAACTGCTGCTGGAAATTGCAAAAAAAGAACGCATTTCCCACGAACAGGTTATCGCAGTGGGTGACGGCGCTAATGATTTGCCCATGCTCAGCGAAGCTGGCTTGGGCGTGGCGTTTCGTGCTAAACCCGTGGTGAAGGAATCTGCCCGCCACGCCATTTCAACCCTCGGGTTAGACGCTATTCTTTACCTGATTGGCTTTCGTGAAAGCGAAACTAATCAGCAGGTGGAACCGCCCCGAGACCATGAGTCAGGGCTATAGATAGCGCCTGAAATAGTGTTTGAAATAGTGCCTGGGGATCAGTTGTCGCTGAAATCGTAGGTCATTTCAGGCGTAGGCGGTTGTAAATAGTAGCCCTGAATGTAATTTACCCCGGCCTGCCACAGGGTTGCCAGTATGCCGGCGCTTTCTACCAACGGCACAATAGAAAGCTTGCCGGCGCTTTGTAGTGACTGCACCATTTCCTTGAGACGTTCGCGGGCGTCGTGATCATTCTGCAGCTCCTCAGTAAACGAGCCGTCTATTTTTATGTAGTCGGTGTCGATATGGTTGAGCGCATGAAACGGGTTCAAAGTGCAGCCAAACTGGGTGATGGACACCTTGCAATGCAGTTGGTGCAGAGTTTTTGCGAAGTCCTTTGCCTGTTTTGTGAAATTATTGGCGTCGCATTCGCGGAGCTGGAATATCAGCGTGTCACCAGGCAGGCGAGCAGCTTTCAGAGCCACACTGAGCCAGGGAGTGAAGGTTTTGTCGTGCAGGGTTTCGGCGGTCACGTTCAGAAATAGCCGGGTGTTCTGGCCCTTCACCCGGTGCGCAGCCAGTTTTTTTATGGCTTGTAAAAAAACCCACCGGTCGATCTTCACAGCCGTGTCTGTGGGCCCTAGGGGTGGCAAAAAGTCGTAGGGTGAAACCTCTTCGCCTTTGTCGTCCAGCATGCGCACGTATACTTCGTAGTGTTCTTCATTTTCCCCGCGCAGATTGATAACGGGCTGGAATAGCAAGCGAAACTGATCGTTGTCCAGCGCACTGTGTATACAGTCTATGGCGGCGTTATCGTTAAGCATTAGGTGTTCGGCGGCATTGTGTACCCGCACGCCGTTGCCATGGGTCTGCTCGTTCTGTTTTTTTAGTTCGGCTGAAGCGCGGTGCGCGCGGGCCATTAACTCTTCGGCTTTGGGCGAATTTTCGGTGACGGCAGCAACGCCGATACTCACCGTGAGCTGCACCGAGTGGCCGTCGACATCGAACAGCGAACTCTCAATGGCTATACAGATTTCCTGTGCCAGGCTGACCATGTTCTTTTCGCTGTAGGGCAGGTATAGCAGTGCGAATGAATCGTCGCTCAGGCGCGCCAAGGTCATGTCTGCACCTACCTGCTCGCGCAGCAGAGTGGCCAGATCGCGCAGCAGAAAATCGACACCTGTAATGCCAACGTCCCGCTTCAGCGGCGCAAAGTTATCCAATGAAATATAAGCCAGCGAGCCAGATTCGCTGCTGGCGCCGGCTTGGGTAATAGCTTCCGCTAGCGAGGCCATGAAGAATGAGCGGTTATACAGGCCGGTAAGCAGGTCTTGACTACTGATTTGCCTCAGCTTTTCTTCCAGTTCTTCGCCGTTGTGTTCCGGCCGCAGCACAATCTGGGTGCAGCGTTCGCCGTCAAAGGTGGCAGGCGAGGCCTGCATATTGGCGGTCAGTTCGCGGCCGTCACTGCGCCGCGCAGTTAATTTTTGGCTCATCCGTTCGCTACTTTGGTCGGCAAAGCCTTTAATCAGTTGGCGGTAGTCGTCTTGGCTCTGGCTGCCGAGGGTGTCCAGTACCGGGATACACATCAGTTCGTCGATGTCGTCGTAACCCAGAAACTCTAAATAGGACTCATTAGCATAAACGTGCATGCCTTCAATGACATAGGCAATGGCGTCTTTTGAACTTTCCAGCAGGCGTTGGCAGCGTTGTTCGGCTTCGCGCAGGTGAGATTCCAAAAGCCGACGGCGTCGGCGCTCGTCAAGGTCCGTCAGTTCGCGATTCACGACCAGCACCAGCAGCGCCTGTTCGCTGTAGGGTACGGTGTCTTGTCCGCCGGCTTTAAGAACAGCCGTGGCGCGGGCCGCGTCGTAGTCATCGGTCAGCAATATGAAAGGAATGTCTTTACCAAGCCGCCGCAACATGGCTAACGCCGCGTCTACCGGGCATTCCTGTTCAGTGTCACGCGCCAGCATTATGTCCCAGTTGCCATTTTTGAGGGCCTCTTCGAGGTCTTCCTCGGAGGTAATGCGATGGGCCCGGGTAGCGCGACCGGAATTGCGTAACAGGCTGATCAGGTTTTCCGCGTCATTCAGTGACGGATCCAGAATAAGCATATGAACGGTGGAGGCTTTCTTCTGCATGACTCGACAATCTCGTGCTGCACACTGACGGAGCCGGGCCGCTGACAAGGCCCGGTTCTTGGATGAGTGTGAATAATGAAGAGGTTGCCGGTTAATAACAAGTCCGGCACGGGCGTGGCGCTGAGTTAAGACACGCGAAGCTCTGATTAGGCAATCAGGTACAAAGAATTTACGCGTCTTACAGCAAGGGCCAGAGCGAATCAAATTCATCTTCGCTGGATGCAGGACCGGGTCTATCGGTGCTGGTTTTAGCGTCAGGCCTGCTCTGAAGTTTTATTTCAAATTGGTTGATGCTGCCCGTCGCCGTCATTTTTTTCAGCAGCTGGCCTTGCTCTTCCTGGTCATCAATCAGCAGGGTAATGCGGTTTCCAGATTGAAAGGGTATCCGCGGTACAATCAGCGTGGCAGGCTGGTTGATGACGCTGATTTCCGGCAGCATCAGCCCGCGTAAGTACTCGCTACTGTTACCCAGTTTCTGAATTAAGCGCACAGCGCAAGGTGTCGCCGTGGGTGCTTGTAGTTCAATGCCAATTTGCGTGCCCTCGTTTTTAATCTGGCGAATCCAGCGAACCACGGCAACACTCCAGGGTTGTGAACTCTGCTCGCGTACGCCGAGAATTTCGCCTGTCTGCAGGTTGCTCGGTATTTGGCTGTCCCAGACAATGCAAAAGCCGCCAGGGCTGGTATTTATCATCTTTGCGCGACAGGCGCAGGGCGCGTTTTTGAGTGCCGCGCTGGCACGGGCGCTGGCGCTGGCGCTGGTGAAGTTGATAGGGGCATTGCCGGCCAGCATGCCCTCGCCTCTGTTATCGGCATCGTGCGCGCCGGCCCAAGCGTCATTCCTTCGAGTGGAGCTGCGGATAAACATGTTGTCTTCGGTATCTTCCGCTTCAGGCTGTCGGGTGAAGTCGTTCAGGGTTTTGCGTCCCGCCATAAAATAGTGCACCGCGGTCAGCCCGACACACAGTTCGAGGCTGCCCTGGCTGGTTACGCGGTTGAAATTGCGTTTGGCAAGAGTGCCCAGCGCCTGGGCGAGGTGTATCAGCAGGGTATCACTGGTATGTGGAGGCAGCGTCAGCTCGCTTGCTTCGTTACTATCAGCTGTTTGAATGGCCTGGCTAATTTGGGCCGACAGGCGGCTGCTGTCAAAACTGAAAAAGTCGCCTTCTTCAGCCTCGCCCAAAAGGCTGCGGTATACCGGCGACTTGTCTGCGCGCATATTTACCACGAACAAACTGTCACCTTGGGCGCCGGGCACGAAATCTGTCAGATCGGTCCAGGGTTCAAACAGCGTAAAAAGCTGGCTCAGTTCCGTTTGGCGCAACTGGCTAGGGCGGGCGCACCCCAACAATAAAATGCGTTTGTAGGCATCGTCAATGCTGCTTGAATTGCGCTGGCTAGGAGTGGCATCGTCAACTTTAATAGCGGTTAGCTGATGCGCGAGCGCAAACTTGTAAAGCTTATGGCAATCCAGCCAGCTGTTTGGCGGGGTAGGGCAGTAAAGCTGATACGCTCGCAGTATGGTGCCGGACAGCTCGGCAATGCTGCGGTGAATGGCGATGACCAGAACTTTGCGATTTTTATCCGGGGTGCCTGCATTCAGCAGCTCTATCACACAGAGTTTGTAACCTCCGGACAGGTGTAATTGCAGGGCCTGTGCCAGATTGGCGATCTTGCGTTGCTTTTCCGGCATTGATACCGCGGTACCGATGAAGTGGCGGGACAACTCTGTGCACACAAAGTGGATTTTTTCACGAATAACGTCTAACAGTTGCAAGCGCTGCTGTGGAGGCAAAAAAAGCTGATTTAGTTCAATAATGGCGTGATAGAGCTGACGCGACATTTCGCCAATGTTGGCCATAGGCAATAACCCTGCCCATTGTTTGAAGGCTTTGGGTGTGGTGTCGCAGAACGAAAGGCTCGCGGTTTTTTGCTCTGGTACCCGGATATCTGGTTTCAGAAAGGTGCCTTCCATAGTAAGAGTTAGCGCGCAGAGGAATAAGTGTATAGATTTACTACGCAATGTAAGCTAGCAAAGTAAATACGCAAAGCAAAAAATCATCGAGGCGACAATTTGTTACAAAGTAAGCCGCTTCGCTTTACTCCAAATCAAGAGGCGTTTTGCTGCCAGCACCGGGTAATTCGCGCACTAGACGCGGCACCAGAAAGCCTGGCAGGCGTTCAAGCAGTCTACGTGTCAGAGCTTTGGCCTCGCTGTCCGGGACGGAAAAATGGTGAGCCCCTGCTACAGGGTCAAACGCGTGCAGGTAGTAGGGCAATACACCGGAATCGAACATTCGCTCGCTGAGTTGTTCCAGTACATCGACGCTGTCATTTACGCCACGTAGTATAACACTTTGGTTCAGTAGGGTCACACCAACGTCGGTTAACCTTTGCAGGGCCTGAACAGTAGCATGGTCGATTTCCGCAGGATGGTTGATGTGCAGCACCACAACCACCCGTAAACGGGTAGCGCGAATCCATTGTAAAAGCGCATCGCAAACCCGCTGAGGAATCACGACTGGCAGCCGGGTGTGAATCCTCAGCCGGCGTAGGTGAGGGATCTGCTCCAGGGCCTGGGCCCATTGCGCCAGTAATTTGTCGTTGGCGGCCAAGGGGTCGCCACCGCTGAAAATCACTTCGTTAATTTCCGGACTGTTCGCCAATGTGTCCAGCACGGTTTGGCGGTCCTGCGGTTTGAGCCGTTGCTCGTCGTAAGGGAAGTGGCGACGAAAACAGTAGCGACAATTAATGGCGCATTGCCCGGTCACCATGAGTAAGGCACGGCTTTTGTATTTTCGGATCAGCCCTGTTGTTGCCATAGCGTCGGCTTCGGCCAGTGGGTCGGCGACAAATCCGGCCAGGGTGCGGGTTTCGTCGACCAATGGCAGTACCTGACGCAGCAAGGGGTCGTTGGGGTTGCCATATTCCATACGCGCCAAAAAAGGCTCGGGCACCCGTATCGAAAACAGCAGGTGCCCGGCATCTGCCCCGGCCAGCCATTGTTCAGGGCATAGCCCCAGACGTTCCAGCAGCTCTGCCGGACGGTTGATGGAGCGGGCTAAAATCTGTTGCCAGCTGGCGGACTCTGAACTTTCCCCACACTCCGGGTGAGCGCGGGCTTCTATACGCACTGGGGTTCGCTGTATCATAGCGGCCTTAAAATTCTGAACAGCCTATTGGCAGGTGGACATTTCATGGCTTCATATTCTACCAACGAATTTCGCGGCGGTCTTAAGGTTTTGTTTGAAGGCGACCCCTGCATCATTCTGGAAAACGAATTTGTAAAACCCGGTAAAGGCCAGGGCTTCAGTCGGGTGCGCCTGCGCAACCTGATGACCAACCGGGTGTGGGACCGTACCTTCAAGTCTAACGAAAGTCTGGAAGGTGCAGACGTGATGGATCAGGACATGGAATACCTGTACACCGACGGCCAATTCTGGCACTTCATGCTCACCGATGGTTCGTTTGAGCAGTACGCGGCCGACGGAAAAGCCGTGGGCGATACTCTTAAATGGCTAAAAGAACAGAATGTTTATACGGTTACCTTGTTTAACGGTGCTCCACTGACGATTACGCCGCCGAATTTTGTCGAGCTGGAAGTGGTTGAAACCGATCCCGGCATGAAAGGCGATACCGCCCAGGGCGGCTCCAAGCCGGCCACTTTGTCCACTGGCGCCGTGGTGAGCGTGCCGCTGTTTATTACCATTGGTGAAGTGTTAAAAGTAGACACTCGCACCGGTGAATATATGAATCGGGTTAAAAACTAGGGCGTTGATGAGCAATGCTGATAACTGGCGGCCCAGCGCTGCCAGCCGAGCCCTGAAAAGCCGCGCACAACAACTGTCGTTTGTGCGCAGCTTTTTTGCGCAGCGCCAAGTGCTGGAGGTTGAAACCCCGGTGCTCGGCCGCTGCGGTGTCACCGACCCCAATCTGAGCGGTATTTCTGCCCGGGTGAACGCAGCGGGCCGTCAAGGCGGGTGGTTGCAGACCTCTCCAGAATATCACATGAAGCGCTTGTTGGCGGCGGGCTGTGGCGATATCTACCAGGTCACAAAAGTATTTCGCGACGGTGAAAGCGGGCGTCGGCACAACCCCGAATTTTCCATGCTGGAATGGTACCGCTGCGGCTTTGATGACCACACCTTGATGAACGACGTAGCGGACCTGGTCTGTTCCTGGCTTGACTGCTTGCGCCCGCACACTCTGAGTTATCGCGAAGCGTTTCGTCGCTGGGCGCATATTGATCCGTTCACCTGCACCGATGCGCAGCTGCACGCCCGCTGTGGGCAATGGATGGAGCCGCAGCAGCTTGTAGGTATGAGTCGCGATGACTGCCTGGACTTGCTGATGAGTTTTGCGGTCGAGCCCCGGTTAGGGCTGGATTGCCCGGTGTTTATCCATCAGTACCCTGCTTCACAGGCCTCGCTGGCGCGCACCAGCCAGGTTGGCGGTTTCGCGGTCGCTCATCGCTTTGAGTTGTATGTTAATGGGCTGGAGTTGTGTAACGGCTACTGGGAGCTGGCGGATGCGGATGAGCAGCGCCGGCGTTTTGCAGCGGATAACCGGCTCCGTCAGGCCCGCGGCCAGGCAGCCATAGAGCAAGACGACGCTTTTCTGGCCGCGATGGACAGCGGTTTGCCCGATTGCGCTGGCGTTGCCCTGGGGCTGGACCGGTTGTTGATGCTGAAACTGGGTGCCAGCTCGATTGATGAGGTGCTGGCCTTTCCATTCGCCAAGGCCTGAGCGCGATCGTTTCCAAATACAAGCTTCAAACTTCACGCTTCGACCTGGCCGAAAACTTCGCCTAACTTCACTTTTTTTCCGGGTTTTTGGGTGTTACTCCACTGCGCTCTGCCTTTCGACATCACCATCACGACCGTAGAGCCCAAGCGGAAACGACCCATTTCCTCACCCCGTGCAAACTTCAGGGCCTGCTCGTCGCTGTAGCTTTGCCGGCTAACACCGCCGTCGCCCGGCGCCGCTCCCGGTTTCACGACGCCGGCCCAGGGTGTTTCCACACTGCCAACAATCATTGCGCCTACCAAGACCAGCGCCATTGGGCCAGCCGCGGTATCAAACATGCAGACGACGCGTTCATTGCGGGCAAACAGGTTGGGCACGCTGGCCGCGGTAGCCGGATTTACAGAGAACAATCGGCCGGGCACGTGCACCATTTCCTGCAGCTGTCCGGCCATCGGCATGTGAATCCGATGATAGTCGCCGGGGGCCAGGTAAATGGTGGCGAATTCACCTTCGGCGAAGATATCGGCCCGCTGCTGATCACCGCCTAACAGTTCCAGCAAGCTGAACGACTGGCCCTTGGCCTGAAAGATGCGGCCCCCGCTTATATTGCCCAACTGGCTGACACAACCGTCTACCGGGCTAACCAGCGTGCTTTCGTTACCCTCAATGGGTCGCAAGCCAGGCTTGAGTGCTCGGGTAAAAAAATCATTGAAGCTGTCGTAGGCTTCGGGGTCACTGTTTTCAGCTTCGCTCATGTTGACGCCATAGCGGTTAATAAACCAGCGTATCAAGCGGCGGCGTAAGGCTGGCGTACCGGTGCTGTCAGCCAGGCGCCCAGCCAGACGGGAGAGTGAGTGCTGGGGCGTAATATGCTGGCTCAGAACAAACAGCTTTTCCATCATCAGAAAAATCCTTTGGCTACGATGGCGCGAAGTTTAACAAACGGCCCATTTCATCAAAATGTGTATACCCCAACGCACAAGATTTACGGCGCTACCGTATTCCGGGTTGAGCCAGTTTTAGGCCGCGAGCCTGCTGCTCTGCCATCGCCTGTAAAATGCGGTGGAAACTCCTTTTGCGTTCCGGGCTTAGGCGACCGTCTTCCGCAGCGGCATCAATGGCGCAACCGGGGTCACCGGCGTGGCGGCAGTTGCGGAACTTGCAGTAGCCCATCAGGTCGCGAATTTCGCGAAAGCCATACTCGATTTCTTGCGGTGTCATATGCCAAAGGCCAAACTCGCGAATGCCCGGCGAGTCAATTAGGTCGCCGCCGATCGGCAGGTGAAACAGCTTGGCGGTGGTGGTGGTGTGAATGCCTTTGCCGGTGCTCTGTGACACTGCGCCCACCCGCAGTTCTTCATCGGGCAACAGGGTTTGAATGATGGACGATTTACCCACCCCAGACTGGCCTACAAACACCGTCGTACGATCTTTCACCAGGGCTTCCAGCTCTGGCGGTGGCTGGTTGCCAGCCAAGGCAGCGGACGTGCGCACCACCTGATAGCCCAATGCTTCATAGCGTGCCAGTAGTGCGTCTATGGCGCTGCGGTTGTCGTCGTTGATCAGGTCGGTTTTATTCAGCAGCAGTATGGCCGGAATGTCAGTGGTTTCTGACGCCACCAGATAGCGGTCAATCAGGTTGTCGTGGGGCTCGGGCTCGGGGGCAATCACCAGAATAATGTAGTCAATATTCGCCGCCACCGGTTTCAGCGCGCCGAAGTTGTCCGGCCGCTGCAGCAGGTTGATGCGTTCGCAGCGAGCGACGATTACGCCGGTCAGATTTTTACCGGAGCGCCAGATGACTTTGTCGCCGGTGACCAAGCTGTCGATATTGGCGCGCACAAAGCAGCGTACAACGGTTCCTTGGTACTCGCCTTCAAGGGCTTCTACGTCCAGTTGCTGGCCGTAGTGCGCAATAATCAAACCTTGAACTTCCGGCCCTAACTCACCCGCATCGACCTGCTCTTTTACCTGTTCTTCCTTACGTGCGGCGCGCGCTGTCCGTTCGCCCTGAATTTTTTCGATGCGCCATTGTTGCTGTTTGTTAAGTCGCCGTTTTGCCATAGAGTTTTCATTAACCGGGTAAAGTTTCAGGGTTGTTTTAAAGCTGCTGTGTCATCATATTGGCATACTATTTGTCATACAACCGGTTTGGCGACTGCACTATCGACTGTTTCGCTGATAAATTCCGGATTTTACCGTTAGCACCATGCAGGAGAAATATCGATGGAAAAGGGCAATCGCCTGGTTTGGATTGACTTGGAAATGACAGGTCTGGATCCGGAGCAGGAGTGCATTATTGAAATGGCTACCCTGATTACCGATTCCGAACTCAATCTGATTGCCGAAGGCCCGGTGCTTGCGGTGCATCAGTCTGACACTCTGATGGGCGCGATGGACGAATGGTGTACCCGTACCCACGGTGAAAGTGGTTTGACCCAACGGGTAAAAGACAGTCGTATCAGCGAAGCCGAAGCCGAGCATCAGACCCTGGCGTTTTTGCGCGAACACCTGGAACCGGGTGATTCTCCTTTGTGCGGCAACAGTATCGGCCAAGACCGGCGCTTTTTGGTCAAGTACATGCCGCAGCTAGAAGAGTTCTTCCATTACCGCAATCTGGATGTGTCTACCATCAAAGAGCTGGCGCGGCGTTGGCGTCCGGATGTGCTGGACGGAGTCAAGAAACAGGGCAATCATCTAGCGCTGGACGATATTCGCGATTCTATTAATGAGCTGCGCCATTATCGCGAGCATTTTTTCAAACTGTAAGATCGTTTAAATTCTGATGTGCTCAAGCGATACGAACGCCCGAGGTGCAACTGCTGCCTTTCAAGGTGCCAGTCCGTGTTGGGCCAGCGCCCACTCCACATGCTCGCGTACCATCTCAGACGGGTAATCCTGGCGCGCCCGCAGCGCTTCTAACACTGGAATGGTGGTAGGGGCGTTGCCCAGCCCGACCGCCAGATTGCGCAACCAGCCGTGATAACCGGTGCGGCGAATAGCCGAGCCTTCTGTACGCTGCAAAAACTGTTCTTCGCTCCACATCATCAGCGCTGCCAGAGACGTGTTATCCAGGCCGTGGCGGGGTTTGAAGTCGTCTTCTTCTGAATGTTTGCTGAACTTGTTCCACGGACACACCAACTGGCAGTCGTCGCAGCCAAACACCCGGTTGCCCATTAGTGGGCGCAGCTCTTCCGGAATACTCTCTTTCAATTCAATGGTCAGATAGCTTATGCAGCGCCGCGCATCCAGCATGTGTGCGTCCACAAATGCATTGGTAGGGCACAGCTGCAGGCAGGCCGAGCAGCTGCCGCAGTGGTCTGCTGTAAAGGGCGCGTCTATGGGCAAAGGCGCGCTGGTATAAATCTCCCCGAGGAAAAAGAACGAGCCCGCTTTGGGGTGTATCACCATGTTATTTTTGCCAATCCAGCCAAGCCCGGCACGCTGGGCCAGAGCGCGTTCAAGCACAGGAGCACTGTCCACAAAAGCGCGATGCTGGTGGCCTTCAAGGGCGCTGTCGATACGTTTGGCCAGCTGCGCCAGGCGCTTACGCATAAGCTTGTGGTAATCGCGTCCCAAGGTATAACGACTGATGTACGCATTTTCGCGATTGCGGAGCGCCTGTTCTGGGTTGTCGGGCAGCGTCAGGTAATCCATGCGCACGGAAATGACGCGCGCGGTGCCCGGAACCAGCGACGCCGGGGTATAGCGTTTGTCACCGTGGTTTGCCATGTAATCCATGGTGCCGTGGTAGCCCTGTTCCAGCCAGTGTTGCAAGCGTTGCGCGTGTTCGCCCGTATCGGCGCTGGTGATGCCGAGGTCGGCAAAACCCAGCTCTTGGGCCCAGTCGCGAATCTGTTGCACCAATGCCTGCAGATTCGCCGTCTGGTCACTGTTTTTTGCGCAGGTTGTTGATGTTGCTGGTGATGCTGTCATTGGCCGGCCGTGTGTGTGGGGCGAATCTGCGTTTTGCTGGCGTTGGCGTACAGATTTAATTTGATTAAGTTGTGACCTTTTTTGTGGTTTTGCTATGCTTTACAAATAGCTGGCAATTTGTCTTAAACCGGTTTCTTTGGCTTGGAGTGTTCGATGTCGTGGTCAGCAAGGCACAGTCTATCAGAGTCTTGTCTATCAAAGCCTGATCTGTCAGCGCCCGCAGGGCGAGGAGCTGGCCTGCCACAAACTTTGTACAGCGCCAGTTCGGTGCGCAATCTGGACCGGTACTTGATTGACGAACAAGGAGTCGATGGCTTTGAGTTGATGCAGGCCGCTGCCCGCAGTGCTTTTCGCCAGCTCTTGCGACGCTGGCCCCAGTGCCGCCGGGTGTTGGTGCTCTGCGGTGCGGGTAATAATGGCGGCGATGGTTATCTGTTGGCGACGTGCGCTCTGCGCCATGGCTTGGGCGTAACCTGCCTGGTGCTGACAGATCCCGCTAAACTGCAGGGTGATGCCGGTAAAGCCTGGCAGCGGGCGAACGATCAGAAAATCAGTATGGTGACCTCAGCGCAGTTGACTGACACGGATTTGACGAGTTTTCTGGAACAGGCCGATGTTACGGTAGACGCTATGTTGGGCACTGGCCTGAATGGCGCGCCACGGGGTGAATTCGCGCGAGTTGTTGTGCTTTGCAATCAATCAGCCGCGGGCGTTTTGGCGCTGGACGTACCTTCAGGGCTCAATGCTACTACCGGCGCAGCCGCGGGTGATGTTGTTGCTGCGGACGCTACGGTGACGTTTATAGGTTTGAAAGCCGGCCTGTTCACCGGCCACGGTCCTGCTGTTTGCGGTGAGGTGGTTTTCGAGGATTTGGGTTTTGCCCAGCAGCTTGGTGGCTGTGCCGAGCCGGTGTTAGCCACACGGGCTGACTGGTCCTCCGTTACTTTGGGTATTTCGAAGCGCGCTGCCAACGCTCACAAAGGCAATTTTGGCCATGTGTTAGTGGTTGCGGGCGATCGCGGTTTTGGTGGTGCGGGGCTGCTGGTGGCTGAGGCTGCTGCGCGCAGCGGTGCAGGGCTGGTTTCCTTGGCAACCCGGCAAGAGCACGTGGCTGCAGCACTGAGCCGGTGCCCGTCGGTAATGAGCCACGGCGTTGTGCATGGTTCTGAGCTGGCGCCTCTGCTAGCGGCGGCAACCGTGGTGGTTTGTGGACCAGGCCTTGGCCAGTCGGCCTGGGGTCAACAGATGTTGCAGCAGGTGTTGGAATGTAACAAACCGCAGGTGCTGGATGCCGACGCCTTGAATCTGATGGCAGGCGGGCTGATGGCGAACAAAGCGTCGGTAGCCGCGGACAATCGTATTTTGACCCCCCACCCTGGTGAGGCTGCGCGTCTTTTGGGTTGCACCGTTGCAGAGGTGGAGATTGACCGGTTAAGTGCAGCGCGCAAGTTACAGTCGCGTTACGGAGGCGTCATTCTACTTAAGGGCGCCGGCACCGTGATTGCGACCATGCACGGTCAAATATTTGTGGTCAGCGGCAGTAATCCGGGGTTGGCTACCGGGGGTATGGGGGATGTACTGGCGGGTATTGCGAGTGGTTTATTGGCTCAGCTGACGGATCCGACCCAGGCAGTCGTGACGGCCGCAGCCCTGCACCTGGCGGCAGCTAATATGGCAACTCAGCAGTTCGGCTATATGGGTCTGCAGCCAACCGATGTTATTGATGCTTTGCCCCGGGTGTTAGCTTGCTCAGGGCATTGAATGGAAAAGTAACTGAACGCAGCGTTGTGTAAACAAGTTCGCGGCACACCGGAGGACCTATGACAATTTTTGGCAATGAGCGCCGGCTGTTCCTGGCGGATGAGAGTGAAACTGAACGTTTGGGCCGGGAGTTGGCGCGCTTGGTCCAGCGCGCAGAAAACGCGCTGGCGATTTATCTAGATGGTGATCTGGGTATGGGCAAAACCACACTCAGCCGAGGCCTGCTGCGCGGGTTAGGGCACGAGGGTGCGGTAAAAAGCCCGACTTACACCATCGTGGAGCCTTACGAGAATTTGCAGCCGCCGGTGTATCACTTTGACCTGTATCGTTTGAAAGACCCGGAAGAACTGGAGTTTATGGGCATTCGTGATTATTTTAATGATCATAATTTATGCTTGGTGGAGTGGCCGGAGAGGGGCGAAGAGCTACTGCCCAAGGCGGACCTGACAGTGCATTTGGAATCCCAGGGCAATGGTCGCTCGGCCATCTTGCACGCTGGCTCTCAGATGGGCGCCGATATGCTGAATGAGCTGGAAATAATTGGCCCGGAAGATGCGCACCATACCGACTCGTGACAAAGGGATGATCAATGGCTTATTTCTATAACAGGATCTGCAGCAGAACCGTGCTGGCTTGTCTGGCCCTGAACCTGCTACTTCTCACGCAGGTGGTTCAGGCAGGTACCCGTGTTGAAGGCCTGCGAATCTGGCCGGCGCCGGATCACACTCGCTTGGTCATCGATACGGCCAGCGAAGTCGATCACACTATTTTCGCGCTGGCGGGCCCAGACCGCCTGGTTATAGATTTGAAAAATACCCGGTTGCAGACGAGCCTGGACAAGCTGGACTTGTCTGGCAGCCCTATCCGCCGTATTCGCAGCGCGGTGCGCAATGGTAAAGATCTGAGGGTTGTGCTGGATCTGCAAAAAAGCGTGAAACCTCGCAGTTTTTTATTAAAACCGAACCAGCAATACGGCCACCGTTTGGTGATAGACCTGATTGACGAGGGCGGCACCCGCGTTGATAGGGCCAAGGCGGCAAAGCCGACCATTACCCACGACTCCGCGGGTAAACGCGACATTGTCATAGTGATTGACGCTGGCCACGGCGGTGAAGATCCGGGCGCTATCGGGCCCCGCGGTACGCGTGAAAAAGACGTGGTGCTGAGCATGGCTAAAACCCTGCACGACCTTATCAACAGCCGCCAGGGTTACAGCGCCAAGCTGACCCGCACCGGCGACTACTACATTGGCCTGCGTAATCGCACGCTTCTGGCCCGTAAATACAACGCCGATCTTTTTGTGTCAGTGCATGCGGATGCGTTCCGCACGCCACAGCCAAAAGGGGCATCGGTATTTGCTCTGTCGCAACGGGGAGCGACCAGTGAGACCGCACGCTGGTTGGCGCAAAGCGAAAACCGCTCTGACCTGATTGGCGGCTCAGGGGTCTCGCTGGAAGGCCGCGATGACACCCTTGCCGGGGTTCTTCTGGACCTGTCTATGACCGCCAGCATTAACGCCAGCCTGGGCGTGGGTAGCGCAATACTGGGGCAGCTGGGGGGAGTGACCGAACTTCACAAGCCCGGCGTGGAGCAGGCCTCTTTTGTGGTGCTCAAATCGCCGGATATACCGTCTATATTGGTGGAGGCCGGCTTTATCTCAAACCCTCAGGAAGAAAAGAACTTGTCCACTGAGCTCTATCGTAAGCGCTTATCTGCTGCGATTATGACCGGTATTGACGGCTATTTCCGCAAAACACCGCCACCGGGTACGCTGCTGGCATGGCAGAAGCAGAACGGCCAGATGCAGAACCGCGTGAGCCGCTACCGCATCCAGCGAGGTGATACCCTGTCTGATCTGGCGCGGGAAAATCAGCTGTCCGTGCGTGAGCTTATGCACCTTAACGGCATGCAGAGCGACCGTGTTATGGTAGGTCAAACCATCACTATTCCTGCCAGCTGAGCGATTAGCTAAACAATTCGTTGCAGAAGAGGTCCTCGCCAGTCATGCCCCATATACATTTGCTGACCCCCCGGCTCGCGAACCAGATTGCCGCCGGTGAGGTGGTGGAGCGGCCGGCGTCCGTGGTTAAAGAATTGATAGAAAACGCTCTGGATGCCGGCGCCAGTAGGGTGGATGTGGACATTGAGCAGGGCGGCGTCAAGCTGATCCGGGTGCGCGACGACGGCTGTGGTATCGCCGCTGAAGACCTGTCCCTGGCCCTGAGTCGCCACGCTACCAGCAAGATTACCAGTCTGGACGACCTTGAAGCAGTCGCGTCGCTGGGTTTCCGCGGTGAGGCACTGGCCAGTATTAGTTCCGTATCCCGCCTGAGCCTGACCTCGCGCACCGAAAATCAGGAAGCCGCAAGCAAAGTCGAAGTAGAAGGCCGCGAGATGGACGCGCACGTATCGCCGGCGGCGCACCCGGTGGGCTCCACGGTAGAGGTTCGCGATCTATTTTTTAACACGCCGGCGAGGCGCAAGTTTTTGCGTACTGAAAAAACCGAATTTGGCCACGTAGAAGAGTGCGTCCGGCGCCAGGCTCTGAGTCGTTTCGATACCGGCTTCAATTTGCGCCATAACCAGCGTGCCGTGCAAAGCCTGCGACCGGCCTTTTCAGAGCTGGATAAAGAACGGCGGATTGCGTCGCTGTGTGGTCAGCAGTTTATCGACAATGCAGTGGCCATTAGCGCCGAGGCCACCGGGTTGAAACTTTGGGGTTGGGTTGCTCTGCCCACCTTTTCCCGCAGTCAGACTGACCTTCAGTACTTTTTCGTCAACGGTCGTGTGATTCGTGACCGTCTGGTGGCGCATGCGGTACGCCAGGCCTACCGAGATGTGTTGTATAACAATCGCCACGCCGCTTTTGTTCTGTATCTGGAAGTGGCCCCGGGATCAGTGGATGTCAATGTGCACCCCACCAAAGACGAGGTGCGCTTCCGCGATGGTCGTCTGGTCCACGATTTTCTGTTTCGTACTCTGCACAAAGCGCTGGCAGACGTGCGCCCGGACGACCACTTGCGTGGTGCGGTAGCGCAGTCTCTGGGTCGCGAAAACGCGGTTGCAACTGGAACGGGGGTTGCGGCTTCTGCTGAAGGGCTGCCGTTGCCAGGATCGGCCGCAAGTGAATCGGCTTTGGGCTACCCGGGCGGCCTCGATCGAACGCCCGGCCAAGTGACACATCCAGATCCGCAACATCAGTGGCAGGCCAGTGACCAGCTCGGTTTTTATAAGGCCCTGAATGCCGGGGGCGGTGTGTCTGCAGGCCACCAGGCAAGCGTTGCCGCTCACTCTCCGCAAATGCCCGAAGACAGCGAACAAGAGCCGCCCTTGGGCTATGCCATTGCTCAGTTGCACGGTATTTATATACTGGCACAGAGCCGCGCTGGATTGATTATGGTGGATATGCACGCGGCGCACGAGCGCATTACGTATGAGCGCATGAAACAGGCGTTGGCTCAGCAGGATCTGAAAAGCCAGCCTTTGTTGGTGCCGCTATCGCTGGCAGTCAGCCAAAAAGAGGCCGGACTGGTTGAGACCCACGGCGATGAACTGCAACAGTTGGGCCTGGTAATAGAGCGCATTGGGCCAGAGACGCTGGCGGTGCGACAAATTCCGGCGTTGTTGCGCGGTGCCGATGGTGAGCAGCTGGTGCGGGATGTGCTGTCTGATTTGATTGAGCATGGTCGGAGTGACAGGGTTGAGGCGGTCACTCAGGAATTATTGGGCACCATGGCGTGCCACGGCTCGGTGCGGGCCAACCGCCAGTTGACCATTCCGGAAATGAACTCGCTGCTGCGGGATATGGAGGCCACTGAACGTAGCGGTCAATGCAACCACGGCCGCCCAACCTGGACAGTGATGACGCTGGCCGAGTTGGATAAACTGTTTCTACGGGGGCGTTGATGAACGCTGTCGGTTTTGCCGATCAATCCGCGGCGGCAGCATTGCCGACTGTTATTTTTATTATGGGCCCGACCGCCTCCGGTAAAACGGACCTGGCTCTTCAGCTCTGCCAGCACTTACCCTGCGATATTATCAGCGTGGATTCGGCGATGATTTATCGCGGTATGGATATTGGTACGGCCAAGCCCAGCGCCGCCGAGCTGGCGCTGGCGCCTCACCGCCTGATTGATATCTGTGACGCCGCTGATAGCTATTCTGCGGCTGATTTCCGCCGCGATGCGCTGATCGAAATGGCTGAGATCACGGCAGCGGGCCGTATTCCGTTGTTAGTGGGTGGCACCATGATGTATTTCAAAGCGTTGCTTCATGGCATGTCGGATTTGCCGTCGGCGAATCCGCAAGTGCGTGAGCTGCTGGTGCAACAGGCTCAAGTGCAGGGTTGGGAGGCGCTGCACCGGGAGTTAGCGGCGGCGGACCCGGTTGCGGCTCGCCTTATTCACCCTAATAACCGCCAGCGGCTGATCCGCGCGTTGGAAGTGCAGCGCTTGACCGGGCAGCCGATTTCGTCATTTTGGCAAGCACCGCCAGCAGCGACCGCGAACATCGCGGATGCTAGCGCTGCTGATAACGAGAATTACACTTATTTCACCGGTTGGCAGGCAGACGCAGGCTCTAGCCTTCCGTATACTATAACTCAGTTGGTTGTTGCGCCGCAGCAGCGCCAGATACTGCATGATCGTATTAACCAGCGTTTTCTGGCTATGCTGGATGCAGGTCTCTTGAGTGAAGTTGAAGGTTTGATGGCTCGCGGTGATCTTGATCCCTCTATGCCATCCATGCGCTGTGTCGGTTACCGCCAGGCATGGGAGCACTTGTCCGGCCAGTGCGACCACACAGCCTTTGTGGACAAAGGCGTTGCCGCCACCCGTCAATTGGCCAAGCGACAGCTAACCTGGCTGCGAAAATGGCCAGATGCGCTTTGGCTGGGCAGTGATAACAAAGATATCGTTGCGGATGCCTTGAAAAAAGCCGGTCTTAACACAACATTGAATACTTGAATTGACGATCTGACTTACTCAAACAGGAGAATACACATGTCAAAAGGGCATTCTTTACAAGACCCTTACCTGAATGCACTGCGAAAAGAGCGCATTCCCGTTTCTATTTTTTTGGTCAATGGCATCAAATTGCAGGGCCAGATCGAATCTTTCGACCAATTTGTTATTTTGCTGAAAAATACCGTCAGTCAGATGGTCTATAAGCACGCTATATCTACCGTTGTGCCGGCAAGAAATGTTCGCATTCCGCCGCAGAACCCCGCAGGCGAGGACGAGGACGAGGGCGAGTCTGAAGACTGATTCTTCTGTCCTGCTATGCGGGTTCCAGTGGTACACCCGCGCTCCTGACGAACCCCAGGGTTCAGCGGGAAATCGGGTGTTTTTTTATATGAATCCGACTTTCTGATTGAGTAATCCGGAGAAACTGCCCATTGTTTGAGCGTCCTGACGTTGGTGAGCGCGCGGTTCTGGTCAATATTGATTTTACCGCGCACGATGGTAACGAAGACCCTGGCGAATTCCGCGAGCTGGTCATTTCTGCTGGTGTAGAACCGGTGGATACAGTCACCGGGTCGCGCAAGCAGCCGAGCCCGCGCTTTTTTGTGGGTGATGGCAAGCTTGAGGAGATTCGCGCCGCGGTAGCCGCCGCAGAAGCCGACGTGGTGCTTTTCAATCATTCCCTAAGCCCAAGCCAAGAGCGTAATATCGAGCGCGAACTGCAGTGCAGGGTTTTAGACCGCACTGGCGTTATTCTGGACATTTTTGCCCAGCGCGCCCGCACCCACGAAGGCAAGTTGCAGGTAGAGCTTGCACAGCTTCAGCACATGTCAACGCGTCTGGTGCGGGGCTGGACTCACCTGGAGCGTCAAAAAGGCGGTATTGGCCTGCGTGGCCCCGGCGAGACCCAGCTTGAAACAGATCGCCGGTTGCTGCGCGAGCGCATCAAGTCGATCAACAAGCGCCTTGAAAAAGTGCGCAGACAGCGCGACCAAGGGCGTCGGGCGCGGGTGAGGGCAGATTTGCCCACGGTGTCGCTGGTTGGTTATACCAACGCTGGTAAGTCTACACTATTCAACCGAATCACCAGTTCCGACGTATACACTGCTGACCAGTTATTTGCGACGCTTGACCCAACTATGCGGCGCCTGGAACTACCGGATATCGGTGCGGTCATTCTGGCGGATACTGTGGGCTTCATCCGTCACTTGCCACACAAACTGGTAGAATCGTTTCGCGCCACATTGGAAGAAACGAACGAAGCCGCGCTGCTTTTACATGTGATTGATTGTCACGACGAACGTCGCGATGACAATATAGCTCAGGTAGAAGATGTTCTGGCGGAAATCGGAGCTGACGACGTGCCGGTCCTGCAAGTGTTTAACAAAACGGATCTGCTAGACGATTTTGTTCCGCGAGTGGATCGCAATCAAGAAGGCGTGCCGGTGAGGGCCTGGGTATCGGCCGTTACCGGGGACGGTTTACAGGGGCTTTTTGATGCCGTTGTAGAGCGTCTGGCGCAAGACGTTGTGCATCATTTTGTTGTGCTGGGGCCGGCCGATGGCAAGTTCCGTGCGCTGCTTCATGAAGCGGGTTCGGTTTTGAGCGAGTCCAGCCGGGAAACCGGTGAAACCATACTGGAAGTGCGATTGCAAAACCGCGACTGGCATCAGCTACTGAGCCGGGCGGGAGTGCGGGAGGATGAACTGGTGTTCCGGGCAGGCAGCGAGTGACAACCATCGCCTATTGCCCGTAAGCCAGTAAATCCCTAGTATTTGCAGCCATTCGACATGTTAGGAACGGAGAGTACTATGGCCTGGAATGAACCGGGTGGAAACCGCAACGATAACGACCCTTGGGGTAACGGCGGTCGTGGCGGCAAAGATCAGGGACCACCAGATCTCGACGAAGCGCTGAAAAGGGGCCTTGATAAGCTCAGCAGCCTTCTGGGTGGTAAAGGCAAAGGCAGCAATTCCGGCGGCGGTGGCAACATGGGCATCGGCGGCAAGTCCGGCGGCGTTGGTGCCGTTCTGGCACTGGCGGGCATACTCGTGGTCGGCTATGTTGTTTTTCAGTCGTTCTACACGGTTGACGAGCAGGAACGTGCTGTAGTTCTGCGTTTCGGTGAGTATGATCGTACCGAAACCCCGGGCTTGCAATTTAAAGTGCCGCTCATTGACGACGTCACAAAAGTAGGCGTAACCAACGTTCGCACCGCGCAGACAAGCGGCCAGATGTTGACTCAAGACGAAAACCTGGTAACCGTTGAATTGCAGGTTCAGTATCGGGTAGGCGATGCCAAAGCCTACGTTCTGAACGTGCGTGATTCCAACCAGGCTCTGGCCTTTGCCACCGACAGCGCGTTGCGCCACGAAGTGGGTAGCGCCACGCTGGATCAGGTTCTGACCGAAGGCCGTGCTCAGCTCGGTGTGATGGTTGAACAGCGCCTGCAAAAATTTCTGGTCGATTACGGCACAGGCCTAGAAATTGTACGAGTTAACGTAGAGAGCACCCAGCCGCCACCCGCGGTGCAGGATGCCTTCCGCGAAGTACAGCGTGCCCGTGAAGACGAGCAGCGAGTAAAAGAAGAAGCGGAAACCTACCGTAACAAGGTGGTTCCTGAAGCTCGTGGTGAAGCCCAGCGCATGATTGAAGAAGCTAACGCTTACAAAGCGCAGGTAACCGAGCGCGCCAACGGTGAAACGGCTCGCTTCCTGGAGCTGCTTGCGGTCTACCAGCTGGCGCCGGTTGTTACCCGCGAGCGGATGTATTTGCAGACCATGGAGACTGTGTTGTCAAACAGCAGCAAAGTGCTGATTGATACCGAGAGCAGCGGCAATATGATGTTGTTGCCTCTGGATCGATTGACCCAAGGCGCGGCGGCATCGCTCAGGGGTAACGGCGACAGCGCTTCTCGGGCTGATATTCAGGATGTTACCAATCAGGTCATCCAGGAAATGAACACCCGTCAAGACACTAATGCCCGAAGGAGCAGATAATCATGGGACCTAAAAGTATTGTTGGTCTTGCAGGCGCCCTGATTGTTGTCCTGCTGGTATTGTCGAGCGTGTTTATTATTCCGGAGACTCACCGCGGCGTAAAATTGCGTTTTGGTGAATTGGTGCAAACCGATATACAGGCTGGCATTCACTTTAAAGTGCCGGTGATTGATCAGGTGCGTGAGTTCGACATCCGTATTTTGACCATGGATCTGCCAACTCGGCAGTACCTGACGGTTGAGAAGAAGCCATTGGATGTGGATTCCTATATCGCCTGGAAGATTCAGGACGTCGATCAGTTCTATCGTGCCACCGGTGGCGACGAGTTTCGTGCTCAGTCGCTGCTGTTGTCACGGGTAGACAACGGCCTGCGCGACGAGTTCGGTATTCGCACCATGGTGGAGGTGGTTTCCGGTGAGCGCGACCAGCTGATGTCGAACCTGGTTGACTTGGTCAACCAAACCTCCGTTAGCGAGTTTGGCATCGAAGTGCGGGACATACGGGTGAAAGGTATAGAATTTCCCGGCCAGGTTAGTGAGAACGTTTTCCGCCGTATGGCGACAGAACGGATGAAGCTGGCGCAGGAATTTCGCTCCCGCGGTCGCGAATTGGGAGAAGGCATTCGTGCTGACGCTGACCGCCAGCGCACCGTCGTTCTGGCCGAGGCGTTCGCGCGCTCAGAAACGACTCGTGGTGAAGGCGACGGCCAGGCGGCAAGAACTTATGCTGACGCCTATGGCTCGAACCCGGACTTCTACAGCTTCTACCGAAGCCTAGAAGCCTACCGTAACACTTTTGCGAACAAGGACGACCTGATGGTGATCGACGCCAACAGCGCTTTTCTTAAGTTCCTTAAGGACCCCCAGGGCGCTAATTAAGCCCGGGTAGAAAACGAAAAAACCGGAATACTCAGGTACTCCGGTTTTTTTGTGTCTGCCGAGAGTGTAAACTCTGACCGGTTTGGGTTCCGGGATGCTCCCGGCATGGTTAAAACAGATAACGGAATCTCATGACAGTATCTGATCGCTGGCTGTTGCCAGACGGTGTCGAGGATATTCTGCCGCCCTTGGCGGGTCAGATTGAATCCTTGCGCCGCAACATTATGGACGTATGTCAGCATTGGGGTTACCAACTGGTGATTCCTCCGCTGATAGAGTACCTAGAGTCACTGTTTACCGGCACAGGGCATGATTTAGAGTTACAAACGTTCAAGTTGACGGACCAGCTGACGGGCCGAATGATGGGTGTGCGCGCCGACATGACGCCTCAGGCTGCGCGCATTGACGCCCATACTCTGGCGGAGGAAGGTATTACCCGGCTGTGTTACGTCGGGCACGTATTACATACCCGTCCCAGGCACATGTTGACAGGCCGTACGCCTATTCAGGCCGGCTGCGAACTGTTTGGCAGCAGTTCTGAAAGCGCCGACATGGAAATTATCAGTCTGGCGCTGGAAGCGCTGAGTGTTGCCGGTCTGCCGGCAATTCACATGGACCTGGCCCATGTGGCCATCTATCAGCACCTGATCGCCGATGCCGGTTTTGACCGCGATATCGAAGCCGCAGTGTTTGACGCCATGGGTCGAAAGTCCTTGCCCGAACTGAACGTTTTGTTGGGTGACGAAGCAGCGGACAGCGCCGGTGGGCGTCTGCGCCGCCTGGCCGCCGTTAGCGGTGGCCGTGAAGCGCTGGAGCAGGCCCGTGACATTGTTCAGGGTGCCTCAACTGAACTGGACGCGGCGCTGGATCAACTGGGCCGGGTAGCTGATACTCTTGGCCAACAGTTTCCGGGCATTCACCTGGGCTTCGATTTTTGTGAATTACGTGGTTACAACTACCACACCGGCTTGGTGTTTGCCGCTTACGTGCCCGGCCACGGCGACGCAGTTGCTAAAGGTGGCCGTTACGATGCCATTGGCAGTGACTTTGGCCGTTCACGGCCGGCAACCGGTTTCAGCCTGGACATTCGCGCGCTGGTGGCTCTGGGCAGCAGCACGGTGCCTACACAAGGCGCAATCTGGGCTCCGGTGAACCCTGATCCCACACTGGCCGTGGCCATTGCGGAATTACGACGCAGCGATACGGTTATCCGCGCACTGCCGGAAGACCACAACTGCGACCCTGGCGCTCGCGGCTGCGACCGCCAGCTGGTGAAGTATCAAGGCCAGTGGATTGTTGAACAACTCGGCTGACGCGGCATCGCGTCGGTATTTATTGCACTTTTAATAGTCAAACTTGCAGGCCGTTCATTGTTGGCCGGCCGCACAGAGAGAGAATCATGGGCAAAAACGTTGTTGTGCTGGGTACCCAATGGGGTGACGAGGGTAAGGGTAAGATTGTAGACCTGTTAACCGAAAAAGTGGCCGCAGTCGTGCGCTTCCAGGGTGGCCACAACGCGGGTCATACGCTGGTGATTGAGGGCAAGAAAACCGCCTTGCACCTGATTCCGTCCGGTATTTTGCGTCAGGACGTTCAGTGTCTGATTGGTAACGGTGTGGTGCTCTCGCCGGAAGCGCTGCTGAAAGAAGTACGGGAGCTGGAAAGCAACGGCGTTGCGGTTCGTGACCGTCTCAAAATCAGTCTAGCCTGCCCATTGATTCTGCGCACCCACGTGCGCATCGATGTGGCCCGTGAACACGCCCGTGGAAACGATAAAATCGGCACCACCGGCCGTGGCATCGGCCCCGCTTATGAAGACAAAGTGTCACGCCGAGGCCTGCGGGTGGGCGATTTGTGCAATATGGCTAATTTTGAAGTCAAGCTGCGCGAAATCATGAGCTATCACAACTTTGTACTGACCGAGTACTTCAAAGAAGAAGCCGAAGACGTAGATGCGGCTTTGGCCGAGTTGCGCCAGATGGGTGAAGAGATTCTGCCGATGGCTGCGGACGTTACCGATTTGCTGCACGATTACCGCAAACGTGGCGAACATATTATGTTCGAAGGCGCCCAGGGGTCTTTGCTGGACATCGATTTGGGCACCTATCCGTACGTGACTTCCTCCAATACTACGGCTGGCGGTACCGCGACAGGGTCTGGTTTCGGTCCGTTGTTTCTTGATTATGTGCTGGGAATCACTAAGGCCTACACCACTCGCGTTGGCGCTGGTCCGTTCCCCACCGAGCTGTTTGATGAAATGGGTAAGTACCTGTCGGTGAAAGGTAATGAAGTAGGCACCACCACCGGCCGTGCACGTCGCTGTGGCTGGTTTGACGCGGTTGCTTTGCGCCACGCTATTCAGATTAACAGTGTCTCGGGTATTTGCCTGACCAAGCTCGATGTTCTGGACGGCATGGACGTGGTTAAGGTGTGCATCGGCTATAAAACGCCGAATGGTGAAATTACCCGCCCGCCCATTGGCTGCGACACTTACAAAGACATTGAGCCGATTTATGTGGATCTGCCGGGATGGCATGAAAGCACTGTAGGGCTGACCCGTCTCGACCAGCTTCCCGAAAATGCTAGAGCCTATATTCGCTTCTTGGAAGAACAAATTGAAGCGCCGATTGACATCATTTCTACTGGCCCTGACCGGGTTGAAACGATTGTTCTGCGTCATCCGTTTGGTGAGTAATACGTCAGGTCCAGGGACAGATTTTAAATCTGTCCCTAATCTTTAAATCGGAGACAGATTTCAAATCTGTCCCCGGACTTTTAGTTGGGTTTGTTCGCAATCAGGGTCGCTCTTAGCGGGCCGGGATAACCTTCGATGGTGCGAGAGGGGTCATCGGGATCGAGAAAATCCTGTAGTGAATTGAACCGCATCCAGTCGGTACTGCGTTGTTCTTCGGTGCTGGTGGCCGTCACATCCACCACCCTTGCATTGACAAAACCACAACGGTCGAGCCAGCGCAGCAGAGTAGCGCAACTGGGCAGAAACCAGACGTTGCGCATTTGGCCGTAGCGATCTTCCGGCATCATGCTGGCGCCTTCCGGGCCTTCTATTACCAGGGTTTCTAGCACCAACTCACCACCATTGCGCAGGGTGCCTTTAAGTTCCAGCAGATGGTCCAGTGGCGAGCGTCGGTGATACAAAACGCCCATAGAAAAAGTGGTATCAAAGGCCTGGAGTTTTGGCGGCAAGTCCTCAATGCGAAGTGGTAGCAGGTCCACCGGCACATCGCTTAGATAGTTTTTTACCGCTAGAAACTGGAATAGAAATAACAGTCCCGGATCAATGCCAATCACCCTCGCGGCGCCGGCGCCGTGCATGCGCCAACAGTGATAGCCAGAGCCGCAACCAACGTCCAACACCTGGCGCCCGTGCAGGTCAGCCAGAAACGGCGCCACTCGGTTCCATTTCCAGTCTGAGCGCCACTCGGTATCAATCGCGGTGCCAAAAAAATCAAACGGGCCTTTGCGCCAGGGCATCAAGCCCCGTAATCCCGTTTCCAGATCTGCAGATTGTTCCCGGGTCAGGGTTTGGCCGATGCGCAGGGTCACGGCGGGCGCATCCAGTCTGGGTTGCACATTCGGCAGCGGCGGCAGTAAATTCAACGCACTTTGCCAGCGTGGAACGTCGCCGTGAGGCGTTTCATCAAAGCGTTGAGTCAGCTGCTGACGAATCTGCGTGGCCCAAGCGCCGTGATTCTGCTGCTCAAGGTGTTTGAACAGGTCGTCATAACAGGTCTGCCAGTTGAAATAGCTCATTTAATGGCCAGAATTGAGACGAAATTGAAGCACTGGTACCACACCAGCGCCCTTTCAAAACCGGCTTTTAAAAGTCGTTGGCGATGGGATTCCAGAGTTTCCGGAATCATTACGTGCTCTATGGCGCTACGTTTCTGGCTGATTTCCAGATCCGAATAGCCGTTGGCACGTTTGAATTCGTGATGTAGGCGAGTTTGTATTTCCTGATCGGTGTCGTCGTCAAAGCGCAGTTTTTCCGACAGAATCAGTGCGCCACCCGGACGTGTGGCCTGGGCAATGCGCGTCAGCAGATCTGCGCGATCAGCGAGCGGCACAAACTGCAGGGTGAAATTGAGTGTGGTGACCGAGGCATCGCGCATGTCGGTGCCCAGTATGTCTTCACAGCGCAGGCTGACCGGCAATGGGTGGTCATCCAGGGCAACGTAGTGCTGGCAGCGTTCGATCATCGCCACCGAGTTGTCGACACCGATGAGTTCGCAGTCGCGGTATTGGATGCCATGGCGCATGGCCAGGGTAGACGCTCCCAGCGAACAACCCAGATCATAGGCGTTGGTGCCGGGTTGAATGTACTGCTCGGTGATTACCTGAATCATTGGGATAATCGTGGTGTAGCCTGGTACTGAACGCCGGATCATATCCGGAAACACTCGCGCTACTGCGGCGTCAAAGCGGAAATCTTCCGGGTTGCGCTCGGTGGCAAACAGCCGGTCAGTGAGTTCCTGCGGCGCCACCGGTTTAGGGCGTTCAGTCATCGCTCTGGTCCCGTTGCCCCGGGTTTTCCGGCTCCGGCAGGGCCGACGGTCCGGTCGGTGAGGGACGCGAACAGCGCACGCCACGATTCTTGTAATCCACCAGAACGCCGAGATAGGAAGGGTCGATATCGGCCGCAATGGCCAGGTAGCCGTTCTCACATCTCGCGTGCAGTTCAGAGGCTTTTGATGACATGTTGAAGGATTCCCCAGGGGCGACCTGAATGGCCGTAAATTCAGCGATGGGGAGGTTCTCTTTATTGTCAGAATGATCAATTTTTCCGGTCACCTCCAGCACCAGTACCGAGCCGGCGATGGCGGCGATGGCGGTGAGAATCAAACTGCGGGTGGTATAGAGTTTCGAATCCTGACTCATATAATGGCCTCTGTAAAATGTCTGAAAGAATTTAATTACAAATACGGAAAAGGCTCAGTATTGACCGGGCAGCGAAATCGACGGTGCCTGGAGGGCTGAAAGTTGCTCGCGCAACGACAATATCTGATCTGACCAGAAGCGCGGCTGGCCGAACCAAGGGAAAAACCGGGGAAAGGCCGGGTCGTCCCAGCGCTTCGCCAGCCAGGCGCAGTGGCTGATTTGGCGATAGCAGCGCAGCGGCTCAATCAGGTGGCGTTCGCGGCGATCAAAAGGCCGGAACATTTCATAACCCTCCAATATTTCGCCCAGTTGCGCTCCGCGCTCGTTGTCTTCACCGTTTAACAACAGCCACATATCCTGAATAGCGGGCCCGCTGCGGCAATCGTCCAGATCGACAAACAGCATCCTTTCCTCACGGCATAAAATATTGCCGGCGTGACAGTCGCCGTGCAGGCGCAATGTATTGATGTTGCCTGCGTCGTTAATACGGGTACGACATAAACGCAGTAGATCTACCATTAGGCTGTCCCAAGCCGGGCGCAGGTCCCGCGGCACCCAGTTACCCTTCAGAAGCAGTTCGTTATGTTGCCCAATGCCGGTTGGTATTGACGCCACCGACAGGTCGGGGCGATGGCTGAATTTTCGGGCAGCGCCAACATTGTGAATCTGGCCCAGCCATTGGCCTAGCCGGTACAGCGTGTCTTCTACGCTAACATCCGGCGCCTGGCCACCGCGCTGGGGAAATACGGCGAACCGGAAAGGTCCACTCTGGCCCAAGGTATCGCCGTTGGGTAGGGTAAGTGGTGCAACCACGGGAATATCCGCGGCCTCCAGTTCTTTGGTGAAACTGTGCTCTTCGCGAATCGAGGCTTCGGTCCAGCGTCCCGGGCGATAAAATTTAGCAATCACTGGCGGGCCTTCGTCTAGCCCGATCTGATACACCCGGTTTTCATAACTGTTAAGTGCAAACAGGCGGCCGCTGACCGCAAAGCCTGCGTCTTCCATCGCATCTAAAAGCGCGTCTGGCTTCAGGGCATCGTATGGGTGCCCGGAAATCACATTGTCAGAATGTTCAGTCATGAGTTCGCTGCCACCATGAATTTGCCGGCCAGTATAACCGGTATCGTCGCTGGCGTAATCTTGACAGCGCACCTATGCTTCGCGGTTTTGGCTGATACAATCCCACAGTCCACAATAACGCCATTCAGCCGAGGGGGAATGATGGCCTTACCGTTGTTAATCGCAAAAACCGCCGTGATCGGGGCCGGTGTTGTTGGCTTGGCGGTGGCGCGCCGGCTGGCGCAACTGGGCCACGAAGTGATTGTGGTGGAGGCTGCCGGGCACATTGGTGAGGGTATTTCATCTCGCAACAGCGAGGTAATACACGCCGGCATTTATTACCCTCAGGATTCCCTGAAGGCGCGGCTGTGCGTGGCAGGTCGTGAACAACTTTACCAATACTGTCGCCAGCACAAGGTGAATGTCAGTAATTGCGGTAAGTGGCTGGTGGCCACCAGCGATACCCAGACCGAGCGCTTGGCGGGTATTCAGGCTCAAGCTGCTGGCAACGGGGTGGAGCTGGCTTTGCACGGCCGGGCTGAGATAAAAAAGGCACTGCCGGAGTTGACTGTTTTAGCCGGGTTGTGGTCGCCGCACACCGGAATTATCGACAGTCACGGGCTGATGTTGTCGTTGCAGGGAGATCTGGAAAGCGCTGGTGGCCAACTTGCTTTGCATACGCCGGTCAACGCTATTGACAGTGGCGACGCCGCAGCCGGCGGAAAGCACCGGCTGACGTTGGGTGGCGCTATGCCTTGCGTGTTGGAAGTAGACAACCTGATCAACGCGGCAGGGTTGGGTGCGGTCGCGCTAACTCGCAACTGGCAGGGGTTGCCTGCTAGCCAGAAACCGCAGCAGTGGTACGCCCGCGGCGTGTATTTTAGCTACAGCGGCCAGCATTCGTTTCGTCAGTTGGTGTATCCGCTGCCGGAACCCGGCGGTCTGGGTGTTCACTTGACTCTCGATCTGGCAGGCCAGATTCGTTTTGGCCCGGATGTGGAATGGATTGAACGTGAAGATTACAGCGTTCAACCGGAACGCAAGGCCGCCTTTGTCGACGCCATTCGCCAATGGTGGCCTGGGCTGAATCCGGAAAAGTTACAGCCTGCCTACGCCGGTATTCGGCCAAAACTGGCGGGGCCAGACAGCGGCTTTCGTGATTTCCGCATCGATGGCCCGCTCCAGCATGGCGTGGCTGGGCTGGTAAATCTGTTTGGCATAGAATCGCCGGGGTTAACCGCTTGCCTGGCCATTGCCGATGAGGTCGCCGAGCGCCTGCGCTAGCCTGGAGTTCGCGCCAGCGCCCAGATCTGGATATGTTCAGCCCCGGCCTGCTGCAGCACATGCGCCAGCAAGCGCGCGGTGGCGCCGGTGGTTACAACATCATCGATAATCGCAATTCTTGGCGGAGGCGTGCCGGTGGTTTGAAATACGCCTTGCAGATTGGCTAACCGTTGTGAACGACTCAACGTGCGTTGCGCTTGAACGGTGCGTTGACGCTGTACCAAATTGCCTGCCAGCGGAATATCCAGCCGCGTGCCTAGCTGTTCTGCAATATCTCTGGCCTGATTAAAACCGCGCTGGCGCCTGCGCTGGGGATGCATGGGAGCGGGTATCAGTACATCCGGCCGAAGTTGCGGCTGGCGCAGCAGACTTTCGTGGGCCAATTCCGCCAGTGCGGCGGTCAGCGGGCGGGCATAGGCTCTTTGGCCCTGGTATTTGTAACGGCCGATCATTGCCGCCACCGGAAACTGATAGCGCAGGGGCGCCAACGTTAAGTCAAACGCCGGTGGTCGCTGAATGCACTCGCCGCAAAGATGATTGGCTGCCGGAAACGGCAAGGGCAGTGCGCAACATCGGCAATGCCAGCGATTCCACGGCAGGTCGTTGTAACAGCCCTGACACAGACCGTTGCGGGCAACCGGGTTTAAACAGCCGACACAGCGCCCGGCTCGGCCTTCTTTGTTAACCAAAAAACCGCTTTTGCTGTTAACCAAAATTTTGTTTAGGGTTGACAGCCACGTCGATGGCTTTATCATTTGGCTTCTCCGTAAACCAAGAATCCTTAAAAGGTTAACAGGAACTTCTATGAGCGCCAATGAACTCCGTCACGACTGGACACTGCAACAGGCCCGGGCATTATTCGAGCTGCCATTCAGCGACCTGCTGTTTCGTGCCCAGACTTTACACCGCCAGTACTTCGATCCTAACGAGGTGCAAATTAGCACCCTGCTGTCGATAAAAACCGGCGCTTGCCCGGAAGACTGCAAGTATTGCCCCCAGAGTGGCCATTACAACACCGGGCTGAAAAAAGAAAAGCTGCTGGACGTTGAGAAAGTCGTCGCCGAGGCACGTGCGGCCAAGGCCAAGGGCGCTTCGCGCTTTTGCATGGGCGCTGCCTGGCGCAGTCCGTCCAAAAAAGACATGCCTTACGTGTTGGATATGGTTAAACAGGTGAAATCAATGGGCATGGAAACCTGCATGACCCTGGGCATGCTCAAATCCGAGCAGGCCGACGAGCTGGCAGCGGCCGGGCTGGATTATTACAACCACAACCTGGACACCTCGGAAAAATTCTACAGCCATATCATTACCACGCGCACCTATCAGGATCGCCTGGATACCCTGAGCAACGTGCGTAACTCCGGCATGAAAGTCTGCTGCGGCGGTATTCTGGGCATGGGTGAAGACGATGACGACCGCATGGGCCTGCTGATGCAGTTGGCGAACCTGCCCCAGCATCCGGAAAGTGTTCCGGTGAATATGCTGGTGAAGGTGAAGGGTACGCCATTGGAAAACGTAGCCGATCTGGACCCGTTTGATTTTGTGCGGATGATTGCGGTTGCGCGGATTATGATGCCTGCCTCCCACGTTCGCCTTTCCGCTGGCCGGGAGGATATGAACGAGCAAATGCAGGCTTTGTGCTTTATGGCCGGTGCCAATTCCATATTTTATGGTGAAAAACTGCTCACCACCGCCAACCCGGAAGCCGATGCCGACATGGCCCTGTTCCGCCGCTTGGGGATTCGCCCGGAGCAGCGCGAGCAGTGCGGCACAGAGCAACAGCACGAAGAAGTGCTGACAGAGGCTGTCAACCAGGAAGCAACGCGCCATCTGTTTTACGATGCGGCCCGCGAACCAGCGTCGGCCTGACCCGCGAGTGACCGAGCATGCGTGACTTCCAGCTTGAGTTGCGGCAACGCCGCGAGGCCGGTCTGCATCGCCAGCGCCGGGAAATCTCGGGCCCTCAGCGGCCAGCGTTAACCGTGAATGGCCAGCCATTGTTGTCGTTTTGTAGCAATGATTACTTGGGGCTGGCCAATCATCCGGATAACCGCAGAGTGCTGTCTGAGGGGCTCGACGAGAACGGCCTGGGCGGTGCATCTTCCCACCTTATTTGTGGCCATCACCGGGCTCATCAGCAGTTGGAAAACCAACTGGCGGCTTTTACCGGGCGCAGCTCGGCGCTGCTGTTCTCAACCGGATACATGGCGAACTTGGGTGTCATCTCGGCGCTTGCAGGTCGCGGCGATACGATTTTTTCGGATCGCCTTAATCATGCTTCTATTGTAGATGGCTGCAAACTCAGTGGGGCAAGGGTCAGGCGTTATCACCACGGCGATCTGGAGGCGTTGGCGCGAATGTTGGGAGAAACCGAGGGCCACAAACTGGTGGTAAGCGACGGCGTGTTCAGCATGGATGGCGATGTGGCCGCGTTGGTGCCATTAGCGCAGTTGTGCACAAAGCACGATGCCCTGCTGATGATCGACGACGCCCACGGTTTTGGCGTGCTGGGTCCCCAAGGGCGTGGCAGCGTTGCGGCGGCTGGGTTAAATGAAGAACAGGTGCCGGTGCTGATGGGCACTCTGGGCAAAGCCGCAGGCACCAGCGGCGCCTTTGTAGCAGGCCCTGCGTGGTTAACCGAATATCTGGTGCAAAAAGCGCGGACCTACATTTACACCACGGCCATGCCTCCGGCTCTGGCTCAGGCCAGCTGCAATAGCTTGAGCCTGATCGAAAGCTTTGATTCACAGCGCGCACACCTGGCGGCGCTGATTGATCGGTTTCGCGATCAGGTTACGCTTATGGGCTATCACCTGATGCCCTCGGCCACGCCCATTCAGCCGATTGTCGTGGGCTCTAACGAAGCGACGCTGGCGCTCAGCGCTGAGTTACAGAACCGCGGCCTGCTGGTGACGGCTATTCGCCCGCCCACTGTGCCCGACGGCCAGGCCCGTTTGCGCATCACCCTCAGCGCTGCCCATAGCTTTGATGATTTGAACCGCCTGTTGCGGGCGCTGGTGCAATGTCGCCCCGATTGTGTCGTAAGCCCCGTGTTGAGTGAACCCTTTGTAGAGAATGTTTGATGGCATGCACCAGTTCACTTGTGGTGATAGGCGGTTGGGGTGTGCCGGCGGCCATGCTGGAACCAGTGTATCGGTATTGGCAAGGCGTGGTGCAAGTCGTTTCATTATCCGATGACGGGTTAAGTTCCTGCGACAGTCCCGCACACGCGGCCGAGATTCTCCTCCAGCGTTACCCCCAGCCGTCGGTGTGGCTCGGGTGGTCGTTGGGCGCACAAGTCGCCATGGCTGCGGCTCAGGCCAATCCGCACTCGGTTAACAAAGTTGTGACCCTGGGTGGTTTTCCGCAATTTGTGGCGTCGCAAAACTGGCCTTGGGGCGTTTCGCCCGCTATTTTCCGGCGTTTTGAACGATATTTTGAGCGTGAGCCAAAGGCCTGTCGGGCGTCTTTTTTCGCTCAGATGATTGATGGCAGCGAACACCAGGCAGAACAGGTGCGCGCGATAAACGCTTGTTTGAAGCAGGGCTTGCCCGAGCCGATCGAGCCATTGGCAAAAGGCGTGCGCTGGCTGCGGCACTGCTGCCAGTTGCACACCTGGCAGCAGTGCCCGGTGCCAACATTACATCTGCGGGGCAGCTGCGATGCAGTGGTTCCGCCTTGGGCCCAGCATCTGGCTATGCCCGCTCACAGCCGGGCGCTTAGCATTGACGGCATGGGCCATTGGCCCGGGGAGTACTATGGCCCCGAATGCTGGCAAGCCATTCACGATTTTCTAACGAGTTCACACGATGTTTGCCACTAAACAGGCGGTCGCCTCCGATTTTGGCGGCGCCAGCGCCAGCTATGAAGGTGCGGCGCGGCTGCAACGGAAAATGGGTGATGCCATGTTGGAAACGATTGCCCAGCCAGTACCGCAGGACGCCACTGTTGTTGATTTGGGCTGCGGTACTGGCTGGTATACGCGCCAGTTGGCGCAGCGCTTTGGTGCGCATACCGTCGGTGTAGACCTGGCGCCCGGTATGCTGGCATTTGCAAAAGCACAATCAAAAGCGCTGTCCAAAGCACCCTCAAACGCACTGCGCCTTGAAACTATCCAATGGTTAGAAGCAGATGCGGAGCGGTTGCCATTGGCTGGCCAGAGTGTGGATCTGATTTACAGCAATCTAATGATCCAGTGGTGCCATAATCCACAAGGCGTATTGCGGGAATGCCAGCGGGTGTTGCGCCCGGGTGGTCAGTTGTGGGTGTCAACGCTGTTGCTGGGGACACTGCAGGAGCTGCAACAGGCGTGGACCCTGGCCGATCCACATCAGCAGCATGTAAACGGGTTTATTTCTGCCGCGGATTTCGCGGCCACCACCGCTGAGATTTTGCCAGCGGCACAATGGCGCTCGCAGATGATCACTCTGGATTATCCAACGCCCATGGCGTTGATGAACGAGCTCAGGCAACTGGGGGCGGGCTATAAAGACATTCAGCGGCGCAAGACCGCCACTGCACCCGGGCGATTAAAACAGATGTGCCAGAACTATCCGCAGCAGCCCGATGGAAGCATAGTCGCCAGCTATCATGCGGGCTGGTTAGAATGGCGAAAACCGTTGCTAACACCATTAACCTGCGATTAAACACTCACCCTGTCAGGGCAACTTCAATGGCTAAAAAAACCTATTTTGTGACCGGCACCAATACTGACGTGGGCAAGACCGTGGTTACCGCGGCGTTGCTGGAGGCTGCGAAGCTGGCGGGTAAACGTACCCTGGCGATGAAACCGGTTGCCTCTGGATGCGTGCAAACGCCAGATGGCTTGCGTAACAGCGACGCGCTTATTCTGCAGAACGCGATGACTGAACAGCTGCCTTATGACGTGGTCAATCCAGTCGCTTTGGAACCTGCGATTGCACCCCACGTGGCGGCTTCGCAGGCAGGGCGTAATCTGAGCGCCGATCGGTTGGCGGGGTTTTGTCGCGGCATACAGCTGCGCCCGGCAGACCTGTTACTGATCGAGGGAGCTGGTGGCTGGCGGGTGCCTTTAAACGATCGTGAAACCTACAGTGCCCTGGCGCAGCGATTGAATATCCCGGTGATTCTGGTGGTCAGTTTGGAGCTTGGGTGCATTAACCACGCGTTGCTGAGCGCCGAAGCCGTTCGCCGCGATGGGTTGGTATTGGCCGGCTGGGTGGCTAATCGGCCGCGGGAAGCTGTGATGAGCTGTGAAACCGATACCCTGGCGTATCTGCAACAGCACTTGGGCTGCCCGTGCCTGGGTGTTATGCCCTGGCTGAGTGAGCCCCGGCCACAGGCTTTGGCTAAATTCCTGAATGTGACGCCGTTGATTGAAAATTGAACAGCATTGTGGCTTACTAAGGTTGTAACTATCTCCTCTGGTAGGTAACCATGATCAACAGTACTCTTCCCAGTGCGCTCAATAGCGGTATGCAAGGCATACAGAGCGGTGTTGCCGGCATGGACGATGCTGCCCGCCGTATCGCCCGCGGTGGTGTGGATGGCCCCCAGGGCAGTGGTGGCCCAACTGCAAGTGGGATGATCGAGCCCATAGTGGATTTACAGTTGTACAAGCGCAGCGTTGAAGCGTCTGCGCAGGTGGTAAAAACCGCGGACGAAACCCTGGGGTCGCTCCTCGATATCATGGCTTAAGGCCCTCGCCCTGATAGGTAGGGTTATATTCTGACACCGTGAATATTTCGTCCGCTGCTCCTCAAACATCAGCTGCAATTCTGCGCCCGTCGCCTGCCAGCGGGCAGCCGCCGCGCCTGACTGAATCCGATTTAAAACTGCTGACACAGCTAAAAGCCCGTGACCGAGAGGTGCGTGCCCATGAGGCTGCCCACCAGGCCGCGGGTGGTCAACATGCTGGTGCAATGTCGTTGACCTACGAGCAAGGGCCAGACGGCGTGCAGTACGCGGTGGGCGGTGAAGTGCCTATCAGCGTATCGGCGGTTTCAGGTGACCCCAAAGCCACTGTTGAAAAAATGCGCACCGTGCGCGCGGCCGCAATGGCACCGGCGCAGCCTTCATCAGCAGATCTCGCCGTGGCTGCCCAAGCCATGCAAACCCTGCTGCAAGCTCAGGTAGAGTTGGCAAACCCGGCCGTGAAAGAGCCCCTGGGCGCTCGCCTGGCCCGCGACGCTTACGCAAGGGTGTCCGCCTTTGGCGACGACAACAGTCCTCGTACAACTGGTTTTCTGAACGTCTCTGTCTGAAAATTTCTTTATCTTTCGCCTTCTTATGATGCCCATTAAACCCTTTTTCGCGACTTGTCGCGCCTTAAGCTTAGTAAGCTAAAGTAATCGCTAATTTCACAGTTTCAATAGCTGACGGATGCCGGGTTCATGTGGGAGGGAGTTGACGCAGAACAAGTTATTTGACACGACTATTGACAATTCTGTGCTTCGAAACGTATGTTTCAAACAAGCGTTTAAAAAACTCGACGCACGTTACCGGAATTTGTCCGGCTGCATCGGGTCTCCAGCTGCCACAATTCAAGGCGGCCATCATTGAAAACCGAGGTCGATTACATGCCTGACTACAAAGCACCGCTGCGCGACATCAAATTTGTAATGAGTGAGCTGCTGAACAGCGACAGCCACTACGCCAACCTGGAAGGCGCCGAAGACGCAACGCCGGATATGATCGATGCGATCATTCAGGAAGGCGCAAAATTTGCAGAACAGGTACTGTCGCCATTGAACCAGAGCGGCGACCGTGAAGGTTGTACCTGGAGCGAGAGCGGCGTTAAAACACCGGCCGGTTTTAAACAAGCCTACAGCAAGTTTGTTGAGGGCGGCTGGCCGTCATTGGCGGCTGACCCTAATTACGGTGGGCAGGGCTTGCCTAGCTCCTTGGGTATCGTGATGAGCGAAATGAACGGCACCGCCAACTGGTCTTGGGGCATGTACCCGGGTTTGAGCCACGGCGCCATCAACACTTTGGAAGAACACGGTACGGAAGATCAGAAGCAGACGTACCTGACCAAGATGATCAGCGGCGAGTGGACTGGGACTATGTGCCTGACCGAAGCACACTGCGGGTCGGATCTGGGAACTCTGCGCACCAAAGCCGAACCCAATATGGATGGCTCGTACAGCATCACCGGCACCAAGATCTTTATTTCGGCAGGCGAGCATGACCTGACCGACAACATCGTTCACATTGTGCTGGCCCGTTTGCCTGGCGCACCGGCAGGCACCAAGGGCATTTCCCTCTTTGTGGTGCCCAAGTGCCTGCCCGCGCAGGACGGTTCAGCTGGCGAGCGTAATGCGCTGTCTTGTGGCTCTATTGAACACAAAATGGGCATCCACGCAAACGCCACCTGCTTGATGAACTTCGACGGCGCCAAGGGCTGGTTGATTGGCGCGGAAAACAAAGGCCTGAACGCTATGTTCACCTTTATGAACGTCGCACGTATTGGTACCGCTATTCAGGGTCTGGGTGCGGCAGAGCTGGGTCTTCAAGGCTCAGTGGCCTATGCCAAAGACCGCCTGGCCATGCGTGCGTTAAGTGGTGCAAAAAATCCGGACAGCTATGCAGACCCGATCATTGTGCATCCGGACGTTCGCCGCATGCTGCTGACCCAGAAAGCCATCGCTGAAGGCGCCCGTGCGCTGATTTACATGACCGCACAGAAAGCCGATATTGTTCAGAGTGGTAAAACCGAAGAAGAGCGCAAGGCCGCTGACGAATTGTTGGGTTTTTTGACGCCCATTGCCAAAGCGTTCCTGACTGAAATTGGATACGAATCAGCCAGCCTGGGAATGCAGGTATTCGGTGGTCACGGCTATGTCTCCGAGTGGGGCATGGAGCAGAACGTGCGTGACGCCCGTATCGGCATGATCTATGAAGGCACCACCGGCATTCAGGCGCTCGACTTGTTGGGTCGTAAGGTGCTGATGACTCAAGGCGAATCGTTGAAAGGCTTTACTAAGTTGGTACACACTTTCTGCAAGGAAAATACCGACAACGAACACATGAAGCCGTTTGTTGAACCGTTAGCGGCGATCAACAAAGAATGGGGTGAGCTGACCATGAAGCTGGGCGTGAGCGCTATGAAAAACCGCGAAGAGATTGGCGCCGCGTCTGTGGACTACCTGATGTACTCCGGTTACGCGGTATTTGCATACCTGTGGGCGCAGATGGCAAAAATTGCTCAGGACAAGTTGGCAGAAGGCAGCACGGAAGAGTTGTTCTACAACGCCAAATTGCAGACTGCACGCTTCTACTTCACCCGCATGCTGCCGCGCACCCGGGCCCATGCAGTAACCATGCTGGCGGGTGCTGACACCCTGCTGGATATGCCGGAAGAGGCGTTTATTATCTAGCGCTGAGGCGGTTGAATCATTGCTAACGCCGTAAAAGGCCCGTCTCGATCTGGGACGGGCCTTTTTTTATGAGTTAGTGACGGGATTGCGGTAAACTCTGCGCAGTAAAAATAATAATAATCGCGGACACACGTACAGACAGGGCACCGGCTTTTTTCTACCGGACCGCGCCCTGACCAGACAGACTGTTACTGAATGTTGGAGAGTGTTAATGGCCGTTTATCAGGCACCCTTACGCGAAATGCGTTTTGTTTTGAATGAAGTGTTCGATGCCCCCGCACTGTGGGCGTCGTTGCCAAAAGTAGCAGAAAACGTAGACCCGGACACCGCCGATGCCATTTTGGAAGAAGCCGGCAAAATCACCAGTGCCGTGCTGGCGCCGTTGAACCGCGAAGGCGATGAGCAAGGCTGCAAATGGACAGCCGAGGGTGTTACTAGTCCTGAAGGTTTCAAAGAAGCCTACCAGACCATCGTGGACGGCGGCTGGAATGGTCTGGGTGGCAACCCGGAACAGGGTGGCATGGGCATGCCAAAAACTCTGGTGTCCCAGTTTGAGGAAATGCTGCAGGGCGCCAACATGGCGTTCGGTCTGGCGCCTATGCTTACCGCCGGTGCCTGCCTGGCGCTCGATGCTCACGGCAGCGATGAGCTGAAAGAAACGTATTTGCCGAAACTGTACTCCGGTGTCTGGAGTGGCGCGATGGATTTGACCGAGCCCCACGCCGGCACCGATCTGGGTATCATCCGCACCAAAGCCGAGCCCAACGATGACGGCTCCTTCGCCGTCACCGGCACCAAGATATTCATTACTTGGGGCGAGCACGACATGGCGGAGAACATTGTTCACCTGGTGCTGGCCAAACTTCCGGGTGCACCTAAAGGCCCCAAGGGCATTTCCATGTTCTTGGTGCCAAAGTTTCTAGTGAAAGACGACGGCTCCCTGGGCGATCGCAACCCGGTAACCTGCGGCTCTATCGAAAAGAAAATGGGTATCAAAGGTTCAGCTACTTGCGTGATGAACTACGATGCAGCCAGAGGCTGGCTGGTTGGGGAAGAAAATAAAGGCCTGAACGCCATGTTCACTATGATGAACTATGAGCGCTTGGGTGTTGGAGTGCAGGGTTTGGCCGCAGCTGAAGCGTCACTGCAGAGTGCCCGTGAATACGCCAAAGACCGTATTCAAAGCCGCGCGCCCACTGGCGCTCAGCAGCCAGAAAAAGCCGCTGACCCGATTCTGGTGCACCCGGACGTTCGCCGCATGCTGCTAACCATGAAAGGCTATGTGGAAGGCGGTCGTGCTTTCTCTACCTACGTCGCGCAGTGGCTGGATATCGCCAAATACGCCGACGACAGCGAGCAGGAGCGTCGCATCCATGCTGAAGGCATGGTGTCGTTGCTGACGCCGGTGGCTAAGGCTTTTCTGACTGACCGTGGCTTGGACGTCTGCATTATTGGTCAACAGGTGTTGGGTGGCCATGGCTTTATCCGCGAATGGGGCCAAGAGCAGTTAGTACGTGATTGTCGCATTACCCAGATTTACGAAGGCACCAACGGCATTCAGGCACTGGACCTGATGGGCCGCAAGGTTGTGGGCAGCCAGGGCAAGCTTTACGAGCTGTTTGCCCAAGATGTAGCGACGTTCATTGAGGAAAACAGCGACGAACAAAGCCTGCGCCCGTATCTGAAGCTATTGGCTGCGGCTCTTGAGCGCCTGTCAGACGTAACCGAGCACGTGATCAATCAGGCATCAGAAACCCCTGATGCTGTAGGTGCGGCTTCGGTGGATTATCTGGATCTGTTCGGCCTGACCGCACTGGCGTACATGTGGGCCCGCATAGTGAAAGCGGCTGCAGTGAAAGCCGAGGGTGACACCTCTGGTTTTTATACCGGCAAGCTGAAAACGGCGCGCTTCTACTACGATCGCTTGTTGCCAAAGACTGTGTCGCTGGCGGAAGGCATTCGCAGCGGCAGTGAATCGATGATGGCGTTGACGGCTGAAGAGTTCTGATCAGTTTCTGTCGATGCTAAACAAAAAAGCAGGCTATCAAGCCTGCTTTTTTTGGGTTATCCAACGCTTAGACTTTGCTAAGTGTTACTTGATCTTGTCGCGAATGTTCTGATATCCCTTCTTCAGATCTTCACCCATAATCTGCACCGTTAACAACGCTTCGGTGGAAACCTCGGTGGCGTCATTCAGTGTGTGATCACACTTGCCTTTGAATCGGTCCCACTCCTGTTCCAGATTATCAAACTCGTCTTTGACATCTTGACGTGCCAGATGGAGCTGAACGCGTGCTTCGTCGCGGTATTGTCTGATTTTTTCTGGCAGCGTTTTTAGTTCTTCCTGAAGTCCCATATTTGACGCCTCCTTACATGGATGAGAACTAAACAATGCGCCGGATGGTGGGAAGTTTCAAGCGTCTGATGCACTGCATCGAGCCTGTATAGAGCCGGTTTGATCTGCGTCAGGATCTGCTGGCAAGCAACGCGGACATGTCTCTTAAATAGTGCCAGGGGCCCAGTGGGTCGAAGCCTTTGGCTGCGCGGTCCACTTCGCTGCACAGGTGAATGGCGTTATTCAGTTGTGAACGGTTGAGGCGTTTTGCCGCCTGCTCCAGGGCCTTTGCCCGCTGCGGCTGGAAGACTCCGCGTTTTTTGAAAAAAGCAGCAGGTGCGGTGTTTTGCCCGGCGGCTTTCAGTTCCAGCAACAGATGAATGTCCCGCGCCAGCACGGTGAGCAAGCCAAGCGGGTTTTCGCCTTCCTGTTGTAATATACCGATCATTTTGCAGGCGTGCGACGCATTCCCCGTCAGCAGTTCGCTGACCAGTTCAAAACCGTTAAAACGCGAGCTGTCCTGCACAGCCTGTTCCACCAGGCTTTCGTCAATAGTTGCGCCCTTGCTGAATAGCGCCAGGCGCTCCAGTTCCTGGCTGGCGGCCAGCAGATTGCCTTCCAGCCGCTCCGCCAGTATTGCCAAAGCGTCGCGGGTTAGAGTCAGACCACGACTGGCGGCGCGCTGTTGTAACCAGCCGGAAAACTTGTCAGCGTCTACCGGCCATACCGGCACGTGCAGGCCTTTGCCTTGCAGGTCTTTGTACCATTTACGGCGGGTTTCAGCCGCATCCAGACGGGCGCTGATTAGCAGCAACACAATGTCGTCGGCAGGTTGCGCGAGTATCCGCTCCATCACGGCGCGGCCGTCACCTAGCTTGCCTGTTGGTAAGTGGACTTCGATGCGACGTTTTTCGGCGAACAACGACATGGCGTTGACTTCATCGGCCACGATGTTCCAGTCAAAATGGTTGTCGGCGTGAAAGGTGAGCCGGTCCAGAAAGCCTTGATCGCGGGCGACTTTACGGATCTGATCGCAGCATTCTTGCACCAATAGCGGTTCGTCACCGGATACCAGGTACACCGGCGCCAGGCCTTTCTTAAGGCTTTGGGGCAGTTGCGCCGGTGTGGTTTTCATAGGGCTGGAATCGGTGCCTTGGCTGCCGGTTCTGTTCCCGCTTCGGAGCTTTCCACAGAGTTGCCAGTAGCCTCCTGATATTGTTCGCGAAGGGCATCAATACGCGCTTGGGTCAGGGGTGCCAGACGGAAAATAATTTGCTGGGCCAGTCGCTCCTGCAGCTGTTTTTGCAACGTCTTTTCTTCGCGCTGCTTGGCCAGCACGTTGGTTTCATCATAGCGATAGCTTTCACTGGCATTCAGGCGGGTGTCTGCAATCAAGGGCACGTTGTCGCGACTGATCAGGTTGATGCTGACCGACTGGCGCAGGGTGTATTCGGCCGCACCTGCGTTAATCGTAATGGCACTGGCGCGGCGGTCTTCGGTGTACTGGCCGATTGCGAGTATGTAATCGGCGGCGTTGGCTTCACGAACATCCACGTCTCCCAGAGTCAACTGCTGACGAACCGACTGACAAAGGTCTATCGGTACATCACGGGTGCACTGCAAAGCCAGCGGCTGTAGCGCAGCAGAAACCGGCGCCGCACCACGAAGCTGAAAACCGCAGCCGCTGGCGGTTGCCAACAGACCAATGGTTAGAAGAACGCTTCGCGCCAAGGCTGGTGTCCGTTGTGATGCAGGCTGCCGTTGGGTCATATCAGTTCGCCACCACGTTAACCAGTTTGCCGGGAACAACAATCACCTTGCGCACGGTATTGCCTTCGGTGAAGCGCACCACGTTGTCGTTTTGCAGGGCCAGCTGTTCCAGGTCGGCTTTGCTGATGTCTGCCGGCACGTCTATCTTGGAGCGCACTTTACCGTTCACCTGCAGCACAATCTGGATTTCACTGCGCACCATGGCGCTTTCGTCTGCCACCGGCCAGCGTGCATCGACCACAGGCTCGTTGTGGCCCAGCGATTGCCACAGACTGTGGCACACGTGGGGCACAATTGGCGACAGCATCATCACTGCGGTTTCCAGGGCTTCCTGGCGTACGGCGCGGGCCTGGGGCTCGCTGTCGTTGAGCTTGCTGACTTCGTTCAGCAGCTCCATCACCGCGGCAATGGCGGTATTGAAAGTCAGCCGGCGGCTGATGTCGTCACTGACCTTGGCAATGGTTTCGTGAGTTTTGCGGCGCAGGTTCTTCTGACTGTCATTCAGCGCTGTGACGTCTATAGCAGGCACTGTGCCGGCGCTGGTCACTTGCTCATTCACCAGGCGCCACAGGCGCTTAAGGAAGCGGTGGGCGCCTTCAACACCGCTGTCTGACCACTCCAGCGACTGCTCGGGAGGTGCCGCAAACATCATAAACAGGCGCACGGTATCGGCGCCGTGGGCGTCGATGATCGATTGCGGGTCAATACCGTTGTTTTTCGACTTTGACATCTTGGTAACGCCACCGGCATGCACCGGTTGGCCGTCGTCTTTATGGACGTAGCCGGTTACCTGGCCTTTGTCATCGCGCTCGGCGATCACGTCGGTGGGTGGAATCCAAACGGTGCCGCCTTTGGCGTTTTCGCGGGAATAGGTTTCTGCCAGCACCATGCCTTGGGTCAGCAGTTGCTTGAATGGCTCGGAGCTGGTGACCAGGCCTACGTCGCGCAGCAGCTTATGGAAGAAGCGGGCATACAACAGGTGCAATATGGCGTGTTCAATGCCGCCGATGTATTGGTCTACCGGCAGCCAGTAATTGGCGGCGGCCGGGTCTAGCATTCCTTTGTCGTAGTTGGGGCTGCAGAAGCGCGCGTAGTACCAGGACGACTCCATGAACGTGTCAAAGGTGTCGGTTTCGCGGGTGGCAGGTTGGCCCTCAAAAGTGGTTTTGGCCCACTCTGGGTCCGCTTTAATCGGGGACTGTACGCCGGTCATTTCGACGTTTTCGGGCAACAATACCGGAAGCTGGTCGTCTGGAACCGGGCGTTGGCTGCCGTCTTCCAGAGTCATCATCGGAATTGGCGCGCCCCAGTAGCGCTGGCGCGATACGCCCCAGTCGCGCAGGCGATAGTTTATGGTGCGTTTGCCAATACCTTTGTGTTCCAGATGGTCGGCGATGGACTCGAAGGCTTCATCGCTGGTCATGCCACTGTATTTGCCAGACGACACCAAAACGCCTTTTTCAGTGAAGGCTTTTTCTTGCACGTCTATATCGGGTTTGTCGCTGGCGGATATCACCTGTTTGATCGGCAGGCGGTACTTCAAGGCGAATTCGTGGTCGCGCTCATCGTGGCCGGGAACGGCCATCAGAGCGCCGGTGCCGTAGTCGGTCAGTACAAAGTTGGCGATCCACACCGGAATATCTTCTTGGGTCAGCGGGTGCACGACTTTGAAACCGGTATCAATGCCTTTTTTCTCCATGGTCGCCATGTCGGCTTCCGCGGTTTTGCTGTTGCGGCACTCATCTACAAAACGGGCAACGCCTGGATGGCGCTCGGCAGACGCTTTGGCTAATGGATGTTCTGCAGCGATCGCCATGTAGGTGACGCCCATCAGGGTGTCGGGGCGAGTGGTATAAACCGTCAGGCCGTCTTCGCTGTTTTTCAGCGGGAAGGTGAGTTCGGTACCCACGGATTTGCCAATCCAGTTGCGCTGCATGGTCTTGACCTGTTCCGGCCAGCCATCCATATCGTCCATGTCGTTCAACAGTTGTTCGGCATAATCGGTAATGCGGATAAACCACTGGGGTATGGCTTTCTTTTCCACCAGCGCGCCGGAGCGCCAGCCGCGACCATCAACAACTTGCTCGTTAGCCAGCACGGTCTGGTCGACCGGGTCCCAGTTCACGGTGGACATCTTTTTGTATACCAGGCCTTTTTCATACAGACGGGCAAAGAACCACTGTTCCCAGCGGTAGTAATCCGGCTTGCAGGTGGCCAGCTCGCGGCTCCAGTCGTAGCCGAAGCCCAGCTGTTTGAGCTGGTTCTTCATGTATTCAATATTGGAATAAGTCCACTTGGCGGGCGCAGTCCTGTTGGCAATGGCGGCGTTTTCCGCAGGCAGGCCAAAGGCGTCCCAGCCCATAGGCTGCATGACGTTTTTCCCCAGCATGCGCTGGTAGCGGGAGATTACGTCGCCGATGGTATAGTTGCGAACGTGGCCCATGTGCAGCTTGCCGCTGGGGTAGGGGAACATGGACAGGCAGTAGTACTTTGGTTTGCCCGGTTCTTCCTTCACCGTAAACGTGTTGTTATCAGCCCAGAAATCGCGGGCGGTCTGTTCTACGTCACGGGGATTGTATTGCTCGTCCATACCTGCCATTACCAAAGTTACCCTGTATCAATATGATGTTCGCAGCGGGCGGTTATTCTAACGCACACGGGCGGTAACAGGTAGTCTGCTTGAGTTCCGCGCCCGCTGTGGCTTTGGTGGTGTCCCATTTGGGCGAACTACCGTCACTGCGGGAGGCGCGCCAACTTTAATAATGTGTGCCATGATGGGATTAACCGGCAGTGATTTAACACCGAAACTGGCGGCAGTGTTGCATTTTCGGTGAATTTTGAAGTGCCTTGCCCCCCAAAGTTATCAGCAAAGCGGAAGGAAACGCCCATGACCGAACCCGAACGTAATCAGCTATCTGGAAAAGCCCTTGAGGCCTACGATCGCATGCTTGAGCAGGTGCAGAGCCGCCTTCGTACGGTGCAGGAAACCTCCATGGAAACTCTGGAAGAGGAGATCGACAAAGCGATTGAAGCCGAACATGAACTGCAGGAGATGACCCGTGATGAGCTGAGCTTGTTGGGGGCTTACCTGCAGCGGGATCTGGAGCATTTGCTGGACTTTGTGGGCGAGACCGGAGAAGGCCTGGCGGAATGGCTGCAACTGGATCTGTCGTTACTGGAGCAACGGCTGACCGAGCGCCTGTTGTCGATTGCTGACCAAACGATGGTCGATACGCTGGCACTGCGCCAGAAGCTGGAAAGCCACGAAGCCGGGCAGTATATCTCCGGTGAAGTGGCCACCGCGGGCATGTTCCGCTGCCTGAACTGCGAGCACATGTTATGCCTTACCTCCACTAGCCATCTGCAACCCTGCGAAGCCTGCGGGTCGCACTATTACGAGCGGGTGACCAGTCGCTGGCCGATTAAGGTAAGTTGATTTGTGGCCTGTTAGAGCTTCGGTATAACCCGCTCGCGGACAAACACAATTAAGATGAGCGCAAACGTCAGTACCGGCCAAGATGACGTCACCATATAAGGCGTGCTGCCGCTGGCGCCATAAATCTGGCCGGTCATAACGGCACGTTCGAACTGCGGAATGCGTTCGGTTATCTGGCCTTTATTGTTGATGATCGCGGTTACGCCGTTGTTGGTGCCGCGAAGCATGTAGCGTCCGGTTTCCAAAGCTCGCATTCGGGCCAGTTGCAGGTGCTGCAACGGCCCGATGGAATCACCAAACCAACCGTCATTGCTGATGGTTAGCAGCAGATCCGCGTTCAACGCGTTACGTGCCAAAAAATCCGGATAGGCTACTTCGTAGCAAATAAACGGCATTACCCGCAGCCCATTCGCATTCAGAGCCGATTGGTTTTTCGGACCTGGCGTGAAGCTAGACATGGGCAAATCAAAAAAACCGATCAGTCCCCGCAGATATTTTTCTAGCGGCACGTACTCACCAAATGGCACCAGTTTCTGCTTGTGATAAATGCCTTCGCCGGCGCCCAGTGCGGTAATGCTGTTGTGGTAGGTAAAGCCCTCCGAGCGCTCACTGAAGCCGTACCAGGGTATGCCTGTAATCAGTGTGCTGTTCTCGCCCAGACGTTCGTTGATATGGTCAATGATCTTGCCGGCTTTATCCTGGGGGATAGGAATGGCGGTTTCCGGCCAAAGAATAATGTCGGTGTTCCAGTGGTCTTCGGTCATGCCCAGATACGCCACAATCTGGTCTTTCAAAAACTCCGGATCCCACTTGATCTGCTGGGGAATATTGCCCTGCATGGCGGCCACTGATGTGGGCTCTTGCGCCAGAGTCGTCCAGTCTGTGCGATTCAGAGCAGGGGCGATCAGCCAGGGGAATAACCCTGCGACCACCACGGTAGCAGCAAAAGTGTGCCGCGTTTGTAGTATCAGCCAGAGCGCGCCATAGGCGGCAACGGCGGTCGTTATTATGGCGAGAGTAACCAAATGCACTCCGCCTAGGGGCGCTAACCCGGCCAGCGGCCCGTCGGTGTGTGCGGTGCCCAGATACAGCCAGGGAAAGCCCGTGAGTACCCAGCCCCGTAGCCAGTCGCCCAAAAGCCATATAGCCGGGAATAGCAACAGCCGGCGCACTGCGCTGGAGCGCGCGAGCTTGCCCCAGAACCAGAATGCCAGGCCATGAAACAGAGCCAGGCCAGCCACAAACAGCGCGGTCAGCACAATGGCGATCCACTGACTGGTATTGCCGTACTGGCTGATGCTGACGTATACCCAGCTGGCGCCGCTGGCGAACAGCCCAAGGCCGGTAAGCCAACCGGCGCGGAACAGCTGGCTGGAAGCCAGAGGCACGCACACCAACAGAATCAGCAATATGGAAACAGGACCCAGCCACCATAAATAGTAGGGCGCAAAGGTCAGGGTTTGCAGCCCGCCGGCAATCAACAGCAGCGCGGCTCCTAGCCAGCGGTTGGCTGACAGGGAGCGGGTGACGGCAGAGGGAATGCTGGCGGGGTGTTGGTTGCTCGTGTTATTCACCTACAACTCACTGCGGGTAACCTGTAATAAGCGAATAACGCGGTTGTCGGCGTTGGCAATGGTAAAACGCAAGCCACCGAATTCAACCGTTTCACCGCGCCTTGGCAGGTGTCCGAATTCCTTGAGAACCAGGCCGCCAATGGTGTCGAATTCTTCTTCGTCAAAACTGGCGCTGAAGGCTTCATTGAAGTCATCAATAGGGGTCACGGCTTTCACCGCCCAGCTGTCATCGCCGTGGGCTTTGATGTGGGTTTCTTCGTCGAAATCGTGCTCGTCTTCGATTTCGCCCACAATTTGCTCCAACACGTCTTCGATGGTGACCAGACCGGCGGTACCGCCGTATTCGTCAACCACCATCGCCATATGGTTCCGATTTTCTTTAAATTCCTTGAGCAGCTGGTTCAAGCGCTTGCTCTCGGGCACAAAATTGGGTGGTCGCAGAATTTCGCGGATATGATTCCAGTCCAGCTCGCCATCCATCGCTAGTGGCAACAGATCTTTGGCCAGCAGCACGCCAATGACGTCATCCGGGTTGTCGCCAATCACCGGAAAACGACTGTGGGCGGAGGAGATGATTTCACCAAGGAATTCACGGGGGTCCTGGTTCGCTTTCACCGTAATCATTTGCGAGCGAGGAATCATGATTTCTTCAACGCGCATGTCCAGAACCTGCATCGCACCTTCGATGATGCTCATGGCATCGGTGTCGATGATTTCCTGGGCTTCGGCATCGCGCAGAATTTCCAGCACGTCTTCTACAGATTCTGGCCCGCTGGAAAAGGCCTGTGATATACGCTCCAGCCAAGATTTGTTACTGCTACCCTGGCTGTGACTCGAGTGATCATCGCTCATGAGTCTTTTTCGGTTACCTCTGCGTGGTCGTAAGGATTGGTAATGCCGATCTGCGCCAGCAGACGTATTTCGAGGCCTTCCATTTCCTCTGCCTCGTTATCGTCGATGTGGTCGTAGCTCTGCAGATGCAGCATGCCATGAATAATCATATGCGCCCAATGGGCGTGAGTGTCTTTGTACTGTTCCCGGGCTTCTTGTGCAACTATTGGAGCGCAAATAACCAGATCACCCGCTAATGGAATGTGTATACCGGCGGGCGCTTCAAATGGAAAGGACAGGACGTTCGTCGGTTTGTCTTTTCCGCGATACTGGGAATTCAAGGCATGCATTTCAGGTTCGTCAACGATACGAATGGTGACTTCGGTTGGCTCATCGCCCTGCCAGGCCAACTGCGACCACTGCCGGAATTGGTTTTCCGACGGGATGTTCGCCGCGTCGCTGGCTAACTGCAAGTCCAGTGTGACGGTGTTCACCGCTCGTTGCTGCCGTTGCGATCGTTACCATCGTTAATAGCACCGTAAGCTTCAACGATACGCTGAACCAGCGGATGGCGAACCACGTCTTTGGATTCAAAACGAATAAAACTTATCCCGGCGACATTATTCAGTACCGTGGCGGCGTGAATTAGCCCTGAATTCTGGCCGCGGGGTAGGTCAATCTGAGTTGTGTCCCCGGTAATTACCGCGGTAGAGCCAAAGCCGATGCGGGTCAGGAACATCTTCATCTGCTCGCGGGTGGTGTTTTGGCTTTCGTCCAGAATGATGAACGAGTTGTTCAGTGTGCGCCCGCGCATAAACGCCAGCGGTGCAATCTCGATCACGCTTTTTTCAATCAGACGCGTTACGTGTTCAAAGCCCAGCATCTCGTAAAGAGCGTCGTACAGCGGGCGAAGGTATGGGTCGACCTTCTGCGCCAGGTCGCCGGGCAGGAAACCCAGTTTTTCGCCCGCTTCCACCGCCGGGCGCACGAGCAGTATGCGTTTAACTTGCTCGTCTTTTAATGCTTCCACTGCGCAGGCAACCGCTAGCCAGGTTTTACCCGTACCCGCTGGCCCAATGCCAAAGTTTATGTCGTGGGTGCGAATATTGTGCACATATCGCTGCTGGTTGGCACCACGAGGTTTGGCGGTTAGCTTCGGGGTTTTGATAATGGTTACGGCACCGTCAAACGGAACATCTTCCGGCAACCGTTCAAAACCGGTTTCGCGGATATACAGATGCACGGTGTCTGGCGTCAGATCCTCGGTGGCTTCTGTTTCCCGATACATGTGCCGCACAACCTCAGTGGCGGCTGCTACATTTTCGGTCGCACCCTGAACGCGGAAGTGATGCCCGCGGCGGCTGATAGAAACCTGCAAGCGACGCTCAACCTGTTTCAGATTTTCATCAAACTGGCCGCAAAGAGTCGTTAAACGGCGCTGATCAATCGGGTACAAATCAAATTGTCTGGAATCGTTGGCGTCCAAGTTTTCTCCGTTTTACCCCCGTGGTTCTTGTAGGGAGCATTTTTTGATTTTGCTGATATCGGCGATGGGCAAAATTTTTCAATACAATTCAGAGTCCACCGGCAAACCACGCAAGGAATTCGAATAAGCCGCTATGATCTCAATGTCTATAAAATGCCCGATAGCCGCTGAGTTGTCATGGCGGAAATTGACGATACGGTTATTCTCCGTGCGGCCTGAAAGCTCGCCCGGATCCTTTTTAGACAGACCGGTCACCAAAATGCGCTGCGTGGTACCCACCATTTTGCGGCTGATGTCCATAACCGTTTGGTTTATACGATCCTGCAGAATCTTCAGACGCTGCTTCTTCACCGCCATCTCCGTATTATCCGGTAAATCTGACGCTGGAGTGCCGGGGCGTGCGCTGTAAATAAAGCTGAACGACATATCGAAACCAATGTCATTGATCAGCTTCATCGTGTCTTCAAAATCTTTCTCGGTTTCACCGGGGAATCCAATGATGAAGTCCGATGAAAAACTGATGTCCGGTCGAATCTTACGCAGGCGGCGAAGCTTGGATTTGTACTCCAAAGCCGTATGGCCGCGCTTCATGGCTGAGAGTATGCGATCAGAGCCGCTTTGCACCGGCAGGTGCAGATGGTTAACCAGTTCTGGTACCTGCTCGTAAACATCAATCAACGCATCGGTGAATTCCACCGGGTGTGAGGTGGTGTAGCGAATGCGGTCAATGCCATCAATGGTGGCAATCAGCGTGATCAGTTCGGCCAAGTCCATCACATCGCCATCGTGAGTGTCGCCACGGTAGGCGTTCACGTTTTGGCCCAAAAGGTTAATTTCGCGCACGTTCTGTGAGGCCAGATGAGCCACTTCCGCAATCACATCGTCCGCCGGCCGGCTGACTTCTTCGCCGCGGGTGTAGGGCACCACGCAGAATGTGCAGTATTTGCTGCAGCCTTCCATAATCGACACAAATGCAGACGGGCCATCGGCGCCGGGCTCTGGGAGATTGTCGAATTTTTCAATTTCCGGGAAGCTGACATCGACCACGCCGACGCCGTTACCCTTCATCCGTACCTCGGTAATCATGGCCGGCAAACGGTGCAGCGTTTGCGGGCCGAAGACCATATCTACAAAGGGCGCACGGTCAATAATCGCCTGGCCTTCCTGGCTGGCCACGCAACCGCCAACGCCGATGATCAGCCCCGGTTTGTTCTTTTTCAGATTTTTCCAGCGACCCAATTGGTGAAACACCTTTTCCTGGGCCTTTTCACGAATGGAGCAGGTATTCAGCAATAGAATATCGGCGTCTTCCGGGCTGTCGGTCATTTCAACCGCTTCACCGACTTTTAACAGATCAGCCATGCGGGATGAATCGTATTCGTTCATCTGGCAGCCGTGGGTTTTGATAAATAACTTTTTGGCCATGAGTCTCAACGCAACTGGATGTATTGGGTGCCCGCAGTCAGGATTTTCGGGCAAGAAGCTTTCGGAATCATTTTGAGAAGAGCGACTTGGCATTGTAACGGGGCGATCATTCCGCAACCAGCGTTGTCTCGGTAATCTTCCAGATTTGCAAGGCTATGGCTCCGACGTTTTTATGCGGACTTCTCATGCCTGGTGTTGATACTGAGCGCCATAGCTTCGGCGACTTTAATGCCGTCTATGGCCGCTGACAGAATGCCACCGGCATAGCCCGCACCTTCACCGGCGGGGTACAAACCTTGGGTGTTGATGCTTTGAAAATCTTTACCGCGCTTTATACAGATAGGTGCAGACGTTCGGGTTTCCACACCGGTCAATAGCGCATCTTCCAAAGCAAAGCCTTTAATTTTTCTGTTGAAAACCGGAATGGCTTCGCGAATAGCCTCGATACAAAAATCAGGCAGCGCTTTCGACAAGTCGGTCAGTTTGACGCCGGGCTGGAAAGAGGGCTCTACACTGCCAACCGTTTCGGAGGACGTTCCTTTTAAAAAGTTACCCACTTTCTGTGCTGGCGCATCGTAGTTGGAGCCACCTAACACGTAGGCATTACGTTCGAGTGCTCGCTGGAAATCGATTCCTGCCAGTGGATTTCCCGGGTAATCTGACGGATCAATACCCACGACAATCGCACTGTTGGCATTACGTTCGGCACGGGAATATTGGCTCATACCATTGGTCACCACGCCATGTTCCTCCGAAGCGGCAGCCACCACCGTGCCACCCGGGCACATACAAAAGCTGTATACAGAGCGCCCGCTTTTACAATGATGAACCAGCTTATAGTCGGCAGCGCCCAGAATCGGGTTGCCCACATTTTTGCCAAAACGCGCTTTATCAATGACGGATTGTGGGTGTTCGATGCGAAAACCAACAGAAAACGGCTTGGCCTCGATATACACCTTGCTATCGTAAAGCATCTGGAAAGTATCGCGGGCACTGTGACCAATCGCCAGCGCGATGTGTCTGGAATGGATCACTTCACCATCGGCTAATACCACACCGGTAATCTGGCTGTTGTCGATTTGCACGCCGTCAACGCGGGCGCTGAAACGTATCTCGCCTCCCAGTTCGATTATTTTCGCACGTATCTGCTCAACCATAGTGACCAGTCGAAAAGTACCTATGTGCGGCTTGCTGACAAACATGATCTCGTCCGGCGCTCCGGACGCCACAAATTCGGTTAATACCTTACGACCGTAGTGATTCGGGTCTTTCACCTGGCTGTAAAGCTTACCGTCAGAGAAGGTTCCGGCACCGCCTTCCCCAAACTGCACATTGGATTCGGTATTAAGGATTTTCTTGCGCCAAAAACCAAAGGTGTCTTTCGTACGCTCACGTACCTCTTTGCCGCGATCCAGAATAATGGGTTTATAACCCATCTGCGCCAGCACCAAGCCGGCCAACAGACCACAGGGCCCAAAACCGATGACAACCGGGCGTTCCTGTAAATCTGCCGGGGCCTTCGCTACGAACTGGTAGCTCATATCCGGAGTTGCCTTAACCAGCTGATGTTCAGTAAATTTTTCGATCAGGGATTCGTTATGGGTGGTCTCAACATCGAGCGTGTATATAAGCATGATATTGGTTTTTTTACGGGCATCGTATCCGCGCTTATGCACGTGAATGCTCACCAGATCGTCGGCCGTGATTGATAAACGATCCAATACAGCGCTGGTCATCGCTTGATCATCGTGATCAAGCACCAGTTGAATATTCGTCAGCCGTATCATTTTGAAACACCCTCAACTTCAACCACCGTTCTAACTTCAGATCGCTCAATAATCTTCACCAGGGTCGATTGAATCGTTTCGTCTTTCCGGGCGTCAGTATCGCTCGAAAATGCCTGCTTCTGAGGCTCTGCGTTCTCCTGGGCAACAAATGAAATAACAACTTTCGTAGCGGAGTCTGACGTCTCTCCAAAGTATTCCAACGAAATCAACGGATAGCCATCAAAGCCCTTCTTTACCAGCTTTGCGATCCGTTTTTTTGCCTTATCGATATTCATATTAAAAGCCTGCTGATAAACAGCTCAAAAAAATGAGTATAAATGAAACAGGCCTATTTCCTAACAAAGATAAAAGTTGAACAGACCTAATTCAAAAGAACCACTGGGCTGCAGCCACAAAGTTATGTCGGCTGCGGGGTGGGGGAGTCTTTTCTGGCAGGAAAAAGGTGTCTGAGCGCAGCGAGTTCTTTTTTCATAAGAAAAGACTCTCCCCGCCGCGTGGCCAGCCACCAAAGCTCAGTTCCGAGATTTAGCCACCCAACCCAAGCCAATTTACTCCTCGCGACTATCAAGATAACGCTGCAACTGCTCCCGCAAAACCTTAGGCAAACGAGTAATCGTCAAAGAATCCTTGTCGCGGTCATAATAAACCGCCTGATTCATCAAATCCGACGAAAAAGACACGCTCATACCACCACCCGATCCCCCAATGCGCACCAGCTTCTTCACCTTACGATGATCCGGATGCAGCACGCCGCTTGCGGGCAACTCAGCCGCTTTACTGGCGAACTCGCGAAAACGCTCAGGTTGGTCTTGATCGAGATAACCCGACAACGCCTCGATGGCCACCGGCTCTCCCAGAGCGTGCTGTTCCTTACAGAATTCATAGGCGCGGCTGCGCACTTCGCCCGCTTTACCCGGCTGCTCGGTTTTTGCGAAAGCTTCCACCGCGTCCAGAAACGTCAGGGTCTCTTTTTCTACATCTACCTGATTGGTAAAACCGCACAGACGAATAAACAGTTCACCCGGCTCAGCGGTGCCGCGGGCGTGTACCAGCGTCAAATAGTTGCTGTCGCTGTCGCTGCTGGCACCGCCACCGCCATTACGCTGCCAGTCGGTAAGCTCGATTCGCAGCGCCAGGTTCAACCGTGAAAGGCTGAGAATGTCGGTGGCGTCTAACGCCTGGTTACCATCAAATCGCATGGCGCTGTCTGCTTCTACAACCAGCAAGTACGCAACCTCTGTATCCGCCAGGGCCTCGTGCACCAGCATCAAATGGCCGTGATGCTCTTCCTGGCAGCCGCTGAGCAGTTCCTGCCATTGATCGAACAGCCGGCTGCTCATGGCCGCAAAGCCCTGTTTGCCTTCCAGATAATCTTTCAGCCAGGTGCTGAAAGGGCTTTCGCCGATATCGTCAGAGAAACGGCCGAATTTCTTTCCGGGTTTGGCGTTGAACAGACGCTTCATCTGTTTGTGCAGGGCCTCGTAATCGCCACCAGGCTCTTCCAGAGCTTCGCCGCTGCGCAAGCGTGCAGGTTGCCCCGGCTGGTATTGGCTGGCGAAAGCCGTGCGAAGATATTTGATTGCCATGAAATAGCGGATCCCTGATGGGTGATCGAATAACGCCGAGTCTGATTACAGCTCAGCTGGCCGGGTATTGTAATGGTTTCGGCGGGGAGTTCGGGGCTTTCAGGTAAATTTGCCGCGTTTATTAAGAAGACTGCGTACATACTGGTCAACAGAAGCGCATCCACCGCCCTCAAATTCTTCAAATTGAATGCCAACCTGAAACCGGTCTTGGGCAATTCGTCGAAAATGCACAATATTACCTGCGGCGATAATAACCGGCTGCGCCGGTTGCATGGGCACGGAAAAACGGGCTTTCACCGGCATGGCGTTTCCCGGCGCCAGCGCCCGGTTGCCCTGGGCCAGAAGGTTCGCCGTCGATTGATTGCAAGATACCATCACACCTGAGCGCGACAAGTTTGCCGTTGTGCAACTGCACTGGCAACCATCTGGCCTTTCAATAACGATATCGGTCTTGACGTCAACCCGTTGCTGATCGCGTAGATTTGGTTGTGCAGATGTGAATTTCATAGGCAGTGGTCGGGCTCAATCAGTCTGAGGTTATATGGTTAAAATTCATTTGGTTCATAGTGTGGCAGATTATTCGCTTTTTTACGGATGGATGTTCACAAATTTTCACTTGGAATGATCCATTGTCGATGGAGCAGGTTTCGGCTTTTGCTGTAGCGGCGCGCTCGTCTGGTGTAAAATATTACCTCCATTTATTTGCGTTGATACGCTCGGCATCAGGAACTACGAACCGCTCTATGATAGAAAAGACCGAAAACACAAAAGCCAGTAACGGCAAAGTTGGTTTTATCAGTCTGGGTTGCCCCAAGGCCCTGGTAGACTCCGAGCGTATTCTGACCCAGCTGAGGCTGGACGGGTATGACGTAGTACCAACCTACAAAGACGCCGACATTGTGGTGGTGAACACCTGCGGTTTTATTGATGCGGCGAAACAGGAGTCTCTGGACGCCATTGGTGAAGCTATCAGTGAAAACGGTAAAGTCATTGTCACCGGTTGTATGGGCGTTGAAGCAGACAAAATCCGCGAAACCCATCCCGGCGTGCTGGCGGTATCGGGGCCCCATGCGTATGAAGAAGTGGTCGGTGCGGTACACCAGTTTGTGCCGCCCACCCGCAAGCACGACCCGTTCACGGATCTGGTGCCGCCCCAAGGTATCAAGCTGACGCCGCGGCACTATGCCTACCTGAAAATCTCCGAAGGCTGCAATCATCGCTGCACCTTCTGCATTATCCCGTCGATGCGCGGCGATCTGGTCAGCCGTCCCATTGGCGATGTGATGGATGAAGCTCAACGTTTGGTCGACGCTGGTGTTAAAGAACTGCTCGTTATTTCCCAGGACACCTCGGCCTACGGCGTAGACACCAAGTACCGCACCGGTTTCTGGCAGGGGCGCCCGATTAAAACCAAAATGCAGTCGCTGTGCGAAGCGTTGGGCGAAATGGGCGTTTGGGTACGCTTGCATTACGTGTATCCGTATCCTCATGTGGACGACATTATTCCGTTAATGGCCGAAGGGAAAATTCTGCCGTATCTGGATATTCCGTTCCAGCACGCCAGCCCGAAAGTGCTGAAAGCCATGAAGCGCCCTGCCCACGACAGCAAAACCCTGGACCGCATTCGTAAATGGCGGGAAATCTGCCCGGAGCTCACCATTCGTTCCACCTTTATTGTGGGCTTCCCCGGTGAAACCGAAGAAGATTTCCAATACCTGCTGGATTGGCTGGACCAGGCGCAGCTGGATCGCGTTGGTGCATTCACCTACAGCGCGGTTGAAGGAGCCAAGGCTAACGAGATCGAAGGCGCGGTACCGGAAGACGTCAAAGAAGAACGTCTGGCTCGGTTTATGACCAAGCAGGCCGAGATTTCAGCCGCCCGCTTGCAGGCAAAAATTGGCACCACCATTGACGTGCTGATTGACGAAGTAGACGAAGAAGGCGCCATCGGGCGATCAAAAGCCGATGCGCCAGAAATTGATGGCATGGTGTATCTGAACGATGCCACGGATTTGGTGCCCGGGCAGATTGTTCGGGCGATGGTGGACCACGCGGACGAGCATGACCTTTGGGCGACTCTGGCCTGATGGGTTATTGAACGTAAAAAGCCGTCTCTGATCTCAGAGGCGGCTTTTTGCTTTTATTCAAAACAGATTTCACCCTGATCAGACGATATCGATCAGCATTTCACCCGGGGTTACCCGGTCGCCTTTGGTGACGTAAATTGCCGCGATTTTGCCGTCAATGTCAGCGTGTACTTCGGTTTCCATTTTCATCGCTTCGGTGATCAGTACGGCTTGACCGGCACTCACCGTGTCGCCTTCTTTCACCAGAACCTCGACCACATTGCCGGGCATGGCGGTGCTGACGTGGCCGGGCATGGATGCCTTTTTGCGGCCGTTGCTGCTTTGTGCCACATAGTCGTTGAGGGATTCAAACACCACTTCTTCCGGCATGCCGTCAAGTGACAGATAAAGTTTGCGTTTACCCACACCGGATTCACCGGAGCCGGTGACCGCCACTTCGTAGCTCTCACCGTGCACTTCAATGCGGAATTCTGTGGCAACACCGGTGACCAGGCGATCACCGGATTTTGTTTCCGGTGGCAACAGGGCCTCCGGCACCAGTGTGCCGTCTTTGCGTTGCTGCAGGAACTCGCGGCCGAGGTCAGGGAACATGGCGAAGGTGAGCACGTCTTCCTCGTTAAGGGCCAGCTCGCCAATGTCTTTGCGCAGTTTGTCCATTTCGGGGCTGAGATGGTCGGCCGGGCGGCCTTCGTCAACGGTTTTATTGCCAATGGCTTTTTTGCGCAGGTCGGCGTTCACCGGCGCTGGCGGCCGACCATAGCCACCCTGCAGGTAGCGTTTTACTTCGTTGGTGATGGTTTTATAGCGCTGGCCGGCCAGTACGTTGTATACCGCCTGGGTACCGACAATCTGTGAGGTGGGCGTAACCAGCGGTGGAAAACCGAGGTCTTTCCGTACCCGCGGAATTTCATCGAACACTTCGCGGATGCGGTCCAGCGCGTTCTGTTCTTTGAGTTGGTTGGCCAGGTTGGACATCATGCCGCCGGGCACCTGATTAATCTGAACAGACACGTCTTCGCGGGTGAACTCGCTTTCGAACTGCCGGTACTTCTTGCGAACTTCGCGGAAGTAATCGGCGATTTCGCTCAGCAGATTCAAATCCAGGCCGGTGTCGTAATCGGTGCCTTTCAGCGCGGCCACCTGGGATTCGGTTGCCGGATGACTGGTGCCGGAGGCGAACGAAGAAATGGCCGTATCCATGCGGTCTACGCCGGCTTCAATGGCTTTGAGCTGGCACAGAGGCGCCAGGCCAGAAGTGGAGTGGCTGTGGATCACCAGCGGCAGATCCACCTTCGCCTTGATGGCTTTGACCAGATCGTAGGTGCCGTAAGGCGTCAGCAGTCCCGCCATATCCTTGATGGCGATGGAGTCGGCGCCCATGGCCTGCATGTCTTTGGCTTGCTGAACAAACAATTCTGCGGTGTGCACCGGGCTGGTGGTGTAGCAGATGGTGCCTTGGGCATGCTTGCCGGCTTTTTTCACCGCTTTCATCGCGACTTCGATGTTGCGTAGATCGTTTAGCGCATCAAACACCCGAAACACGTCGACGCCATTTTCTGCGGCTTTTTGTACAAAGGCCTCCACCACGTCGTCTGCGTAATGGCGATAGCCCAGAAGATTCTGGCCCCGCAACAGCATTTGCAGGCGTGTGTTGGGCAGCGCTTCCCGCAGCTTTTGCAGGCGCTCCCAGGGGTCTTCTTTCAGAAACCGCACGCAGGCGTCAAAGGTGGCGCCGCCCCAGACTTCCAGAGACCAGTAGCCTACCTGATCCAACTTGCCGCAGATGGGCAACATGTCTTCAGTCCGCATGCGGGTGGCAATCAGCGACTGGTGCGCGTCACGCAGAATCAGGTCGGTTACCTCAATTCGTTTTGCTTTGCTCATAATCTTATTCTCCTGCGAATTACCAGCCGGAGTGCGCGGCGATGGTGGCGGCAATGGCGAGTGCAATGGCACTGGGGTGGCGTTTGGTGGAATATTTCAAAAGTTCCGGGTGGCTGGGCACAAAGCTGGTGTCAAAGTTGCCAGCGCGGAAGTCTGGATGCTCCAGAATCTGCTGGTAGTACTGGGCCGTGGTTTTGATGCCGTGCAAACGCATGTCGTCCAGAGCGCGCTTGCCGCGGGCGATGACTTCGTCCCAGGTCAGCGCCCACACCACCAGCTTCAGGCACATAGAGTCGTAATAGGGCGGGATTTCGTAGCCGGTGTAGATAGCGGTGTCCACACGTACGCCGGGGCCGCCGGGCGCGTAGTAATGGGTAATACGGCCAAAACTGGGCAAAAAGTCGTTTTTCGGATCTTCCGCGTTGATGCGAAATTGCAGCGCATAGCCACGGAACTGAATGTCTTCCTGGCGATAACTCAGGGGCAGGCCGGCAGCGATGCGCAGTTGTTCACGCACAATATCCACTCCGGTAATGGCCTCGGTGATGGTGTGTTCCACCTGCACCCGGGTGTTCATTTCCATAAAGTGCACTTCGTTGCCGGCCAGCAGAAATTCCACGGTGCCGGCGTTTTCGTAGCCTACGGCTTCAGCCGCCCTCACTGCCAAGGCGCCAATGTACTGTCGTTGCTCCGGCGTGAGCTGCGGGCTGGGTGCAATTTCAATCAGCTTTTGGTTGCGCCGTTGTATCGAACAATCGCGTTCGAACAAGTGAATAACGTTGCCGTGACTGTCCGCCAGTATCTGCACCTCAATGTGGCGCGGATTCACAATGCACTTTTCCATAAACACTTCGGCAGAGCCAAAGGCCTTGGTGGCCTCAGAAATGACGCGCGGGTACTGGGCCGTCAGTTCCTGAGGTGTGTCGCAGCGGCGAATACCCCGGCCGCCGCCGCCCGAGGTGGCTTTCACCATGACCGGGTAGCCAATCTCGTTGGCCAGTTTCAAGGCTTCCTCCAGATCTGCAAGGTTGCCGTCAGAGCCGGGGGTGATGGGTATGCCGGCGGCACGCATACTGTCGCGAGCTTGGGTTTTATCGCCCATTTTGTGCACAACGTCGGATTTTGGGCCGATAAACGCCACGCCTTTTTGTTCGCACAAGCGCGCAAAGTTGGCGTTTTCTGATAAAAAGCCGTAACCGGGGTGAATGGCGTCGCAGCCGGTCTCTACCGCAAGGTTAACGATGCGGGCCGGGTCCAGATACCCTGCCAATGGGTCGTCGCCCAAAGAATAGGCTTCGTCGGCGCGCTTTACGTGCAGGCCATAACGGTCTGGCTCGGTGTAGATGGCGACGGAGCGTATCCCCATTTCCGCACAGGCCCGCACAATGCGGACGGCGATCTCGCCGCGGTTAGCGATGAGTACTTTCTTCAACATGGGAGACTCCTCATTTCTGCGTCCCTAATCAAGGTAATAAAACCCGAATGGGGAATTCAAAAAGAGTAGCGCTCTCGACTCTTTTGTAAAAATTGGTATTATTTTGCTTGAGTATAAGTAATCCCTTATGAGTCAATTTAGAAAGGCCCAGTGCCATGCCGTTAAGCATTCAAAACCTCGCCAGTCGCCTGACCTTTCGTCAGCTTCAGGTGTTTAAAGCGGTTTACGATTTAAAAAGCTACAGCAAGGCAGGGGAGTTGTTGGGGTTGACGCAGCCGGCTATCAGCAGTCAGGTGCGTCATTTGGAACAGGCACTAGGGTTGCCGATGTTTGAGTATGTTGGGCGCAAGCTTTATTGCACCGCCGCCGGTGAGGAAATGGCGAAATGTGTGCGTTTGGTGTTTGCTGCCCTGGAGCAGGTGCAGAACAATTTGGCGGCGCTGGAAGGGCAGGTGGCCGGAGAGTTACGCCTGGTGGCCGTGAATACGGCGCAATATGTGGTGCCTTATATGTTGGGGGCGTTTTTGCAGCTAAACCCGCAGGTAACCGTGTCGGTGTCGGTGGTAAACCGCGCAACGGCGCTGCAAAGGCTGAATGACAACGCTGATGACCTGGTGATTATGGGTATGGTGCCGGCGGAGCGGCCATTGACGTCTTTGCCGTTTCTGGACAACGAGCTGGTGCCGGTGGTGCCGCGGGGGCATCCGTTGCTTGATCAGACGAGCGTGAGCGCCCAGGCGTTTCTGGACAGCGGTTTGTTGGTGCGTGAGAGCGGCTCTGGCAGCCGCCTGGCGCTGGAGCTGCACTGCCAGAATCAGCGTTTGCGGGCGATTCCAAGTATGGAGCTTGGCTCTAACGACGCGGTGAAGCATGCGGTGCTGGCAGGCTTGGGGGTGGCTGTTTTGCCGAAGCTGGGGGTGCTGTCCGAGTTGGCCCTGGGCAGCCTGAGCATTGTGAATATCGCCGGGTTTCCACTAAGGCGCAGCTGGTGCGTGGTGTATCCCCAGGCGCGCCACCCAACCCCGGCCATGCGGGCGTTTATTGATTATGTGCAGCAGAACATCCGCCGGTTTGAGCAGTTGTTCCTCAGGCGCTTCGAGCAATAGAAGGGCCTGAGGCATCACTTTAGGCGTTGAGTTTTCTTTGCAGAATTTCGGTGAACAGGCGAGGGTTACCCTGGCCTTTTGAGGCTTTCATTAGCGGCCCCATAAAACCGCCCATCAGCTTCTTCCGCTTTTTTTCGTCGGCTTGCTGAAACTGGGCAATCTGCTCGGGCATGCCCGCCAGTACTTCATCCACAATGGTTTCCAGAGCGCCGGTGTCTGAAACCTGTTTTAGGCCTTGAGCTTCTATGATGGCGTCAGCCGCATTACCCTCAGAGCCGCCATCGCCATTCCACAGTGCTTCAAACACCTTCTTTGCGCCTGAGGACGACACCGTGTTGTCTGCGATGCGCGCGACAAGCTGGCCCAGTTGGACGCCGCTGATGGGTGCCCGCGCTACGGTTTCGTTATCTGCGTTCAGGCGCGCTGAAAACTCGCCTAACACCCAGTTTGCGGCCAGCTTGGCGTCTTTGCAGTGACTGACGGTGTCTTCAAAAAACGCTGACAGGCGAGCGTCGTCGCTCAACAGACTGGCGTCGTAGTCGTTCAGGTTATATTGCTCTTTGAAGCGTGCTTTGCGGGCGTCGGGCAATTCTGGCAACAGAACACGCGCACTTTCGATAAAGGCGTCATCGATCACCACCGGCAGCAGATCAGGGCAGGGGAAGTAGCGGTAATCGTTGGCTTCTTCTTTGCTGCGCATAGAGCGCGATTCGTCGCGATCGCCGTTGTACAGGCGGGTTTCCTGAATGATGCGGCCACCGTCTTCCAGAATGTCCATCTGCCGCGCTACTTCATGGGCGATGGCCTGCTCCATAAAACGGAAGGAGTTCAGGTTTTTGGTTTCAGTGCGGGTGCCCAGGGTGTCAGAGCCTTTGGGCTTGAGTGAGATATTCACGTCAAAGCGCAGCGAGCCCTGGCTCATATCGCCATCGCAGATGCCCAGAGACGACACCAGGCTGTGCAGCTTTTTGGCGAAAGCGACGGCTTCTTCGGCGCTGTTCATATCCGGTTCGGTCACAATTTCGATTAGCGGTGTGCCAGCACGGTTTAAGTCGATACCGGTCATGCCCTGGCCACGCTCATCAAAAAGAGATTCGTGCAGGGATTTGCCGGCATCTTCTTCCAGGTGGGCGTGGTGGATGCGAACGCGCTTGCTGCGGCCGCCGGCTAAATCAACGTCCACGAAGCCCGAGCCCACAATAGGGTGGTCCAGCTGCGTGGTCTGATAGCCCTTTGGCGAATCCGGGTAAAAGTAGTTTTTGCGGTCGAACACCGAGCGCCGGCCAATTTCGGCGTTCACCGCCAAGCCAAACATCACTGCGTAGCGGAAGGCCTGTTCGTTGGGCACCGGTAAGGTGCCGGGCATGGCCAGGTCGACCGCGCTGGCCTGGGTGTTGGGCTCGGCGCCAAAGGCGGTGCTGGAGCCGGAAAAAATCTTGGTTTTGGTGGCAAGCTGAGCGTGTATTTCCAGCCCGATCACAATATCCCACTGCATAACGGTTCTCCTGATTCAGGCTTACTGGGGAAATTTCTGGTGCCAGCCGGTAACCTGCTGGAACTGATGGGCTGCGTTCAGCAGGCGCGCTTCTTCAAAATAATTGCCGATTATCTGCAGGCCCACCGGTAAGCGGTCGACAAAACCGGCCGGTACCGACATCGCCGGAACGCCCGCAAGATTGACTGCGATGGTGAATATATCTTCCAGGTACATGGTCACCGGGTCGCTGGTTTTCTCGCCTTGGATAAAGGCGGGCGACGGTGATACCGGGCTCATCAGAACGTCCACTTCTTTAAACGCGTTGATGAAATCCTGTTGAATCAGGCGACGTACTTTCTGTGCCTTTAAATAGTAGGCGTCAAAATAGCCGGCGGACAGGGCGTAAGTGCCTACCAGTATGCGGCGCTTAACTTCGTTACCAAAGCCTTCGGCACGGGTGCGGGTGTATAGGTCGTTCAGATCCTGCGGCTTGTCGCAGCGATAGCCGTAACGCACGCCGTCAAAGCGCGACAGATTGGCGGAAGCCTCGGCCGGAGCGATGACGTAATAGGCGGCAATGGCCAGTTCGGCGTGGGGCAGGGACACTTCTTTCACCGTGGCGCCCAGCTTTTCGTATTCCTTCACCGCGTTGCGCACCTGCTGTTCCATGGCGGGATTGAGCTGGTCGGAGAAATACTCTTTCGGTAGGCCCACGCGCAGGCCTTTTAAAGGCTGGTTCAGAGTTGCGGTGTAATCCGGCACGGTGCGATTAGCAGATGTAGAGTCTTTTGGGTCAAACCCGGCCATTACATTTAGCATCAGCGCGTTATCTTCGGCGGTGCGCGCCATGGTGCCGCCCTGATCCAGGCTAGAGGCGAAAGCGATCATGCCGTAGCGAGACACCCTGCCATAGGTGGGTTTCAAGCCGGTCACGCCACACAGCGCTGCCGGTTGGCGAATGGAGCCGCCGGTGTCGGTGGCGGTGGCAGCAGGCACCAGGCGTGCGGCGATAGCCGCTGCAGAGCCACCTGAAGAACCACCGGGTACGCGCTTCTCGTCCTTATTCAAGCCCCAGGGGTTGGTCACCGGGCCAAAAAAGCTGGATTCGGTAGACGAGCCCATGGCGAACTCGTCCATATTGGTTTTGCCCAGGCACACGGCGCCGGCAGCGCGAAAATTGGCCACGACCGTAGCGTCATAGGGCGGTACAAAATTAGCCAGCATTTTCGACCCGGCGGTGGTCGCCACGCCATTGGTGCAGAAAATGTCTTTATGGGCAAAGGGTACGCCGGTCCAGACGCTGGCGTTGCCGGCCGCACGCTGTTCGTCAGCGGCTTTGGCATCGGCCATGGCAAGGTCTTCGGTGACGGTTATAAAGCTGTTGTACTGGCCGTCTTCTGCTTTGATGCGATCGAGGAACTCGCGGGTCAGTTCCACGCTTGAAATCTTGCCGCTTTCCAGTTCGCGGGAAAGCTCTGCTACGGATTTTTTATGCATGTTCAATCCTGATGGTGTGGTTCGTCCGATCACTCGATTTCCTTCACTCACTCAATCACTCGGGGTACAAGATAGAGGCCGCTCTCGGTGGCGGGCGCTATGGCCTGGAAGGCATCGCGCTGGTTGCTTTCGGTAACTTCGTCGGCGCGCAGACGCTGTACCGCATCCAGTGGGTGGGCCAGAGGCTCTACGTTGTCAGTGTTGGCGGCGCTGAGTTGGTCAACCAGGCTGATGATGTTGCTCAGGTCGTTTTCCAGTGCGGGTATCTGTTCGTCATCAAGACGGATACGGGCCAGCACGGCGACTTTTTCAATGTCTGCGCGGGAAATGGTCACGTTGACTCCGGTTTTTCGTATTTGATATTCAGACTGCGCCGCAGCGTTTTCACGGCGGAGTTTATATCGACCTCCACCCGCTCTGTCTGACCTGAGTAATTAAGGTCGATATGGTAACAGATTCGTGGCTTTGCGGGAGATGCGCGGTGGTCTTCTGAAGATGACGTCTGGTCGTCTTCGAGAATTTGTGTTGAAACCTATTCAACTGACCTGGCGTCTTCAGCATGTCCTCGGAGGTGGCGTCGCTGAACTCCTCGCGCACCTGCCTGGATAGGTGAGTGTCCGGGGTCGTATTGAGCGCTTCATCGGCTGGAGTTAGGGGATTGCAGTCGGTCAAACCGCTGGCGAGCGCTAGAACCATCAATAAAATTGAGGCATAGAGAACTTTCATAGCAAACATCTACTATTACAGGTTGATCCGCCTAATTACGGCATTGGTGTCGGCTATTATCAACCTAATCAATGTCTAATTGCTGACTCTCGTCAAACCACAAGGCATTCAAAGCGGTATTTTGCCCCACAAGTGCATGACGGTTCGTTCATGCTGGGGTAGGTCATTTGCTTTTGCGAAGGCTGCGCCTTGCCTGTGCGTGGGGGCGCTGCTAAAGTTGCCGAATCTTTTCGCAGCCGCCACTCTCAGGTTGAAACTACACGAATGTTGATTAAAAGACTCCGAGGATTATTCTCTAGCGATCTGTCCATTGATTTGGGCACCGCAAACACTCTTATCTACGTGCGCGGTCGCGGCATTGTATTAAATGAACCTTCCGTTGTAGCTATCCGTACCACTAATTCGCAGAAAATGGTTGCCGCTGTTGGCGCCGAAGCCAAGCGAATGCTGGGCCGCACCCCGGGCAATATAAGCGCCATTCGCCCGATGAAAGATGGCGTAATTGCTGACTTTGTAGTGACGGAAAAAATGCTTCAGCACTTTATTCACAAAGTGCATGAAAACAGCTTTATTACCCCCAGCCCTCGGGTATTGGTGTGTGTGCCGAGCAAATCCACCCAAGTGGAACGCAAGGCCATTCGCGAGTCGGCGATGGGTGCGGGTGCGCGCGAAGTGTTCCTGATAGAAGAGCCTATGGCGGCAGCCATCGGTGCCGGCCTTCCAGTGGAAGAAGCCAGCGGCTCAATGATTGTGGATATTGGCGGTGGCACCTCTGAAATTGCCATTATTTCTCTGAACGGTATTGTTTATGCCGATTCGGTGCGGGTAGGCGGTGACAAATTTGATGAAGCTATTGCCACGTATGTGCGTCGTAACTACGGCAGCCTGATTGGTGAATCCACCGCGGAGCGCATCAAGCACGAAATCGGCTGCGCCTACGAAGGTTTGGAAGTTCGTGAAATTGACGTGCGTGGCCGCAATTTGGCTGAAGGCGTGCCGCGGGCGTTCACGCTGAACAGCGAAGAAATCCTAGATGCTCTGCAAGAGTCCTTGGCGCAAATTGTCCAGACCGTTAAAAGTGCTCTGGAACAGTCGCCACCGGAACTGGCATCTGACATTGCCGAACGCGGCATTGTGCTGACCGGCGGCGGCGCCCTTTTGCGTGGGCTGGATAAATTGATTAGCGAAGAAACCGGCCTGCCGGTGATCGTCGCTGAAGATCCCCTGACCTGTGTCGCCCGTGGTGGTGGCAAAGCGCTGGAAGTGATTGATCGCGGCGGCATTGGAATGTTCTTCCAAGAGAGCTGATCCCGTGGGGAGAACAAGTTATTAAAACCATATTCGTGCAGGGGCCGGTTCCGGGATTCCGGTTGCTGTTGATTGTGGTGTTGGCGCTGGGGTTGATTGTTGCGGATGCCCGCTTTGACAAGCTGGCAGTGGTACGCAGTTCGCTGGCCACGGGGCTGACACCGGTCTACTGGCTGGGCAACGCGCCCACTCAATTTTCGGATTGGGTTAGCAGCCTGTTCGTCAACAAAGATGACCTCAAGCGTGACAACGACGAATTGCAGGCGCGGCTGCTAATTCTGGAACGTCGTGCTCTGAAATATGCCGCTCTGGCCTCCGAGAATAATGAACTGCGCCGCCTGATGAATTCCTCTGAAGTGCTTGACGACCGCGTTATAGTCAGCGAAGTTGTGAGCGTGTCGCCTGATCCATTTGCCCATGAACTGGTCATCAATAAAGGCCGCAGCGACGGTGTTCAAGAAGGTCAGGCGATACTGGACGCTGGCGGCCTGATGGGGCAGGTGATTCAGGTCAGCCAGATAACCGCTCGCGTTTTGTTGGTATCTGACAGCAGTCATGCGGTGCCGGTAGAAGTGGTGCGCAATGGCCTGCGGGCTATTCTGCTGGGCACCGGTAAAGCTAACAGTCTGGAACTGGTGCACGTTCCGGATACGGCCAACATTCGTGAAGGTGATTTACTGGTGAGTTCCGGCTTGGGCGGGCGTTTCCCCCGCGGCTATCCAGTCGCTAAAGTGAGCCGGATCAGCAAGGAACCTGGCGAACCTTTTATCACTATTGAAGCCACACCCACCGCCAAACTCAATCAGAGCCGTATGTTGCTGGTTGTGTTTCAAGCTCTAGTCTCCGACAACAAACGTTTAGAAAATGGGCTTGATCCTGAGAAAGGCGGCACGAGTGCGGGCGATCGTTTGCAGGAGGAACGCTGATGCTGTCTGTGATTAGCTATCCGGTGTTTGCTCTGTCGGTGCTGCTGGCGCTGACGCTGAGCATTGCTTCGGTACCTTCTGGGTGGCTGGAGTTTCGCCCCGAATGGCTGGCGTTAATGGTGTTTTACTGGACCGTGCGTGCGCCTGCGCAATTTGGCGTTTTCCTCGCTGCCGCTCTGGGTCTGTTGCTGGATGTGCTCGAGTCAACACCGCTGGGTGTGAACGCTATGGCCATGGCGGTTGTGGCGTTTCTGGTTCTAACCGTACACCAGCGCCTGCGCATGTACCCATTGCCACAACAGTGCGCCATTGTGTTTCTGCTGCTGGGTATTAATCAGATGGTGGTGCACGTTATCAAGCAGTCTCTGGGAGCAGACAATACCGGTTTCGGGTATTTGTGGCCGGCGCTGACCAGCGCGATAGTTTGGCCCTTTCTGAGCCTGGTGCTGGACAACATAAATCGCCGACTGGGCTAGGCCCGCACAAGAGGCAGTCAATGCAGACACTGATACTGGCTTCGGCTTCTCCACGCCGCGCCGAATTATTGCAGCAAATTGGTGCACTCTTTGATGTGTGTCCTGCCGCTATTGATGAAACCCCTCGCCCCGCTGAGCCTGCCGCCGACTATGTTGAACGCATGGCGCGAGAAAAAGCGCTATTCGTGGCTGCTGCCGCGCAAGCCGGTGCATTGGTATTGGGCTCGGACACCTCGGTGATAGTGGACGGCGTTATTTTGGGGAAACCCGCTGACGCTGCCGATGCGAGGGCCACACTGGCAGCGTTGTCTGGGCGCACACACCAAGTGCTCACCGCCGTAGCGCTGGCAAGCGCGGATGGTTGCCGTTCTTGCCTGGTAACCACCAACGTAAGTTTTTGCACTTTAACGAAGGCACAAATTAACGCCTACGTCGCCACCGGTGAGCCCATGGACAAAGCCGGCAGTTACGGCATTCAGGGCCTTGGCGGCATGTTTGTTGAGCAATTGCAGGGAAGTTACAGTGCGGTGGTGGGTTTACCACTTCAGGAAACCGCGGCATTGCTGAGCGCAGCAGGCTATCCTGTGTGGAACCAGTGGCCATGCAGTAAGGAGCGCCAATCATGAGTGAAGAAATTCTGATCAACGTAACACCGGTAGAAACCCGTGTTGCGCTCGTTGAAAACGGGATGTTGCAAGAAGCCTACATCGAACGCGCCAGTCGCAAAGGTATTGTCGGCAACATTTACAAAGGCAAAGTGGTACGGGTGCTTCCGGGCATGGAAGCTGCGTTTGTTGATATCGGCCTTGAGCGTGCGGCCTTCATTCACGCGTCCGATGTGCTTACCAGTCAGCCAGGTAGTGATGACATCAGCGACGGCCCCCGTGTGGTGCCAGATATTCGCACCTTGCTGCGCGAAGGTCAGTCGCTGGTGGTGCAGGTCACTAAAGATCCTATTGGCACCAAAGGCGCACGCTTGACCACCCAGCTTTCAATTCCTTCCCGCTATTTGGTTTTTATGCCGGGCGTTAATCACATTGGCATCTCCCAGCGCATCGAAGACGACGCCGAACGTGCCCGGCTCAAGGCGATTGTAGATGGAGCCGCCTCAGAGCAGGCGTCCTCCGTGGCTATTCAGGGCGGCTACATCATCCGTACCGCCGCAGAAGCCGCCAGCGCAGAGGATCTGACCGCCGACATGAAATATTTGCACCGGCTTGGCCAGTCTATCAACGAGCGTATGGAAAAAGTTCAGGCGCCAGCGGTGATTTATCAGGATCTGCCGCTGTTTATTCGCACCATTCGCGATCTGATTCGTCCTCAGACTGAAAAAGTGCGCATCGACAGCCGTGAAAGCCATCAGCGGGTGATGGAGTTTGTGCACGAGTTTGTTAGCGAGTTTGCTGACAAAGTGGAGTATTACCCGGGTGAGCGCCCGATTTTTGATCTGTATTCGGTAGAAGATGAAATCCAGAAGGCCCTTAGCCGCAAAGTGCAGCTAAAATCCGGCGGCTATGTGATTATCGACCAAACCGAAGCGATGACCACGATTGACATCAATACCGGGGCATTTGTTGGCCACCGCAATCTTGAAGAAACCATTTTTAAAACCAACCTGGAAGCGGCTCGTGCCATCAGCCGCCAGCTGCGCCTGCGTAATCTGGGCGGCATTATTATTATCGACTTTATCGATATGGACGACGCCGAACACAAACGCCAAGTGCACCGCATGCTGGAGAAAATGCTGGAACGGGACCATGCCAAAACAAAAATTACCGGGGTATCCGAACTGGGCCTGGTGGAAATGACCCGCAAGCGCACCACCGAATCTTTGGGCCAGGTGCTGTGTGAGCCCTGCCCGATCTGCGACGGCCGTGGCTTTCTGAAAACGGGTGAAACGGTGTGTTATGAAATTTTTCGCGAAATATTGCGGGTGAATCGCGCTTATGACACCGAAAGCTATCTGGTAATGGCGTCGCAAAGCGTTGTTGACCTGTTGGTTGATGAAGAGTCGGATAATGTGGCCGATCTGGAAACCTTCATCTGCAAAACCATTCGCTTTCAAGTCGAACCTTTCTACAGTCAGGAGCAGTACGATGTTGTGCTGTTGTAAGCTTGGTGCTGGCAACCGGTGTTTGGGGTAAGGCTCGGTGTCAAAGCAGGAATCTCCGCCCCCGGCCCCGAATTCCTTGCCGCTGCGCTGGTTGGCGCGTTTGTCTGCGCTGGTATGGTGGCTGGCGCTGGCTTTGTTGCTGCTGTTAGCTCTTTATGCCGGTTTGGGGCGCCAGTTGACTGCGGACATGAACCAGTACCGCGATACTTTGCAAACCCAGCTGTCGGAACAGCTGGGCTACACAGTCAGCATTGCTGAGCTGTCAGCGCGTTGGTATTGGCTAAACCCGGAATTCAGTGCAAAAGATGTGATAGTCACAGAGACCGGCCTGGACGAGCCTTTGGCCTACCTGAGACATCTGCGAATGCGTGTGGATTTTCTAGCCTCGGTGATGCGTTTGCGCCTGGTGCTGGAAAAGTTCGAGGCTGACGGCCTGGATCTGGCCCTGCGCCAGAAAGTCGCTGGCCAGGTGGTCCTTGCCGGCAGCGGTATTGAGGTTAGCGACAATTCGTTGCAACGCTTGGTCGCTTTGGCCGAACGCTGGCTTTCAAAACCTTTTGTCCGCATCACACGCATTCAGCTAGCCGTTACCGACAGCAGTGGAAACCTGCGTCAACTGGACATTCCGCAACTTGATCTGCTTTATCAGCGCGGTCTTTTCCGCGCTTCCGGCCGCGCTATGCAAGCCGGCACCAATCAGCAACTGGCCAGTTTTCGCCTGGTAGGCCGGCGCTTTCTGTTGGGTCAGTTCACCGGTCAACTATACGTAGACGTTGCTTCCGGGCGCCTGTTTGATGGTTTGATCGACGACTATCGCTGGCGTGATATGCGGGTAGAAGGCTTTGATGTGGGCGGCCAGGCCTGGCTTAGCTTTCGTGACGGCCAGTTGGAGCAGGTCAACGGGACCTTGCGCACCCCCTACTTGCAATTGGGGGTCGGCGCCATGTCGCTGGCTCCGCTGGAAGACATTCGCGCCCGCTTTGGATGGCGCCGCGACGAGCAAACGCCCGGCGGCATCGGTGAATGGCACCTGCGGCAGTTGCAATGGCGTTGGAACGGCGATCAGGTGTCGCCATTCAGCGCACGACTAACAACGCTGCCCAACAGTTCTGCCGAGGCCGGTACTGAATCCGCTGGTTTAAGGTTCGTGGCTGATGCGCTCCCCCTGCGGCCATTGCGCCGGCTTGTGGCGGCATTGCCGCAGCTTGCCCGAGCGGCGTTGGACGACTACAAACCCGCAGGCTTTCTGGATGCTGTGAGGTTGGACATACCCCATGCGGACCCAGCCGATTTTCAGCTCAGCGCCCGGCTGCGCGATGTCAAAGTTAACGCACACAACGGCGCGCCGGCTGCCAGCCATGTGCAAGGGCATATCTACGTTGACCGCCGTGGCGGATACGTGGATACCTATGCCGCAGAGCAGCCGGTAGAAATAGAATTTCCTGAACTATTTTCCGCACGCTGGCAGTTCCCCCGCTTCAAAGCCCTGGTAGCCTGGCAGATTGACGGTGCTCTGATACGGGTTTTTTCTGAAGGCATGCGCCTGGGTTTGGGGGGGCAGACCGAGTTGATTGGTGGTTTTGATCTGCGCCTGGACCAGCAAGGCGATGACAATCTGGGTTTGCAGGTACAGATTGAGAACGGTGACGCTGCAATGATTGCGGATCTGGTGCCAGAGTACGCCGTAGCACCGGAGCTCTATAAATGGTTGACGACCGCCATTGAGGCCGGCGGGATTTCTTCTGGCGCTTATTACGGCCACGGCCAGATTGGCGCTGGGGCGCCAGCGGAGTCGTTTATGTCGGCTATGTGGTACCAGTTTGAAGAAGTCGTTTTGCGCTATGACTCAAAGTGGCCGGCGGTGACCGGCGCCCACGGCCGGGTGGAAGTTCATAACGGCTCGGCGGTGGTCAGTGTAGAACAGGCAAATAGCGGTGGCTTGCAACTGCGGCCGAGCACCGTGCGGCTGGTGACTGATAACGAAAGCCCCGTGGTGAGCGTTAACATAGAGGCTCAAGTGCCCGCGAAAGCCGTCGACCTGTGGATGAAGGACAGCCCACTGGGAGAGGTTGTCGGCGACGGTCTAAGTCAGATTTCGCTTACCGGCAGTGCAGATTTACATCTGGCTTTGCGCTTACCCTTAAATCAGCCCCGGCAATTTTCAGTGGATGCCCTGGTGGCGGCCAGCGATATTGGTTTGCAACATCTGCCTTCAGGCCTGAAATGGACGCAGATTCGCGGGCAGGCCCGGTATCGCAGTAAACAGGGTTTCAGCGGCGCTCCGATGCAGGGTGTGTTTGAGGGCCAGCCTGTCACCATAGGTTTCGCTAGTAACGAACCGGACGGGGTAACCGTCACCCAGAGTGGCCAGTTGGGTGCTGAAGCCCTGAGGCAATTAGCGGGTGTAGGCACTGACGCCAGTTACGGCATCAGTGGAGCGTTAACCTACAGCGCTGATCTGGTTCTTATGGCGGCTAGTCCGCCGGAGTTGGAACTGTATTCAGACTTACGCGGGCTGGCTATAGACTGGCCAGGGTCGCTCGAAAAAGCGACGACCGAGAACGCGCCTTTACGCCTGACTCTGGATTCGTCAGTAAAAGACGGCGTGGCATTTGGAGTGAATTGGGAAAATCGTGGCCATGGCTATGTGCGTACACTGGACACCGGGTTTGATGCCCGTGTGGATTACCTTCAGCTTGGTAGCAGTCGATTAAGTGATATAAACATCAGTGCTCTGGATCTGGACAAGCAATGGACAGTGCGATTGGACTCAGACTTGGTCAGCGGGCGCATAGAGGTTCCGAACGACGGCTCTGAGTTGACGGTGGATTTACAACACCTGAACTTGCCTCGTAACGATTCGCAGGACCCAGCACCCAGTGCAGCGGCGAGCGTTGACTCAGGCGCTGCGGCCGAATTGCGGCCCCAAGACTGGCCTTCCGCGAATGTTCGCATAGCTCAGCTCGCCCTGGCCGGCGAGCCACTGGGGCGATGGTCATTCTTGCTGCGCCCCCAGGCTGGTGGCGTAAGCATCGAGTCCATTGAGGGCAAACTGGAATCCCTGGCGCTGGCGGGTGAATTCAACTGGCTGTTGCAAGGGCAAAATCAGGTTAGCCGTTTTAAAGGGAGCGTTACGGGGGGGCAACTGGCTGAACTTGGCGGGTTGTTTGGTGCGGATGTACCTCTTGAGAACCTTGCGACCAATATTGAACTGGCGCTGGAATGGCCAGGTCGCCCGGACCAGTTCGGGCTCAAGCAGCTGAGCGGCGATATCAGTATGACCCTGGAAGACGGTGTGATTCTGCAACAAAACAACAGCGCCCAGCTGTTTCGTGTGTTCAACCTGCTGAACACCGATACCCTGTGGCGTAGGCTGCAGTTGGATTTCTCCGACTTGTATGAACGCGGCGTAGCGTTTGACGCGCTTTCCGGCAAGGCGCAGATTGCCAATGGGCTGTTAACCCTGAACCCCGAACTGCAAATTGTGGGTCCCTCTGGCGCCTTTAAACTTAGCGGCACCACCGACATGGCTTCTGAGAGCCTGGACATGCGGTTGGTCGTGGTGGTGCCGTTAACTCAGAATTTGCCTTTGGCGGCGTTGCTAATGGGGGCAGGAGCGCCGATTGGAGGTGCTCTTTTTGTACTGGATAAAATACTGGGCGATCCGTTAAGCAAGCTGACCAGTGCCAGTTATAAAGTGTCTGGAACTTGGGACGAGCCCAAAACCAACTTGCAGGGTGTGTTCGGCGCAGGTAACTGAACCCTGCTGCGGTTCGGGTTCATAATCGCGTTGGTCATGGGCACAGGAGTAAGGTGCCTGTCAGTAACAATTACGTTATTTGGCGATAACAATTAAGGAGTGTGGTGATGACACAGCAATCCCCGGCGCTTGTGGCGGCTCTGCAAATGGTCAGTGGGCACCAGCTTCAGGATAACCTGAACGCTGCTGCGGCACTTTTACAGCAGGCTGCGGAGGCGGGCGTAAAGGTGGCGGTGCTGCCGGAAAACTTCGCAGTGCTGGCCAGCGACCAAATGCTTCCCTGCGGGCAGCAGGAGGCTGGTAGCGAAAGCATTATTCGAACTTTTCTAGCACAACAGGCGAAAACCCTGAAGCTTTGGATTGTAGGCGGTTCATTGCCGTTGGCTCTGCGCCCGGATGGGTCGGTCATTGCTGATCGGGTGCGAGCCAGTTGCCTGGTGTTCAATGACCTGGGCGACGAAGTGGCGCGCTATGACAAAATCCACCTGTTTGATGCCCAGGTGGACGATGCTCACGGCCAATACCGCGAGTCGGATACCTTCGAAGCGGGGGACCAGGTGGTCACCGTGGACACGCCAGCCGGGCGCCTGGGACTGGCGGTTTGTTATGACCTTCGCTTTCCGGAGCTGTTCCGCGCGCTGCGTGACAAAGGCGCTGACTGGGTATGCCTGCCCAGCGCCTTTACCTGGAAAACCGGAAATGCCCACTGGCACGCGCTGATTCGGGCGCGTGCCATTGAAAATCAGCTATACGTAGTGGCGGCCGGGCAAGGCGGGCACAACAGCAGCCAGCGCCGCACCTACGGCCACAGTCTGATTTGCGACCCCTGGGGCAGTGTACTGGCTGAGGTCAACGAGGACGGCCCCGGTATGGTGACCGCAGCGCTGGACAAACACTGGCTGGATCAGCTGCGCCAGCAAATGCCGGTATGGAGTCATCGCCGCCTGTAACGGCTTACATTTGCTCGTTGGCGTCAATGCACTCGCGCAGGTAGCGAAACAGTTTTCGGCCGTGGCCGGCGCTCTGCGGCTTCTGCACTTCATTGCGGGCATTACGTGCCAAATTGCGCAAATGCTGAATATCCGCATCCGGGCAGTGGCTCAAAAACTCGCCAATAATGCTATCGCCCTCGGTGATGATACGGTCGCGCCAGCGCTCGGCCAGGTGATGGCGGCGTGTGTGCTCTAAACTGCCCGCGGAGAACGCGGTGATAGCGGCCTGCAGTGCTTCGGGGTCGGGCTCCTGACGGATGATCTTGCCAATGTATTGCAGGTGCCGGCGCTTGGCTTCGTTTTGGCGAATGCGGACCGATTCGTCGATGGCGCGGCGCAGCGTGTCGCTGATTTGCAGGCTATCGAGCTGCTCATGGTTTAGCTCCAGCATTTGCTTGCCCATGCTTTGCAGCGCGTGCATCTCGCGCTTGAGCTGGGACTTGCTGGGGCCGTCGTATTCAAACTCTTCTTCGTTATGATCAATCATTAGATTACCGGTTACTTAGGTGTAAAAAGCTATTCAGATGTAAAAATTTAGTTAGATGTAAAGAGCATCGAGATGTAAAAAGCTCAGGCATAAAAAAGGGTCGCGAGGCCAAGAAAGGACACAAACCCGACAACGTCGGTGACGGTGGTTAGAATCACACTGCCGGCCAGCGCCGGATCAATATTACGCGACTTCAGAAACAACGGTAACACGGTGCCTACCAGGGCTGCAGCGACAAGGTTTATCACCAGAGCTGCGGCAATAATAGCGCCCAGCATAATGTCCCCGAACCACAGAGTCGCCGCGCCGGCCACCACCAACGCCCAGAGCACGCCGTTCATTACACTCACCAGAAACTCGCGGTTTAACAACCAGCCTACATTGGCGCTGCTGATCTGACCAACGGCCATACCGCGGATGACCAGTGTCAGGGTCTGGCTGCCGGCAATGCCGCCCATACTGGCCACAATGGGCATCAGCACCGCCAGTGCCACCACCTTGGTGATGGTCTCTTCAAACAGACCGATCACGCCAGAGGCGATAAACGCGGTCATTAAATTAATGCCCAGCCAAACCGCGCGCCTGCGCGAGGTTTTCCATACCGGCGCAAAGGTATCTTCATCGTCATCCAAACCCGCCATCCGCATCAGCGAGTGATCGGCATCCTCGCGGATAACATCGACCACGTCATCGATGGTGATGCGGCCCAGCAGTTTGCCATTTTCGGCGACCACCGGCGCCGAGATCAGGTCATAGCGCTCAAACAGGATGGCAACCTTGGTATCTGACAAAGTCACAGGGATGGGCTCAATATCGGTGTCCATCACTTCACGCACGGTGGCGGCAGGGTTCGATACCAGCAAGGAAGTAACCGGCAGCATGCCGATAAATTCATCGCGACGGCTGACCACAATCAGGCTGTCGGTCATAGGTGGCAGGGTGCGGTGGCGGCGCAGATAACGCAGCACCACGTCAATGCTGATGTCCGGGCGCACCGTAATGGTATCGGTGTTCATTAAACCGCCGGCGGTGTCTTCGGGGTACGACAGTACCTCCTCCACACGCTGGCGGTCTTGTTCGTCCATGGTGTTCAGAACTTCCTGAATCACCGTGTCGGGGAGCTGTTGAAGCAAGTCGGCCAGATCGTCCGACTCAAAGTCTTCAATCAGATCAGCCAGCTCCTGAGCGCTGAATTTGCTTAGGAAATCGCCCCGAATGTCTTCGTTTAGATACTGAAGGACTTCGCCTTCAAGCTGTTTGTCGACCAGATTCCACAGCAGCGACCGTTGCCGCGGGGGCGATGATTCCAGCAGGTGGGCGATATCACTGGGGCTGAGGCCGCCATTGAGGATGCGTGCGACTTGTTTCAGGGCGCCACTGTCCAGCGCTTCGCCTAATGAGCGAAGGCGTTGGCGTGCCTGGCTTTTTTCCAGAATATCGGTCATGGCTCATCCGCGGTCAGAAAACGGCTGTATTATAGCGGACTTGCAGGCGCTGCGTGAGCGACTATTCGCCCTCGCCAAAGTAATCGTTGATCAGTTCTGTCAACGCAATGATGGCCTGTTGCTCGTCTTCACCGTCGGCAATCAGTTCAACTTCCGTGCCCTGGCTGGCGGCCAGCATCATCACCTGCATGATGTTTTTGGCGTCTACTTCACGGCCTTTACCGGCGATTCTGACTTTGCTTTGGTGAGCAGACGCTGTGGCCACCAGCTTGGCCGTTGCGCGGGCGTGCAGACCCAGTTTGTTGATGATAAACAGCTGGCGGCGGATCATGGTTGAATCAGGCGTCCTGTACGGTTTTCAGGTGCAGTAGTTCGGAGTGACGTACTTGCACGTTGTTGCTGTGCTGGCGGAAGTGGGCGCCCATTTGCTCGCAGACGTAAACCGAGCGATGCTGGCCACCGGTACAACCAATGGAAATGGTCATGTAGCTGCGGTTGCTGTCGGCAAATGCCGGTAGCCACGAGGTCAGAAAAGCGATGATTTCCTGCACCATTTTTGCGCTCATGGGTTCGTTTTCCAAAAACTTGATTACCGGCTGGTCCATGCCGGTAAACTTGCGCAGTGAGGTGTCCCAGTGGGGATTGGGCAGGCAACGCACGTCAAATACGTAGTCTGAATCAACCGGTACGCCGTGCTTGAAACCGAATGACTGGAACAGCAGCGCCAGTTCCTGGTCTTTGCGGCCGACCACCCGCTGTTTGACCATGTCCCGCAAATCGTACATGCCCATGCCAGTGGTGTTGATGTACAGGTCAGCCAGATTCGACAAGGGTTCCAGCAGTTTTTTTTCCGAGCTGATGGCTTCGCGCAATGACGTGTGATCGTCGCTCAGTGGGTGCTTGCGTCGGGTAGCATGAAAGCGTTGCAGCAGAGATTGCTCGTCGGCGTCTAAAAATATGATTTCAGCGCTGATGCCTGTGTCCTTCAGGCGTCGGTGAATATCTTCGAAATTGGCCAGCTCACCGGACAGGTTGCGCGCGTCTATGCTCACCGCCATTTTGTGCAGGCGGCCGGCGGGCTCTTGTGCGGCCGCTTCTCTGGTCAGCGGGAACAGCAGGCCAATGGGTAAGTTGTCGATGCAGTAAAAACCCAGATCTTCAAGAACGTGCAAGGCGGTACTTTTACCCGATCCGGAACGGCCGCTAACAATAATCAGTTTCATCGTCAATAACCCTTTGATTGCGAACGGTCGAAGTGGATCAGGTCAAGACAGACTAGCGTCCGGAGGTCATGCGCTGAAATAGGGTAATGGCATCTTCCGACTGGCGCAGGCGGTCACAAAAAGCCCGGTCGTTGAATTTTTCTGCAAGCTGACTAAGCAGTTCAAGATGCTCACTGGTGGCTTCTTTTGGTACAACCAGAGCAAACACCAAATCTACCGGCTGGTTGTCAATTGCATCGAAGTCCACGCTCTCGCTGAGGGTAACGAGCAGGCCAATAACGTGCTCCAGGCCTTCCAGGCGGCAGTGAGGGATGGCGATGCCCTGGCCGATCCCGGTGGATCCCAGGCGCTCGCGGGCAATCAGATTGCTGAATATCTGAGTATCGCCCAAGGTGGCGTTATGCAGGTGAATCTGCTCTGCAATAAACTCAAGAACCCTTTTCTTGCTGGACGCTGGCACGTTGCAAAGTGTCAGTTCCGGGGCAAGGATGGTTTCTATTGTCAGGGATGTCTCGCTCATGGGTCGACGGTACTTCCATTAAAAAAAAGGCTGCGGCATGGTGCCATGCCGCAGCGCGTGAAGCGTTTACGCGTTGTATCCGGTGCTAGTTACCGTGCATCCGGGATACTTGCTTTTCTTTGTGCTTGAGAATCTGGCGGTCCAGTTTGTCCACCAGAGCGTCAATAGCTGCGTACATGTCTTCGCTTTCTGCCTTAGCGTGCAATTCGCCACCACTAATATTTACGGTAGCTTCGGCTATCTGGCGCAATTTTTCCACCTGCAGGGTCACATTGGTGTTACTTATCTGGTCGAAGTGGCGCTCCAGGCGCTGAAACTTTTCGTTCACGTACTCTTTGAGTGCTTCGGTCAGTTCGACATGATGGCCAGAAATATTGAGTTGCATAGGCTTCTCCTGCTATTGCATGGGTGTTGTTAGGTCGGTGTTGCTACACCAGTCGCTTTCTTTCGTTCGATGGAGGTATTTGCAGTGCCTCCCGGTATTTGGCCACGGTACGCCGCGCCACTTGGATTCCCTGTTCCCCAAGCATGGCGGCAATCTTGCTATCGCTCAACGGTTTTTTGGAGGTTTCGACGGCTATCAGTTTTTTTATCATGGCGCGGATGGCGGTTGAAGAACATTCTCCGCCAGCATCGGTACTGACATGGCTTGAGAAAAAATATTTGAGCTCAAATATGCCGCGAGGTGTGTGCATGAACTTCTGGGTGGTTACCCGGGAGATGGTAGATTCATGCATTTCTACGGCTTGGGCTATTTCCGAAAGGATCAGCGGCTTCATAGCTTCTTCCCCCTGGTCTAGAAAACCCTGTTGGTATTCCACAATACGGGTAGCCACTTTTAGCAGCGTTTCGTTGCGGCTTTGCAGGCTTTTGATGAACCATTTAGCCTCTTGCAATTGATCGCGCATGTAGGTGTTGTCAGCGCTGCTATCGGCACGCTTTATCAATGAAGCATAGCTGGCATTGACACGAATGCGCGGTGCAATTTCTGGGTTCAACTCTACCCGCCAGCGCTCGTTGCGTTTGTACACAATCACGTCTGGAATGACGTAGTCCGGTTCGGTTCGGTCAATCACATTGCCGGGGCGCGGGTTCAGGCTGGTAATCAGCGCCAGTACCTGTTTTAGCTGGTCTTCTTTGAGGCGGCTACGGCGCAGCAGTTGGGCGTAGTCACGGTTGCCCAGCAGGCTGATGTAGTGGGTGATGACCATGCGCGCCTGAGAAACCCAAGGGGTGTCTGGTGGCATCTGGTTCAGCTGGATTAGAAGGCATTCCTGCAAGTCGCGGCCAAACACACCGGGTGGGTCAAAAAACTGCAGGCGTCGTAATACCGCTTCCAGTTCATCCAGTTCCAGAGGGTCGTCGTCATGCTCGTCCTGCAGGCCGGTATAAATCTCGGCCAGCGAGCTGGTCAGGTAGCCGCGTTCGTCAACAGCGTCCATCAGGGCGTGAGCAACGGCGCGGTCGCGTTCCGTCATGGTGGTCAGGTTTAGCTGCCACTCCAGGTGATCGCGCAGGGTTTCAGTGGGCGAGTTGCGGGTTTCAAAATCGTAGTCGTTATCGTCGCCATTACTGCTGGCCGGCGCCGGCGCAGATTGGTACACGTCGTCCCAGGCGGTATCTACCGGCAGGTCGTCTGGCAAGGTATCGGGTATTTCATTTTCGCTGGCCCAGTCGGGACCGTTTTCGTTTTCGTCCCAGTCTTTGCTGGTGTCTGAAGAGGCCTCTGCTGCGCTTTCAGCGGTGCCGTCCACCCCGCTACTTATCCCACTATCTATCCCACGATCGTCTGCACTGGAGTCCGTGTTTTGATCGTTGTTCGTGTCTGCGTGCGTGGATTCCTCGTCGCCGTGATCGTCGTCTTCCGGTGCTTCCAACATGGGGTTGGATTCCAGCGCCTGCTGGATTTCCTGTTGCAAGTCGAGGGTAGAAAGCTGTAACAGGCGAATCGCCTGCTGGAGCTGGGGCGTCATGGTCAGGCTCTGGCCCAGCTTGAGCTGCAAAGAAGCTTTCATTACCATTCTTGGAAATCCATTACTCGATCGGTTGGCGCGTGGCAGCCACTAAAAAAGGTTGGCTAACCGGGGTTTGCGTTCACAAGCAAGTTCTCTGCCGAGTCTACTAGAGTTCGCCGGGGAATCAACCGATTCACCCGTGGCGATGTCATCGCAAACCCACTTCTAAGGTTCATTACAACCGGAATTCGTTGCCTAGGTAGACCTCTTTGACCTGTTGATTGGCAAAAATTTCAGCGGAGCTGCCGGAAGCAATAATATGGCCGCCGGATACAATGTAGGCGTTTTCGCAGATGTCCAGCGTATCGCGCACGTTGTGGTCGGTGATCAGTACGCCTATGCCTTTGTCGCGCAGGTGGCGAATGATTTGCTTGATGTCGCTAACCGAGATTGGGTCGACCCCGGCGAAGGGTTCGTCCAACAGAATAAAAGCGGGCTCCATAGCCAGAGCGCGAGCAATTTCTACCCGGCGACGCTCGCCCCCAGACAGTGCCATACCCATACTGTCGCGGATGTGATTGATGTGAAACTCGGCTAGCAATTCCTCTAACTTCGCGTCGCGTTCCGCCCGTTTCATACTTTTGCGGGTTTCCAGAATGGCCATAATATTGTCGCGCACGCTGAGTTTTCGGAACACCGAGGCTTCCTGGGGCAGATAGCCAATGCCTTTGCGGGCACGGCCGTGCATCGGCAGCGGGGTGATGTCCTGGTTATCGATCGTAATGCGGCCGTGGTCGGCCTGCACCAGCCCCACAATCATGTAAAAGCAGGTGGTTTTGCCGGCACCGTTAGGGCCTAGCAGTCCGACGATTTCGCCGCTGCGAATTTCCAGCGAAACGTCAATCACCACTTTTTTCTGTTTGTAGCTTTTTGCCAGATTACTGGCTCTGAGAACGGCCATCGGACTCCTGCGTGCTGCGCGGCTGGATCGTCATTTCTACCCGGCCTGACCCGGAGCCTGCTTCGATGCTGCCTTGGGCAGTGACGACGCGGTTCACGGTGTCGTAAAGAATCAGTTCACCGCGAAAAATATTGCCAGTTTGCCTGATCACTGCGTCGCGTTCAAAGGTCAGCTGCTTCTCGGCAGCAGACCAGGTTATGGTAAGGGCTTTTGCGTCGGTTTCCCCTTTTCCGTTGGCCGTGGGCTGAACGTAATGGGCCGGGGTGCCGGTGGCTTCAATGCGGTTAAGCCCATTTATGTCGCGGTAGAGCACCACCTCTTGAGCAAACAGTTTGGTATCGCCTTGCACCAGTTCAACATCGCCGGTGTAGGTTGCAACGCCTTTGGCATCGTCAAGCCGTGCTGAATTGGCGGCCACGTTGATGGGGATGTTGGAATCAAGATCAAAGGCCAGGCCTGGCGTGCTGACGAGTAAGGCCGCCAGCCCCACGCTCATGCCCAGCCTCATACCCAAGCCTGGCGCTCGGCGCCAAAAGGGTGCGTTACGTTCAGTTGCCAGTTTCATAGCGTCCTTCCACCTGGGAATCAAGTTCCAGAATACGTTCATTGAGCCAGGCTTTCATGCCCGTGGCGTGGGTGGTGCCGGTGGCGTCAACGATTTCGACGGGGGCATCGGTGTACGCCATATTCGTGCGGTTATCCAGCGTCAATCTGGTCGTGCTCAAGGTGGCGCTGCGCTCACCAATCTGTCGGACAATGCGCACATCACCCTCAAGCTCCAGCTGGCTGTTGCCGTCGCGCAGTTTGCCGTGTTTGGCCGTAAGCTGCCAGGGTTCTGAACCGGGCTGGCCTTGGATTGTGGCTTGTGGTTCGGCCATGATGGCGTATCCGTTGGCCTCAAACTGTTCAATGCGGGGGCTGACAAACTGGATTTTGACGGTGCCTTGTTCGTCGTAAGAAGTGTACAGGGCGTCCACCACAAAGCTGTCGGGCTCGCGGTCACCGCGCAGTTCGCTGTCTTGTGTTGGCGTTGGCACTTCGTTGTCGCTGTGCCACAGCAGAGCAGCGGTGGCAATGAACGTGGCCAGAAGGGCAACCGTTTGCCACCTGGGGCGTTGTTCCGGCAACAGCGCAACAAGCAGGCCGCCGCCTTTACCTAAAGTCATGGTGCGCTTCCCGCGTCGCGGACGGGCTCAAGATAGGCTTCAAGGTAGGGCGCAAGGGCCGTGTCGAGCTTGCCCTGGGACGCGAGAATCAGGTCGCAGGCCTCGCGCACCGCGCCATCACCGCCGCGGCTTCGGGTGCAATAATCGGCGTGCTCCTGAAGCAGCCAATAGCCGTTGGGCACGGTAATGCCGAGGCCGGCGTAGCGAAGCGCTGGCAAATCCGGCAAATCGTCGCCCATATACGCAATATCACTGGCCGGGATACCCAGCAGATCGACAATCTCCAGCAGTGCGGTGCGTTTGTCCTTGCGGCCTTGCAACAGGTGCGGGATACCTAAGTCAGTCATGCGTTTTTCGGTCAGTGGTGAACGCCTTCCGGTAATGACTGCGACCGTAATGCCTGCGGCAATCAGCTGCTTGAGTCCGAGCCCGTCGAGAATGTTGAAGGCTTTTAGCTCGTCACCGCTGGCACTGAAGTAAATTTTGCCATCGCTCATGATGCCATCCACATCCAGTGCAATCAGGCGAATGTTGGCTGCTTTGGCAAGCACGCTGGCCGGCCATTGCGGCCGGAAATTAGGGGTATCTTTTACAAGTGTGTCCATTAAATGACCCCTGCACGCAGCAGATCGTGCATATTCAAGGCCCCCACCAGCTCACCGTGCTCACCGACCACTGGCAGGGCGCTGATCTTCATTTCTTCCATAATATTCAGAGCTTCTACTGCCAGTTGGTCGGCGCGGATGGTTTTGCCATTATGGGTCATCAGCTGTTCTATGGCGGTGGTGTGTACGTCTACATTTTTATCCAGGCTGCGGCGCAGGTCGCCGTCAGTGAATACGCCTATCAGGGTGCCGTTACTGTCCACCACAGTGGTCATGCCCAGGCCCTTGCGGGAAATTTCCAGTAGCGCACCGCTGAGGGTCGTACCTTCACTGACTACCGGAACGCTATCGCCACTGTGCATGATGTCTAGTACTCGCAGCAGCAGACGGCGTCCCAGGCGTCCCCCAGGGTGCGAAAACGCAAAGTCCTCGGCGCTAAAACCCCGCGCTTCCAACAGGGCAACGGCCAGGGCATCGCCCATTACCAATGTGGCGGTGGTACTTGAGGTGGGTGCCAGGCCTAACGGGCAGGCTTCTTTAAGTACGCTAACGTCCAGATTGGCCAATGCTTCATGTGCCAGAATCGACTGCGGGTCACCAGTCATGCTGATCAGCGGCGTGCCCATGCGTTTCAACATTGGCAGCAGGGTGACCACTTCGTTGGTATTGCCGCTGTTGGAGATGGCGATTACCACGTCCTGGCTGGTAATCATGCCCAGATCACCGTGGCTGGCTTCACCAGGATGAACAAAAAAAGCCGGTGTGCCGGTGCTGGCCAAGGTGGCGGCAATTTTGTTGCCGATATGGCCAGATTTGCCCATGCCGGTCACCACGACACGGCCGCGGCAAGCCATAATTGCCTGGCAGGCACGTGTGAATGATTCGCCAATACGCTGCTCAAGGCTGGTAATGGCATCGCGCTCGATGCGGATTGTGTTGAGCGCGGATTCTCGGAAATCCTTTGGCACTGGGTCTGTCATCCTGTTCCTGCTCTTTAAGTCTAATTCGGCTGATGGCCGAGATTTCGCCACTTGGGCTGTCATGAAGCGCCGCTTGGGCTGTCGTGAAACAGAGTATAACATTGGACAGCCGTGGGCTGTCTCTGAATGGGTCAAAACCCGGCTGCGGCCAGTTCGTAAGGTGACATTTTAGCCATAGCGGATTGAGCTTGAGTGCGTCTTGGCATAATGTAGCGGCTCTTTTAAGGGGTAGGTTATGGCAGAAGCTGCTTATATTTCCTTGGAAAACGTGGTTTTCTCGCGCTCTGGGCGGCGTGTTTTTGATGGCCTCAGTTTGCAAATTCCTCGTGGCAAGATCACTGCGATCATGGGCCCGAGTGGTACTGGGAAAACAACATTGTTGCGTCTAATTGGCGGACAGCTGAAGCCGGAGTCTGGCTCGGTTTTGGTTGACGGCCACAACATACCCAAGCTGCGGCGCGGTGCGCTGTTTCAGCTGCGGAAAAAGATGGGCATGCTGTTCCAAAGCGGGGCCCTGTTTACCGATGTGAGCGTGTACGAGAACGTAGCCTTCCCCCTGAGGGTACACACCAAGCTGCCGGAAGACATGATTCGCGACATCGTTCTGATGAAGTTGGAAGCCGTGGGCCTGCGCGGCGCGCGCGACCTGATGCCCGCAGAGCTGTCCGGCGGCATGACGCGGCGAGTGGCACTGGCTCGCAGCATTGTGTTGGACCCAGAACTGATTATGTATGACGAACCCTTTGCCGGCCAAGACCCCATTGCCATGGGCGTGGTGGTGAAGCTTATTCGACAACTGAACATTGCCATGGGTCTGACCAGCGTTCTGGTGTCTCACGACGTGCCGGAATCACTCAGCATTTGTCACTACGCCTGTATTCTTTCTGATGGCAAGGTGATCGGTGCGGGCACGCCGGAACAATTGCGCGAGCACTCATCAGACAAGGTGCAGCAGTTCTTGCAGGGCAAGCCCGATGGCCCCGTACCTTTTCACTATCCGGCGCCAGAACGCGCCGTCGATTTCGGGCTGGGAGCAAAGCAATGATGGATGCGATCGCCCGCCTGGGCAAAAATACGCTGGATTTCCTGGCGTCTTTCGGGCGAGCCAGCCAGTTTTTGCTGGGCGCGCTGGCCGGCGTGCCAAAACCGTCGGTGGGCCTGCCACTGCTGTTGAAGCAGATATATTCGGTTGGGGTGCTGTCACTGGTGATTGTGATGGTTTCCGGGCTGTTTATTGGCATGGTACTTGGGTTACAGGGCTACACGATTCTCAGCGACTTTGGCTCTGAGTCGGCCATTGGCCAGCTGATTGCCCTCACCCTGGTGCGCGAATTGGGGCCGGTGGTGACCGCGCTCTTGTTTGCTGGCCGCGCTGGTTCGGCGTTGACCGCAGAAATTGGCCTGATGAAAGCCACAGAGCAGCTTTCGAGCATGGAAATGATGGGCGTGGACCCTTTGCGCCGGGTGATAGCGCCGCGGTTATGGGCGGGCTTTCTGAGTATGCCTATTCTGGCCCTGGTGTTTTCGATGGTGGGTATCCTTGGTGGTATGCTGGTGGGAGTAGAATGGCTGGGTGTGTTCGAAGGCTCGTTCTGGGGCAACATGCAGGCTTCGGTTGATTTTCGTGACGACGTACTAAACGGCGTCATAAAAAGTGTGGTGTTTGGCTTTGTGTGCGCCTGGATTGCGGTGTATCAAGGCTATGACTGTGTGCCAACATCCGCCGGCATCAGTTCGGCAACCACAAAAACTGTGGTGTATTCGTCGCTGGCCGTGCTTGGGCTGGACTTTATATTGACCGCCGTAATGTTCGGCAATTTCTGATGATCTGGAAATTAACAGGAGCCGGTGATGGCGCAAAGAACCATTGAAATAATTGTTGGATTGTTCGTGCTGGCAGGCATGGGTGCCATGATGTTTTTGGCACTGCAGGTCAGCGGTTTGTCATTGGCTTCTGCCGGCAGCACCTACACCGTGTATGCAGACTTTACCGATACTGGAGGCCTTGGGTCGCGGGGTAGAGTGTCAATGGCGGGAGTGCAGGTTGGTTCTATCGAGTCTATCGAGCTGGATCGAGACACGTTTAAGGCCCGTGTAACATTGTCTATTAACTCCGATGTAAACAACATCCCTGCTGACAGCGCCGCGATGATACGCACGTCCGGTCTGCTGGGTGAGCAATATATTGACATATCCATTGGTGGTGATCTGGAGTCCCTGCAGCCGGGTGACAACTTTTACACCACCCAGTCGGCGATGAATATCGAACGGCTGATCAGTAATTTTGCCTCTGGCCGCTAAGGCCTTTTAACAAGCACTCAATCGGAGACACCAAGATGACCGTTGCGCGTTATCGATCCATTTTTCTGTTCGTTTTTCTCAGTCTGCTGGCTGTGTCTGTTCAAGCCGATACTGAAGAACAGTTACGAGCTTATGTGAACGACAACACCCAGCGCATGGTTGAACAGCTCAACCGGGAGCGGGGGTCATATCAAGACGACGCCGACTTGTTTTACAGCAGCATGAATCAAACGATGGACGGCTTTGTTGACTTTCGCCGCATTGCTGCCCGGGTGATGGGGCGTTATGCCCGCCAGGCGTCTCCGGAACAGCGTGATGAGTTTGTAGAAAAGTTCAAACGCAGCTTGTTTGAGAGCTATGCCCAGGCTTTAGTAGAATCGCGCAACTTTCGCATCGAGGTGCTAGGCGCTACGTTTAACCCCCGTGATGATAATCGTGCGTCTGTGGATATGCAGGTGATCACCGAAACAGGCAATCGCTATCCGGTTACCTATTCCATGTATCGCGCAAAAAACGACCAGTGGATGATGGAGAACGTGATCGTGGAAGGCGTGAACATCGGACTCGCGTTCCGTGACCGTTTCAGTCAGGAAATGGAGGCCAATCGGGACCAAGTGCAGGTGGTGATCGACGGCTGGAACGATGCGGCCGATAGCCTCAATCTGGAACAGGTCATTGACGAAAAAGCAGGGCAATAATGAGCGCCAGTAACCTGCAGCCGACGCTTGATTTCAGCGACAATAACCTGACAATTGACGGCGAAGCCGATGCTATGGTCGCTGCCGACCTGCGCCAGCGTGGAGAGGCTTTGCTGGCTGGGGCCAAAGGCGACATCACCGTCGATTTGGCAAAGTTGACCAGCGCTAGCAGCTCGTTGCTGTCAGTACTTTTGTGTTGGCAACGGTTCGCCCGCGAGCGCGCGCTGAACCTGCGCTATGATCACCCTGGTGAGCGCTTGCTGGCGCTGGCCGCGCTGGCGAATCTGAATGATGCATTACCCGGGTTTTCCGCTGTCAGGCCGGGCGTAAATCCGGATTAACCGGGCAAGCATCGATGGCGGCTAGCGTTGATGCGGATTATCCAGTGCGAAGGCTGACCGCAGCTGAAGAATTAGTTACAATCCCGCCCCTTGATTTTTTAATATCTGAGGAATGTTTATGGATGTCGCCGAAATAACCACGCTGGTGCAGAATGCGCTGCCAAGCTGTGAGATTCAGGTGCAGGTTGACGGTTCACATTGCATGGTCGTGGCAGTGGGCGACGTTTTTGAAGGTTTACCAACCATCAAACGCCAACAGCTGATCAACAAAGCGTTATTTCAGATGGTTATGGATGGCACAATTCACGCTCTGCACCCCAAGGCCTTTACCCCCGCCGAATGGGCTGCGCGCCAGGGCTGATAGCCCGCAAACACAGGATACTATTCGTTGTGGATAAACTTCTGATTCACGGAGGCCGGCCGCTAGACGGTGAAATCCGTATTTCCGGCGCCAAAAACGCTGCTTTGCCGATTCTTGCTGCGACACTTTTAGCCGATGAACCGGTCACCATCAGCAATCTGCCGCACCTGCACGATGTCACCACCATGATTGAGCTGCTTGGCCGAATGGGCGTTGAGCTGATGATTGATGAGAAGATGAGTGTCGAAATTCACGCCAACACCATCAAGCACTTTCATGCGCCTTACGAGCTTGTGAAAACCATGCGCGCGTCCATTCTAGTGTTAGGCCCATTGGTCGCGCATTTTGGCGAAGCACAGGTTTCTTTGCCGGGCGGTTGTGCCATTGGTAGCCGCCCGGTAAACCTGCACATTCAGGGCCTAGAAGCCATGGGTGCTGAAATTTCTGTGGAAAATGGGTACATAAAAGCGAAAACCAATGGCCGCCTGAAAGGCGCGCATATTTTTATGGATATGGTGACCGTTACCGGTACTGAAAACCTGCTGATGGCAGCGACTCTGGCTGATGGCAAAACCATTCTGGAAAATTCCGCGTGCGAGCCAGAAGTGGTGGATTTGGCTGAGTGCCTTATTGCCATGGGCGCCGATATTAAAGGTCATGGCACTTCTACCATTGAGATCAACGGTGTGGAGCGTCTGCATGGCTGCCACCATCATGTACTGCCCGACCGAATTGAAATTGGCACCTATCTTGTGGCTGCCGCTGCTACCGGTGGCAGAATAAAACTGAAAGATACCCGCGAAGGTCTGATGGATGTGGTGTTATCCAAGCTGGAAGAAGCGGGCGCCCACATTACCAGCGGTAAAGACTGGATAGAGCTGGATATGAAGGGCAAACGTCCCAAAGCCGTCAGTATTCGTACGGCTCCCTACCCTGCATTTCCTACCGACATGCAGGCCCAGTTTGCGGCCATGAACTGTATCGCTGAAGGCACGGGCACCATTATAGAAACGGTTTTTGAAAACCGCTTCATGCATTTGCAAGAGCTGATCCGCATGGGTGCCGATATCACCATGGAAGGCAACGCGGCGATTATAAAGGGCGTTGACCATTTGACTGGCGCACCGGTCATGGCCACTGACTTGCGTGCCTCTGCCAGCCTTGTGATTGCGGGCTTGGTAGCTCAAGGCGATACGGTGGTTGATCGTATTTACCACATCGATCGCGGTTACGAGTGCATCGAGGAAAAACTGCAGTTGCTGGGTGCCAGCATTCGCCGTTTGCCGGGTTAAGTAACACGGCAGCAAAGAGCTAACGGGAAACCGGATACGATATGACAGATTCCATTACCATTGCCTTGTCGAAAGGCCGCATTCTGGAAGAAACCTTGCCCTTGCTGGCAGAATCCGGAATTGAGTTGATCGACGATGTAAATAAGTCCCGCAAGCTGGTATTTCCTACCACCAACAGCCATGTGCGCGTGCTTATCCTTAGAGCCACAGACGTTCCGACCTATGTGCAATACGGTGCCGCTGACTTGGGCGTGACGGGCAAAGACACGCTGATGGAACACGGTGGTGAAGGCCTCTACGAGCCGCTGGACCTAAATATTGCTCGCTGCCGTCTGATGACCGCCGGCGCCAAAGGGTGTCCAGTTCCAACAGGACGCTTGAAGGTCGCTACCAAGTTTGTGAATCTTGCACGGCGCTATTACGCAGCCCAAGGCCGCCAAGCCGATATCATAAAGCTCTACGGCGCGATGGAACTGGCGCCGATTTTGGGTCTGGCCGATGAGATTGTCGACATTGTTGATACGGGCAATACTTTGAAAGCTAACGGTCTGGAAGCGCGGGAATTGATCGAACATATCAGCACCCGATTAATTGTGAATCGTGCCTCCATGAAAATGAAACACGAACGTATAAATCCCATTATCGAGATGATGTCGGCTGCGGTGGAAAAACGCCGTTAGTTCACGGATACATGGGAGGTTGCGCCCGTAAACGGCTTGCGTCCTTGCATTGGTGCCTTTAGCGCCTGTGGGGCGGCCTACCAAAACACGCTCAAGCACGTCCATGTAACGCTTAGGCTGCGCCACCCATGGCTCCGCACAGTTTGGGTAGGCTGCCCCACAGTTCCTTCGCTGAACTTTGGGTGGTGGCAAGCCCGTTACGAGCGCTTGCCACGAGTTGCCTAGAGGCATCACTTTTTAGTTTCAACTTCAGTTTTTATTCACTACAGGGTTTAACACATGACCGTTAACATCCAGCGATTGAACGCCTCCGATGCAGACTTTGACAGCGCGCTATCTGCCCTGTTGGCCTGGGATGACAGCGTGGATCATCAGGTGAACGAGTCGGTGCGTCATATTCTGCACGAGGTGAAAACCCGCGGCGACGCGGCTGTTCTGGAATTCACGGCCAAGTTTGACCGCCTGACCGTTGGTAGTGTAGCCGAGTTGGAAATGAGTCAGGAACGATTGCAGCATGCCTTGAAAACCATTCCCCAGGACCAGCGTGATGCCTTGGAGCATGCGGCCCGCCGGGTGCGAGATTATCACCAGCGTCAGAGTCAGGAGTCCTGGCAATATGAGGAAGCCGACGGCACGGTGCTGGGGCAGAAGATTACGCCGCTGGATCGGGCAGGGCTGTATGTGCCCGGCGGCAAAGCGGCTTATCCATCGTCGGTTCTGATGAACGCCATACCGGCAAAAGTCGCTGGCGTGGCCGAAGTGATTATGGTGGTGCCGACACCAGATGGCGTGGTGAATGACTTGGTGCTGGCAGCGGCGGCGATTGCCGGAGTAGATCGGGTATTCACCATCGGTGGTGCTCAGGCAGTGGCTGCGCTGGCTTATGGCACTGACACGGTGCCGGCGGTGGATAAGATTGTGGGCCCCGGCAACATTTTTGTAGCTGCTGCCAAGCGCGAGGTGTTTGGCACCGTGGGTATCGACATGATTGCCGGGCCGTCGGAAATTTTGGTGATTTGTGACGGTCAGACCCATCCGGACTGGATTGCGATGGATCTGTTTTCCCAGGCCGAGCACGACGAGCAGGCCCAGTCGATTCTGATCAGCCCTAGCGCCGAGTTTCTGGATGCGGTGGAAGCCAGTATTGAACGACTACTGCCCACCATGGAGCGGGCGGAGATTATCCGCACCTCATTGGCCGATCGCGCTGCTCTGATTCAGGTTGCTGATCTGGCAGAAGCGGCCAAGGTATCAAATCGAATTGCGCCGGAGCATCTGGAATTGTCCGTTGCTGATCCGCAAGCGTTGCTGGCTGACATCCGCCATGCCGGAGCTATTTTTATGGGCCGGTATACCGCCGAGGCTCTTGGGGACTATTGTGCCGGCCCGAATCACGTGCTGCCTACTAGCGGCACCGCGCGTTTTTCATCGCCTCTGGGTGTTTACGATTTTCAGAAGCGCTCATCTATTATTGGATTCAGCGCCGAAGGTGCGAGCCGTATGGGGCGAGTGGCTTCCGTGCTGGCCAGAGGCGAGGGCCTGACCGCCCACGCGCGCTCGGCAGAATACCGGATTCAGCGAGATTAGACGCTTCATTACCAACGGCCACCGCCACGGAGAAAACCCATGAGCAAATTCTGGAGCCCACTGGTTCACGATTTGGTGCCTTATATTCCCGGCGAGCAGCCCAAAAACGCTAACTTGGTAAAACTCAATACCAACGAGAATCCGTTTGGCCCGTCGCCCAAGGTCATTGAAGCCATTCAGGCCGAGCTTAATGATAATTTGCGCCTGTATCCGGATCCCGAGGGTCAGGCGCTGAAGGCAACTATTGCCACCTACCACGGTATTAAAGCCGACCAAGTGTTTCTGGGCAACGGTTCCGACGAAGTTTTAGCGCACGTTTTTTTCGCACTGTTTCAGCAGGATCAGCCGATACTTTACCCGGACATCAGCTACAGCTTTTATCCGGTTTATTGCGGTCTTTACGGCATAAAGGCTCGCAAGGTGCCATTGAATGACGAGTTTGCGATTGACCCTGACGATTACAATCAGCCCAACGGAGGCGTCATTTTCCCCAATCCGAATGCGCCCACTGGCCGCTATCTGAACCTTACCGAAATTGCTGTGGTGCTGAAGGCCAATCCCGACCGAGTTGTCGTTATTGACGAAGCTTACATCGACTTCGGCGGCGAAACCGCCATTAACTTAATTGACCTTTATCCAAATCTGCTGGTTACTCAAACCCTGTCGAAATCACGTTCGCTGGCGGGTTTGCGGGTAGGATTTGCTGCCGGTAATGCGGAACTGATAGAGGCTCTGAACCGGGTGAAAGACAGCTTCAACAGTTATCCCCTTGATCGCCTTGCTTTGGCGGGCGCACAGGCCGCGTATGAAGATGATGACTGGTTTCAGGACAGCCGAAACGGGGTGATTCGTGAGCGTGAGCGGGTTAGCAAATGTCTGCATAAACTGGGCTTTGAGGTGCTTCCGTCCAGAGCCAACTTTGTGTTTGCCCGCCATCCGCAATGGGCTGGATTTGATTTGGCGAACGGTTTACGCGAGCAGGGTGTGATCGTTCGGCACTTCAACAAGCCGCGGATCAACGAGTTTCTGCGTATCACTATTGCTAAAGCACCGCAGAATGATGCTCTGTTGGAGGCGTTAAAAACACTCTGTGATTCACGCTGATTATCGAGGTCTGGCACTGCTATGGCGCATCGAAACGAGATTATGGCGCTGCTGGAAAGCTGGCTGACGCCCGAAAAATTTCAGGATTACAGCCCCAACGGGCTTCAGGTAGAAGGCAAGGCCGAGATAAATACCCTGATTACGGGCGTTACAGCCTCACAGGCGCTACTGGATGCGGCGGTGGAGCTGAAAGCCGATATGGTTCTGGTGCACCACGGTTATTTCTGGAAAGGCGAAGACCAGCGCGTGGTGGGTGTAAAACGCAATCGTTTGAAAACCTTGCTAATTCACGAGATAAATCTGGTGGCTTATCACTTGCCATTGGATGACCATCCGCGGTATGGCAACAACCGCAATTTGGCCCGGGTGTTGGGTATCGATAGCCCGGAGCCTTTGAATGGTCTGGTGTGGCGTGGTGAGTTTGCCCAGGCGTTAACGCCACAGGCGCTAAGCGAGCGTATTTCGAGCTGTTTGCAACGGCAACCTTTGCATATTGAAGGTGGGCCAGACCTGATCAAAACAGTGGCTTGGTGCACCGGTGGTGCGCAGGGTTTTATTGATACTGCGGCGGATGCGGGGTTGGACGCCTACATAAGCGGAGAGATTTCAGAACCTACGACTCACACCGCCAGAGAGCGGGGGATTCACTATTTTGCGGCTGGCCATCACGCTACAGAGCGTTACGGCGTTCAGGCATTAGGGGAAGCCTTGGCGAAGGAGTTGGGGCTGGCCCACCAGTTTATCGAGTGCGATAACCCGGCTTAGGCCAGCCTTTGCTCAGGCTCAAGCTTTGGCTTTGGCTTTTTCTTTCAGACCGTAATCTTCTGCCAGCGTGCCAGAACCGTCAGGGTCTTTTGGCGCATAGTCGCGGGGCGGTTCTGAACCTTCTTTGCGATCATCTTTCAGACGTTGGGCTGAGTTCTGTTCGAGTTCATGTATCAGCTCGTCGTCGTTGCACAGACGCGTTGCGCTTTTGGCCATATGCTGATTCACATCGCGATAGCTGTCATTGAAGCGGCGCAGCAGGTGGGCAGACTCCATAAAGTGCTCGTTAACCTGCGCTTGATAGCGGGTATATTCGTTGCGCAGCTCATCAATTTGCTGCTCGGTGCGACGCTGCCGAAGAGATGAGCCTTGCCCGGTAGAGCGGCCCAGCAATATCCCTATCAGAATGCCAACTATCAGGGCGGCAACTGCTGCCATAGTCAGGTTTGTCATAAGTTGCTTTGTCCTTTTAAAAATAGTGAACCGTAGAACAGGTCATGAGTATAACGTCACTGACTCTATACGCCCACGACAAAAGCCTGAGCCAATCGTCTTATTGTCGCGTTGTGGCACTACATGGCGAAAAACTCAAATTGCGCGAGAATGTAGCGCCAAAATAAACCAGTAACCCTTGGAAGCCACTGATGACAGCGTCTATGTCCACTGCCAGTTCGATCAATATGCCACCCTGGCAACGCTACCAGCAGGACCTTCAGCGTCCGGAGTTCCTGCGTGATGCTGCGCAGGAGGATGCTGTAAAGCGTCTTCAATTACTTTACGACAAACTGGTGGCAGCTGAAAGCTCCCGCGACAGCAAGATGTCAAAATTGCGTCGTAAGCTAAGCAAGGGAGCGGGTAAAAAGGAGCCGATCACAGGTCTGTATTTTTGGGGTGGCGTTGGCCGCGGGAAAACCTATCTGATGGACACTTTTTTTGAAGCCCTGCCGTTCGATCGCAAAATGAGAGTGCATTTTCACCGCTTTATGCAACGTGTTCATAATGAACTCAAGCTGTTGAAGGGTCGAAAGAATCCCTTGGAACTCGTGGCCAAAAAATTTGCCGATGAAACCCGGGTTATCTGTTTTGACGAGTTTTTTGTGTCCGACATTGGTGATGCGATGATACTGGCAACCTTAATGCGAGGTTTGTTTGAGCGTGGCGTTACTTTGGTGTGCACGTCTAACATTGTTCCTGACGGCTTGTACAAAGACGGTCTGCAACGGGCGCGCTTTCTGCCGGCTATTGAGCTGGTAAAAAAACATACCCATGTGGTGAATGTGGATGGCGGCGTAGATTACCGCTTACGCACGCTGGAACAAGCCCGGCTTTATCATTCACCGCTGGGGGCTGAAGCTGATGCCAGTCTGACCAAGAGCTTCGAAAATTTGGCAGTGGAAGCAGGTAAGCACAGTAAATCGATGGAAATAAACGGTCGCAAAATTCCAGCCCGTGCCCACGCCGATGACGTGGTGTGGTTCGATTTTGAAGCGGTGTGCGACGGCCCTCGCAGCCAGAATGACTATATCGAGTTGGCCCGCCAGTTCCACGCTATTATTATCAGCAACGTGCCGTTGTTGGGCGGGGACAGGGACGACCAGGCTCGACGCTTTGTCAATATGATCGACGAATTCTACGATCGTAATGTAAAGGTTATTATCTCGGCGGCGGTACCAATTGTAGAACTATACGCCGGTGGTCGGCTGAATTTCGAATTTGAGCGCACTGAGTCGCGCTTGCTGGAAATGCAATCTCAAGATTATCTTGCCGCGCCCCATAAACCGTAAGCTTTCGTGCAGTGGCTCGAACACTGAACTACGCTTGGGCGAGCCGGTTTGCGTCGAGAACAGCGATGCCAATATCAAGGGTACAAGGAGTTAATATGAACAGCAGCGATCAGGTAGTGATTGTGAGTGGAGTGCGTACGCCAATGGGCGGGTTTCAGGGCAGTTTGTCCTCTGTGCCTGCACCGGAGCTGGGTGCTGTGTGCATTGCTGAAGCCGTGCGTCGCGCTGGTATACAGCCAAGTGACGTGCAAGAAGTGATCATGGGCAACGTATTGCCTGCGGGTTTGCGCCAAGGCCCCGCGCGACAGGCCATGCGCAAAGCAGGTTTGCCAGACAGTACCGGCGCAACAGCCATCAACAAGCTGTGTGGTTCGGGTATGAAGGCGGCGATGCTTGCCCATGACATGATCAAAGCAGGCAGTAACGACATCATGGTTGCTGGTGGCATGGAGAACATGTCGAGCGCTCCCTATTTACTGCTAAAAGCACGCAGTGGTTACCGTATGGGGCCAGGCGATGCGGCTCAGGATCACATGTTTTTTGACGGCTTGGAAGATGCTGAAACGGGCCGTTTGATGGGTGCTTTTGCGCAGGAAATGGCTGATAAAAAAGGCTATACCCGAGAGGACATGGATAACTACGCCATCAGCTCCCTCAAGCGTGCGCAGCGCGCAATTGAACAGGGCCTGTTAAAAGACGAAATTGTCCCGGTCACCGTTAAAACCCGCAAGGGTGACATCCTGGTAGAGCACGACGAGCAGCCATTTAATGCCAACCTGGAAAAAATCCCGACGTTGCGTCCGGCGTTTAGCAAAGATGGCACCATCACGGCTGCCAACGCCTCTTCTATTTCTGACGGCGCATCTGCGCTGGTGCTGATGCGCGAATCCGAAGCTGAAAAGCGCGGGCTCAAACCTTTGGCCCGAGTGGTTGCTCACAGCACGCAATCCCAGCATCCGTCAGAATTCACCTGTGCCCCGGTGGGTGCGCTGGAAACCTTGTTTGCCAAAACCGGCTGGAGTAAGGACGACGTTGATCTGTACGAAATCAACGAAGCCTTCGCTATGGTGGCGATGATGCCCATTCAAGAGCTAGGGCTTGATCCGGATAAAGTGAACGTTCATGGCGGTGCCTGTGCCCAAGGCCACCCCGTAGGCTCAACAGGTTCGCGAATTTTGGTCACTCTGATGTACGCGCTGCAGCGTTACGGAAAAAAGAAAGGTGTTGCGGCCCTGTGTATTGGCGGTGGTGAAGCAACTGCGATGGCGATCGAACTGTTATAAGGCATAGGTCGGGCTGGCTGGCACGAACAAAACGGGTGGTTGCTTAATAGCAACCACCCGTTTTGTTACGGTGCCTCGGGGCTATTTGTGTCTTGAGTCGTTAGCCGGTTTGCATTTTTTTCGACCGTTCGTGCGCCAATGCCCTTAACATTTGCTAGGTCTTGGGTGCTGGTGAACGGGCCGTTAGCCTCTCTGTATTCCACAATTGCTTCGGCTTTGCTTTGGCCAATGCCTGAAAGCGAGGCCAGACTGGTGCTGTCGGCGGTATTGATATTGATGCTCGCCGCCTGAGCAAAGGCAAAGCCAGACATTAGGCTTAACAAAAGAGTAAGCGTAGCGAGCAATGAGCTGTGTTTCATGAGTTAACTCCGGACGTTCTCGTCGGTTGTTGTGGTTAGTATCCACACGGCACCACGGGACTAAACCAGAGCCGAAAAGGGCAGGTGAAACTTCAAGAGATAAGAAGTTAGGTTGCTACGGGGCGCACGGCACAGCTGACATCCTTGCCAGCTGTGTTGCCCGTGACTATGACCCCGGCCTGATCCGTCAGGCTTCACCCATCCTGGGCGCATCTTCCCTGAATTCCATCCTTGTATGCCCGACTCCTTCGAGCGCCCCCGGTTCCGTGGGGTTTCTTCCATGTGTTGGCATTCCGTGCCAGCGTGTCATCCTTGACCGTTAAAGTGTAACCAATTCCGCTGCGCTTTGTTGTAAGCCTTTTACCCTTTGTTGTGTAAGTTCAGGCTTACAAAAAACGCACCCAGAGCGCGTGCCACATCCTATATCTACCTCAGCTCTCAGCTCCGGCACCTTGGTGTTCCAACCCACGGTTTCATGCAGGCGACGGCGCATTTGGTCGCTGGCAACCGGCTTACCGTGAGTGACGCACACCTTGTCTAGTTTTAGTGAAAGCCATGCTTGAGCAGCACTGGCAAGTAACCAGAATGATCAATATGGGCATGGGTCAGCACAAGGTCTTCAATACGGCCTGGTTCGACTGGAAAGCGCGTACGGTTGCGCAGGCGTAAGGTTTGTACTCCCTGGTACATGGCGCAGTCTACCAGCAGAGCGATGCTCTTCGTTTGACGCAAGATAGCGTGAGCCTGTAAAGGTGCCGGCGCAGCCTAAGGATTTCAGTTTCATGATGTCATCCTTAAATTAGTCCGTGTTTACTTCAGTGCAGCCCACAGACTTTTCACGTGTCATGTTTGCCAATGATCTTGCCGCCATATTCGCGTTACAATTACAGCTGACGCCGAGGTTGCGATAAGGGGCGTTGTGGCTAGATGTTCAATGGTTGCCGGATAGGTGTGCTAACCCTCAAACTCATCGTACGTATAATCCACGAAATGTTGTTAATAGGCTCTTTTATGAAGTGGTATGTCCTGCAGTGCAAGCCCGGTCAAGGAGATCGTGCTCTTATGCATTTACAAAATCAGGATATTCCCTGTTTTTATCCGAAAGTGATGGTGGAGAAGCTGCGCTCGGGAAAGCGTAGTTGCAAGCTGGAGGCGCTGTTCTCGGGCTATATTTTTATCAATTTGTCACAATTGAATCCAGTCTGGTCAAAACTGCGTTCTACTCGCGGTGTGATAAGAATTGTTGGGTTCGGTGGTAAACCTTTGCCAGTTGAAGATGAAGTGGTCGATCATTTACGCGCCAGTCTTGACCGGGTTGCTTCCGTGGGAGGCATTAAAAGTGGCGACGATGTAGACGTTGCAGAAGGCCCGTTTGCTGGCATGGGGGCAATATTCCAATGTTACGATGGCGATGAACGGGCAATTGTGTTGATTGAGTTCATGCAGAAAAGTCAGCGTATATCTGTGCCGATATCGTCATTAAAAAATCAGTAATAATTGATAATACTTTAACAAAAACGTCAGAGTTTTTGGAATCTGAAGTGATTGTAAGTTTTAATACGCTAGATAGTTCATTAATGCTTTGATTTGGCGTTACTGATTCATTACTATTGATACTGTCACTTTGGTGGCTACATACAATTAGTATATTGTCATCGTTCATATCAGGCACTTCAGACCTTAAGGTTTAAATTTCATGGCGAAAATTAACGACTATTATCAAAAGAAGCAGCTGATGGAAAAGCTGGCGGCAGAGCTGGAGAAGCTGGAAGAAGATCAAGCGCTGAAAAGCGAATTGGCGTTTGAAACCAAAGTCCGCGAACTGATGGGCGAATACAGCAAATCACCGAAAGACGTCCTGCAAATTCTGGCAGCGATTGATCCGTCCATTGCTTCGACATCAACCGCTACGACTGGCGGTGGAAATCGCGCCAAGCGTCCGGAAAAAACCTATCGCAACCCGCACACCGGCGAAGTGGTTAAAACCCGTGGTGGTAACCACAAGACGCTTAACGAGTGGCGTGAAAAGCACGGAAAAGAGGCAGTACAGAGCTGGCAGGACTGATCTGCCAGCCATAATCTGTCTGCAGTCATAGTGTTTAACCGACCGGAGCGCCTATTCATCAGCGCTCCGGTTTGTGTTTTTAGTGGCAAGCATTACTACTGGGGCTCAAGTGGCTATTGAATTGCCGCAGCTACCATCAAAAACCGTCACGAAAACGTGACAATCTGATTGCGCCCAGCCTGTTTTGCCGAGTACATAGCCTGGTCGGCCTGTTCTAACCAAGCCATATAATTTTTTGGTCTATCAGTTAATGGTGCGACACCAATACTGATAGTGTAGGTAATGTTGTGGCTGTCTACCGTCACTGGTTCGCGGGAAATGGCGCTTAAAATGCGCTCGCAAATAGTGAGAGCCCCTTTCGTATCGGTTTCCGGCAGGATAATACCGAATTCTTCTCCGCCATAACGCCCGGCGCTGTCTGAATGGCGCAAGTGTCTGCGGGTTGTTGCTGCGGTGTGGCGAATGACTTCATCTCCTACCAAGTGTCCGAAGCGATCGTTAATGGCCTTAAAGTGATCAATATCAAACATCACCAATGTGCTATTGCTGCCGTAGCGCCTATAGCGTGAAAATTCTGCATCTAGCAGGTTTTCCCAAGTGCCGCGGTTAAGCAGTCCCGTCAGTCTGTCGATCATACTGAGTTTGGCAAGTTGATCGTTGGCGCGCTCCAGTGCCCGCTTGTTGCTGGCAATATCGGTAACGTCGTAGATCATCAGGCACACTTTTTCTACTTTTCCAGACGGGCCGCATAGCGGGCTGATGGTGAGGTTTTGATACATGAATTCTTCGGTGCCGGTAATTGGCCGGGTATTGCGAAAGCGCAGCAGATAAGGGCGCTGCTCCCACGACGTAAACGCGCGAGTGTTCAGCTGGGTCACGGCTTCTACTTTGCTTCTTAGCCAAGCGCGGGGGATGTCCGGGAACAGCTCGAACAACACCTGATTGTGAATTTTGCTGGCGGTCATGCCGCTGTGATGCTCCATGAAGCCGTTCCACATCTGCACACGGAAATCCAAGTCTAGCACCACCAGGCCAACCTCCACAGACTCAACCATGTTGGCCATCCAGTGGAACGAGCTTACGCTTTCCGGGTTTAATGATGGCATTCGTTACTCCGCTAGGAACTGTAAACGTTGCTGCAAAAATGGCAGCGAATCTTCGGTAAAGAGCACCAGCATGTCACATTGGATATTACGGTTTTCAATGGTGTAAGCGATTTCAATGCACAATAGTTGCTGCTCATGATTACGATGGTGGTCCAGCAGTTCGGCAATCTGTCGGTGCTGGCCCAGTACCGTTGGGTGACTGAGGCCCAGTCGTAAATCCATCTGATCGCCAATGCCCTTCAAAAATGCGCCGAACAAAATGCTGGACATGTCCATTAAAACTTCAATATTGACTGCGGGGCCGTCCAGATTGTCGTAGTGCAGCATTTCTGCCATTTCGCGAAAACTGCTATCTGCGAACAACAGCATGGCTTCGCCGGCAACTCCGGCTCCGGTGAAGCCTTGGCATACTGCCGAATAATGCGCTTCATCATCCGCCGCGGCGATGGTCATGTGCAGTTCGGAGCTGGCAATAAAAGCCACTTTCGGTATCGGCTGGCGTACGAAAATACCCAGTAAACGTGCTAACAAGTCTGATGAGCGCCCCATGGCGACGTTGGCGATTTCCCGCAGGTAGTCATTCAGCAATAATTGCAGGTCAGAGTTGATGCTTGCAGGGTGGCTCGGGGTGTCGGCTTCCGGCTGCGAGCCCGAAGGTGGCGATTCCTCTGGCTCGCGGTAAATGCCGTATTGGGCAAGAAGCTTGGCAACCTTTTCCGGGGCTGTCGGCTTATTGAGAAAAGCCACGGCCCCCAAACTAAAAACCCGGGCCTTTGCCTGGGGCTGAATGTCACCAGACACCACGATGGTCAGCAACTCGATCTGTTCGCTGCGAAGATGCTCAAGCACCTCATAGCCGTCTAGGTCGGGCATATTCAAATCCAGAAACAGCATGTCTGGCACGCTGTTGCGTATGTGGGCAAGTGCTTCACTGCCATTGCTGCAGAAGCTGACTTGGTGTCGTAGTGCGGTTGGCAGAGCTCGGGCCATCTGTTTGCGAGCCATCTCGGAATCGTCGCAAATCAGTATGTCAGGTAACATATGTAAACCCAGGCAAAATGGAAATGTCCGGGTATTATAACAGTGAAGCCTCGTGTGTACATTGGTGCTACGTTAATCATATGAGATCCGTATACATATAAATGGCCGGTGCTTTTGTGTATGCCGGCTACAACCGGGCGTTGGCAGTATTTTCTGTCAGAATCAGCGCCGTATTATTTGCAGGAGCTTGCGGTTTTGACCCCCACATTTTACTGGCACGATTACGAAACCTTCGGTGTTGACCCATTGCACGACAGGCCCTGTCAGTTCGCAGGTGTGCGGACTGATAGCGAGCTCAATATTATTGAAGAGCCTTTGGTGATCTTCTGCAGGCCCGCTGATGATTATCTGCCGGCCCCTGAAGCCTGTCTGATTACCGGGATAACGCCGCAGCAAGCCACGCAGGAAGGCTACCCCGAGGCCGAATTCATTACCATGATCAACAGCGCCTTCAGTCAGCCAGGCACCTGCGTGGTCGGCTATAACAGTTTGCGCTTTGATGATGAAGTAACCCGCAATACCCTGTATCGCAACCTGCGCGACCCCTACGGCCGGGAATGGCAAAATGGTAATTCACGGTGGGACCTGATTGATGTGGTGCGCTTGGCTCATACGCTGCGCCCAGACGGCATAGAATGGCCGCTAAAGCCCGATGGTAGCCCGAGCTTTCGCCTAGAGGATTTGGCCCGAGCCAATGGCCTTGAACATGGCCAAGCCCATGATGCCATGTCTGATGTAACTGCGACGCTTGCGCTGGCGCGACTGATCATGGAGCGCCAACCCCGATTGTTTGAATTCGCGCTGGCCAACAAATCCAAGCAGGCGGCCCGTAAAATGCTGGATACCTCTACACGAAAGCCGGTTTTTCACGTGTCCGGAAAGTACCCGGCCAGCCAGGGCAGTTGCGCACTGGTAGCGCCAGTTGCCGAACACGCCAGCAACAAAAACCAGGTGATTGTTTATGACTTGCGTGAAAATCCTGATGAACTGATTAACGCCAGCGTTGAGCAGATTCGCGAGCGGGTTTTTACCGCGCAATCCGCGTTACCGGAAGGTGTTCGCCGATTCCCGCTAAAGGCGATTCAGCTGAATAAGTGCCCGGTATTGGCGCCGGCGACCATGCTGGGAACGCTCCCGCCGGAACGTTTGCAGCAGCTGAACCTGGATGGTGAGCAGATGCGTCGCCATCTGGCCATTCTGCGCCAGGCAGGGCCAGATTTTGGGCAGCGTGTGGCTGCTGCCTTCGAACGCGATCACGACAACAAGCTGACGGATCCAGACGAGCAGATATACGCCGGCGGCTTTTTTAGCCCGAGTGACCGCTCGCAAATGGACCGGGCGCTGGCCATAACGCCGCAGCAGCTTGCGGACAGCGAATTTCAGTTTACCGACCAACGCTTGGCCGAAATGCTATTTCGTTATCGTGCTCGCAATTATCCGGATACCTTGAGCGCTGAGGAAATGGAGCGTTGGGAGCAGTTTCGCGAGCAAAGACTGACCCAGCCAGCGAAAGGTTGGTTGTCGCTCGCCGAATATGGCGCGGAACTCCAGCGCCTGATGGCTAAGCCAGATGTAACTCAGCAACAGCTGCACATTCTCGAAGAACTGCACCTGTATGGTGAAGCTATTTCCCCTTACTTGTAGAACCAACGAATAACGGGCCGTTGAGGCCCGTTGTGTTTTCCTGATTCGCGATAGTCAAAGTTGTCGCAATCAGCGCCGACGCTGAAAATACACACTCAGTTGCTGGCCCAGCAGACTTTGAACGTGGCTGCCTAGAGCTTCCTCGCGAATTTGCTGCTGCACCGGGCCGGTGGCCAGGCTGTGACCGTCTTCGTCGCGGGCTTTGACCAGCTTCCACTGCACTTCGTTACTGACCATGGCCAGCACAGATTTCAGTTGCTGCTCGCTCTGTGGCCGGAACCAGCGGTCGTGACAACCGCCCAGACTGTAGAAATTTTCATCTTGCAGCAGGCTCTGCCATACGTCGCCTGAGCGATTATTCAGTACCATGTGCCGCAGTTGTTGCAACGTATTACGGCGGGGCTCCAAATTGTGCTCGCTGATAAGCCGGCGTATCTGCTTGTCACCACGAGTTTGCTCGGCCATATCGGTGTGCAGATGGATGACTGCGCCAGAGGCGGTAACTTGGTCTACCAAGTTTGCCAGCGATAGGTCGGCCATTGCTGGAGAGGGCAAGCGGCCTATTTCAACCCAGTGCACCTGGTGGCCGTCGGCAATGAAGCGTTGCGCCAACGACCATGGCCAGAACACAATATTATCAATATTTGTCGCCTCGGCCATGGCGCTTCCGCGGGCTACATTTGCCAGAGATTCGTCCACCGCGATGACTTCCACATCGCTTAAATAACGCGCCAATTCTAACGCTCGCTGGCCGCTCTGGCAGCCGCACACCATCAACCGCAATGTAGCTGGCAGCTGCTCGACCGGCAGGCTTAATTCGTTAGCCATCAGCGCTCGGAGGCTGGTTTCAGTGTTGCTGTTGAGCTCTGCCCATGCCGGCCAGGCCTGGGGCGTGTCGTCGCGATCCAGGTGCAGTTCCTCCGCTTTCTCTGCAAAATTCTGTTTCACGGCCTCTTCCCAGGCACGGTCGTAATAACTTGCTGCCAACAGTGGTTGCATTGCCAGCGGCCAATCCACCAGATTCCAGTGGCCCAGCGCGGCGGCAAAATCCTGGTGGAACAGAGCGCCGTAAAGCGCGCTGATAATGACCGATCCAGCCAGAGCCTCCGGGCCGTCTCCCTGATTGAACTGTGCTCGCAGGTTGATGTTTATGGTCGCTGCCAATTGCTGTTCATCATCTTGGGTGGCCAGCGCGTAACCGGTTCGTTCCGCGTAGCGACCTAGCCCGAGCGCGAGCTGTTGCAGGTCGTCCTCTAGCTCGCCGTTGCGGGCAATGTGCTGTACCAGCTGGTGTCTCAATGACGTAATCAGTGATTCCACAGCCGGATCCGGCAGGATAATCTGATTCAGCGCCAGAAGCAGGAGCTCGTCGCTGGCTGCAACGGCTAGTTCATCCATTGTGCCGGATGTGTCTGGTGAATAGTGCTGGCGTAGAATCTCGCACACAAAACGTCCGATTTTCTGGTGCGCCAAGTGGCTCTGGTTGAGCAAGGTTATGGCGTCTGCACGCAGCAGCGGATCAGCGTTATGAACGCTAAGGTGGCTGGCACACTCCAGCATTGCACTGTAAACCCTCGTGTTGGCGTGGCCGCTGCGGATCAGCGAGCGGTAATGTAGATAGGCAACATCAAATTGATTTTGAAGCCGTTTTGCATGGGCTATGCCACCAAATGCGGAAGCAGATTGCCGTTCGTGCTGCAACGCTTGGGAAAAATACTGCTCGGCCTGAGCCGGGCGCTCAACTCTCAGCGCCCAGTAACCCAGGTTAATGTATTGCTGTGCTTGGTTGGGCTGCAGTTTCAGGCTGTTGTCAAACAAGTTTCGGGCTTTTTGCAGGTTGCCATCGTCCATCTCCACTCTGCCCATCAAACCTTGCGCCTGAGCATTTTCGGGTGCTCGCATTAACAGGCTTTGCAGCTGTTCGCGGCATTCGATACGCGCGGCCACGCGCTGAGCGTAGGCCGTGTCGCTTTGGTTAGAACGGCCATAAGTCTCATTGGCCAGCAGTAGCAGCCGGGCTGTTTCGGTTTGGTGATCGGGATTGTGACGGGCTTCGGACTGTACGTGCATGGGGCACCTCGTGTTCGCATAAGAAGCGGCAAAACCCTGCAGTTATGCCGGCATTTAATCGTGTGTTGATGGATAGCTAGCGAAACTTGTGCCAGTTTTGAGAAACCTTTGCCAATTTCGTGCTGAATTAGTGGGTCAGGCAGAAGGGTGTGTCCCAACCGCAAGAAAAAGCCCGCTGTGTGTGGCTTTGTAGCGGCTGATTTAACGGCGGATTTCCGGTAGAATCAGGTCCTTGTTTTAACCATCACTTGCCAGAGCGAGTCCGCATTTCATGGAAATTAATCCCATTGTTATGAAGATCAAAGAACTGCGTGAGCGCACTGAAGCGCTCAGGGGGTATCTTTGACTACGACCAGCGCAGCGAACGTCTGACCGAAGTAGAGCGCGAACTGGAAATGCCCAGCGTTTGGGAAGATCCCGAGCGGGCGCAAGCTCTGGGTAAAGAACGCTCCGATCTGGAGCTGATTGTGTCCACCATTGATCGGCTGACCAGCGGCCTCACCGACGCCGAAGGCCTGCTTGAAATGGCCGTTGAAGAAGACGACGAAGCCACGGTTGCCGATATCGAAAATGATCTTGCAGAGCTGGATGCAAATCTGGCAAAGCTTGAGTTCCGTCGCATGTTTTCCGGCGAAATGGACCCCAACAATGCCTATCTGGACATTCAGGCCGGCTCTGGCGGCACCGAAGCCCAAGACTGGGGCAATATGCTGCTGCGCATGTATCTGCGCTGGGCCGAGCGTCGCGGCTTTAAGGCCGAGATTGTCGAGTTGCAGGAAGGCGAAGTGGCGGGCATCAAGAGCGCTACGCTTCACATTCAAGGCGATTACGCTTTTGGCTGGCTGCGCACCGAAACCGGCGTGCATCGTTTAGTACGCAAGTCGCCGTTTGATTCCGGTAACCGCCGCCACACCTCGTTTTCATCGGTGTTTGTGGCACCTGAGGTAGACGACAGCATTGTTATTGAAATCAACCCGGCGGATCTGCGGGTGGATGTGTATCGTGCTTCTGGTGCTGGTGGCCAGCACGTTAACCGCACCGAGTCGGCCGTGCGTCTGACCCACAACCCAACTGGTATTGTTGTAGCCTGCCAAGCTGGTCGTAGCCAGCATCAGAACAAAGATCAGGCCATGAAACAGCTGAAAGCCAAGTTGTTCGAACACGAAATGCAGGCCCGTAACGCCGAGAAGCAAAAGTTGGAAGACTCCAAGTCCGACATCGGCTGGGGCAGCCAGATCCGCTCTTACGTGCTGGATGACAGCCGTGTCAAGGATTTGCGCACCAAGGTAGAAACCAGCAATACCCAGTCGGTACTTGATGGCGATATCGACAAGTTTATTGAAGCCAGCCTGAAAATGGCGCTGTGATCCAGCGCCCTTCCCTTTGATCCGGATTAACCCGATTCTTATTCCCAGTGAGCCAAAATGACTGAACAGATGCACAATGCCCAGCCCGATGACAACAAGCTGATTGCCGAGCGCCGCGCTAAACTGGCGGATATTCGCGAGCAGGGCAATGCGTTTCCCAACGATTTTCGTCGCGATAGTACCGCTGCCGAACTGCTGGAAAAGTACGCGGACTATAGCAAGCAGCAGTTGGAAGACATGGCGATCCCGGTGGCCATAGCCGGCCGCATGATGCTGGATCGCAAGGCGTTCAAGGTGGTTCAGGACGTGACTGGCCGAATTCAGGTGTACGCCACCAAAGATGTGCAAAAGGCGACAAAGCACTGGGATTTAGGAGACATTATCGGGGTTCGCGGGATTTTGGCGCGCTCGGGCAAGGGTGATCTTTACGTCATCATGGACGATTACCGGCTGCTGACAAAATCTCTGCGCCCGCTGCCGGAAAAGCACAAAGGCCTGACCGATACCGAGTCCCGCTATCGCCATCGCTATGTAGATTTGATGGTCAACGAAGACAGTCGCCGGGTGTTTCTGGCGCGCTCGAAAATCATTACCGCCATGCGCCAGTTTTTCGCTGATCGTGACTTCATGGAAGTTGAGACGCCCATGTTGCAGGTGATCCCCGGCGGCGCCACAGCGCGGCCGTTTATGACACACCACAACGCTCTGGGCATTGACATGTACTTGCGCATCGCGCCGGAACTGTATCTAAAACGCCTTGTCGTAGGCGGTTTTGAGCGGGTGTTTGAAATTAACCGTAACTTCCGCAATGAAGGGCTTTCTACCCGTCACAACCCGGAATTTACCATGGTCGAGTTCTACCAGGCTTACGCCGACTACAACGACCTGATGGATATGACTGAAGACATGCTGCGCAGCATCGCTGAGCAGGTTTTGGGCTCCAGCCTAGTAGTCAATACGGCGGTTGACGCCGACGGTAACGAAACCCGCATCGAATACGACTTTGGCAAAACGTTTGATCGGCTGACCGTCGTTGACGCTATTGTGCGCTATAACGAAAACGTCAGCTCCGAACAACTGGCGGACGAAACCTTTGCGCGGCAGATGGCGAAAGACCTGGGCGTTAAAATAAAAGACAGCTGGGGCCTTGGCAAAGTGCATATCGAGATTTTCGAGGAAACCGCCGAGCACCGCTTGATGCAGCCCACGTTCATTACCGAATACCCGAAAGAAGTGTCACCGCTGGCCCGCTGCAAAGACAGCAATCCGTTTGTCACCGAGCGCTTCGAGTTCTTTGTCGGCGGCCGTGAAATTGCCAACGGCTTTTCTGAGTTGAATGACGCTGAAGACCAGGCCGAGCGTTTCCGCGCCCAGGTGGCGGAAAAAGACGCCGGCGATGACGAAGCCATGTTCTACGATGAAGACTATGTGATGGCGCTGGAATACGGCATGCCGCCCACCGCGGGCGAAGGCATTGGTATCGACCGTCTGGCTATGCTGCTCACCAACTCCGCGTCTATCCGCGACGTTATCCTGTTTCCGGCCATGCGCCCGGAACATAAAGCGGATAGCAAAAAGAGCGAAGGCTAAGCGGTGGCGCCGTTACAGGGGTTGGCGCAGCAACTGCTGCCCGGCCGCGGTTGGTCAGAACGGCTGGCAGACGAGTTCCGGCAGCCGTATATGGCGTTTTTGGCGCAGTTTTTAGCAGCAGAGGAAGCGGCGGGTAAGAACATTTACCCACCGGCACGCCAGGTATTTAACGCGCTGAACAGTACGCCGTTGGAACAGGTGAAAGTGGTTATTCTGGGGCAGGACCCCTACCACAGGCCTTGCCAGGCCCACGGTTTGAGCTTTTCGGTGTTGCCTGGTACCCGTACGCCGCCATCGCTGGTTAATATGTTTAAGGAAATTCGCAGTGACCTTGGCATCGAGCCGTCAGCTCACGGGTGTCTGCAGGCCTGGGCTGACCAAGGCGTGTTGCTGTTGAACAGCGTCTTAACCGTCGAGCAGGGCCGTGCTGGTGCGCACCAAGGTATGGGCTGGGAAGAATTTACTAACTCTGTGATTGCAGCGGTCAATGAGCAGGACCAAAGGGTGGTGTTTATGCTTTGGGGCAGTTACGCCCATAAAAAGGGCTGCGGTATTGATCACCAAAAACATTTGGTGCTGAAAGCGCCGCATCCATCACCTCTGAGCGCCTATCGCGGCTTTTTTGGTTGCCAACATTTTTCCCAGGCCAATCGATGGCTGGGTGAGAGGAGTCTTGGCGCTATTGACTGGGCGCTGCCCCAGCGCCCCTGCTGTTCCCCGCGTTGACTTTTCCTGCTCTCGTTACTGCAGCATTGCCATGGCGGCCGCCATCTGGGCGTCCAGGTTCTCATCGTCACTTCCTGCAGGATCAAGCCCAAGCCGTTCGAACGCGCTAATGGCGGTCCAGTCCATCTGAGCCCAGGGGTGATCGGTTCCGGCAACTCTCTGCAGATTGGCTATCATCACCAGATCGCTGTAATCGGCCTTGGCAGGGCTGCGGTCGAACTGGTTATAAAGTAACGGAACATCCTGCAGGTCGGCGGGAAAATCCCAGCGCTTGAGGATAGTGGCGCCAATCTGCGGGTGCAGTTCCGCAATGATTTCATCCAGCACAATGCCGCTGATTTTGATGTCATTGTCTTCGATATAGCGCAGTATCGGCAGCATACCAATCAAGTGCACCATGCCTGCCAAGGTGGCCTGTTCGGGTCTAAGACGCGTGTAATTCTGGGTCAGAACGTGACAAATGCCAGCGACCTCTATGCTGGCCTGCCATGTCGCGCGCATGCGTTTGTCGATCATGTCCGAGGTGGCCTGAAACATCTGCTCCATAGCCAGACCCATGGCCAGGCTGCTGGTGTAAGTCATGCCCAGACGGTTAACCGCCATACTCAGGTTCTCGATCGGGCGATTACCGCGGAACAACGGGCTATTACAAACGCGAATAAGACGCGCAGACAACGCTGTATCGTTGCTGATCACCTTGACCAGATCTATGATTGCCGAGTCTTCAGACTGTGCGATATCACGAACTTTAAGCGCAGCTTCGGGCAGTGTGGGCAGCACCAGCTTGTCGCGGTTGATGGCGGTAATCAGGTCGTTTTTGATCGTTTCAGCGATGTTTGACATAGGGTGATCGAGTCCGGTTAAGCGGTGAAGCGCGGGCCTGTGGCCCGATGGGTATTCGCATCATGGACGAGTTTACAGCAAATTTGGTGATGCTTGCTTGTCACGTTATGTATCTGCCGCGTTTTGCGGTTGTTCACGTTCCGGCACGGCGTACGTCAGCGGGCACAGTTGCAGGTTGGCACCGCCGCTATCGGCCAGTGTCAGCGGGCCGTTTGCGGCGTTATGGCGAATGACCGCCAGTAAATGATACTGCTGCGGCCCGGTCTGCAAGATATTGACCACTTCGCCCACGTTGCGTTCGCCATTGCTGATAGCGGCGCCAACGGCCGGTTCTGCATCGGCGGTAACGGCCAGCCGGTAAAGGCTTTTTTTCAGCTGCCCGAGAAAGTGCATGCGCGCAATAATTTCCTGGCCGGTGTAACAGCCTTTTTTGAAGTGGACGCCTCCCAAATGTTGCCAGTTCAGCATCTGTGGCACGTAGGCGCCGACGGTTGCGCTGGTCAGCCATGGTACCCCGGCGGCAATTTGTCCGGCTTGCCAAGTAGCCAGGCTGCATTGATTGTTGGTTTCCAGTACATCGGGTAAGGCGCCGTCTGGTGACCAGAGCTCATAGCGTGCAGGGCCTTCGATGGAAGGCTCCAGCAAAATCAGGTGGCCGTGCCCAATGGCCAGGGTGTCTCCGGGTTGCCGCAGGTCGGTGACTAGCGCAGCCTGTTCACCAGCCACCGCCTGTGCCAGTTCACTGCCAAAGATGCCGATGATCTTGCTGTCATCCAGGCGGACCATGGTGGTGCCGCGAAACAGCATCAAATATTTGCGCAGCTCGGCCTCAGTGGCATCCGCCAGTTCGCGGCTAAAGTCCATCAGAATATCGCCATCGTGGCGCACCATACGCACCAGGGCGTAGGCCCGGCCTTTGCGATTACTGGCGGCTGCATGCAGAGACTTATCCGCGGTGACTTCGCTCACGTTCTGGCTGAACTGGCCTTGCAAAAATTTCTCGGTGCCAGCCCCGCTGACTGTCAGCATGAGCCGGTCACTCAGCTCTGCCCAGTTGTTTTCTGGCAGTGCTTGTTCTGCTATCCCATTCGCAATGGAGGGTGCAATTGGGCTGTCAACTGACGGGTAGGTGGTGGTGTCACTCATTACAAGCTCCGCAAAACAAATGCAAATGGGGTCAAACGGTGGTGGGCATAGGTTTTTGCCCAAGCCTTAGCCACAGGCGCAAACGGCGCGCATCGTCTGAGGGCAGGTTGCCATGGCAGCCGCTGAGCAGCAATACCGTTGTGTAATAGCGGTTGCTGTGGGCCTGGCGCAATTGCAGAACGCTGAAGCGGGCGCCAATGCGGCTGCCAGGGCCCGGATTGACGGCGACCGCCGCGTTGTCGTGGTGTAAGGCCCACAGTTGGCCGTCATGAAGGCGCAATCCAACCACGCAGTGTTGCCCCAGCAGCAAGCCGTGGCTGCGAACAGCATGAGACGCACCAACAGCGGCCAGAGGAATCATCGCCAATAACCACACCTGGCCATCAGCGGACAGCAAACTCACAAAACCCGCTAGCACCAGCCAAGGTAGGGCGGCGAAAGCACCCACCAGTCCGGCTGGACACAGTCTGATATCAATCCGGCTGGACACGTTTCAGAATAACTTCAACGATGCGCTGCAGATCTGGGTCGTCGGACTTGTTGCGTTGCATAAACCACTCGAACATGTCGCTGTCTTCACAGGTCAGCAGTTTTTCATAGCAGGCTTGGTCATTTGGGTTCAAATCACAGTAGGCCTGCTCCAGAAACGGCACCAGGAGATTATCCAGTTCCAGCATACCGCGGCGGCTGTGCCACCATAAGCGCTTGAACTCGGGAGAGTTTGAGGTGATTGGGGCTTCAGACATATCGTATCCTGTCAGTTTTGGGTTTGGTGCTACTTGGTGTCACTCCTATGGAGTGTCAGGGTTCCGAAGTGCGGTACGTTGTTGGTACCAATAGGGTGTCACGGGCTTCCGCCTGCAGCCCCGGATAATCCAGGGTGTAGTGAAGGCCACGGCTTTCATGCCGTTGCAGCGCGGAACAGATAATAAGGTCTGCCACGGTAACCAGATTGCGCAATTCCAGCAAATCGTTGGATACCCGATAATTGCTGTAAAAATCACCGATTTCCCGAGACAGCAAATCGACCCGGTGCTTGGCCCGCTGCAAGCGCTTCGTGGTGCGAACTATGCCGACATAGTCCCACATAAAGTGGCGAAGTTCGTCCCAGTTGTGGGAAATAACGACGTCTTCATCAGAATCGCGAACTTGGCTTTCATCCCACTCCGGAACATCTGGCACGGCCGGTATGTCTGCTTCTCGGCGGGTAATGTCTTCCGCTGCAGCGCGGCCATACACCAGGCATTCTAGCAGAGAGTTGCTGGCCATGCGGTTGGCACCGTGCAGGCCGGTAAAAGCGGCTTCGCCGACCACGTAAAGTTGGTTGATGTCGGTTCTGGCGCGTTGGTCACTCATGATGCCACCGCAGGTGTAATGAGCAGCTGGCACCACTGGAATTGGCTCGCAGGTGATATCAATGCCATAGGTCAGGCAGGTTTCGTAAATGGTCGGAAAGTGATGCTTTATAAAATCTGCCGGCTTGTGGCTGATGTCCAGGTACAAATGGTCTGCGCCCAGGCGTTTCATCTCGTGATCGATCGCGCGGGCAACAATGTCTCTGGGTGCCAGTTCCGCACGACTGTCGAAACGGTCCATAAAGCGGCTGCCGTCCGGCAACTTCAAATGCCCACCTTCGCCGCGCAGAGCTTCGCTGATTAAAAACGATTTGGCGAGCGGGTGGTAAAGGCAGGTCGGGTGAAACTGGTTGAATTCCATATTGGCGACGCGGCAGCCCGCACGCCATGCCATAGCAATGCCGTCACCAGAAGCACCGTCTGGGTTGGTGGTGTAGCGGTAGGCCTTGGAGGCCCCTCCGGTGGCAATTACGGTAAAGCGGGCACGAATCAATTCGACGTGATTGTCGTCGAGATTCAGCACGTAAGCGCCCACGCAGCGATTGCCAGGCAGCGATAGTTTGCGGTTGGTGATCAGATCCACCGCGACCCGACCAGACATCAGCGTGATGTTGGCTCGTGCTTCGGTTTGGGCCACCAAGGTAGAAGACACCGCCTGCCCGGTAGCATCTGCAGCGTGGATAATGCGGCGATGGCTGTGGCCACCTTCGCGTGTCAGGTGGAAAGCGGCGTTGTTATCGCGAGTGAAGTCCACGCCGGAATCAACCAGCCAGTCAATGCTGGCCTTGCTGTGCTCTACAGTAAAGCGCACGGCGTCTTTGTGGCATAGGCCTGCTCCGGCGTCCAGGGTGTCTTGAATGTGGTTTTCAACGGAGTCTTCCTCGTCAAGAACCGCCGCAATTCCGCCTTGGGCCCAAAGGGTGGCGCCGCTGCTGATGGCGGCCTTGCTAAGGACGCAGACGTGCAAATGGGGTGGCAGATTCAGAGCCACCGTCAAACCGGCAGCGCCACTGCCGATCACCAGTACATCGAACTCGAAGGATTGTGGCATTGGGTTAGTATCACAGGCCATAATGTGGATGGGTATTGAACTAAACTTTGTGCTCGCTGTCCATTTGCCAGAACCGGGAAGTCGCTTTTAAGCGGTCATTTTTCCCGAAAACTCCAAAAATGGACGCCGGGCAGCAACATGATTCATTCCATTCTTAAACAGGCCAGAACTCAGGCCACCGAACCAGTGAGTGCCGGCAAACCGTCCATGACGTCCAGTATCGATCAGACAGCCCCCGACCAGGGCGACAGCCAGACCGATTTGCAGTTAGTGCGCAAGGTACGCAATGGCGACCGCGCTGCATTCGATCTGCTGGTGCTGAAATACCAGTCGCGAGTAGCCTCTATCATTAGTCGTTATGTATTCGATAGTCACGAAGTGATGGATCTTACCCAAGAAACTTTCGTTAAAGCCTTTCGCGCCATAGACCGTTTTCGGGGCGACAGCGCATTTTACACCTGGCTTTACCGCATAGCGGTTAATACAGCCAAAAACTATCTGGAAGCGCGCAGTCGGCGCCCTCAGAGCAGTGCGGATTCGGCGGACGCGGAAAACTATGACGATGGCCAGCGCCTGCGGGATATTGCTTCGCCAGAGAAGCTGCTGCAGCGCGACCAGTTGCAGCGGGCCCTGAACAAAGCCATAGACGCACTGCCGGAAGAATTGCGTTCGGCGTTTTTGTTACGAGAATATGATGGCCTGAGTTACGAAGACATTGCCCGCATACTGGAATGCCCGATTGGCACGGTGCGTTCCCGTATTTTTCGGGCCCGGGATGCGGTAGACCGCCATCTTGGCCCCTTGCTCAACCATTCTGCAAGCAATTGAGGTTGCATCCCATGGATGATCGTCTCAGAGAAACCCTGTCGGCCATGATGGACGACGAAGCAGACGAGCTCGCTGTGCGGCGTTTGCTGTGCTTTTCCGATCAGGATGAAGTGCGCGGCCAGTGGCAACGCTGGCAGCAGATTCACGACCTGATGCATGGCTCAGGCGCTGCAGCCGACTCAGTTTCGCCGGCCGCAGATGTAAGTGCTGGTGTTTGGCAGCGCCTTGACGGCGGGGTACCTGCGTCAAAGCACAATGCGACAGAGTCAACAAGTCGTCAGCGTTGGCACTGGCCCGCGATGGCCATGATTGCGATGGCGTTGGTGGTGGGTTTTGGCGCGGGTTCGGGCTGGCAAAGCGCCGCTGATCCGGAGCTGATTGCGGCACAGACCTTAGTGGAACCAAGCTCGGCTGCAACGGTCAGCGAAGTATCGCTGCAGAGCCTCGATGACAGGCAGCGGCAGCAAATTCACCGTTATCTGCTGGAACACGCCCAGCATAACAGTGTGGGTGCCGGTCGGGGTTCAGTGGGCTATGCGCGTCTGGTCAGCGTTGATGCAGGGGGTTATTAAACCGTGAACGGGCAGGCAGGCAAAGTGTGGTTGCGTTTTTCCCTGGCCCTCGCGGTTATGGTTTTGTGGATGCCGGCGGCGACGCGGGCGACCGAAGTGCAGCCCCAAACGGCTAATAGCGCAGAAGCGGTCCAGTGGTTGCAGCGCTTGGGCCCGGCCATGAACATGACCTCCTACCGGGGTGTGTTTGTGTATGGCCGCGGCCAGCAGGTGCACTCTATGCAAGTGGCCCACCGCTACAACGGCAATATGGTTGAGGAAAGACTGGTTATTCAGGACGGCGGCAGCGGCGAAATTGTACGTCGTGACATGGAGGTTGTTTGCGTGTTGCCAGCCCGAGATACCGTTACATTAGATGCTATTATTCCCTCCGGTCCACTGGCTGATTCGTTTAGTGATCAGCTACTGCCTGCAACGCTCTGGTACCAGGCGCAAATGCTGGGAGAGGGCCGCGTAGCAGGCTACGCCGTGGTAAAAATTGCCTTGAACGCTAACGATCCTTACCGCTATAGCTATCGCTTGTGGCTGGAAAAAGACACCGGCTTGCTGGTAAAAAGCCAAACCCGTAACGCTGACGACCAGATCCTGGAGCATTTCCAGTTCACCAGCCTCGATATTACCGATGATATCGCCGATAGCGAGCTGCAGATAGCGACGGCTGACAAGCATCAGACCAGCACTTTTAGTCTTGAATCTGGCAGTCCGGCGACCGAGCTGGTGACTCGTCTGCAAGGTTGGTCGCTGGATTGGCTGCCCGCGGGTTTTGAGCCTGCTGCTACACCGCGATCGGATAAACGCCAGGTGATCGCCTTCAGTGATGGTTTGGCGGCTTTTTCGGTGTTTGTTGAAGACATTGCCAGCCTCGATATGCCGACAGGTGCATCGCGTATTGGTGCTACCACGGTGTATTTGCGGCCGGTGCAGTCTGACGGTCGCCAGGTGTTGATTTCGGTGGTCGGCGAAGTGCCCCCGATCACCGCCCGAAAAGTGGCAGAGTCGGTGCGTTTTGACGGCGCTACGGTTGATAGTTCTAGCGGCGATAGTGCTAGTGTCGATAACGCCACTTCAAGCCTGATCGAGCGTCAGGGCGCGAGCCGATGATCACCGAAAGCGGTCGGGTGGTCGCGGTATCTGGCAACACCGTATGGGTGCAAACCATTCGCCAGAGTGCGTGCCAGAGTTGCTCCGCCCGCAGTGGCTGTGGTCAGCGTGTGCTGGCAGCCGCCAGCGGTGGTCGGGCCAATCAGGTGCAAGTTTTGAACACTCTGCGCGCGGGTGTGGGCGACGATGTAACTCTGGGCATTGCGGAACAGGCGTTATTGCAGGCATCGCTATTGGTGTATGCGTTACCGCTGTTATTAATGGTCGCTGCGAGCATAGTGGCAAACCAGCTGGTGCCGGGCAGCGACGGCGTTGCTATTCTGGCCGCTGGCCTTGGCCTGGGTGCAGGCTTTTTCGTAGCAAGGCGCTGGCAGCGCCATATGCCTGGCGATTATCAGCCACACTTAATGAAGGTTAATAAGCACGCCCCTGCCCAAGCGTTATAATTTCTTCCAGCGCTCGTATATTGAAATAGCGGGCTTTGCCCTCACTCATTAGCTTGTTATCACTGTTCGCTGGCTGTTTAGGTCAGCATAGAACTTATTACGGGAGTTGCTCGATGCCAAAAACACCTCCGGTTGTGGCTGCCAGACAGTCCACCAACCTTGTGACTTCGATGTGGGCGGCGCTGCTGGCCACTGTTCTGATGATACTTCTGGTATGGAGCCAAGCCACCCAAGCCCGTGGCCTGCCTGATTTTACCGAGTTGGTGGAAGACAATGCCGGAGCGGTAGTGAATATCAGCACTACCTCGGCAGCGCCGGAAAGTACAAGCCGTCTCCAGAATCTGCCTTTTGACGAACGCCAGTTGGAGCAGATGCCAGAATTTTTTCAGGATTTTTTTCGGGGTCCTGGCTCGGGTAATTCCCAAGGTGGTCGCGCTCAGCCGCGCCAGTCTATGGGCTCTGGTTTTATCGTGTCCCGCGATGGCTACGTGCTGACTAACAATCACGTAGTGGAGGGCGCTGCCGAAATTATTGTGCGCTTGAATGACCGCCGTGAACTGCCGGCACGCCTGATTGGCACGGATCCGCGCTCTGATATGGCCGTGTTGAAAATTGAAACCGGTGACGATCTGCCTGTGGTTCAGGTGGGCAAGTCGAAAGATTTAAAAGTGGGCGAGTGGGTTTTTGCCATCGGATCACCCTTCGGTTTTGACTATACCGTCACCGCCGGCATCGTCAGCGCTCTTGGCCGCTCCCTGCCTAGCGAAAATTACGTGCCGTTCATTCAGACCGATGTTGCTATTAATCCCGGTAATTCCGGTGGGCCGTTGTTCAACATGGACGGCGATGTGATTGGCATCAATTCCCAGATCTATACTCGTTCCGGTGGTTTTATGGGGGTGTCTTTCGCCATTCCCATCGATGACGCCATGAGCGTATTCCGTCAGATCCGCGACAATGGCAGTGTATCCCGCGGTTGGTTGGGCGTGCTCATTCAAGAAGTAAACCGTGATCTGGCCGAGAGTTTTGGCTTAAAGCGTCCGCGCGGCGCGCTGGTTGCCGAAGTGCTTGGCGGTTCACCAGCAGAGGCCGCTGGCTTGCAGTCCGGTGATATTGTACTGGCTTATGACGGTGAAGAATTGCAGCTGTCATCTGAGCTGCCGCCGATGGTGGGGCGCACGCCGATTGGTGAGTTAGCGCGGTTGACGGTGTTGCGTGGGGGAAACGAAATGTCTATTGATGTGAAAATTGGTCAGCTGCCAGATGAACGTGGCGCCCAGACGCAGAGCCCCGCAACCCCCGGCGACAGTTCTTCGTCGTTGTTTGGTCTGAGCGTTGAGCCGCTGCCGGCGAGCATGACCGACGCTCAGGGCATCAGTGTCGGCGTATTAGTGGCTGATGTTCAGGGTGGCCCTGCTTTCGACGCAGGCATACGCCCCAATGACGTGATCACAGAAATCGATCGCAAAGCGGTGACGTCGGTGGCGGACTTCCGCAACATTGCCGGCAATCTGGCTGCCGATCGCGCCGTGCCAGTGCGCATAGTGCGCCAGGGTCGTGCGCTCTATTTGGTCATGAAACCTTAATACCTCTTCAAACCCGGTCGCCGACAGCAATGGCAATGGCGGCCGGTAAACTGTAAAATATTTCCGCTGCTGCATACGGCAGCGGCCCTTCCCGGGCTCAATCCTGTGTCTTATACGAGTATTAATTGTCTGTGACTGAACTGAGCCGAATTCGTAACTTTTCTATTATTGCCCACATTGACCATGGCAAATCCACACTCGCAGACCGGTTTATCCAGACCTGCGGTGGCCTGACCTCCAGAGAAATGGCAGAGCAGGTGCTTGACTCCATGGACATTGAGCGTGAACGGGGTATTACTATTAAAGCGCAGTGCGTGACCCTGAATTACACCGCTCGTGACGGCCAGGTTTACAAACTCAACTTTATTGATACGCCGGGACACGTAGACTTTTCCTACGAAGTGTCACGTTCACTCTACGCTTGCGAAGGCGCGCTGCTGGTGGTGGATGCCGGGCAGGGCGTTGAAGCTCAGTCGGTGGCCAACTGCTATACCGCTATTGAACAGGGTCTGGAAGTGGTGCCAGTGCTGAACAAGATGGACTTGCCGCAGGCAGAACCGGAGCGGGTAGCCGCCGAGATCGAAGACATCATCGGCATAGATGCCAGCAGCGCCGTGCGCTGCTCGGCAAAGAATGGCATGGGTGTGGAAGATGTGCTGGAAGATCTGATCCAGAAAATTCCACCGCCAACGGGTGATCGTTCGGCGCCGCTACAGGCACTGATTATCGACTCCTGGTTTGATAATTATTTGGGCGTCGTGTCGCTGGTGCGGGTGACCCAGGGCGTGTTGAGAAAGGGCGAAAAAATCGTTATCAAGTCGACGGGCAAGGCTTGGAATGCAGACAAAGTGGGTATTTTTAAGCCAAAGCCCTACGACACCAACATTCTGGAAGCGGGTGATGTAGGTTTTGTGGTTGCCGGTATCAAAGCCATTCACGGTGCGCCGGTGGGCGATACCATCGTGCATCACAAATTTGCCGACGAAACTCCCAGACTGCCGGGCTTTAAAAAAATTCAGCCGCAGGTATACGCTGGTCTGTTTCCAGTCAGCTCCGACGATTATAACGATTTTCGTGATGCTCTGGATAAGCTGACGCTGAATGACGCGTCCTTATTTTTCGAGCCGGAAAGCTCCGACGCTTTGGGCTTTGGTTTTCGCTGTGGTTTCCTGGGCATGCTGCACATGGAAATTATTCAGGAGCGGCTAGAGCGTGAGTACGATATTGATCTGGTTACCACCGCGCCCACGGTTATTTATGAAGTGCTCACTAAACAGGGTGAGACATTATCGGTAGACAGCCCCTCAAAGTTGCCGGATATTGGCTCAATTGAGGAAATGCGTGAGCCCATTGTGCAAGCCAACATTTTGGTGCCGCAAGAGCATTTGGGAAATGTAATTGCCCTGTGCGAGCAAAAACGCGGCGTACAAAAAAGTATGCACTTTACTACCAGACAGGTGCAGCTCTCCTACGAACTGCCCATGGCCGAAGTGGTTCTCGACTTTTTCGACCGGCTAAAATCCGTCAGCCGAGGCTTCGCTTCACTGGATTACCACTTCATTCGGTTTCAGGCCGCTAATCTCGTGCGTCTGGACGTGCTGATCAACGGTGAGCGAGTGGATGCTCTGGCTTTGATTGTTCACCGTGAACTGGCGAATCACAAGGGACGTCAACTGGTGGAAAAAATGAAAGAGCTGATTCCGCGGCAGATGTTTGATATTGCCATTCAGGCGGCTATTGGCAACCAGGTCGTGTCGCGAGTGACGGTGAAAGCCTTGCGTAAGAACGTGACCGCCAAATGTTACGGCGGCGATGTCAGTCGCAAAAAGAAACTGCTGCAAAAGCAGAAAGACGGTAAAAAACGCATGAAGCAAGTGGGTAACGTGGAAGTGCCCCAGGATGCGTTTCTAGCGGTATTGAAAATCGACAACTAGAAAATCGAAAAAAATGGGCGCCTGATAAATAGGCACCTGATAAACAGGCATCTGATAAGTAGGCATCTGAATGGATATCGATTTTCCGCTGATTTTGGTCATCCTGACCTTTGCAACGGGTTTGGTCTGGCTTGCCGACAAACTGTTTTTACGCCCGCGCCGCGCCGCTAACGCGAGTGTCGTGGCCCCAGAGAAAGACTTGGTCGTAACAGAGCCTTATCTAGTCGAACTGAGCCGTTCATTTTTTCCGGTATTGGCCATTGTGTTGGTTCTGCGTTCGTTTCTGGTAGAGCCATTCCAGATTCCCTCCGGCTCTATGTTGCCTACCCTGGAGGTGGGCGATTTCATTTTGGTGAACAAGTTTGCTTATGGCCTTCGGCTGCCGGTTCTGGGCTCAAAAGTGGTCAGCATCGACGATCCAGGCCGCGGTGATGTCATGGTATTTCGCTACCCTGAAGACCGTAAAACCAACTACATAAAACGAGTGGTTGGGTTGCCCGGTGACCAGATTCGCTACCGCGATAAAACTTTGTTCATAAACGGTGAAAAAGTGGAATCGCGATTTGTGGCGCGTCTGCCGCCCAATGAATACAGGCGCGAGCAGCTAGGTGGGGTGGAGCATGATATTTTTCTGACCAAGGGCCGCCTGGGCACCGGCGGTGAAGGCGAATGGCAAGTACCCGAAGGCTACTATTTTGTAATGGGTGACAACCGTGACAACAGTAATGACAGCCGCTACTGGGGCACGGTTCCAGACGACCTTGTTGTCGGCAAGGCCTTTGCTATCTGGATGCACTGGGAATCGCTGGCCAGCTTGCCATCGTTTCGTCGGGTGGGGGGCATAGAATAATGGGCAACCTAATGAGGATACAGGGGATGACCAACAATGGGTCAAATATAAACACGCAGCGCGGCGCATCCGGTTTGGTCATGCTGGTCATGGTTCTGTTTTTTGGCAGCCTGCTGACCCTGTTGCTGAAACTTGGGCCAGCGTACATGGATGATTACACCATTCAGGAGGCACTCGAGGGCTTGGACGGTACCAAAGGATTGTCAGCAATGGGGCCGGCCGAAGTGCGTTCACTGATTAATAAGCGCCTGAGTGTGAACAATGTTCGCACCCTTAGCGCCGAGAGTATTACCGTTGACAAAGACGGTGACCGGGTGCTGATTGTGGTGGACTATGAAGCGCGCTCGCCGGTCATTAGTAACATAGATGCGGTGATGCACTTCAAGCACGCTTACGATATGAGTGGCCAATGAGCGTACAGCCCGACCTTGAGCCCTTGCAGCGCCGTATCGGTTATCAGTTCAAATCCCAGGAACGTTTGCTGCTGGCCCTGACTCACCGTAGTTTTGGCAATCAGAACAATGAACGCCTTGAGTTTCTGGGTGACTCCATTGTAAACATGGTGATTGCCGAGCATTTGTTCAGGCGCTTTCCCAAAGCCCGTGAAGGGCAGCTAAGCCGCTTGCGGGCGCGCATGGTCAAGGGCGTAACTCTGGCGGAAATTGGGCGGGAGTTTGATTTAGGCTCCTATCTGCGCTTGGGTTCAGGTGAGCTCAAAAGCGGCGGTTTTCGTCGGGAATCGATACTGGCGGATGCGGTAGAGTCCGTCATCGGCGCTATCTATCTGGACAGTGATTTTGTTACCTGTCAAGCTCAGATATTGCGTTGGTTTGATTTGCGCCTGCAGAATCTGGACTTACAGGATACTCAGAAAGATCCGAAAACCCGCCTGCAGGAATATCTTCAGTCGCGCCAGTTTCCGCTGCCGATTTATGACGTTCAGGCGGTTGACGGTGAAGCCCACAATCAGACATTTCACATATCCTGCGCGCTGTCCTCATTAGGGCGCAAAACCACAGGTAGCGGCAACAGTCGCCGCATAGCCGAACAGCAAGCCGCCCGTAATGCCCTGAAAGAACTGGGTGTGGAGAACGATTGATGACGGATACAACCCGCCCGCAAGACCCCGACAGCCGTTGTGGCTTTGTGGCCATCGTAGGGCGCCCCAATGTGGGCAAGTCTACCCTGATGAATCACATACTGGGCCAGAAGCTCAGTATTACCTCGCGCAAGCCGCAAACCACCCGTCACCAGGTTTTGGGTATAAAAACCATTGGCCCGGTGCAGGCTGTGTATGTCGATACACCGGGTATGCATGAAGAAGAACCGCGGGCGATAAACCGATACATGAACAAGGCTGCTACCTCGGCCTTGAAAGGTGTCGACGTGGTGGTATTTGTGCTTGACCAGCTGGCCTGGACCACCGCCGATGAACTGGTGTTGGAGAAACTTTCTAGCTTGAAATGCCCGGTGATTCTGGCGATCAACAAGGTCGACAAGATTGAAAAGCGGGAAACCCTGCTGCCGCATTTGGACATGCTGTCGCGCAAGCGCGATTTCGCCGAAATGATTCCCGTCTCGGCGCTGCGCCAGACGAATCTGCTACCGCTTGAAGAGTGTGTCGGCCGCTTTCTGCCGCAGAGCGTGCACTTTTACCCGGACGACCAGATTACCGACCGCAGCGAGCGCTTTATGGCCTCGGAAATGGTGCGTGAAAAAATCACCCGCCAGCTAGGTGCAGAGTTGCCATATTCGGTGGCGGTAGAAATTGAAGAGTTCAAACATGATGGTAAAACCTTGCACGTGTCGGCCGTGATACTGGTGGAGCGTGAAGGTCAGAAGAAAATTATCATTGGGGACAAGGGCGACCGCCTGCGCAGCATTGGCCAGGATGCCCGGATCGATATGGAACGCATGTTCGACAACAAAGTTATGCTGCGGCTTTGGGTGAAGGTCAAACGCGGCTGGGCCGACAGTGAACGGGCTTTGAAAAGCCTTGGCATGAACGACTTCTGAGTCTGCCATGAGGGCTAAGGTGCTTGTTGTATGAGGGGCAAGGTCATTCAGGAGCCGGGCTATGTGATTCATCGCCGGCCCTGGCGTGAAACCAGCTTGCAGGTAGATGTTTTCACCCTGAATTATGGCCGTATTGACTTGATTGCTCGCGGCGCCAGCACCAGCAAAAGCCCGCTCAAAGCCCAGTTACAACCTTTTCAGCCGCTATTGCTGGACTGGGTAGGTCGCGGGGACCTGAAAACCTTGACCCAGGCAGACGTTCGATATGCGCCGGTTCTGGCGCAATCGCAAGCGCTGTTCAGCGGTTTTTATCTGAATGAATTGCTTCAGCGCATTTTGCCCGCAGCGGACCCCTATCCATTGTTATTTGCTGCTTATCTTGATGCCATGGCCGAGCTGGCTGCTGCTGCTGAGCTGGAACCCGTGCTGCGGCGTTTCGAGCGCAGTCTGGCGCTGGCCCTGGGGTACGATTTTGCTTGGGACCTTGCTACCGATAGCGGTGCACCGGTGCAATCGGGCTGGTTTTACGGATATCACCCGCAGCAGGGTATTATTGAGCGCCCGGGTGCCGATGTGCGGGTGAAAAAACTTCGTGGCGATGCGCTGCTTGCGCTTGCGGCCAATGATTACAGTGAAATTGAAGCGCGCCGCAGCGCCAAGCGGGTGATGCGCTCGCTGGTAGACTATTTATTACAGGGGCGACCGTTGCACAGCCGCCAACTTTTTATCCAGCCAGGGGCAGTAAAATGAACTCCAGAGTATTGCTTGGTGTGAATATCGATCACGTGGCCACTTTGCGTCAGGCCCGCGGTACACGGTATCCCGATCCGGTACAGGCTGCATTGCTGGCGGAAGAAGCCGGCGCCGACGGCATAACTATTCACCCGCGAGAAGATCGTCGTCACATTCAAGACCGTGACGTGTTGCTGTTACGCGATACCTTGCAGACCAAAATGAACCTTGAAATGGCGGTTACCGACGCCATGCTGGATTTTGCCGAACAAATCCGCCCGGCCTGCGTGTGCCTGGTGCCTGAAAAACGCGAAGAACTGACCACCGAGGGTGGTTTGGACGTTGATGGCCAGGAAGCCCGCATCGCCAGAGCCTGCGAACGCCTGGCGGCCATAGGTGCGGAAGTATCCCTGTTTATCGACCCTAACAAAACTCAGATTGATGCTGCCGTGCGCTGTGGCGCGCCGGTGATTGAATTGCACACCGGTGAGTACGCCGAGGCCAGCGGCGCGGCTGCGGATGCGGCTTTCAAGGTATTGGTGGAAGCGGTCACCTACGCTCGTAAGAAGGGTTTGGTGGTTAATGCAGGCCATGGTCTGAATTATCACAACACCGAGCGGGTGGCCGCGATTGCCGGGATTAATGAGTTGAATATCGGCCACGCTATTATCGCCCGAGCGGTCTTCACCGGTCTGAAAGAAGCAGTGCGGGACATGAAAACACTGATCGATAACGCTTGCCGGCGTTAGGAGTGCGTCGACTCTAAAAGTGCATAGGGCTGCCGTGTTGTCTGAAGAGTAACTGCCAATGGGTGTTGTCGCCCCAGTTCAATAGCCGCTTCAATGCTCTCAACAGCTGATCGGTCAGGGGATCAATATCGCTGTCAGCCGTCTTTAACGCGGTCTCCAGTTGATTGGCAGCGGCTCGAACTTCCGGTACGCCGCAGTAGCGGGCGCCACCGTGCAGCTTGTGCACGCACTCGAGCAGTTCCAGTCTGTTGCCATTGCGCCAATGATGTTCAATGGTTTCAACGGTGGGTGTTATCTGTTCCAGCAGCATGCTGAGCAACTCTTCGGCCAGATCTGCTTTGCCGGCTGCCAAGCGCAGGCTTTCCTCAATACTGATGCATTCCCTGGGCATTCGTCGACTCGACGGTCGCAGTGCTCTGCGACTATCGCGCACTTCGTTAGCTCGATCGCCGTCTTCGGCGCCGTCGTAATATATCAATCCTGTGTGTTGCTGGACGGCGTCCAGCAGTTGGCGGCTGCTGACCGGCTTGGTCATGTAGCCGTCGAATCCCTGCCGCGCCAACCGGCCTCGCTCGTCACTCATGGCGTGCGCGGTCAGTGCAATAATGGCGGCACGTTGGCAGCTGGCGGTTTCCAGCTGCCTTAGCTTTTGGGTGGTGGCCACGCCGTCCATACCTGGCATCTGCAGGTCCATGAATACCAAATCGAATTGACGGCAGCGGGCCTTTGTCAACGCTTCAAAGCCACTTGCGGCGCCTACCGTGTTTACGCCCGCATCCTGTAGCAGGGTCAGTACCAGTTTAAGATTGGCTTCGTTGTCGTCTACCGCCAGAACCCAGGGGTTGAGGCTTTCTCTGTCGGGTTCCGGCTGTGGTGTTGCCAGACCGTAATCGCGATCAGCCGTGTGGTCGTTAGCGTTGATGCCGTGCACCAGTAACGTCAGTTCATTGTAGAGCTCCGCGCGCAAGACGGGTTTGGTTAGGTGGCTGCTAACATTGGCTACCAGGGGTGTGTCGTGGCTCTCCATGGTTGGCGTGAGCAACAGGGTGCGACAATCGCGGTCAACCTCAATACTGTGCACCAGACTGCGATATCGGTTGGAATTGAGTAAATGGCGACTAATACCAATCAGCGCGACGGCAAAGCCGGTCTGTTCTTGTTGCGCCTGTTCGATGCGCTCTTGCATGGCGCCAGGGGAGCTAACACGCTCTACGGTAACGCCCCAGTTCCGCAACAGGTGCTCCATCGCCAGGCCAGTAGTTTTTTGTTGCTCCAGGTAAATCATGCGTTCACCGCGCAGGCCGTTACGGGGGCTGTCGCTATCGTTTTGGCTGGCCCGCGTGCTGGTCAGGGTGAACCAGAATGTAGAGCCTTTTCCCAGCGCGCTTTCCAGGCCGATCTTGCCGCCCATTTCCTCTGTCAGGCGTTTGGATATAGCCAGCCCGAGCCCGGTACCACCATATTGCCGTGCGGTTGATGCGTCGGCCTGGCTAAACGCATCGAACAATGGTCGCTGTTGTGCACGTGACAGTCCCATACCTGTATCCGCTACGCTGATACGCAGGGTAACGGAGCCATTACTGGCGTCCTCTTCTTCTAGGCTGGCACGCAGGACGACTTCGCCGGTGTGGGTAAACTTGATGGCGTTGTTGAGCAAATTGGTAATAATCTGTTTCAACCTCAATGGGTCGCCCATCAGGTTGTTGGGCACATCGTTGTAAACCAGATTCACCAGGTCCAGGTTTTTGTCGTGCGCTGCCGGCGCAAGCATCACCATGACTTCTTCCACAATGTCCCGCAGCTGGAAAGCTACTCGGTCAAACGTTAGCTTGCCGGCTTCGATTTTGGAAAAGTCGAGAATGTCGTTAATGATGGTCAACAGGATTTCCGATGACTTGCGAATGGTGTTCAGGTGATCTCTTTGCTGGCGGGCCAGAGAGCCTTTTAACAGCAGTTCGGTGAATCCGATAATACCGTTGAGCGGAGTCCGGATTTCGTGGGACATATTGGCCAGAAATTCCGATTTTATGCGGCTCGCTTCGAGCGCTTCCTTACGCGCAAAATCCAGTTCAATATTTTGGACTTCAATAGTTTCCAGCGTTTCCCTCAGGTCTTCGGTTGCCTGGTTCACGTTTTGCTGCATGTCTGCCTGGGCCATGCTCAAGGCAGCCGCCATGGCGTTCAGGCCAGACTCAAGCTGTTCAAACTCGGGTCCAGCTTGAGTACAAACCCGGGTTTCCAATTTGCCTTCTTTAAGCTCGGCAACGGCTTTATTAAGCTTATAAACAGGACTGGTGAAAGCCCGGCTCAGGCACAGCGACACTAGCATGCTGAACACCACACCGGAAAGGACTAACAGCAGGGAAATCAGCAACGCTTTGTAGGTTTCTTTTTCGGTGCGGATATGGGACATTTCCACCGCTACCCAGCCTAGAGTTTGTTGGGCACTGGGCACCTCAGCCTTGTCATTGAGCAGGTTCTCGATCATCAGGCCCTGCAGGGTAACCGGCGTAATGAAAAGAGTGCTCTGCGGGTGCGGCAGCTGCTGCGCGACCTGATCCTGCAGCTGCTCGCCGATATCGTATTTGTGGGTGTCGGGGCCGGTGTGCAAAAGACGTTCGCCGGCGCTGTCGAAAAAGCTGATGGAGCGTACATCTTGCTCTTGCAGCAACGCGTTGGAAAGGCTGCCTAATAAGTGCCGGTTGGCCGTAAACAGGCCGTATTCTGAGCCCGCCGCGAGTTGCCGCGACAAGGCTTCGCCGCGGTCCCGCAGCAGGCTTTCAATCTGGTCAACCCAACTTGAACTGAAAAACAGGCCCAGCAATAAAGTGGTAGCCAGTGTGGGTACCAGTGTTGCCATCAGTACCTTGTTGCGAATGCCCCAGTGACGAATACCTCGGTTGGCAAAACCCCAGCGCCCCATAAACAATCCCTGAAAATGGCATTTTGCCCGCTGACTACGGGCATCAGTCTGTTGGTTCGGTATTTGCGCCCGACGGGTGTTGTTGCCGGCAGCAGGTAACCTAATTCGTAGCGATAGCGCCAGGCTCTTACGATAGCAATAAGCTGTATTGGGCTGGAGTCGCTATAAGGCGTATGATTTAACACCAAAAGTGTACCACAGGGACTCATTATGTACTTTCCAACCATTGAAGATTATGTTGGTAAAACCCCCCTGGTTCGCCTGCAGCGCCTGCCAGGCGATACCAGTAATGTCATCCTTGCCAAACTGGAAGGTAATAATCCGGCCGGTTCGGTCAAAGATCGGCCCGCGATCAGCATGATCCAACAAGCCGAAATCCGCGGCGACATCAAGCCCGGTGATACTCTGATTGAAGCTACCAGCGGTAATACCGGTATTGCCCTGGCTATGGCGGCGGCGATAAAGGGTTACCGCATGGTGTTGATTATGCCCTCCAATATGAGCGAAGAGAGGCGCGCGTCCATGCGCGCTTATGGCGCCGAAATCATTGCGGTGAGCAAGGAAGACGGTATGGAAGGCGCCCGCGATCTGGCCGAACGCATGCAGGCCGAAGGCAAAGGCAAGGTTTTGGATCAGTTTGCCAATGCTGACAACCCACTGGCGCACTACCGCACCACCGGCCCTGAAATCTGGCAGCAGACCAATGGCCGGGTAACCCATTTCGTGGCCTCGATGGGCACCACGGGTACGGTTATGGGCGTGTCCCGCTATTTAAAAGAGCGCAACCCCGACGTCCGCATTGTTGGCCTGCAACCCAGCGAAGGCGCGGCCATACCGGGCATTCGGCGCTGGCCAGAAGCCTACATGCCTAAAATTTTTGATGCCAAGGCGGTTGATCAGGTAATGGATATTGGTCAGGTCGAGGCCGAAACCACGATGCGCGCGCTGGCCGAAAAAGAAGGTATTTTTTGCGGCGTATCGTCTGGCGGTTCCATCGCTGCGGCGCTGCGACTTTCCCAAACGCTTGAAAACGCCGTCATCGTGGGCATTATCTGTGACCGTGGTGACCGCTACCTGTCTACCGGCGTATTTCCTGGCGCTTGAGTCTGATTAAAAAAGAGAAGAATTGATGAGTAGAAGACGCAGAAAAGTGTTGCCCCAGGAGCCTGTGCGCTGCGAGGTCGAAAAGCTCGGCCATGATGGCCGTGGTATTGCCCGTAACGAGGGTAAGGTCCAATTTGTCAGCGGCGCGCTGCCAGGCGAAACAGTGTTGGCCAAGATGGTTGGCAGTCGCAGCAAATTTGACGAATTGCGTACCCTTGAGGTACTCAACGCGGCTCCCGACCGCCAGGTTCCGCCCTGCGACTTTGCCGCCGTGTGCGGTGGCTGCAGCCTGCAGCACATGAGTGCAGAAGCGCAGATTGCGTTCAAGGAAAACACTCTGAAAGAGCACTTTACCCATTTTGGTGGTATCGAGCCCGAACAGTGGGTTAAACCACTGCGCGCTGACACCTTGGGTTACCGCCGCAAAGCGCGGCTGGGTGTGCGTTTCGTAACAGCACGTGACTCAGTGCTGGTTGGCTTCCGCGAAAAGAGCAGTAATTTTCTGACGGATATTGACCGCTGCCTGGTGCTGGACCCACGTATTGGTGAACGCATTATGCCGCTGCGCGAATTGCTGCACGGCATGGATGCTTTTGACCGCATTCCACAGGTAGAGGTTGCCTGCGGTGATGATGTGGCCGTGATGGTGTTTCGTAATATGGAGGACTTGAGCGACCGTGACCGCAGCAAGCTGATTGTGTTTGGTCAAAACCACGATCTGCACATCTATTTGCAACCTAAAGGCCCGGACACGGTTCACCGTATTTGGCCGAAATCTGCAGGTCGCCAAGATGAACGTTTAAGTTACAGCTTGCCGGAATTTGATTTGACCCTGGCGTTTCACCCAATGGATTTCACCCAAGTGAATGCCAGCATCAACCAGGTAATGGTTAAGCGCGCCATCGACTGGCTGGATGTGCAGCCCGGTGAGCGAGTTTTGGATCTTTTTTGCGGCTTGGGTAATTTTACCTTGCCGCTGGCTCGCAGTGGTGGCCAGGTGGTCGGTGTTGAAGGCGACGACGCCATGGTTGAGCGCGGCCGCGAGAACGCCGCGCTGAACGGCCTGGATAATGTGACCTTTTTTGGCGCCGACTTGCACGGCGATTTTACTGGCCAGAGCTGGGCCAAAGAGGGTTTCGACAAAATCCTGATTGACCCGCCGCGCTCCGGCGCCGAAGACATTTGCCAGTACTTAACCGCCTTTAACGCTAGCCGCATTGTGTATGTGTCTTGCAACCCGGCCACCTTGGCGCGGGATGCGGGTGTTATGGTGCGTAACGGCTACCGCTTGGTGCAAGCGGGTGTCATGGATATGTTCCCGCATACTACTCATGTGGAATCCATCGCGCTTTTTGAACGTGATTCTGGTTAAACGCGATTCCGGCTAATCTGGAAAAGAGTCGACATGGTAAAAGTTCGCGAAGATTACGCCGTGACCGGCAGCGGTGAAGTAGACATTGCTCACTGCGTGCGCCAGCTGGCTGAGCAGACCCGACTTGAGGATGACAGTCTGCTGCGCCAAGCTTGCGAAAGAGCCGCGGCGATAGACCTTCAAGCCTATCGGGAAGACCGACAATGGACCCCCGGCGCCAGCAGTTTCCGTACCGGCATTGAAATGGCTCGAGTGCTGGCAGAACTGCACCTGGATCAGGCCAGTCTGACGGCTGCTGTGCTGTATCGCGCTGTACGCGAAGAACGGGTAACGCTGGAGGCTGTGCGTAAAGAGTTTGGCGACGAAGTGGCTGGCCTGATCAAAGGCGTGCTGCAGATGGCGGCGATTTCGTCTATCCATCACCCCCTGAAAGGCAACGTTTTGGGCCAGAGCGAAGGTCAGCTCGACAACGTGCGTAAAATGCTTGTGACCATGGTTGACGACGTGCGGGTTGCGCTGATCAAACTCGCTGAGCGCACCTGCGCCATCCGCGGAGTGAAAGACGCATTGCCGGAAAAACGCATGCGAGTTGCGCGGGAAGTATTTGAGATCTATGCCCCGTTGGCGCACCGGCTGGGCATTGGCTATATCAAATGGGAACTGGAAGACCTGTCTTTCCGCTATCTGCACGAAACCGCTTACAAGAAAATTGCCAAACTGCTGGATGAAAAGCGCCTGAATCGGGAAAGCTACATCAAACGGGTGGTGGCTGCGCTGGAGTCCGAGCTGGGCAGCGCCGGTATTAAAGGCGATGTGTCTGGCCGCGTTAAACACATCTATAGCATCTGGCGCAAAATGCGCAGAAAAGGCATTGATTTCAGCCAGGTGTATGACGTGCGCGCGGTGCGTATTCTGGTGCCGGAGGTACGCGACTGTTACGCCGTGTTGGGCGTAGTCCACGGTCTGTGGCGCCACATTCCTAACGAATTTGACGACTACATCGCTAACGTCAAAGAAAATGGTTACCAGTCTCTGCACACCGCGGTCATCGGCCCGGAAGGCAAGGTGATGGAGGTGCAGATTCGCACCCGTGACATGCACGAAGAAGCCGAACTGGGTGTCTGCGCCCATTGGCTTTATAAGGGGACCGACACCAAAAACAAATCCACCGGTTACGATGCCAAAATAAACTGGTTGCGCCAGGTGCTGGAATGGCAAGAAGAGTTGGGCGATCTGTCCGGCTTGGCGGAACACCTGAAATCCGAGGTGACATCCGATCGGGTTTACGTGTTTACGCCTGAGGGCCATGTGGTTGATCTGCCCCAGGGTTCCACCGCCGTAGACTTTGCTTATAGGGTACATACAGAAGTCGGTCACGCTTGCCGAGGCGCGCGCATCAACGGGCGTATCGTGCCCTTGATCTACCCGCTGAAAACCGGCGACCAAGTGTTCATACTGACGTCTAAAAATGCGACGCCCAGCCGCGATTGGCTCAACCCCAACCTGGGCTACATTCGGAGTTCGCGCTCCCGCGCTAAGGTCATCAGCTGGTTCAAACAGCAGGACCGCGGTCGTAATATCAGCGATGGCCGTGCCATTCTGGACGACGAATTCAAGCGTTTGTCATTGCACGACTGCAATCTGGAACTGCTTGCCAAGAAGGTGAATTACCACAGCGCTGAAGACATGTGTGCGGCCATTGGCGCGGGCGACCTGCGCCCGGCCCAAGTGGCCAATGTGGCCCAGCAAATGCTGGAGCCAAAACATGAACAGCCCGAACTGAAGCTGCGCAAGCAAAGCAAAGCCTACGATACCGAATCTGACATTCGCATTGTGGGTGTGGGCCAGCTGAAAACCCAGGTGGCTAAATGCTGCAAGCCCCTACCGGGTGATGATATTGGCGGCTACATTACCGTTGGCCGCGGTGTGACCGTTCACCGGCAGGACTGCAACACTTACATGGGGCTGGTGGAAACAGAGCCACACCGTATTATCGAGGTCAGTTGGGGCGTGCGCCAAGCCTCGGTATACCCGGTGGATATTAGCGTTGACGCTTATGACCGTTCGGGCCTTTTGCGCGATATCACCCAAGTGCTGTCGGCATCGCGCTGCGATGTGCTGGCGTTACACACCCAGAGCAATCGTGACGACAACACGGCCAACCTGACGGTCACTGTAGAAATCTCCGATCTGGAACAACTGGCCAAACTGCTGTCCCAGATTCGCAACCTACCCAACGTCATTGAGGCTAAGAGAAAACGCTGATGAGCTATTCGCTGGACGACTTGAAAACCCTGATGGTTCGCCTACGCGATCCAGACACCGGTTGCCCTTGGGATGCCCGCCAGACGTTTGCGTCCATCGTGCCCCACACCTTGGAAGAAGCCTACGAAGTGGCTGACGCCATCGAACGCGAGGATTATCCCAACCTGGAAGACGAGCTGGGTGACCTGCTGTTTCAGGTCATTTTTTACAGCCAGATCGGGCAGGAGTTGCAGTATTTCGATTTTGATTCGGTGGTGGACAATCTGGTGTGTAAACTGATCCGTCGCCACCCCCATGTGTTCCCCGAAGGCACGCTGGCGAGCCGGATTGACCCACACAATCGTCCAGACGAAGACTGGATCAAACAGAGCTGGGAACGCATCAAGGCGGAAGAACGGTCGCTAAAGCCTGCGCCTGACAGTGCCGAACCTTCGGGCCGTCTGGACGCTATTGCCCGGACTCTACCGGCCATGGCGCGGGCTGAAAAGCTGCAAAATCGGGCTGCTCGCCACGGCTTTGACTGGCCCGACATTGCCCCAGTGTTCGACAAACTGCACGAAGAGATTGATGAGCTGAAAGAAGCCTGGCAAGCCGCCTATGACGGCAGCGGCGAACGCGACGCCCTGGAAGACGAGCTGGGTGACGTGATGTTCGTGTGCGTGAATCTGGCGCGCTTTATGAAGGTGAGTCCGGAGCAGGCTTTGAAACGCACCAATCATAAATTTGAAGCGCGTTTCCGCGCCATTGAGGCCGAGCTTGTGGCTCAGGGCCGTGATATGGACAGCGAAACCCTAGAGGCGCTGGACGCCATCTGGCAGTCAGTGAAAGGTGTGGAGCGTCAGCGCTGACACGGTCAAGCCGCATAGACTTCGGCAGTGGTTCCTTAGTATCTTAATGAGGAACAAGTCAGATATTGCCCTAAACAGAACAAAAGGATGCCAATGTGACTGAATTACATCCGGATTTGCGGGAAAACGTGAGGATGCTGGGAGAGCTGCTAGGGCAGAGTATACGCCAGCATCCCGGGCAGCAGTGCTTTGACACAATTGAACAAGTGCGAGCTGCTGCCAAAGCAGACCGGCTCCAGGAAAGTGGCTCGGGCCAACGCCTGGTAAATTTGTTGGGCCAACTGGGCGACGATGAAATCCTGCCGGTGACTCGGGCTTTTAACCAATTTCTGAACCTGGCCAACCTGGCCGAGCAATATCATGGCATCCGTCGCAATCGCGGTCACAGCGCTGATCTGATGGTGGAATCATTCTCCGAAGTGTTTCAGCGTCTGCTAGCTGGCGGCATAAGCGCTGACGAACTGCACCGTCAGGTGGTCAATTTGCGGGTAGAGTTTGTACTGACAGCTCACCCAACAGAAGTGACCCGTCGCACACTAATTATGAAGTACGACGACATGTCCGACTGCCTGGAGCAGCTGGACCACCAGGATCTGATGCCCAGCGAGCGTGACGGAATCGTGCGTCGTTTGACTCGGCTGATTGCCGAGGCCTGGCACACCGATGAAATTCGTTACGATCGCCCCACTGCGGTAGACGAAGCCAAATGGGGCTTTGCAGTGATCGAAAACAGCCTGTGGACAGCGTTACCGAGATTCCTCGAAAGTCTGGATACCGCTCTGGTGGAAGCCACCGGTAAAGGTCTGCCGCTGCAAGCCACGCCGGTGCGGGTAGCATCCTGGATGGGCGGTGACCGTGACGGCAACCCCAACGTCACCCACCAGGTTACGCGCAAGGTGTTTTTGCTGGGCCGCTGGATGGCTGCGGATCTGTACATGAAAGACATCACAGCGCTGCGCGCCGAACTGTCTATGTGGCAGGCCAGCGACGAGCTGCGAGCAAGGGTAGGCGATACTCGTGAGCCTTATCGCCAAATTTTGGGCAAGCTACGTGATCAGCTTAGCCGCACCCGTGACTGGGCCGAAGCCAGTATTAGCGGCACTCCCGCCGACAGCAACGGCATATTGTTCGCCAATAGTGAATTCACCGAACCCTTGGAACTGTGCTACCGCTCACTGGTTGAGTGTGGTCTTGAGTACATTGCCAATGGACCGCTGCTGGACACTATTCGCCGCGCCCATACCTTTGGCTTGCCATTGAGCCGCCTCGATATTCGCCAGGAAGCGGCCCGTCACGCTGAGGCTGTGGCCGAAATCGTGGGTTATCTGGGGCTTGGGGATTATCAGGCCTGGTCAGAAGTAGAACGTCAGGCGTTTCTGGTGCGCGAGCTTAAAGGCCGTCGCCCGCTAATTCCGCGTAACTGGCAGCCCAGTGAAGCAGTGCAGGAAGTGCTGGCTACCTGCAAGGTGGTGGCCGAGCAAACGCCGCAGGCGTTGGGCTCTTATGTGATTTCCATGGCCAGTAAGCCGTCCGATGTGCTGAGCGTTATTCTGCTGCTGCGCGAGGCGGGCATGCAGTATCCAATGGCGGTTGTACCGCTATTTGAAACATTGAATGACCTGAGTGGCGCGCCGCAAAGCATGACCGAGCTTTATCAGATTGACTGGTATCGCGAATACTGTGACGGCAAGCAGGAAGTCATGATCGGCTATTCCGATTCGTCAAAAGATGCTGGCCAGATGATGGCTGCATGGGCCCAGTACCAAGCCCAGGAAGCGCTGACAAAAGTGGCTGCAGAATACGATATGCGCTTGACCTTGTTCCACGGCCGTGGCGGTACGGTTGGTCGTGGAGGCGGCCCGGCTAACCGGGCGATCCTTTCGCAGCCGCCGGGATCGGTCAACGGCAGCTTTCGCATTACCGAGCAGGGCGAGATGATTCGCTTCAAATTCGGCATGCCGGATCTTGCCGTGCAAAGTCTGACGCTTTACACCACTGCGGTCATCGAGGCCACACTGGCGCCGCCGCCCCAACCCCAAGACAGTTGGCGAGAAACCATGAACTGGTTGACTGAACGCTCGTTAAAGGCTTACCGCGACGTGGTGCGGGACGACCCGCAATTTGTGCTTTATTTCCGACAGGTTACCCCGGAACAGGCGCTGGGCAAGCTGGCCTTGGGCAGTCGCCCGGCGCGGCGCAAAGCCGGTGGTGGCGTTGAAAGTCTAAGAGCCATACCCTGGATATTTGCCTGGACTCAAATGCGCCTGATGCTGCCGGCTTGGCTGGGCAGCGACGTCGCTCTGGAAGCAGCCGCCGAAGATCAGCGTATAGACCAGTTGCGGGAAATGATGGCGGGTTGGCCGTTCTTCCGCACCTACATCGATATGCTGGAGATGGTTTTGGCAAAGGCAGACCTGCGCATCGCCAGCTATTACGAGCAGACCTTGGTGGACGACCCGGCGTTGCGGGCCCTGGGTGAAAATCTGCGCCAGCGCTTGAGCCGCTGCATTCATCGGGTGCTGGAACTGAAACAGCAAGACCACCTGCTGGCAGACGAGCCAGTATTTGCTCATTCTATGAATGTGCGTAATCCGTACACTGATCCATTGCATTATCTGCAGGCAGAACTGCTGCGGCGTGAGCGCCAAAGTGAGGGCAAAGGCGGCGATGATGGCGACCGTAACGGGAAAGTGCCGGAACTGGTTGAGAGGGCCCTAAAGGTCACCATGGCAGGGATCTCAGCGGGTATGCGCAACACCGGTTAAGGTGTCGAAAATACCTCCGCCATTTTTGTAACGCACATCGCTGGAGTTGAATTTTGCAATCTGCAACGCGAATTGAGCTGTTTTTGGCCCGCAAGGCAATTGCGTTTCAGACGCTGGGCTTGCTGCCAGCGGCCACGCTGGAGGCGGCCGTCAGCGCCGCCGGTCAGTCGCTGTCGACGGTCATTACTGGCACGGTACTGATTGACAGCAAGGGTGCACTAATGGTCACCCACCGCCTGAATGGCGAGGTAGATCTAGCCGCGGTATACCGGCTGACGGGGCGTCAGATGCAGGTGCTGACTGAACGCCAGGTTGCCCGTCTGTTTGACGACTGCGATTCGGGTTTTCTGCCGCCGCTGGGGGCAGCTTACGATTTGCCTATGCTAGCAGACAGCCAGATGGACGACTTGCCCCGGGCGATCTTCACCAGTGGCTCCAATGGCCGGCTTTTGGTGCTAGAGGGGCGTGGCCTGCGTCTGGCTTTGGCTGGAGCCCGCAAGGGGCCGCTGGTTAAAGAGTTGGCGCTTGATGTCAGCACAAACCAGCTAACGCTGGATCAGATTGCTGCCAGGCTGCAAAAGCTGTATCGACTGCCGCCGATGCCGGCACTGGCTTTCCGGATTCTGGAACTGACGGCCAAGCCAGAGGCGACTGCAAAACAGTTGGCCGAGGTGATTGAGCTAGATCCAAGCATGACTGCGCAACTGCTGCGTTACGCCCGCTCGGCGCTGTTCGGCTATCGCGGCCAGATTAATTCGGTGCAAGATGCGGTTGCACGCGTGTTGGGATTTGAGCGGGTCGCCCATGTGGCTATGGGTATTGCCGCAGTAAAATCTTTTGATGTGCCCCGTGAGGGGCCGCTAGGGGTTGACCAATTTTGGCGCCATTCATTGTATTGTGCTTTTCTGAGCGCCAGCCTGGCCCGTCGCTGCGGTGCCGAATCCGGTATGGCCTATATGTGTGGGCTTTTGCATAATTTTGGGCTGCTTCTTATCGGGCATCTGTTTCCGGCAGAGTACGTTCGCCTCAGCGAGTTGCGTGACGCCGAACCAGAAGCCAGTATGCAACAATTGGAGCAGGAGATATTCGGCGGAGCTGATCAAGCCATGATGGCTGTGGGCCACGGCACCATCGGTGGTGTTCTGCATCGGCTGTGGAATTTGCCGGGGCCGGTCATAAAGGCCGCAGCCATGCACCAGTGCGGCGAATACAGCGGCGAGCATCAACTTTATGTGAATGCAGTGATACTGGCAAATGCCCTTCTTAAAGACATCGGTATTGGTGATGAATTTGTCCCCGACGATACCGTCGCTCTGGCCGCTAAGCTGGGCTTGGAACAGAGCGATCTGGACCAAGCCCGGCGGGAAATTGCCGATGTGGCCGATGATCTCGACGCGGTGGCGGCGGCGCTAAGTTAACAGCGCGGACCACGGTTGACTGTTCCTGACTCATCTTTATTTTCTTTATCGCTTTTCTTCTGATCTATCAATGCTCTTCTCATGACGACAGGGCCAAGGGAGACTTTATTTCGGTATTCCACTGTATACAAACGGGCATGATACTGAGGTCGGCTTTCGCTTGCCGGCTCGACTTCGTATAATGCGCCACCTTCAACCCTTAACTCGGGTAAAAAAAGTCGAGAGGCTGCGGCAAAAGCACCTGTTTTTGCCATAGCTTTTTCAAATTATTCATCATTTCAGGAGCATAAACTATGCGCATCATCATGTTGGGCGCCCCGGGCGCTGGGAAGGGTACACAGGCTCAGTTCATGACAGAGAGGTTTGATATTCCTCAGATCTCCACTGGCGACATGTTGCGCGCCGCGGTTAAGGCCGAGTCGGATCTGGGAAGTAAGGTCAAGGAAGTAATGGCCTCGGGTGGTTTGGTGTCAGACGACATCATCATTGCTTTGATTGACGAGCGTATCCAGAAAGCAGATTGCAAAAACGGCTTTCTGCTCGACGGTTTTCCGCGCACCATTCCTCAGGCTGAAGCGCTGAAAAACCAGGGCATCGCTATCGATTACGTGGTTGAGATCACCGTGGCCGATGAGGAAATTGTCAGCCGCCTGTCAGGCCGGCGAGTGCACGAAAGCAGTGGCCGCATCTATCACGTCAAATACGATGCACCAAAAGTGGAAGACAAAGACAACGAAACCGGCGAAGCGTTGATTCAGCGTGAAGACGATAGTGAAGAAACCGTGCGCAAACGCCTGGGTATCTATCACCAGCAAACGGCTCCACTTATCGGTTACTACCGGGATTGGGTTGCCAAAGATGCGGACGGCGCGCCACGTTATGTTCAAGTTGAAGGCGTTGGCAGTCTGGACGATATTCGCGCCCAGATCAGCGCCAAGCTGACGTAAGCCAATGAAATTACTGGCACTGGACACTTCGGGCGCAGGCTGTTCGGCGGCTCTCTGGCTGGGCAGTGCAGAGGCGGGTCTAGCCCATGAGCGTTTTGAAATTGCGCCACGGGGCCATACTCGCTTGCTGATGCCTATGGTTCGAAGCCTGCTGCAGGAGCACGGGCTGCAGCCTGCTGACCTTGATGCAGTCGCTTTCGCCTGCGGGCCGGGTTCGTTTGCCGGGTTGCGTATTGCCACCGGCGTAGTGCAAGGCCTGACATGGGGCTTGAATATACCGGCAATACCGGTGTCATCATTGGCGGCAGTCGCTTTGGATGCTCTTACCCAGGCAAATGCCGCTCAAGGCCAGCGCGTGGCGGTGGCCTTTGACGCACGTATGGGCGAAGTTTACTGGGGCTGTTATCAGTTGCTTGATGGCGCACCAGTGCTGCTTGGCAAAGAGCGGGTCTGCGCACCAGTCGCGCTGGTAATGCCCGCAGCAGAAAGCGCTGCTGGCGACGTTGGAGGTGCTCATGTCAGAGCGAACAACGCCGATTGGCTTGGCGCGGGTTCCGGTTGGGCGTTGATCGAACAGATGCCCGTGGCGGTGACCTCTGCGTTGGCGGCCTTGCCCAGTGTTGATTTGGTGCCAAGAGCTGCGTGCGTTGCCCGCCTGGCCGCCAAACAGTTTGCCCTAGGTGCCGGTGTTTCGGCAGAGCAGGCCCAGCCTGTGTACCTGCGCGACGAAGTAACCTGGCAAAAACTGCCCGGCCGCAAATAATGCAGGATTCTCTGGCCGTAGCCTGTTCTGCTCTAGGCGACAAGCATCTTGCAACGGAGTTGGCCACGGAGCTAGGTGTGTCTATGGTGGCCGCCACAGACCCACGCCGCGTGACGAGTGTTCCCTTGTTGCTGATCCTTGATGAGCAGGGGCTGGCCTTGCAGTTAACGGGGAAGGGCGCGCCGGGCCCCGTTCGGGCCGAATTCGTTAGCGGCAAAATAGGCTTTCGTCGCGAACACGGCGGTGGCACCGGGCAACTGGTGGCGCGGGCGGTGGGTCTGCATAAAACCCGCACTCCTTTGCACGTGCTGGACGCCACTGCAGGCCTGGGCCAAGACGCTTTTATTCTGGCGGGCCTAGGCTGCCGGTTGACTCTGTTTGAACGCCACCCCGTTATTAACGCCTTGCTGCAAGATGGTTTGGCCCGCGCGGCACTCAACGTTGAGTGCGCGCCAGTAGTTGCGCGCATGGACCTGCGTGCCGGCAGTAGTCTGGATTTTTTAAGGCAGGCCAAATCCGGCGAGCCGGAACATGCGTTGGCGGATGTCATTTATCTGGACCCAATGTTTCCCCACCAAGACAAAACTGCTCTGGTGAAAAAGGAAATGCAGGTGTTCCGCCACCTCGTCGGGCAAGATGAAGACACGCCACAGTTGCTTAAGCTGGCGCTAAACGCCGCGCGCTACCGTGTGGTGGTCAAACGCCCGCGCAAAGCGCCGGCTATAGATGGCGTCACACCCACCACCCGGGTAGAAGGCAAGAGCAGTCGTTACGATATTTACAGTTTACGAGCTCTACCCTGAATCTCTGCTTTTAAATCCCCATGCGGGTAACGTTTTCAATGGCCTGCTGTTTTTCTACGCTGAGCACCAGTCGCGCATCTTTGGCGACTTTGTCCAGACTGTCGTCGTAATAAATCACCCCGTGTTCGTCAGTGCTAATGACGTCGTTGCTCTGCAATGCGGTAATAAAGTGGCGAAATAGGTTTTTGTCAAAAAACTCTGGCGCATTCAGGCCAAACAGAATGGACATGCGCTCGGCTAGAAGAGTGCTTTGCTCTTCCAGTGCCTGTGCGGTGATTTTACCGGAACCATAGCGGCGTAATATGCCCACGACAATGTGATAGCGCTCCAGCGTCTGGATGATAAACCGCGACAGTAAGCGGAGCCGCACCATGGCATCCGTGCCGTCAACCGGTCGTGCAATTCGCCCATCTTCTTGCTTTAGCAAAAGCCCTTGGGCGATCAGAACGTCCAGCCAGCGGTTAATGATATGGGTGACCTGCTCATCGCCTTGGTACTTCAGGAACAGCTCATTCTGCAAATAGGGATAGGCGATGTTGGCCAGAGACACGATGTTTTCCCGCGCCAGTGAATGGCGGTTTTCGAACAGGCAGGCAATCAGTGACGGCAGGGCAAACAGGTGCTGAATGTTGTTGCGATAATAGGTCATCAGGATCGCATTACTGCCTTGCAGAACGATAATGTCCCCCAGCTTTTGCGGCTGACGGCCCACCAGCCCCATGGCTTCGGAATACGCCAGCCAGTCGCTGCCGCTGCCGTCGGGCAGGGTGACCGTGTCGGCGTAGGGGCAAGCTCGCAGAAGGTCTGCGCACTGGTCCATCAACCGAACCAGCTGGGTTTCACCCATGGCCGGACGCTCGTTGCCCAGCAGCACGGTCGCGGTCATGCCAATGGGATTAACCGCGACCGCCGCATTGATGTTCTGCGCGACTCGCGCAGACAAGGCGCTGACGGCCTGATTCAGCCAGGGTGGCCGGTAATCGGTGCCATAGGATAGTGCGCGCCAGTCGCTCTGAGTGTGGTCGAGCACCTCGGCCAAGGGGATGGCATCGCCGAAATTGAGGGCAACCCGGCCGAAGGACTTATTGAGTTTGCGTACGGTTTTTGCCAGGCCAAACACGCTCTCTTTAGGTTTTTTTTTGCCCCGTAGCTCGCCCAGATAGGAACGGCCTTCCATCACTTTTTCATAGCCCACGTACACCGGTACAAACACAATAGGCTTCTGGTGATTGCGCAAAAAGCTGCGCACCGTCATCGCCAGCATACCGGGCCGTGGCTGCAGCATTCTGCCGGTGCGGCTGCGGCCGCCCTCAACGAAGTATTCCACGGAGTAGCCGCGGGTTAGCATCACGTGCATGTATTCGTTGAACACGGTGGCGTACAACGGGTTGTCGCGGAAGCTGCGGCGCATAAAAAAGGCGCCGCCGCGGCGCAGTATGGGGCCTACTAGCGGCATGTTCAGATTGATACCCGCCGCTATGTGCGGTGGCACCAGGCCGTTTTGGTAAAGCACGTATGACAGCAGCAGGTAGTCAATGTGGGAGCGGTGGCAGGGTACGTAGATAACTGCGTTGTCGCGGGCCACGTCTCTGACGACTTGAATGTTATTCACCGAAACGCCGTTATAAATTCGATTCCACAGCCAGGTTAGTAATACGTCCATCACGCGCACGGTCGCTACCGACATATTGGCGGCGATTTCGTCAGCGTATTTGTAGGCTTTAAGCTGCGCTTTGTCTTCGGCCATGTTTTGCTGCGCGGCTATGTTACGGATTGCCTGCTTCACGGCCTGTGTGCGCAGCAGATCTTCGACCAGTGTGCGGCGGTGCGACAGGTCTGGTCCTAATACGGCCTGGCGAACCCGGCGAAAGTGAGTGCGCAGCAGCCGTGCGAGCTTGCGGCTGGCCAGTTCTTCGCTGTCGCGATATTCCTCCAGCAGCGGCTGCAGGCGCAGTGCTTTGTCGAACTGCACGTAAGTGTTGCGGCCGTTCACCAGAATGATCAAAAACTTTTGCAAGCGGCCTGCCACCGACCAGGTGTCTGACAACAACAGTTTAAATAGCGACTTTTCTTTGTCGGGCGAACGCCCCCAGAACAGCGATACCGGAACAATATGCCAATCTTGATCGGGGTTTTTGATAGCGTGCCGAACCACCGCCTTGAAGTTGTCAGTGGCTACCGGAGTTTGGCGCCCGCCCCGAAGAAGCCTGCCCACGCGGTGGTACAGAAAAACAAACCAGGGCGCGGCAGCAGACTTCGGCGCTTTCTTGCGGGTACCGTGAGGCAAACCTGCGCGCAGAACTTCTTGCTCTAACACCAGGCGACTGGACAGCGAGCTGTATTGCAATACGTAACACACTGGCTGTTTCGGGTTCAGGCCAAGGGCTTCGGGTGTGGCACCGGTGACCTGGGTGCGCACCCAAAGAAACAGGATTTTCCGAAAAATGGCGAGAATCAGGCGGCGAATGCCCTGGAAAAATGCCATGGGGGGTGTTGCTCCGTTGAAATTCAGCTGTCGAGTTTACCGGCGCGGCGCGCAGCGGCAAAGCGGCCCGTCATTCTGTGCTGACGGTGCGGGTGCTGTCTGTGCTTTGGCCGCAGGCGCTATGATACATTAAAGCCAACATTTTCAGGGCCGGCGCAAACAGCATGCACCGGTGTTATATCAGAGTCGGGTTGTAATCATGTTTAAAAGAAACGTTCCACCCTATCAAAGCGGTCGCGAGCTCGAAGCAAATTGGGTTACCGGTTGGTCACTACAGCCGTTGCAAGCGGGTGACTGGGTGTTGCGAGTAAGCGGCGATATCGTGCTGAAACCCGCCAACGGCTGGTTGCAGGCGGTGGCCGCCGATGAGGTGGCTGCGCTGTCCGCCAGTGCGGTTTCGTTGGGTCAGTTTCAGGACCGGCCGTTGTTTGTGGTCAATCAGACAGACGGTGCCCTGGCAGGTTTGGAGCCCTTGTTGCTGCGAGACGTGATTTTGCACATCGATGACGCCCCGGTAGCGCTGATTAGCATCGCGGTGCAGCTAGCGCATTGGTGGCGCGACCAACGGTTCTGCGGACGCTGTGGCGCGGCCACCGTCATTCACGCCAGCGCGCGCGCATGCTGGTGCCAAACTTGTGAAATACCCTGGTATCCGCGGGTTGCGCCCTGCGTGATTGTGGTTATTCGCCGCGGCGAGCGCATGCTGCTGGCGCGTTCGTCTCGCACGCGCAGGCCCATGTACAGCCTGATTGCGGGCTTCGTTGAGCCCGGCGAAAGCCTGGAGCAAGCGGTGGCCCGCGAGGTTAAGGAAGAGACTGGTTTGCAGGTGTCCAATATACGCTATCGGTTGTCACAGCCCTGGCCGTTTCCCCATCAGCTGATGGCTGGGTTTTTTGCTGACTATGAAAGTGGAGAACTGGTTTTGCAGCAGGATGAGTTGGCAGACGCAGGCTGGTTTGTGCCAGATCACACGCCGCCAATACCGCCATTAACCACTATTTCCGGGCAGCTTATTCATGATATGGCTGAGGAAATTTTGCTGGACATCGCGGGCAGGGCGAATCGGTGAACGAAGCGTCGCTCCCCAGTGTGCTGGTGTTTGATTCGGGTGTAGGCGGGCTCAGCGTGGCTGCCAGCATTCGACGCCTGTGTCCGCAAGTGCCTCTGGTGTATCTGGCGGACAACGCAGGGTTTCCCTATGGCGACAAACCCGAGGCGGAGGTCACAAGGCGCACCTGCAACCTGGTAACCAGCGCTCTGTCGCAGTTTGATTGCCAGATTGTGGTTTTAGCCTGCAACACTGCCAGTACCGTGGCGTTGCCTGCGTTGCGCCAACGTGTATCAGAGGCGGTTGTGGGTGTTGTGCCAGCCATCAAACCGGCGGCGGCGATCAGTGTTAATCGCCGTATCGGGATACTGGCGACGCCGGCCACTGTGGCAAGGCCGTATCTGGATCAGCTGATTGCGGATTACGCAGCTGACTGCCAAGTGTGTCGTATTGGTCACCGAAGCCTGGTGCATTGGGCGGAGGGGCTGGCGCGAGGCGAGCCAGTGCCGCAGTCTCGGCTGGTTGAGGTTCTGGCTCCGTTTGAGCTTGCAGGGGTAGACACGGTGGTGCTGGGTTGCACTCATTATCCACTGCTGCTGCCTGCCTTGAAGCAGGCAGCGCCCGGCGTGCGGTTTTGGGTCGACAGTGGTGATGCCATCGCGCGCAGGGTAGAGCAGTTGCTCGCATCAAAGTCGGCGCAACCGCAAGCGCTCACGTCGCGGCTGCAGCCCGGCATATCGCCAAAGCCTTTGCAGCAGGCGCTGTTCAGCGCGTCGGCGCCGCCCGGAATAGAACGTTTCATGACCGGCCTGGGCCTCGCTCCCGGTGCTATAGTTAGTTTTTGGGGCCATATTTAAAGTCGACGTAAGCTCGTAATTTGTCGTCTTGTTAGCGTCATTTTTCGCAACTTTGCCACACGTTCACGTTAATTAGTACGTTCGTCTAATTCAACAAAAGGTCATCGGCGTGGTGAACTGTTGCGAACTTTGGGTATCCCGATAGCGGGCCGTCAGGTTCGCTCGCTCTGAATTTCGAATCCATAATGACAATAGACCTGGAAAAAGGGGAGCAACATGACTGATAAGCAGGTGTATCCGGTAACCCCGGAAGTGGCAAAACACGCGCTGATTAATAAAGACCAGTACCAGGCGATGTACAAGCAATCTATCGAAAACCCGGATCAGTTCTGGGCCGAGCATGGCAAGCGTGTAGACTGGATAAAGCCGTTTACCAAGGTCAAAAACACCACCTACGATTACAATGCGTTGTCCATCAAATGGTTTGAAGATGGCGAATTGAACGCTTCTGTCAACTGCCTGGACCGCCATCTGGAAAGCCGTGGCGACCAGACCGCCATCATTTTTGAAGGCGATGACCCGTCAGACTCCCGCAATGTCAGCTACCGCGAACTGCACGAGCAAGTGTGTAAATTTGCCAACGTGTTGAAAAGCCAAGGGGTTAAAAAAGGCGATGTTGTCACCATTTACATGCCGATGATCGTCGAAACCGCGGTGGTTATGTTGGCGTGTACCCGTGTTGGCGCTATCCATTCGGTGGTCTTTGGCGGTTTTTCACCAGAAGCACTTGGCTCCCGGGTGGTTAACGGCAAATCCAATATCGTGATTACCGCCGATGAAGGCCTTCGCGCCGGTCGCAAAATCCCGCTTAAGAAGAACGTTGACGCGGCGCTTAAAAACGACGACCGCCACACGGTAAAAACCGTCATTGTGGTTACTCGTACCGGCGGCGATGTTGCTTGGACAGAAGGCCGCGACCAGCGCTACGAAGATCTGATGGCTAATGCTTCGGCAGACTGCAAGCCCGAGCCCATGAACGCCGAAGATCCGCTGTTCATGCTGTACACCTCCGGTTCTACCGGCGAGCCCAAGGGTGTGTTACACACCACCGGTGGCTACTTGGTGTACGCCTCCATGACCCACCAATACATTTTTGATTATCACGATGGTGACGTGTACTGGTGCACCGCCGACTTCGGTTGGGTTACCGGACACAGTTATATTCTGTATGGCCCCTTGGTTAACGGCGCCACTACGCTGCTGTTTGAAGGGGTGCCCAATTACCCAGACAGCTCGCGCATGGGCCAGGTGGTCGACAAGCACCAGGTGAACATCCTGTACACCGCGCCCACAGCGATTCGAGCACTGATGGCTCAAGGCGAAAGTTGCATGGACGGCACCAATCGCAGCAGCCTGAGAATTTTGGGTTCGGTCGGTGAGCCCATCAACCCTGAAGCCTGGAAGTGGTACCACCGGGTCATTGGCAATGGCGAATGCCCGATTGTCGATACCTGGTGGCAGACCGAAACCGGCGGTATCCTGATCTCCCCTCTGCCGGGCGCTACCGATTTGAAACCGGGCTCTGCGACTGTGCCATTCTTCGGTGTTCAGCCGGCCTTGGTAGACGCAGAAGGCACGTTGCTGGAAGGCGAAGCCGAAGGCAATCTGGTGATTATGGACAGCTGGCCCGGGCAGATGCGCACTATTTATGGCGACCATGAACGTTTCATTCAGACCTACTTCAGCGCTTACAAAGGCATGTACTTTACCGGTGACGGCGCCCGCCGTGACGCCGATGGTGACTACTGGATTACCGGCAGGGTTGACGACGTGCTGAACGTATCTGGCCACCGCCTTGGGACCGCTGAGGTAGAAAGTGCCATGGTGTCCCATCCGAAAGTAGCGGAAGCCGCGGTGGTAGGTTACCCCCACGACATCAAAGGGCAAGGCATCTACGTGTATGTTACGTTGATGCAGGGCGAAGAGCCGACTGACGAGTTGAAAAAAGAGCTGGTACAATGGGTGCGCAAAGAAATCGGTCCTATCGCCTCTCCGGACGTTATTCAGTGGGCAACGGGCTTGCCAAAAACCCGTTCAGGCAAGATTATGCGCCGCATTTTGCGTAAAATTGCGGCCAACGAGTACGATCAGTTGGGAGACACGTCTACACTGGCCGACCCGAGCGTCGTCGATGATCTGATCAACAGCCGTCAGTCAAAGTAGCCGTCAGTTAACGCAATCGTTCGGCAAGCGCCGGCACCGTCAAGGATACCGTGGAATGGCACAAACAATTATTGTCGCGGACGATCACCCGCTGTTTCGGGCAGCATTGAAGCAAGCGGTGAACCAGGCAGTACCCGATGCTCTTACCATAGAGGTTGACAGCATCAAGGCGCTGCAAGCGGCGATAGAGGCTCACCCGGATTCCGATCTGGTGCTACTGGATCTGAACATGCCGGGTGCTCACGGCTTCTCTGGGCTGGTGTTCATGCGCGGGCAGTATCCTGGCTTGCCGGTGGTGGTGGTGTCGGGTTCGGAGCAGTTGCAGGTAGTGCGCCGTTCAATCGACTATGGAGCGTCTGGATTTATTCCGAAATCGGCGCCGCTGCCCACCATCACCAAGGCCATTCAGGACGTGCTGCAGGGTGATGTATGGTTGCCCGAGGGCGCCGCGGACAAAATCGAACGTATGCATTCAGATGCCACCGATTTTTCCGAGAAACTGGCGTCACTCACACCTCAGCAGTTTCGTGTGTTGGGTATGTTGGCCGAAGGCCTGTTGAATAAGCAGATCGCTTACGATCTAGAGGTGTCTGAAGCCACGATCAAAGCCCACATTACGGCGGTTTTCCGCAAACTGGGTGTGCGTAATCGCACCCAAGCTGTGATTGCCATTCAGCAGATGGAGATTGACCCGTCGGAACAGTCGCTCTCGGGCAGCTAATCTAAAACGGGTAACAAAAAGCCGGCGTGCTGTCACAGCCGTCGGCTTTTTTGTTTTTTTTGTTTTTGTTCGGCGCCGTACTTTTAGCCTTTGGCGGCGTAGCCCAATCCTTTGTCAACGCGATTGAACACCTCTTTATTCTGGTGCCAGCGATCAAAGTTCTGCAGGAACTGATCCACCAGAGCCCGCCGCCAGCCAATAAAATCGCCGGCCATATGGGCCGTCATGATCACGTTTTCTCGATCCCATAGCGGATGGTCGGCCGGCAGCGGTTCTTCTTCAAACACGTCCAACGCGGCACCGGCAATCTGGCCCTGTTCCAGAGCGGCGACCAGGTCATCGGTCTTAACAATCGGGCCACGACCAATGTTGATCAGGCGTGCTTCCTTGCGCATCGCGGCAAAGGCGACGCTGTCAAAAAGGCCCTCGGTTTGTGGTGTCAGCGGTGCCGCAATGACCACGTAGTCAGCTTTGCCAAGTTGCTCATGGAGCTGATCGTTGGCGTGTACCGCAACGAAGTCTGCATCTTGTGGGCGGGCGCTGCGGGCGATGCCATGGGGGTTCATTCCAATGGCCTTCGTTAGGCGGGCAATTTGTCGACCGATGGAACCGGCACCCACCACCAGCACGTGTTTGCCTTCCGCTCTTTCGGTGTCGCGGTGCTGCCAGCGATGCGCTGACTGAAGTCGCAATGATGCCGGGAAATCCTTGGCAAACATGAGAATGGTGCACAACACATACTCGGCAATCGTGCGGTCGAAAATACCGCGGGCGTTGGTGACCATCACCTTGCTGCTCACCAGCGCCGGGAACATCAGCGCATCCACGCCGGCGCTGGTGGCGTGAATCCAGCGCAGCTCATCGGCGCAGTGCCAGGCGGCTTCCAGCGCTTCGGTACGAAAATCAGTGACCAACATTACCGAGGTACCGGGCAAGGTATTTTTTAGGGTTCTCTCGTCCCAGGCGTGACGTATTTCTACTCGTGACCGCAAGGCATGTAAGCCCTCGGGTTGTGGATCACCGGGCGCAGTCAGAATGGTAATCACCGGTTTTTTTTGTGTGGCCATGAGTGTTTTTTCCCTTGAGCCCTGGGGCTTGAATGGATTAGCGAGCGTGCTTACAGTCTGGACAGCACATGGGCCGGGGTCAACCTGCAGATGCGTGCTTGTAGAGCCTGCGTAACGAGGCTAACCTGCAATTTCAGCGGAACTTTTCCGTCTCACCTCGTCGCAGCTTGTAGGAGTTAATTTATGGTGGCGTCCGCCAACCACGAAAGCAGCCAAGCCAAAAGCAGGACCGTCAAATACCGCAAAACCAAAGCCAGCTGGAACCCTGCTATGCAGGCTGTTCCCATACCCGGCATTCGTCGTATGGTGAATCTGGCGGCCACGATGAAAGACGTGATTCATCTGTCTATTGGTCAGCCTGATTTGCCCACGCCCAAACATATTATTGACGCTTACGTGGATGCTCTTCACGCTGGCCAAACCGGCTATACAATGGATGCGGGCCTGCCGGAACTGGTGACAGCACTGCGCGACTATTATGGCAAACGCTACAACCGCAAGCTTACTCGCGACAACATCCTGGTGACCAATGGCGCCACCGAGGCTATGTACCTGGCCATAGCGGCAACTGCCGCACCGGGGCGTCAGTTCCTAGTGACAGATCCGTCTTTTCTGCTGTACGCGCCGCTGATCCGGATGAACGGTGGCGAGGTGAAATATGTGCCGACCTACGTGGAAAACAACCACCAGTTGGATCCAAACGACGTTATCCGAGCGATTGGGCCGCGCACCTTCGCGCTGATTCTGAACAATCCGAATAACCCCACCGGAGCGGTGTATCCGCGTTCAACGGTAGAAGCGATTCTGGAGGAGTGTGCTTATCGTGGAATTCAGGTGTACGCGGATGAGGTGTATGACCACTTTATTTTTGATGACGACGAATTTGCCAGCGTGCTCAATTGTGCGGTGGATCTAGACAACATCATGTGCATCAGTAGTTTCTCCAAGACGTACAGTATGGCGGGGTTGAGGGTAGGCTGGGTGATTTCCAGTCAGGCGGCCATCAAGTCGCTGCGGCGCTACCACATGTTTACCACGTCAGTGGCGAACACGCCGGCGCAGTTCGCCGGTGTTGCGGCACTGAACGGCGATCAGCAATGTGTGACCGACATGTTGAATATTTATCGCGAGCGCCGCGACAAAATTGTGGACCTGATTGCGCAAACCCCACACCTGAACGGCTATAAACCGGGCGGTGCGTTTTTTGCGTTTCCAGACTTGCCCCCCCATGTGGATGGAACGGATCTGGCGCTGCGGATGCTGAAAGAAACGGGCGTGTGCGTGGTGCCGGGAGACTCCTTTGGTGAGGGTTGCACCAATGCCCTGCGTTTCAGTTTTTCCACCACCTGCGAGAAACTGGATGCGGCGTTTGACCGGATCATTCCGTGGATGGCCAAGCAGAACTTATGATCAACCTGATAATAGCCAGCCAATAAGGCCAAGCGGGCCTTGCCCGCTTGGCAGCCGTGGGTCAGGATAGAGTCCGATCCCACGGAGGCAACACTGATGATCGGATTTTTGAATACCCTACGCTGTTTGAGCATTGTCTTGCTGGCCGTTCTGGCCAGTGGTTGCGCCAGCCTTTCTCCTTATGCAGTTTCCGAAGGTGAGCTTGAACGCCACCTGCAGGATGCTGTGCGCGACTACGATCGCAAGCAGTTGCAAAGCGGCTCGCCATTAAGCCTGAGTTTGAATGACGCCGACATTACCCTTGGCCCGGATGGTCGTGATGTGGCCGTAATAGGGTTGAAAGGGCAAGTAGCCCTGACCGTTTTAATGGCAAAACTGCCAGTGGATATCTCGTTGAAGCTGGAGGGCGCTCCGGTTTATGACAGCGCTGAAAAGGCGGTGTATCTTCGTCGTTTACAACTATTGGAAAGCAGCGTTGAATCACCACTTTTCCGTGGTGATCTTAAGCCCGTGACCGACACGGTTATGCGGGTAGTGGCGCAAATGCTAGAAACTATGCCGATATATCGCTTAGACCATAGCAGCATGGCCCAGCGTATGCTTGGCATGGTGCCCATGGATATCCGCGTAGCGCCAGGCCGGCTTGAATTTGTTATGGCCGACTAGGCGCAGCGGTGTTTACTTTGAGGTCAGGCCTTTAACCGTGCACAAACGGCCGCGCCGATCTCAGCGGTTGATCGTCGTTTGCCGCCATGCTGTGCCAGGTCTGCGGCGGTAGCCTCAAACAGAGCAAGGCCTGCCGCGGCCATGATGGGATCTTTATGGGCTAACCAGTCCAGCATGCGCGCGGTGGTAAATAACATCGCTGTGGGGTCCGCAAGGCCCTGGCCGGCAATATCCGGCGCGCTGCCGTGAGTCGGCTCGAACATTGACGGCATGGTCGGGTCCGTGGGATTCAGGTTGCAGGATGGTGCTACCCCCATGCCGCCGGACAGCACCGCGGCCAGATCGGTTAAAATGTCGCCTTGCAGATTACTGGCTACCACGACATCGAACGCCCACGGGCTTTGTACGAACTTCATGCAGGCGGCATCCACCAACTCATGGTGGGTTGCTACATCCGGGTACTCCAGGCTCATGCGCTCAAACACTTCGGTATAAAGGTCACCCCAATAACGCAAGGCGTTGCGTTTGGTCACCAGGCAAACCTGGCTGTCGCAGACGCGACCATCCAATGTCTGAAATTGGCGTGTCTGATGGTGTTGCTGGCGCTGAATGGCTCGCGCACGGGCTTGTTCGAAGCCGTAACGAATGATGCGCTCGCTGGCAAAATGGGTAAATACTTCAATCTGGGTAGCCACTTCATGGGGCGTACCCTGGCGCAGGCGTCCGCCCTGGCTGACGTATTCTCCCTCTGAGTTTTCCCGAATGACCAGCATGTCGATGTCGCGGGCGCGATCGTCCGCTAGATACTGGCGAGCACCGGGCAGCAAGCGCGCGGGGCGTTCGCAAACCCACTGGTCAAAGCCTTTACGGATCTGCAGTAACGGCGCCAGCGACACGCTATCAGACAACAGATAACGATTGTGATCGGTCACCGGGCCAGGGTCGCCCAGAGCGCCCAGCAAAATGGCATCAAAGGCGCCTAGTTGTTCTAGAGCGTCAGCAGGCATGGATTCGCCGTGTTGCTGGTGCCAACGGTGTGAGGGCCAGGGGAATGGGTGCCAGTCCAGGTCCAGTTTGAAGCGCTGACGCAATAATGTTAAGCAATTAACAGCTTGATTGACCACTTCCGGGCCAATACCGTCGCCGGGTGTGATAGCGATGTTGGTTGTAGCAGACATTCAAACTCCTTGGCCGGTAAACAAAAAAAGCACTACGGTAGCGTAGTTGTGATGAGTGTAGCTGTGATGGCAGCCAATGCCACCGGCTAATTCGATGAGTTATTTACGGTTCAGCGGGTGACGACTATAGTGAGCGTAGGTGCGTGGCACCCAAGGCGAGGGCATTCGCACTATTTTGAACCGTGTAAACCAACGCAACAGATACTCGTTTGACCAGAGGTGCAAGGTCAAAGCAGTAAAGTTGGCGGCACGCCTGAAGCTGCAAGCGCGGTTAAGCATCAATTTCATGCCCAACGCAGTCTACCAACCTGATTAAGCTGGATATGACTCTGTTGCGTGGTATTGAGCGTAATAATAACCAACAAGCAGTGGTTAACGGTACTCTGGTCATGTCGGACCAACTCGGTAGCCGGGTGATAGCCGAAGGTGTGGAAACCATGGAAGAATATCGCTGGCTTCGGCAAAGGGGCATCAGCCTGTTTCAGGGTTACCTGTTCGCCAGACCAGGCTTTGAAGAATTGCCGGAATCTTTTTTTCCAGAAGATTAATTTGGTCGAACCCGTATTTTTTATTTCTCCCTTATAAGGCAGGTGCTTGTGTTTTATCGAATTTTGACCGCTATAGGTGGCGCCGTTTTTGTCGCCATTTTGTTCGCTCTGGTTTGGCTATTTTGTCGAATTTTTTTGCAGCGTCAGGGTGTTACCGAACAGTTGCAGGAACGCGCCACTAACCTGGCCACCTGGACATTTTTGGGTATCAGTGTGGGCCTGGTGTTTGCCATTGCGGGCGCTTTTGTATTGGGACCCTGGGCATTTTACCGGGCCCTGCGCAGGTATAATCTGAACGTTGACCCGGGTAAGGCAATTTGGTGGGGGTTTGCGATTGTGGTTGCCTCATTGGGCATTACCGCAGCCGGCTTCTTCGGATTTCTGGGACTGGTGGGCGCCTATTGAGGCTGGTCACGTATCAGTTTTTGGCGAAACCACACCAGTGCGGGTTCTTGCTCATAGGCTTTGTGCCAGTACAAATGAACATTCACCGGCGGAAACGGCGCCGGCGTTGGCATAACGGCAAGGTCATGATGGCTGGCCAGTAGCCGCGCGTAAGAAGCCGGCATGGTCAGCAACAGCTCGGTGTTGGCGACCACCCGGCAGGCTGCAAAATAGTGCTGACAGCGCAAACGTATATCCCGCTGCAGTCCCAATCTTGATAACTCGAAATCCTCTACTCCCGAACCTGTGGCCCGTGACGACACCAGTACGTGCTGTGCTTGCAGGTACGCTTCCAAATAGCGCTCAGCCAATAACTCGCCACTGGCCTCGGTCGGCGCCATAGTCACCCATGGATGGTCTTTGCGCGCCAGAACCACAAGTGGGTCTTGGTGCAGCCATTGGTGGCCGGTGTGTTCGCTCACCGGCAGCAGCACGTCAATTGCAAAATCCAGTTTTCCAGCCGCCAGTTGGCTTTCCATGTCCCGGCGCGCCACTCTTTGGCTAACAATGGCCAGATCCGGATAGGGCGCTAGCTGCGTCATCAGGTGGGGCAAAAATGTCGATTCCAAAATGTCGCGCAGAGCCAGCGAAAACGTCTTACGCTGATGTGTCGGGTCAAAGCTATGGAACTGAGCGACGGCGCTGTGTATCTGGTTGAGCCCTGGCCGCATGGAGTCTATAAATCGGGTGGCCAGCGGCGTAGGTACCATGCGATTGCCCTGGCGGCTGAACAGTGGGTCATTAAACCAGGTCCGCAACCGCGCCAGCGAGTGGCTGAGCGCAGGCTGGGTCAAGTGCAGGGTCTTGGCGGCGCGAGTCAGACTGCCTTCGCGATAAATAGTGTCAAAAACCTGAAGAAGATTCAGGTCTGGCCGGTTTGCCGCCATGTTTTTCATCCCCGAGATGCGCAGTGATATCAATTTTACTAATGGTAAAGGATAAGAATAATTCAGTCGCGTAATACTTTGCCTGTGCCTACACTGAAACCAGTCGAAAACCGCGAGTGTCAGTAGAGCTCAGTCAGCGTAGGAGGTAAAGCAATGGATTTTTCAATTTCAGCCAAGGGCCAGGATTACCTGGAGCGGGTAAAACGCTTCATGGCCGACGAGATTTATCCGGTAGAGGCACAGTACCACCGGGAATTGGCGGCACTGGATAACCGTTGGGTGGTGCTGCCCGTTATTCGCGAACTGAAGGCCAAAGCTCAGGAGCAAGGCCTGTGGAATCTGTTTTTTCCCGATGACACCTACGGTTGTGGCCTGCTGAATTCCGACTACGCGCTGATTGCCGAGGAGACCGGTCGTAGCTTTATTGCGCCGGAAATCTTCAACTGCAACGCGCCAGACACCGGCAACATGGAGGTGCTGATCCATTACGGTTCAGATCAGCAGAAAGCAGAATGGCTGCCGCGTTTGCTTAGTGGTGAAGTTCGTTCGGCCTTTTGTATGACCGAACCCGACGTGGCCTCGTCAGACGCGACGACTATGGCGGCTACCGCCACGGTGGACGGCGATGAGGTGGTTCTGAACGGGCGCAAGTGGTGGAGCACAGGTGTGGGCCATCCGGACTGCAAGGTCGCCATTTTTATGGGCGTAACCGATACCGATGCGGCCAAGCACCGTCGCCATTCGATGGTGTTGGTACCGATGGACGCGCCGGGTGTTAGCATTGAGCGCATGTTGCCGGTATTTGGTGCCTACGATGAGCCTTACGGTCATGGCGTGGTGGCGTTTGATAACGTGCGGCTGCCGGTTTCAGCGTTTATTGCCGGGCCTGGTCGCGGCTTTGAGGTTGCCCAGGGCCGTTTGGGGCCAGGGCGGGTGCACCACTGCATGCGCGCCATTGGCGCGGCTGAGCGGGCGCTTGAGCTGTTGGTTAAGCGTGCGTTATCGCGTGAGGCGTTCGGTCGCCCTTTGGCTAAATTGGGGGGCAATGTGGACAAGATTGCCAGCGCGCGTATGGCCATCGAGCAAGCGCGTTTGTTGACGTTGAAGTGCGCCTGGGCCTTGGATACCAAGGGCATTGCTGGAGCATTGCAGGAGGTGTCGATGATCAAGGCGGTGGTGCCGCAGATGCTGCAGACAATTGTGGATGACGCTATTCAGATTCACGGTGGGGCTGGTGTGAGTGATGATGACTTTCCGCTGACGGCATTGTTTGCCTATGCGCGGGTGTTGCGTTTGGCGGATGGGCCAGATGAGGTGCATAGAGCTACGGTGGCTCGGCTTGAATTGCGTAAGTACAAATAGGTTTTTATTTGGCATAGGCGTTTTGCGCCCAAAGCGCTAAAAACGGAGGTTGGCGACTGGCCGTTGGTGCGGATGAAACACGCCTCAAGGCTTCCAGTGCGGTTTGGGCTTCGCCACTTATGGCTCCTCAAAGTTTTAGCCGGTTTTAGTATCAACTGTTTTTCAAACATCAGGGCATAACTATGACAACAAGAGTATTTATTACCGGCGGAGCCAGTGGTTTGGGACGGGCGATTGCGCTGCGCTATGCCCGTGAGGGCGCGAAGGTTTGCATTGGCGATGTGAATCCGCAGCAGGGCGCTTTGGTAGAGCAGGAAATCAGCAAGGCGGGTGGCCAGAGCTATTATGTGGATTGTGATGTTCGCCGGCTGAAGGATCTGGAGCGGGTTCGGGATGATCTGGTCGCGCGTTGGGGCGGGGTGGATATTGTGGTGAATAACGCCGGTGTGGCGTCGGCCGGGTCTATTGAAGACACGCCGATGGCGGATTGGGAGTGGATTCTGGATATCAACGTGCTGGGCGTGGTGCGCGGTTGTAAGGCGTTTACACCGATGTTCAAACAGCAGGGCGCGGGTACGTTTGTGAATATTGCGTCTATGGCAGGCCTGATGCTGGCGCCGATGATGAACAGTTACAATGTGTCCAAGGCCGGTGTCATTGCTCTGTCGGAAACTATGAGCCAAGAGCTGCGCGAAAGCGGTATTCAGGTCAGTTGCGTATGCCCGGCGTTTTTTCAGACCAATCTGACCGAAGGTATGCGTTCGGTGATTCCAGGTGTTCAGGGTAATGTCGCCAAGTTGATGAAACGCTCCACGATTTCGGCGGAAGATGTGGCCGATGACATTTTTCGGGCGGTTCAGAGCAACACTTTCTGGGTTCTGCCCCATACCAAGGAGCGTCGTATGTGGGTGCTCAAACGCCACGCCCCGTGGGCTTTTGATTGGCTGATGCATCAGGGCAGTAAGAGCTGGATTAAAAAGGTGGGTGCGAAGCCCAAATCCTGAAGGTGCGGCACGGTCGAATTTTGTACAACGGGAGTGGATGTAATGAGTCAGATTGATCAGGCGGTAGCGGTGCGCGATGGCGAGGAGCTGGATGCCTCAGCGGTCGATCGCTTTATGAAGCAGGCGGTGGCTGATCTAAAGGGCGAGCCAGTGATTCGCCAGTATCCCGGTGGCGCTTCAAATCTGACCTATCAGGTGGATTATGGCTCGCATTCGTTTGTCCTACGCCGGCCGCCGTTTGGCAAAATTGCCCGTTCAGCCCACGACATGCTGCGCGAAGCCCGCGTGATGGCGACGCTCAAGCCAGTTTACGGTTATGTGCCAGAGATTGTTGCCACCTGTGATGACCACAGCGTTCTGGGCTGCGATTTTTACGTGATGCAGCGTCTTGAAGGCGTCATTCTGCGCCAGGATTTCCCGGCGGATCTGGCCATGCCAGCAGAAGACGTCCGCACACTTTGCACCAACGTGATCGATAAGCTGGTTGAGCTGCACAAGGTCGATGCCGAAGCTGCGGGCCTGAATCATTTGGGCAAAGGTGACGGCTATGTGCAGCGTCAGATTCGCGGTTGGAGCGACCGCTTTGTAAAAGCCCGAACCGACGACGTAGGCGATTTTGCCACGGTAATGCAATGGCTGAATGACAAGATGCCAGACGATGTCGCCCAAGTGGTTATCCACAACGATTACCGTTTTGACAACGTGCTGCTGAATCCAGATAACCCTTTTGAGGTGATTGGGGTGCTGGATTGGGAAATGGCGACCATTGGCGATCCGTTGATGGATTTGGGCAACAGTCTGGCTTATTGGGTACAGGCGGACGACGAGGCACCCTTTAAGATGTTGCGGCGCCAGCCAACTCATCAGCCGGGAATGCTGACTCGCGACGAGGTCGTCACTTACTACGCTCAACAATCAGGGCGACAGATCGATAACTTTGATTTTTACGAGGTTTACGGCCTGTTTCGTCTGGCGGTGATTGTTCAGCAGATCTACACCCGCTATTACCATGGCCAGACTGTAGACAAACGCTTTGCGATGTTTGGTCAGGCCGCCAATTATTTACAAATGCGCTGTGAAAAGCTGATTTCAAAGAGCAGCCTATAATGGCAACGATCTATCTGGTGCGCCACGGCCAGGCCAGCTTTGGTGCTGAAGATTACGATCGCCTTTCGCAAATCGGCTGGCAGCAGGGGCGGGTGCTGGGGCGTGCGCTGAAGTGTTCGCAAGCGACAGCCGCAAAGCCGCTTGCAGTTTTTGGCGGTACGCTGCGGCGTCATCGAGAAACCGTGGAGGCTATGGCTCGCGGTTTTGGTGACGGCTTGCGAACTATGCAGGTAGCGTCCGGTTTTGATGAGTTTGACCATGTGGCGCTGATTCACCGCCATAGGCCCCAGTGGAAGGACCACAGCGTAATGGCGCGGGATCTGGCTGCGTCCATCGCACCAGCCAAAACGTTTCAAATGGAATTTTTCGCGGCGGTGCAGCGCTGGGCCAGTGGCGGCTTTGATCACGAATACGCGGAAAGCTGGCCTGGGTTCAAGACACGGATTTTGGCGGCGTTGGATGAGGCAGTCAGCTGCGCTGCCGGTAAAGATCTGTTGGTTGCGACCTCAGGTGGCCCCATCGCAGTGATCGTCCAAGCGCTGCTTGATCTGAGCGATGAGCGCACTCTGGACTTGAACAGCATGATCGCCAACACCAGCGTTACCCGAGTGCTTTATAGCAGCCGCGAGCGCCATGGCGACAGTCGGCGCAGTTTGGCGGTTTTCAACAACTACAGTCACCTAGAGGCTGAAGACCCCGCCCTGGTAACCTTTCGCTAACAATCTCGCCAAAAACTTCGCCAAAAACTTCGCTAAAAATAGGGGAATCCATGAGCAAAAATCTGTTTGATTTGAATGGGAAAATCGCGTTAATCACCGGTGCCAGCCGCGGTATTGGCGAGAGTATTGCTCGCACATTAGCCGCCCAAGGCGCCCACGTGATTGTCAGCAGTCGCAAACTGGACGGCTGCGAGGCGGTGGCCAGCAGTATTCGCAGCGCTGGTGGCAGCGCTGAGGCCTTCGCCTGCCATATTGGCGAGATGGGCCAGATTGACGCGGTTTGGGAACACATCTCACAAAAGCACGGCAAGCTGGACATTCTGGTGAACAACGCTGCTACCAATCCCTATTTTGGGCCGGTAGAAGATACCGATATGGCCGCCTTCAATAAAACCGTGGATGTGAATATTCGCGGTTACTTTTTTATGTGCGCCAAGGGTGCACAGCTAATGAAAAAACACGGTGGCGGAGCCATTGTGAATGTGGCGTCGGTCAACGGCGTTAACCCCGGGCACTTTCAGGGTATTTATTCCATTACCAAGGCCGCAGTTATTTCCATGACCAAATCTTTCGCCATGGAATTGGGGCCCTTGAACATTCGGGTGAACGCACTTTTACCGGGGCTGACGGATACAAAATTTGCCAGCGCGCTGACCAGCAACGAAGCGATCAAAAAACAGGCGATGGCGCACATACCTATGAAGCGGGTAGCCAACCCGGACGAAATGGCGGGCACAGTGCTGTATTTGGTATCGGCCGCATCCAGTTACACCACCGGTGCTTGTGTGAACGCTGACGGTGGCTATTTGACCATTTGAAGTGGCGCAAATGGCACTGCCTCAGACTGTAGGCAGTGGGCAGGTAAGTACGTCAACGTCGCTTTTCAGTTCGGCGGCTTTGACTTTGACTTGTTCCAGGGCAGGTTCGCCACCCATTGCCAGTAGGTCGCTTAACAGGTTGGCCATAGCATTTTTGCTTTGTGCCATGGTCTGTTGGTAAGCCAGTCCACGGGCTTGTTCGGGGTTTTGCAATAAATCGGAGATAACGCTGGCAAATTCTGCCTGCTGTCGCTGTTGCAGGGCTTCCAGAAACACTTGCTGCCAGCGCTCTCGACCCTCTAGCCAGATATCGGTTTGGCCGGCCTGGGCCGCAGACCAGCGCTGAATGCGAAAATATTGGTCATCACTGAAGTCGCCTAGCCACGATTCAAGACGCTCCGCGGTACGTTCAGCGCGAGCCGAGGCAGTGGCTTCCGGGGAACGCTTCAGCAAGTCCTGCTCTAGCTCTTGCTGGCGGTCGGCCATATTGGCCGCCAATTCCTGAACCTGCTCGTCACTCAATGTTTTGAGGAAGGCCACTACCATGGGCGTAGCTCTCTCAGTGATTGCTGGCAGCAAGGCTAACAGTTGCTCCTGATGGAACTCCATACGCGCTGAATTCGTCAGTAGAGCTGAATTGGCATCGGCTATAACGGTGCTTAACCAGCGTTCGTAACGGGGCAGCTCCCGGCTGCAATGCCATTGGCGAAAATCGCGAACGCCCTGTTCAAGGGCCTGCTGTTGAGCGCCGGTGAGTGATACATAGTTTTCCGTCCACCACACCGTGCCCCAGTCCGCGTAACGGTAAGCCAGCTTGGCAGAGCTACAGCCGGCAATTGCCAGCACCAGCACTATTGCGATCGCCAAACGTAATAAAGTGGCGGGTGTCATGCGTTGTGGTCGGATGGGTGCAAACATTAAACGCTACCTAAAAGATTGCTTACTCATTACTATGCGTAGGGCATTGGCACACGCTATCGCGTTCAATTAATCTACGACAGTTGCCTGCTTTTAGACGTTACAGAAATGTTCATGTTCTGCCTTAATTCTGCCCGAGTGCGCGAGCTCATTTTTGGCTTTTATATGTCTTGCATGATGTCATTACTGGTGTCTGGAGTAATTACCTTTATGAACACCGGGCTGGATGCGCAGTTGGTATTCCGCTGGTAACGTTTATTGCTCCTATTGCGGGCAAGCTGACCGAGTTCACCCTGCGCCAGATTACCGGTCAAAAACCTGAAAAGCCGTTTGGCCGCTAAGTGCGAGGCAGTAGGCTTGGGAATTAGCCAGACGGGACATCAAACCGGTTGCTCATTACTGCCGAATGCGGTTTTCGCTCTGGCCTGCAGATTGTGACAGGGTCGTCGGCACTGGCGGTTTGTAATGCAGTGAATACAAAATGCGGTCGAGCACCGCTTGGCCGTTCCAGGCAGGGTTGTGATTGACCATGCCTACCACGGCCCAGGTGGTGTTGTTCTGATCACGAGTAAATCCGGCAATGGAACGCACATTTTCCAGGTAACCGGTTTTGATCCTGCCTTCGCCCTTCATGCCTGTGTCCCGCAGTCTGCGGGCCATGGTGCCATCCATTGCAATCAATGGCATTGAGGCCATCAAGTCCGCTGAATAGCGGCTATTCCAGGCATTTCTCAGAATATCCACGCCTTGGCGTGCGCTGATGCGGCCATGTCGGGTCAAACCGGCCCCGTTATCGATCACCATACCGGTGGTGTTAATACCTTTATCTTCCAGCCAGCTGTAAATGGCACGAATACCCGTTACCCGGTCATCGTTGTCTGCAGCTGTGCGTTTTTCTGCGCCAATACCCAGTAACAGCTGGCGCGCCATCACGTTACTGCTCCATTTATTGATGTCGCGCACCATGGTTACCAGATCTGGCGATGTGGTGCGCATAATCAGTTTGGCGTTCTCAGGCGTACTGCCCAAGCGATTGACGCCGCTGATTTCCACACCCATTTCTGCCAGTAGCGAGCGGATCATTGATGCGCTGTAGCGCTCATGGGATTGCAGAGACAAGTAACGCGTGGTCCGACAGCCCATGGGTAATGTGCCTTTAACGGACACGGTCACGCTTTGGTCGCTGTGAAAAACCGGTGTCCAGATGAATGAACCGCGGCCCGGGCAAGGGCCTTTGGCTGAGGCAATGACCTGGTTGTCGATCACCACCTCAGCCAGGTTCGGTGTACTCCATGCGCGGGTGCCGCGTTCGTCTGAACGAACCTCCAGCTGGCTCAGGTTGAGGTTCGTCAGGTACGCAGAGGGTTCCACCAGAAACGGGGCGTGGGGGTTGCTGCCGTTATCGTGGAAAGGTGGAAAACCGCCGTCAATCTGGAAATAGCTGCCGTCTAGAATCAGGTCGCCATTGACTCTTGTTATGCCCATGTCCCGCAGTTCTCTGAGCGTTGACCATAAGCGTTCGAAGGTCAGTTTTGGATCACCGCCGAAGCGCACATAAAGATTGCCATTAAGCGTGCTGTCGGACATGTCACCGTTGGTGAGAAAATCCGTGTCCCAAGTGTAGTTGGGCCCAAGTATCTCCAAGGCGGCGTAAGTGGTCAGGACTTTCATGATGGAGCCCGGGCTCATCAGGGTGTCGGCATTAATAAACTGCTCTACGCCCGGCCCGTTCATAGGCAGCGCGGCCATGCTCAGGGCGCTGTCGCTATTCAGCGACTTGCTGGCATAGGCCCGCATGGTGCCGTTCCATGCGCCTGCCTGCGCCATTGCGCTTTGGCCATTCGTGTCTGTGGCCAGTGCCGGGGTCCCCGGCCATGCCAGCAGTGCAGCTAACGCCAACCCGCCTAGGCGGCGAGCCTTAGCCGGCAGGTTAGTAAACGCGTTCACAGTGGGAAACGAGCAGGGCATAATAGAATCCGAGGTGGCAGGGCCGTGTTGCGTGTTGATTAAACTTTCGACACATTAAACAGTAGCTTATTTTGTCTGCAGCTACCATTCACAAGGCTCGGCAAAGTATTAAATATTCTTCCTAGCTTGTTATTTTTTTTATAAAAGGACATTGAATGAACAACTCTTTGACGCTTACATTCAGCGTTCTTGGTGCGGTTACGACCTCTTTACTGTTGGGAGGAAATTAACGATGGCGTACAGCGGTCGGTGTCTCTGCGGTGACATCCAGTTTCAGTATGATGGCCCCCTGGGCCCGGTGGTCTTGTGCCACTGCAAACAGTGTCAGCGGGCGCATGGTAGTGCGTTTTCTGCCAGCGCGCCGGCACAGGCAATTCACATGCAGTGGTTGATCGGCGCAGACCAGCTAAAAGAATACGCTTCCAGCCCGGGCAAATACCGCGGCTTTTGTGGCCGCTGCGGCTCTCAGCTGTATAGCAGGGTAGACGCCATTCCCGCCATTTTGCGGCTGCGGGTAGGCGCGCTGGAAACACCTTTGGGCAAAGTCGCGGCCCAACACGTACATGTAGCAGCGCAGTCAGACTGGTTTCAGATCACCGATTCGCTACCACAGTTCGATAAGACGGAGCGCACGAACGATCCCCACTGAGTTGTATAGGCAATTCGAAGAGTGGCGTCATGATAAATTAATTGCAAATAATAATGATTCGCATTAAATTGTTTGTGTGGTGTTTCACTGTTGTTTGTGAATGCGCACGTACGGGGGGAGCCACCATAAAGCAGTTTAATGTTGGCCAATGCTGAATTGGGATACATCTGGAATTAAGGAAGTGCTATGACACCGGAACAGGAATTGATGGGTGGGCTGAAAATTGCCGGAATTGCGGGTTTGTTTATCTGCTTTTTGCTGGCCGCGCTGGCTCTGACCGGTCAAGTTCCTTTATAAAAGTGGTCTATCACGTTAACGCTCAGGTCGAGTGCTGCTCGGTGTGACTGGGTCGGGGGTGATTCTGCTATAATGCGCATCCTATTCAATCACCGAGGAAACCTGCCATGTCACAGTTGCCACCTTGCCCCCAATGCGCCTCTGAATTTACCTACGAAGACGGCGCCCAGTTAGTGTGTCCGGAGTGCGGCCACGAGTGGAGCGAAACCGAGGCTGCCGCCGCAGAATCAGAGAAAATGATCCGTGATGCCAACGGCAATGAACTGCAAGACGGCGACAGCGTAACGGTCATTAAAGACCTTAAAGTGAAGGGTTCTTCGCTGGTGGTGAAAGTGGGCACAAAGGTTAAAAGTATAAGGTTGGTTGGTGGTGATCACGATATTGACTGCAAAATAGACGGTATTGGACCGATGAAACTGAAGTCGGAGTTCGTCAAAAAAGTCTGATGCTGAGTATGTGCTCCAGATTGTGAAAATCCGGGATTTAGCTGTTAATATGCAGATTAAATTGAAGGAACATTCGCAGATGGCTAACCCCAAATGATCATTGTGAAAAGACGGCAAAACCTGCAATTCCAGCGGAAACTTTTTCTTTGGCATTATTAAAACGCAATTTATGGACGCTTTTTTTGCTGACGCTGGCAGCGGGAAGTGCGATTCTTGTCCTGCTTTTGTTGTCGTTCTGGCAATCGATTGTTGCCGAGCGTAATTCAGTTCACAGCTCGCGGGTGGCATTGGTGGCGCAGTCTATGGACAGCGTTTTGCGTACCCAAGAGCTATTGCTGACGGTTGTTGGTCGCGAAATCCTGCGTTCTGGGGATCTGCCACAGACGCCCCAGCATTCAGCTGAACTGGATCGTATCCTGCAGGAAAACCCCGTTGCTATTGGTTTGGGAATGGCCCGTTCAGACGGGCAGCTGGTGCTGGTGAGTTCGAATCTGGATCTGGGTTTGTTGCCAAACCTGTTGCGAGCCAAAACTTCGCGAGACAGTTTTCAAGAAGCCTTGGCAACCGACACCATGGTTTTGGGGCGCACGTATTTTATGGGCGCGATCAATAAGTGGACAATTCCGGTTCGCAAAGCGCTGCGCAATCCCGAGGGTGAGGTGGTTGCGGTAATGACGGCGGGTCTCCGTATTGACGGCAACGCCGGTGTCCTGAGCAATTCCTTACACAGCGGCGCTTACGATCGGGTTATGTTGGCGCGAGCGTCAGACGGCTATGTGCAGTTTATTTCAGAGCAGGGCATGGGGCCGGAGCAATATTCCAAACTCCGTTACCAGGCCGAAACGCTTACAGACCAGAATCCGCATTGGAAGAATCTGCCCACGGCAGACATACAGCTATCAGACACACCTCATACCTATCGCATTCATCGTGATCAGCAAAACTATCTGGGGGCTGTCCAATTCAACAATCGGTTCCAAATGTGGGTTATGTCTGAAACCCTGATGCGCCCGTTGTGGATGAGGTTTTTTAAAACCGCATTGTTATACGTCAGCATTTTTCTAGGCGGTTTTCTGGCTTTGTTTATCATTTTTCGTATTACTGCGGTCGCCGAAGCCAAGCGCCTCAAAGAGCTGATGTACCTGTCGCGACACGATGAGCTGACAGGCGTAGGCAATCGTTCAGGGCTAAGCGCTAGCATTAAAAGCCTGCTACGGCGTAAACAAAGCTTTATGGTGGCTGTCATCAATATCGACCATTTTCGCGGCGTTAATGACCGTTTTGGGCAAGAATACGGTGACCAAGTGCTCTGCGCATTTGCACGCAGGCTGCTCAGCGTAGTCGACGAAAAGGACGTAGTGGCTCGGTTGGGCGCCGATGAGTTTGTGTTACTGATTAAAGCGGTGAATTTTCAGGCGATCGAGAGTCACGCGCGCCAGCTTAGCCACCAGTTGGACAAACCGCTGGAACTGGAGCAGTTTCCCTTGCAGCTGGGTGCCAGCATCGGTGTTGCGGTGTACCCCCGCGATGGTGATTCGGTGAACACACTTTTACGCAGCGCGCACTTGGCCTTGTATCAGGCCAAGAAGAGCCTCAACGACTGGTGTCTGTATCGGGAAGAACTCGAACAGGCCTACATCCGCCGAGTGCAGATTGAACAACGCTTGCGCCAAGCGTTGAGCCTCGGGCAGCTGACCATGGTGTTTCAGCCCCAGGTTGATCACGTCAAAGCCGTTTATGGATACGAAGCGCTGGTGCGCTGGTACGATGACGAACTCGGCCAGGTCGGCCCCGATGAATTTGTCGGAGTTGCTGAGTCCAGCGGCCTGATGCCAGCGTTGGGCAAGTTTGTGATGGAAACCAGCGTTCGCGAGTTTTCCGAGTTTTTGGTTGCCCAAGGTAAAATGTGGCAACTGGCGGTGAACATATCGGTATTGCAATTTTTGCAGCCGGGTTTTGCCAATGATGTTTTGTCTTTACTATCGCGATATGGGCTGTCGCCCAAGCAGTTGGTGGTGGAAATTACCGAGAGTCTGTTTATCTCCAATTTTGACGATGTACTGACCGTACTCAACGAATTGCGCAAACAGGGTGTGCGGGTATCGATGGACGATTTTGGTACCGGTTACTCGTCACTTAGCTTGCTGAGAACCCTGCCGCTTGACGAGCTGAAAATTGACAAGAGCTTCATTGACGGCCTATTGGATGATCACAAAGTTCAAAACATGGTTGCCAGTATTATCAGCATTGCCCGCAGTCATCAGCTTGAGCTTGTTGCCGAAGGCGTAGAAACAGAAGGTCAATACCTGGCGTTAATGGCAATGGGTTGTAAATTGTTTCAGGGCTACTATTTTGGCCGTCCGTCCGCTCTTGCTGTTGGGCCAACGTCCCCCCACTAATTGTGTTTTTTCTGGCTAATTTGGCCCAGCGACAATTGGTCGCAGCGTCGCTGTGGCTGTTTGTGGCAGGCTATGCTGATTATTGATTTTGACCTTGTAGGAGTTTTTGATGGAACCTTCTTCCTTGATTCGTCGCTTTGCCCGTCATGGTAGTACGATCGCTGTTGCCGCCGCGGTCGCCAGTTGCATTCCGCTGATGGCTGCCGCCGGCACTGCTCCCGAGCCCCATGCTAGCGGTGTCATGGTAGAGCACGGTTGGAGCCGGCCAACGCCGCCGGGCACAGCGGTTGGGGTTGGCTACATGGTCATCCACAACCACACTGACGCAGCGGTTCGCCTCACCGGCGCCACCAGCGAGGTTGCCACCGACGTTTCCATTCATAAAACCATCGCAGACAACGGTATGATGCGCATGAAACCGTTGCCGGATGGCTTGAGCATAGACTCTGGTCAGAGCGTGGAGTTCAAGCCCCTCAGCTATCACCTGATGCTGGAAGGTTTAAAACAGCCGTTAAAGGTCGGGCAGAAAATTCCTGTTACGCTAAATTTTGAACGCATTCCGGCGCAGAACGCTGTGCTGGACGTCAGGTCGCTGGATAACAGTGGTGAAGACGATGGTGGAGTGGATCATTCGACGATGAATCACTCCGCAATAGATCATTCCAACATGAACCACTCCGATATGGATCACTAATGGCGATTGTATTATAAAGCCGACACTGTGCGCAGCTTCTAAAAAGCCAAGCTTTTTTAAGGAATCTGCGTGTGCTTGAAAGTTACTTAACCGGCTTACTGGTGTGTGGCGGTTTAATTATTGCCATTGGCGCGCAAAATGCCTACCTGCTGAGCCAAGCCATTCGCCGGGAGCACCATTGGCCGGTGGCGGCTATTTGCGCAGTGTGCGATGCCAGTCTGTTCACCCTGGGCATGTTCGGCGTGAGTGCGGCGCTGATAGCCGTGCCCCAGGCGTTGGAGTTTTTGCGCTGGCTAGGCGTGATTTTTTTGGGCTGGCTGGCGCTTCAGGCGGCCGTGCGTGTCTGGAGGGGCCGCGCTGCGTTAAAAGTTGGAGCGGCCACTCGAGGCAGTTTGCGCAAGGTTGTATTGACCGCGCTGGCGGTCACTCTGCTGAACCCTCAGGTTTACCTCGACACATTGTTGCTGGTGCCGGCGATTGGTGCCCTGCAGAACAGTGCCGTGGCTTTTGTGATCGGCGCCAGCACCGCTTCGGTGGTGTGGTTTAGCCTGCTAGCGTGGGGCGGTGCAGCTTTGGCTCCCGTGTTGTCGCGGCCACTGGCCTGGCGCGTTATTGACGGCCTGATTGGTTTAATGATGGCGGCGATAGCGTTGCAACTGGCTCTTAATGGCAGTCTGTAGCGCTCTTTAACGCGTATTATTAGACCTCAATAAGCTGCACGAGAACCAACCGTGACCAAAGCGGCGTTAAAAACATCACTTCGAGCCAGTTCATGAATAAAACTATTCGCCGCTTGTTTGCCAGCGCAGGCGCCTTGCGCCGAATCATGTCTGCCTACTCGCCCTATTTGGGTGCGGGCATCCGGGTGACCCATATCGCCGACGACTTTGGCTCTGCCACGGTGGAAGTGCGTCAGCGTTGGTACAACACCAACTACGTTGGCACTCATTTTGGTGGCTCGCTTTATAGTATGTTGGACCCGATGTATATGCTGCTGCTGATGCGTCGCTTGGGCAATGGCTACGTTGTGTGGGACAAATCTGCCCACATCGAGTTCATCCGCCCTGGCAAAGGCAACGTTGTGGCGCACTTTGAGCTGACGGACGAACGCCTCGATGAAATTCGAGCAGCCACCGCCGATGGCGAGAAAATGCTGCCCACTTGGGATGTCGAAGTGCATGATGAACAAGGCGAGCTGGTTGCTCGCGTGCGCAAGGTGCTTTACATTCGCCGCAAGGCAGACTGACGCCTCTGCCCTGGCCGATGCGCTGGCACAGCGGTAACCCCCGTAGCCAAGACAAGGCTAGCTGGCCACATCGGCCAGATAGATTTCTAGTTCATTGCCCAGCCAACCCACCACGGCGCCACCCTGGGCATACTCGGATTCCAGTGCGCTGAACACTTTCCACCATTTTGCACTGCGGTGGTGGATGGTGGTCAGCTCGCCGTTGGCCAACGCCTCGCGAATCAGTGGCAGCGGTAAATCGGCCCAGCCTGCGCCGTCAATCACTGAGTCCCGTATCAGTTCGTACTGGGTAAACGCCAAATAGTTGGCTGTTTCCGGGGATTCCGGCTCCAGGCGCATATCGCGTATAGAAGCCAAGGTGATTTCGGTGTGCGTCACCAGGTCGTCTTGAGTTACCCGTTCCAGCTGGCACAACGGGTGGTTGCTTGCGGCCACCGTTAACATGCGCACATCTGCCAACTCGCGCCGCCATTCATAGCCTTCGGTGGTGGGTTCGGGCATCAAGCCGTAACACACATCCACCGACTGGTTCTCCACCAGCGCCGGCAATTCCCTGGGTGAGGCCAGATACACCGCAATACTGGTATGGGGGAAGCGTTGTTTCAGGCGCTGCAAAATTCTGCGCCATGCCGACTCGGGCAGGGAATCATCACGGCCGATACGGAGGGCGGTTTCAGCACCGCTGAGGTGGTGCTCGCAGCGCGCCATGATTTGGCCTGCTACCTGATCAAAGCGCTGGCAGTCGGTCACGATGGAGTGGCCCACAGCGGTCAACTGAAGTTGGTTACCACTGCGTTCGAACAGCTGCGCACCCAACTCGTCTTCCAGCGCCGCCAATGCCGTGCTGACGGTGGTGCGGCTGCGGCCGAGCTCGCGAGCAGCCGCGGCAACGGTGCCAAAGCGCACAATTGTCAGAAAAATCTGTATTTGCGACGTTTTCACGCTAGAAGTTCCTTAGAAAAGTACCTTAGGAATGCCTAAGAAAGTACTTTAAATTGCGTATTTACCCTTATTAGCGACGGATAAACCGTCGGCCACTGACTCGCGTCTCAGTGTATCTATCATTAATATCAGTATCCAGTCACTGGAGGTATTTATGGCTGCTTTTCTGGCGCGGGAAAACTTGGCGCTGATTTTATCGTCGATGGGTGCTGCCCTGTTTGCGGTTCTGGGGATTACCTGGGGCTTGTGGGTCGATTCTTTGGTTATTCTGTTTGATGGCGCCTACTCGTTGGTGAGTTTGATGTTGTCGCTGTTGTCGGTTTATGCGGCGCGCCTGATGCGCAAGCCGGCCTGCGATGCGTTCCCCTTGGGTCGTGGTGCTTTGGAGCCCTTGGTGATTGCGGTAAAAGGCCTGACGATCGCCTTGGTGTGTGTTATCTCGCTGCTCTCTGCCATTGCCGCTTTGTTTAGCGGTGGTCAGGTGGTTGACGCCGGTATGGCTCTAATTTTCTCAGGCATCAGCGTGATGGGTTGTGCGCTGGTGTGGGTCTATTTGCATTGGGCTACGGGCCGCAGCCAGTCCGGTTTGCTGCTGGCGGAAAAGAAGCAGTGGCTGATGGATATGGGTCTGAGTGGGGCCGTGCTGATTGGTTTTTTAGCGGCCGCTTTGCTAGAAACCGGTGCCTGGAGTCACCTGGCCAAGTACGCCGATCCGACGATGATGGTGCTTATTTCAGGTTACTTTTTGGTCGTTCCGGTGAAAATGACCGCGGCAGCTGTGCGTGAACTGCTTTTGTCTGCGCCGTCTGAAGAATTGCAAAGCTGTGTATCTGAGGCCATGCGGGATGTTGGCTTGCATCCGGACTGTGCCAACACCATCAAAGTTGGCCCATCACTGATGGTAGAAGTGGCTCTGCCGGATAATTGGTCGGACGATATCAACCGCCTTAGATTCCGGCTGCATCGCAAGCTGGCAAGCCTGCCGGTAGAAGCGCGCATATTTGTACATGCTTCGTACTAGTGCCTCATCTGGCGTGGTAAAGTAGGTCATGCTTAAATTATCCAACGCTGTTGAACTTGCGGACTGGGAGATCGAAATCACCCAGATCCGCGCTCAGGGTGCCGGTGGGCAGAATGTCAACAAGGTCTCCTCTGCGGTGCACCTGCGCTTTGACATTTGGAACTCGTCGCTACCACTGTTTTATAAAGAACGCCTGATGGCGCTGAACGATCAGCGCATCAGCAAAGACGGTGTACTGGTGCTCAAAGCACAAAGCCATCGTACGCTAGAGCTGAATAAAAACGACGCCATGCAGCGGCTTAAAGCGTTGATCCTGCAAGCGGTAAAACCGCAAAAAGCTCGCCGCGCCACAAAACCCAGCAAATCCGCCAAGCGCAAGCGCACCGACGGTAAAGTGCAAAAGGGCCGTACCAAAGCGTTGCGGGGAAAGGTTCAAGCTTAGCCCGCCCGGTCCTGTTCTGCCGCGCCGGTGTGAACTCTCAGAAACTCCGCCATATCGTCAAAAGCCTCGTCTGCTTCTGGCAGCATCGGGCCAAAAATCTGCCACACGTGCACCATTCCTTGCCAGATATGCAGTTCTACCGGTGAGCCCTCTGCTTGCGCTTTGGCGGCGTAGCGCCTTGCGTTATCTATCAGCATTTCGCAATCACTGGCCTGAATCAGGGTGGGCGGCAGGTCATGCAGCGGCCCGCGCAGTGGCGAAGCCACGGGGCTGGCCGGTCGCATGCGAAAGGTTGCCGTACTGAACCACCACAAAACCGACAGCGGCACTTTTTGCAGGCCACCAAACATTGGGCCTAGCATGGGGTCGGTGGCTATATTGCTTCGATTGCTGGGCGCGGTCATGGTCATGTCAGTGGACGGCGACAGCGCAATGGCCGCATCGGCCTGGCGCAGCTTCTGGTCGCGCAGCCAGGCAATCAGAGCCAAAGTATGGCTGCCACCGGCCGAATCACCCGCAATCACCATAATCTGAGCCTCCTGCTTGCCCTCCGGGCCGTTGTCCAGCAACCACTCATAGGCCTTGCGGCAGTCTTCCACGCCGGCCATATAGCGATGTTCCGGCATCAGCCGATAGTCCACTGCAAACACCGCAGCCTTGCCAATTTGCGACAGCTGGTCGGTCATGCTGCGATGGCTACGCGGGCTACCGGCCATCCAGGCACCGCCATGAATGTACAGGATACGCCGACGGGTATCGGCGCCGGAAGCTACCACCCACTCACCGCGGGGCTGCTCGGTCGCCGTCACGGTAGACACCATGTGCAGGTCATCGCTGATGCCGTCCATATACTGGCGCATGGCAAGAATTCGCGCCCGACCCCTAACGCCATGCAGCTGTTGCCCCATAGTGCGTACGCGCTCTATCACCTCTTTGTTGGCGATGCTAGGCAGTGCGGTCCGCGATTTGAAATCATGACTATCAAACGTCGAATAGTCTTCTGGCCGGAGCAGCACGAACGACACGGCTAAAAAAATCAGCAAAAACAGCCCGATAAAGATCAGTAAATACAGAACCCACATCATAAAAATGCCTCACCAGCCGCTTGCAGTTTCGGTTTTAAGCATTGCATAAGCACGTGTTGGTTGCCAGATTCAATACCGCTCGCGGTTGAAACCGGGCACCGGCGGCCTAAGGTAAGTAACGGCTATCAACATTTATTGACCACGGTGGAGCGAATTATGAGCGATCAACCCGTACTGCTGATAACAGGCGCCTCTTCAGGTATTGGGGCGGCTACCGCACGGGCAGCGGCCAAACAGGGCTATCGCCTGGTACTGGCAGCTCGTTCGGAAGCTAAACTGCACAAGTTACAACAGGAACTGGGCGGTAAAGAGCAGGTATTAACAGTGCGCTGCGACGTGCAAAGCGACACAGATCAGCGTGAAATGGTGAAAAAGGCGTTGGCCAGTTTTGGTCGCATCGATGCCGTATTCGCCAACGCCGGCCGCGGGGGTGAGCCAGGCGGCTTCAGTGGTGCCGATGCGGAAGTCTGGAAAGACATGATTCTGACCAACATCTACGGTGTTGGCCTGACCGTGCAGCATTGCCTGCCAGCGCTGAGGGAGAGCCGTGGGCACCTGTTACTGACGGGCTCTGCCGCTGGACGGGTAACCATTCCGGGATCTATGTACAGCGCCACCAAGTGGGCAGTCTCGGCCATTGGCTATGGCGCTCGCGAAGAACTGCGGGGCTCCGGTATTCGAGTAACCCTGATCGAGCCAGGCATGGTAGACACACCCTTCTTTGACCAGCAGCCAGACAACGCGCTGCAACCAGACGACATTGCCAACGCGGTTATGTACGCCGTGGCCCAGCCGGCACATGTAGACGTTAACGAAATACTGGTACGGCCTACGCCTGTGATTAAAGACGTGTAAACCGAAAATAGTGCCGAAAAGATGGCTAAAAATAGTGCAGATAGAGAAAACAGGTAAGAGCCTGCGCTAGCGCTTAGCGCTGCGCTGGCGCTGCTTCTTCGGCTTGGATTTTGGCCGCGCTGCCGGCTTTGAACCGGGGCGGTTATCGGGCCGTCTGCTGGGCTTTTCTCCAGATTTGGCGCCTGGCCGAGGAGGGGTCTTATTGCCGGCGCGTGGCTTGTGGCTCTCGCGCTTTTGTTCCGGAGCATTGACCGGCTTCGTCTTACCGGCGGGCTTTTGAGGCGCAGCTGGGGCATCGGATGACGAGTCCCGAATGCTGTCCATCAGGACCGCCAGTTCTTTTGATGTTAAATCCCGCCATTGGCCAACGGGCAGCTTGCCCAGGCTAATATTCATGATGCGCTGCCGTTCCAGGCGCGTTACGTCAAAGCCAAAATGCTCCGCCATGCGTCGAATCTGCCGGTTCAGGCCTTGTACCAGAACAATGCGGAACACACAACGCGACTCCTGCGACACCCGGCATTTTTTTGTAACCGTACCCAGAATCGGGACCCCGCCGGCCATACCATCAATAAAGGTCTTGGTGATGGGCTTATCAACGGTGACCAAATACTCTTTCTCGTGATTATTACCCGCACGCAGGATCTTGTTGACCAGATCGCCGTTGCTGGTCATAAAAATCAGCCCTTGAGAATCCTTGTCTAGCCGGCCGATAGGGAAAATTCTCACTGTGTGCCCGACAAAGCGCTGAATATTGTCGCGCTCGGCGCTGTCGGTGGTGCTGACAATGCCCACCGGCTTGTTCAGAGCAATGAATACCTGATCTTCCTCAGCACGGGGCTCAATGATTTGGCCGTTGACCATGACCGTGTCCGTCGGCAATACCTGATCGCCAACGCTGGCACGCTTGCCGTTGATTCGCACACTACCCTGCTCGATGTATCGGTCGGCCTCGCGCCGCGAACAAATGCCGCTCTCGCTGATGTATTTGTTCAGGCGTGTGGAAGAAGACTGGGTCATGCAGGGCACCGGCTGGGTGTGGGTTCAATTAAGCGGTGCATCATAACAGGCGAGCGCTCCGGTCGCAGCCGACACTCGGTAAGGGTTTAATCGCCAGAGTGTTAACCAGAGCGCTGGACGTGAATGCCCGCCTCTGCCATTGTTGCTCGATAACGCCCGCTTAACCCACCTAGAACCGCCCGATGCCCTCAACGCTTTCAATAATTTGCCCTGTCTGCGAGCAGGCCGAGTTACAGCACTTCCAGACCCTCAAAAACCAGCACTATTTGCGCTGTCCGGAATGCCAATGCACCGTGATGGCTCCTGACAGTCGTTTAAGTGCCGAGCAGGAAAAAACCATCTACCAATACCACGACAACAACCCGGGCGATCCCGGTTATCGTCGTTTCCTGTCTAAGGCAGCAGATCCCTTATTGGCCCGACTCCCCCGCGGAGCTCATGGCCTGGATTTTGGCTGCGGCCCAGGCCCGGTGCTGGCTGGTATGCTGGAGGAAGCGGGTATGACCATGGCGCTTTACGATCCGTTTTTCCATCCGCAGCCTGACGTTCTACAGCAACAATACGACTTCATCACCTGCACGGAAGTGCTGGAACATTTGCACCAGCCTGCGGCGGTCTTACGCCAGCTGGATAGCCTACTAAAGCCTGGCGGCTTGCTGGCCGTGATGACCTGCTTTCAGACGGACGACACCCGCTTTGCAAGCTGGCATTACCGGCGCGATCCCACTCATGTGGTGTTTTACAAAGAAGAAACCTTGGTGTTAATCGCTGAGCGGTATAAATGGGCGCTGGAAATACCGAGAAAGGATGTGGCTATTTTTACCAAAGCAGAGTGAGGGGGCACCGGCGTACCACCCAGGACGTGATCCAACAACTGGAGTTCATAGCACTCGCCCGGCGCCGGCACTTTTGCGGTTACCGCCGCGGCCAGCCACTGGGCGGTATGCCCGCTCCAGCACCGAAGATAATCCACCAACAAACCAGGATTCGAAATCGCCGCAGCGTTCGCGAATCTGTGGGTAGGTTGCGCCGGTTTTTACAATGGTAACGCGCGGCTTGCGAGTGTCAGCGAGCGGAGTCGTCATCGCCGAAAAGATCCCTGCTCAGGATGTTTGTTCCTGCGGCAGTTCCGCGTTGTGGAACACGGTCTGAACATCGTCCAGCTCATTCAGCATATCCAGAAATTTCTCAAACATCGGAATGTCGTCGCCGCTCACCTCTGTGGTAGTTTTTGCCAGAAACTGAATGTCGTCAGCGTCGAAATCAATGCCTTCGAACGCATCTATTAGCGCTTGGCGGGCCTTGGCGTATTCGGTGTGGGGCGCGAACACAGTGATCAGTTCGTTTTCCATTTCGATGTCAGTTACGTCTACATCCGCATCCATCAACGCTTCCAGAACAGCGTCTTCATCTTGCCCCTTGAAGGCAAAAATCGCGCAATGGTCGAACATGTGGGCAACGGTGCCCGGCGTGCCGATTCTTGCTTTGGTTTTGGTAAACGCCAGGCGCACATCACCAAAGGTGCGGTTGGGGTTGTCGGTCAAGCAGTCCACAATGACCATGCAGTTACCCGGGCCGTAGCCTTCGTAGCGCGCTGGTGAGTAATCTTCACCGGTACCGCCGTGGGCTTTGTCGATGGCTTTTTCAATAACGTGGCTGGGAACCTGGTCTTTTTTGGCGCGATCGATCAGCGCGCGCAGAGACAGGTTACCGTCTGGGTCGGTGCCGCCGGATTTCGCGGACATATAGATTTCACGACCGTACTTGCTGTAAACCTTGGTCTTGGCGTCGGCCGTCTTGGCCATGGATTGTTTGCGGTTCTGATAGGCTCTGCCCATGTGCGCTGCCTCTTTGATTGCAGGGTGGAACTCTTTTTAAGCTCGGTTGAAACTCTTTTTAAGCTTTGTTGAAACTCTTTTGAGCCCCGTTGAAACTGTTTTTGAGCCCCGTTGAAACTCTTTTAAGAACGCAGGATTTTACTGGACAACGCAGGGATCGAACAGTGTTTATTCCTTTTAGACGTAATCTACCGGTGGACGGTAGTTATCCTGAGTCACAAGGTCGATACCGCACTCTACCGAGCTGACCCAGTTCAGAAAGCGTTCCACCATTTCCGGGCCTTCAAAGCGCTTGCCATGCTGGGGCACAATGGCCTGTACATCCATTTCCCGAATCATATTGGCCCACAGGCGGCATACCTTCTGCGAGGCAATATAACGGCGATGAAAGCCCATCATGTAAGGAATGTGCTTATCGAAATCGGTTACCGGGAGGTGTTCATCGGGGCCGCCCATAGACGCGCCTAAATCCCCGGAAAACAAAATTTTCGCGATCGGATCGTAAAACTGAATGTTACCCACCGAGTGCATGAAGTGGGCGGGTAAACATTGCACGTAAGTGTCTCCAAAGCGAACATTCGCTCCGGCATCCGGTATCGCCATAATGCGATCATAAACGTTGCCGCCCACCAGTTTAGCCGCATGCTCAGACACCAGATGAGGAAGGAAGCGAGCCCACAGTTTGGATGTCACCACTTTGGCGCGGGTGTGCACCAGCCAACGGTCAATAGAGCCAATAATGTCCGGGTCCTGGTGTGATGCGAATACGTAATCCAATTCGCGAATATTCATGTAACGCGACGCAGCCACGGCCAGCGGCGTATAGGTAAGATCACCACCTGGGTCAATCAGGGCTTCGTGTTGGCCATCTACCAGCAGAAACTGGTTTGATTGAATGCCCTCACCAATAACCAGCGAATCAAACATCAAGCATTTGTGGTGCCCGTTATCGAACAGCGTAATGGGTTCTGTGGCCATGTTATTCTCCTAAAAAAACGCTCATCAAATACTCCCTTGGAGCTTACGGAATCAATCAAAACAGAGCGTTGCCTCAGATCAATTTCGCAAAAGTCGTTTGCTAATATTTTGCAAACGTATCTTAAACCGCGATTCAGTGCCGTGCGGTGTGTCTGTAATCCCGCGGTGACTTCCCCATGATTTTTTTGAACAGTCGTGAAAAGTAGTAGGCGTCATCGTAGCCCAACTGGCGGCTTATAGCCGCGAACGGCAACGTTGTGCTATCCAGCAACTGGCAAGAGCGCTCCACTTTTAAACGCAAAAAGTGCTGAATGGGTGAAATGCCCGTGCGCTTGCGATAGCGGGTAGCGAAATGCGCTGGCGACAAACCAGCCAATTCCGCCAGCTGCTCCAGTGTTAGCCTTTGTTCCAGGTTTTCCCGCATGTAACTGTTCAATACTTCCAGGTCTGGACCGGCGTCGTGTTCGCTGTGTTCCGCAATCATGGGTATTGCCGCCAGCAGTTGACGCAGGCGATTGGCTACGTGAATCAATCCGCTGGTGCGAAAGCCGGTTTGCCGCACCGACAGCAACCCGTTGAAATCCACCAACAGCCTTGGCTGGCGGCCGATATAAAGCACCGGTGTTTGCTGGTCAAATCCCATGTGGCCGGTAAAAGCATCGGCTAACGGGCCGGTGTAATGTACCCAGTGAATCGTCCAGGGGTTGGCCGGATCAGCGGTATAACGGTGGCTAGCGCCGGCAGGCAGCAACACCAGGTCTCCCGCGCTAACGGTAAAAGCTTCGCCATTCACATTAAGAAAAGCCTGGCCATCGCTGCAATAGATCAGCAAATGATGCGGAGGTTGCTCCCGGTGCATGTGGTGCCCGCTCGCCCGCCGATAGTGGCCGAAAGCGATGGGATAGAGCTCGCGGGTAAGCGGGTGCGAGCTCAGAAGTTGAACGCTAGGTTCGGGTAGCAAGTAGCGCACGCTGTCGGGCGGCGCCGGCCATTGCGACGTTAGGGCCATGTGGAATTCCCGCTTTTCGTGATCGAAAGATAGTCCATTATTGGCGAAACTTAGTCAATCACACGGCCCCAATTACCGTGCTAGTCTGAACGACAAGCTTGAGCTAATCCGCACGATAATCCGGCATCGCTCAACATTTGCACAACAACAAAACTCTCGATATACACAACACGCAGGATCCGCCCATGAAAAATGTTCCTCTGTACCTTGCAGGTGAATTTGTTCAAAGCCAGACTGACAGCTGGATTGACGTGACAAATCCCGCCACCAATGAAGTCATCGCCAGGGCTCCGAATACCACGCCTGCAGAGATGCGCAAGGCCATCGATTTTGCGGCTGAAACCTTCAAAACCTGGAAAGAAGTGCCAGTGTCAGAGCGGGCAAGGGTGATGCTGCGTTATCAGGCGTTGTTGAAAGAACACCACGATGAAATTGCCGAAATCCTCGCCCAGGAAACCGGTAAAACGTTTGATGATGCAAAGGGTGATCTATGGCGCGGTATCGAAGTGGTTGAGCACGCCGCCAACGTAGCGTCGATGATGATGGGCGAAACCGTTGAAAACGTGGCCCGCGAAGTCGACACTCATTCCTGGATTCAGCCCTTGGGCGTATGCACGGGTATTACGCCGTTCAACTTCCCCGCAATGATTCCCCTGTGGATGTTTCCCCTAGCCATTGCCTGCGGTAACACCTTTATTCTGAAGCCGTCGGAACAGGATCCCCTGACACCGACACGTCTTGCTGAGTTGTTCGAACAGGCCGGCGCGCCCAAGGGCGTTTTGCAGGTTGTTCACGGTGGTAAAGAGCAGGTAGATACCCTGCTGAACGACCCTGCCGTTAAAGCGATTTCTTTTGTTGGTTCTGTGCCAGTCGGGCGCTACATCTATGAAACCGGCACCCGCAATATGAAACGTGTGCAGTCTTTCGCAGGCGCTAAAAACCACATGGTTATCATGCCGGATGCCGACAAGCAGCAGGTGCTCAACGCTCTTGTAGGCGCCTCTGTGGGCGCGGCAGGGCAGCGCTGCATGGCCATCTCGGTTGCGGTATTCGTAGGCGAAGCGCGACAGTGGATCCCGCAGTTAAAAGAAGCTATGGCCAAAGTGCGCCCCGGTGCCTGGAACGATTCCGGCGCCAGCTATGGCCCGGTTATAAGCCCGAAAGCCAAAGAGCGTGTCGAGGCGCTGATCGCAACGGGTGAAGCCCAGGGTGCCCAGCTGCTGCTGGACGGCCGCAATTGCACCGTGGACGGTTTGCCGAATGGCAACTGGGTAGGCCCTACACTGTTCGCCGGTGTGACCAGCGAAATGGACATTTACAACGAAGAAATTTTCGGCCCGGTGCTGTGCTGTTCCGAAGTAGATTCCCTGGGCGAAGCCATCGAGTTCATTAACCGCAGCCCGTATGGCAATGGTACATCTATCTTTACCGGCTCAGGTGGCGCAGCCCGTCGCTTCCAGCACGAAATTGAAGTAGGTCAGGTGGGTGTGAACATCCCCATTCCGGTGCCCCTGCCGTTCTTCTCGTTCACCGGCTGGAAAGGTTCTTTCTACGGTGATCAGCATGCTTACGGCAAGCAGGCCGTGCGTTTCTACACCGAAACCAAAACCGTCACCTCGCGCTGGTTCAGCTCAGAAGCCACCAGCACCGAAGCCAACTTCTCTATTCAGTTGCGTTGATTCGCAGTGTCCCGTCTATCTGAAGCACAAGTTTGCTGGTCAGGCAGGCGGGATACGAGCAGGAGCGAGCTATGAACTTTGACCTGACCGAAGACCAGCAGGCGTTTCGCGAGGCAGCGCGGGCATTCGCGCAAAAATCCATGGCGCCTTTTGCTGCGCACTGGGACGAAGAAAGCATTTTTCCAAAAGATGTGCTTCGAGAAGCCGGCGAAATGGGCTTTTGCGGGCTCTACACGCCGGAAGCCTTTGGTGGCATGGGGCTTTCGCGCCAAGACACCGCGGTGATTGTAGAGGAGCTGGCGGCTGCCTGCCCCTCTACTGCAGCCTTTATAACCATTCACAACATGGCAACCTGGATGCTGGCCAGTTTTGGCACAGATGAGGTCAAACAGAATGTCGTGCCTACCTTGGCCAGCGGTGAGAAATTGGCGTCTTATTGCTTGACCGAGCCCGGCGCAGGGTCCGATGCAGCAAGCCTGCGTACCAAAGCAGAACGGGATGGTGATGATTATGTCATCAACGGCAGCAAGGTTTTTATTTCCGGTGCTGGGGCAACCGATGTGCTGATTTTAATGGCTCGTACCGGCGGCCCGGACAGCGGTGCCAAAGGCATTTCTGCGTTTTTGATTCCGGCGGACGCCGACGGCGTGTCCTATGGCAAGAATGAAAAGAAAATGGGCTGGCACAGCCAACCGACCCGCTCGGTCACACTGGAAAATGTTCGGGTGCCAGTGGCCAACCGCTTAGGCGCCGAAGGCGAAGGCTTTGCCATCGCTATGAAGGGCCTCGACGGTGGCCGCTTGAATATTGCCACCTGTTCCCTCGGCGGTGCCCAGGCGGCGTTGCTGCGTGCTCGTGACTACATGCACGCCCGCGCCCAGTTTGGCAAACCACTGGCGGCGTTTCAGGCTTTGCAATTTAAACTGGCGGATATGGCCACCAATCTGGTTGCAGCGCGGCAAATGGTGCGCCTGGGCGCGTTCAAATTAGACAACGGCGACCCTGAAGCCACACTGCACTGCGCCATGGCCAAACGCTTTGCCACCGACGTGTGTTTCGACGTGGTCAACGACGCCCTGCAACTCCACGGTGGCTACGGCTATATTCGGGAATACCCCCTTGAGCGATACCTACGGGACTTGCGGGTGCACCAGATCTTGGAAGGCACCAACGAAGTCATGCGCCTGATTGTGGCCCGCCGCATTCTGGAGCAGGGCGTCGCGGAAGCGATTCAGTAGCGGAATTCATTCAACATCATATTGCGGAGATCTTATGAGCGACACACTCGATTTTAAGAGCGATAAGCTGCAACTGGAAAAACGCGGCCACATTGCCGTGCTGACGATCAGCAACCCACCGGCGAATACCTGGACCCGCGACTCGTTAAGCAAATTACAACACACGATCGCTGAATTGAACGCTGACAAAGACATTTTTGCGTTGGTGGTTACCGGCCAAGGCGAGAAATTCTTCTCTGCCGGAGCGGATCTGAATGCCTTTGCCGACGGCGACATTGCTCGCGCCACAGACATGTCCCGGGCTTTTGGCTCGGCGTTTGACGCGCTAACCCACTTCCGCGGCGTGTCCATTGCGGCCATTAACGGTTACGCCATGGGCGGCGGCCTGGAATGCGCGTTGGCCTGTGATATCCGTATTGCTGAAGAGCACGCGCAAATGGCTCTACCAGAAGCATCAGTTGGCCTGTTGCCCTGCGCTGGCGGCACTCAAAACCTGCCATGGCTGGTGGGCGAAGGTTGGGCCAAGCGCATGATTCTGTGTGGTGAGCGCCTGAAAGCCGACAAGGCTCTGAGCATTGGTCTGGTGGAAGAAGTGGTCCCCACCGGCCAAAGTTTGGCGAAAGCTTTGGAGCTGGCAGAAGGCGCTTGCAAGCAAAGCCCGTCGTCCATTGCTCGCTGTAAGAATCTGATCATGAACGTGCGCGACGGTCATAACCATGAGGACGGCTGGCGCTTGGAGCGGGAACTGTTCATCGAGCTGTTTTCTACTGAAGACCAGAAAGAAGGCGTCAATGCGTTTTTAGGCAAGCGAAAGCCGCAGTGGAAAAACCGCTAACGCCAATCCGACACATGGGCCAAAGGATTCACCATGAGTGATCAACCGATTGTATTTGAGCAGTGGCAAACCGCAGGCGACGCCGCCATCGGAGTCGCACGCCTGAACGCGCCGCGCTCGCTGAACTCTTTGTCACTGGAAATGATTCGCCTGCTGACGCCACAGCTGAAAGCCTGGGCTGAAGATGAACGGATATGCGCTGTGTGGCTGGAAGCCGAAGGCGACAAGGCGTTTTGTGCCGGCGGCGATATCGTTGCTCTGTATCGCAGTATGACGGAGGCCGGAAGCGCTGATATCGGCAAGGCGTTCTTCACCGAAGAATACGAACTGGACTACTTGATTCACAGCTACCCCAAACCGGTTGTGTGCTGGGGCCACGGCATTGTGATGGGCGGCGGCATGGGCATTATGCAGGGCGCTTCCTATCGGGTAGTGACCGAAAGCTCAAAACTGGCGATGCCTGAAACCACCATCGGGCTTTACCCGGATGTGGGCGGTGGCTGGTTTCTCAATCGCTGCCCCGGCCGAACCGGTCTGTTTTTGGGCCTCACGGGCGCCCGTATGAACGGCGCCGATGCGCTGTTCACCGGCATGGCTGATCGTTTTATAAAGCACGATTTGAAAGCTCAGGTGGTTGCCGAACTGACTCGAGCCAACTGGCAAAGCCGCCATGGCCATGAGGTCGTAGGCTCGGTATTGCGTCAGTTTGAGCAACAGAGCGCCGATGCCCAGCCTGCGTCACCCGTTCGCGATCACTTTGATGAGATCAACCGCGCCACCGATGCCGACACCCTGGCGCAGACCATTGCCCAGTTGAAGGAACTGGCGTCGGGCGATGGCTGGCTGGCCAAAGCCGTGAAGCCGCTCGCGGCAGCGTCGCCGGTGGCTTTTGCGTTGGTGTGGGAACACATGCATCGCTGCCGCCTGGATGGCTTGAAGCAGGTGTTTGACAAAGAATTGCTGCTGTCCACCAACTGCCTTAGCAAAGGTGAATTTGCCGAGGGCGTGCGGGCTTTGCTGATCGACAAAGACCAGCAACCAAGATGGCGTTACGCCACCCTGGCGGACATCGATAACGAATGGATTAACGACTTTTTTGTTTGAGCCTGTTAGAGCCTCCATGAGCAGGGCACTTAACAGCATTTAACAAAAGAAGCCGCACTAAAACAAAAGAGGGAAATACGATGGCAATTATTTCATTTATTGGCCTTGGTAATATGGGCGGCCCTATGGCCAGCAATCTGCTGAAAGCCGGCCACCAGGTCACCGTGTTTGATTTGTCGGCAGACGCCGTCAGCGCGCTGAAAGCCGAAGGTGCAGGCAGCGCCGACACCGCTCATGAAGCCGTTAAAGGCGCTGAGTGCGTGATTACTATGCTGCCTGCTGGCCAGCACGTAGAAGCGGTTTATCTGGGCGCTGAAGGTTTACTGGCAGCTCTGCCGGAAGGCACCCTGGTAATTGATTCCTCGACCATTGCCCCGGAAACCGCCAAAAAAGTAGCGGCGCAAGCCTCAGAGCACAAAATCCGATTTCTGGATGCACCGGTGTCCGGTGGAGTTGGTGGTGCAAAGGCCGGCACGTTAACATTCATCTGCGGTGGCTCCGAGGCCGATTACGCGGCTGCTCAGCCCATTCTGCAGGACATGGGCAAGAACATTTTTCGCGCTGGTGAACACGGTTCGGGGCAGGTGGCCAAAATCTGCAACAACATGCTGCTGGCCATCTTGATGGCGGGCACCAGCGAAGCATTGGCTTTGGGTGTGAAGAACGGGCTGGACCCAGTCGTACTGTCGGAAATCATGAAGCAAAGCTCTGGCGGTAACTGGGCGTTGAACGTGTATAACCCCTGGCCGGGAGTGATGGAAGCGGCGCCGGCATCACGCAACTACGAAGGCGGCTTTTTGGTAAAACTGATGACCAAAGATTTGGGCCTGGCATTCGACAACGCGGTGAAAAACGAGGCGTCGATTCCCATGGGCTCACTGGCTCGTAACCTGTTCTCGCTTCACGCGGGGCAGGGAAATGCAGATCTGGATTTTTCCAGTATTCAGCGGCTTTACAGTCCCAAGTAAGCCAGCAGAGTTTAACGGGTAAAGGGTATCCGCTAGAGAGCGACCGGCAGGAAATAACAAGGGCTGACCGTTACGGCCAGCCCTTGTGGCTAATCAAGACAAATGATGTACCGATTCCTGTCCATACACCGGCGTATCAATGCCTTCTTTACGCGCTTTTAACTGCAGCGCCAGATACAGCGAATAGTGCCGGGACTGGTGCAGGTTGCCGCCGTGGAACCACAGGGCTTCCTGTTGCGTGGGTTTCCACATGTTTCTCAGTTCACCTTCCCACGGGCCTGGGTCTTTGGTGGTGTCCGATCCCATTCCCCAACATTTCCCCACCTTGTCAGCAACTTCTTCAGAAATAATGCGTGCCGCCCAGCCGTTCATAGAGCCATAACCGGTGGCGTAAACAATCAGGTCAGCAGGCAGCTCCGTGCCGTCTGTCAGGGTTACAGAACGTGGGTTGATGTGTTCGATACTGACGCCACTTTTCAGTTTTATCTCGCCGTCTGCGACCAACTCTGACGCACCCACATCAATGTAGTAACCCGATCCCCGGCGAAGATATTTCATGAACAGGCCGGAACCGTCGTCACCGAAGTCCAGCATAAATCCGGCTTTTTTCAGCCGTCCGTAGAAATCTGCGTCCTTTTCGGCCACCTGTTTGTAAACCGGAATATGGAAATCGGGCATGATTCGGAAAGGTACAGACGCAAAGGTAAGGTCAGCTTTTTCCGTCGTCATGCCATCGGCAATCGCCTGTTCCGAATAGAGCCCGCCAAGAACGTCATCCATCAAGGTGTCCGACTTGATGATGTGAGTCGATGAACGCTGGATCATAGTCACGTCGGCGCTGTTTTCCCAAAGCGCCGCACAGATGTCGTGAGCGGAGTTGTTGGCGCCAAGAATTACGCACTTTTTACCTTTGAAGGCTTCGCCGCCGGGGTGCCGGCTGGAGTGATGTTGCTCGCCTTCAAACGTGTCCATACCGGGAATGTCGGGAACATTCGGGATGCCGGACATGCCGGTGGCCAGCACCAGCTGCTGCGGGCGCAGGGTCACCTTTTCGCCATCACGAACTACGTCTACTACCCACTCTTTACTGGCTTCGTCATAGCGGGCGGCGGTGCATTCGGTAGAACTCCAATAGTTGAGTTCCATGATTTTTGTGTACATTTCCAGCCAATCACCAATTTTGTCTTTTGGTGCGAAAACGGGCCAGTGATCGGGAAACGGTAAATAAGGCAGGTGGTCGTACCATATCGGGTCGTGCAGACACAGCGACTTATAACGGTTGCGCCAGGAGTCACCGGCTTTGGCGCTGCGTTCTACAACAATAGTGGGCACGTCCAGTTGCTTCAACCGGGCAGCCAGGGCAATACCACCCTGGCCGCCGCCGATAATGACGCAGTAAGGCTGGCGGCTATAACCTAATTCCTGCTGCTCGTCTTGCAGGGTTTCGAGCCAGGATTTACGGGATTTGCTGGCGCCGTGCTCTGCGCCCTTGGCGCGGTTGAATTTGCGCTTCTCCGGAAATCCCTTCAGCTCCTGCATGGTTGTCAGCAGTGTCCATGCATGGCCGTTGCGTAGGCGCAGATGGCCCTTGCCAATGGCATCAACGGTTTCGAAGGTGACCCAGGCGTCGATCACGCCATCCTGTTCGGTCGCCTCTTCGGAAACCTGCCAGTTTGCGGGCTGGGTTCGCTTGGCCGTGGCGCTGAGCATGTCGCGAATAGCTCCGCGCCCTTCCATTGTTTTAATGTTCCAGGTCATGGTGACCAGGTCGCGCCAGAAGCCACCGTCTTCAAACAAATCGGCGGCTTGCGCGGGGTTATCCGAATTCAGGGTTTCCTCAAAGCTGTCAAGCCATTGCTGGGCTTGTTGGGTCGCTGTCACTTTATTCTCAGTCATCTTGGTCTCCGTCATCATAGCTTTCCGGTGTTAGATTGTTTTTGTTACCGGGGTGCATGGCACCCACTGCAGGAATTTATTCCTTCATGACAATTGTCAGGTTGCAGCAGGCATGCCAGTTTTTTTACAGAAAACTCTGTGAAATATAAATTATTGAAAATAATACAATAAATGGTTTTTAACTGTGCTGGAGTTAGGGGTGTGAGCGGATTAGAGAAGGTTTTGGTGTTACACCTGAAACATTGCAGAGCTCATTGGTGTTACAGGTGTAACGCAAGGGGGGCTAATAGAGATTGCCGGTAGAGTGTACTAATGAAGCATGTCGTTATGGTGCTGTGCGGTCTATGCTCTTTATTGGTTGCCTTTATATTCGTTGTCAACAACAACAAAATGAGCACAGCATCGCGAGGCCTGTTATGACCCATCAGCTGGCGCAGAGTCGTCATATTCATTCAATCCTGAACTTTGCGGCGAAAGACTCTTACCCTGCGTTAACGCCAAGCGCCGAGTTGATCGGGCGATCCTGGAAACGCTGTATTGAAGACTACGGCATGGACCCGAGCCGGCCGCGCAGCGCTCGCATTGTTACGCAGCAGACCTTGCGCGAGCATCAGGATTCGGTGGACGAGTTCCTGAACGTGGCCCGGGCAGGGGTAGACCAGCTTTACGGGATTATTGCGGGCCTTGGTTACGTAGTGCTGTTGACCGACCACCGGGGGATTACCGTTCAATACCTTGGCGACCGACGCTACGACCGCCGTTTGCGTAAAGCAGGGCTTTATCTAGGTGCCGATTGGAACGAGCAGTATGCCGGCACTTGCGCTGTGGGCACCTGCATTCAGGAACAACAAGCGTTGACCTGCCATCGGGTTGATCATTTCGATGCAACGCACATCAGCCTTACCTGCACGTCAGCGCCGATTCGTGACCCTTCCGGCGATTTACTTGCAGTGCTCGACATATCGGCTCTGGACTCGCCAAATGCCCGTGAAAGCCAGACGTTCGCGCTGCACTTGACCCAGCTTTATGCTCGCTTGATTGAAGACGCTTACTTTTTACGACGTTACCGTAATCAGACCGTTCTACGCTGCGGCGTTTCCCGCGAATTTGTCCAGGTTAATGGCCAGTATCTGTTTGCGATTGACGAAGGTGGTCGCATTGAAGCCGCCAATACCGCAGGGCGCTCGCTCATGCCCAAAAATGCCGCCGGCCTTATCGATGGGGTTTCCGGGGTGACCGAATTGTTTGAATGCGATCTTCGAGATATCTGGAGTATTCCGTACGATCACGATGATCAGGTTAAGGCATTCAGGCATTACGCCAATAAAGACACCTTGTTTGCCACACTGATCAAACCAAAAGCCAAACCGGCCGATTACTCTGGTAGCGTAAAGGCCAGTAACGACGAACGCGTGCCGGAGTTAGACCAGCTGGCCGCAGACGACCCGGTTATGCGGCGTACCCTTTCGTTGGCCAAACGCCTGCGGAACCGCGATGTCGGGCTACTTATTCTTGGCGAAACGGGCACTGGCAAAGAAGTTTTGGCCAAGGCCATACATCAGTCAGGCAGCCGGGCGAGCGGCGCGTTCATTGCTGTTAACTGTGCGGCAATTCCAGAATCCCTGATTGAAAGTGAGTTGTTCGGCTATGTGGCCGGAGCATTTACCGGCGCGCGTGCCAAAGGCATGCGCGGCCTTATTCAACAGGCAGAAGGTGGAACATTGTTTCTGGACGAAATCGGAGACATGCCCCTGAATCTACAGACGCGGCTGTTGCGGGTGCTTGCAGAAGGTGAAGTTCTTCCGGTTGGCGCAGAGGCACCGATTCGGGTGAACTGCCGTTTCATGGCGGCAACTCATCAGAACCTTGAGCAGCTGGTTCAGTCGGGGGCTTTCCGCTCTGACCTATACTATCGCTTGAACGGTGCGACTTTAAAATTGCCCTCGCTGTGCCAGAGAGCTGATCGCCAGCATGTTATTAACAGTGTATTGCGAAAGCTTATAAAGCAGGGTCAAGTCGAGGATGTCCACATTCGGGCCGACGCCATGAGTGCCATGCTGGCGTACCATTGGCCAGGAAATATTCGTGAATTGGTCAACGCTTTGGCCTTTGCGGAAGCCACCTGTGATAACCACGAAATCACCGCTGAAGATCTGCCAGAAGCCTGCTTGAAGCAAAAGAGTGTGGCAGTGCCCACAGAACCGAGTGAAAGCCCTGACGGGCGCCGTTGTCTGCTGCTGGCACTTGAAACCTATCGGTGGAACATTACCGAAGTGGCCCGGCGCTTCGATGTGTCCCGGCCCACCATATATCGGTGGCTGCAGCACCATGATATTGAGCAACCACGGTTTTTAGGCAAGCGGTAAGGTTTTGATGGCAATAGGCGAGCCATTGTTTAATCGCCATGCGCCAATTCAGCGGTGCAGGTAAGCTGCCCCCTATTTCCTGCTAGTGGGCATTGCCACCGGGCTGACGGTATGGACTATTGGTCTGCCCAATCCGGCAGTGTGGGGCCTGCTGGCGGCGCCATTGATGAGGGCTGTTCAGGGGGTATTCCAGCAGATTCTGCGCCGGCGTCCAGTTCATAAATTTATTGCTCCCAAAGAAGCCTATAACGCTTGCTTGGACTTGTCTTGGCCTAAAGTTTACCTTTACGTAAACTAGCACCTATGATAAATCTGGTGTACGTAGATCCACAGACAAAAATAACAGGAGCAAAAAATGAGCCTTCCGGAATACGTCGATGCGTACAACAATTTTGACCTTGCTGCTCTGGAGGCCGAAGTATTGGATGGTCGCCTGGACAGCGGGCTGAATGTTTGCCACGAAATTTGCGATAAATGGGCAGCCAATGCCGAAAAAGTTGTGCTGTATTACGAAACGGAAGACGGCGGTGACGGCGTTCTTACTTTTGCCGAGTTGAAACAGGCGTCTGCCCGTTTTGCCAACTACCTGAAGTTGCAGGGAGTGGGCAAGGGCGACCGTGTTGCGGGTTTGTTACCGCGCACCCCGGAACTGCTTATTGTTATGGCGGGCGCTTGGCGCATTGGCGCTGTTTATCAACCGTTGTTTACTGCGTTTGGCTCTGGCGCTATCGAATACCGCCTGGAACGGGCGAGCACCAAATTGATCGTCACCAACCCGGCAAATCGTTTAAAGCTGGATGACGTTAAAAACTGCCCGTCGGTATTGTGTGTCGATTCGGCGGAAGCTGGCCATGGTGATGCTGACTTTTATCAGGCGCTGGGCGAGCAGTCCGGCCAATTTGAACCGGTGCTGATTAAAGGCACTGACCCTTTCCTGCAAATGTTTACCTCGGGCACCGTGGGCAAGCCCAAAGGGGTGTCTGTTCCAGCCCGGGCACTGTTGTCATTCTATGTTTACATGCGCGATGCGGTGGGCCTTCGTGACAGCGACACATTCTGGAACGTGGCAGACCCGGGTTGGGCCTACGGTTTGTACTATGCGGTTATCGGGCCGCTGCTGATGGGCCACGCTACCCACTTCAACCCCAACGCGTTTACCCCTGAAAGCACCTACGACATGATCCGCAAGTACAAAATTACAAATCTTGCGGCGGCGCCCACGGCCTATCGGTTGTTAAAAGCGAATGATCACGTGCTGCCTGAAGGTGAAAATCTCGGGCTACGGGTAGCGAGTAGCGCCGGCGAGCCCTTGAATCCGGAGGTGGTTAACTGGATCCGTCGTCGTCATTTCTGTGAGGTAAAAGATCACTACGGTCAGACTGAAACGGGCATGACCTGCTGCAACTTCCACGGTTTGGCGCACCCGGTAAAAGAGGGCGCCATGGGTTTCTCATCGTTAGGGCACCGTGTTGTAGCGCTGAATGAAAAGCATGAAGAGGTGGGTACCGGTGAAGCCGGGCAAGTTGCCATTGAAGTGGCTGCATCGCCTTTGTTTCATTTCGATGGTTACACCTGGGGTGAAAAAGACCCGTTCGCCCAGGGTTACTACCTGACCGGCGATATGGCCATTAACAACGGCGACGGCAGTTTCTCGTTCAGTGGGCGCGACGACGACATCATTACTACCTCAGGTTATCGAGTGGGGCCAGCCGATGTTGAAAGCTCATTGTTGGAGCATCCGGCTGTGGCGGAGTCTGGTGTGGTAGCCAAGCCCGATGAAAAGCGTGGCGCCATCATCAAGGCCTACGTGGTGATCAAAAGCGACCAGATTCCGGCCGATGACCAGGTTCTGAGAGAAGAGCTGCAGAACCATGTGCGCCGGCGTCTGTCCACCCACGCTTTCCCGCGGGAAATCGAGTTTGTTGACGAGCTACCCAAAACGCCGAGCGGCAAGATACAGCGCTTTATTCTGCGCGATCGCGCCAGGGAAGACACCAGCGAATGAAAGTAACAATGGAGCAGTTGCAGGCTTTTCTAGACGAGCAGTTTCCGCAAGGCGCCGCGTTTGGGACTCTGTACGAGCTGGGCGATGGCAGCGCAGAAATGATGCTCGACGTAGACGAAACCCATTTGCGCCCAGGCGGCACTGTGTCTGGACCGGTGATGATGGGGCTGGCGGATGTCACGCTCTACGCGGCGCTGCTGTCCAAAATCGGCTTGGTGCCGCTGGCGGTGACCACCAACCTGAATATCAATTTTCTACGCAAGCCAGTGGCGCATCAGCCCATATGGGCCCGTGCGACCATGCTTAAGGTGGGCAAAACAATGGCGGTAGGGGAGGTGTTTATATATTCTCGGGGAGTCGAGGAGCCAGTCGCGCACTCCACGATGACTTACTCCATGCCGCCGCAACGCTGACAGATGGTCTTCAGCGTTGCGGCCACAAGGGGTCAGCAAAAAAACACGGGAAAATCGCTGAATTAATGATTGACGTTTACGTATACGTTAAGCCAATCTATGATTAGTTCTGATGTACAACAATAACAAAGGCATATTGGCTCATGAGCGAAGAGTACGTTCTGGAAACGCGCAACCTCGTTAAGGAATTCAAAGGCTTTGTCGCCGTTGACGACGTTAACCTGAACATCCGCAAAGGCCATATTCACGCGCTAATAGGGCCTAACGGCGCAGGAAAGACCACAGTGTTTAACCTGCTCACAAAATTCCTGATTCCTACTCGGGGCCAGATCTTGTTCAATGGTCGCGATATCACCACGATGAAATCCGCCGCTATTGCCCGCGAAGGCGTGGTGCGGTCGTTTCAGATTTCGGCGGTGTTCCCTCACATGACGGCCTTGGAGAACATCCGGGTGGCGCTGCAAAGCTTTGAAGGCAACTCATTCAGTTTTTGGAAATCCGGCAACTGCCTGAACAAATTGAACGATCGCGCCATGGAGCTGCTGGATTCGGTAGGGCTCGCAGAGTTCGCCCACATTACCACCGTTGAGCTGGCCTATGGCCGCAAGCGCGCGTTGGAACTGGCGACCACTCTAGCGATGGAGCCGCAGTTGATGTTGCTGGATGAGCCCACCCAGGGAATGGGTGCTGAGGATGTTGGTCAGGTGGTTGAACTGGTGCGCAAGGCGGCTGTAGGCCGCACAGTGCTGATGGTTGAACACAACCTGGGCGTTGTCAGTAAACTCTGCGACCGCATCACTGTGCTGGCCCAGGGGGCAGTGCTTACTGAAGGCGACTACAAAACCGTGTCGGCAGACCCGCGGGTGCGGGAAGTTTATATGGGCAGCGCCAGCGATCCTAAGGCGTCGGAAAAGGAGGCAAACGCATGAGCCCGGCTGTCCAAAACCAAGTTGGAAAAAAAGACTACGAACAGCTCCGTGTTTCTGGCTTGCATGCGTTTTACGGCGAATCTCACATCCTTCACGGCATTGATCTGGTCGTGAACCGGGGTGAGTTGGTAACACTGCTTGGGCGCAATGGCGCCGGGCGTAGCACCACGCTTAAAGCTATTATGAACATGGTGGGCCGGCGCACCGGTTCGATCATGATCAACGGCGAAGAAACCATGAGCTGCGCGCCCCACCACATAGCGCGTCTGGGTGTGGGGTTCTGTCCCGAACACCGCGGAATTTTCGCGTCGCTGAACGTAGAGGAAAATCTGACGTTGCCGCCTGTTGTGCGCAGTGGTGGTATGAGTCTGGAAGAAATTTACACCATGTTTCCTAACCTGTATGAGCGCCGCGCCAGCCCTGGCAATAAACTGTCAGGCGGCGAGCAGCAGATGCTCGCTCTGGCACGCATTCTTCGTACCGGTGCCAACATGCTGCTGCTGGATGAGATTACCGAGGGCCTGGCCCCGGTTATTGTGGAAAAGCTGGGTGAGGTTCTGATGAAGCTCAAACGTAAAGGTCTGACTATTATTCTGGTAGAGCAGAATTTCCACTTCGCTGCACCTCTGGCGGATCGGCACTACGTGGTCGAGCATGGCCAGATTGTGGAGGAAGTAAGTGCCTCAGAACTGGACTCCAAGCGTTCTTTGCTGAACGGATATCTGGGGGTGTAATCACAAAAACTTGCGGAACGGAGCTCAATAAAGAGAAGTATAAGTGCAGTAAGCGACGTCGAAAACCAATAAAAATCACGCATGAACGTAGTGGAGAAATAACAATGACAATGATTAAAAAGCTGCTGACCACCGCCATAGCGACCACTCTGATGGCCGGTGCTGCCCAGGCAGAAATTTCAAATGATATGGTTAAAATCGGCTATTTAGCCGATATGTCAGGCACTTATCGTGATCTGGCGGGCCCAAATGGCCTGATAGCCCTGGAAATGGCCGTGGCCGACTTTGGTGGCCAGGTGAACGGCAAAAAAATTGAAGTCGTCAGCGCAGATGACCGCAACAGCCCGGACGTTGCCTCCAGCACGGCGCGTCGCTGGGTTGAAAATGACAACGTCGACATGGTTGCCGGCCTGGTGGCATCGTCGGTCAGCATCGCGGTCAGCGACATTCTGGAAGAAAGTGGCAAACTGGGCATTGTGTCCGGGTCTGCGGCCTCTAGCATTACTAACGAGCATTGCACGCCTAACCATATCCACTATGTGTATGACACCTACCCACTGGCTAACGGCACCGCCAGCGCCATCGTTAAAGAAGGTGGCAAAACCTGGTTTATCCTCACCGCCGATTACGCCTTTGGCCACGCTCTTGAGGCAGACGTAACAAAGGTAGTGGAAGCCAACGGTGGTGAAGTCATTGGTACTATTCGCCATCCTTTCCCGACTCCGGATTTCTCGTCATTTATTCTACAGGCCCAAGGCTCTGGAGCGGATGTTGTGGCTCTGGCCAACGCCGGTGGAGACACAACCAACGCTATCACTACGGCCGGCGAGTTTGGGCTTACCCAGTCTGGCCAGACCTTAGCTGCTTTGCTGTTGTTCCTCACTGACGTACACGCTCTCGGCGCTGAAGCGGCTCAGGGTATTCAGCTGACCACAGGCTGGTACTGGGATATGAACGCCGACGCCCGTGCCTGGGCTGATCGCTTTATGGAAGAAACCGGAGTGCGCCCGACCATGGTTCACGCGGGTATCTACTCCAGCACCATGCAGTATCTGAACGCTATAAAAGCCACGGGTTCAGACGAAGCTCAAGCAGTGCGCAAGCAAATGATGGACACGCCCATCAACGATATGTTCGCCACCAACGGCCGCATTCGTGAAGACGGCCGCATGGTCCACGATATGTACCTGGCGCAGGTGAAAACCCCGGCCGAGTCTACAAACGAATGGGATCTGTACAACATCGTGCGCACCATTCCGGCTGAAGAAGCTTTCCGCCCGCTGTCTGAAAGCCAGTGCCCGCTGGTAACCAGCAAGTAAGCAGTTGAACCACGGGCCCCCGGCAATCCCGGCGGGGAGCCCCTCGGACTCAAGCAGAACGGGCACCAACCTCTGGTGCCTCCTGCATTGCTTTTGGAGTTAGCTACATGTCCATGATTTTGGGAGTCCCTGTCGCTGTGCTTTTCGGCCAGTTACTGCTCGGGCTGATTAACGGAGCCTTTTACGCGCTTTTAAGCCTGGGCCTCGCTGTTATATTTGGTCTTCTGAAAATCATCAACTTTGCCCACGGCGCCCTGTATATGCTCGGCGCCATGGCCACCGTTATTCTGTTCGATACTCTGGGTATCAGCTACTGGGCGGCGCTGTTTGTTGCGCCGATTCTGGTGGGCTGCGTGGGTGTCGCCATCGAGTATTTCCTGCTGCGTAAAATCGCGGGTCAGGATCATATCTACAGCCTGTTGTTGACCTTTGGTGTCGCGCTGATCATTCAGGGCGTGCTGACCAACATCTACGGCGTGTCTGGCTTGCGTTATTCCATGCCTGACGTGTTCAAAGGCGGTATGAATCTGGGCTTCATGTTCCTGCCTTATTACCGAGCCTGGGTGATCGTGATTGCGCTATTGGTGTGCTTTGGTACCTGGTTCATGATCGAAAAAACCAAGCTCGGTGCTTATCTGCGGGCCGGCACCGAAGATTCGCAGCTGATGCAGGGCTTTGGCATCAACGTGCCCTTGCTGGTTAGCCTTACCTACGGCTTTGGGGTCATGCTGGCGGCTTTTGCCGGCGCATTGGCAGCACCCATTTATTCGGTTACCCCGGATATGGGTTCGCACATTTTGATTGTGGTGTTTGCGGTGGTGGTCATTGGCGGCATGGGGTCTATTGCTGGTGCGATCATCACTGGAGTTCTGATGGGGGTGGTAGAAGGGCTGACCAAAACCTTCTACCCGCCGGCTTCGTCGGCGGTGATTTTTCTGGTGATGGTGGTTGTGCTGTTTGTGCGTCCATCCGGCTTGTTTGGAAAGGAGGCGTAACCATGAGCGATTCCGTAAATCCGGCGGATATCCACAAAACCATGCTTGACCAGCAAAAATCAGAACAGCGCAGGCGTTTGATATTGAACCTGGTGCTGCTGGCGCTGCTTATGGTGGCACCGATGGTGATGTACCCGGTGTTTTTGATGAAAATACTGTGCTTTGCCCTGTTTGCGGTCGCTTTTAACCTGCTGCTTGGCTTCACCGGTTTGCTGTCGTTTGGCCATGCAGCTTTCTTGGCCAGTGGAGCCTATACCACCGGTTATCTGTTAACCACTTTTTCGGGTTTGAGCACCGAACTTGGCATTATCGCAGGCACGCTGGTAGCAACCTTGCTGGGTCTCGGCTTCGCATTGGTGGCCATTCGTCGCCAGGGTATCTACTTTGCGATGATCACCTTGGCGCTTTCGCAGCTGGTTTTTTTCTTCTTTGTGCAATCGAGTTTCACCGGCGGCGAAGATGGCTTGCACGGCATACCCCGTGGTCAGTTCCTGGGGCTGATCGATTTGAACGATAATCTCAACATGTACTATTTTGTGTTGGCGGTGTTTCTAGCCGGGTATCTTATGGTGCAGCGGATTGTGGGCAGCCCCTATGGCCAGGTGCTCAAAGCCATCAAGCAGAATGAGCCACGGGCGATTTCTCTGGGCTATAACGTCAACCGTTACAAGATCATCGCTTTTGTGATTTCTGCAGGCCTGGCAGGTTTGGCGGGGTCCATGAAAACCGTGGTGTTCCAGTTGGCCTCTCTCAATGACGCCCATTGGCACATGTCGGGTGAAGTCATTCTGATGACGTTGCTAGGCGGCACCGGAACCCTGTTGGGCCCGGTGGTGGGCGCAGCTTTTGTGGTTAACCTGGAATATCAGCTGTCGCAAGGCCCGCTGTCTGACTGGGTAGATGCCATTCTTGGCGCTATCTTTGTACTGACGGTGCTGATGTTCCAGAGCGGGATTGTTGGCCAAGTGCAGAAGTTCATGAAGAAAAATATCGGTTAAGCACGATATAAGGTTGGGGACAGACTTCAAGTCTGTCCCCGGTTTTGGCATTAAGAGAGGTGGCCGCTGCGCCGCTTTTTTTCATTGCGGCGCATAATGTACCAAGCCACAAACGCCACCAGCGATACTGCCAGAATAATCAACGTGGCCAACGCGTTAATCTTTGGTGATACACCCATGCGCACTGACGACAATACCACCATTGGCAGGGTTGTGGCGCCTGGGCCAGACACAAAGCTGGCAATCACCAGATCGCCCAGTGATAGGGTAAACGCCAGTAACCAGCCAGACGCCAGCGCTGGGGTAATCACCGGTAGTGTCACGACAAAAAACGTTTTTAGTGGGGTGCAGCCCAGATCCATGGCGGCTTCTTCAATCGAAGGAAACAGGGAAAACAGCATCAGCCACACAAACACTAAATCGCCCTAAGTGGGCCGCTCACCGCTGCGCTCAGCGATGGCCATGGTGGCACGCACCATTTTTTCGCCGGAGTCCAACATGGCAATGCCACAGCCACCCGCTGTGGGCTTTAGATTTGTAAGGATGGGTGTATTTCACGCCTCGGAGGCTAAAGGTGACCGCAGGTTCAATTCAGTGCGAGCGTAACAGCCTGGCCGGCATGAATGTCTGTTGTGTCATAAAGCGCAACCTGTGTATCGGGGGCCTGGATGAGCAGGCTGATCTCGGTGCACCCTAAAATAACGGCTTGCGCCCCTCGAGCGGCCAATGCGGCGACCACATCAAGATACCAGGCCTTTGACTCAGGATTAACAATGCCCTGACACAATTCGTCGAAGATTATTCGGTGGCCCACAGCTCGTTCGTTATCATTTGGAATGATAACGGTAATGCCCTTTTGCTCAAGCCGTTCCCGGTAGAACGCTTGTTCCATGGTGAATTGGGTACCAAGCAGCCCCACCGAGGTTATTCCATCGTTGAGCAGTGCTTTAGCGGTGGCGTCAGCAATATGAAGCAGGGGTATGGCCGTGGCCTGCTCAATTTGCGGGGCGACCTTGTGCATGGTGTTGGTGCAAATAACCAAAAAATCAGCTCCGGCGGACTGCACGGATTGCGCTGCGGCGACCAGTATTCTGGCGGCCCCCTCCCAGTCGCCCTTGTGCTGGAGCGCTTCAATCTCGGAAAAGTCCACGCTGTAGAGTATGAGTTTTGCCGAGTGGAGCCCGCCGAGCTGTTCTCGTACTTTCTGGTTAATCAGGCGGTAATAAGTCTGAGTTGATTCCCAGCTCATACCACCGATGAGGCCAATGGTTTTCATGTCAGCCTAAAAACATCTTTTTGGCCAGTGGCAGGCCGCGTAAACCGCTCACTGCTACGGCCGTTAACAGCCCTCCAATCATCGCGCCTACGACGCCGCACGTCATGATGTCCTGGCCTGTCAGGTACAGGCCGGGGATGCGCGTTTTGGGTTTTAGCCAGTCCTGCTCGAAGCGGTCTGGGGTGTGTGCCACGCCATAAATTTCGCCCTGGCTGTAACGGCAAAAGTGATGGGTAGAAAGCGGTGTAGACAGCTCGTAGTAATCCACTTTTCCCTCCAGGTGCGGGAACTTTTGGTAAAGCTTAGTCAGCAACCGCTGGGCGTATTTTTCTTTCTTGGTTTCGTAGTCGTCACCGCGTTTGCCCCACGTTTTGCCCGCCCATTCGGCATACCACTCAAACGGACCGGGAGCGACAATTTCGATGGTGGCGCGGCCGGGGTAACGTTCGGCGAAGTTGGGGTCCTTGGCAGAGGGGAAAGAAATGTAGGTGAGCGGGATGTCGTTGGCGTCAGGATCGTCCATGAAATCCTGTATCTGCTGCTCGTAATGGGGGCCGGGGTAAATCCAGTAATTGGTTTTTGGCAGGCCCAGATTTTCAGCGGTGTCTTTCAGGCCTATGTAAAGGCAGTTGCTGGCCATAGAGCGTTCTACCGTGGTCAGCTTGTCCTGATAGTAGTCCCAGCTTGGTGCTGTTTTTGGCAGCAGCGTGTTGAAAGTATTGAACACACCGGCGTTGCTGATGACCAGGGGTGCCCTCACTTCCTCACCGTCGGCCATGGTGACACCTACGGCTTTGCCATTTTCAATCATAATACGAGTGACGTCAGCGTAGGTGAAGACTTCGCCGCCGCTTTTTTGAATCACCGGCATAATGGTTTTCGCCATCTCTGACGCACCGCCGATCGGGTAGTAACCACCGTGTAAATAATGCCTGGCTATCAGCGCGTGGATGATAAAGCTGGACTGTGCCGGCGGCAGGCCGTTATCGCCCCATTGGCCGGTAAGCACGGCAATCAGTTCCTGGTTGGAGGTCAGGCTTTCCAGAACCTGGCGAGTCGGTTTGTTCAAAAATGCCGGCGCACGACGTTTTGTAATTTTCGCCAGCGGGCCTACGGCCAGATCGGGCAAAATCTTGCCCAGAACAATGCCCGGCATGGCCTTGGACACCTGGCGCAGGTAATCCAGATAGGTGTCGATGGTGCTGGCTTCATCCGGAAAAGCTGCGACCAGCTCGGCCTTAAAAGGCTCTGGCCCAGCGACCAGATCTACCTGTTTGTCGCCCACAAAAATTCGGTCAAAGTGAGCGTCCATGGGCGCCCACTTCAGCTCGCCGTCGGTGATGTGGTCAAACAGGCGCCGGCCCAAGGTGTGGCTGGTGCCCATATCTCCAATGTAGTGCACGCCCACGTCCCACTCGTAGCCGTTACGGTCGTAACTGTGGGTAAAACCGCCGGCGGTGTAGTGCTGTTCAAACACGGCCACTTTTTTACCCAGTTTGCTCATGCAAGCTGCCGCGGCGAGCCCGCCAATGCCAGAGCCAATCACAATAGCGTCATAAGGGCCTTTCAGTCGGTTGGCACGGTAGCGGTGGCCGACGCGAATCGAGCTGGGCTTTGGCTTTGGTCGGGATGTCGAACTTGGCATAGGTTCTATTTTTTTAACCCCATTTCTTCGATGGACATTTCCCGCATTTTAAACTTCTGGATCTTGCCCGTCACTGTCATCGGGAACGCCTCCACAAATTTGTAGTTCCGCGGAATCTTGTAATGGGCGATTTTGCCTTTACAGAATGCAATCAGATCATCGGCATCGACCGAGTCTGCATCGGGCCGAAGTTTCACCCAAGCCACCAGTTCTTCACCGAATTTTTCGTTTGGAATGCCGGTTACCTGAACTTCTTCAATGGAAGGGTGGGTGTACAAAAACTCTTCAACTTCTTTCGGATAGATATTTTCGCCGCCGCGAATCACCATGTCCTTAATTCGGCCGACAATCTGAATGTAGCCGTCTTCATCCATGGTGGCCAGGTCGCCGGTGTGCATCCAGCCTGCATCGTCTATGGTTTCGCGGGTTTTTTCAGCGTTGTTCCAATACTTCAGCATGACGCTGTAACCGCGGGTGCACAGCTCTCCAATCGTGCCGCGGGCCACGATATTACCACTGGCCGGCTCAACAATTTTGTTCTCCAGGTGGGGCTGAGTGCGGCCTACGGTGGTCACCTGCTTCTCGAACGGATCCTGGGAGCTGGTCTGGGTAGATACCGGGCTAGTTTCGGTCATGCCGTAGGCTATTTGAACTTCCTTCATGTTCATCTTGCCATTGACCTTTTTCATCACCTCGGCCGGGCAGATAGAGCCGGCCATAATACCGGTGCGTAGAGTCGACAAGTCATAGGTTTCAAACTCTGGATCTGCCAATTCCGCAATGAACATGGTGGGTACGCCGTAAAGCGCAGTCGCTTTTTCCTGGTGCACGGCCTGCAACACGGCTTTTGGATCAAAGCCTTCGCCGGGGTAGATCATGGTAGAACCGTGAGTGACGCAGCCAAGGTTGCCCATCACCATGCCAAAGCAGTGGTACAGGGGTACCGGAATGACCAACCGGTCTTTCTCGCTCAGGCGCTGGCTTTCGCCGACAAAAAAGCCGTTGTTAAGGATGTTGTGGTGGGTAAGGGCAGCGCCTTTCGGGCTTCCGGTGGTACCAGAGGTGAATTGGATGTTGATAGGGTCGTCGAATTGGAGTTGGCTTTGGATCTTGTCGACGTTTTTCTGGTCGACCTGATCGGCAAACCCGATAAATTCGGCCCAGCTCCACATGCCTGCGTGTTGTTCTGTGTCCATATTGACCACGGCACGCAAGTCTGCCAGGCGCCTGGCTTTGATCTTGCCAGCGGCGCTGGCTTTCAGTTCGGGCGCCAGCTCATAGAGTGTTTTACGGTAATCAGATGCTTTGAATCGGTCAGCGGTGACCAGCACGCTGATGCCCGACAGGTTCATGGCGTATTCCAGCTCATGGGCACCGTAGGCCGGGTTTAGATTCACCAGAATGGCGCCTATTTTGGCGGTGGCAAACTGGGTAACGGTCCATTCGTAACGGTTGGGCGACCAGATGCCAACCCGATCGCCACGCTTGACGTCAATGGCCAGGAACGCTCGCGCCGCCTCGTTGACCTTGGCCAAGAATTCTTTATAGGTCCAGCGAATGTTTTGATGCAGGCACACTAGGGCTTCGTTGTGCGGAAACTTTTCAGCGGTGCGGTCCAGCATTTCGCCGATGGTCATGCCTAGCAGCGGGGTAGTTGATGGCCCGCTTGTGTAACTGGGTAACGGATTACTTGAAAGTGTCTGGCTCATTGTTTGCCTCCGATTATTTTTGTCTAGGGCTATGAGGTTTATCAGAGTGTTCAGCGGCTCTGGCTATGGTATTCAGGATTGGGTCGCATATCACTGGTGATGGCCACGCGGTTCGACATGTTGTAGAAACCAATCACGTTACCCAGGTCCCAGATACCAGGGTCACTAAAGCCAGCGTCGCGTAGAGCTTGCACCTGTTCTTCGCCGACGGTGGCGGGCGAGACGGTCAGGTGCGAGGCGTAATCCAGCATCGCCCGCTGGCGTTTATCCAGCGTTGCGGTTCGGTAGTTCATCACCAGGTGTTCGCCCAGGGCCGGGTCGCCACTCATAACCCTTACCGCGGCGCCGTGGGCCACTAGGCAGTAAAAGCATTTGTTCTCCGCGGACACCACCACGGCCACCATTTCCCGCTCCAGCTTGCTAAGCTCGCCTTCGCCCATCATCAGCTCGTTATAAAGGCGGGAAAAACCATCCAGCTGTTTCAGGTTCTGGCTGTAGGCGGTCAATACGTTTGGGATCATGCCCAGCTTTTCCTGGCAAATTTCAAAGTATTTACGAACGTCGTCCGGTAGCTCGGCGATTTCGGGAATGGGTAGATCGAGAGCGACAGCATTATTGTTCTGGTTCATGTCAGGTCCTTCGTTTCAGCTATCAGGTGTCAGGTATTGGGCATGTCGTGCCATTAGCGAGAGTCAGCTTCTGCCAGGGCCAGTCCAACCTTGGAGCCGTTGCGGCGCTTCAGGCGATAGCTGATCCAGTTTCCTGTCGCCACCAGCTGGCGCAGATCAACGCCGGTTTCAATGCCCAGCCCATCCAGCATGTACAGCACGTCTTCGGTGGCCACATTGCCAGATGCACCCTTGGCGTAAGGGCAGCCACCCAGGCCAGCCACGGAGGCATCTATCACCGCCACGCCTTCTTCTAGCACCGCGTACAGATTGGCCAGGGCCTGGCCGTAGGTGTCGTGAAAGTGTGCCGCCAGGTGTTCAACCGGTACATGACGGGCAACGGCTTCGAGCATACGCTTGGCCTTGGCCGGGGTGCCGGTGCCAATGGTGTCGCCGAGTGAAATTTCATGGCAGCCCATGTCAAACAGGGCTTTGGCCACTTCAGCCACTTTGGCCGGGGCAATCTCGCCTTCGTAAGGGCAGCCCATCACGGTGGACACGTAACCACGCACGGGAATACCGTTGTGCTTTGCGGCTTCCATGACTGGAGCAAAGCGCTCAAGGCTTTCGGCGATGGAGCAGTTGATGTTTTTCTGGCTGAACGATTCTGAGGCCGCGCCAAACACGGCCACTTCTCCAGCACCCGCGGCCAGAGCGCCTTCAAAACCACGCAGGTTGGGTGTTAGCGCTGCATAGCACACACCGGGCTTGCGCTCGATCAGTGCCATCAGTTCGCTGGCGTCAGCCATTTGCGGCACCCAGCGTGGTGATACAAAGCTGGCAGCTTCCACATGGGTAAGCCCGCACTCTACCAAACGCTTGATCAGCCGAGCTTTTACTGCGGTAGGAATCACCGGGCCGGGCTCGTTCTGCAAGCCATCGCGGGGGCTCATTTCTACCAGTCTTACACGCTTGGGAAAGGCCATTAGCCTGCCTCCTGTTGCTCGCTTTCAGTCTCTACTTGCACTGCAATCAATTCTGCGCCTTCCGCCACCTGGTCACCCTCTGCGTAGAAGATGTCGGTTACTACGCCGTCTGATGGCGCCTTAATGGCGTGCTCCATTTTCATGGCTTCCATAATCACCAGAGTTTGGCCGCTGACTACTTTATCGCCTACTTTGGCCTGAATCGCCACTACTGCGCCGTTCATGGGTGCGGCCAAGCTGCCTTCGCTGGCCATTTCTTCAAAGCCGTAGGTTTCACGATAGACCACACACGGGAAGGTCTGCCCTTGATGGAACAAAACCAGTTGATCGTTATGCAGGTTGCCGTGCACGCTCAGGCGGTGGCCGTTAACCACCGCTTGTAGGTGATCATCGTCGAGCCGGGCATTTAAGTTATAAAGGTTGCCGTTTACCATTACCTGATAACCGTCGTCTTGCTCCAACACCTTCAGCTCGTGGATGTCGTCGCCCACTTTGAACTGCAATGGTTGAGCGTATTCCGAGTTCATGCGCCAGCTGTTCTGGCGGCCGAATGGCGACCAGGGATCCTGGGCGTTTACTTCACCGGCTTTACGCTGCTCCAGTACAAAGCCAGCGGCCAGTACCAGGGCTTTTTGAGTGTCTAGCCGTGATTTCGGGAACAGCAAATCGTGGTGGTCGTCGATAAACCCGGTGGTTAGCTTGGCTTCGCGGAAGGGCTGGGCGTCGGCCAGAGCGTGCAAAAAGCGGATGTTGGTTTTCACCCCTGCGATGCGGTAGCTCTCCAGCGCCTGCACCATGCGGTTGATGGCCTGTTCCCGGGTTTCATCCCAGACAATCAGTTTGGCAATCATCGGGTCGTAATGAATGCTGATTTCGTCGCCTTCGGTCACGCCGGTGTCTACCCGTACGTGTGCGTTTTCATCGGGCGTGGTCAAATAGCGCAGGGTGCCGGTGGCGGGCAGAAAGTCCTGATCCGGGTCTTCGGCGTAAATCCGCGCTTCCAGTGCGTGACCACGGGTTTTTACGTCGTCTTGCGCCAGTGGCAGCAGGTTGCCCCAGGCTACTTTCAATTGCCATTCCACCAAATCCTGGCCGGTGACCATTTCTGTGACCGGGTGCTCTACTTGCAACCGGGTGTTCATTTCCATAAAGAAGAACGAGCCGTCGACGTCGTAGAGAAATTCAACGGTGCCGGCGCCAACGTAATGTATCGCTTTGGCGGCGGTTACAGCGGCTTCACCCATGGCCTTGCGGGTTTCATCACTCAGACCAGGTGCGGGGGCTTCCTCCAGCACTTTCTGGTGGCGCCGTTGTACCGAGCAGTCGCGCTCGGCCAGATACACGCCGTTGCCGTGCTGGTCGCAAAACACCTGGATTTCCACGTGGCGGGGTTGGGTCAGATAGCGCTCGATCAGCATATCCGGGTTGCCGAACGCGTTTTTAGATTCACGCTGGGCGGCGGCCAGGGCTTCATCAAACTCGCCCATGTGAGTCACTACTCGCATACCTTTGCCGCCGCCGCCGGCGACGGCTTTCAGTAGCAGCGGGAAACCGCATTTTTCGGCTTCGGCGCGCAGGGTTTTCAGTGCCTGGTCGGCACCATGGTAACCAGGCACCAACGGCACGCCGGCTTTGCCCATAATCTCCTTGGCGGCGGATTTGGAACCCATGGCGGCGATGGCCGAGGAGGGCGGGCCAATAAATACCAGATTATGAGTCTCGCAGGACTCGGCAAAGCCGGTGTTTTCGGACAAAAATCCGTAACCGGGGTGAATGGCCTGGGCGCCGCTTTTCAGCGCGACCTCAATAATGATGTCACCGCGCAAATAACTTTCAGAGCTGGCAGCGGGGCCGATGCGAAAGGCCTCGTCGGCCATGGCCACGTGGCGGGCGTTGGCGTCGGCATCGGAATAGACAGCCACACAGCGGATACCCATGGCGTGTGCGGTTTCTATGATCCGGCAGGCGATTTCGCCGCGGTTGGCGATCAGTATTTTTGTAAACATCAGTGTTGGTCCTCCGGAACCCAGCTGGCGGCACGTTTTTCAAGAAAAGCGGCAAGGCCTTCCTGGCCTTCTTGTCCCACGCGGATATCGGCAATGCGCCGGGCCGTGTCTTCAATCACATCTGCACTTAGTGGCTGTTGGCTGACGGCAAAAATGAGCGCTTTGGCTGCGCCCATGGCTTGCGGGCCATTGCCGGCAAGCTGCTGCAGCATGTGGTCGCAGCGGGTTTTCAGGTCGTCGTTGTCGCTCGCAACAATGTGGACCAGCCCAAACTCGCAGGCCTGATGGGCGTCGAATACTTCCGCCGTCAGAAAATAGCGCCGCGCCTGGCGTTCGCCGATGGCACGCACCACGTAAGGGCTGATCACGGCTGGAATCAGCCCCAGCTTCACTTCGCTCAAGCAGAACGTGCTTTGTTCGGTTGCGATCACCATATCGCAGCAGGCTGCAAGGCCCACGGCACCGCCAAAAGCGGCGCCCTGAACCAGTCCGATCACGGGCTGTGGCAGGCTGTTCAGCACCGACATGAGGCGCGCGAGCTGCCGCGAATCGTTCAGGTTTTCCTGTTGGCTGTTGTCGGCCATGCGCCGCATCCAGCCCAGGTCGGCTCCGGCGGAAAAGTGTTTGCCTTCGGAGCGCAGTACCACCACGTTCGTGCTGCTGTCTTGCCCGATCTGTTCGAACGCGGCAATCAGTTGGCTGATGATCACGTCGTCAAAGGCGTTGCGTTTTTCGGGACGGTTCAACACCACCTCGGTTACGCCGGGGCTGCGGGTGTTGATCACAACGGCCAGATTTTGGGCAGAGTCAGGGGCCGGGTTTGGAACAGAAGTTGAAACAGAATTTGGTTCGGTCATGGTCATTTCCCCGTTACATGCGGAACACGCCGAAGCGTGTTGGCTGGGCGGGGCGGTTGAGTGTGGCTGATAGACTAAGAGCCAATACTTCGCGGGTTTGGGCTGGATCTATCACGCCGTCGTCCCACAGGCGGGCACTGGCGAAGTAGGGGTGGCCCTGGTGTTCGTAGGTGTCAATAATGGGTTGTTTAAAGGTGGCTTCGTCGTCCTGGCTCCAGGTTTCGCCATTGCGTTCCATGCCGTCGCGGCGAACCTGTGCGAGTACACCGGCAGCCTGTTCGCCACCCATTACGGAAATGCGGGCGTTAGGCCACATCCACAGGAAATCAGGGCTGTAGGCGCGGCCGCACATGCCGTAGTTTCCTGCGCCGAAGCTGCCGCCGATCAGTACGGTAATTTTTGGCACGTTGGCGCAGGCGACGGCCATCACCATTTTGGCGCCGTGTTTGGCAATGCCTTCGGCTTCGTGCTTCTGGCCCACCATAAAGCCGGTCACATTTTGCAGGAACAGCAGCGGAATATTGCGCTGGCAGCAAAGCTCTATGAAGTGCGCGCCTTTTTGGGCGGATTCGCTGAACAGTATGCCGTTGTTGGCAATAATGCCTACCGGATAGCCGTGCACATGGGCAAAGCCGGTGACCAGGGTCTGACCGTAATAGCGTTTGAATTCGTCGAATTCTGAGCCGTCGACAACGCGGGCGATGACGTCGCGCACGTCAAACTGTTTGCGCAGGTCGGTGCCGACAATGCCGTAAATTTCGCTGGCGTCGAACAGGGGCGCCTTGGGTTTGCGAATTTGCACGTCTGCGGGTTTACGGCGGTTCAGGTTAGACACGCAGCGGCGCGCGATGTCTAAGGCGTGGGCGTCGTTTTCGGCGTAATGGTCGGCCACACCGGACACTTTGCAGTGTACGTCGGCACCGCCCAGATCTTCGGCGCTGACCACTTCACCGGTGGCGGCTTTGACCAGTGGCGGGCCGGCCAGAAAGATGGTGCCCTGGTTGCGCACGATGATGGATTCGTCGGCCATGGCCGGAACGTAAGCGCCGCCGGCGGTGCACAAACCCATCACCACGGCAATCTGTGGGATGTCTTCGGCAGACATGCGGGCCTGGTTGTAAAATATGCGGCCGAAGTGATCACGATCAGGGAATACTTCATCCTGGCGCGGCAGGTAGGCGCCGCCGGAGTCTACCAGGTAGATGCAGGGCAGGCGGTTGGCGAGGGCGATTTCCTGGGCCCGCAGGTGTTTCTTAACGGTCAGCGGGTAGTAGGTACCGCCTTTTACGGTGGCGTCGTTCGCGATGATCATGCATTCGGTGCCGTTAACGCGGCCGATACCGGCAATCAGACCGGCGGCGGGTATGTTGTCTTCATAGACGTCATAGGCAGCGAGCTGGCCGATTTCGAGGAACGGCGAGCCGTCGTCCAGCAAGCGGTTAATACGTTCCCGGGGCAGCAATTTGCCACGGGCAATGTGGCGTTCCTGGTAGCTGGGGCCGCCGCCTTGCTGGATAGTGGCAACTTTTTCCCGCAGGTCGGCTACGGCGTCGGCCATGGATTGGTGTTTGGCCTGAAATTCTTCAGATCTGGAGTTGATTTTGCTTTGGAGTATTGTCATAGCCTTGGTTTCCGTGCATCGGGTTTCGGTGCAGTTGTAGATTGGTTGCCGGGCGAACTTCTATCGCGGGGACAGATTTAAAATCTGTCCCCATCGCCCTTACCGCAGGGACAGATTTTAAATCTGTCCCTATTGCCGCTATTTATTCAGAAACAGCTCTCGTCCAATCAACATGCGCCGTATTTCCGACGTGCCAGCCCCGATTTCGTACAGCTTGGCGTCGCGCAGCAGGCGGCCGGTGGGGTAGTCGTTGACGTAGCCGTTGCCGCCCAGCAGCTGGATCGCGTCCAGGGCCAGTTTTGTCCCCATTTCGGCGGAGTAGAGGATTGCACCGGCGGCGTCTTTGCGGGTGGTTTCACCGCGGTCGGCAGACTGGGCGACCATGTAGACATAGGATTTGGCAGTGTTCATGTAGGTGTACATGTCGGCCACTTTGCCTTGTACCAGTTCGAATTCGCCGATCGCCTGGCCGAACTGTTTGCGTTCGCGGATGTAGGGCACAACCACGTCCATGGCGGCTTGCATAATGCCCAACGGGCCACCTGCGAGTACCAGGCGTTCGTAGTCGAGGCCGCTCATCAGTACTCGGGCACCGCCACCGAGTTGGCCAAGGATGTTTTCCTTGGGTACTTGGCAATCTTGAAACACCAGTTCGCAGGTGTTGGAGCCGCGCATGCCCAGCTTGTCGAGTTTCTGGTGGCGACTGAAGCCAGGCGCGTCGCGTTCTACGATGAAGGCGGTGATGCCTTTCGAGCCGGCTTTCACGTCAGTTTTGGCGTAGATCACGTAAACGTGGGCGTCAGGGCCGTTGGTGATCCACATTTTATTGCCGTTCAGCACGTAGTGGTCACCGGCGTCTTTGGCGCTCAGTTTCATGGAGATGACGTCGGAACCAGAGTTGGGTTCAGACATGGCCAAAGCGCCTATGTGCTCGCCGCTGAGCAGCTTGGGCAGATATTGCTGTTTCTGCTCTTCGGTGCCGTTGCTGTGAATCTGGTTCACACACAAATTAGAGTGAGCGCCGTAAGACAAACCTACCGATGCGGAGGCGCGGCTGATTTCTTCCATCGCAATTACGTGGGCTAGGTAGCCCATGCCGGAACCGCCGTAGGCTTCGTCGACGGTGATGCCGAGCAGGCCCATGTCGCCAAACTTCTTCCACAAATCCATGGGGAATTCGTTGGACCGGTCAATGTCTGCCGCACGCGGTGCAATTTCGCGGGTGGCGAAACCGTTGATTTGCTCACGCAGCATGTCCAGGGTTTCGCCAAGGCCGAAGTTCAGTTCCGAGTATTGCGATTTCATGATGGTCACCTTGTTGTTGGGTCGTTAGTGCTGTGTTGCCGTCTGCTTTTTTATTTGCAGTTCGCTCAATGCTTCGAGACAGCGGGCCTCGGCGTTTTCCATTTCCATCTCAACGATCGCAATGTCTTCTTTCTGCTGAGAGAGCGCCTCACGGCGGCGTTTTATAGTTTGCAGCATCAGCAACAGCTGTTTTTCATTACCACTGGTGGTTTCGTCCCACAGGTCAAACAACTCTTTGGTCTCGGCCAGCGACAGTCCCATGCGTTTACCGCGCAGGATTAATTTCAGCCGTACCCGGTCTTTGGAACTGAAGATGCGGGTTTGGCCCTTACGGCTGGGCTTTAGCAAGCCCTGATCTTCGTAAAAGCGAACGCTACGGGTCGTTACGTCAAACTCCTGAGCCAGTTCGCTGATGCTGTATGTTTTCTTTGCAGCCATTGAGTGTTTCCTTTTTTTGTCAGGTTAGTTAAAGTTTACGTAAACGTAAAGCATTTGATTGTATTGTTATCCACAGCAACGGGAGTATCCGATGGAATTTCAGAACGTAGCAGCCATTGTAACAGGCGGCGCATCTGGCCTTGGCGAAGGCGCAGCGCGGGCGCTGGCGGCAGCTGGTTGCAAGGTAGCGATCTTCGATTTGCAGAAGGAACGCGGTGAAGCCGTTGCAAAAGAGTTGGGGGGAATCTTTGTCGAGTGCGACGTCAGTTCCGCCGCAAGTGCCGAAGCGGCTTTCACCAAAGCCAACGAAGCGCATGGTTTTTGTGGCGTTGCCGTAAACTGCGCAGGCGTCGCCACCGCCGGTAAAATTCTAGGGCGCGAGGGTGTGCTGCCACTGGAAAATTTCAGTAAGGTGGTGCAAGTCAATCTGATCGGAACCTTTAACATACTGCGACTGGCAGCGGCGGAAATGGCCCAGCGTGAACCCAATGCTGACGGTGAACGGGGCGTTATCATCAACACTGCGTCTATTGCGGCCTATGAAGGACAGGTTGGTCAGGCGGCCTACAGTGCGTCCAAGGGCGGCGTTGTTGCCTTAACTCTGCAGGCTGCCCGTGAGCTGGCGCGTGAGGGTATTCGGGTGAATACCATTGCCCCTGGGCTGTTTATGACGCCGATGATTGCCGGCATGCCGCAGGAAGTACAAGACAGCCTGGCGGCAACTTTGCTGTTTCCCAAACGCCTGGGTAAGCCGGAAGAGTTTGGCATGATGGTAGACCAGATGGTGCGTAACCCGGTGCTGAATGGCGAAGTCATCCGTCTTGATAGCGCTTTGCGTATGGCCCCGAGATAAGCGGCCCTTCAGCAATTTATCATAAGCAGGAGTTTGTATGACTGCGACTGTCGATCAAGAAGAATTGACGTTATTCCGTGAGTCGGTAATCAAGGCGCTGGAAAAAGAAATCAAACCCCACTACGAGCAGTGGGAAAAAGACGGCATTGCCCCGCGCAAGCTTTGGAACACTCTGGGCGATGCCGGCATGCTGTGCGTAGACGTGCCCGAGGACTGTGGGGGTTGCGGCGCACCTTTTCAGTATTCGGTGGTGGTGGGTGAGGAGCTGGCGCGGATGGGTTTTGGTGCTCTGTCCACCAATGTGATGGTGCACTCCGATATTGTCGCGCCTTACCTGAGCCACTTGGGCAACGACGAGCAAAAACAGCAGTGGCTACCAAAAATGGTTTCCGGTGAAGCCGTGGGCGCCATCGCCATGACCGAACCCGGCGCTGGCAGTGATTTGCAGGCGATGCGCACCAGTGCCGTAAAAGAGGGTGACGACTACATTCTGAACGGCTCCAAAACGTTCATTACCAATGGCCAGCACGCAGATATGGTGATCGTGGCCGCCAAAACCGATCCGTCCGCCGGTGCCAAGGGCGTCAGCCTGTTTCTGGTGGACACCACGCTGGAAGGTTATGGCGTTGGTCGCAATCTGGACAAGATTGGCCAGCATGCCGGTGATACCTCCGAGTTGTTCTTTGCGGATATGCGGGTGCCGGCGTCGGCGTTATTGGGCGAGGCCGGCAAAGGCTTTGTCTATTTGATGCAGGAACTGGCGCGTGAACGCCTGGTGATTGGTGCGTTGGGCGTTGCGGCTGCCCGCGGTGCGCTGGACCTGACCGTTGCTTACTGTCAGGAGCGGGTGCTTTTTGGCCAGAAGTTGGCCCAGTTGCAGAACACCCGTTTCGAAATGGCCCGCATGGAAACCGAATACCGCATCAACAAGGCTTTTGTAGATCAGTGCATCAACGAATACGTCGCCGGCACTCTGGATGCTGCGACGGCCTCTATGGCCAAATACAGCGCGACTGAAATGCAGTGCCGGGTGACGGATGGCTGCCTGCAATTGTTTGGCGGTTACGGCTATACCAGTGAGTACCCGATTTCACGGGCCTTTGCGGATGCCCGCGTGCAGCGCATTTACGGCGGTACGTCGGAAATTATGAAGGAAATTATTGCTCGCTCAATTTTCGGGCGCGCCTGATTAACGATGGCCAATAACAACCAAACCTTTCAATAAAACGGGGACAAGCAACGATGACTGACACCTCCAATGATAATTTTGTAGTAATAGCCGGCGCCGCCCGCACGCCCATGGGCGGCATGATGGGCTCGCTAAGCAGCGTACCTTCGCCACAGTTGGGCGCGGTTGCGATAAAAGCCGCCATCGAGCGTTCGGGCCTGAAGCCTGCTGACATTGATGAAGTCATCATGGGTTGCGTATTACCGGCCGGCTTGGGCCAGGCACCCGCACGCCAAGCCTCCCGCGGCGCCGGCATACCAGACAGCTCCGGCTGCACCACCGTTAACAAAATGTGCGGATCGGGCATGCAGGCGGTCATGATCGCCCACGATCAGATCAAAGCCGGCACCAACAACATCATGATTGCCGGTGGCATGGAAAACATGAGCCAGGCACCGTACATTTTGCCCAAAGCCCGCGGCGGAATGCGCATGGGCCATGGCCAGGTGATGGACAGCATGTTCCTGGACGGCCTGGAAGACGCCTATGAAGGCAGTCTAATGGGCGTTTTTGCACAAAAGAGCGCGGATGACTATAAGATCACCCGTGAGCAAATGGACAACTTTGCCATCGAGTCTCTCAACCGTGCCAACGCCGCCATCGACAACGGCTGGTTCGCGCCCGAAATCTGCGCGGTCAGCATCGCCGGTCGTGGTGGCGACACAGTGGTAGATACCGACGAGCAGCCCGGCAATGCCCGCCCGGACAAGATCCCCACGCTGAAACCCGCGTTCAAGAAAGACGGAACGGTAACCGCTGCCAATGCGAGCTCCATCAGCGACGGCGCCTCAGCACTGGTACTGGCTTCTGCAAAAGAAGCCAAAGCTCGTGGCCTGCACCCACAGGCAAAAATCATTGCCCACGCCACTCACGCCCAGTTACCCGCTGAGTTCACCCTGGCCCCCATCGGCGCCATCGACAAAGTCCTGAAAAAAGCCGGCTGGGGCAAAGACGACGTAGACCTTTACGAAATCAACGAAGCCTTCGCGGTGGTCTCCCTTTTGGCCATCAACGAACTGGGCCTGGATGCCAATAAAGTAAACGTGTACGGCGGCGCCTGCGCCCTCGGCCACCCCATTGGCTCCTCCGGCTCAAGAATCTTGGTCACTCTGATTAACGCATTGAAGCAAAAAGGCCTGAAACGCGGCATTGCGGCACTGTGCATCGGCGGCGGTGAGGCCACGGCAGTGGCTATTGAGTTGATCTGATTTTTGGTGGTTCTTCCTTCTGTGTTTTGACATGGGGGGAGAGCAGCGAGGCGGGGGGTACCCGCCACCAAATCAAAAGGCTACCGAGTGTAAATGCTCACGCAACAGAACGAGCCTGCTGAGCGCCCAGAACAACCTCACCCACCGTATGCAGCTTCAACAACTGCGATTGAAGCATAGAAATCGACCGGCTACCCTCCAGAGTCAGAGCAATATCAAAATGCTCCCCGCTGCTCTCAACCGACATACCGGCAATCTGAAAACCCCGAACCCGCACCACGCGGCACAGGCGTTCAAGGCCCGCGGGCTCTGACTGCATACGACAATGCAAAACATGCCGGTTGGACGTGGTTGTGCTGGATGGGATGACCTGATTCATGCTGCACTCTCCTCGGTTTTCTTCTTCGCTGATTTGGTGTTTTCAATCATCTCGCGGTTGCTACCGCCGGGTTTTACCGTCGGCCAAACGTTCTCCTCGCGAGCAATGGCCACGTGCAACAGCATCGGGCCCTTATAAGCCAAAATAGTCTCAATGCTACGGCGAACCTGATCGGTGCGGTTGATGTGCAACGCTGGAATATCAAAGGCCCGCGCCATAGCGACAAAGTCCGGGTTGTCGTCCAGGTTAATGTGGCTTTCGCGGTTTTCGTAAAACAGCTCCTGCTGCTGGCGCACCATGCCCAGGCACTGGTTGTCCAGAATGATTATTTTCAGCGGCAGGCGATAACGGCGAATAGTCGCCAGCTCCTGGGCGTTCATCATGAACGAGCCGTCACCGGTCACGTTTATGATTGTGGCGTCGCGCTGGGCGAACTGTGCACCGATGGCAGCGGGCAGGCCGAAGCCCATGGTGCCCAGACCGCCGCTGGTCAGGTGCTGGCGCGGATGGTTGAACTGGTAATACTGGGCTACCCACATCTGGTGCTGGCCTACGTCGCAGGAAATAATCGTGTCGTCACTGGCAATGCGGGACAGCTGTCGTACAAACGCCGGGCCGGTAATGGGGGCCAGGGCTTCCTCGTTATCTGCCGCCTGAAATCCACCGGTAGTGAGCCAGGTGCGGCATTGCTTCTGCCAGGCTTCGATATTCAGCGGTTGCGCTTTCACCCCGCAGGTAAGAGCGTGCAATACGTCATTAAGATCGGCACTGATGGTTAATACCGCCGCTTTGATCTTGTGAAACTCGGCGCTGTCGGCATCGATGTGAATAATCTTTGCGTTGGGAGCAAAGGTTTCCGGCTTGCCGGTCGCGCGGTCGTCCAGGCGGGCGCCGAACACCAGAAGCAGATCACACTCGTCTACAGCGCGATTGGCGGCACGACAGCCGTGCATGCCGAGCATGCCCAAGTGGTTTGGGTTGTGCCGGCCCGGATTACCAATGCCTTTTAGAGTGACAACACCGGGCAGGGCAGATTGCTCAGCAAACTCGCGAAAGCTGTCCTCAGCGCTGGCTAACGTGATGCCCCCGCCGCTGTACAATAATGGCTTACGGGCCGCGCGCAGAAGCCGCAGAGTCTCGTTGATGCCTTTACCAATAGCGCCGTTATGTGTGGCCGAATCAGTTCGTGGCTCTGCGCTTTCACAACCCTCGCGTTCCTTCTGATCAGCTGCTTCCGGGTTTACCTGAGTCAGCAGAATATCCTTGGGAATATCGATCCATACCGGTCCTGGCCGACCGCTTTGCGCCAATGCAATCGCTTCAATAAGAATGCCGGGCAGGCTGTCGGCGTCATCCACCAGATAGCTGTGCTTAACAATGCCTAGAGTCATGCCCAGTACATCGGTCTCTTGAAATGCATCGGTGCCAATCAGCGCGGCGGGCACCTGGCCGGTGATGACCAGCAGCGGCACCGAATCCTGAAACGCATTAGCCACTCCGGTAATCAGGTTGGTAGCGCCCGGGCCGGACGTGGCAATGCACACGCCCAAGTTGCCGCTTGCGCGGGCGTAGCCGTCAGCGGCCAGGGCGCAGCCTTGCTCATGGCGACACAGCACATGTTCCACACTGACATCACCCACCAGAGCATCGTATAGCGGCATGATGCAACCGCCAGGGTAGCCAAATACCGTGGTAATACTGTGCTGCTGGAAAGCCTGAAGTATGTGTTGCGCGCCGTTCATGGTCTGAGTCCTTTTGAGTGTTGGTTTACCGTTTCAAGTGTTTCCAAAAAGGCCAAAAAAAGCCCCCGGGACCTTTCGGTGCCGGGGGCTTTGGTGTTTGCAGTGTCGGTTTAGAAATCTCGCCTCAACTGTGTGTCCACGCAAAAGCCCCCGGGGGATACCATCACCACCAGGACTAGCTTCACGAGGACAACCACAACGTTAAAATTCATTTAATACGTGACTCTTTGAAATTCATTTATCCAATCTGTGTAGAATCTAACCTGATTTTTATGCGCTTGGCAACCCGTTTTTTCAGTCGTGTTCGCAACAACCGGTTTTTTCAATGAGAGCAGTATGAACAAATTCAAATGGAGTTCTGTCGGCCTGTCTGTATTGTTAATTTTGGCGTTGCTAGTCTGGATGGCCAGCGGCGAAATCAAACAGACAGAAACCAAAGCGCCGGAACTATCGGTAAAGCAGAACACTGAGTTGAGCCGGGTAGAGGTCACAACCCTGAACGCTCTTAATTATCAGCCCGAATTGTTGGTACAAGGGCAGGTCTTACCATGGCGATCCGTTATGGTGTCGGCACGGGTGTCCTCAACGGTGAAATCACTGGCAGTGAAACTGGGTGACACCGTTAGCCAGGGGCAAACATTACTCACCCTCACCGACGACGGCCGCAGCGCCGAACGTAGTCGCTGGCAGGCACGGGTGCGCAAACTGAGCGCGGATTTGAACGCGGCCCAGAGTTTGCGCAGTCGCAATCTGGCGTCTGAGTCGGAGTTGCTGGGCCTGGAAAGCGAACTGGCGGAGGCCAAAGCCGAACTGGAAATGGCCAATCAGGCAATTGCCAATTTAGCGCCCCAAGCGCCCTTTGATGGCGTGGTCAATCAGAAGTCCATCGACGCAGGCGACCTGGTACAGCCAGGCTCGGCATTAATGCGCGTGGTTCAGGTAGACCGGCTAAAAGCCACGGCCCAGATACCCCAACAGGCGGTGCACCAAGTTGCCGAAGGTCAGTTGGTTAGTGTGCGGTTGCTGGATGGAGATGAATTAAGCGGACGCATCCGGTTTGTCGCCAGCGCCGCCGACACCGGTACCCGCAGCTTTGCGATCGAAGTGGAGGTGGACAACCCGCAGCAAAGGCGCATCGCCGGTGGCAGCGCCAACCTGGCCATTGCCTTGCCAGAGGTCAGCGCCCACCACCTGTCGCCCGCATTTTTGGCGTTGGATAACAACGGTAAGCCTGGCGTAAAACACGTCAGCGACGACAACAAAGTGGTGTTTTCCCGGGTTCGCCTGCTCAGCGTGAAAACCGATGGCGCCTGGGTCGATGGTTTGCCGGACAACCTGCGCTTGATTACCGGCGGCGCTGGATTTGTCAGCGTGGGTGAGGAAGTCACCGCTGTTGCCGCAAACAACGGCGAGGGCTAATCCATGCGCTCTCTTATATTTGCAGCCATAGACCGCAGCCGCACCACGCTGTTGTTACTTCTATTTCTGGTGGTTGGCGGTTACGCCGCCTACATGGCCATTCCCAAAGAAGCCAATCCTGACATCGCCATTCCGATGATTTATGTATCCATGAGCCTCGAAGGCGTCAGTCCGGAAGACGCCGAGCGTTTGTTAGTGCGGCCGATGGAGCAGGAGTTGCGCTCGCTGGAAGGCGTTAAGGAAATGCGCGGCAACGCCTCCGAAGGCCACGCTTCCGTCATGCTGGAATTTGACGCCGGTTTCGACGCCGACAAAGCCCTGCAAGACGTGCGCGAACAGGTGGATACGGCACGCAGCAATCTGCCAGAGGAAGCCGACGAGCCGCGGGTGAATGAAGTAAATATTGCACTGTTTCCGGTGATGTCCATTGGCCTCTCCGGGCCGCTGGCCGAGCGTGAACTGATCTCTATCGCCCGCGGCTTGAAAGACGCCATCGAAGCCATTCCGGAAGTTCTTGAAGTCGACATTGCCGGCGATCGCGAAGATCTGCTGGAAATTGTGGTCGATCCCCAGGTGCTGGAAAGCTACGGCTTGGACTTCAACCAGTTAGGCACACTGGTGTCGCGTAACAATCAGCTGGTGGCGGCTGGCTCTATTGACACCGGCAACGGACGGATGACGTTGAAAGTGCCAGGCGTGATTGAAAACGTCGAAGATGTGATGTCGATACCGGTCAAGGTAGATGGCGACACGGTGATCACCTTTGGTGATGTGGCCATGTTGCAGCGCAGTTACAAAGACCCCCAGGGCTTTGCCCGTATTAACGGTGAACCGGCGCTGGTGCTAGAAGTGTCCAAGCGTTCCGGAGCCAATATCATCGCGACCAGTACTCAGGTGCGCGCATTGATCGTGGCGGCGCAAGAACGTCTGCCCGACGAGCTGGATATCCGTTACATCATGGACCAGTCGGGCGAGGTGCAGGACATGCTGATCGACCTGCTGAACAATGTGCTGACCGCCATTGTGCTGGTCACCATCGTGATCATCGCGACCATGGGCCCCCGTGCGGCAATCTTAGTCGGCCTGACCATTCCGGGCGCCTTCCTGACGGCGATTCTGGTGATCTGGTCTATAGGAATGACCCTTAACATTATTGTGCTGTTCTCCCTGATTCTGGTGACCGGCATGCTGGTAGACGGCGCCATTGTGGTATCGGAGCTGGCAGACCGGAATCTGTCTGACGGCCTGAACGTTAACAACGCCTGGGGCGAAGCCGCCAGCCGCATGGCCTGGCCCATTATTGCATCCACTGCGACCACCTTGGCAGTGTTTGTGCCTTTGCTGTTCTGGCCCGGTTTGGTCGGCGAATTCATGAAGTTTTTGCCTATCACGGTGATTATCTGCCTGCTGGCGTCTTTAGCGATGGCACTGGTGTTTTTGCCGGTGCTTGGTGGTATTGGCGGCGGTCGCCGGGCGCGGGCGGTGCAAACAGACAATCACCTGATGGGCGTCTACCGCAACACCCTGGCCGCCATATTGCGTCGCCCCGGACTGACGCTACTAGCGGTGATTCTGGTGATTGGCGTGGTTTACGCCATTTATGGCCGTTTAAACCACGGCGTGGAATTTTTCCCCAGCGTAGAACCGGAGTCGGCCCAGGTTCAGGTGCGCGCCCGCGGCGATTTGTCCATCTGGGAGCGCGACGCCATTGTGCAGACCGTGGCCGGCCGTTTACAGGGCATGCCCGAAGTACGTGCCTTGTACAGCCGTTCGATGATCGGCGGCAGCCAGCAGATGGCGCCGGACGTTATTGGTGTGTTGCAGTTTCAGTTCAACGATTGGTACACCCGGCGTGCCGCCGATATTATTCTGGAGGATTTTCGCCAGCGCACCGCAGACATTCCGGGTGTGGAGTTAGAGTTTCGTAAGCAGGAAGATGGCCCGGCCGGTGGCAAACCGATTGAGTTACTGGTTAGCAGCAGTACTCCCGACAAGCTGGAAACTGCGGTCAGCGCGATTCGTGCGCAAATGCTAGCGCAGGATGCTTATGTCGACACCGAAGACGACCGCAGCCTTGACGGTATTGAATGGCGCCTGAAGGTGAACCGCGAAGCGGCTGCCCGTTTCGGTACCGACGTGGCAAGCATCGGCAACGCCGTGCGGTTGGTTACCAACGGCTTGGTACTGGCCAGTTACCGCCCTGAAGACGTGCGTGACGAAGTGGATATTGTGGTGCGCGTTCCTAACAAATGGCGTGAACTGGATCAGCTGGAGCGGCAAACCCTGAACACCTCACGGGGCCAGGTACCGCTGTCGCAATTTGTCAGTTTAGAACCCGGTGATAAAACCGGCAACATCGTGCGGGTGGATGGCCGCCGTACCATCACCATCAAAGCTGATCTGCAACCCGGCCGGCAGGTAGAGGAGGCGCTGCGAGAGCTGCGCGCCACTATGCCCGAGTTGCCGGACGGCACAACCGTGCTTGAAGGTGGCGAAAGTGAAGATCAGCAACAAGCGGCCAACTTCCTGATTAACGCATTTATGGTGGCCATAGGGCTGATGCTGCTGATTCTGGTGACCCAGTTCAACTCGCTGTACCAAAGCTTTCTGATTTTGTCGGCCATTGTGCTGTCCACCGCCGGCGTGCTGCTGGGCCTGTTACTGAACAGTCAGCCGTTTGGCATTGTGATGGTGGGTATGGGCACCATTGCGTTGGCCGGTATTGTGGTGAACAACAACATCATTCTGATTGATACTTACAACCAGATGCGGGCCGACGGCATGGAACCGGCGGCAGCGGCACTGGAAACCGGCTGTTTGCGCCTGCGCCCGGTGTTGCTAACCGCCATTACCACAGTACTGGGCCTGATGCCGATGGTACTGGGCATAAACGTGGATTTGATTACGCCGTCGCTAGGGCTAAACGCGCCATCTACCCAATGGTGGACCCAGATGTCCAGCGCCATTGCCGGCGGACTGACGTTCGCAACCCTGCTTACGCTGCTGCTAACACCGGCGCTGCTGGTATTGGGCGAACAAACCGGGCAGAAAGTGAAACAGTTGCTCTGAGCTAAGGGACAAGCTCGGAGTTAGGGAACGGATTTGAAATCCGTCCTCGGGAGTCGAGGTGAGCATCAGAGCCATCCGTTTGCACTCTCTGTTTGCACTCTCTGTTTGCACTCTCTGTTTGCACTATCTGTTTGCACTATCTGTTTCACTACCCATTTGCACTGCGGGCGTCTTTGATTACATCGTAAGCATGGGTGATTTCGCCGGTGCGCTCTTCGGCCATCTCGCGCATGCTTTCCGGTAAGCCGCGGCCAGCCAGTTTGTCCGGATGGTTTTCGCTCATCAGCTTGCGGTACACCTTTTTGATGTCGTCATCGCTGTCTTGCGGCGACACGCCCAGCACTTTGTAAGCGTCGTCAGTCTGTTGGCCGCTGGAGCGCTGGCCGCCGCCCGTCTGGCTATAATGGGCACCACGCAGCATGGCTTCCAGCTGGTCAACTTGGCTTTCTGGCAACCCCAGGCCCCGGGCAATTTTAACCAGCATGTCGTGCTCGGCCGGGTGCACCACACCATCGGCGGCTACCGCAGATACCTGTACTTGCAGAAACATCTGCAACAAAGCCGGCTGGCCGCCGCTGACGCGCATAAAGCGTTGCAGTTCGGCGTCCAGATCAAACTCCCGTGCTTTGCCGCGGTTGAACGCGGCGCGGGCGTTGGTTTTCTGGCTTTCGTTCAGGCGAAAGCGGGTAAACATAGCTTCCGCCACGGCGATTTCATTTTGTGAAACCACACCATCGGCTTTGCACACCGCACCCATGACCGCAAACACAGACTCAACAAAACCGCTTTGAATATTTTGCAGTTTCCCAATTAACCGGCTTTTTATTCGGTTCAGTAAAAATCCACCAATCGCGCCGCCAATAATGAAGCCGACGAAGCCGCCAAAGGCTGAGCCAATCAGGCCACCCAGAATGATTGCAAACAGCATTAAGGTATCCTTTGTAAAAGATTTAGACCGTGGAAATATACGGGTTTTTGCCACTTAATACATGAATAGCGCGTTATAACGATATTTTTCGCACAATTCTCGGCCTCTGGTTCAGGTTTAAGGCGCCTTTAGTAATGCCGTCAGTAAACTGGCCACCAGCCAAAAAGCAATGGCTAAACAGATAGTGGGTTGATTACTGGCTAAAAATCAGCGGTTACGTCGCCTATAGTAATAACGGTCCTGCACAGCGGTTTTTGCCAGGCAACACAATCTGCTAAACTCTATCGCCTTTTTACAGCTATTTTTACGCTTACAACCCATTACCACAACCGCAGACGGTTGTAGACGTAGCGGCTGTCGCAATGACTCGACCTGAGTAACCCTTGAAAAACTCTTAAGTAACTCTTAAGTAAAAACGGAACCCGATATGGTGAACACCCTTAAACATCAATGGCTGTCGAATGTGCGCGGCGATTTACTCGCTGGCGTGGTGGTGGCGCTGGCGCTGATTCCCGAAGCCATTGCCTTTTCCATTATTGCCGGCGTAGACCCGAAAGTAGGGCTGTACGCGTCATTCTGCATCGCCGTGATCATCGCCTTTGTCGGCGGCCGGCCAGGCATGATCTCCGCGGCCACTGGCGCCATGGCGCTGCTCATGGTTACCCTGGTAAAAGAACACGGCCTGGAATACCTGATGGCAGCTACCTTGCTAACAGGCCTGATTCAGCTTGTAGCCGGCTACTTAAAGCTGGGCAGCCTAATGCGTTTTGTGTCGCGCTCGGTGGTGACCGGCTTTGTCAACGCCCTGGCTATCCTGATCTTCATGGCCCAGCTGCCAGAACTGACCAACGTTACCTGGCACGTATACGCGCTGACGGCGGCTGGGCTGGGCATCATCTATTTGTTTCCTTATATACCGAAACTGGGCAAGGTGCTGCCGTCGCCGTTGGTTTGCATTGTGGGGCTGACGGTTGTTGCGTTCCTGTTTGATATCGACGTGCGCACCGTCGGTGATATGGGCGACCTGCCGGATACACTGCCGATTTTCCTATGGCCAGATGTGCCGCTGAATTTTGAAACCCTGATGATTATTTTGCCCTACGCCATACCGTTGGCGGCGGTGGGCCTGCTGGAATCGATGATGACCGCCACCATCGTGAACGATCTGACCGATACCGAAAGCGACCGCAACCGCGAATGTAAGGGGCAGGGTATTGCCAACATTGGTTCTGGCTTACTTGGTGGTATGGCCGGCTGTGCCATGATTGGCCAGTCGATCATCAATATCAAATCCGGTGGCCGTGGCCGCCTCTCAACGCTTACCGCAGGTGTTTTCCTGATGGTGTTGATTCTGGTGCTGGACGACTTTCTGGTGCGCATTCCCATGGCCGCGTTGGTAGCGGTGATGATCATGGTGTCCATCGGCACCTTCTCCTGGGAGTCTATCCGCAACCTGAAAACCCATCCGTTGTCGTCCAACATCGTGATGCTGGTGACGGTGGTGGTGGTGGTGTTCACTCACAACCTGGCATTGGGCGTATTTGCCGGTGTGCTGTTGGCTGCGCTGTTCTTTGCCAACAAAATTGGCCATTACATGGGCGTGGACAGTGTTTTGAACGAGGCCGACAGTACCCGTACCTACAAGGTTACCGGGCAAGTATTCTTCAGTTCGTCGGAAAAGTTTATAGCCGCCTTTGACTTCCGTGAAGTGGTCGATAAGGTAGTCGTAGATGTGAGTCGCGCCCACTTCTGGGACATTACCGCCGTGGGAGCGCTAGACAAGGTTGTTATCAAGTTCCGCCGCGAAGGCGCCGAGGTAGAAGTTATTGGCATGAACGAAGCCAGTGCCACCATCGTTGACCGCTTTGGTGTGCACGACAAGCCGGAAGGCGTTGACCAGCTGATAGGCCATTAATATGCAAAATACCACACCGAACGCCAAGCACTCTTTACAACAAACGTCGCAAAAAACGTCACAAGAGATGCCGCAAAACGCGCCGCAAGACACCTTGCACGTGGTGGCCTGCATTGACGGTTCACGCGCTGCGCCGGCGGTGTGTGACTACGCTGCCTGGGCGAGCAAATACATGGACTCGCCGCTGACCCTGCTGCACGTGCTGGACGAAGAGCGCTACCCGTCAGAGCCGGACCTAGCCGGCAACATTGGTCTTGGCAGCCGGGAGCATTTGCTGGACGAACTGGCCGAACTGGATCGAAAACGCTCTAAACTCGCGTTGGAGCACGGCAATCACATGCTGGAAAACGCCGAGCAGCGAGTGAAGCAGGCGGGCATTAGTGATGTCAAAAAGCGTCAGCGCCACGGCGACCTGACCGAATCCCTACTGGCGCTTCAGGAACAGACGCGCTTGCTGGTGATAGGCCTTTATGGCGAAAGCAGCTCCGACCGCAATGTGAACATTGGCAGTCAGCTGGAGACGGTCATTCGCAGCATGAGTCGCCCAATTCTGCTAGTGCCTGACAACTTTTCTGCGCCGCAAAGCTCGATGTTGGCCTTTGACGGCAGTGCTACCGCGTTCCGTGGAGTAGAGCACTTAGCCGCCAGCCAGGTTTTGAGAGGCATGCCGCTGCACTTGGTGATGGTGGGCGAGGAAAGCCCAGAGGCCATGGTGCAATTGCGCAAAGCCGAGGCCATGCTGGCGCCGCTGGACGCCGAAATAACCCTGGCCATTCGCAGTGGTGAGGTAGAGCCAGTGCTGCACCGGTACCAAGACGAGCACAACATCGACCTGCTGGTGATGGGCGCCTACGGCCACTCAAAAATCCGCAGGTTTCTGCTCGGAAGTACCACCACCAACATGTTGAAAACAGCGAAAAAACCATTGGTTATTCTGCGCTGAGAAAATACGGACTAGGGGACAGATTTGAAATCTGTCCCCGGCTTGCACTGAAACCTGTTCCCGCTTTACGGTTTTCGGTTTTTGCATACTCATGCCGCCTGCCCGGCCGCCACCCCCGATGCCCAGGCCCACTGAAAGTTATGGCCACCCAAGTGGCCAGTTACGTCTACCACTTCACCGATAAAGTACAAATCCGGCTGTTCCAGAACCGCCATGGTTTTTGAGGACAGCTGGCGGGTATCTACGCCGCCCAGGGTCACTTCCGCAGTGCGGTAGCCTTCGGTGCCTGCGGGCTTTATGGTCCACTGCTGCAGCGTGCGGCTGATGTGTTCGATATCCGGGTTGCGGTAGCTTTGAAGCGGACCGGCCCAGCGCTGCAGCTCGTTGAAGGCTTGCGCGAAGCGTTTTGGCAGGTGCGCATTCAGATAGTGTTCGAGCGTGCTTTGCGGTTTGAGCTTGCGCAGGCTTAGCAGATCTTGCTCAACCTGCTGCTGCGGTAGCAGGTTGATGTGCAGTTCGTCACCGGGCTGCCAGAAGCTGGAAATTTGCAGCATGCTGGGGCCACTTAAACCGCGATGGGTAACCAGCATCGGTTCCTGGAACTGTTCATGATTGCACTCCGCGCTTACCGGGCAGCTGATGCCAGCGAGCGGCGCCAGTGTCATCTTCAGCTCGGGGTGGAGGGTAAAGGGCACCAGCCCGGCGCGGGTGGGAAGTATTTCCAGCCCGAATTGGCGGGCTAGGTCGTAGCCGAAGCCGGAAGCCCCCAGGGTGGGGATAGACAGCCCGCCACAGGCAACGACCAAAGACTCACAGGTTAATGCCTGGCCACCCGCCGTCAGGCAATAACCTTTGGGCGTTCTGGCCACCTGCGTTACGCCGGTTTTCAGGCGCACTTCAGCGCCGGCCCATTCACATTCGGTTAGCAGCATGTTCAGAATGTCTTTAGCGCTGTGTTGGCAGAATAACTGGCCCGGTGTCTTTTCCTCGTATTCCACACCGTGCCGTTCCACCAGCTCTAGAAAATGCCGAGGAGTGTAGCGTTTCAACGCCGAAATGCAGTAATGCGGGTTGTCCGACAGAAAGTTCGCGGTGGTGCTGTTTAGATTAGTGAAATTACAACGCCCGCCGCCGCTCATCAGAATTTTCTTGCCGGCCTTGTTAGCATGGTCCAGCACCAGCACTTTACGGCCGCGATAACCAGCGGTAGCGGCGCACATCAGCCCGGCCGCGCCGGCGCCGACGATGATGACATCGTAATGGCTGCCGCGATGGTCATTAGCGTGCTGATTGCTGGCGTTCTGGTTACTGGAAAGCGTTGTCATTACCGTCTGCCGCTAAAAATGTGGGCACAGAGTATACCAGCCCTATTGAAGGTATACGGTGCCTTCCATGTAAAACGCCGCTTGGCCGGCAATGGCTACTCGTTCTCCCTTCAATTCGCAGCGCAGCAGACCACCACGTGCAGACAGCTGACGCGCTTCCAGAACTTTCTTGCCCAATTTCTCTGCCCAATACGGTACCAGCGCACTGTGTATAGAACCGGTCACAGGGTCTTCGTTAATACCGGCGCACGGCACAAAGTAACGACTAACAAAGTCCGAATCAGTTCCGGGCGCGGTGACTATCAACCCCAAGCTCTTAAGCTGTTTAATTTTCTGCATGTCGGGTTGTGTTGCTTTTACCGCAGCTTCATTTTCTAACACCAGCATGTAGTTGGTGTCTTTGGCGACGTAAAAAATCGTAGTCGGCGCATCCGCCAAAGCTTCAAGTATGATGCTGGGTGTAGATTGTTCGGTAACCGCAAGGTTTGGGAAGTCCAAAACCAGCCAACCGTCGGATTGCTTGTGCACACCAAGCGGACCGCTTTTAGAGCGCAGGCGAATCTGGTCCGAAGTCCAACCCAGTTTGTTAAAAATAACCCAGGCGCTTGCCAGCGTAGCGTGACCGCACAGCGGAACTTCGATTTCTGGCGTGAACCAGCGAATATGGAAGTCTGCTTCACTAGCCTCTGGCTCAGGAACAAAAAAGGCCGTTTCTGACAAGTTGTTCTCGGCGGCAAGGGCCTGAAGAACCCCGTCGGGAAGCCACGCCTTTAAGGGCATGACCGCGGCCGGGTTACCTTTGAAAATTTCGCTGGTAAACGCGTCTACCTGATAAATGGGATAGCGTGTCATGTGTTCTCCGTTGATGGTTGATGGTTGATTGGCGTATTGGTGTGCCTTGTGGTTGGCAAACTGCGTTAATTCCCACTCACTGTAAAAGTGCAGCTCGGGCAGGGTAGCGCGATGCGTTACCATCCAGTGTTTTGACTCGCACTGGCAAACAGATAGACCTAGTATTGCCAAATCCTTACGGGTTTGATCAGGATGTTTTGCGGCAAGTTTCACAGATGGCGGCCTGAAACCAAAAAGGTTATTTTGACTTGCGCTGAACGCGGGATTGTTGGTTATACCCATGATCAAATTCCTTCTTCTCGTTACGGTATTGCTATTTTCCGCCCATACCAAATTCCAAAACAGAATCAGATAACCTGGTTTTGAACCGGTACAGATTGTATTTTCGGTTTTCTGTACTGCAATTTTCAGTGGCATCTGTGATGTTCCGTTTTGCCGCCGGTCTGTTGAAATAAAGTCAACGTCTGCTTAAAGGCTATAATCTTTTTGGTTTAACGAGGCAAACAAGATGGGCGCTCTTTATAACGAGGTAGCAGACAGGCTTCAGGCTCAGGTTCAGGATGGGGTCTTTCGGGATGGTGATCGGCTGCCCGGTGTCAGGGCACTAAGCCGGCAGTTTGGCGTCAGCGTTTCGACGATATTGCACGCGCACCAGACGCTTGAGGCCCGCGGTTATGTTCAGGCTCGCGAGCGCAGCGGCTACTTTGCACGCTTGCCGCTGCGGGATGCTCCGGAACCCGTCATGCAAACCGATCGGAGCCGTCCCGTTCCTGTTAATGCACGGGAAATGACCGTGGAATTGTGCGCTGACGAGCAAAAACGCATGGTGCCCCTTTCTGGAGCCATTCCTCATGCGGATTTTCTGCCCTTTCGCCAGATTCAGCAAAGCGCACTCTGGGCGGCACGACGTGGCATTGAAACACTGGAATATGCTTTTCCCGGCAAGGAACCATTACGCCGACAAATCGCTCAGCGTATGGCGACGATAGGCGTGCCGATCACCCCTGAGGACGTACTCGTCACCAACGGAGCGCAGGAAGCAATCATTCTTGGTCTTAGGGCGGTGACCCAACCCGGAGACATCGTCGCGGTTGAGTCGCCGTCGTTTCCCGGAATTCTTCAAGCGCTAGAAGTTGTTGGGCTGAGAGCGCTGGAGATCCCCACTCATACCGCGGAAGGCCTCAGTCTTGAGGGTTTGGAGTTGGCCCTGGAACAGTGGCCTGTCAAAGCTTGTGTGGTGGTGTGTAATCACAGCAATCCAATGGGCGCTAGAATGTCGGATGAGCGCAAACAACAGCTGGTTTCAATGCTTGCCGTTGCGGGCGTACCGTTGATTGAAGATGACATTTATGGCGACTTGTACCATTCCGGTGAAAGACCGAAACCCGCTAAGGCCTTTGACCACACAGGTAATGTAATTTATTGCAGCTCCGTATCAAAAACCATTTCGCCAGGATTGAGAGTGGGCTGGATGTTGCCCGGTCGTTATATGGCGAGCGCCAGGCAACACAAATATTTCTCGAATCTGGCGACGTCTTCTATCCCACAAATGGCCGTTGCGCATTTTCTTGAACAGGGCGGTTATGATCGTTATCTGCGTTTTGCGCGACAGAATTATCGCCAAGCTACGGAACGAATGCGTACAGCGGTTGCTCGATCATTTCCCGAAGGTACAGCCATAAGCCGGCCTCAAGGCGGCTTTGTGCTTTGGGTTCAACTGCCGGCTGGAGTTTCCGGCACACTGGTCCATCAGCTTGCCAGGGCAGAGAACATCAATGTTGCACCGGGCTTGATGTTCTCTATTTCAAACAAGTTTGAATCTTGCCTGCGAATAAACTGTGGCAACCCATGGAGTGACCGAATCGACCACGCTGTTGTAAGGCTTGGCGCGCTTGCCCACGAAGTACAGGCGCGGTCGATTTAGCGATCATATTGCCAGTTAGCGTTTGTTACGCAAATCCAGCGCGTCAACCAAACCTGCGGCAAGAGCGATGCCCGTGACGTCTGGCAGCCTGTCTGCCCCTAGCCGTTTCATCACCCGCGCACGATAAAGGTCGATGGTTTTTACGCCTACTCCCAACTGTTCGGCAATTTCACGGCTGGTGTAGCCTTTTGCTAAAGGCAAAAATACATCCCGCTCGCGACGGGTGAGGGTGTCTAGTAGCGCAGCGGTCTGGCTGCTGTCCTGCTGTTGATGGCTGGTCTGTTGCCGCTCCTGCAGTGCCTGTTGCACGCTGTCTAGCAGTAGCTGTTCGTTAAAGGGCTTCTCAATAAAATCAAAGGCGCCGGATTTGAACGCGCGCACCACAATGGGCACATCGGCGTGGCCAGATACAAAGATAATGGGCAGCGCCAACCCACGCTTTTGCAGTTCTTCCTGCACGTTCAGGCCTCCGAGCCCGGGCATGCGGATATCAAGCACAACGCAGCCGTTGCTTTGTGCGGTCATGGAATCCAGAAATTTACGGCCGTCGCTGTAGGCTTCCACGGCCAGGCCCACCGATTCCAGCAGCCATTGTGTGGACTCCAGCATGCCGGCGTCGTCGTCCACTACATACACCAAGGTTGTTTGGGCTGTGGGCTGGTCAGTCATTGGCAATTGGGTGCCTCCCGTGGACTCATAATAGATTTTTGGCAGGCCGGTGGTGGAAACCGACAAACCAGCGTTAAACCGCCGGTTGGCGCCGGGTAAGCATCCAGAAAACCGCCGAAACCTTCAACAATAGAACGGCTCATGGACAGTCCCAGCCCCAGGCCATCAGGCTTGCTGGTGTAAAATGGCTGAAACATCTGGCGGATGCCATCGGCGTTTAAACCCGGCCCTTGATCCGTCACTTCGACCAGGGTCTCGCCCAGGTCGTTCACCCGAATGGTCAGAATGATGGCCGATGTGGAGCTGGCATCAACGCGGGCCTCCACATTGGCTTCGATGGCGTTACGCACCAGGTTGATGAGTACCTGTTCTAGCAGTACCGGGTCTGCGGTCAGGTTAGGGCTGCTTTCTGGCAGCTGGCACACGACCGATACTCGATGCTTGTCGGCTTCCCACTGGCACAGAAGGGCAACGTTGCTGGCTAACTGATTCAGCACCAGCAGTTCTGAACGTTTGCGGCCCTTGCGCAAAAACGCCCGCAGCCGGCGAATGACTTCCGAGGCGCGATTGGCGTGGTGAATTACTTTCGTCAGGCCGTCGCCTACCCGGGTCAGGTTAGCGGGCTGGGTGTCTGCGGTTTTCAGGAAGCGCTGGCTGGCGCTGGCAAAATTTACAATAGACGCCAGCGGCTGATTCATTTCGTGGGCAATGCTGCTGGCCAGTTCACCGAGCGTGGCCAGCCGTGCGGTGTGGGCTAGTTCGTTCGCCAGGCGGCGGTTATTTTCTTCCGACGTCACCCGCGCGCTTATGTCTCGGGATACACTGATTACCTCTACTACCGCGCCTGTGTAGGTTTCACGAATGGCGCGGCTGGCAATTTCAAACCAGCGTGGGGTGCCGTCACGGTGCATAATTTGCGCGGTTACAATAGCGTAGCCATCTTCGCTCAGCCGGTTGCGCGCTTCTACTAGGTGCTTTTGTGGCTGGCCACTGGGAAACAGGTCTTCCAGCAGGCGTCCGCGCAGGTCTTCCGGCCAGTAGCCCAGCAGCCGCCACGACGCCGGCGTAGCGTCAATAAAACGGCCATCCGGCGCGTGGCGGGAAATCAGGTCGGTGGTGTTCTCGGTGATCAGCCGGTACAAGCGGTTGGAACGCACCGCCTGTTCTTGCAGTTCCAGCTCTCGGGTTGCATCCCGGCCCTTTAACAACACCTGATTTTGAGCAACGTCAGGAACCAGCGCCCAAAGGTAAATTTGGCCCTTATAACGCGCCTCTGCGTTGTCCACAGGGCGTTGTTGATTCAGGCAGGCTCGCACCAGTTCTTCTACGTTCACCGGCAAAAAACGTCGAGGATCGGCTATCGGGCCGGAATGGTCAGCTGCATTGGGCGACTCGTTATCCGCTTCGGCCAGGTTTTTCATGGCCGGATTCATACTCAGCGTGCGACTTTTGTGGTCAACAATCAGCAGTGGTTGCGGATCGGTGGCGGCAAAGCCCATTGATAAGTCAAAGCAATTTGCGTTCATGGCAAGGAGGTCTTCGATATTCGGTCAATTTTATAGTATTTATACTATAATACGTTGGTGCAATTTATAGTAAGACTTCTATTTAATACTATTTGTTCAGCTGTAAATTATAAATAATTTGGTGATTCGTCAGAATATACCAAGCAAAACAGCGTTTATGCCTACCTATAGGACCACACAGTATGACTTCAATCTACGATCAGGGCCTTACGCCCGTTGATGCCAATTACGCCGTTCAAACACCTATCGATTTTATTACTCGCACCGCCAGTGTTTATCCGGATTATCCTGCGATTATTCACGGTGCCATTCGCCGAACCTGGGCCGAGACCCACGAGCGCTGTTTGCGCCTGGCGTCGGCGCTGGTCGGCCGCGGCATCAAAAAAGGCGATACCGTCGCCGTCATGCTGCCCAATATTCCAGCCATGGTCGAGTGTCATTTTGGTGTGCCCATGACCGGCGCGGTAATGAACGCCCTGAACGTTCGGCTCGATGCCGAAGTGATTGCTTTCATGCTTGAACACGCAGAAGCCAAAGTCATCCTGGTTGATCGCGAATTTGGCGAAGTCATTCTGGACGCCGTCAGCCGTCTGGATAAAAAGCCGCTGATAATTGATGTAGACGACCCCGAATACGGTGAAGGCGTTAAGGTCAGCGATCTGGATTATGAAGCCTTTTTGCAAGAAGGCGACCCCGAATACCAGTGGGATATGCCGACGGATGAATGGGACGCCATTTCCCTGAACTACACCTCTGGCACCACCGGCAACCCCAAAGGTGTGGTGTATCACCACCGTGGGGCTTACTTGAATTCATTGGGTAATACCGCGGTATGGTCTATGGCCATGCATCCGGTGTACCTGTGGACCCTGCCGATGTTCCATTGTAACGGCTGGTGTTTCCCCTGGACCGTCACCGCCATGGCCGGCACCCACGTGTGCCTGCGCCGGGTTGATCCGGAAAAAATTCTGCAGCTGATCCGCGAGCATCGTGTTACCCACATGTGCGGCGCCCCGATTGTGCTGAACGCGTTGTTGAACGTGCCACCTGCATCCAAGGCCGGTATTGATCACGTTGTGAAGGCTATGGTTGCCGGTGCTCCGCCTCCGGCCCAGGTTATTGGTGCAGTTGAAGAAATGGGCATCGCGTTGACCCACACCTACGGCCTGACCGAAGTATACGGCCCGGTGACCGTCTGTGCCTGGAAAGATCGTTGGAACGATCTGCCACTGGAAGAGCGCGCTGCCATCAAATCCCGCCAGGGCGTTCGCTACCACACTCTGGGCGGCACCATGATCGCAGATCCGGGCACCATGAAGCCGACGCCGAAAGACGGCAAAACCATTGGTGAAATCTTTCTGCGCGGTAACACCGTGATGAAGGGCTACCTGAAAAACCCGAAAGCGACCGAAGAAGCCTTCCGCGGCGGCTGGTTCCATACCGGCGACCTGGCTGTTTGGCACGAAGACGGTTACATGGAAATCAAGGATCGCCTGAAAGACATCATTATTTCCGGCGGCGAGAACATTTCCACCATTGAAATTGAAAACGTTCTTTACCGTCACCCAGCGGTTATGGAAGCGGCCGTTGTCGCCCGCCCGGATGAAAAGTGGGGCGAAACGCCCTGCGCCTTTGTGACCCTAAAGCCCGATGCCGGCAACGTGACCGAAGCAGAAATAATCGACTTCTGCCGCAAGCACATGGCTCGCTTCAAGGTTCCGAAAACCGTGGTGTTTTCGGACCTGCCGAAAACCTCGACCGGTAAAGTCCAGAAATTCCTGCTGCGCGACCAGGCTAAGGAAATCGAGTAGCTGGAAAGCGCCTTGCGGGGACTTATACAAGAGCTCACAGAAGAACTTACACAAGAACAACATTAACACCCGGTTCGCCGGGTATTCGGAGAAAACGTTAGATGCAAATGTTCCATCGCAAGAACGGCGAAGAACAACCCTACTGGCCGGCGGGCCCCTTCAAGATTCGCCTGCCGTTTGTGCATTACCGCTGGGAATTCGCGGAAATGGCGCAAGCGCTGATTATGTTCGTGGTCAGCTTGGCCATGATTCCACTGCTTGAGAACTACTTGGGCGTGCCGTATGACGTTGCCCTGGCGTATGTGGTTATCTGCGGCATTGGTTTTATGTTGCCGGCTATGTTGGGTGTGCCGCTGATTCCAGGTTGGATCACACCAGGTATTCCCGTGGTGCTGCTGTTCTTGAGCGATTATGAGCCCGGCCCTGAAGCCATTCAGGCGTTGTTCGCCCTGCAGTTCCTGGTGTTTATCATCTTCCTGTTTCTGGGCGTGACACGTCTTGGCAGCAAACTCGTCGACTTCATACCACGTTCCATGAAAGGCGGCATTATTATCGGTGCGGGTATTGCTGCTCTGATGGGCGAGATCGAAGCCGGTGGCCGTTTGGCAACCACACCTATTTCGCTGATTGTAGGCGGACTGGTGTGTCTGTACCTGATGTTTTCGGTGTCGTTTAAAGGCTTTGTTGAAACCAACTCGTTTGCGCGCAAAATTGCCAACTACGGCATGGTGCCGGGCATGATTGTGGCGATTCTGGTGGGCTTTGCCACCGGCGAATATGATGTTCCGGACGTAAAGTGGGGCATTACCACACCCAATTTTGGTGAGCTGTGGAACTACCTTCCATTCAGCGTCGGTTTCCCGGATGCCAGCGTATTTATGTACGCCATACCGACCGCGGTGATTGCCTACGTAATTGCCTTTGGTGACATTGTTGTGGGTCAGTCACTGATGAATCGTGTTGATCACCTGCGTCGTGACGAAGACATCGACAACAGCATCGACCGCGTCCATCTGGTCACCGCTATCCGTAACGGTGGTCACGCTTTCTTCGCCCCTTACCCCGGTTTGGCCGGCCCGATCTGGACCGCTGTTACTGCCACCATGGCCGAGCGTTACAAGTATGGCCGCAATGCGATGGATTCTATCTACAGCGGCGGCGGTACCTTCTGGATCACCGGTTTCATCGCACTGTTTGTATTGCCGCTGGTGAGCTTCTTCCAGCCGGTGCTGCCCATCGCGCTGTCGCTGACCCTGCTGCTGACCGGTTACATCTGTTTGATGGTGGGCCTGGAGCAGCTGGAGAACAACACCGAACGCGGCATTGCCGGCACCATGGGTGTGGTGCTTGCGGTATATGGCGCGGGCTGGGGCTTGGCCACGGGTGCGGTGCTCTACTTCCTGATTGAGCGCACAAAGCTGCTGGGCTTCACGCCGGATCCGGACTCCCCGGGTGCCGACGACGTGATCGTTCAGCCGGAAACCATACCAAAAAGCTAAAGAACTCTGCCGACCGGGGTCACAAGGCCCCGGCGGCAAAACGATGTGTGTCCTTGGGAGGCCTTAGTGCCTCCCTTTTTTGTGTCTGGAAAAACACGATCACCAGACACAAAAAAGCCGGCAGTCAGCCAGCTGTTTGCTATCTCGCACACGTTAACGGTTTTACTATTTATGAATAGTTACTTTTCCAGATACTGCAGCTTGTCTGGCACGCCGTCCCATTTTTCAGCGTCAACCATTGCCTCTTTTTTCTCTGTGATGTTAGGCCATTTTCCGGCCAGATCTGCGTTCAGTTCGATAAACACTTTCTGGTTGTCAGGCAGCTCGTCTTCCGAGAAAATAGCCTCAACCGGGCATTCGGGCTCGCACAGGGCGCAGTCGATGCACTCGTCAGGGTCAATCACCAAAAAGTTCGGGCCCTCGTAGAAGCAATCTACCGGGCAAACTTCCACACAATCGGTGTGTTTGCACTTGATGCAGTTATCAGTAACGATAAACGTCATGTTCATATCCCTGGTTGGCAGGTCTGTCTCATCAGGGGCTTAGAATGCGGGCTCCCGAGATTATAGTTTGATGCGCGATATTGTAGGGAGCCAACACTCCGGTCGCAAGCACCCGTATTCTATAACGTTATACTTAGATCAATTTATTCGCACTTTTACTGCCGCTACGTTTTAAGTTGCTGTTTCAGCTGATACAGATGTTCGAGCGCCTGGCGCGGAGTCATGTCATCCAGGTTGAGCGCGCTCACCGCCAGCTCTAACGCGCTGGGCTCTAGCCTGGCGAACATATCCCCCTGAAACGCAGTTGACTCCGCAATAGCCGTCGCCCGTCGCGTCACTTTGTGCGGCAACCCGTTGGTTGGGCGTTTTGCATCGAGCGTTGCACTGGCGCCTTCCAGATTCGCCAGCTGGGCTTTGGCATTGCGGATAACCTCTAGCGGCACGCCGGCCAGTTTGGCCACCTGCAAACCGTAGCTCTGGCTGGCGGGGCCTTCGTGAACGTTGTGCAGAAACACAATACTGTCATCGTGCTCGGTCGCTGTCAGGTGAACGTTAACGGCGTGCTCCAGTTCATCCGCGAGCTGGGTCAGCTCAAAATAGTGGGTGGCAAATAGCGTGTAGCAAAGAATGTCCCGCGCTAAATATTCGGCCGTGGCCCAAGCCAATGACAAGCCATCAAAGGTGCTGGTGCCGCGGCCTACTTCATCCATCAGCACCAAACTGTGTTTGGTGGCGTTGTGCAGAATATTGGCGGTTTCGGTCATCTCCACCATAAACGTGGAGCGCCCGCCGGCAATGTCGTCAGACGACCCCATGCGGGTGAATATTCGGTCTACCGGCCCAAGCACCGCGCTGTCGGCAGGCACAAAACTGCCGGTGTAAGCCAGTAAAGCGATCAGTGCTACCTGGCGCATATAGGTGGATTTACCGCCCATGTTGGGGCCGGTAATCACCAGCATGCGGCGTTTGGCGTCTATCAGCAGATTGTTAGGCACGAACGGATCGTCTAATAGCTGCTCGACCACCGGGTGCCGGCCTTCCTCAATCTGCAGGCCGGGTTCATCGCTGAACTGCGGTGCACAAAGGCGCAAACTGGAGGCGCGCTCGGCAAAGTTGCTTAGCACGTCCAGCTCGGCCAGCGCTTGAGCGGCATCTTGCAGCGGTGCAAGTTCTGCCGCGACCGTCTCCAGAACCTCATCCCACAGGGCTTTTTCCCGAGCCAAGGCACGACTTTTGGCGCTTAGGGCCTTGTCTTCAAACTCTTTTAGTTCAGGGGTAATAAAACGCTCGGCGTTTTTCAGGGTTTGCCGGCGAATATAATCCGCAGGCGCCTGGGCCGATTGTAAGCGGCTGATTTCAATGTAATAGCCATGTACCCGGTTGTAGCCCACTTTTAGGGTACTGATGCCAGTACGCTGTTTTTCGCGTGTTTCTACGTCCAACAGATATTGGCCAGCGTTCTCGCTGATGTTACGCAAGTCGTCCAGTTCGGCGTCAAACCCGTCTGCAATTACCCCGCCTTCGCGAATCACTACCGGTGGGTTATCAATGATTGCCCGGCCCAGCAAATCCGCTAACTGCGGATATTCGCCAATCGTCGTGGCAAGCTGGCCGACGTGGGTGGAATCAACCATAGCCAGGTTTTTTTGCAAATCGGGCAACACGGCAAACGCATCCCGCAGCCGTGCAAGATCACGGGGCCGTGCAGAACGCAGCGCCACGCGCGCCAGAATGCGTTCTATATCGCCGATGGATTTCAGTTGGTCGTGGATAGGTTCACAGTCGAAATCTTTCAATAGTGCACTGACCGCTTGCTGGCGCTGACGTACCACCGCCAAATCGCGTAGCGGACGGTTCAACCAACGCCTCAGCTGCCGCCCACCCATGGCAGTGGCAGTGCGGTCCATCACCCAGGCCAAAGTGTACTGGGTGCCTCCCATCAGGTTGGTGTCAATTTCCAGGTTGCGACGGCTGGCAGCGTCCATAATGACCGCGTCTTCGCGGCGCTCGCGGCTGAGTTTGCGAATGTGGGGCAGGGCGGTGCGCTGGGTCTCCCGTGCGTATTGCAGCAGGCAGCCGGCGGCGCACACGGCTAAGTGCATATCTTCACAGCCAAAACCGGTAAGGTCGCGCACCTGCAATTGCTGGGTAATCACCCGTCGCGCGGTATCGGGTTCGAACAGCCAGGGCCCCTGGCGACGAATGCCGGTAAAGCCTTCCAGTAAATCGGCAAAAGGAAAGTCTTCGCTGATCAAAATCTCTGCCGGACGCAGGCGTTGCAGTTCGCCTTGCAGGGCTTCAGGACTGTTCAGTTCTGACACTGCGAAGCGGCCACTGGAAATATCCAGAGAGGAAAAACCGAAGTGCTGTTTATGGTGATAAATCGCCACCAGCAGGTTGTCACGGCGGTCTTCCAAGTAAGCGTCGTCGCTCAGGGTGCCGGGGGTGACAATGCGCACCACTTGGCGATCGACAGGGCCTTTGCTGGTGGCCGGGTCACCCATCTGCTCGCAAATTGCAATAGATTGACCTGCGCGCACCAGGCGGGCAATGTAACCCTCAGCCGCATGGTACGGAATGCCCGCCATGGGAATCGGATTGCCCCCCGATTGGCCGCGGGCGGTCAGGGTGATATCCATTAGTTCCGAGGCTTTTTTGGCGTCGTCATAAAACAGCTCGTAAAAATCCCCCATGCGGTAGAACACCAGCTCGTTGGGATGCTGGCCCTTTATTTTCAGGTATTGCTGCATCATGGGCGTGATTTTTGGACTTTCGGTGTGCGCTGCTGACATGGGACATCCGCGATGGCTGTTTTGAGGAACGGGCGGTGGATTGTAGAAAATTACACCGCAGGATGAAACGTTGATTATCAATGAGGTCACCATGCCTGAGATCACTGATGAAGACATCCGCCAGCAGGCGGTAGAACTGGGCAGTGTATTAACCCGCGCCGGCGCCATGCTGGTGACTGCAGAAAGCTGCACCGGCGGCTGGGTGGCAAAGGCCATGACCGACCAGGCTGGATCTTCGGCTTATGTCACGGGTGGGCTGGTTACCTACAGCAACCACGCTAAACACGCGTTGCTGGGTGTCAGTGAACAGACGCTGGCGGAACACGGCGCGGTGAGCGAACCGGTGGTGCGGCAGATGGTCGCCGGAGCGCTGCGAGTGTCGGGTGCAAGCGTCGCCATTTCAATCAGCGGCGTTGCCGGGCCGGGCGGTGGCAGCGACGCCAAGCCGGTAGGTACGGTGTGGTTCGCCTGGGGCAGCGCTGAAAATATCAGCACCGGTTTGAAGCATTTTGACGGCGATCGCGACCAGGTGCGGCGCCAGGCTGTGATCTTTGCGATTGAAAGTGTGCGCCGTTTCTTATCGAGTGATATCTGACCCGCAATGGTTAAAAAATCCCCCACACAAGGGTTGGTCTGCTTTGTCTAATGTGGTTTAATGCTGGTTAAATATACAGTGATTTTCCGGGGCAACCAGTTCCCAAGTTTAGTTTGGCGCATCATATTACCGGCGCACCCTATCAGCTCACTATTTTAACGTACCATTTTGAAGAAGGTTCGTACCTATGGATGACAACCGCAAGAAAGCTTTATCCGCCGCTCTGACCCAGATTGAACGCCAGTTTGGTAAAGGCGCCATCATGAAGATGGGCGACCACCCCCGTGAGGCAATCCCGTCCGTCTCTACCGGTTCTCTTGGTCTGGACGTTGCTCTTGGCATTGGTGGCCTGCCTTATGGCCGGGTTTGTGAAATCTACGGCCCTGAAAGCTCTGGTAAAACTACGCTGACTTTGCAGGTTATTGCCGAAGCACAGAAGCAGGGCAAAACGTGTGCTTTTGTTGATGCTGAACACGCCCTTGATCCTCAATATGCTGAAAAGCTGGGCGTGAACGTTGATGAGCTGCTGGTTTCCCAGCCCGACACCGGTGAGCAGGCGTTAGAAATCTGCGACATGCTGGTGCGCTCCAACGCGGTGGATGTCATCATTGTAGACTCCGTTGCCGCATTGACGCCAAAAGCTGAAATTGAAGGCGAAATGGGTGACTCTCATGTTGGTCTTCAGGCCCGCCTGATGTCACAGGCTCTGCGCAAACTGAATGGCAACGTCAAGAATGCCAATGTCCTGCTGATTTTCATCAACCAGATCCGCATGAAAATAGGCGTAATGTTCGGCAGCCCCGAAACCACTACCGGCGGCAACGCGTTGAAATTCTATGCCTCTGTGCGTCTGGATATTCGTCGCATTGGCGCAGTGAAAGACGGCGACGAAGTCACCGGTAACGAAACCCGGGTGAAAGTGGTTAAAAACAAAGTGGCACCGCCGTTCCGCCAGGCCGAATTCCAGATTTTGTACGGCAAGGGCATTTACCGCATGGCCGAAGTGGTGGACATGGGTGTAAAGGAAGGCTTTGTAGATAAGGCTGGCGCCTGGTACGCCTACAACGGTGATAAAATTGGCCAAGGCAAAGCCAATGCTTGCAAATTTCTAGAAGAAAACCTGGAAATGGCGAAAGAAATTGAAACCAAAGTGCGCGACAAGCTGATGCCCAAGCCAGAGAAAAAAGACGCGGCAAAAGATGCAGGGAAAGATGCGGGGAAAGACGCAGGAAAGAATGCAGGGAAAAATGCAGGAAAGGCTGCTGCAGTGGCGCCTGCAGAAGCTAGCGACGAACTACTGTAAGACCGTTAGTTTGCCAGCGCACTGTTGATGCAGTGCGCTGGCAAGCACTAAATGTGAGGCCGGCTATGCCAGGCTCTAAAAAGTCAGACTCTAAAGGTTCAGACTCTGAAACGTCAGAAGTCGGAAAGCCTAGCGCCAAAAAGCTATTGATTGTTGCCCACGCTCCCTCGCCAAATACCCTCAAATTGCGCAACGCAGTCGCCGCTGGTGCTAACCATAACGATATTGAAAACGTTAATGTAACGGTTCTTGCTCCGCTGGATGCCGGCCCCGAAGATGTTCTGGCTTGCGACGCTATTATTCTCGGCACCACCGAAAATCTGGGTTACATGAGTGGTGCGTTGAAAGATTTTTTCGATCGCTGTTATTATCCGTGCTTGGAAAAAACCCAGGGCCTGCCATTTACCTTTTATATAAGGGCCGGCCTTGACGGTACTGGCACCCGCCGTGCGATTGACAGCATTACCATCGGCCTGCGCTGGAAGCTGGTGCAAGAGCCTCTGCTGTGCCGCGGCGATTACGCCGATGAGTTTGAACAGCAGTGCGAAGAGTTGGGATTGTACATTGCGGCCAGTCTCGATAACGGTCTGATCTAAACGGCTTGCAACAGCCCCTCGCCTCTAAAAAATGTACAATAGCTCTATTATTTAATCAGACTTGCCGCCGTGTGCAGTAAGTCATCTTTGTATTCCGACTGTTACAGGATTAAACCTTGAAGTCATTGCCTTCGCATCAGCTCTATAAAGCCTGTGTTCTGAAAGATTTGCCATTTAAAAGCACCCGCCAGCTAGAGCCCCTGGCTGAAATTGTGGGCCAGAATCGTGCTCAGGAAGCGGTGCGCTTTGCGCTGGCTATGCCGCACGGTGGTTACAACGTGTATGCGGTCGGTATCAATGGCCTGGGTAAGCGCACCATGATGCTGCGGTACCTGGAACACCATAAAGACACCAATCTGCAGTCCCACGATTGGTGCTACGTGGCCGACTTTGAAGAGCCGCGGGTGCCAAAGCTGCTGAAACTGCCGGCCGGTCAGGGCACGCAGCTAAAGCGCGATATGGAAAAGCTGATGAGCCGGCTGGTGAAGGTGATTCCGCAAACCTTCGATAGCGATGGTTTTTTGGAACGTGCTGAAAAGTTGAAAAGCGATTACACCGCGCTTCAGGATGGCGAGCTGGAAAAAGTCGCGAAGCAGGCCAAGCGTCAAAAAGTCAGCTTGACCATAAGCACCCCGGGCGGTTATCGGCTAGTGGCTATGAGTGGTGATGAGGCTCATACCGCCGAGTCGTTTAAGGCCTTGACGGACGCTCAACGCGAAAAGTTCGAAGAAATTGTCAATAATCTCGAAAAACGCCTGCGTCGCGCCCTGCGCAAACTGGCCGACTGGGAGCAGGAATACGCTGACAAACAGCAAGCGCTAAACCAGGAAACCCTGGAAGGCGTTACCGGTCACCAGATTGATGAGTTAAAAGAACGTTACAAAGACCTGCCAGAAGTGGCCGGTTTTATTGAAGCCGTGCGTAAAGATTTGTCCGAGAATCTGGAGATTTTTCTGGATGACGATGATGAGCAGGCCACGATTGCCTACGCGTCACTGGATAAGAAAATGCCGCGGCGCTATTTAGTGAATCTACTGGTACATCAGAAAACCAAAGAGATTCCGGTAGAGGTGGAAGACAACCCGACTTATCACAACCTGTTCGGTTACGTCGAAAACGTTACCTATAAAGGCACGGTGTTTACCGACTTTTCGCTGATTCGCCCGGGCAGCTTGCACCGCGCCAACGGCGGTTATCTGTTGATGGACGCCACAAAAGTATTGGAGCAGCCGTTCGCTTGGGACGCCCTCAAGCGTGCGTTGCAGTCTCATTGTATCCAGATTAACTCCCTGGAGCGCGAACTGACCCTGTCTGGCACCATCTCTATTGAGCCCGAGCCGGTGCCACTGGATGTGAAAATCGTACTGTTCGGCGACCGTGAAACCTGGATGCTGCTGCAGGAATACGATCCCGAGTTTTCAGAACTGTTCCGCGTGACCGCAGATTTCGAAGACGAAATGTATCGTAACGACGACAGCCAGCTGGCGTACGCCAAGTTTATTGCCAGCCTAGTGGTCGAAAAAAAACTGCTGCACTGCACCCATAAAGCCGTGGCGCGAGTGATTGAGCAAAGTGCCCGCATGGCTGAGCACCAGAACCGCCTGTCGTTGCACGCGGCAGACATCGCAAACCTTCTGCGCGAGTCAGACTACTGGGCGCGCCAAGCCGAGGCCAAGCAGATTCAGGATGTGCACGTAGAGCGTGCTTTGGTTAGCGCCCGTTACCGCAACAGCCGTATTCGCGATCATTTTTACGACTCCATTCGCGATGGCACCACCTTGGTGACTACGAGCGGCAGCTGTGTTGGCCAGGTCAACGCGCTTTCAGTGCTTTCTACCGGCGGTTTCGAATTTGGTTTGTCGAACCGCATTACCGCTAGCAGTTATTATGGTGATGGCGACGTCATTGATATTGAACGCGACGTAAAATTGGGTGGCAGCATTCACTCGAAAGGTGTGATGATTCTGACATCTTGGCTGGCGTCACGGTTTGCCGTAGACGACCCGATGCACCTGTCGGCCAGCCTTACATTTGAGCAAAATTATGGCGAAGTAGACGGCGACAGTGCCTCTTTAGCAGAGCTGTGTGCTTTGGTGTCGTCTATATCCCAGCTGCCGGTCAGGCAGGATTTGGCCATTACCGGTTCTATTAACCAGTTTGGCGAAGTGCAGCCGATTGGTGGGGTAAACGAGAAAATAGAGGGTTTTTTCACGACATGCCAGCTCAAGGGTGGTCTTAGTGGCAACCAGGGCGTCATTATGCCGGCCAGCAACGTACAAAACCTGATGCTAGACAGCGAAGTGGTTGCTGCGGTGAAAGCCGGCGACTTCCATGTTTACGCTGTCAGCCACGTGGAGGAAGCTGTAGCCATGCTGATGGGTACGCCAGCGGGTACGCCCGATAGCAAAGGCAGGTACCCTAAAGGCACCGTTTTTGGCATTATCCAGCAACGGTTTGAAAAAATGCGTGAACACGAGCGTCAGGAACATAGTCGGGATGAAAACAAAGATCCGTCCATTCACTGACCAGCACTATAAAACGGACAGGAGATTACAGCGCCATGACGGACATCCAACAAACGGTATACGTGGTTGAAGACGACGAAGCGGTGCGCGATTCACTGGAGTTGCTGCTGCAGTCAGACGACAAACCGGTAAAAACCTTCGACAGCGCTACCGCGTTTCTGAAAAGCTATTCTGACGCCATGGCGGGCTGCATAGTGCTGGATATCCGCATGCCGGGTATGGATGGCATGGAGCTACAGAAAAAACTTAACGACAAACACTCGATTCTGCCAATTATCTTTGTAACCGGGCACGGCGACGTTCCCATGGCGGTAGATGCCATGAAAGAGGGCGCTATAGACTTCATTCAGAAGCCTTACCGCGAAGAAGCCCTGTTGGAAAAGATCGAAGCCGCTCTGGTGCAAGACCGCCAGCAGCGTAAAAGCCTGGGTGAAAAGCAGGAAATTGTGCGCCGTGTAAAAAGCTTGACCCCTCGCGAACACGAAATTATGGACCGCATGATTGCTGGCCAGGCTAACAAGGTGATTGCCATAGAGCTGGAAATCAGTCAACGCACGGTAGAGATTCACCGCTCCCGGGTGATGCACAAGATGGGCACCCACTCGCTGGCACATCTGGTCCGCATGGTGCTGTCAGTAAAGAACCTTATCGACCCACGATGATCCGAGCGGCATCATACGGTTACTTTGGTAACCGGCTTCTTGCATATGACTGATACCGTCATCGACAACCGTGAGGTAACGGTTCTGCTAGTGGATGACAATCCCCAGAACCTGAAAGTGCTGTATGAGACTTTGAAAGACAAAGGCTATCGGCTGCTGATCGCCAACGGAGGCGGGAAAGCGCTGGAACTGGCCCATTGTCATCAGCCAGAAGTCATTCTGCTGGACATCATGATGCCGGAAATGGATGGCTATGAAGTTTGCCGTCGCTTGAAAACTGACCCGGCCACCGCCGATTGTGCGGTGGTTTTCTTGTCAGCCCTTGATGACCTGAGCGCTAAGGTAAGAGGTTTTTCGCTGGGTGGCGCCGACTACATTTCCAAGCCGTTTCAGTCACAAGAAGTGATTGCGAGGGTAAAAACCCACGCCCGGGTTATTCGCCTCGAGCGCGAACTTCAGGCGCGCAACCGTGAATTACAAAGCGATCAGTCCCGTATTCTTAACGCCATCAGCGAGGGCATTTACGGCCTCGACGAAAACGGCATCATTGAATTTGCTAATCCCGCCGCCGGCCAGATTATGAACGCTCCGGTGGCAGAGCTGATTGGCCAATGTTTTTTTGACCTGCATTTTGCAGCGACGGGCGATAGCGAGGACCCCCTGCCGGTTCAGGCCACCTGTCGCCACGGCATTGCAGAAGCACAGCGCGATATTCAGATGTTGCGAGTAGACCGGTCGGCATTTCGCGCAAAATATCGGTCCTCGCCCAAGCAGGATGCTGACGAGTTGCACGGCGCTGTTGTAGTGTTCCGCGACATTACCGAAGAATTGGCTAACGAACAGGCGCTGGAAGAAGCCCGTGCCACGGTGCAGGACCAGCGCGACCAGCTTGCTCATACCTCGCGCATGACCACCATGGGCGAAATGGCCGCAGGTTTTGCCCACGAAGTGAACCAGCCGCTGACCGCTATTACCAATTACGCCCGCGTGGTCAAACGCCTGGTGGGCAAAGCAGAGCCGGATTTAGTGCTGCTGCAGCAGACCATGGACAAAGTAGAGGCACAGTCGCACCGAGCCAGTGAGATCATTCGTCGTATCCGCCGGTTTATGAAAAAGCCAGCCACCGGCAAAGAAATTGTCGCTATCGCCGCTTTGCTCGAAGATACCCGCCAGTTCGCGGAAGTCGACATGCGTAATAACGAGGGCGGAATAGAGCTGACTCTGGCCCCAAACCTGCCCGACGTGCTGGCAGATCCGATTCAGGTTCAGCAGGTAGCCCTTAATCTGATCCGTAACGGCCTGGAGGCTACCCGCAGTGTTGATTCGGCGGTACCGGTGGAGGTGAGCGCAACACTCACCGCACAGGGCTTCGTGCGCATCGAGGTGCGTGACCATGGCATTGGTCTACAAGATGACGCCGAGGAAAAGCTGTTCCTGCCGTTCTACACCACCAAAAGTGAAGGCATGGGCATCGGCTTGACCACCTGTCAATCGCTGATTCACGCCCAAGGTGGTGAGATTGGTTTTGAACGTCCGATAGACGGCGGCACCCGTTTTTACTTCACGCTGCCGGTGGCGGTTGTTGCCCGGCCCGAAGCTGATTGAGCAGGCTTTGTGGCAGCGTTGCCAGAAGCTTATATGCCAAAAAATAAAAAATATTCATAAAAACCGTTGACATAAAGTGGGGTGTCTCTATAATTCGCCCTCGTTGTCACCGAGCAATCCGAAAAGATTGCACACACGGTTTCAGCTTGGAGCGGTAGTTCAGTTGGTTAGAATACCGGCCTGTCACGCCGGGGGTCGCGGGTTCGAGTCCCGTCCGCTCCGCCAAATTTAAAAATCCCAGATTGGAAACAATCTGGGATTTATTCGTTAGGGGACAGACGTCGTTTCCCAGGGACGGATTTCAAATCCGTCCCCAAATCCAACCTGGTTTCCGGGGACAGACTTGAAGTCTGTCCCCATATGCATGATTTGCGACACGCTCGACAGCTCAGCCTAACCAAAATAGACTAGCATCATCCAAACACATACCTTCAAGGATTGAAGATATGCCCAAGGCAAATGGACTGCAGTTCACCGTGCAAGTTGGTGAGCTTCCCTCAGAAGTGTTCTCCGTTGTTGGCTTTGAGTTAACAGAAAGCCTGTCACAGCTATTTTTCGGTCGTCTGCAGTTGGCCAGCATCGATTCTAATATTGACCCCGGCAGTGTTCTGGAACAATCGGTTGACCTGGTGATATGGCAGCATAACGAGCCTTTGCGGCGCTTTACCGGCGTAGTCAGCGAGTTTGTCATTGGTGACAACGGCCATCACCGAACCCGTTATGAAATCGTGCTGCAGTCGCCTCTGTGGCGCCTTGAGTTGATGTACAACAGTCGTATTTTTCAGGGCCAGACCACAGAGTCCATTGCCAACGCGCTTTTGCAAGAACGCGGAATACCTGCCGCAGCGTTCCAACTGAAGTGCCGTGGCGACATTCGGGAATACTGCGTTCAGCACAGGGAGAGTGATTTGGCCTTTATCCAACGCCTGGCGGCCGAAGAAGGTTGGCACTACCGCTACTGTCACGGCAGCATCGACGCCAGCCAGCAGCCAATGGTTATTTTTGCAGACCATCATGGTGACGCCCTAAGATTGGACGCTGCGGAATACAACTCCAAAGCGGGCGGCAGTAGCCGGCAACCTGCCGTATTTCGCTTGCGCTCCGAAGAACGCGTAAAAGCCTCGGCCGTGGTGATGAAAGACTACACCTTCAAAAAACCAGCTTACACCATGTTGCATGAACACCATGCGGCCCTCGCAAACCAACGCCAGGATTATCAGCACTTCGACTACCCCGGCCGATTCAAAGCTGACGCCAGCGGCAAGCGCTTTACCCAAGCGCGCCTGGAGGCACTTCGAAATGAGGCCAATACCGCCACTGGTGCGAGTAACCGGCCAGATTTCACCTGCGGTGCGAAAGTTCAGCTCAACAGTCACAATCACGAGAGCATGAACCGCGACTGGTTGCTGACCAGCCTAACCCATACCGGCAAACAGCCTCAGGCACTAGAACACGAAGCTGGCACTGAACCTACCACCTATCACAACGCGTTCAGCGCCATACCCGCCAATAAAACCTGGCGCCCTGATTTACCCCAAGGGGACGGATTTCAATTCCGTCCCCGACCTGTGATGGACGGGCCCCAAGTGGCCATCGTCACAGGCCCAGAGGGCGAAGAAATCCACTGCGACCAACACGGCCGGGTAAAGGTTCGCTTCCCCTGGGATCGCTATTCCAAAAACGACGAGCACAGCAGCGCCTGGCTCCGGGTCAGCCAGGGTTGGGCTGGTGGTCAATACGGCTTTATGGCCCTGCCCAGAATTGGAAGTGAAGTTATTGTGTCCTTCCTGGACGGCGACCCGGATCAGCCCATCATCACCGGTTGTACTTACAACGCCACCAGCATGCCGCCCTACGCACTGCCGCGATACAAAACCCGTACCGTCCTGAAAACCCGTACCCACAAGGGCGAGGGCAGCAACGAAGTGCGCTTTGAAGACGAAGCAGAAAAACAGCAGGTTTATATTCATGCTCAGAAAAACCTGGACCTGCTCACTGAAAACAACCGCACCGAGTTCATCAAAAATGACAGTCACCTGACAGTAGAGAAAACCCGGATAAGCCACGTTAAAGCTAACGAACATGAAACCATAAACGGCGAAAAGCGAGAGCGCACAGGCAAAGACCACAGCTTGAGCGTAACCGGCACACTGCACCTCAAAGCCGGAAACGCCTGGCTCAACGAGGCCGGTACAGAGTTGCACATTAAGGCTGGTCAAAAGGTAGTGGTCGAAGCCGGCGCAGAAATCACCCTCAAAGCCGGCAGCAGCTTCATCAAAATCGACCCCAGCGGCGTGTCCATGGGCGGTGTCGCGATCAAAATGAACGCCGGTGGCGCGGCGGGTGGGGCGAGTGGGCAGAAGGTTGGAGTGCCTGAGATGCCAGGGTTGGTGGAGAAGAACGGAGGGGCCGTGGCGCCTGTGCAGTTGGCGAATGTTGGCCAGCGGCCGAATGCCAAACCAAAACCAATAGTTGCCCATCGATTGAAGCAGGCAAGAATGAACAGGTCTGCGGTGGTGGAGCAGTGTCAGAAACGGCCAGACGGCTCTTGCCCCTTGAGCAATTGCCCGTGTGGTCGAGCGCAGCAGCTATAAATGGAGAGGTCGTACACCATGGTCAGCTCAACTGATGCGCGCTATCTGGTTCTGGAATCCCGGGGAAAAAAAAAGAGGGTGCTTCAGGCGCTCTACAATATCTCCGATAACCCCCGATGGGTTTATCTGTTTGCGGACAGCGAGTGGCAAGCCTACACGGATGAAAGCCCGATTCTGTTGGAAACGGCACAGAACAGCGCGGAATACCGCTGGGGACTGACTGGCCTCGAAGAAGAAAGTTTGAGCGGTTTACTTTTAGAGTCTACGCAGGGACTGGACGCTGTTGTCAGTTGGTTAAGAGCTCGGCTGACCGTGTGTTTTGACGCTAACCGGAAAGGGCTTTTGCGGTTCTACGACCCAAAAATCTGGCACCGCCTGGCGGTAAAATCAAAGCCGGAGGCTGACATAATTGAGCGTGCTCTGTACTGGCACGGTAAGCCCGGCCAGCAGCGCTGGATAATGGATGAAAACCCGGAGCCGATTGCCATGTCGCCGATGCCGACACTGAACGAGCAACAGTGGCTGGCACTGAATGACGCCAGCGCCTGACCATGAATTTATTGTTTTAAGGGAAAGGAATCACAGGGATGTCTGAAACCACGTCTACCCAGACAGCAGGAAGCTGTGGCCCGGCCTGCGAAGGCGAATCGTTGATCATCGAGGTGATTGGGCAAAGCTCCGCAGAGGGGCATTCGTTCCGGATCTTTGACCAGCGTAACAACGAACAGCAGGAGTGGCTGGAGAACCAGGTTTCACTGGATGAGCCCGGCAACAGCTTGCTTCATGTCTGGCCATGGAAGGCCCAGCCTGCAAGGAATATTTGGTTGGATATTGATGCAGAGGAGGGCGCTCCTGTGCGGGTGCCGCTGTTTGACGCGGTTTCCGCCACCGAAAGGCAAATGGAAAAACAGTGGAATCGTATCCTGCCGCTGGTTCCCCTGACACTCATTCACGATCCCGAACCTGAGCCCGGTCAACCGAAAGAACATCTGGTACCTGTGCGCCCGGGCTTTATTTACGTATTCAGAAAGGGGCGTCTCTGGCGGGAGCTGGAAGTTCGCTACTCCGATTCGAGAACAATGGAGTTTCTGGATATTCGTCTGACGGATTACCGGGACAGCGACGAATCTTATCTGACAGAAAATCGGCGACCAGCCATAGGAAAGCCTCAACAGGCCATCTGGATGCCGGTCAGCGAAATGAATCGATCTCTTCTTTGTGAATTCCAGATGGCGTTCTCTGAAGTACAGTGGTCCTCGCGGCGTGTTGCTTATCTAGAGACTTCTGATTCGGCTCGGGCCGAAAGGTGTCAGGGGTTAAAGGGGCCGGAGCCAGCGCCGGAGGTCGCCTCGCAACTGAACGATCGGCAGACGCCCGGTCACCTGATTTCCCTGTTACAACTTCCTGAGATGAGGCCCCGGGAGCCCTATCTGGAGCAGCATCTGCCGAAACCCTGGAGCAGCGTTTATGATTTACGCGGCCAATATGCAAAAAACCTTTACGGACAGGCACGTGAAGAAGTTCAGGCTTTCGCCGCGAACAAAGAATCTGGAGAGGAAGCCTGGGAAGCCGCGCGTTACCGGGACGCACCCCTAAGGCGAGCGCCCGCAGCGCGAGCAGCGGCCTTTATAGATGAAACATCCGGTGCTGAAGAAAATTCCCTCTGGCAAACACTGGAATCCAGTGAGGACACTCTTGCAACCCCGCGGGAAAAGGGCTGTGGCGGCATTATTCTGGAAGACCGCCTGTTCCGCCTACGGCATCGCCTGACCGAAGCACTGGAAGCGCAGCGGTTTTTGACCAGCCTGCTGGAAGCGGTCGGGCAGAAGCCCCATAGCGACAGTGCTCAGGTAGTCTACCGACTGATGGGGCCCGAGCGACTGGGGGGCCAGGCCAATCCCCTGCACCGGTACCTGGAAGAGATTGACACCAGCCGCTTCAGCCCTCTGCACACCCACCTTCTGACAGCCCAACGCCAGCTTGCGAGGGAGGAACTGGCCGGAGCCCAGAAACAATTGGCGAACCTGGTCCGGAAAACCGATAATCAGGTCGCCATGGCGGACCTGTTCAGTCTTTCCGGTGCCGACTATCTCGAGGGTTTTGCCCTCACCCGGGATCTGTTCCATGTCCTGGCCTTAGACCCCAACAGTGTCGATCACCTCGCGCGCTCGGCCCCTACCAGCGAGGCTCAGGTGCGGGACGCCAACGATCTGGTCCTGAAAATTGTTGGAGACGGCCGTGATCAGCCCTTGCACGCCATGCTGTTCCCGCCGGAGCAACCAGATGAAGCGGGCAGTGCAGCTGCCGAGAGTGGGAACCGGGGAGAGTGCGGCGATGGTCGCTGCCGGCCTGCCGACCTAGAGCAGCTACCCGACCAGCTACCGCAACTGGACGAAGTACAGACCCTCACTGCTGCAGCACTGATAGGTCTGGTAAAGACCGATGCCATCGATCTGTCCTCAGAATTTAAGCAATGGGTGGCCGCCGTTGGCGCTATCCTGGACGGAATCGACAAGCATGCCCGCGCACTGGCCGCCCGTCTGCAATCACAGGCCTACAGACTCGACAGCCGGCTTTACGGCCCCCTGCTGCGGATGGCCAAAGCGCGCGACCCCGCTCTGTTAGGAAGTGTGCAAATAGTCGCCCGCAATGCCGTCCCACAGGGCTGGATCATTCTCGGGCTGCGCGACCCGGCGTCCGGCCTGGACATGGGATTAACAGAAGCAGACCGGGAATACACCCACAAAGCCAATGGCCACCGGCGCTTTTACGGAGAATACCTGGATGCTGACGGCAACCCCTTGGCCAGTACCCGAAAATCCGCCATCCCCGATCTGGCTGACACCGCCGAAGCCCGGCGGATGCAGGTATACGCCGCTCCCGAAACCTCCGAGGTGGTTCGGGCCCAGCGGGATATACGCAGGCTGAAAGGGTGGGATGAACGTTTTAGCCGGATCAGGTTGCCTTATTTGGTGCTGGTAATTGAGGGGCATAATATTCTGACCGAATACAACTTGGCCCAAGCGACTTTCCGACGAAAGGGTTCAGTGAGAGCGGCAGCGGGCATTTTCAGTTCGACTATGGATCTAGGCTTTGCTGTGACAATAGCAGCCGAGCGGTTAAGCAAAGATCTGGGAATCTGGAAAAATGCAAGCAAACGGCTTAGCAAAACCGCCTTTACCATCAACCCTGCAGTCGTCGGAAGAGCATCTACAAGATTGGTAGATGCCTTGCCCAGCATAGTGACCCGCCGACTACTCGGGGGCATCGTCACAGCCGGGCTCACGATTACGGTGTCACTACTGGACGTGGCCCATGAGTGGGACACCGGTGATATGGACGCCGCTGCAGCTTACGGGGCCTCAGCCGTCGGAGGCGGCATGATGCTGATGGGTGGCTTGATGATGGCCAAAATGACCGAAGCGGGTATCGCTCCCATACTGCTGGGCTTGGGCCCTTGGGGCTGGGTGGTGGCCGGTGCCACCCTGGCTATCGGGGCCGGGTTACTTGCAACAGTGCTGGACGACCCGCCCTTGGTAGACTGGTTGAAGCGTGGACCGTTCGGGCCAGAACAGGATGATGCCTATCCCCACCTTGCCAGCAACCCTCAAGAGACCTACTACCGACTGGTGGATTTGTTAGCCAGGCCTCGTATTACCATCGAGAAGGCCCACAATATGTCAGCCAGACTGGCGGGTCAGGGATACACCATAGACCCCCGCCAGGACAGAGAGTTTGCAAAAATCAACACGGTGGTAAGAGTGGAAAACAATGTAACCGCCATGTTAAACGAGGCTAGCCTGACCGTCGCCATGCGTCCGGTGCAGGTCACCCGCAAGCCCACGCAGCGTGGTCCGAAAACCCATCGGAAAATCTTGCAGGAACAGCCAAGGGTGGTGCTGGAGCAGTCCCTGCCAAATGGCAAGGCCTACTACCTGGCCCTAACGCCCCGGGTGACATTCAAGAACTTCCGGGGTCAGGAGGGTGTAAAAACCAGCGAAGTGCTGGTCCGCGCGCAATGGCATGGAGGCTGGAACTCCCGCAAAACCTGCATCAACTTGGTGTTCCCCGCCCCGGAGCTGCACGACCCGACCACTTTTAATCTGGCCAAACATGGCGAGCCAAGCTTTAGTGAAACCGATCAGCCTTTCTGGGCAGATGAGCAGACCCATAAAGCGGATGAAGACACATGACGCCCACCCTCAATCTACCCGGCTATGCCCCCACGGCCTACCGCAGCAACCGCAAAGCCCCGGAACCGGCAGAGGCCAATCAACAGAGCACGTTGTTCCGTAAAAGCTGGACCATGGGGCCATCTTTGTCCGAGGGAAAGTTGTCCGGCCTGATTCCTCCTGGATTTCTAGACACTTGGCACCCTCAGCGCTTAAGAGAATATGAAGAAATCGAAAAGCGAAAGGGCATCACTGAACTGGAAGAGCGGCACACATATCATGGTCGCCTGGATGAAGAATGCCTGCGCTACGCCACCCTGCCCAAAGTTAGCTGGGCGCTTCTGTGGATGCAGCACGGGGGGCGGATATTGTTAACTTGGTTGCTGCCAGTCTTTGCCATTTCCATGGTGCTCCTATGGACCCAGTTGTCGGAAATTGAGAGTTTCACGCGTTTTTTTTGGGATGGAATTTTCCCTTTCCTGGCCTATTTTTTCCTACCCATGCTCCTCTGCTGGGGTATTGGCCGCTTCATCGAGAAAAACTACCCAAAACTAGTCTACCAGGAACCCAAAGGCCCTCTCTGGGAACTTAACCGCCGCACCGGCATGGTGACCTTGTTCAAAAACCCGGAAAAGGAAGGCCAGTCAGGAGAAATCCGGGGGCAGGCCACTTTTCATGAATGGGACGGCTACCTGCTGAGTCTGCCGGATCATCAGGGCAATATCTGGTACCGGCTGGTTCTGGTCCACAAGACTCAGGAATGGGCCCTGCCCATGAACCAACTTCTCGCCGCCACCACCAACCGCGAAGACGTGCTGGCCTACTGGGACCTGATCTGCCAGTACATGGACGTAACCAAGTCGCTGCCGGATATCCCCCTGTTCGAAGCTTATCGTCAGCTGGACCTCACCACCCGCGCTCAAGACGAGAAGAAGGGGCGGGACCCCTTATACTGGCGCAATATGAACGAAGAAGACTACGACGTCTTCAAGCGTAAAAACCGGACCGATCTGGCCAATCACTCATGGCGCTAGTCCAGCCCCTGCCCAGCGGCCACATCGATCGCAACCAAGTGTTCCCCGCGCCGGAACTGAAAAGCTCGGTTACCTTTCAGGTTCCACTCGCAAGTCGAAAAAACCGGGGCAGATTTATTTTAAGAATTTGCGCGAGTGAAGACCATGGCGCCGCTATCGTTCAAGCGGAAGCCCGAACCCGGCCGGAGGCTGGCGTACTGAAACCATTGCCAGAAAATCGGGAACCATCCGTCAGGGCATTGAAAACGACTACGATGAGCAGCGTCATTCAATCAACTTCATGATCGGCAAGTCGCAGTTGTCAGACTTTACGCCGCCATCAGACTCGATGAGTGAATATTGTGAGGCAGCTTTTCGATCTGACTCGATTGCAAAGCAAAAGCATCTGGAAAATCCGGGAAGGTTTGCGAAAGCATTGGAAGGTGGCGACTTGATTGATCGTTTGGATTGGGCAAGCTACGCGGATTCGGATATCCACGTCAGTCCGAACTCAGCTGAAACGTACCAAAAGCGTGCCTTTGGACGCGACAAACGAGATTTAGCCGGACCTGCGTGGACCCATCGGCAAAAGCCTGCCGAGTTTATTAAAACTCGCTGGCAACTATTATTGATGTTGGCCGGGTCTTTTGCGGACCATGGAATGCTTAAATGGCTTCTGAGCCTAAGCTTGGGCGGAGGGGTTTTTTATGTACTGGTTCACGGCATCATTCATTTCGTGTTTTTTTTAAAATTGACGGGGATTATTCTCGGCCTTCAGATCTTCCTCTGCTACCCCTTCACCTGGTTCCTAGAACGCCACCTCGACCCCACAACAGCCCAGTACGACGCCGCAGGCAAACGCCAGCGCCCCGCCAACTACTGGGCCACGCTGGATCTGGAGTGGTGGGAAAAAGAAGGCTACCCTGCCCACATGGAAAAGATCCGCAACTTTCCGTGGGACTCGCTGGAAGACCAGATGCAGTTCAGCGGGCTCAACTTGAATGAAGCGACGATGGCGTGATCCAAGAATTGTCGGATGAGAAAGAAAACGAGATCGGCCGATACATTATTCCGGTCAGAAAGGCACAGGTTGTCGCAGACCTGCTAAATTCAGGGAAGACCTCTTATTTCCCCTGTGTGGAGAAGCCGTTTTGATGTTCCTGACGCTGGTGTTACTACTGACAATGAGCATGCCTGCAGTAGCTGATCGGAGTGCTGAGCTGGAACGACAGCTCGGCAAACGTGATGCCATCGGCGACTACATTTATGGCGGTCAGATACCTTCGCAAGTTGAGTTGTCCAGATATCGATCTCAATCACCGTCCCCCTGCAAAGGCGCCCATGCTGCGCAGGCTGTTGAGGTTGCGATCACAAGTCACTGGCGCTGGGCGGTGCTCTACTACACGCGCGAGCTCGGTGATCCGCAGACCCGGCGTGCTTTCGATGATTCACAACAGGCATTGCGATACCTGGTGGACGATTTGTCGTGCGACGACCCGCTAATTCGCTATCGGTATGCTAACAACAAGCATATGCAGCGTGACTATGAGGCGTCCGTCCTGGCCTTGTCGCGGGTTGTCGATGATATTGGCAAGCACTACCCAAGAATGAAATTGATGGCATTACGCCAATACGCGGATGCGCTGGGTATCACCGGCGACTTGGATGGTGCGATTGCTACGCAGCGTCAGCTTCTTGCGGTTGTCCCGGGTGGTGTCTTGGTTCAGCTAAACCTCGCCAATCGCTTAGCGCAGCGGGGTAATCCGGATGATGTGAAGGAAGCGCGAGCGTTGATCGCACAAGCAAGAGCAAGCGGTGTTTCGGAGCACAGTGAAAGTGTCATCGTCGGTATTGAGGCGATGCTGCTGTAGCAGCGCTGGCCAATCACTCATGGCGCTAATCAGGTCCCTGCCCAGCGGGAAGGCCAGGCGCTACTTAAACGCCCTTTGCGCGTGAAGAGTGACTTGCAAAGCGATAGACTGCGCTACGAACTGACGGCTGGCGCTGATTCAAAATCGGATTTCTTAAGGATAAAGGCACTTGGAAACACTACTCATTCTTTTTGGCGTGGGCCTCGTACTGTTCATCCCCGTATGTTCGATTCTGGGTCTGCTGGCCTTTAAAAAACGGAATATTCACGTCTACCGCATCGACGCCCTGGATCGGGAAATCAATAAGTTGGGTGGGGAGATTAGCGAATTACGCCGCGAAATTGATCGGCTCAGGCGTCCTGCTGAATCCACCGAATCGGCCCCAGTGCCGCGTCAGATCGAATCTTCTGACGCACAAACCATTCAGAACAGCGCCAAGGCGCAAGCGCAAGCTGAGCCGGTGCCCGATTTCACGACTGCAGCGCAGGTGTCGGCCAGTAATCCAGCTAAACAGGCAAACCAATGGCTGGCGTCTGGCTTAACCGGCCGCGATTACTCCCATCTCATCCAAGCGCTGAAAGAAAACTGGATGGTCTGGCTGGGCGCTCTGAGCGTGGCTCTGGCCGGTATTTTTATGGTCAGCCATTCCATCAATGCGGGCCTAATTGGCCCGGTTCAGCAATTTCTGTTAGCACTGGCCATCGGCCTTGCCTTACATGGGGGCGCGGAATATCTGCGCCGCTGGCACAAAAGTACCGACCAAGTATTTGCGGCTTTGGCCGGGGGCGGCAGCATTACCCTCTATGCCGCGCTGCTGGCGGGAGTTCATCATTTTGAACTGATTGGTCCAATCACGGGCTTGATCGCGCTTGCTGCGGTGTCACTTGTGGCCATGTCGCTAGCGCTGCTGCACGGCCCGATACTCGCCATTATGGGTCTGACCGGCGCCTACGTGGTGCCTCTACTCGTGGGTGGTGAAGGCGGCAGTGTGGCGTTCATGCTGTCTTACAGTTTTCTGATCACCGTCAGTTCCCTGATGTTGATGCGCTACGTGTTTCGTGACTGGTTGTGGTACGCCACACTCGCTGGAGCGCTGCTGTGGTGGGCCGTCACCGCCATGCTCGAACCTTCCGGGCCAGCTACAGCGTGCTACCTTGCCGCGCTGTTTGTGGTTTTCTGGTCATTGCCGGGTGGTGAACAGGTAAAGCTTTCGCAATCACGCGAAGCGTTTGTCGCGCTGCTGGTTCTTTGGGGTTTGTCGATTGCCCACCAGCCTGCGGATACACTGTTGTTCTGGAGTTGGCTGCTTATTTTGCCGGCGGCGGTGTTTATTCCACAGAGCCGGGAGCGACTCTGGTTCTTGCCCTGGGGCGCGGTGTTGGCAAGCGCTGCTGGCTGGTTGCTGTATAGAGTTGGCAGGAATGCGGAAATCATTTATTTCACAATCCTGCCCGTAAGCCAGCAAGCAGGTTTTCTCAGCTACCTGATTGCCGCCGCAGCATTGGTTACGGCCCTCGGTTTGTGGCAGTGGGGGCGTAACGCCGAGCAACGGCGCTGGGCATCGCTCACGCTCTTGTCGCCGCTGGTATGGCTGGTGCTGGGCTGGCTGCTGTTGCAAGGCTATGGCGAAACCTCCGCGGTGTGTGCCGTAACCGTTCTGGTGTTGGGGGGCGTTTATGGAGGTCTGGCGTGGCGTATGGAGGGCTCGGCCCGTTATAAAAACGGCGTTGTCTGGGCTTTGCTGGCGGCTCATGTCAGCTATTCGTTGGCAACGGTGATGGCCTTCCGCGAAGCATCGCTTTCGTTGGCACTGTCGGTTCAGTTCGTCAGCCTTACCTGGCTGGCGAGGCGTTATCAGATGCCAGAGCTGTACCTGTTGCTAAAAGTCGTGTTGGCGCTGGTTATCGCGCGGCTAACCTTCAACCCTTGGCTTCAGGGCTATGATGCCAGCGTGCACTGGTCGTTGTGGACTTACGGTGGAGCCGCGCTTTTTGCCGCAGCCGCTACCCGGCTGGCAGCCAGAAATCATTCGATCCGTCCGTGGCTTGAAGGTGCAACGTTGCACCTGTTGGTGTTGTTTTTGGGCACCGAGCTGCGTTACTGGCTGTATGACGGCGATATATTCACCCACGAATACGGTTTGGTTGAAGCCACACTGAACACCCTTCTGTGGGGTGCGCTCAGCGTATCTTGTGCCTTCCGCGCGAAATCCAGCCAATCGTTGGCATGGCTTTACAGAATATTTTCGTGGGTTCTGCTGGGGCTCTCTGGCCTCAGCTACTTCATACTGTTGACGCTACACAACCCATGGTGGAACGGCAGCATTATCAGCGCTACGCCTATTTTCAATATGCTGCTTCCAGCCTTCGGTGGCCCGGTGCTTCTGGCCCTGGTTATTAGCCGGTTTCCGAGTATTGCACCCAGGTTATGGTCGCTGTGCGCTGCCGCGACGGGCTTTCTTGTGTTCACCGCTCTGGAAATCCGGCAGCTCTGGCAGGGCAGCGATATGGTCCTGTGGTCTGGAATCAGCGAGGGCGAGCTGTACACTTATTCGGTGGTCGGCATGCTGTACGCGATCGCCGCTATTATCTATTCCACACGCAGTTCGGCGCAGAGTTATCAGGCATTGATTTATAAAGCAGGTATGGCGTTACTAGGCCTGGTGATCGGAAAGATTTTCCTCATAGACATGTCAGGTCTTGAGGGTTTCTGGCGGGTGGCAGCGTTTATGGGGCTGGGATTGTCGTTATTGGGCCTTGCATGGATTTACCGAAAAGCGCAAGGCGGTGAGCCTGCTGCGCCCTGAGCCGTATCAATAATCTGACTCCCGTTTGCTGTCATCAGCCGGTAATAATCACGCCCCATGCTGTAAAAAACAGAGAATGGAGCATAAAAATGAACGACTACCAAGAAGAACTGCTTGAAATCCGCGCGGAAGAATACGACGACGATGACGGCGTGAATGATGCGGTAGAGTTGTAATTGCCGTTGTCAAAACCAACCGGTGTTGGCGCTCTTGGGTGTCGATGTGGCACCAGGTTTTGACTGCTCAGCTGAGGCCCCGGAAGGTATCTCCTCATCGAACCTCTCAAACGCATTGTTGATGATATTTACAAAGCCCCCCTAACGCTTTAGCTGCCGATCGAGCGGGGCACCAGAGGACAGATTTCAAATCTGTCCCGGGTTGACCTCTCCACGTCAATCGCTTGCCAGCACCAGTTCCTGTAATTTTTTCAAAAGCTTCACGCACCTGCTGGGATTCAGCCGTTACCGCGTGTGGCCCTGTAATCATGCCGAAAGCCTTGACCAGACCATCAAAGAAGAGGTCTTGATTGCTCAGCAACCTAACTACGTCTATTTTTGAGCGATCATTCAACGTATAGTTTGTCCCACAAAACGTCTTTCAATCCAGGTATCGAGTTCACTCTTCCTGGCTCTTGGATTTGGCGGACCTTCATAATTCACCCAATATTCTAAAATGAGTGATCAGAAATAGAGACAAATGATCCCAGGCACTCAAATTAAGCTCAGGCCCGGTTGGTCATTTTCTTAAAAGCTCACAAACGCTCAGGAGACACTATGAAATTTTGGCTAATCAACACACTCATGGTTTTATCGCTCGCCGTCAGCCCCCAGTTGCTGGCCCAGGAAAACCCAATCAAAGTGGGCATGTCCGGGCAATACTTTCCGTTTACCTTCGTGGAACAAGACGAACTCAAAGGCTTTGAGGTAGATATCATGAACGCCCTGGGCAAAGAGATGGGGCGGGAGATTATCTTCCAGACTGCGAATTTCTCGGGGCTGTTTGGTCTGCTGGGGACCGGACGTATCGACACCGTCGCCAATCAGATCACCATCACCGAAGAACGGCAGCAGGCGTATATTTTCAGTGAACCCTACGTTTACGACGGTGCCCAAGTGGTGGTCAAGCAAGGCAACACCGAGGTTCAGGGTGTCGAGGACCTCAAAGGCAAAACGGTCGCGGTGAACCTCGGCTCTAATTTCGAAACACTGTTGCGTGAACTGCCTTACGCCGATCAGATCAACATCAAAACCTACGAGAGCAATATTGAGCGCGACACCGCCCTGGGCCGGGTGGATGCCTTTGTGATGGATCGGATCAGCGCCAGCCAGATCATCAAAGACAAACCCCTGCCGCTGGCACTGGCCGGTAAAGCCTTCTCACAAATCACCAATGCCTATCCGTTCCAAGACACAGAAACAGGGCGAGCTCTGCGAGACGAGGTCAATCAGGCCCTGAAAAAGCTGCGGGAAGACGGCACCCTGGCATCCATTTCCGAAAAATGGTTCGGCACTGACATCACCCAGCCATGATAGGCACCACAAGGCCTGACACCCTATGGACGTTCTGAACGTAGAGTACATGCTCGGGCTGGTACCTGTTCTGCTTGGCTATCTGCCCCTTACCCTGCAACTGGCGGGGGCTGCGATGGTAATGGCATTGATTCTTGCCTGTGTGTTCGCAGTCGTGCGGGTGCTGGGCATCCCGGTACTCAATCAATTGACCATCGTGTTCATCTCGTTTTTCCGGGGCACGCCGCTGCTGGTTCAGTTGTTTTTGTTCTACTACGGGCTGCCACAATTGTTCAGTGTGTTAACCGTGATAGACGGCGTCACCGCGACCATCATGGGCCTGACCCTGCACTTTTCAGCGTACATGGCGGAATCGATCCGCGCCGCCATCATCGGGGTGGATCGCAGCCAGACCGAGGCCGCACTCTCGATTGGTATGACCAATAGCCAGCTGATGCGGCGCATTATCCTGCCTCAGGCCACCCGGGTTGCCCTGCCCACACTGATGAACTACTTCATCGATATGATCAAGGCTACTTCGCTGGCGTTTACCCTCGGGGTCACCGAACTGATGGGGGCGACCCAGAAAGAAGCCTCTGGCAGTTTTCTGTATTTTGAGGCATTCATCGTCGCCGCTGTCATGTACTGGATCGTGGTCGAGATACTCTCACAATTGCAAAAGTACCTGGAAATTCGCCTGAATAAGGCCTACAGCCGATGATTGAACTTAAATCTCTCAGTAAACACTTCGGCAAGAATGTTGTTCTCGACGGTATTGATCTGACCATCAAGAAGGGCGAGATCATTGTCATTATTGGTCCATCGGGAACGGGTAAATCCACGCTGCTGCGCTGTATTAATTTTCTGGAACACCCCACGGCGGGGGAAATCACCGTCGGCGACCTTACGGTGGATGTGAACCGGGCAAGCCGGGCGGAGATCCTCTCACTACGCCGGCGAACGGCCTTTGTGTTTCAAAATTACGCTTTGTTTGCTAACAAAACCGCACTGGAAAACGTTGCTGAACGGTTGGTGGTGGTCGACAAGTGGCCAAAAGAAAAGGCTTACCAGCGCGCTCGGGAAATTCTCGAACGTATCGGCCTTGCGGACAAAGCAGATGCCTACCCTGCCTCGATGTCCGGTGGCCAGCAGCAACGGGTGGGTATTGGCCGTGCCATGGCCACCGGAGCTGACGTCATCCTGTTTGATGAGCCCACCTCATCTCTTGATCCAGAATGGGTGGAAGAAGTGTTGGGGCTAATGAAACAACTGGCATCGGAACGCCAGACCATGATGGTGGTCACCCACGAAATGTCCTTTGCCCGAGATGTCGCTGACCGGGTGATTTTTATCGATGGCGGCAGAATTGTGGAACAGGGGCCACCCAGCGAGATCTTCTCGAACCCGCAAGACCCCCGCACACAGGATTTTCTGAAAAAGATTCTGGCGACCAATCCAGACTGATAATGAACGGGGAAGTACAGGGGCGGATTTAATGGGGACGGATTTAAAATCCGTCCCCAGTCCACAAAGGGACAGATTTCAAATCTGTCCCCGGTCTGGCCCCCGACTTGCTTGCCCCCGGCCAGTCAGCCACTTACGGTGTTCTCCGGGACTCACCGCAAACCAGCGCTTGTAAGCCTTATGAAAAGCCGCTGGATTCGCAAAGCCCAACAGCCACGACACCTCAGCCAGCGACAGGCGGGTTTCGCGCAGGTAGTCCGCGGCAAGTTGCTGGCGGGTGTTGTCGACTAAATCTTTATACTTTATGCCTTCGGCGGCCAGTCGCCTTTGCAGGGTCCATGGCGTCAGGCCCAGTTTTGCGGCGACGGTGCCCAAAGCCGGGGTTTCGCCCTGAAACAGCGGTGTTAAGCAGTATTGCACTTGTTGTTGGAGCGTCCAGCCCCGTTGCACTTGCTGTAATTGCTGCTCACATTGCCGAACCATTGCGCCGTGCATGGCCGGTTGGGCTTGGCGCGGGGTTTGTTGCCATGTGTCGGCTTTTACCACCAAGCTGTTTTCAGCGGCGTCGAACTGCACCGGGCAGCGGAACCAGCTTTCATACAGCTCGTCCATCCCCTGAGACGGATACTCAATCTGCACTTTTTCCAGCACGCCATAATCGCCGGTCAGGGTTCGTAAGAACTGGGTCCAGGCCGCCAGAACCGAATCCACAACAAAGCAGTTGTAGTCGTTATAGGGGCGGATGGAATAGAACACCGCCTTGCGAGTTGCACTTTGTACCTCGGGTAAACCACGGCTGTTTTGGCTGGTGAGCAGAGCATAGCGAATCAGTGTGCTCAGACCGACACCGGCGCTGGCTGCGCACTCGCCAGCTAACCCCGCCAAACCTGCATCCACAGGCCGTGACAGCGCCCCCATACGCAAACCCAGAGCGCGGTTGCCGGTTTCGGTGATGGTGGCATGGCCCAGTCGCATAAAGTGAGGAATGCTGATGCGTGCCTCGGCGGACTCCAGGGTTTGTGCGTCTAGCCGAAACCGGTGCGCCAGCCCCGCGGCGTCTGCGCCTTCTGCAGCGGCGGCACGCAACAGCACCGCAGCGTAGAGCACGCTTATATCACCTAGGGCGTAAGCCGGTTTGGGCTTGGTAGTCTTTGTCGTCAGCATGGGTTCAGGCTATTAAAAGTTATTCAAGGATAGCAAATTGTACCCTTAGGATATTGTTGAACTGCGAACACAAGGGTAGCTTATACAAAAAATAGAAGCTCAATAATGAGGAAGATGCATGACTACGACCACCACCACCAATCCTGATGCTGTCGCCACGCCGGGGCTGAGCAAATACCCCCACTTGCTGGAGCCATTGGATCTGGGTTTTACCAAGCTGCGCAACCGCGCGTTGATGGGCTCTATGCACACTGGCCTGGAAGAGGCCAAAAACGGCTTTGAACGCCTGGCAGCGTTTTACTCAGAGCGCGCCCGTGGTGGTGTGGCCCTGATTGTCACCGGCGGTATTGCGCCCAACGAAGAAGGCGGCGTATTCCAGCACGCTGCAAAAATGACCACCGACGACGAAGTCAAGCAGCACCAAGTCATCACCGATGCCGTGCATCAGGCCGATGGTAAAATCTGCATGCAGATCCTGCACGCCGGTCGCTACGCATACTCACCAGAGTTGGTAGGGCCGTCTGCCATTCAGGCGCCTATTAATCCGTTCACTCCCAAAGAGCTGGACGAAGCCGGTATTGAAAAACAGATCGAAGACTACGCCGTGTGCGCGCAGCTGGCCCAAAAAGCCGGCTACGACGGCGTCGAAATCATGGGTTCTGAAGGCTACTTCATCAATCAGTTTATTGTGGCTCACACCAACCAGCGCACGGATCAATGGGGCGGTAGCTACGAAAACCGCATTCGCCTGCCTGTCGAAATTGTGCGCCGTGTGCGCGAACGGGTAGGGCCGAACTTCATTTTGATTTATCGCCTGTCGATGTTAGACCTGATTGAAGACGGCAGCACCTGGGAAGAAGTGGTGCAGTTGGCGAAAGAGATCGAAAAAGCCGGCGCTACCCTGATCAACACTGGCATTGGCTGGCACGAAGCGCGAATACCCACGATTGCGACATCTGTGCCCCGTGGCGCCTTTTCCAAAGTCACTGCGCGGCTGAAGAGCGAAGTCAGCATTCCGCTGATTACCACCAACCGCATCAACATGCCGGAAGTGGCTGAAAAAATTCTGGCTGAAGGCGACGCCGACATGGTGTCCATGGCGCGGCCTTTCCTGGCCGATGCCGAACTGGTACAAAAAGCCGCCGAAGATCGCTCTCAGGAAATCAACACCTGCATCGGCTGCAATCAGGCCTGTCTGGATCATACCTTCAGCAACAAGCTGACCAGTTGCCTGGTTAACCCAAGGGCTTGTCACGAAACTGAACTGAATTACGTGAAAACTGCCAACCCAAAAAACATCGCGGTGGTAGGCGCGGGCCCGGCAGGTATGGCGGCCGCGTCAGTGGCTGCCGAGCGTGGCCATAAGGTCACCTTGTTTGACTCGGCTGAGGAAATTGGCGGTCAGTTCAATATTGCCAAACTGATTCCCGGCAAGGAAGAGTTCTACGAAACCTTGCGCTATTACGGCGTCATGTTGAAAAAACACAATGCAGACGTGCGCCTGAACACCCGCGTTAGTGCCAAGGATCTGATTGCTGGCGGTTATGATGAAGTCATACTGGCCACCGGCGTGCAGCCGCGCATGCCAGACATCGAGGGCATTGAACACCCCAGTGTTATCAGCTATCTGGATGCGTTGAAAAATCGCAAACCCGTGGGCAAGCGGGTTGCGGTGATCGGCGCTGGCGGAATCGGTTTTGACGTGTCCGAGTTCATTACCCATCAGGGCGCTTCCGCCGCGCTGGATACTGACGAATTCATGAAAGAGTGGGGTGTAGATTTCAGTGGTCAGCATCGTGGTGGTGTGAAGGGCGTAAAAGCCCAGCTGCCAGAGCCGGCGCGCCAGGTGTATCTGCTACAGCGCAAAACCTCGAAAATTGGTAAGAACCTGGGTAAGACAACGGGCTGGATTCATCGTACATCACTCAGGCATCGTGAAGTACAGATGATCCCGGGCGTCACCTATCGCAAGATTGACGACGAAGGCCTACACATTACTGTTACGGCCAAGCATGCGGAGCAGGGCGTAGACAAGCTGTTGCCGGTGGACACCATCATCATCTGCACAGGCCAGGACCCAATGCGCGAGCTTCAGGCAGAACTGGAAGCGGCCAATGTTTCGACGCATCTGATTGGAGGTGCCGACGTGGCAGCGGAGCTAGACGCCAAACGCGCCATCAACCAGGGCTGCTACTTAGCCGCCGAGCTGTAAAGCCCCAGCCTCAGCATCAGAAGTTTTTACGGGCGCTCGGCGCCCGTTCTTTATTGCTGTTCATTCTCAAACTGGCATTCTCAAACTGGCACGCTCAAACTGCCAATACCGAAACGCCAGTTTGCAAGCTGGTACTAGCGGGTTGCCAGCTTTAGAATGGCGACCCGGCAGAACAACAGGAAATTCCATGGAGCAATTCCGCAACATTGGTGTTATTGGCCGCATGGGCAGCGTTAAGGTGGTTGAAACCCTGCGCCAGCTCAAACAATATCTGGTCGCCAACAATTATCAGGTAATTCTGGAAGAAGACACGGCCAGCATACTTCCTGGCCACGGCCAGCAGGTCGCCAGTAAAAGGCTACTAGGTGAAATTTGTGATTTGGTGATTGTTGTCGGTGGCGACGGCAGCATATTAGGTGCTGCACGTGAACTGGCCAAGTCCAAAATACCCTTGTTGGGCGTTAATCGCGGCCGTCTGGGTTTTTTGACCGATATCTCCCCCAGCGATCTGGAAGAGCGCCTGAGCAAAGTGCTGAAGGGCGAATACATTGTAGAGCACCGCTTTCTGTTGGACGGCCACGTAGAGCGCAACGGCAAATCTTTGGGCTTCGGCACGGCGCTGAACGATGTGGTACTGCACCCGGGCAAATCCACCCGCATGATCGCCTTTGACCTGTTTATTGATGGCCACTTCGTGTATGCCCAGCGCTCCGATGGCCTTATTGTCGCCACGCCTACCGGCTCCACAGCTTATTCCCTGTCCGCCGGTGGCCCCATTATGCACCCCAAGCTGGATGCCATTGTGCTGGTGCCGATGTTCCCGCACACGCTCAGCAGCCGCCCTATCGTGGTGGACGGTCGCAGCGAAATAAAACTGGTGATTGGCGAAACAAACGAAGCTTACCCGCAGGTCAGTTTTGACGGCCAGATGAACATTGCCTGCGCGCCGGGTGACATTATTCGCATCAGTAAGAAGCCGTTCAAAATTCGTCTGATTCACCCAACCGATCACAACTTTTACGCCACTTGCCGAGATAAACTTGGCTGGGCTAGCAACACAACAGCGAGTTGAACATGGCCACACCGTCCAGCAATCCCTGCCGCGGCTACGACATTATTGGCGATATTCACGGCTGTTCGCTTACCCTGGAAAGCCTTTTGCAACGGATGGGTTATGCCAAGGTGAAAGGCGTGTACGAGCACAAGCGCCGACAGGCCATCTTTATCGGCGACATTATCGACCGTGGCCCGCGCATCCGCGAAGCGCTGCACCTGGTGCGCGACATGGTCGAGCGCGGCTCAGCCCGCATTGTGATGGGCAACCACGAGTACAACGCCCTGGGTTATTGTACCCGTGCCCGCCCAGGCAGCGGCAATACTTACCTGCGTGAGCACATACCCCGCCACAACCGCCTGATCAAAGAGACTCTGGAACAGTTCGAGGCGCACCCCGGCGAGTGGAAAGACTTCCTGGCGTGGTTTTACACCATCCCGCTGTTTATAGAAGACGAACATTTCCGCGCCGTGCACGCCTGCTGGGACGATGGCCTGATTAGCCGATTCCGCCAGGAGCATCCTGACGGCTGCATTACCGAAGATTTTCTGCACGCCTCGTCGGTGAATGATTCATTCCCCGGCGAAGTGATGGACACCCTGCTGCGCGGCACCGATTTGCGCTTGCCAGAAGGTGTCGCAATTACCGGCAGTGACGGATTTGTACGCAAGTTTTTTCGCACCAAGTTCTGGGCAGACGATCCACACACCTACGCCGACGTGGTGTTCCAGCCCGACCCCTTGCCCGCAGACGTGGCCGTGCATGTGCTGACGCCGGATGAACACCGCCAGCTATTAAGCTATCCGCTGGATGCGCCCCCGGTGTTTGTGGGCCATTATTGGATGGACGGTAAACCGTCACAGCTAAAGTCCAATGTGGCCTGCGTTGACTACAGCGCGGTGAAATACGGCAAGCTGGCGGCTTATCGTATGGACGGCGAAAGAGTCTTGTCGCCGGATAAATTCGTATGGGTAGATGTGCAATGGCCTAACGACATAGACCAGCGCAATTACCCCACCAGCGAAGACAGTTTGACACGCTAATGGACGATCAACAGATAAAACCCGGCCGCCGTTCTCCCTTCGTCAACGGCCGCTGGCAGCCGTCCCCCGGTCATGCACCGGTGGTAATCAGCCTCATCGTGATTGCGGTGGTTACGGTGTGGCTAACCTCCATGAGCCGCAACGAACTGGCTGCTGGCTTGATGGTCATCGACCCGCGCCAGTACGAATGGTTCAGCCTGGCTGACCGTCTGAACGCGTTACTGGATACCCTGTCGAAAGGGCAGGTGTGGCGCCTGATTACGCCAGATTTCCTGCACTTTAGCTGGCCCCACATCATCTTCAATTCGGTGATGTTGTGGTTTCTGGGCAGTCAGATCGAGTTTATAGACGGCCGTACCCGGCTGCTGGTGTTGGCGTTGGTGGCCAGCCTGCTGTCCAATAGCCTGCAGTACCTGGTTACCGGCCCGCTGTTTGGCGGCCTGTCGGGAGTGGTTTACGCCATTCTGGGTTATTGCTGGCTAAGCCAGCGGCGGCTGCCCAGATTCCAGTTCCCGCCGGCGCTGATCACCTTCGCCTTGGCGTGGATGGTCCTCGGCTTTACCCCGCTGCCCAACATGCTGGGCATGGGCAACATGGCCAACGAAGCCCACCTGGGTGGTTTTGTGGCGGGGTTACTAGTGGCCGTGCTTTGGCCACCGCCGGTTAGGCGACGGTAAAAAATGGCCGTGCTTTGGCTACCGCCGGGCAGGCGAAAAGCATAAAAAAACCCCACCAAAAGGTGGGGCATTAAGAGAGCGTAATAGCTCTGATGAGAGAGACGCCAAATGAACGACCGTGTTGCTTGATGCCATTTGGTGAAGAGATGATAATCGTTATCGTTCTCATATGTCAAAGGTTATTGATAGTCTTTTTTAAAGCTTGTTTCAGGAGGTCTGTGTCATGACTTACGAAGAATTGATTGAACGGTTAGATCCGAACGTCTACCGCAGCCTGCGTCAGTCTATTGAACTGGGTAAATGGCCCGATGGCCGTAAAGTTAGCCGAGAGCAGCGCTCCATCAGCCTGGAAGCGGTGATTCACTACGAAAACACCCACAACATGCCGGAAGAAGAGCGCACGGGTTACATAGACCGCGGTGCCAAAGCCGGTACCGATTGCGACCCCACTGTGCGGATGCAGAAAAAAGTCGCCAAAAACGCTGCAAAAAATGACGCTGCAAATGGCTCTTTAAATGACAACAGCGACGACGACGGCTCCGAGCAGTACACCGAGGTAAAGGTTTGAACCAAGCACCCGTAAATCCGGTGGACGTTAGCGGCCGCCTGCGCAAAATGCCCGCCAGTGCTGGGCACTCTATCGGCAATCCAGTGCAATACGAACTGCGCCTGGGTGATGAGCATGTCGCACTGAACGAACTGATTGGCCAGCCCATCAGTATTGAGTTTAACGGCATTATCCGCTGCATGAACTGCGACCGCGTCACCAAAAAAAGCTTCAGCCAAGGTTTCTGTTTTCCCTGCATGCGCAAGCTGGCATCCTGCGACAGCTGCATCATGAGCCCGGAAAAGTGTCATTTTCACCTGGGCACTTGCCGCGAACCCGAGTGGGGGCAGGCCAACTGCATGGTCGAGCACGTGGTCTACCTGGCCAACTCGTCGGGTTTAAAAGTCGGCATTACCCGCGGCACTCAAGTGCCTACTCGCTGGATTGACCAAGGCGCAGTAGACGCCATCCCCATGTTGCGCGTTGCCACCCGTCAGTTGTCCGGTTTTGTGGAAGTAGCCTGCAAAGCCCACGTGGCAGATCGCACCAATTGGCGTACCATGCTGAAAGGCGAAACCACCGAGCTAAACCTGGCTGCAGAACGCGACAAACTGCTTGCCCTGGTGGCCGAAGAACTGGACGCCCTGCGCGCAGAACATGGCGCCGACAGCATCCGCGCGGTGCAGGAACCGTCGCTGGGTTTAAGCTACCCGGTAGACGTTTGGCCACAAAAAGTAACATCACACAATCTGGACAAAACACCCCGCGTGTCGGGCGTACTGCAAGGCGTAAAAGGCCAGTATCTGATTCTGGATACGGGCGTGATCAACATTCGCAAATACACCGGTTATCAAGTCCGCTTCTGCGCACCGGCGAACACGGGAGACAGCAATGCCTAGCAATCAGCCGCAAACCATTTACCTGAGCGATTACAAGGTGCCCGCCTATCTGGTGGACACCGCCGACCTGCGGTTTGAACTGTTCGAAGACGGCGCACGGGTGCACAGCACCTTGGCTTTTCGCCGTAACCCCGATTGCCAGGAAAACCAGGAAACTGGCGCGCCCCTGCAACTTCACGGCGACAGCCTGAAATTGGAAAGTCTGTTATTGAACGGCGAGGCTGTGGCCCCGAGCAACTACAGCGTCAGCGACGAGCTGTTGACTGTTAACCAGGTGCCGCAACACTTCACTCTGCAAGTAGTCACCTGGATAGAGCCGCAGAACAACACCCGTCTGGAAGGCCTGTACAAATCCGCTGCCATGTTCTGTACCCAGTGCGAAGCTGAAGGTTTCCGCTGCATCACTTATTTCCCGGACCGTCCAGACGTGATGGCCCGCTTCAGTACCCGCATCGAAGCGGACAAAACCGCCTATCCGGTGCTGTTGTCGAACGGCAACCCCGTCGAGCAGGGCGACCTGAGCGATGGCCGCCACTTCGTGACCTGGGAAGATCCGTTCCCGAAACCAGCCTATTTGTTTGCTCTGGTCGCCGGTGACCTGTTGGAAAAGCAGGACAGCTTCACCACCATGAGCGGCCGCAAGGTAGACCTGCGCATGTACGTAGAGCCGCGCAACTCTGAAAAATGCGAGTACGCGCTGGACTCCCTGAAGCGCGCCATGGCTTGGGACGAACAAACCTATGGCCGCGAGTACGACCTCGACATTTTCATGATCGTTGCAGTTGATGATTTCAACATGGGCGCTATGGAAAACAAGGGCTTGAACATATTCAACTCCTCGTGCGTACTGGCCAGCCAGGAAACAGCGACGGATATGGCTTTCGAACGCATTGAATCCATTGTCGCCCATGAATATTTTCACAACTGGTCCGGCAACCGGGTTACCTGCCGTGACTGGTTCCAGCTCAGCCTTAAAGAAGGCTTTACCGTGTTCCGCGACACCCAGTTCTCTGGGGACATGGGCTCGGCCACGGTCAAACGTATTGAAAGTGCCACTGTGCTGCGTACCGCCCAGTTTGCCGAAGACGCAGGCCCCATGGCTCACTCGGTGCGCCCGGCGTCTTACATGGAAATCACCAACTTCTACACTCTGACCATTTATGTAAAGGGCGCCGAAGTGGTGCGTATGATTCACACCCTGCTAGGGCCGGATCTGTTCCGCAAAGGCAGTGATTTGTACTTTGAACGCCACGACGGCCAGGCCGTTACCACAGATGATTTTGTAAAAGCCATGGAAGACGCTTCAGGTCGCGATCTGGGCCAGTTCCGCTTGTGGTACGAGCAAGCCGGTACGCCGCAGTTGGCGATCAGTGACGAGTACGATAAAAGCGCCGGCGTTTATCACCTGCACATCAAACAGACACTGCCAGACACCCCGGGCCAAACCGACAAACAGCCTCAGCACATTCCTTTTGCTCTGGGCCTGTTAGGTAGCCGCGGTGAAGCTTTGGCATTGGCGTTAAGTGCCGAGGAATTGGCCAAAGCCGAGGCACCGCAAGAGCGCGTGCTGGAGCTCACTGAAACCAGCCACAGTTTTGAATTTCACGGCCTCAGCGAACGCCCGGTGCCATCCCTGCTGCGGCATTTTTCAGCACCGGTGCGGGTGAGCTATCCGTGGACCCGCGAACAACTGCTGTTCCTGATGAACCACGACTCAGACGGCTTCAACCGCTGGGACGCTGGACAACGCCTGGCCATAGACGTGATCCAGCAGATGATTGGCGCGCCAAAAGACGTCACCGTAGATGCTCGCCTGGTAGGCGCTTTCCGCCACCTGATCAGCGATGCCGACCTGGATCAGGCGTTGGTGGCAAAAATGCTGGTGCTGCCGACGGTGGCTTATCTGGCCGAACTGACGGATGGCGCCGACGTGCCTGCTATTCACCGGGCCCGCCGCCGGGTGTTAAAGCATCTGGCGATTGCCTTGCGCGACGAACTGGTGGCCTGCTACCGCCGCAACATCGACAGCGGCCCTTACCAACTTGGCCCCGAAGCCGTTGCCCGTCGCAGCCTGCGCAACACCGCGCTGGCCTGGCTGCTGCTTATTAATGACGAAGAAGGCCGCTCCCTCGGTTTAGGTCAGTATCGCGACGCCGACAACATGACCGACCGCATGGGCGCCCTGAAGGCGTTTGTGAACTCCGGTTACGACGACGATCGTGCGGCTACCTTGAACGATTTTTACCAGACCTTTCAGCACGACCCCCAAGTAGTGGAACAGTGGTTCTCGGTGCAGGCGGCCAGCCGTCGCACCGGGCAGCTGTCACACATTCACGCGTTGCTGGAACACCCGGCGTTTGATTGGAAAAACCCCAACAAAATTCGCGCGGTGATTGGCGCCTTCGCCGGCCAGAACCTGGTGAACTTCCACAATCCGGACGGTTCTGGCTACCAGTTCCTGGCCGACCAAGTCTGCAAACTAGACGACAGCAACCCGCAAATTGCCGCGCGGCTCGTGAGCCCGCTGACCCGCTGGCGCAAATTCGCCCCCGAGTACAGCCAGCAGATGCAAACAGCGCTAATGCAGATTCGCGACAAAGAAAACCTGTCCGGGGATTTGTACGAGGTAGTGTACAAGAGCCTGGCGGACTAGTCGTTTTAGCACAAGGGGACGGATTTCACCCAGGGGACGGATTTCAAATCCGTCCCCGCTTTACAAGTCCGTCTCCACTGTTTCCCTCAAATCCCCCGCTTCACCATAAAAATCGCACTTTCGGGCGATAGCAACTCGCTAGAAATGCACTACACTCAACCTATTGCGGCGCTTTGCGCACACCAAATACAACAACATCAGCAATAGGGAATCGAATGGCCATACGCAACAGGCGTTCCATCTGCGCCTGCCCGGGATTTGCTGCAGCCATCAGCTTGGCTGCGCTTTGTGTTTTAACCCCCTCAACGGCATTCGCCGTCGCTGACTTACTGGAAACACCCGCTCGCAGCACCGAACTGGCCACGGTCAGTTTGCTCAACGATGTTGCGCGCGCAGGCGACAGCGAGCGCTTGGTAGCCGTTGGCGAACGCGGCCACATCATTTACTCCGATGACGGCGGTGCAAAATGGACCCAAGCCAGTGTGCCGGTGTCGGTCACTCTTACCGGGGTTGATTTTGGCTCGGCCAGCCACGGCTGGGCCGTGGGGCACAGTGGCGCGGTGCTGCACAGCAGCGACAGCGGGTCTAACTGGACCCTGCAGATGACCGGCATTCAGGCCGCCAATCTGGCCATTGCCGGTATAGAGCAGGAAATCGAGGCTACGGAACAGCGCCTTGAAACTGCGGCCGAAGACGACGTCGGCGATCTGGAATGGGCACTGGACGACCTGGTGTTTGGCCTCGAAAACATGCAGGCAGATTTGTCGGTAGGGCCGGTGAACCCGTTTCTGGACGTGTGGTTTGAAGATGCAGACCACGGCTTTGTGATTGGCGCCTACGGCATGATTTTTCACACCGATGATGGTGGCAATCAATGGCAGGACTGGGCGCGAAAACTGGACAATGCCGATAAATATCACCTCAATGCCATCACCAAAATTGGTGGTGGAGCGCTGGTGATTGCTGGCGAAGCCGGGCAAATTCACGTGTCTGAAGACAACGGCATTACCTGGGAGCGCCGCGATAGCGGCTACGAAGGCTCGCTGTTTGGCGTGACAGGCACTGGCAATAGCGGTGAAGCTCTGGCCTTTGGCCTGCGTGGCACAGTGATGCACACAACCGATAACGGCTTAAGTTGGGAACGCCTACAAACTGGCTCCAGCACCACCTTGAATGATGGCGCCAGCGCTGGCGAACGCCTGGTGTTGGTGGGGAACAACGGCACCTTGGTGATTCGCGACAGCGCTAATGCCAAGTTCAGGGAAACCCTGCGAGCCGATCGCCTAGGCTTGATGGGTGTTGTGGTGAACGGCCCGCAGAGCCTGCTGCTAGTGGGTGAGGGCGGCGTAGTTCTGGTGGAAGGCGACGCAGGTATGGAAGAACAAGGGGCGGTTGAATGACAAATCCAAAGCATGCCAGAGGCGAACACTACCTCACTACACCCAAAGCCGAGCCCTTTCTGGAACGGCTGATTTTCAACAACCGCGTCACTATACTGGTTCTGTTCGCGGTGCTGACCGCATTTCTGGGCTACAACGCGGTTAAAATTCAGCCCGATGCCAGCTTCGAGCGGATGATTCCCCTAGAGCATCCGTACATCGTGAACATGCTGGAACACCGGGACGATTTAGAGAACCTGGGTAACTTCGTGCGCATTGCCGTGGCTACAAAAGACGGTAGTGATATTTTTACCGAAGAGTACATGGAAACTCTGCGCCAGATCACCGACGAAGTGTTCTATCTCAGCGGTGTTGATCGCAGCGGTCTGAAATCCCTATGGACCCCCAACGTGCGCTGGGTAGAAGTCACCGAGCAGGGCTTCCAGGGCGGCACCATAATTCCGGACAATTACGACGGCAGCTCTGCTGAAAGCCTGGAGCAGTTGCGCCAGAACGTACTGCGTTCAAGTGAAGTGGGGCGCCTGATATCCGACAACTTCCGCTCTACCATCGTGTACGCACCGCTTTACGAAAACGACCCGCAAACCGGTGAACCGCTGAACTACGCTGCTTTTTCCCGCGAGCTGGAAGAGAAGATTCGGGACAAGTATCAGACCCAGAATCCGAACGTCAGTATTCACATCGTCGGTTTCGCCAAAAAAGTCGGCGACCTGATTGAAGGTATTGGTGCGATTGCCTGGTTTGCCGGCATCACCATTGCTTTGACCACGCTGTTGCTGTTCTGGTACTCCCGCTGCATCGCCGGCACTCTGGTGCCGGTGCTGACGTCCATTGTGGCGGTATTCTGGCAGTTAGGGGCGCTAAAAATACTGGGTTACGGGTTAGACCCGTATTCGGTGCTGGTGCCGTTTCTGGTGTTTGCCATTGGCATAAGCCACGGGGTGCAGCTGGTGAACGCCATGGCGGTAGAAGCCGCCCGCGGTTTTGATCCGCTCAACGCCGCTCGCCTGGCGTTTCGGGGTCTTTACATTCCCGGCATGCTGGCGCTGATTTCCGACGCCTTCGGCTTCTTAACGCTGCTATTTATCGATATCGACGTCATCAAAGACCTAGCCATAGCCGCAGGCTTGGGTGTGGCTATCGTGATCATCACCAACTTGGTTCTGCACCCGCTGCTTATGTCGTACATCGGTATTACCGCCGGTGGTATTCGCCACGTGCAAAAACAGGGTGAAGAAACCGATCGAAAATGGCGTCGCCTGTCAGCGTTTGCCAGCCCAAAAGTCGCGCCTATATCCGTGCTGATTGCACTGTTGGGCCTAGGCGTTGGTGTCTACCTCAAGCAAGACCTGAAAGTAGGGGATTTAGACCAAGGCGCCCCGGAATTGCGTGCCGATTCCCGCTACAACACAGACAACGCTTTCATTATCGATAACTATTCCACCAGTGCTGACGTGCTGGTGGTGATGGTGAAAACCCCGGTCGAACAGTGTACCCAGTACAACGTGTTGCGAGCCATGGACACCTTGCAGTGGGAGTTACAAAACACCCCGGGTGTGCAATCCACCGTCTCGCTGGCGGACGTGTCGAAGGTCGTCACCAAAGCGCTGAACGAAGGTAACTGGAACTGGTACGCCATTTCCCGCAACCAAACCATCATCAACGCTTCGATTCGTGACGCGCCATCCGGGTTGATCAACACCGATTGCAGCCTTACGCCCACGTTGGTGTTTCTGGAAGATCACAAAGCCGAAACCCTGAAAACCGTGGTGAACGCGGTGGAAGTTTTCGCTGCCAACAACAGTAACGAAGACCATACTTTCCTGCTGGCGGCGGGTAACGCCGGGGTAGAAGCGGCCACCAACGACGTCATCGCGAAAGCCAAAGACTGGATGCTGGTGTTCGTCTATGGTGTGGTCAGCCTGCTGTGCTTTGCCACCTTCCGTTCCTGGCGGGCAGTGCTTTGCATCGTGGTTCCGCTGGGGCTTACCTCTGTGCTGGCGGAAGCCATCATGGCCATGAGCGGCATTGGCATCAAAGTGGCCACCTTGCCGGTGATAGCACTAGGTGTGGGTATAGGTGTGGACTACGGTATCTACATTTACAGCAAGCTAGAGAAATTTCTGCTGGAAGGTAAATCCTTGCAGGAAGCTTACTTTGAAACCCTGCGCTCCACTGGTAAGGCGGTGATATTCACCGGCATTACCCTGGGCCTTGGTGTGGTTACCTGGATTTTCTCACCCATCAAATTCCAGGCCGATATGGGCTTGCTGCTGTTCTTTATGTTCATCTGGAACATGATTGGCTCTATCTGGCTGTTGCCGGCGCTGGCGCACTTCCTGCTGAAGCCGGAACAGATGCGCGAGAAAGCCCACCTGGCAAACGCTAAAAGCTAGCTGTGAAAACCGCCCTGGCAGTTCATGACAGGGCGGTTCTTTCTTTTTACTCAGGCGCGTGGTGTCCCTTCTGGCTAAAGTGGTCAGATTCTTTTATCCGGCTGGTGGGACTATGTTTTAATAGCTCGCCAAAAGCTGGATTTTCTCGTTCGCGGGGCTCTAAGGGTCATGACAGTAAAAAGGACAACTAAGATGACGGTGAAACTGAAAGTCTCTGTGTTGGCGATTATCGCGGCACTGAGCCTCGGCGGAGCCTTTGCCACGGTTTCTGCTCAAGAGCAGCGGTTCATTACAATCGGCACTGGTGGCGTTACCGGTGTGTATTACCCGGCCGGTGGAGCTATTTGCCGCCTGGTCAACATGGACCGTAAAGACCACGGCATTCGCTGCTCAGTTAAAAGCACCGGTGGTTCTGTCTTCAACTTGAACGCCATAGCCCAAGGTGAGCTGGACCTGGCCGTCGTCCAATCAGACTGGCAGTTTCACGCTTACAACGGCAGCAGCCAGTTTGAGGGCGACGGCGCCAACAAAAAACTGCGCGCGGTTTTCTCCATGCACCCGGAGCCGTTCACCGTTGTTGCCAGCAAAAGCTCGGGAATCACCACCTTTGAAGATCTGAAAGGCAAGCGAGTCGCGGTTGGCGACCCGGAGTCCGGGCAGCGTGCCACCGCCGAAACGCTGATGAAAGAAATGGGCTGGAAAATGGACAAATTCGCTTTGGCTGCCGAGCTGAAAGCGGCCGATCAGTCCCAGGCCCTGTGCAATGGCAATATCGACGCTTTCTTCTACACCGTAGGCCATCCATCAGGCGCGATAAAAGAAGCCACCACTTCCTGCGACAGCGTTATAGTCAGCGTTGACAACAGCGCCACCAAAAAACTGATCAACAACTATCCCTACTACCGCAAAGCCATCATTCCCGGTGGCATGTACCGCGGTAGCGATGCAGACGTAACCACCTTCGGCGTTGCAGCCACTTTTGTATCGTCTACAGACGTGCCAGACGATGTGGTTTACCAAGTGGTACGCGCCGTGTTTGAAAACTTTGACAGCTTCAAACGCCTGCATCCTGCCTTTCATAACCTGAACAAAGAAGAAATGGTGTCAGATGCCTTAAGTGCCCCCCTGCATCCGGGTGCCGTCAGATACTACAAAGAAGCCGGGCTGATGCAGTAAGCACAATCCTTCAAGTAGGGGACGGATTTAAAATTCGTCCCCGCTCTGCGACCTAAGCAGAACCCGCCATTAACCCGCCGGGTTCTTTTCTGTTAGACTCCGCACCAATCTCGGCACCGCGGTTTGTATCGTGGCGGCCATCCAAACAAGTGATCTCTGGTATAGATCACCGCTGAGCACTCTCAGGAGCACACCATGCCCGTAGTAACCTTGCCTGACGGCAGTCACCGAAGTTTTTCCGAAGCCGTCACCGTGCACGACGTGGCCGCCGACATTGGCGCCGGCCTAGCCAAGGCCGCACTGGCCGGTAAAGTCGACGGAACGCTTGTCGACACCAGCTACCTGATTAAACACGACGCACAGCTGGCTATTATCACCGAGCGTGACGAAGACGGCCTTGAGGTTATCCGTCACTCCACCGCCCACCTGCTGGCTATGGCGGTTAAAGAGCTGTTCCCGGAAGCCCAGGTCACCATCGGCCCAGTGATTGACGACGGTTTTTACTACGATTTCAAATACGATCGCCCCTTCACCAACGAAGACCTGGCTCGTATTGAAAAACGCATGGCAGAACTGGCCAAGCAAGACCTGCCGGTTTCCCGCTCGGTTATGTCCCGCAGCGAAGCCGTAGAGCTGTTCAGCAGCATGGGCGAAGAGTACAAAGTTCGCATCATTGAAGACATTCCCGGCGCAGAAGACCTGTCATTTTACCGCCAGGGTGATTTCATCGACCTGTGCCGCGGCCCCCACGTGCCCAGTACCGGCAAAATGAAAGCCTTCAAGCTGACAAAGGTATCCGGTGCGTTCTGGCGTGGTGATACTAACAACGAACAGTTGCAGCGTGTCTACGGCACCGCCTGGGCCAATAAGAAAGACCTGAAAGCTTACGTGCATCGTATCGAAGAAGCCGAAAAGCGCGACCACCGCAAAGTTGGCAAAAAGCTGAACCTGTTCCATATGCAAGAAGAAGCGCCGGGTATGGTGTTCTGGCATCCGGACGGCTGGACCATTTATCAGAAAATGGAACAGTACATGCGCGATATCCTGCGCCGCCACGGTTATCAGGAAATCAAAACACCCCAGATTGTGTCCCGCTCGCTGTGGGAAAAGTCCGGTCATTGGGACAAATTCAAAGAAGGCATGTTCACCACCGAGTCGGAAAAACACGACTTTGCCATCAAGCCTATGAACTGCCCATGCCACATCCAGGTGTTCAACCAAGGCCTGAAAAGCCACAAAGATTTGCCGCTGCGCCTGGCGGAATTCGGCTCCTGCCACCGCAACGAAGCGTCCGGTGCATTGCACGGTCTGATGCGCGTGCGCGGCTTTACCCAAGACGATGCCCACATCTTCTGTGAAGAAAGCGACATCCAGAACGAAGTGTCGAAATTCATCGACCTGTTGCACGAAGTTTACAAAGACTTCGGCTTCACCGAGATTTTATATAAATTGTCGACCCGCCCGGAAAAGCGCGTGGGTTCTGACGAAGTCTGGGACAAATCCGAAGCCGCACTGGAACAGGCTTTGAACCGCGAAGGCGTGAAATGGGAACTGTTGCCAGGCGAAGGCGCGTTTTATGGCCCGAAAATCGAGTTTTCCCTGAAAGACTGCATCGGCCGGGTATGGCAATGCGGGACCATTCAGGTAGACTTCAGCATGCCGGGCCGTTTAGGCGCACAATATGTGTCGGATAACTCCGAACGCAAAACGCCGGTTATGCTGCACCGTGCGGTACTTGGGTCGTTTGAGCGTTTCATCGGTATTCTGATTGAAGAATACGAAGGCGCATTCCCCAGTTGGCTAGCCCCAACACAGGTTGCCATTCTCAATATCACCGATAATCAGCGGGAATATTGCGAGAATCTTGCGAAAAAGTGGGATTCTTTGGGCTTTAGGGTGAATGCTGACTTGAGAAACGAGAAGATCGGCTTTAAAATCCGCGAGCACACAATTAACAAGGTTCCCTTTCTTGTGGTTGTCGGCGACAAAGAAGTCGAGAACAACACCGTTGCGGTGAGAACCCGCAAAGGTGAAGATTTGGGAACACTATCGCTCGAAGCGTTCGAACAACTTCTGCAAGAAGATGTTGGGCGCAAGAGCAGAACCAAGTTGGAGAATTAATTATTAAACAGAGAACGAATCGGGGTGCGCGTACACCAAAGGCGCCAATCAATGAGAACATTGATGCAACTGAAGTCCGTCTGATTGACGCCGAAGGCGAGCAAGTGGGTGTGGTTTCAATCGCAGAAGCCCTCAGGATGGCAGAAGAGGCGACTCTGGATCTGGTGCAAGTGACAGATTCCGATCCGATCGTCTGTAAAATAATGGATTATGGCAAGAAGATCTTCGACGAGAAAAAAGCGAAGGCCGTTGCCAAGAAGAAACAAAGACAGACGCAAGTCAAAGAGCTTAAGTTCCGTCCAGGAACTGAAGAAGGGGATTATCAGGTAAAACTACGCAACCTGATACGTTTCCTTGAAGCCGGGGACCGCGGCAAAATCACTGTTCGCTTCCGTGGCCGTGAGATGGCACACCAAGAAATTGGTATGAAACTCATGGAACGCATTGAAGTAGACATGGAAGAAATGGCAACTGTAGAGATGCGTCCGAAAATGGAAGGCCGCCAGATGACCATGATTATCGCCCCCCGCAAAAAGAAGTAAGCCTGTCGTTGTTGCTCATCCCCTGCCAAAGGTGGGGGGTTTGCGTTTCAGGTTTACACTCGATGTATCAAAAAAACAGAATGCGGAGTTTTAAAAAATGCCGAAAATGAAAACGAAAAGTGGAGCAGCCAAGCGGTTTAAGAAAACTGCCACCGGCTTCAAACACAAGTCGTCCTTCACCAGTCACATCCTGACCAAGAAAAGCCCGAAGCGTAAGCGTCAGCTGCGTGGAACCAAGCTTATCTCAAAGTCTGATGTGGCTTCCGTAAAGCGCATGCTCGGAGTTTAGAGCACACGCACCTCAACGGTTTTTAAGGTAGAAGGATTATAGTATGGCTCGTGTTAAACGTGGTGTGGTTGCACGCCGTCGTCACAAGAAGATTCTAAAGCAGGCTAAAGGTTACTACGGTGCCCGTAGTCGTGTGTACCGCGTTGCCAAGCAAGCGGTTATTAAAGCAGGTCAGTATGCGTACCGTGACCGTCGTAACCGCAAGCGCGCTTTCCGCGCACTGTGGATTGCGCGTATTAACGCCGGTGCCCGTGCCAATGGCTTGTCTTACAGCCGTTTGATCGCTGGCCTGAAAAAGGCCAACGTGGAAATCGACCGTAAAGTTCTGGCCGACCTGGCCATGAACGAGCAGCAAACGTTTGCTGCGGTTGTTGAGAAAGCCAAAGCATCCTTGTGATCGCGTAAGCTCTATCATCGATCACGAATCGATCCGCTGCCAAGCATTAACGGCCTGGCAGCGTTTAATAGGGGAAGGGCACGCTCTTCCCCTATTTTTGTTTCCGGATTTCGTGTGTTTATAGATTTCATTTCTGATTTGGAGCAGGGTCAATGGAAAACCTGAAGCAGCTGGTTCAGGACGGGTTAGCGGGGGTTGCAAACGCCGACAACCTGCAGGCGCTTGATTACATTCGTGTGGAATACCTGGGCAAAAAAGGCGCGATTACCCAGCAGGCTAAAACACTGGGCAAACTCTCTAGCGAAGAACGCCCCGCTGCCGGTCAGAAAATCAACGACGCCAAAGGCCAGGTAGAGCAGGCCATTAACGCCCGCCGCAGCGACCTTGAGCGCATCGCCATTGAAGCCAAACTGGCCAGCGAATCCATTGACGTAACCCTACCAGGCCGCGGCCAGGAACTGGGTGGCTTACACCCGGTTACCCGCACACTGCAGCGCATTGAAGACTTTTTTGCCAGCGCCGGTTACAGCGTGGAACAAGGCCCGGAAATCGAAGACGACTACCATAACTTCGAAGCCCTCAACATTCCCGGCCACCATCCGGCCCGTGCCATGCACGACACCTTTTATTTTGATCCCGGCACCCTGCTGCGCACTCACACCTCGCCAGTACAGATTCGCACCATGGAAGCCGGCAAACCGCCGTTCCGAATGATCTGCCCAGGCCGCGTGTACCGCTGCGATTCGGACATGACCCACACCCCCATGTTCCATCAGGTGGAAGGGCTGTTGATTGAAAAGAACGTCAGCTTCGCCGACCTGAAAAGCACCGTGGAAGCGTTTTTGCGGGTGTTCTTCGAGCGCGACCTGAAAGTACGTTTCCGCCCGTCTTACTTCCCGTTTACCGAACCCTCGGCGGAAGTAGACATCGAATGGGGCCGTGAAGCCGATGGCCGCATCAAGTGGCTTGAAGTCATGGGCTGCGGCATGGTGCACCCGAAAGTGTTCGAGCACTGCGGCATAGACGCTGAAGAATACCGTGGCTTTGCCTTTGGCATGGGCGTAGAACGCCTGGCCATGCTGCGCTACGGCGTCAACGACCTGCGCATGTTCTTCGAGAACGATCTGCGTTTTCTGCGCCAGTTCCGTTAAGTTCTTTGTCCCGCAATAGATTAAGGTAATGACCATGAAATTCAGTGAACAGTGGCTGCGCGAATGGGTTAACCCGGCTCTGGACTCCCAGCAGTTGATGGACCAAATCACCATGGCCGGTCTGGAAGTCGACGGCTTTGAGCCGGTGGCGGGCAAATTTACCGGCATAATCGTTGGCGAAGTCCTCAGCGTAGACGCGCACCCAGATGCAGACAAACTGCGAGTGTGCCAGGTCAGCAACGGCAGCACCCAGGTGCAAGTCGTCTGCGGCGCTCCTAACGTGCGTGCCGGCATCAAAGTACCCTTCGCCGAACTGGGCGCTGTATTGCCCGGCGATTTCAAAATTAAAAAAGCCAAACTCCGCGGCCAGCCTTCCGTAGGAATGCTGTGTTCGGGCGCCGAACTGGGTCTGTCTGATGACCACGATGGCATCCTGGAGTTGCCGGCCGACGCTCCCGTAGGCACGTCTTTTGCCGATTACCTGCAACTGAACGACATTGCTATCGATGTGGATCTAACCCCAAACCGTGCTGACTGCCTCTCCATCAAAGGCCTGGCCCGGGAAGTAGGCGTGCTTAACAGCCTGCCGCTGAACGCGCCTTCTATCCGGAAGGTAGCCGCCACCCACAGCGAAGTGCCCGATGTGCGCGTAGAAGCCCCCGCCGGCTGCCCGCGCTACCTGGGCCGCATTCTGCGCAATGTGGACTTAACCGCGAAAAGCCCACTGTGGTTGAAGGAAAAACTGCGTCGCTCTGGCGTTCGTTCTATAGACGCCGCAGTAGACGTCACCAACTACATTCTGCTGGAGCAAGGCCAGCCCATGCACGCCTTTGACCGCGCCGAAATCGACGGCGGCATCGTTGTGCGCATGGCCAGGCCCGAAGAAAAGCTGACACTGCTGGACGGCCAGGAAGTCACCCTCACCGAACAGACTCTGGTAATAGCAGACCACAGCAAGCCCATCGCCATTGCCGGCGTAATGGGTGGCGAACACTCCGGTGTGAGCCCAAAAACCTGTGACCTGGTGCTGGAATCGGCCTATTTCGACCCAATCACCCTGGCCGGAAAAGCCCGTCATTACGGCTTGCACACAGACGCCAGTCACCGTTTTGAGCGCGGCGTAGACTACAACCTGGCCCGCGACGCCATGGAGCGCGCCACCGAGCTGTTGATCAGTATCGTCGGCGGTGAGCCCGGTGAGATTGTAGACGTAACCAGCACCGAGCATCTGCCAACGCCGATCTCCATCGTATTACGCGAAAAGCGCCTGGCCGACGTACTGGGCTTGGCTATAGAAAACGCCAAAGTAGAAGATATCCTTACCCGCCTGGGCCTGGCGGTAGAAGAGCGGTTAGACAACGGCTGGAAAGTCAGCGCGCCCAGCTTCCGCCCAGACATCACCATCGAAGAAGACCTGATCGAAGAAGTAGGGCGCATCTTCGGCTACAACAACTTGCCGGTCACCGAACCCACAGGTTCACTGGGCCTGCGCCCCAAAGCCGAAGACACCCGCCCGCTGAGCGCTATCCGCAACTATTTTGTCGCCAATGGTTACCACGAAGCCATTACCTATAGCTTCGTAGACCCGAAAGTGCAGGAACAGCTAGATCCGCAGAACGAAGGCATCGCTTTGGCCAATCCGATCTCTGCAGAGCTGTCCGTTATGCGTACTACCCTGTGGAGCGGCCTGCTAAAAACCGTGGTCCACAACCAGAACCGGCAGCAGCCACGCATTCGCCTGTTTGAAAGCGGCCTGCGGTTTGTGAAAGATGGCGAGCGCATTCTGCAGCAGCCTATGCTGGCAGGCGTCGTCACCGGCAACCAAAATTCTGAAAACTGGGTAAACGGTCGCAGAAACGCCGATTTCTTTGATGTAAAAGGGGAGTTGGAAAGTTTGTTCCGCTTGCTAGGCATCACAGTGGAGTTTCGCGCTGGAAAACACCCAGCGTTGCACCCCGGTCAGAGCGCCGAATTGCTGCGCGACGGACAGCCAGTAGGGTGGTTGGGCACCTTGCACCCGCAGCTGCAGAAAAATATGGAACTTAATGGCACAGTTATAATGTTTGAGCTATTCTTGAACCCAATCGTTACCGGTTATGTGCCTAATTTCAAAGATGTTTCAAAATTTCCAGAAGTTCGTCGAGATTTGGCTATTATTATCGGCAGCGACGTGAAATTTGCGGACGTCGAGCGTGTGGCAACATCCCATGCCGGCGAGCACCTGAATGCACTGCGTGCATTCGATGTATACCAGGGCGAAAGCCTCGGTAAAGGTGAGGTAGAAAGCGAAGGCAATCGTAGCTTGGCACTCAGCTTGTTCTGGCAGCACCCGCAGCGCACACTGACTGAAGACGAAGTGCACGGGCTGTTTAACGGCGTAATAGAAGCCCTGAAAGCTGAACTGGGGGCAACACTAAGGAGTTAACGGATGGCGGCTTTGACAAAAGCGGAAATGGCCGAGCGCCTGTACGACGAACTTGGCCTGAACAAGCGTGAAGCCAAGGAAATGGTAGAGGCCTTTTTCGACGAAGTTCGCGGCGCACTCAGTCACAACGAACAGGTGAAATTGTCAGGATTCGGCAATTTTGACCTGCGCGACAAAAAAGAGCGCCCCGGCCGCAACCCGAAAACCGGCGAAGAAATCCCTATCTGTGCCCGCCGTGTGGTCACCTTCCGCCCCGGCCAGAAGCTCAAGGCAAAAGTCGAAGCCTACGTTGAACCCAAGCCATAACCAGATTTTAAAGATGTGAACAGACTCTAGACCAGGGGACGGACTTCAAGTCCGTCCCCGCTTTAAGACTAGGGGACAGACTTCAAGTCCGTCCCCGCTTGAAGCCCGTCCCTGGTTCAGCCAGACCGAAACCGAGCAACAACTATGTTGGAACCCAGCAATAACAACGAACTGCCAGTCATCCCCGGCAAACGCTATTTCGCCATCGGCGAAGTAGCTGAACTGTGCGCCGTAAAAGCCCACGTACTGCGCTACTGGGAACAAGAATTCCCCCATCTCTCCCCGGTAAAGCGCCGCGGCAATCGCCGCTACTATCAACGCGCCGACGTCATCACCATCCGCCAGATCCGCAGCTTATTGTACGACCAGGGCTACACCATCGGCGGCGCCAAGCAGCAACTGTCCAGCGTGGAAGCAAAAGACGATATTTCCCAGTATAAGCAATTGATACGGCAGATGATTCGGGAGCTGGAAGAAGTGCTGGCCGTTATGTAGTTGATGAAGTCAGTTGCTTCACAACAGATTACAAATTTCTGCAATATCCCCTATCAATCAGACCCTCTGCAGCACGGTTTTGCAATTCAGAAGTTACCTGCTATTTACCCTAATGTCCCGCGTTAATGTCGTATTTTTTAGTCACTAATTGTATAAATAGTCTTTTATGTCTTATGATTAGTACATTATATAAGAGATATTGGTCATACTTCGGCTTCGGCTTCGGCTTCGGCTTCGGCGTGGAATTAATGTATCATTACTGGTACTTTAAGCCCCTAAAGCCTCATTAGTGAGTGAATTTTGTAACATTATGAGCCAAATTAAGCGCAGCATGTCAGACTTGGCCATCCTCAATGAGCTGGGTCGGCGCCTCAAGCAAGCCCGACTGGAGCAAAACATCACCCAGCAGCAGATCGCAGAGGGCATGGGTGTCAGCCGAGCAACGTACATCCGGCTTGAAGACGGTAACGGGAAACTTGAAGTCCTGGTTGCTGCCCTGCGTGTTCTCGGAAAACTCCCGGCGTTGGATGCCTTCCTGCCAGATGAGCCTTATTCACCGATCGAGGCATTAAAGAGTGCTGGCCATATTCGCCAGCGTGCACGCCCCGGTAATGATCCCAAAAAGCTCATTCAGCCCGGTTGACCGCCTCCTATACACCGGCAACCGTGGTATGGGCGGATGGAATATGCCTACTACCTGATGGCCAAGGACGCAGGCATCAATATGGCACCGTCTGAACTGATGACCATTGCCCGAACACTCGGGTTGCCACGGGTAGACGCAATCGAGATCTTCAGGCGTATGGTCTTCAACGTCATTGCCCGGAACCAGGATGACCACACCAAGAACTTTGGCTTTCTGTTGGATCATTCAGCGGCCGGTTGGCGTTTGGCACCGGCGTTTGATATCGCCTACAGCTACAAACCCGGTTCATACTGGGTAGACACCCATCAGATGACCATCAACGGTAAACGGGACAAGTTCACTCGCGGGGATATTCTCGCAGTCGCAACCCAAATCCCCCGTTTCGAGTCAGATGCCCAGGCCATTATTGGCCAGGTAACTGAGGTGGTGTGCCAATGGCAGGACTATGCTCGCCGAGCGGATGTCCATTCGGAGCTGTCGCAGGAGATTCACTCAAACCTCCGGTTGACCTTGTAAGTGTAACTTTCTGGTTAGGGGTGTAGTGGTCAGCAAGAGACTAGGGGACAGACTTCAAGTCTGTCCCCGCTTGAAGTCCGTCCCTGGTACAGCCAGATCGAAACCCACCAACAACAACGACCTACCGGCCATCCCCGGCAAACGCTATTTCACCATCGGCGGCGCCAAACAGCAGCTGTCCGGTGTAGAAGCGAAAGACGATATCTCCCAGTACAAACAGCTCATTAAGCAGATGATTCGCGAGCTGGAGGAGGTGCTAGTGGTGCTTAACAAGGCTTGACGGCTCAAAAAGATAAAAGCCAATGAGCTTAGCCACGGACCCACACGGACAAAAGATTTAAAGAAACCAACGAATTGTTTTAATGTAGTTTTTCGTCCGTGCGTGTCCGTGGCAAAAAAATTCCTACGTCATTAAAAGAAAGCTATCGTACCTGCCCAAAAAAACCTAGTCGTGTTGATCTCCAGGTTTGAAATTGAGTCATAAAACACCCATAATATCGTCAAATGGTTTTTGGGTGACTCAAATGGCAAAAACTTCTGCACACACATACTCCCGATACAACCGCGCGGCGCTGCAGCTGCTGGCTGCGTTGATTCGTTCGGAGCGGCTAAAACAGAAGCTCAGCGCGCAGGAAGTGGCTGACCGTGCCGGAATCTCTCGCAGTCTATTGCAAAGAATCGAAAAAGCAGATCCAGTCTGTGCGATTGGTTCTGTCTTCGAGGTGGCTACCATTCTATCAATCCCTCTGTTCGAGCAGGATTTAAAAGCTCTCGACAGAGCCTTAACCACTGCACAACAAACTCAGGCCCTACTGCCAAAATCAGCTCATAAACCACGGAAGGAAGTAGACGATGATTTCTGAGAAAGACACGGAGGCTTTCGTTTGGATCTGGCTTCCGGGCGAGGTAGAGCCGGTTGTGGCTGGTAAGCTGGAAGCGAATGGCGGCAGGCTGCTGTTCAACTATGGTAAGAGCTATCTGGAGCGAACTGACAAAACCCCGCCTGCTATTTCACTGTATGAGCCGGAAATCCCGTTGGAAAAAGGCGTGCAGTTGCCGCTGGAAGGCCTAGCAATGCCCGGCTGTATTCGTGATGCCGCGCCGGATGCCTGGGGTAGGCGGGTAATTATCAATAAACAGTTAGGTCGTCAGGGTGCAAATGTTGACCCTGCGTACCTGAACGAACTGACTTACCTGCTTGAATCCGGGTCGGACAGGATAGGTGCACTGGATTTTCAGCACTCAGCCACTGAATATCGGCCGCGTTCAGCTCAAAACGCCACTCTGTCAGAGCTTCTGGCCTCAGCCGAGCGCGTAGAGCAGGGCATTCCGCTTACGCCGGAGTTAGATCAGGCACTTTTTCATGGAAGCTCCATCGGGGGCGCTCGTCCCAAAGCACTGGTTGAAGATAACGGTATTAAGTACATCGCGAAGTTCTCCTCAACCACAGACCTTTTCAGCGTGGTTAAAGCTGAGTATATTGCCATGCGCCTAGCCAGCCTCGCGGGGCTCAATGTTGCGCCAGTCCGGCTGACTAGAGCGGCCGGTAAAGACGTTCTTCTCATCGAGAGGTTTGACCGTGAACGAAGGGAAAACGGATGGCTCAGAAAGCCGCTGGTTTCAGCGCTGACCATATTAGGCCTGGATGATATGATGGCCCGATATGCCAGTTACGAAGACTTGGCGGAAGTCATTCGGCACAGATTTACCAAGCCCCGCCAGACTTTGCGCGAACTCTTCAGTCGGCTTGTATTTAACGTTCTGTGCGGCAACACCGACGATCACGCCCGCAATCACGCTGCCTTCTGGGATGGTTGCCAGCTTGAACTGACCCCGGCCTACGATATTTGCCCCCAAGGCCGCACCGGCCAGGAGGCTTCCCAGGCGATGCTGATTGCTGGCCAAAATAACCTCAGCCAGTTATCCACTTGCTTGCTAGCCGCCCATAATTTTTTGCTGGCAGAAAATGATGCAAAAGAGATTTTTGCCCACATCACGAGTACGATCACAAATAACTGGGAAGTGGTTTGTGAAGAGGCGGAGCTATTTCCGGTCGACGCAGAACTCCTATGGCGCCGGCAATTTCTCAACCCATTCTCCGTAAATTGAAGTAAGTACAAACTCCACGTTCTGCAGGCTGTGGTTGACGAAGGGCGCTACACTGATGAAGAATTGATCGGCAAGGAAACGCCGTTAAGTGGCATATTTGGCGTTGAGAACGCCGGTCATAGTTGGGAAGCTCTGCAGCAGGCGGTGGATCGGATTGTTGAAATTATTAAAGCTGACCCGAACAAAGATCGGGTGGACAAAATCATTACTCGTTGGACCAAGCGCCATTTACAGAGAGTGGCTCCTAAGGCCAGGCTTGATTTGGATCGGTTGAGCAGTTTGGTGGAGGATAGAGATATGTTGGCAGAAAATCTTGAAAATCTGGTTAAGAAGGAGCGACTTGAGGGCATGCTGGCAGGGCGCCAAGAAGGGCGCCAGGAAGGTGAACACATGAAGGCTGAACAAATTGCCCGTAACCTGATTGCGATGGGTCTGCTGACCGATGCCCAAATTGCGACAGCTTCTGGCTTGTCCGATGATGAGGTCAAGGTATTTCGTAAAGAGCAGAAACACTGATAACTCTGCTACTGCAGCTGTTCCCTCTAATGAAAAACCTTGGCGTGGTATAATGGGATTCGTTGAATCAGGAGGATGCATGGCAACGAATCACCACGACACCGGTTACAAGGAACTGTTCAGCCATCCGGAGTTTGTTCAGCAGTTGATCGAGGGATTCGCACCTTTCGAGATCGCGGATCTGATGGATTTCAGTACACTCAAGAATCACAGCGGCAACTACATCACACCGCTGTTTGAGGAAAAGTTCGAAGACGTAGTGTGGTCGGTGGAAGTGAACTGGGAAGGCATCACCCAGCGGGTGTTTTTATACATCCTGTTGGAGTTTCAGTCCAAAGTAGACAGCACCATGCCACTGCGGCTGATGCACTACGTGGCCTGCTTTTACGATCACTTACTGAAAACCCGTGAAACAACGCCGCGACAGGGTTTGCCGCCTATCTTTCCAATGGTTCTGTACAACGGCTCAAAACGTTGGTCAGCCCGTCAGGACATTTACGAGATGGTACAGCCGGAGCCACCGGAGTTTTTGCGAGCGTACCAGCCACACCTTCGTTATTACCTGATTGACGAAGGGCGCTATACTGATGAAGAATTAATCAGCAAGCAAACGCCGTTAAGCGGCGTATTCGGAGTTGAGAACGCTGGTCATAGCTGGGAAGCCTTGCAGCAGGCGGTGGATCGAGTCGTCGAGATCATCGAGGCCGACCCAAGCAAGGAGCGGGTGGATATAATCATTACCCGCTGGATTAAACGCCACTTGAGTCGTCTAGGCGCGGAAGTGGGCTTGGAACGGTTGAATAGTTTGGTGGAGGACAGAGATATGTTGGCAGAGAATTTAGAGAATCTGGTGAAGAAGGAGCGGCTGGAAGGACGTCAGGAAGGACGTCAGGAAACCGCACGTAACCTGATCAACCGTACTGAAATGAATGACCAGATGATCGCAGAAATTGCTGGTTTAACGATTGATGAGGTCAGCCAATTGCGTTCAGCGATCAAGCACTGACCGCAATTCAATGTGAGTTAAAAGCATGACAACCGCAGCCAAAGTATGCGACGACGCATGGGCAGGCACTCGTTCTTGCTGCGTTCTCGGAAGTCATGGACAGGCACTCCCTTCTTTTTTCTTTTCTTCTATCTTCCGTAACCTTACGGCAGCATAGCGCAACTTCCTGCTGAGCTTCTGATTCAATGAATGCCTCAACCCGATCAGGAGGCAGTCATGATTCCATCAGCCCCCGTCGTTCATAAATGTTTCAGCCTATCCTCTGGCGCTGTGGTTCGCCGCCAACGGGTGGCGTTTGAGGTGGGAGCCCAACACCGTCAGTACTTTGATGCTCCGCGTTAATGTCGTATTTTTAAGTCACTAAGTGTCTGAATAGTCTTTTATATCTTATAAGAGTGCTGGCCATATTCGCCAGCGTGCACGCCCCGGTAATGATCCCAAAAAGCTCATTCAGCCCGGTTGACCGCCTCCTATACACCGGCAACCGTGGTATGGGCGGATGGAATATGCCTACTACCTGATGGCCAAGGACGCAGGCATCAATATGGCACCGTCTGAACTGATGACCATTTGTCACCGCCGAAGTAATACTGACCCACCAACGCCGACTTAAAATTGACCCACCTGAGGCAAAATGGCCGCCTAATCACACGATCAGAGCGGCGGCCGATGTTGACTCAGGAGACACTTGTGGAAAT